>Ga0247766_1000008_pt1 | contig 413011 bp, 287 predicted proteins | sample UWRJL223509R6_FD_179946 | JGI IMG/M metagenome (GOLD analysis project Ga0247766, IMG submission 179946) | Plant litter microbial communities from Arlington Agricultural Research Station in Wisconsin, United States - UWRJ-L223-509R-6 | ecosystem: Environmental > Terrestrial > Plant litter >... | reverse complement strand
TGTTGCAGGTGGGCGAGCAAGTAGACGCTCGCCCGCTGTATGAGCCGCTCGCGGATCTCGACGCTGTTTTGGCCGAGCCGCGCCCAGTCGCGGCGTGTCTTGCCTCGATACCCAATCTGCGGCTGACGCGCGAGGCGCAGATACAACGGCTGATCGAGACGAGCGAGCAGCGGCTGGATGTCGGCACGCTTCGCGGCCATCTGAATGAGTTGGCGATGGACGAGGCCAATGCAGAGTCTTTCTGGGGATGGGGTGAGACGCACGGCTACGACGCTGAGGTGAGCTGGAGCAGGCGAGGCACGACCGGCAGCTTCGACGTTCGATTTCTGGATCGCGCTCGCGCGCCGCAGTCGCCGCCGACTTTTATGCTGCAACTGAGGGCCGTGAAACCTTGGAGCGCCTACGCGAGCGATCCGTTGGAAAACACTTTCAGGCAGCAACTCATTCCGCGTCTTCGCGAAATGCTCAAGGCGTCGTTGCCGGAACCGATGGTTCCCAGCGCCTTTGTCATGCTCGAGCGATTACCCCTGACACTGAACGGGAAGTTGGATCATCGCGCGCTGCCTGCGCCAGAGCTGGGTGCATATCTCAGTCAGCAATATGAAGCGCCGGAAGGAGAGCGGGAGCGCTTACTTGCGGAGATCTGGCAGGGCGTGCTGCGGATCGAGCGGGTGGGTCGGCGCGACAACTTCTTCGAGCTCGGTGGGCATTCGCTGCTGATCGTGCAGATGCTCGATCGCCTTCGCAAGGCGGGATTTGCCGCCGAAGTGCGCAGTGTTTATTTCAGCCCCACCCTGGCGGAGCTGGCGCGTACCCTCAGGAACGACACAGCACAGCAGTTTGAGCTGCCGCCGCCGCTCATTCCGCAGGGATGCGAAGCGATTACGCCTGCGATGTTGCCGCTCGTGGCGCTCGAGCCCGAACACATCGAGCGCATCGTGCAGACGGTGCCCGGCGGCGCGTCCAACATTCAGGACATTTATCCGCTCGCGCCGTTACAGGAAGGAATCTTGTTTCACTACCAGCTCAATGAGCGGGGTGGTGATGCATATGTGCTGCCGCTCCTATTGTCAGTATCCGCACGCGACCAAGTGGACCGCCTTGTCGATGCGTTACGGCGAGTGATAGCGCGTCACGACGTGCTGCGCACAGCGATGTTGTGGGAACAGTTGCCGCGTCCCCTGCAGGTCGTGCAGCGCGAAGTCGATCTTCCGGTGGACGAGGTCACTCTGGATCCGGACCGCGATTCCCTGCAGCAGGTCAAAGAGTGGACGACGTCAGCGCAGCGTCTGGATTTGCGCCATGCCCCGCCGTTGCGGCTGCGGATCGCGCCTGATCCACACAATGCGCAGTGGTACGTGCTGCTCCAGATGCATCACATCGCAATCGACGGCGTCTCTGGCGGGATCATCGGCTCCGAGGTCGCGGCATTCATCGAGGGGCGTGAGAAGGCGCTGCTCCGGCCGTTACCTTATCGCGCTCATGTTGCTGAGGCTCTGGCGCAGGCTGACGCGCGCGATACGGAGAGCTTCTTCCACAGCAAACTCGTCGAGATCGATGAACCGACAGCGCCGTTTGGTCTGCTGGACGTTCATGGCGATGGCAGCCAGATCGAGCAGGTCCGGGTGAATCTCGATCCCGCGTTGTCGTATCGCATCCGCTCACAGGCACGTCAGCGTGGTGTGAGTGCTGCAACGATTTTCCATGCGGCCTATGGATTGGTGGTGGCGCGCACGAGTGCGCGCGATGACGTCGTGTTTGGCAGCGTGCTGCTGGGCCGTCTGCAAGGCGCGAGCAGCGCGCACCAGACTTTAGGAATGTTCATCAACACGCTGCCACTACGTCTCCGGCTCCAGGGGGTCACGGCGAGTGAGCTGGTGGAGCAGACCCAGCGTGAGCTGGTTGAGCTGTTGGAGCATGAGCAGGCCTCGCTGGCTCTCGCGCAACGCTGCAGTGGGATCGTGGGCTCGGCGCCGTTGTTCACGGCGTTGCTGAACTATCGCCATAACGTTTCGAGCAGTGAGGTGGAGTGGGCAAGCATTAGCGGCGTGCGGGTACTGGCGGATCAAACGCGCACAAACTATCCACTCACGCTTTCGGTGGACGATCTGGGAGACGGCTTTGAGCTCACCGCGCAGACGGATCGCCGTATCGACGCGCGGCAGGTCACCGCACTCGTTCGTGCGGCGCTGGGCTCTTTACTCGAAGCGCTGGAGCGTAACGCGCCGACCCCGGTTCTGACGCTGGCAATCCTGCCCGAGCGCGAGCGGCAGCAGGTGATCGAGGAATTCAACGCAACGAAGTCGAGTTACCCGCAGCATCAACTGCTGCACGAACTGTTCGAGGAGCAGGTTCGTCGTACACCGGACTCGGTGGCGCTGGTCTATGAAGCTCAGTCTCTGAGTTACGCTGAGCTCAACGCGAAAGCCAATCAGCTCGCGCACTACTTGCGAGAGCGGGGCGTGGGCCCGGATCAGCTGGTCGGGCTCTGTGTGGAGCGCAGTGTGGAGATGGTGGTGGGGTTGTTGGCGATCCTGAAGGCGGGGAGCGCCTACGTCCCGCTGGATCCGCAGCAGCCCGCCGATCGCTTGCAATACATGTTGAACGACGCAGCTCCGCGGATGCTGCTGACGCAGGAGATTCTTAAGAGCCGCTTGCCGATGACGAGCGCGCAGATCATTACGCTCGACAGCTCGTGGCATGAGATCGCGACCTGTTCTGTCGACGATCTCGACGTCAGAAGTGAAGGGTTGCATGCGCATCACCTGGCTTATGTGATCTACACCTCCGGTTCTACGGGAAGGCCGAAGGGGGCGATGAACGAGCATCGCGGTGTCGTCAATCGCTTGCTGTGGATGCAGGAATGCTATGGGCTCAGCCCCGAAGATCGCGTCTTACAGAAAACGCCCTTCAGCTTCGATGTTTCCGTGTGGGAGTTTTTCTGGCCGCTCACGACGGGCGCGCGATTGATCGTAGCGCGTCCTCAGGGCCACCAGGATCCCGCCTATCTCAGAATGCTGATCGAATCGGCCGGGGTCACCGCCCTGCATTTCGTCCCGTCGATGCTACGAGCTTTTCTCGAACAGCATGAGCGGGGGCAGTGTCCGAGCTTGCGTCACGTCGTGTGCAGTGGTGAGGAGTTGTCCCCGGCGCTCCAAAGTCTGTGTCTTCAATCTCTGCCGAACGTGGCCCTGACGAATCTGTATGGTCCGACTGAGGCTGCTATCGAGGTCACGGTCTGGGAATGCCGGCGCACCGACCAACGCGTTCGCGTACCGATCGGCCGACCGATCGCCAACGTTCGCATTTACGTGCTCGATCGTCACGATCAGCCGGTGCCGATCGGCGTAGCGGGGGAAATCCACATTGGCGGCGTCGCGGTCGGCCGCGGCTATCTCAATCTCCCCGAGCTCACTGCGGAACGGTTTATCACCGACCCCTTCAATGCCGACCCACGGGCGCGTTTGTACAAGACTGGCGATGTCGGTCGCTGGGATGCGGATGGCGTCATTGAGTACCTCGGTCGCAACGATGCGCAGGTCAAGATCCGTGGCCATCGCATCGAGCTGGGCGAGATCGAAGCGCAGCTGAGATGTCATGCCGAGATAAAGGACGCTGTTGTAATCGCGCGTGAGGAAATCTCTGGCGAAAAGCGTCTGGTGGCCTATGTCATTCCGAGCGAAAGCGCTGGTCGCAAGGCAGCTCCCGGTGTGACGAGTCTGCATGCCCATCTGAAAGCGTCGCTGCCAGAGCCGATGATTCCGAGCGTGTTCATGATGCTCGAGCATTTCCCGTTAACGCCAAGCGGGAAGCTGGACCGCCGCGCGCTGCCTGCGCCGGATCTGGGTGCCTGCCTGTCTCAACAATATGAAGCGCCCGAGGGAGAGCGGGAGCGCTTGCTCGCAGAAATCTGGCAGAGCATGTTGCGAATCGAACGCGTAGGTCGGCGCGACAACTTCTTTGAGCTCGGCGGCCACTCGCTGCTGATCGTGCAGATGCTCCAGCGCCTTCGCAAAGCAGGCTGGTCGGCTGAAGTACGCACTGTCTATTTCAGCCCGACGCTTGCAGATCTCGCGCTGGCGCTCACGAACGTGGCCGCCCAGGAGTTCGAGCTGGCCCCGGCGCTCATTCCGCCGGGATGCGAGACCATTTCGCCTGAGATGCTGCCGCTCGTGGCGCTCGAGCCCGAACACATCGAGCGCATCGTGCAGACGGTGCCCGGCGGCGCTCCGAACGTTCAAGACATCTATCCGCTCGCGCCGCTGCAGGAAGGAATTTTATTTCATTACCAGCTCAATGAGCGCAGTAGTGATGCTTATGTATTACCGCTCCTGCTGGAGGTGTCTTCGCGAGAGCAGGTGGAGCGCCTCATCGGCGCCTTGAGGCGAGTGATAGCGCGTCACGATGTGCTGCGCACGGCGATGTTATGGGAACAGTTGCCGCAGCCCTTACAGGTGGTTTATCGGCAGGCAGCGCTGCCGGTTGACGAGGTCACGCTGAATCCAGATCGCGATCCACTCGAGCAAGTGCGCGAGTGGACGGCACCAGAGCATCAGCGCCTGGATTTGCGGCATGCCCCACCGCTGCGGATGCGGATTGCCCCTGATCCACACGGTGCCCGGTGGTATGTCCTCCTGCAATTTCACCACATCTCATTCGATGCGGTGTCCAGCGGAATAGTGAGCTCCGAGGTGGCGGCGTATTGGGATGGGCGCGATCAAAGCCTGCCTGAGCCAATGCCTTATCGTGCTCACGTCGCTCAGGCCCTGGCGCACCCGGGAACGCGTGATGCCGAGGCGTTTTTCCGCAGCAAGCTCTCTGAGATTGACGAGCCGACAGCGCCCTTCGGTTTGTTAGACGTGCATGGTGACGGCTCTCACATCCATCAGGCCCGTGCGGAGCTGGAGTTGTCTCTCGCAGATCGCATTCGCGCTCAGGCGCGCCAGCGCGGTGTGAGTGGCGCAACCCTGTTTCATGCAGCCTGGGGTCTGGTGGTCGCCCGTACCAGTGGGCGCGATGATGTGGTCTTCGGGAGCGTGTTGCTGGGTCGCTTGCAGGGAACAGCCAGCGCGCAGCAGACCTTGGGGATGTTCATCAACACACTGCCATTGCGCCTGCGGCTGCACGGCATAGCCGCGAGTGAGCTGGTGGAACAAACTCGGCGTGAGTTGGTGGAGCTGCTGGATCATGAACAGGCTTCGCTGGCCGTCGCGCAACGTTGCAGCGGCATCGTCGGTTCCGCACCGCTGTTCAGTGTGCTGCTGAACTATCGACACAACGTGCCGAACAATGAAGCGGACTGGGGACGCCTCGATGGCGTCCGCGTCCTGGCAGATCCGACGCGCACAAACTATCCGATCACACTCTCGGTGGACGATCTCGGCGAGGGGTTTGCACTGACCGTACAGACCGATCGGCGGATCGATCCGTGGCGACTTGTCGCATACACGAACGCGGCACTGAGCTCTTTGCTCGACGCGCTCGAGCGCAACGTGCCGACCCCGGTGCTGGCGCTACCGCTCTTGCCGGATCACGAATGGCAGCAGGTAATCGAGACGTTCAACGCCACGCGGTCGCTCTACCCGCGGGATGGGCTGTTGCACGAGCTCTTCGAGGCGCAGGTTCGTCGAACACCTGAAGCAGCGGCGGTTGTGTACGAGTCGCAGTCGCTGAGTTATGCAGAGCTCAATGCGAAGGCCAATCAGCTGGCTCGATATCTGCGAGCACAGGGCGTGGATGCGGATCGCCTCGTGGGGTTGTGCCTGGAGCGCAGCGTCGAGATGATCGTCGGGCTATTGGGGATTCTGAAGGCGGGCGGCGCCTATGTGCCGCTCGACCCGCAGTACCCGACGGAGCGTCTGCAGTACATGTTGAGGGATGCGGCTCCTCAGATCCTGCTGACACAGGAGCATCTGAGAAGCCGGCTGCCAGAGATGACAGCGCCAATCACCGCTCTCGACAGTCAATGGAATGAGATCGCAGTTCATTCCGCCGAGAATCTGCATGCGCGCAGCGAGGGGCAGCGCGCCGATCAACTCGCTTATGTGATTTACACCTCAGGCTCCACGGGCGAGCCCAAGGGTGTGATGATCGAGCATCGTAGTGTCGTGAATCTCTGGCACGGGCTCGAGCGCGTTTATAGTCAATCACGCGCCTGTCAGCGCGTCGCGCTGAACGCGTCGCTGAACTTTGACGCATCAGTTCAGCAATGGGTGCAGTTGCTCTCCGGGCGCACGCTCTATGTAGTTCCGCAGGAGTATCGTCGGGACGCTACCGCGCTCCTGAGATTTGTGGACGACAATCAGATAGATGGAATCGACTGCACGCCATCCCAGCTCAAGTCGTGGATTGCTGCCGGGCTGCTCGAGAGCCATCGATTGCAGCCACGCCTCGTCCTGGTGGGCGGTGAGCCCATCGAGCCTGCGCTCTGGAGACGATTGGCGCAAAGCTCCACGATCGACTTCCACAACGTCTACGGTCCCACGGAGTGCACGGTCGATTCGACGGTAGCGCATCTCAAAGATGAGACAACGCTTCCGCATATCGGTCGGCCGATGGCCAATCGACGTATCTATATCCTGAATCGCGAGGGCCGGCCCGTCCCGATCGGCGTCGCAGGAGAAATGCACCTTGGCGGCGCGGGAGTGGCTCGCGGTTATCTCAATCTCCCTGAGCTGACCGCAGAGCGCTTTGTATCAGACCCGTTCAGCACTGTTCCGAATGCGCGCTTATATAAGACAGGAGACGTGAGCCGGTGGCGTGAGAACGGCACGATCGAATATCTCGGTCGCAACGATCAACAGGTCAAGATCCGTGGCTTCCGCATCGAGTTGGGAGAGATCGAAGCGCAGCTGCTGCGTGATGGGCAGGTGAGAGAGGCTGTGGTGTTGGCTCATGAGGACGAGCCAGGAGAGAAGCGCCTGGTTGCCTATGTGGTCGGTGATCGGAAAGCCGCGGCAACGGCGGCTCCCGGAGAATCTGCGGGTGAGCTGCGCGACGAGCTCGTGAGTGACTGGAACACCGTTTATCAGGAAACGTACGGCAACCAGAATCCGGTGCTTGGCCCGAGTTTTGTCGGCTGGATCAGCAGCTACACCGGCCAGCCGATTCCAGAGCCGGAGATGCGCGAGTGGCTCGATTTCACGGTCGAGCGTATCCGGGCGTTGCGTCCGCGGAAGGTGTTGGAAATCGGCTGCGGCGTAGGCCTGGTGCTGCAACACATCGCTCCCGAATGCGAGGTGTACGTGGGCGCAGACTTCTCCGCGCCTGCGATCGAGAAGCTGCAGCGATGGACGAGCGAGCAACCGCATCTGCGGCACGCGAGCCTGGTTCATCGCTCGGCCACCGAGCTGCAGGACTATGAGTCCGGCTCCTTCGACACTGTAGTGCTGAACTCGGTGGTGCAGTACTTCCCGGATATCGAGTACCTGCTCAGCGTGTTGCGGGAAGCGGTCCGGCTGTTGGTTCCGGGTGGCAGGGTATTCCTGGGCGACATCCGGCATCTCGGCCTGTTGCGCATGTTTCACAGCGCCGTGCAGTTGAGCAGAGCGACCGATGCGGTCAGTGTTGGCCAGCTGCAAAGGCGCATCGCCCACGCGGTCGCGCACGATAAGGAACTGGTGATCGATCCTCAGTTCTTCGAGGCGTTACCGGGACGCCTGCCGGGAATCAGTGCGGCGAAGGTGCAATTGAAGCGCGGTCGAGCGCTGAACGAGTTGACGCGCTACCGCTACGACGTGGTGTTGCAGGTGGGCGAGCAAGTAGACGCTCGCCCGCTGTATGAGCCGCTCGCGGATCTCGACGCTGTTTTGGCCGAGCCGCGCCCAGTCGCGGCGTGTCTTGCCTCGATACCCAATCTGCGGCTGACTCGCGAAGCGCAGATACAACGTCTCATCGAGACTACCGAGCCACGGCTGAATGTCGGCGCGCTTCGCAATCTCATGCACGAGCTGGCCAGCGATCAGGGCAATGCAGAATCTTTCTGGCAGTGGGGCGAGGCCCAGGGCTACGACGTGCAGGTGAGTTGGAGCGGGGGAGACGCTGCTGATCGCTTCGACGTTCGATTTCTGGATCGCGCTCGCGCTCATCAGGCGCTGCGCACACCTTTGCCGCCGCCGAGCGCGATCAAACCCTGGAGCGCCTACGCGAGCGATCCGCTGGAGAACGCGTTCAGACAGCAGCTCATTCCGCGGCTTCGCGAGAGGCTGAAGGCGTCGCTCCCTGAGCCAATGATTCCAGCCGTATTCGTGATGCTCGAGCGACTGCCGCTGACGCCGAACGGGAAGCTGGATCGTCGCGCCTTGCCGGCACCGGAGCTGGGCGCGCATCTGAGTCAGCAATTCGCCCCGCCCGAAGGCGAGCGGGAGCGACTGCTCGCGGAGATCTGGCAGAGCGTCTTGAGAATCGAGCGGGTAGGTCGACGTGACAACTTCTTTGAGCTGGGCGGCCACTCTTTATTGATCGTGCAGATGCTCGAGCGCCTGCGGAAAGTGGGCTTATCGGCCGAAGTGCGTCATGTTTATTTCAGCCCCACTCTTGCGGACCTCGCAAACGCGCTGACAAGCGAGACTGCGGAGCAGTCTGAGCTGCCCTTATTTACTCTGGAGCCCCAGCATCTCCAGCGCATCGCGCAGACGGTTCCCGGCGGGGCGTCGAATATTCAAGACATCTATCCTCTTACGCCGCTACAGGAAGGCATCCTGTTCCATCACCAGCTCAATCAGGGCGGGCGTGATGCGTATGTTCTGCCGCTCCTGTTGTTGGTTTCATCGCGAGTACAGGTGGAGCAACTCATCGGCGCATTACGGTGGGTGATGGCCCGTCACGACGTTCTGCGTACGGCGATGTTGTGGGAGCAGTTGCCGCGTCCCTTGCAGGTGGTCTACCGGGAAGCCGTGCTGCGGGTAGATGAGGTCACTCTGGATCCGGCTGGTGATCCTTTGGAACAGGTACGAGGTTGGACCTCGTCAGCGCAGCAGCGTCTGGATTTGCAGCGCGCCCCGCCGTTGCGGATACGTATCGCCGCTGATCCCCGCAGTGAGCGGTGGTACGTGCTGCTCCAGATGCATCACATCGCAACAGATGGCGTATCCACTGGAATCATCGCCGCTGAGGTGGCGGCATATCTCGACGGGCGTGAGAAAAGTCTCCCGGCGCCGCTTCCCTATCGAACTCATGTCGCTCAGGCGCTGGCGCATGCGCAGAGCCGTGATGCGGAGACATTCTTCCGCAGCAAGCTGTCTGAGGTTGATGAGCCGACAGCGCCATTTGGATTGCTCGATGTGCACGGCGATGGCAGCCACATCGAAGAGGCGCAGGCGAATCTGGACCCCGCATTGGCGTATCGCATTCGCTCGCAGGCGCGCCAGCGCGGTGTAAGTGTTGCAACCCTGTTCCATGCCGCTTGGGGCCTGGTGCTGGCGCGAACCAGCGGGCGCGATGATGTGGTCTTCGGGAGCGTGCTGCTGGGCCGTCTGCGTGGATCCGCCGGCGCACAGCAGACCCTGGGAATGTTTATCAACACGCTGCCGCTGCGGTTACGACTGCGTGGAATAACGGCGATTGAGCTGGTCGAGCAGACCCAGCGGGAGTTGGTAGAGCTGCTGGATCATGAGCAGGCGTCCCTGGCGGTGGCGCAACGTTGCAGCGGGATCACGGGTTCCGCGCCGCTGTTCACTTCGCTGCTGAATTATCGGCATGACATTTCGGCGAGCGAAGGGGATTGGTCGCACATCAGTGGCGTTCAGGTGCTGGTGGGGCAGACGCGCACGAATTATCCGGTCACGTTCTCGGTGACCGATCTGGGGAACGGTTTCGAGCTGGTAGCGCAGACCGACAGCCGCATCGATCCGCGGCGGATGCTGACTTACCTTTCCACGGCTACGCAGTCTCTGATCGACGCTCTGGAGCAGGCACCCCAGTCAGCCGCTCTCGAACTCGCGATCTCGCCGGAGGTCGAGCGCCGGCAGTTGCTGGAGTCTTTCAGTCCGATCCAGACTTTTCCGCAGAAGAAGCTGCTCCACGAGCGCTTCGAAGAGCAGGTGGCGCGAAGGCCGGACGCAGTGGCAGTCGTTCACGACGGTCAGTCAATGACGTATGCCGCGCTCAACGCTGTCGCCAATCAACTGGCGCGACGTTTGAGAGATGAGGGCGTCGGCCCTGATCGCCTGGTTGCGGTCTGCGTTGAGCGGGGCTTCGAGATGGTCATTGCCATCCTCGGCATTCTGAAGGCGGGCGGCGCCTATTTGCCGCTCGATCCTCACTATCCGCCCGAGCGGCTGCAGTACATGCTGAAAGATGCCGCGCCGGGTGTGCTGCTGATTCAGGAGCAGTTCCGGCAGCAACTCCCCGACACAACAGCGATAACCATTGCACTCGATCGTGACCGGGACGAAATCGCAACCCGTCCCTCACATGATCTGGACGCGCGAACGTTCGGCTTGAACTGCAGCCAGCTCGCTTACGTCATCTATACGTCGGGCTCGACCGGCAATCCCAAGGGCGTCATGGTCGAGCACGCGAACGTGACCAGACTCTTCGACGCCACCGACGAATGTTTCCACTTCAACGAGCGCGACGTGTGGACGCTCTTCCATTCGTTCGCCTTCGATTTCTCTGTGTGGGAGCTATGGGGTGCGCTGCTCTACGGAGGGCGGGTGGTGGTAGTGCCGTATTTCACGGCGCGCTCGCCTCAGGACTTCTATGGCCTGCTGTGCGATCAGCGCGTCACGGTGCTGAACCAGACGCCCAGCGCCTTTGCAGGCCTCATCGACGCTCAAGCCGCCAGCGCGACAAATCAGCATTCACTGCGCTATGTGATCTTTGGCGGGGAGGCACTGGAGCTGAGTGCGTTACGTCCCTGGGCGGAACGCAACGGAGTACAGAATCCGCAGCTGGTGAACATGTATGGAATCACCGAAACCACCGTACATGTGACCCATCACCTGTTGACCGCTCAGGAAATCGAGTCTGAGCGCTGCAGTCCGGTGGGCAGACCGCTTCCTGATCTTCAGATCTACGTGCTGGATCGAAACAGACAGCCCGTACCGGTTGGCGTGACTGGCGAGATGTACGTAGGGGGTGCAGGCGTTGCGCGCGGTTATCTGAATCAACCTGAGCTCACAGCAGAGCGGTTTATCGCCGATCCGTTCAGGGCCGATCCCCGAGCGCGTTTATACAAGACAGGTGATCTGGGCCGGTGGCGAGCCGATGGCACGATTGACTACCTCGGTCGCAACGATCATCAGGTCAAGATTCGCGGCTTCCGCATCGAGCTGGGCGAGATCGAAGCTCAACTGCTGCGTCATGAATCCGTGAAGGCGGCGACGGTCGTTGTCCGTGAGGGCCGTTCCTCTCAGAAACAGATTGTCGCTTACGCGGTCCCCGTCGAGGGGGAGAGCCTGGATGTGGCGCGTCTGCGCATTGACCTCACGAAGCAGTTGCCGGAGTTCATGGTACCGGCGGCAATCGTCGTGCTCGCTTCGCTGCCTCTGTCTCCCAACGGCAAGCTCGATCGCAAGGCCCTGCCTGCTCCCGAATTCAAAGCCGGTGTCACGCGCGAACTCCGCTCATTGCGCGAGGAAATTCTCACGCATCTGTTCGAGCAGGTGTTAGGTGTGGACAGCGTGGGCAGCGACGATTCCTTTTTCGCCCTGGGCGGCGATTCACTGTTGTTATTGCAGCTCAGGGCCCGCGCCCGCATGGCTGGCCTCGAGTTCGAGCTGCAGGAGGTTTACGCTCATCAGAGCGTCTCCGCGTTGGCTCTGGTCGCCCGAGCGAATGCTGACTCAGGGCTGGTGCATACAGAGCCCTTTGCTCTCCTCTCCACGAGCGATCGGCGCGACTTGTCCGAGAGTGTGGAAGACGCCTACCCGCTGAGCAGGCTGCAGCAGGGCATGTTTTTTCACAGCGACTTCGACGCCGGCTCAACGCTCTATCACGACGTCTATACCCTGTGGGTCGGGATGCCGTTCGACGTGGCCTCCATGGAGGAAGCCCTGGCCGAGCTTTGCGCACGTCACGAGACCTTGAGAACCAGTTTCGAGCTGGATCATTTCAGTGAGCCGCTGCAGCTGGTCCACCGGACGGCCACAATTCCTTTGGTGGTGCGAGGCTCGCGCGATCTTACAAAGGAAGATCTCGTGCGCACGCTGTCTGGTTGGGCGTATCAGGAGGCACAGACGCCTTTCGAGAAGACAGTGCCGCCGCTCCTGAAGGTTTTCGTCCATCTTCACCAGGACGAACGCGAATTCGCGCTGACGTTCAGCGTTCACCATGCGGTCATCGACGGCTGGAGCAACGCGAGTCTGATCGCTGAGTTGCTGGAGCGCTACGCGGCAAGACTCGCGGGCACTCAACTCGAGCTGCCGCGCCTCATCGTCAAGTATCGGGATTTCATCGCGCTCGAACGCGCAGCCTTGAATTCCAGTGTCAGCCGCGAGTATTGGATAAATCTGTTGCGTCACGCGGCGATACGCGAGCCGCAGCGTTGCGTGGTGCAGCCTGGCGAGCGCGAAGCGCCCAAACCGGGCTCTGTGTCTGAAACGGTCATTCCGTTCGCGGATGCCGATGCGCAGGCCATTACTGCGCTGGCTCGCCGACTCAGGGCGCCTTTGAAGTCGGTGTTACTCACTGCGCATCTCGTCGCCTTGAGTGTAGTAACGGGCTGTCGCGATGTTGTGACGGCGATTGTGGCCAATGGACGGCCGGAGTTTCTGGATGGCGATCAAACCGCCGGACTGTTCCTGAACGCGATTCCATTCCGTATCCAGCTGATCTCAGCCAGCACAGAGGCGCTGATTGCGCAGGTTGTGCAACTGGAGCAGGAGACGCTTCCTCACCGTCGTTATCCCGTGTCGCAGATTCTCGAGGAAACCGGCCTGCGCGGCTTGCTCAAGGTCCTGTTCGAATACACTGATTTTCATGTCTACGATCGCTGGGGCGAGCGGCGGGGAGAGTTTGCACCCGAGCTCGGCCACAGCGACAGCAGCTTCGGGTTTTGCGTCCACTTCGAGCCTTCGGGCGCCGGAATTGCCGGTCGCCTCCTCTGTGATGAGTCGGTTTACGATCGCGCGACGCGCGAGCGATATGCAGATGTGTACGCTCGAGTCCTGCGTGCTTTTGCCTCCAACTCAGAGCGGCCCGATAGCGCGCTCGACTTGTTGAGCGACGCTGAGCGGCGCCTCATTCTCGTGGACTGGAATGCCACCGCCCATGCAGTCCCCGAGAGCACATTACCCGCGCTGTTCGAGCAACAGGCTGCCCGCTCACCGGATGCCGACGCTCTGATTTTTGAAGACGCGACGCTTGACTATGCCGAACTGAACGCTCGCGCCAATCAGCTTGCCTATCGACTGATCGCCGAAGGAGCAGGGCCGGAAGGGATCGTTGCCATTGCCCTGCCCATCGGCTTCGAGCTGGTTGTTGCCATTCTCGCCGTGCTCAAGTCGGGGGCGGCGTATCTGCCGCTGGATGCTGCGTATCCTCAGGAACGCCTGATGTTCATGCTCGCAGATGCGAAGCCGGCGCGGCTGCTCACGAATGCCACGATCGGCAGGCGTTTCCCTGAGAAAATTAAACGGTTGGTGTTGGACTCGCCCGCCGTCCGCGCGGACTTGCAAAGCAGGCCGCGTACCAATCCGACGAACGACGACCGGATCGATCGCCTGGAGAGCTCGAGTGCCGCGTATGTCATCTACACATCTGGCTCGAGCGGCACACCGAAAGGCGTGGTGGTTGAGCACGGTGGACTCACCAATTATCTGGCCTGGATGAACGCCACGTTTCCGCTGACTTGGGGTTCGGGAACGGCGGTCAACACTTCCATATCTTTCGACGTGAGCGTGTCGTCGCTCTTTGCTCCGCTGCTGGCCGGAAAGTCGGCGACGTTGCTGCCAGCAGAGGGTGGGCCGGAAGCGCTCGCGCTGTCAGCACGGCGCCGCGAGTCCCCTCCTTATAGCTTGATCAAACTCCCCGCCGCGCAATTGCCCTTCCTGAACCAGGCACTTGCGGATGCGCGGCGCGAAGAGCTCACTCGTTATCTGGTGATCGGCGGGGAGGCCGTCAATCGTGCGGCACTTGCCGCGTGGATCGCCTATGCGCCCAACTCACGCGTGGTCAATGAATATGGTCCGACCGAAACCGTCATTGCTTCCACGTTTCACGAAGTGTGCGCTCACGACCTGCGGTCGGAATCCATCCCCATTGGCCGCCCCATCTGGAACACGCAGGTGTATGTGCTCGATCAGAGCTTGCGGCCGGTTCCGGTGGGCTTCGCCGGCGAGTTGTATATCGGCGGCGCTGGTGTAGCGCGTGGCTATCTGAATCGTCCGGAGTTGACGGCTGAGCGTTTCGTTGCCAATCCCTTCGGTGAGCCGGGCAGTCGCCTGTATCGAACGGGGGATCTTGTAGCGTGGCTGCCGGATGGCAGGCTGGATTTCCTGGGCCGAGCGGACGATCAGGTCAAGATCCGTGGCTTCCGCATCGAGTTGGGCGAGATCGAAGCATGTCTGCTGCGTCTGTCCGGAGTCAGCAGCGCCGCCGTGGCGGTGCGCGAAGATGTTTCCGGACTGAAACAACTGATCGGATATGTCGTTCCAGTTGCCGGTCAGTCGCTGGACGCGACGGCGCTTCGTCATGAGCTCGCGAAAGAGTTGCCCGATCACCTGGTGCCGCCCGTCATCCTCTTGTTAGATGCGTTGCCTCTGACCCCTAACGGCAAGCTGGATCGCAAGGCGCTCCCTGCGCCCGATATCACGCGGGCTGCGAGCCGCGTATCGCGCACTGCTCAGGAAGAGTTCATCGCCACGTTGTTCGCCGAAGAGCTCGCGATCGAGCAGGTGGGTATCGACGAGTCGTTCTTTGAATTGGGCGGTCATTCGTTGCTGGCCTCGCGCCTCATCGGCCGCGTACGGGCGGCGCTCGATGTCGAGTTGCCTATCCGGGCGCTGTATGAATATCCCACGGTTGCCGGTCTCGCCGGGTATATCCAACGCTCTTTCGAAGCGCGCCCATTTCACACGATGTTGACGTTGCGCAAGCACGGGAAACAATCGCCGTTGTTCTGCCTGCCGCCCGCTGGGAGCCTGCCGTGGTGTTACGCGGGTTTGGTGAGTCACATCCCGGCGGATTGCCCGGTCTACGGACTGTATGCGCCAGATCTGGATGGATCCGAGGCAGGCCCGGTGAGCGTCGCGGATGACGCGCGCTTTTATCTCGAGGAGATTCGTAAGATCCAGCCCCACGGGCCGTACCGTCTGCTCGGGTGGTCGGTTGGCGGCATCGTGGCGCACGCGCTGGCCGCGGAGCTGCAAGCGGCAGGAGAAAGAGTGGAGCTGCTGGCGATTCTGGATGCTTATCCGCCGGCTGCCGCCGACATGGAGCTGACGAATCTGCGGGCCTTGGAGATGGCGCTGTTCGAGCTCGACATCGATTGCCCCGCGGGGCTCAGCGAACGTGCGCATTTACCGGACTTGTTGAATGAGCTCGTCGAGCGCGGCCTCGTGCGGGCGGATGATGGGGAACTCCTTGCGCGGCTGGTTCGGGCCTTCAAACGCAGTGCGCGGCTGGCATCGACTTTCGCACGGACCACTTTCAACGGTGACGTGCTCTTCTTCCAGGCAAAGTTGGATCAGCCCGAAGGCGTCGCATCGCCGGCCGAGCAGTGGGCGCCGTACGTGTTGGGAACGATCGAGGCGCACGACGTCAACAGCTCACACTTCAGAATGCTCGACCCGATGCCTCGGGCGGCGATAGGGCGAGTGCTCGCCGCGAGACTGACTGGTGCTGACTGAGTCGGCGGACGAGCCGCCATCGTCAACCATTGCCGTTCGCGGGTGTCCGCGAGCCGGGCCGACGGGTTAGTCCGATCGGGCGAGGCCCGTCGCGCCGTTCCGTGGTAGAAAATGGAGCATGAGTAAACAATACCTCGTGCTCGTGTGGGGGTTTCTCGCAGCGCTCATCGTGAGCCTGAGCATTCACATCGTCATGCTGCAGAATCTGGGGGTTCCCTATCCGGATCACTCGACGGTGCCGATGCTGCCCAGATACATCAACACCGGCTGTTCGCTTCTCGCGCTCCTTGTTTTTTATCATCTGGCGAGCCATCGCCTGTCGCGACTGCCGCTCCTGTTGCGCTGTCTGCTGGTATTCGCTCTCTATGCCATGGTGAAGGAAGCGCTGATCCGCGCGAACGTCATGGAGGGTGTTGTCACCACGGCCTGGGTGTTTCCCTGGATAAAGTCCGCGCCCCGATTGCTCAGCTATCTCCTCGTCGCCTGTGCAGTCGTTCTATTGAACCCCATCATCAAGCGTCGCTGGCAGATGGTTCTTGCGGCGGTGGTGTTGGCTGCCGTGGTGATGTTCGGGCTGGAGCCGTTGCTCGGAGCTGTATTCAATCCGATCATCGGTTCGTTTGCGTATCTGGCACACGATGACGTGTATGCAGTGCCCTATGGTTGGCAGGTGATGATTCCTGCTTACATCACGTATGCTGAGCCCGTGCTGGCCTCATTCGTCATCGTCGCACTCACGTGGCAGACCATCGCGCGTCAGAACAATCTTCGGATAGTCTATAGCGTCCTGCTGGGTGGCTTCATGAAGGGCGCTTTGCTGCCGCTGTTCCTGTACAGCCCTTTCCTGGACCTGAATTTTCCCACGGCGATGCTCAGCGAATCGCAGTTTACTTTCGAAGTGTTGGCGCTGGCTTTGATTGTCGCCCTTACATGGTGGCGGCATCAGACCAAGACCGGCGGCGAACTGGACAGACCCGGTGCCCTTGATCGACGACATACTTGAAGGCTTGCGCCTGCAGAGCTCCGTCTTCTGCCGGATGAGATTGTCAGGCGGGTGGGGCTTTGAAAAGGAGGCGCTCAGCGGCGCGCCGTTTCATCTCATGCTCTCGGGCCGCGCCTGGCTGTTGAAAGATAACCTGGGCGATGCACTGCCGCTCGATGCCGGCGACATCGTTGTTCTGCCGCGCGGTGAAGAGCATCGTCTCGTTTCGCAACCGGGCGTAAAGACCGTGCCGTTCCAACAGGTCGCGGACAGCATGGGCTTGTCGCCGTGGACGCCGGGCACGCGATACAAAGCCGTCGATCTGCAATTCGGCTCAGGTGGTGCGGCGACCACGCTTATTTCGGGAGTCTTTGCTTTTGGCGATCAGCGGCGTAATCCGCTTCTCAGCGCCTTGCCATCCGTGTTGTTGATGCGTGCGGGCGTCGACTCGGCGGCCGGCAGTACAATGGCCGCGCTCACCTCATTGCTCGACGCGGAGCTCCTGTCGGGAAAGCCCGGCGCTGAAAGTGTGGGGGGCCGGCTCGCTGACATCCTTTTCATTCAAGTTGTCCGGCACCACCTGTCTTCTGAGGAAGCGCCGCCACAGGGCTGGCTGCGCGGCATCACAGACGCTGAGATCGCGCCAGCCTTCGCGATCATGCATCGCGCGCCGGAGCGACCGTGGTCGGTTGCAACACTGGCGCGAGAGCTTGGCATGTCGCGCTCACGCTTCGCCGCGCGTTTCCAGCATGTTGTTGGTCAGGCGCCGCTCGAGTATCTGACGCAGTGGCGGATGTATCACGCTGCCGGGCGCCTTGCGGAAGGCAAAATCGCGCTGCCCGCGCTTGCCGCATCTGTTGGCTACAGATCAGAAGTTTCGTTCAGCAAGGCGTTCAAACGCTGGGTCGGGCAGTCGCCGGCGGAGTATCGTCGTTGGGTGTTGCAAGAGAAGAAGGCTGGACGATCGGTTTGAACTTCTGGACGGACTCTACCTAACGTCCTTGCTCGTCGTCGCTATGATGGTCGCCAGAGGAGAGCTGCCATGACTGCTACAAGCAATACGACGCCACCAGTGAGAGAGGACGACGCAGATCCGTCCTTCACCGTATCCCGCCGGAGTGTACTGGCAGGGGGAGCCGTAATCATTGCCACTTCCTTGCCTGCCGATGCGGCGACCGACGCACAGTGGGTGCCGAGGCCGGCGAAGCTCGCTCACGCGATGACCGTTCGTACGACGATCAACGGCCGCCGTATGGAGGTCGACATCGATCCGCGCACTTCTCTTCTTGATCTGCTGCGCGAACGGCTCGCGTTGACCGGCGCGAAGAAGGGTTGCGACCATGGGCAGTGCGGAGCATGCACCGTACATGTTGACGGGCGGCGCATCGCATCGTGTCTGACACTGGCCGCCAAGATCGAAGGCCGGCAGGTGCTGACCATCGAAGGTGTGTCAGATGGCGAAACGTTGCATCCCATGCAGCAGGCATTCATCGATCACGATGCGCTTCAGTGTGGCTACTGCACGCCCGGTCAGATCATGGCGGCGATCGCGTGTGTGGCGGAAGGCAATGCGACTTCGCGCGAGCGCATCAGAGAATTCATGAGCGGCAATATCTGTCGATGTGGAGCTTATGTTGGCATCGTCGCCGCCATCGAGGATGCCGCTGCCAGGATGGGGAGAGGCTGATGCAACCGTTCACCTATATACGTCCCGTGACGGCTTCGGAGGCGGTGAGTGCGTTCGCTCGCGCGGACGCGGGGGCGCGCTTTATCGCGGGAGGCACGACACTCTATGATCTTATGAAGCTGGACATCGAGCGGCCGCGTCACCTGATCGATATTACGGCGATCGAAGGTCTCGACCAGATCGAGACAGGCGGTGATCGACTGCGCTTTGGAGCGCTCGCGCCGATGAGTGCCATCGCCGTTGACCCTGTCGTCAATCGTGAATATCCGGTGCTGGCCGAAGCGCTGTGGAAAGCGGCTTCACAGCAGCTTCGCAACATGGCTACTGTTGGTGGCAACCTTCTGCAGCGCACGCGCTGCATGTATTTCAGGAACGGCGCGAACGGCATCTACCCGTGCAATAAACGGGAGCCGGGGAGTGGATGCGCGGCGATCGGCGGGCTGGATCGTGGGCAGGCGGTGCTCGGCACGAGCAATTCTTGTACGGCCGTGTCGCCTGGCGATTGGCCGGTCGCGCTGCTGGCGATGGATGCGTCGGTGGAGATTCTTGGCCCCGCGGGTTCGCGTACGCTGGCGGTTGGCGAGTTGTATCGGCTGCCTGGTGATACGCCCCATGTGGAGTTCACTTTATCGCCGGGGGAGATGATCACCGCGATTGTTGTTCCGAAGACTGTTGCGGGCGTGCGTTCGACGTATCACAAGATTCGCGATCGCGAGTCTTATGCTTTTGCGGTGGCTTCGGCAGCGGTGGCGCTGGAGATGAGCGGCGACCGTGTAGAACGCGCACGGATCGCGCTTGGCGGCGTGGCTACGCGGCCCTGGCGTGCGACGGAAGCAGAGCGAATGTTAGCGGGACAGCGAATGACGCCAGACATAGCGCTGGCTGCCGGTCACGCTGCGTTCCGCGACGCGCGTCCGGGTAAGCACAATGGCTACAAGATCGAGCTCGGCGCACGTACGGTAGCCGACGCGCTGCTCATTGCTGCCGGGAGGAGAGTTTCGTGACCGTTGCGCCATCTCGTGACGCGCATGTCGGCTGGCGCAACGGCTGCAACATCGAAACCGGCGCAGGGCTTGCGCCTGATGATCTTGTTATCGCTGCTCGGAGGAGCCACCTGTGACCGCTGCGTCATTTTCCGATCGCGAACGTATTGATGCCCGCGACAAAGCGCTCGGCGTGACGGCCTACGCCGCCGATGTCATGTTGCCCGGGTTGCTCTACGCGATGACAGTGCCCGCGCGCATCGCCAAAGGCACAATGACCGCGCTTCCCACAGAAGCGGCCATGCGCGTGCCTGGCGTCGTTCGTATCCTCACACCAGCAGATTTTCCTGCGCCAGCGCCTCCGGCAGGTAATGGTCCGCCACCACCGCCGCCCGCACTCGAAGCGCGGATCGCCTATCGCGGCCAGCCCGTCGCTCTCGTCGTCGCGGAGACCCTGGAAGCTGCAATCGAAGCGGCCGAGGCGATCCGTCCAACTTACACATCTGAAGCTTTCGCTGCGGTGATCGATAGCGCCGGCTCAAAGCGCGATCCCGCCGAAGACGTCACCACCGGCAACGCCACGCAGGCGTTTGCCAGCGCCGCCGTCACCGTCGAAGCTTCATATGACACGCCGGCCCAACATCACAACCCCATCGAGCTGATCTCGACCACCGCCGTCTGGGCGGGCGGCCGTCTGACAATATATGAAGGCTCGCAGCACTCCGGCGGCATCAAGGACGCGGTCGCCCGCGCCATGCGAATCGACCCATCCGTCGTCGATGTTAAAAGCGCATATATCGGTGGCGGCTTCGGTCAGAAGGGCGCCGTCCAGCGCCAGACCACGATAGTTGCTCGCGCAGCGATGCTGATCGGTCGCCCGGTGAAGCTGGTCATGCCGCGCGGTCAGATTTTCCACGTGGCGACGTTTCGTCCCAACAGCAGACATCGAATCAGGTTGGGCGCAGACGCGAAGGGCAAGATGGTCGCCGCCCTGTACGACGCGGAACAACAGCAATCGCGCACAGGTTTTTTCCCTGCTTCTGAATATCACGAAGCGACGAGCCGGATGTACGGCATCGACAACTATCACGGCACCGCCGCTGACATCCGCATCGATACGCAGGCCCCAGGCTACATGCGCGCGCCGCATCCGCAGCCCTCCTGTTTTGCATTCGAAAGCACGGTAGATGAGCTGGCTTATAAACTCGGCCTCGACCCGGTCGGCCTGCGGCTCGCTAACGATACGCGTGTCGACCAGCGCACGGGTCACCCGTTGTCCTCCCGCTTCCTCAACGAATGTCTTATCGAAGGGGCGAAGCGATTTGGCTGGACGCGTCGCACGCCAAAGCCGGGATCCATGACAGCACCTGACGGAACGCAGGTCGGATGGGGTGTCGCATGTGGCGCATATCCATCGATGTCTACACCTGCAATCGCCACACTCCGGATCACCGCGGACGGTCGCACACGCTTCGCGATCTCAGGCCACGAGATGGGGCAGGGCATAAGAACCGCCATCGCCGCGGTACTGCTCGACGAGTTGCAGATTGAACCCGACAAGTTGGAGATCATCACCGGCGACACGACCGCCGCACCTCAACATATAACAGCGGGCTCATGGGGCACGGCCAGTGTTGTACCCGCGGCGGCGCAAGCTGTCGCACGGATGCGATCGGCCGTTGCGGAGTTGCTCGCCGGCCGCAAGGTCGCGGGCAATCTCCACCAGCAGATCGCGGCGGTCCGTCGCCCATTCCTGCAGATCGAGGTGTCGCAGTTTGGCCCGGGGCAGGATGCCGCCGCGCTCCAGGCATTACGCCGCGGGCAGTTCGCGGTCGCGGGACCTGAATATCCGAGCTTCACGACCCTGAGTTACATCGCGCATTTCGTTGAAGTCCGCATCGAGCCGCGCACGCGGCGAGTCCGCATGCCTCGGGTTGTGAGCATCGCCGATTGCGGACGGGTGATCAGCCCACGCACTGCCGCCAGTCAGGTGCGGGGCGGCGTCGTGTGGGCGTTGGGCGCGGCCTTGCGCGAAGGGACTGAAGTCGATCCGCGCTATGGCGGGTTTCTCAACAACGATCTCGCCGACTATGTTGTGCCGGTGAACGCGGACATTGGCGAGATCGACGTCGGCTTCATCGACAGGCCCGACCCACTGGCAAATTCCATCGGCCTGAAGGGATTGGGTGAGGTCGCTATGGTCGGCGCAGCGGCCGCCATCGCGAATGCGATCTTTCACGCGACGGGCAAGCGACTGCGCGAACTGCCGATTCGTATCGAGCATCTGTTGTAAGGCGTAGCCGCTAAACACCTGTGGCTGACTGTTGCGATAGCTGTTGTTGTCGTGTTAGCGTCGTTTAACAATACAACAAGGGTGGCTTGCACTACATGTGCAAGTAACAGACAAGGATGTCTATGCAACATGTCTTTGAGCGGTACTCCCGGCGCCGGCTTACCCGATTCATTACGGCGGGAAACAGCTGATCTGGCACCACATATATGGGTGCGATCACGGCAAGAAGCGCAAGGCGCGCGGATAGCGAGCTGCCGCTGGACGCTGCCTTATGGCTGGTGTCCTCGTTTTGCACGCTGCACCGGGTCGCCTTCGACGCCACTCTCTTTGCGCAGCGCTGTCCCGCTCCGATAGCGAGCAGTGCCCTTGCGGAAGCCGCTCAGGAGTTGGGTCTCGCCGTTGAGCGTCGCGCGTGCTCGCTCGCGGCCGCCCTCGCGTGGCGAATTCCAATCGCCGTTCGTGTAGCCCCCAAAGACAAGTCAGAAGTCTCCGACTGGCAGTGGGCTTTGATTCTGAATGCGGATGCGGAGCGGATTCTATATCTGGAGCAGGGCGCCCAGACTCCAGAGCTTGTCGAGGTGGCGGCGCTGGCGCCGAGGTTTTCCGGCGAAGCGCTTTCTCTGGCGCCTGTGGCCGAGACGATCAACGATCCGGACGCGCTGCAATTCAGGACAGCGCGCTTCGGGCTGCGCTGGTTCGTGCCCGAGCTGCTCAAGCACAAACACGTCTGGCGCGAGGTGCTGCTCGCCTCGCTGATTTTACAGCTCATCGCGCTGGCGCTGCCGCTCTTCACGCAAGTCATCATCGACAAAGTCGTCGTTCATCGCACCGAGAGCACGCTCATAGCGCTGGGCGTTGGCATGGCGATCTTCCTGGCATTCACCGGCATTCTTACGTGGGTGCGACAGTATCTGGTGCTGCATACCGGACAACGCATCGACGCCGTGCTCGGCAGTCAGGTCTTCAATCATCTTTTTCGCCTGCCGCCTTTGTATTTCCAAAGCCGCCCCACCGGTGTGATCGCAGCGCGCCTGCAAGGCATCGAGAGCATCCGGGAGTTCGTCGCGTCAACCGCGGTGACCTTGTTGCTGGACGTTCCCTTTCTGGTGATCTTCGTCGGCATCATGCTCTGGTACAGCCTCAAGCTCACTCTGCTGTGCCTCGCGATCCTGGGGCTCATCTGCGCACTGAGCCTGCTGGTTGCGCCGCTCTTTCAACGCCGTCTCAACGAACAGTTCCATCGGGGCGCGGCAAACCAGGCCTTTCTGACGGAATATCTTTGTGGCATCGAAACCGTGAAGGCCTTGCAGTTCGAGCCGCAGCTCAACCAGCGCTACCGCAATCTTCTGGTGGAGTATCTCAAGGCGGGCACCGCCACACGCCAGCTCGCCAACACCTACAACACCTGGGCGTCGAGCCTCGAGCAGTTGATGACGCTGTCCATCCTCGTATTGGGTGCATGGATCGTCATGACGACAGCGACCTTCACGGTCGGCATGCTCGTGGCCTTTCAAATGTTTGCTTCGCGCATCAGTCAGCCGCTGTTACGCATGGTGGGGCTCTGGCAGCAGTGGCAGCAGACGCGGCTGGCAGTTGCGCGGCTTGGCGATGTCATGAATGCGCCAACGGAGCCCTACAGTCTCACACCACGGCGGGCGGCGAGTAATGGGCCAGGCCGCATCGACATCGAGGGCCTCGCCTTCCGCTATTCGGACAGCCTACCGTATCTGTTCGAGGATCTGAACCTGACGCTGCAACCGGGCCAGCTACTGGCGCTGATGGGGCCGTCCGGCGCGGGAAAATCGACGCTGGCCAAACTTCTCGAAGGTTTTTACGGCCCGTCGCGGGGTCGCATCCGCATCGATGGCGTGGATCACAATCATCTCTCCACCAACGAGCTGCGCTCCACGTTCGGTGTGGTGCCGCAGGAGACGGTGCTTTTCTCCGGCACCATTCTCGACAACCTGAAGCTCGCTGCGCCCTTCGCAAGCTTCGAGCAGGTGGTGGCGGCCTGCAAGATGGCGGAGATTCACGCCGTCATTGAAGCGTTGCCGAAGGGATATCAGACCGAAATCGGTGAGCGCGGCGCCGGTCTTTCGGGCGGCCAGCGTCAGCGCATCGCCGTGTCGCGAGCGCTTCTCAAAGGGCCGAAGGTTCTGATTTTCGACGAGGCGACGAGCAGCCTCGATCTGAACACCGCTGAGCAGATCGGTCGCACCATCAATGCGTTGAAGGGTCGGGTCACGATTCTGTTCATCGCGCACGTGTTGCCGCGAAGTTTGCAGGTGGACCAGATCGTGCGCATCGGCGAGAAGCTCTCCGTCGTTCCGATCGAGAAACCCGAGGCAGCGGTCAACGATGAGTGAAGGCGTGCTCATTCCGCGTATCCGCTCTGCCGTCTTTGAGGCTTACCACGGGGAACCGGAGAAGCATCCGCGACTCATGTTATGGGCCATCTGCACGCTATTCGTCGTGTTGCTCGTGTGGGCGTCGTTAGCCAGGCTCGATATCGTGGCGGTCGCCACGGGACGGCTGGTCCCTGAAACGTACGTGAAGATCGTCCAGCCGTCGGAGGCCGGAATCGTGCGTGAAATTCTGGTGACTGAGGGCGACAGCGTGCGTCAGGGTCAGGTGTTGCTGCGCCTGGATCAGACACTTGCCGCGGCCGACAGGCGGTCCGTGGCGACGCAGCTCGCTCTTAAACAGTTGGAATTACGACGCATCGACGCACAGCTCGCTGCTCGAACGATCCACGGTCAGCCGGAAGACGATCCTATCCTCCTCGCTCAGATGCGTCTCGATGCAGCGGCGCGCGAGCGTGCGCATCTGGACCAAATGGCTCAGGAAGAAGCGACGCTCGCGCGCACGCAGAGCGAGCTGGCGAGCGCGCGTGAAACGCTGTCGAAGCTCGAGGCGACCCTGCCCAGCTTCGAGCAGGCGGCGCGCGCGTACGAAAAGCTGGCGCAGGAGAAGCTTATCGGCGCGCTCGAAGCCGATGCGAAGCGGCGTGAAGCGGTCGAACACGCGCAGGATGCGAAATCTCAGTTCGCATACGTGGCGTCGCTCGAGTCTTCCCTGCTGGCGCAAGGTAACAAGCTGAAGCAGTTGCGGAGTGCCTATCACAGCACGCTTCACACCGAGCGCGTGCAGGTGCTCGGTGAGGTGCAGCAGCTTCGGGAAGAAGCGAACAAGCAGGGCTTTCGGGAAGGCCTGCTGGAACTGCGTGCGCCTCAGGACGGCATCGTGAAGGACCTCGCGACCACCACCGTGGGTGCGGTGGTTCAGCCTGGCGCCGTGCTGGTGTCGTTGGTGCCGAAGCGGGAGGCGCTGGTGGCGGAGGTCTTTATCCGTAACGATGACATCGGCTTCGTGCGTAAAGGGCAGTCGGTGCGAATCAAGCTTGCCGCCTATCCATTCACGCGCTACGGGATGCTCGAAGGCACTGTCCAGAATATTAGCGCTGACGCATCTGAGTTTCAGGCCGGCAACACGCCCGAGCAGCAGGAGGCGCCGTCCAGTGACGCCGCTGCGTTCAAGGCCGTCGTGCAGCTCTCGGGCCAGCAACTCGCATCTGCCGGAACGGTGTTGCCCATTGCAGCGGGAATGCTGGTGACAGCGGAGATTCGGGAAGGACGGCGCACGGTGCTCGAATATCTGCTCTCACCGGTGAAGCGAGTTGCCAGCGAAGCCGGAGGCGAGCGATGACTTTCTGCAGGCGAGCGGGTGACTGCATTCTTCTGCTCGTGGCGGCTGGTGTTTATCCGGTGGGCGCTGCGGGGAGTCTTACGCTCAGCCGGCAGCCGCCGTATCGCTACGATTTTCAGTTGGAGAAGGGCAAAGGCGTGGGCGTGTGCGATGCCTATGTGAAGCGCCTGCGAAATACTGACTTTCCCCGCCTTCCCCAATGTGACCGACCGGAGAACTCCAGCGTCCCGGGTTTCAGAACAGTGAATCGCGCGCCGCTGACGAAGGCGGAAACGCTTGGGCTTTACGAGTCGATCGAGGGCTCGCTTTTCCTGCAGGACCCGGGCTTTGTAAAACGCCGCGCTGATGCAGCCTCGCGAGGCGTTGCTTACAACGATACGAGCGCCGAGATAGCGGCTGCGCGACAGGACGAGGCGCCAGCTTACTTTCGCTTCGAGCCGCGAATCGATCTCGACAACGATGGCGTGCTCGACAATATCGTCATGTGGAAGCAGTCTGGCATGCAGTGCGGCGCGTTGTATCCGCCGCAGCCGTTCCCGGTTGTCGCCGGCACGTACCTGGTTGCTCTCGATCAGAATGGCGTTTTCAGCATGGAGCGAACGCGCGCCATTCTGGAATGGCCGAATCCGCCGGGTTTACCCATTGCTCCCACGCCTGACGTCATCCATGTGATGGCCCACACCTTTGGCGTTTTCAACTTCGAAGGTGAGTATTACTTCGACGCGTTCTTCCCGTCAGAGAGTCATAGGAACGCGGACCTCGAGAAAGGGAAGATGCTGTCAGACCTCCTTGGCGTGTTTCAGCGCCACGGGACCTCTGCCGCAGCGTTGTGTGAAATTCGGTGGTACGACCGGCCGCAGTAGTCAACAACCAACAATGTCTTTCCAGGGATAGGAAACAGAACATGGCAATCCAGTCGAGTTCCCTTGGGTCCGGGGTCAGCTACCTGGACGCCAATCAGCTGCCCAAACTCCTTACATCCTTCGAGAAGTATGTTGGCAGCGTCTATGATGATGGTCTGCACATTCCCACCATCGGTATCGGCCTCAATCTGCGCGAGGTTTCCAATGTCCAGCTGATCCTCGAGTACTTTGGCGTGTTCGCGAAAGATGACGCCACGCCTGCGGGTCAGGCGCGCACAGAGTATCAGCGCCGCTTCCGGTACATGGAGATCATCATTGACTTCATTACGACGACTCATTTGTATCCGCTGACCGGCAAGGGTCCTACGCCGGGAAGCGGCGTGAGTGAACAGGCGTTGAGCAGGGCCCTCACTGCGAAACTTGCGGCGTATGGCGTCACGCATCCCTTTACGCTTTCGGAGGCCGAGGCCATACAGGTCAAGCGCTGGTATATCGAAGGCTACGGCGCAGGCGTCTTCGACAAGGGCGACCCGTCATTCGGCGTCAGAGGTGCCCAGGCCGAGCTGGATGACGTGCTCAAGAATCAGAACATCGGCCATGACACGCGCGAGTACATGGCGCTCCTGAGCCTGAAATTCAACGGCGGCGATCTCGTCGCAAAAGGCAATCAGCTCCTGGCAGCGCTGACCGCGGGCGAGCGCGCGGAGGCTTGGTTCCAGATCCGTTACGACTCAAATAAAGGTTGGCGGACGCACGCTCGGGGTTCTATCAACGATGGTTGGGCCAGACGTCGAGCGATAGAGGCGCAGTTGTTCGGCTTGTTCGATGCGCAGCCGACGCTGGAGAGCTACGTTGCCGCTTACCGAATGCTGGAACTGCATCGGAGCACGACGATCGCGGAATACGAAAGCCTGTACGCCGCGCAGTTCGTGGCTGCTAACACTGTTGCTCTGGCTGTGGCCGTGAGTGGCGCGGTTCCTTCGCTGATCGATCAATTCATGCCGGCCGCTCAAGCGGTCATCGCCGATTTGAATACGCGCTACTCTGGTTTGAATCTCAATGCAGCGAGCTTCGATCCCACGCGCATCTTTCTCGACCCCGGCCGGTCTACGGCGACGGTGCAGGCCTCGCCGACAGCTCCTCACATCCCGGTTCCCCGTGCTCCTGACTTTCAGAGCATCCTCGACTCACGAGCGTGGACATCATCTACCAGGACGACAGAGATTCCCTACGCCGACATTCTGATTGGTGAAGGCGGAGGCGACCAACTCGTCTCCGGCGCAGGTAACGATGTGCTGATTGGCGGCGCCGGGAACGACACGCTCGATGGCGGCGCAGGCAACGATACTTACGTCTTCGCAACCGGCGACGGGCTTGACCGGATCGTCAATAACGAAGACGACGGCACGATTCGTTTCAATGGAGTCGCCCTTTCCGCTGCCGGCGCGAGGCGCACGGTGCTTTCCCAATATGCAGATCGGCCGGTCTGGCGCTGGGAAAGCGGCAATGAAGTCTTTCACTTCGTGATGAAGGACGGTGACCTGATTTCGGGCGGCACGCTGCTGATCTTGCGCGGCGACGGCCCTTTCTTCACGGATGCCGTGACGGTTGACCAGTTCAAGCAGGGAGATCTGGGCATTACCTTGCCCGTCGCCTACGCGTGCACCTTTCTTCCCGGCAATGCCACGGCCAATCCCTTTGGTGATCCGCATTTCGAGCCGGGCTCGCCGACGACTTCTCTGCTCGAGCAGTCCTCGCGCACGCTGACTATTGCGCTCGATGCGCCGGTGAGCGTGGACCGGACGATACGCGTCAACACGAGCGGGCTTGGCAGTGTGCTATTTCTCTGTTCAGGCGCAGATACGATACCGTTCACCAGCGGGTATGTTGATATCACTGTTCGTGCGGGCGAGAGCTGGGCGACCTTCGCTATATTGAGTCAGGGTGATATCGATACAGATCAGTCGCTGACATTGACGGCATCGCTGCTGCCATTGCCCGATGGCAGCGGCGGCAGCACTACTGCGGCGATCCGCGTCGACTTCGATGCGGTGGCGGAAACGCAGCCCGGAGCGATCGCACCTTCTAACATTATTCGTCCCACCGGCCAGCAGATCGCCAACGATACAGAGGGGAGCGATCTGCTTCAGGGCGACGACAGCGCGAACGATATATTCGCGCAGTCAGGCGGAGACGACATCCTGGACGGCGGCGCGGGCGGTGACTGGCTGGAAGACTGGCATGGCAACGATCACCTCATCGGCGGCGCAGGCAGCGATGTCGGGGCCATGAATGACGGCAACGATGTCTTTGAAGGCGGTGACGACATCGACATGGCGTTCGGTGGTGACGGCGATGATCAAATATTTGCCGATACACGTGTGTCCGCAGATCAGGCCATCGCGGCAGGGCAAATTGCAGTGGGCATCGCAGAGAAAGGCGACACTCTTCAGGGTGCGGGCGGAAACGATCTCATCGTCGGTTCCACGCGTAACGATCATCTCGGTGGCGGCGAAGGTCAGGACACACTCGTCGGCGGTGCTGGTGACGACTTCATCACCGGCGATCAGTGGTACCACTTCGGTGAGGGTCTGCCGTGGAGCTTTCCGGATCTGAGCCCGCTGTTTGCATGGACTTACTCGCGAACCGTTACAACCAACCCTGATGGCAGCACGCTCTACACCTTCCGTATCCTTAACGGTGGCGCCTTTGTTCATAACACTCTGAACGGCACCGCGGATGTGATCTATGCCGGCACCGGTAATGACGACGTTCTGGCTGGCGGTGGCGATGACTTCGTGGACGCGGGCAGCGGCAACGATGTCGTTTTCGGCGAGAGCGGCAAGGATACGCTGATGGGCGGCGCGGGCGACGACGTGCTCGATGCCGGGTCGGGAACCGAGGCCGATCAGGATTTTCTCGACGGTGGTGACGGCGCCGATCTGCTCTGGGGCGGTGGCGGCAACGACACGCTCTTCGGCGGCGCAGGCGATGATGATCTGGCCGCCGATGATTCGGATGGCGCTCAAGGCGATGACTATCTCAATGGCGAGGACGGTAACGATGAACTCTACGGCAGAGGTGGACGCGATGTGCTCTACGGAGGAGATGGCGACGACATCCTGCATGGCGATTCCAACTTTCAGCCGGAAACTCAGGATGCTGATCTTCTGGATGGCGGCGCTGGCAAAGACTTTCTGAACGGCTCCGGCGGCGATGACACGCTGTTGGGGGGCGCTGGCAACGACACTTTGTATGGTGACGCCAACGATACGGAGGAGTCACGCCATGGCAACGATGTTCTCGAGGGTGGTGTTGGCGACGACATATTGATTGGCAACGGCGGCGACGACCGTCTCGCTGGCGGCGAGGGAGATGACGATCTGCGTGGAGACGCAGGGCAGCCCGGCCTGTCGATTGCCGTCATGGGTGATGATGACATCGATGGTGGCGCAGGCGCTGACATCCTCACGGGTGGGGGTGGCAACGACCGTCTCACAGGGGGAGCAGGCCGGGACATCATGCATGGCGACGACGGCGTCGATGTCGTCGCGGGAGCGGCACATGGCGCAGATTTTCTGGATGGCGGCGCGGGGGACGATTCCATCGTCGGCTGGGGCGGGAACGACACGATCTTCGGCGGTGACGGCGGCGATACTCTGCTTGGCGACAATGGCGTGGCAGGGCTCAGCATAGAGTTCCATGGCAATGACACGATCGACGGTGGCGCAGGTAAGGATGTCATCAACGGCAACGGTGGCGATGACACGTTGTTCGGTGGTGCGGGCGACGACACGTTGTCTGGCGGCGAGGGCAACGACCTGCTAATCGGCGGCGCAGGCGTCGACTATCTGGATGGCGGGGCTGGCGATGACACTTATATTTTCGACGAGGAAGATCTGAAGGTCGTCGACGGTGTTGCGGAGACCTTTGCCGACACGCAGGGCGCCAATCGAATTGTTTTTCGCAGCGGCCTGAGCGAGGTCGGCATCGATCTCTCTGCGTACCATGAGAGCAACCGGCTGACGATCCGCTTCTTGAGAGAAACGGGAACGATCGCTCTTATCGTGGAGGGTGGGCTCGCTGGCTCCGTGCGGTACTTTGAGTTCGGCGAGGGTAATGTCATTTCCGTCAACCAACTGATTGGCCAGAACCTCGTCGGGCTGGTCGATCAGTCTTCGAGCGCGGACAACGCCTGGCTGATCGGCGGCCTGCTCAATGACACGTTCATTGCAGCAGGGGATAACGCCCAGATATCGGGCGGTCGCGGCAACGACTCACTAACCGGCGGCATCGGCACGACGACTTATTCCTACGAGCTCGGCGACGGTACGGACACCATTCTGGACGCCAGCTCGTTCGTGGCATCCGCAGGCGTGAATCGCAACATCGTCGAATTTGGAGAAGACATCGCGTTGTCGAGCCTGCAACTGACACTTGCGCCAAATGCCACGGCGCTAACATTGTCTGTTGCTGGCGGCGGTGGTCTGATTCTCTCGAACACTACACTCACTGATGTCATCAATGGCGTCCGGACGCTCGATGAGGTGCATTTTGCAGACGGAACGACAGCTACGTGGGCGCAGCTCGTCGCTGCGACCGGCGTCGCAATCGTCAATAGTGGCAATGTGGCCGCGTATGCCGGCACGAATGTAAATGACCACATCACGGGCGCTGCGATCGATGAAACGATCGATGCAGGGGCCGGTGATGACAACATCGAAGGCCTGGGTGGTAACGACATTCTCACGGGCGGCGAGGGAAGTGACACCTATCGCTTTGCGCGTGGTGGCGGTCGCGACACCATTCTCAACTACGACAATACAATGGAAGCAGTCGATCGCCTCGTCTTTGCATCTGACATCGCACCGACGGACGTCAAGTTCATTCGTCTCAACAACGATCTGCTCGTGACATTGAATGGCGCCTCCGATCGGGTGACCGTGCGCGACTATTTCGGCTCGGGCGCGCTCGACGAAATCCACTTCTGGAATGGCACGGTTTACACCCCGGCGAATGTTCCAGCGACAGGCGTGAATCTCTCCGCCACGTCAGGCGCAGATCTGATCATCGGCACGGCTGGCAACGATACTGTGGATGGTCTTGCTGGCAGCGACGAGATCTACGGGGCCCAGGGCAACGACACGCTCCAGGGCGGCGTTGGCGTCGATCTCATCTACGGCGGCGATGGTAACGATACGTTGATCGACACCGACGGCGTGATGAACAGCCTGTTCGGCGAGGCTGGTAATGACATCCTGACCGGCAACGGCACGCTCGATGGCGGCGATGGCGATGACGTGCTCACGTCTGGCGGTCTGTATCAGACGATCCTCCGCGGCGGCCTGGGCAGTGACACCTATGTTTTCTCCAGCAATCACTCGGTGGTCGTCATCGACCAGCTCGACGCGGGAGTGGACAAGGTCGACACCTTGCGAGTCACGGACGATATTTCTCCAGAAGGTCTCGTACTGTCCGCCAATACCCAGGGCGACCTCTTCTTGTGGCGCGGCTATGTCCACTCCGGTTCTGGAGTTCAGATCAAGGGGTTTCTCCTGAGCGAGACGGGCGAGCGCCAGGTCGATCAGTTCGTTTTCGACGCCAGCCCCGGAACAGTCTGGACGTCGGCGGATATCGTCACGCGTCTCGCCACCCCTTCCAACTCGGACAATTTCTTTCGCGGCACGGCGGGCGCGGATGTCTACAACGGCCTGGGTGGAGCGGATGTTCTCTACGGCAATGGAGGTGACGACATTCTCACGGCGGGCGGTGTGAGCTCGGGTCGGGATTATCTGTTCGGCGGCGACGGTAACGACACGCTCGTCGGCAATGGTGTCGATGCCTACAGCGAGCTGTACGGCGGCGCGGGCGACGACATTCTGGTCGGCGGCGGCTTCTACAGTTACGGCGAAGACGGCAATGACCAGATTTCCGGAGCCCAGCTTCTGGATGGCGGCGCCGGAGACGATGTCCTGAGCACAGTTGAAAACGGCGCGGCAATAATGCGTGGCGGGACGGGCAGCGATACCTACGTTATCGGTCGCGGGGGCGCGGGTGCGATCAATGAACACGTTGATCATATCGAGGGCATGGATGCAGACCCTGCTTCGTTTGATGTCCTGCGATTCGCGGCCGGTATCAGTACAGGCCAGATTTCATTGGAACGCGCCGTCAACAGTCTCCATATCAATGTCGCGGGACGCTGGGGTGTGCGTGAGCGTCTCGTCGAGATCAATGATTTCTTCGTGCCCGGCAATGCAGGGGCTTTCCTGGATGAGATTCGCTTCACGGACAGCCCGGGTACGGTGTGGAGCTATGCGGATATTCTGAATCAGGTCGCCAATGGTGATTCACGAGATAATATTGTCGGCGGCTCGAGCAGCGCGGACGTACTGCGGGGTAACGGCGGGAATGACAGGCTCATCGGCCGCGACGGCAACGACGATCTCTCCGGAGGTGCAGGAGATGACGACCTGTACGGTGAAGCCGGTAACGATACGTATCGCTTCGGCCGCAATCAGGGACGCGATCTCATCGTCGAATTCGGCACGAACTCAAATACCGTTGTGTTCGACGCGGATGTCCTGCGCTCCGATGTTACTTTCACGCGCTGGTCTGGCCGTAGCAGGGACGGCGGCTCTTCCACGATTGACGACCTGATCGTCACGATCAATGGCTCGAGCGGTTACCTCTACGTTCAAGACTTTTTCTTGACGACCCAGCCCTCCTGGGTCATTGATCGCTGGATATTGGGTGATGGCACTATGCTCAGCTATAACCACATCTCTCAGGACGTCGTGAATCTGGGCGGCGCGCCGGGTTCTCTCAGTGGAACAGCCGCCGATGACACCTTCGTCATGGATCACCTCAATGATTCTGTGTTTGATTCTGCAGGGGGCATCGACACTGTCCTTACATCCGTTGGCTTCTGGGGCCGCAACGCAGACGGCATCGAGAACATTACGCTGACCGGCTCCTTCGACGTCGATGTCGTGGGTAACGAGCTCGATAACGTCATTACAGGAAATTCCGGCAACAATAGCCTTTCAGGCGGTGACTACTGGAATGGCACCGGCACGGATACGCTGATCGGACGCTCGGGCGACGACGAGTATTACGTCGATGCAGTGGGCGGAGCAAATTACTCGGGCTACCTCAATACGCGAGATACGGTGATCGAGCTCGCCGGTGAGGGCTACGATACGATGTACTCCATTGGCTACTCCGTCACGTTGCCGGACCACGTCGAGCGTCTGGTGCTGCAGTCGCTGAATACCGGCTTCGATCCGGCGACCGTCCCGGCGGGCGCTGACAGTCGTCCCCGTTTGTCAGGGAACTCGCAGAACAACGTCATTGATGCTGGCCCGAACGTCTCGGGGTCCGAATATGCCTCCCTGGTACTCGACGGCGGCGCCGGCGCCGATCGGATGATCGGGAATATGGCTGGACAGACATTCGTCATTGATGATGTGGGGGACACGATCGAGTTCCGGTCGATCGGTAATCCGACGGGAAATGTCGAAAGTCATCTCTCTTATGCCGCCCCGGATTTTATCCGCAACATCACACTGCTCGGGTCAGCCGCTATCGCCGCGACCGGTAATGCGAGCGCCAACACGCTGGATGGCTCGAAGAATGCCGCTGTCAACGTATTGACTGGCGGAGTGGGCGACGATGTGTACATCGTCGATGCCGGCGATGTGATCGTGGAAAACTCAGGTGAAGGCGTCGACCGCGTGCAGACGGCCGTGGGCTACGCGCTTGGGGCCTATGTCGAGAATCTGGTTCTGACCGGCAGTGGCGCTGTCAATGCAACGGGCAATGCACTCGACAATCAGCTGACCGGAAATTCAGGTGCCAACATCCTGGACGGGCGGGGTGGTGTGGATGCCATGGCCGGCGCGGCAGGGAACGATATTTACTACGTAGATCACGCGGACGACAGGATCACGGAGAATTCCAACGCCGGAACGGACGAAGTGCGGTCCGCGATCAGCTACTCGTTGGGAAGCAACCTTGAGAATCTTGTTCTTCTGGGCAACGACGCAATCGATGGCACGGGGACCACGGCAGCAAACGTGCTTACCGGGAACGGCGCCAATAATCTCCTGAGTGGCGGCGGTGGGGTGGACACGCTTTCCGGTGGCGGCGGAAACGACACGCTGGACGGTGGCGCGGGCAGTGATTCCATGAGTGGCGGCGCAGGTGACGATTACTACTTCGTCGACGCTACCGGCGATGGCACGAACGAGAATCCCAATGAAGGCATCGACACGGTTAGTTCGTCGGTCAATCGTAATGTCGCGGCAAACATCGAGATCCTGTTCCTCACTGGCACAGCTGCTACGGGCGGGGGCACCGGCATAAACAATCTCCTCCGCGGTAACGCAAGTAACAACACCCTGACCGGCGGCGGCGGGATGGATATTCTCGAAGGGGTAGGCGGCAACGACACACTTTCCAACAATTCCGGCGGCAAGACGCTCCTGAATGGAGGGATCGGCACAGACACCCTGACTGGCACGGCGAATAACGACATGCTGATCGGCGGCGCCGGCAATGATGCGCTGACAACCGGACAAGGTGCGGACATCATCGGCTTCAATTTGGGTGACGGGGCAGACACCGTGGCGATCAGCACAACCCGGGACAATACAGTTTCCGTGGGTGGCGGTGCGCGTTATGCGGATCTGATCTTCGAGAAGAGCGGCAACAACCTGATACTGCGGGTCGGCACTGCGGATCTGATTACTTTCACTTCGTACTACGCCAACACGGCCAATCGGAGCGTGAACACGCTGCAGGTCATTATTGAGGGCACGGCCGATTACGACGGATCGTCGACGGATGTGACGCGTAATCGCAAGATCGAGTCCTTCAATTTCCAGGGGCTGGTCACGGCATTCGATGCCGCAAGAACAGCCAACCCGAACCTGACGAGTTGGGCACTCACCAATGCGCTGGCGGCCCAGCATGTGAACGGCAGCGATTCCGCCGCGATGGGCGGTGACCTGGCCTACCGCTATGGGCGTTACGGCTCACTCGCGGACATCTCTTACACGCCTGCTCTCGGCATTTTGGGAAACGCCGCGTTCGGATCGTCCGCGCAGAACTTGCAGCTATTGTCGAGTCTGCAGGACAGCTCGGCACGCCTGAGCTGACGGGCGCAGCTTGCGAGCGTAAGGATTGCTTCGCCTGATGCCGGGAGGCGTTGGTTTGCGGCCCGTCGGTCGCTGAAGGCGCGCCGCCGGCGGGCAGGGCTCAGTTCGCATCGAGCCGTCGGTAACAGCCCTGTCATTGGCCTGCGTTCTACTGACGGGCTATGACCGAACGGGCGCCGTCCAGATTACGCCGTCATTTTGGCGCCGCGCATTTCTCGAAGAGCCTCGTGTGGTCCTTCGCCGATCTGCTGCTCGCCTTCTACTTCCATGAAGTGCTGCACCTCGAGGGTGTGCGCACGGGCCAGCTGTTATTCGCCTTACTGATCTTCGGCGCCCTCTGCGACGTCGGCGTGGGAGTTGCGCTCACGTATTTCCGCGCGGGATGGCGCGGCATTCTGCTCATCCACTTTCTCGGCTCCATCGCGACAGCGGTAACGCTCTTCGGGCAGTTCAACGTCGACTCGCAACCCGTCGGTCTGCTTCTGCTCAGCGGCATGTTATTCCGCCTTGCCTATGCACTTTACGATGTGCCGCAAACCGCTCTGACTTCCCTGCTGCCGGTCGATGATAGTGACGCGCGCCGCTATGTGCGCCTCAGAACAACATTGAGCGCGGTAGCGCGACTGGCCGTAACCGGCGCCAATCTGGGGCTCGCGCAGCTGTCAGCCGCGATCTTCGACGGCAGCGAGAATCTCGTGCTGCTCATATTTGGCATCGCCATCGTTGCGACCTCAGCGAGCCTGTTCCGGGTGGCGTCAGGTGTGGAGCGGCGACGGGAAACTCCGAAACCGGCGGGGCAATTCGAGGTTCCGCCAGGTCTTGCAAGACTGCTGTTGGCATTCGTGGTAGCCGTTGCGTTTTTTCCCACGCTGAGCCGCCTGCTGATCTTCATACCCTCGACAGACACTTCGCCTTACCTCGGCGCGTGGCTGCTGTTTGCCTTCTGCATCGGCACCGTGTTGGGCCCGACATTTGCCCTCAAAGCAGAAGATGCAGCGGGGACGCGCGGCGCTTGCGTCTTGTCCGTGCTGCTTGCTGTGCTTTCAGGAGATCTTCTCGCTCTGTTTCCACACACAGCGCTGCCGCTCTCCGCGGTGATCGCGGTGGCCTATGGCACAGGACTCGGCGCCGTCGGTGCGCTGCTTTGGGAGGCGGTCACGCGGCTCGTGATCAGCCATGCGGCAACGACCGGTCAGCGCGCCGACGCCATGGTCTTCGGCCTTGTCATCTTCAGCATACAAGTCTCCATCGCCATCGGCTCACTCGTGCTCGGCGAGTTGCTCGAGGGTTTCAGGCAAAGCGACGATCCCGCCCACTTCTGGACCGCGGCAATCACGACTGGCAGCGGCCTCCTGACGGTCGCGTTGTTACTGGGTCAAAGCACGCTCAGCCAAAAAACAGCTGTTGCAGCGGCATAGCGGCCGCGCCTATCGACACTGAATCGCCTTCCACCTGACTCGCGACGATCTGCGGCAGTGGAAACGGGATCTCATTGCGAACCGGCGTGCGCGGCATCTGAATCTCCGCGGCGAGTTTGGCTGCCACCGCCTCGGGCAAGCGTCCCCCGATCACCACTTTCTCCGGCGCCATGATATGACCCAACAGAAAAGCGAGCTTGGCGATGGGATTCTTCGCCGCCGTAATCCAGGCCTTCACGCCTGGAGTATCAGGCTCGATCTCGCGCACCATCTCTTCCACCGTGGAATAGTGACGGCCCGCTTTCGCAACGTAATCGCGCAGCAAGTCGAGGTTGGGATAGCCCTCATCCAGCAACCACAGCACGCCGCCGAAATCGCCTGCGTTGCCTATCGTCCCGCGAACGACTTTGCCGTCGACAACAAGCCCACCGCCAAAACCATTCGTCAGATGGCAGTAAGCAAACGTCGGACAGGATCGTCCAATCCCCAACAGACTTTCGGCAGCGGCCGCAGCGGTGGCGTCGTTCTCACAAACTACCGAAAGCCCCAGGGGCTCCGTCAGCACCTCCGCCACATCGACGTGTGCCCAGTCATTCAGCAGCTCGGGAGGATTGAATCGCGGCGGGTCGCCGACGAAGAATCCTGAAAATCCCACGCCGGCGCCAACAATACGTGCGGCGCTGATATGGGCTTCCGCGATGAGTTTCTTCTTCAACGTGGCAAGCTGTTTCAATACAGCGGCGCGCGACATGGATGTCATCGCAACAGAGCGCGAGCTTCGTACCCGGCCCGCGAGATCCAGCAGTGTCATCGAGACGGCGTCGCCGACCAGGCCGATACCTAACGAATAGGCATAATCGGGATTCAACGTGACGTGCATGCTCGGATTGCCGCGCTTCTCCGGCGCACGCTCCGTCAGGCGCACGAGCCCATCCGCGCTGAAACCGCCGATGAGTCGCGCAACGCTCGGTTGCGAGAGATCGAGCGTCGCCGTGATGGCGGCCTGGCTCAGCCCGTCGCGCTTCATCAATAAATTCAGAATGGCGCGACCCCCGCTGCTCACGGGGAGCAGCCACTTCGGCGCCTCCACCTCTCCGACCGCTGCCGCGCGCCGATGCATGCCTCTCTCCCAGCCCTTGGTCCCGTTACGCGAAAGTGTAATACGAGCGGAATAGTATTCGCCGCGCATAGTATTTCGCAATTCGTGGGATGGGCATGAGTCAGAAAGAATTTCTTCGTACCGGCTGTGTGGTTTTAGTCGCCTTCGCGGCAGCGCCGCTGATCAGTGTTGCCGAGGAGCCAACGGCGGAGGAACTCGCAGCAGCCGAGACCACCGTCGTCGTGAGTGGCATACGCCGTTCCAATGCGGCGGCAATCGAGAGCAAGCGCGAAGCGATAAACATTGTCGATGTTGTCAGCGCAAACGACGCGCGCGCGCTGCCCGATCAGACGATCGTCGAGACCCTGCGCCGCGTGCCAGGACTCTCCGTCCTGCCCGCCATCGACAACGAGCATCCGCGTGATGAAGCGTCAACGCCTGTCATTCGTGGCCTCGGGCCTTCTTATAACAATGTGACGATCGACGGGCTGTCGATCGCATCGCCCGGCACGCCAAACGGCAATCTCGGCTCGGTGACGCGGGGCGTGCGCCTCGACATTCTGCCTTCTTCGATGATCAGCGAGATTCAGGTCGTGAAGTCTTTCACGGCGGATCTCGACCCCAACGCCGTCGGCGGCGCCATCGATCTCAGGACGCGCAGCGCCTTTGAAAACGATGGTCAGCCGTTCTTCACCACCGAAGCATCGTTCGGCCATGCGGCCAATTTCGGCCAGCCGCGCGATCAGGACGATCTCGGCAAACGACTGGTCGCTACCGGAAGCACCACATTCGGCGGCGAGGGGCAGTTTGGTGTCGTGCTGTCGGCGAACTATCAGTCCCTTGGCACTGATACCCAGACCCACATGACCACCGACACGGTGCACTACAGTTTCTATGACGCGTCCGGCGCGCTCCAGAGCGGCAACAATCTCGGCAACGGCATCGCCGTGCCTCAGCAGGATAAGTACTGGTATGTAACCGACCAGCGCGATCGCTACGGTTTCACGGGAAAGTTCGAGGCGCGTCTCGCCGAAACTCTCGACGCGTTTGTCACCGGCGGCTATTACTCCTTCAAGGACGACATGGAGCGGAACGAACTGCTCATCGATCCGCGCGACCGTTCCCGTGTTTTCAATCAGACGCCGACGTCGGGCAGTTATCCCGTCGGTGACATCGAAGTGGGCTTCTCCAATCAGGTGATCACCACACGCACTCGCGTGACGCAAACCGGCTTGAGCTGGCGGCCAACGGAGGAGCAGGTGCTCAGCGTCCGCGTGTCGGACTCTGAGGCGACTTACGATGAGCCGATCCGGATGATCAAATACGGCACCGGCATCGGTCGCCCGGCCGCCGGAACGAGGAACGGCGTGACCATCACGCCCACTACGGAATACGCGACGAGCTACGACACATCATCGCCGACAAACTTTTCTTTCCCGGTGTCGGCTGCTGCTTATAACAATCTCGCCAACTACAGCCTGCTGTACTGGCGCCCCGATTTTAAGCGCGAGGCCGAAGACAAGATCCGCACCGGGCGTGTGGATTACGCCTTCAATCAGGGCAAGCGCGCTGACGGACTGGGTTTCGCGGTCGGTGCGAGTTACACGGACGACAAGCCCAGCTACAACGTAGATCGGGTGGAATACGCCCCCAACGTCACGGCGGGCGCGCTCGGATTGGTAGATGCGCTCGGCCGTCCCGGCCCGTCACTCGGCTCGCTCGGGTTGAGCCAGCACACGATAGATCCTGTACGCGCCACGGCTGTGCTGAATGCGCAGCCCTCGAGCGCCTTCAACAGCACGGATCAGAGTGGCTTCAACAATCAGGACGACTTCACGCATCAGGAGAAGATCGCGGGTGCTTATGGTCTCGTGACTTACATCAATGATGCATTGAGTGTTCAGGGCGGCGTTCACCACGATCGCACTGAGCAATCTACCGTGGGGCGCATCCGGCGGGCGGGGGCCTTCCAGGATATCGAGACGGAGTCGGATTACGATTACTTCCTGCCGTCGGCCGTTCTTACATACCACGCCACGTCGCGGCTCGATGTGCGGGCGGCCGCCAGTCGCACGATCGGCCGGCCGCCTTACGACGCTTATGCGGCCCGCAGCTCCATCAACTTTGTCACGAATGCTGACATCGGCAATCCGAACGCGACCGGCGTTTCGGTGACCATTGGCAATCCGGATATCAAGCCGCGCCGCTCGGACAACATCGATGTTTCGGTCGACTGGCGTATTCCAGGGTCCGCTGCGGGCCTCGTGTCGCTCGCCGCTTTCAACAAGCGCATCGAGGATGAGATTTTCACGCTTTCGAGTGTTGGCTTCACCGACGAGCAGGGTGTCACCTATGTGAACGCCCTGGTCAGCCGGCCCGCGAATGCGTCCAAGGCGAGCATTCGTGGTGTTGAGCTGAATGGGGTCATGAACTCGTTGGGATTCATCAGTCCCTGGCTGCACGGCCTCGGCGCGAGCGCCAACGTCGCGCTTCTGGATGGTGAGCTGGACGTTCCGACGCCTGCTGGCACGCGGCGCATCGATCGGCTCGTTGGTCAGTCTGACTACACAGCCAATGCCACGGTGTTCTACACCCACGAAGGATTCGAGCTGCGCGCTGCTTATAACCGGCAGGGCAAGGCTTTGCGGTCGATCGTGAGCGATGTGAGCTGGCAGGATCTGTACTGGGCGCCGCGCTCACAAACTGATGTATCGGCGACGTACGCGTTCTCGCCGCAGCTCACCGTGCTCGGGCAAGTGAGCAATCTGACGGAGAGCGATGTGACGAGCTTGACCGGGAACGGCACGCGTCTGCTGAAGGACGGGTATTCGGTTCCTCGCACGTACTGGCTGGGCGTGCGCTACACGCCGGCATTCTGAGTGGAAAATAAGATGACCAATTTCAAGGTGCTGTCGCGCACTCTCGCGACCCTGTCTGTGTTGATGGCGATGCTGACCAACTCCGTCGCGACTGCCGCGACTGCCGCGACTGCCGCGACGCGCGGCGCGGAAAGGGCGACGAGTGCCGCCGACGCGGCCAGCGCAACCAGCCGCATCGAATCGATTCGCGCGCGCTTTGCTGACGCGGGAGCGGGCGTCATCGTAGTCGCCCATCGCGGTTGCCACAGCCCCTCGCCACGACAAGGACTGCCTTCCGCACCAGAGAACTCCCTCGCAGCACTCGACCACTGCGTAAAACTTGGCGTCGACGTCATGGAAACTGATGTACGCCGCGCAGCCGACGGCAATCTCGTGATCCTCCACGACGATACTCTGGAGCGAACCACCGACGGCTCCGGAAAAGTCTCAGAGAAAACGCTCGCCGATCTCCGCGGGCTGCGATTACGCGAAGACGTGGGCGGCGCCACCGCGCCGCTCACCGATCAGCGCATCGTGACTCTGGATGAAATGCTGGCGCACGCCCGCGGTCGCATCGTGCTCAATCTCGATATCAAGGATCCGATTTACTCTGAAGTCATCGATGCCGTCATCCGTGCGGGGGCGCAGCGCGAAGTGATCCTCAAAACCATTGCGGGCATCGCAAGTCCGCCGCTGGCCTCGGTCACGCCCTTCGACCGCGTGCCCTTCATGCCAATTCTGATTAACGCCAAAGGGAAAGCGGATCTCGCGGCCATCGCAGCAGGCCAGCTTGCCGGCGCGAAGCCTGTCGCGATCGAGCTGCCTCGCATGACGAGCGACCAGCTTCCTGCCGTCGCCTCCGTCGCAGGGAAACATGGCGTGCGGCTGATGATCAACACCATCGGGGAGGGGTTTCTCGCAGGCGTCGGCGGCGATGCCGACGCCTTGCGAGATCCGGATCGCGTGTGGGGAAAGCTCTCGCGCGCCGGCGTCTCCATCTTTCAAACGGACGAGCCCGCTGCGCTCATTATTTTTCTCACTGACAGGAAACGGAAATCCTCATGATCAGCAGACATTGGTTCTTTACTTGCTTCCTCGCGCTGCTCGGCGCCGGCACCACGGCCGCATTCGCGCAAAACCCTTGCAATGTGAATCCGGCCAAGGTGATGCAGGAGATCAAGAACCCGCACAACGACCTGACATTGTTAGCCGCGCATCGGGGCATACATGCGCTGTTCGATACCATGCTTTATCGCTCCACGCCGGAAAATTCTCTCCAGGCCATCCAGAACGCGGCGCAGGAATGCATCGAGATCGTCGAGCTTGATATTCGCCTGACCAAGGATGGCGTGCCAGTTCTGAGCCATGATTCCACCTGGGGTCGCGAGACCAACGTGGGCGACCATTTTGGGGATCGACAGCTCTATGATCCCTGGATCAACGTAGGGCCGAATCCGCCCGTCAATAGCTGGACGCTTCGTTCCATTCAGGAGGATAACGGCGGCATCCTGCTGCGTAACTCAGTGGATTTCGCCTGGAGCAAATGGTACGAGCGCCCGCCGACACTGCAGATGGCGCTCGACTTCATTACGGCGAACAAGATGAAGCTGGTTCTCGCTCTGGATGTGAAGGATCCCGCGGCGCTCGACGCCGCGTGGAACGTCATCGCCCGGAACGGCTTTTACCAGGTCACGTTTTTCAAGATCGACGCGGGCCTGTGGCCGAATCCAAATAGCGTCGATCTTTTCTTCAAGGATCGTTCCTACGTCTGCAAATGCAGCACCAAAGACGATCGGTATGTGAACATCATGCCGATCTTCAACACCAGCAACATCGCGCCGAACAATGGGTTCGGTTACGAGGGTGGGGAGGGGAAAGTTTGGGGTGCTGTCTCCGAGTATTTGCTCTATCACTCGTGGCGCTGGTACATGGGTGTAGAAATCAACATCAAGCAACCGGGCGGCATTTTGGACAGCACGCATGACATGGTGCGCTCCTGGCTTGGATCAGCCTCCAAGGGCGGATTGGCAATCTTCAATCCGCGGCGTGAGTACGTCGGTGCAGACGGTTCGAGTCAGTACTACAACAGCGACGGCCGCTGCTGCTCAAAATTGCAGGCTTACTGGTTCGATGGCCGCCCCCACGGTTTGCCTTCGGACACCGCAGACCTCCGGCCGGACTGGACGTTCATTTTCGATGATAAGCACTTCACTCTGATCACCAGCGACAACGTGCTGCAACTCCGCACAGAGCTGCAGCAGCGCAAACGCCGCAATATCAGTCGCATCAGAAACTAAGCACAAAAATCTGACCCAGCAAGGAAAGGGAGTTCCTTATGATTGCAAAGTATTGGCTTCTTACAGGCGTGCTCGCGCTGCTCGGCGCGGGCGCCACCTCCGCATTCGCGCAAAACCCGTGCGGCGTGTACGCGCCCAAGGTAATGGACGAGATCAGGCATCCGCATACCGATCTCACCTTGCTCGCCGCCCATCGAGGTGTGCATGCGTTGTACGATTCGAATAAATATCCTAACACGCCGGAGAATTCTCTCGAGGCTATTCGGAACGCGGCGAACGAATGCATCGAGATCATCGAGCTCGATATTCGACTCACTCGCGACGGTGTGCCGATTCTGAGCCATGATTCCACCTGGGGTCGCGAGACCAACGTGGGCAACACGTATGCAAATGAAATGTATGATCCCTGGAAGAACACAGGCCCGAATCCGGCCATCAATAGCTGGTCGCTTTATTCTGTGAAGCAGGACAAGGGCGGCATTCTGCTGCGCAACTCAAAGAATTTCGGCTGGAGCGAGTGGAAAGAGCATCCGCCGACCCTGAAGGAGGCGATCGACTTCATTGCAAGTAGTAAGATTCAGATTGTTCTCGCTCTGGACGTGAAAGACTCGTCGGCCCTCGATGCCGCGTGGAACGTCATTGCCAGGAATGGGGTTTATCAGACCACGTTCTTCAAGATCGACGCCAATGGCTGGGCGTCCCCGCAGACCGTTAATAACTACTTCCGGAACCGGGCTTATGTCTGCGCCTGTATATATGCCACCGACGACCAGTATGTGCACATCATGCCCGTGTACAACACGTCCAACATCGGGCGCGACAATAGTTTTGGCAGTGAGGGCGGTGAGGCAAAGGTGCGTAGATCGGTGGAGGCGTACATCAAAGGCAACTGGCAATGGTTCATGGGCGTGGAAATCAACATCAAGCAGTCGGGCGGCATCCTCGATCAGCTTCACGACGAGGTGGCGCGCTCCTGGATTGGATCCAGCGGGTATCCCGGCGCATTGGCGATTTTCAATCCCCGGCGTGAGTGGGTTGGCGCTGATGGGTCGAGTCTGTATTTCAATAGCGACGGGCGCTGCTGTTCCAAGTTGGACGCATATTGGTTCAACGGCAGCAAAGATGGTTTGCCCTCGGACACCGCGGATCATCGGCCGGACTGGAAGTTTATCTTCGATGATGAATACTTCAGTCTGATCACCAGTGACAATGTCACGCAGCTCCGCGAGGAACTGATAGCGAAAAAACGTCGCAATGTCGGTCGCATTCGAATTTAGTAACAAGCCGCGAAAGTACACCGCTATGCGTTTTATCTTCTCATCTCTCGCATTGATTCTGTTTGTTCTCGCGGGCAGTAGCGGCGCCGGTGCAGCCGCCGACGCTGCGACTTCCATTTCCGCCGCGCGCGCGGCTCGCATTGAGGAAATGCTGACGCTGAACGGCGTGAAGCCTGATCTGTTGCAGATGAATGCGGAAGCGCAGAAAGGTCTCAAGGCGTACGCGCGCAGGGAGGCGGCGATTCTTCCTCAGGTTGCTGCCTCCGACGAGGCCCGGAAGAAGCAGCTCACAGAAGCCTACATTGCGCAGATGGACAGCTACGCGCCGAAAATCACCTGGGATGCGCTCAAACCCTCGCTCGTGAAATTCTGCGCGGACAATTACACCGACGCGCAGATCGAGGACATCATCGCTTTCTACAAAACGCCGGCGGGCAAGGTGATGAGGGAGAAGTCTTCGGCGCTCGATCAGGCCGTAAAGATTGCGGTGCAGAGCCTGCAGCAATCGATCGTGCCGCAGACGTTGGAGGCCACCGAGGATCTCAAAAAGAAAGTGGGGGCGCTCCCGGCCAGGGTGCCTGCGCAAAGCAAGGCGCAGCCAACACCGCAGTAAGGGTATCGAAGCGGGGGCCGTCTCATGGGCGGCCCCCGACCTGAAGGTAACGCGACCTGCCGGCGCCGCTTCACGCCCCGCAATTCAAACCAGCCGCCCCCCGCCGGGCTTTGTTATCATCCCGCGGCTTACAGGCAGCCGGCGCAGACGCGGGGACGAGGCAGATCACGGAAGGAAAAAGTCCTTTCCGCTTCAAGGGGTTGCGTCGTCATCCCCGCCCCACCGCAGCGCGGCTTTTTACCTTCATCTTTCGCAACGAAAACGCATCATGCTGCAGAGAATTCGAGATGGCCTTCAGGGACAACGATGGGTGGCGATCCTCGTCGTCGGCATCCTCGCGCTGGTTTTCGGCGCGTGGGGCGCTACCGGCGTCGTGAATTTCGACATGGGTGGCGGCGCTTACGCCGTCAAAGCCGGTGACGCCGAGGTCAGCGTCGAGCAGGCGCGCAACCTGTGGACCCAGCAGCAGAGCATGTGGCAGCAACGTTTCGGCGGCGATCTGCCGGAAGCCCAGCGCGCCATGCTTCAGGAGAGTCTCCTGGAATCGCTCGCTCGCGGTTTGCTTCTTTCGTCGCGCGCTGACGAGCTCGGCTATCGCGTCTCGGAAAAAGATCTCCACGAGGCCATCCAGAACGAGCCCGCTTTCCAGATCGACGGCAAATTCTCGCGCGAGGTGGCCAAGTCGCGCCTCGCGCAGGCTGGCATCTCCCTCAACGAGTTCGAGACCGATCTGCGGGAACGCCTGCAGCGCGCGCAGCTGCAGAATTCCATTCGCCTGTCGGATTTCGCCACGGCCGATGAGTTGAAGCGCATTCAGGCGCTGGAAGACGAAGAGCGGGAAGTGCAGTTCGCGGTATTCAACACGGAGAAGTTTGGCGGCACGCAGCCCGTCGACGACGCCGCAATCGCCGCGTACTACAAAGACAACCAGCCGCGCTTCATGACGCAGGAGTCGGTTGACCTGCAGTATGCCGAGGCGCGTCTCGATCAGATGGCCGCGCAGGCGCCGGTGGCCGAGTCGGATGTCCGCAAGCAATACGACAGCAACAAGGCTCGCTTCATCGAGGCGGAGAAGCGTCGTGCGCGGCACATCCTCATTCAGACCGGCAGCGACGATGCGGCCGCGAAGAAGAAAGCCGAGCAGGTGCTGGCGGAGCTGAAGTCCGGCAAGGATTTCACGGCGCTCGCCAAACAGTATTCGGAAGACACCGGCTCCGCCGCCCAGGGTGGCGATCTCGGCTGGGCGGAGAAGAGCTATTTTGTTGGGCCGTTTGCGGACGCGCTGTTTGCCATGTCCGCGGGCGAATTGCGCGGGCCGGTGAAGACGGAGTTTGGCTATCACCTCATCCAGCTCGATGAGATTCAGCCTGGCAAGACACGCACGTTCGAAGAGGCGCGCGCCGAGATCGAAGCGGAGCTGCGTCGTAATGGCGCTTCAGATCACCTGGGTCAGCTGCAGGAACAGCTGGTCGCGCGGCTCGAGCAGCCCGGTGCGGATTTCGACGGGCTCGTCAAAGAGTTCAAGTTGCAGGCGGGCGAAGTGCCGGAGTTCTTGCGGGGGACGGGTGGCGCGCCGCTGGGTCCGGACCCGCAGTTGCAGGAAGTGGTGTTCAGTCAGCCTGTGCTGTCGGAGGGACGCATCGGTGGTCCGATTCCGCTGGGTGAAGATCGCCTGCTCATCGTGAAGGTGCGCCAGCATCGTCAGCCGGTGGCGCGACCGTTGGCTGAAGTGCGTAATGAGATTGTGGCGGCTATCACCAGGCAGCGTGGTATCGACGCCGCCGCCAAAGCTGCGGAAGCAGCCCGCGAGAAGCTCGCGAGTGGTACAGCGTTTGATGTTGTAGCGAAGGAGCAGGGCGTTACGGCGGAGGCGCTGCGTTTTGTGGGACGCTCAGATCCGTCCATTCCGGTCGAGATTCGGGACGCGGCGTTTGCGAGCCCGAAGCCGAAGAATGGGCCGCTCTATCGTGTTGTGAAGTTGGAGAGTGGCGCGTCGGCGTTGTTCGCCTTGACGAAGGTACGCACGGAGCCGGGCGCGGCGCCGAACCCTCAGTTGATTGCGACTCGCACGCAGCAGGTGGCCATGCGTAATGGCAACAGCGATGCGGCGGCGTACGTCGAAGAGATGCGCCGGCACGCGGACGTCGAGAAGAACCCGAAGGCGTTCGAGTAACGTCGGAGCGCGGCGAGCGACAACGCGTCGCCGCCACGTTCGAAGCGCTTGCTCGAGCCGCCCGCGGTTTACACGCCGCGGGCGGTTTAGCTCATCCCATTATCGTTACGCGCTGGGCTCAGCGGGAAAGCTCATTCCCACGGTGTTGAAGCCACCGTCGACATACAGAATCTCGCCCGTGATGCCGGCCGCCAGGTCGGAACACAGGAACGCCGCGGCGTTACCCACATCTTCCGGCGTCACATTGCGACGAAGCGGAGCGACTTCAGCAACGTGTCCCAGCATCTTGCGAAAGCCGGCGATGCCGGCGGCAGCCAGAGTTTTGATCGGCCCCGCAGAAATGCCATTCACACGAACGCCTTGCGGACCCAGATCCGCCGCGAGAAAGCGCACGTTGGCTTCCAGGCTCGCTTTCGCCAGTCCCATCACGTTGTAGCTGGGTATCGTGCGTACGGCGCCGAGATACGACAGCGTGAGCAGCGAGCCAGCGCGTCCTGACATCAGCGGCAGTGCGCCGCGAGCCAGCGCCGTGAAACTGTAGCTGGATACATCATGCGCAACGCGGAATGCCTCGCGCGTGGTGTTCTGCGCAAAGCTGCCCAACAGCGCTTCACGCGGAGCGAACGCGACTGCGTGGATCACGATGTCGATGTTGGTCCACTCGCGTTTGACGAGGTCGAACGCTGCGTCGATTTCCTCGTCGCGGGTGACGTCGAGTTGCATCGTGAGCTTCGAGCCGAGCGACTCCGCAAGCGGCAGGACGCGTTCTTTCAACTTGTCGTTGGGGTAGGAGAAGGCGAGTTCGGCGCCTTCGCGATGCATGGCCTGAGCGATGCCCCAGGCGATCGAGCGGTCGGTCGCGACGCCTACGATGAGGGCGCGTTTTCCGGCGAGAAATCCCATTCAAAAGCCTCCGGTCGTGAAGGGGCCGGAGTATGACGGGCTCGCGGCCGCGAGGCGAGCCGCGACTTGGCGACAGAGTGCCGCAGCTCCGGCCGAGGCCTGCCGGCAAGGCCGTGGAATGCGCCGTTCGGATGTCGACCGGGTCGACGTGGCGCCCCGGTCGAAGCCTTTGACTTAGCTCTGCCGCCCCGCGACGTGGATCGTCAGGCGCTGGCCGGGGCGGAGTGACGACTTCGTGCTGATCGAATTCCAGTTCACGATCTGATTCACCGATACCTGGAACAGCCGCGCGATCGCCGACAGCGTGTCTCCACTGCGAACCGTATACGTCAGGCTGCGACCCACACCGGTAGACGCTGTCGTCGTAGTGCCCGTCTTCGTGGTGGACGAAGTGCTGGCAACTCCAGAGAGCTTCAGCCGCTGACCCGCGCGCAGCGTAGCCCCTGGGGCAATGCTGTTCATGGCGGCCAGCGTCTTTACGTTCATGCCGTGCTTCTTGGCAATGCTCCACAGCGAGTCGCCACCACGCACGACATGCAGATGGGGACGACGTGTAGTCCGACGATCTGGCCCATCCACGCGCGCAGCGGCGCGTGCAACCTTCGGCGGCAGGGCGGTCATCGTGGAAGGCACACGCAACTCGGCACCGACCACCAGCGGACCTTCAGGCAGTCCGTTGAGATCGCGAATCACGTTGTTAGTGGTGTTGAACTGCTTCGCGACCGACGCGATGGATTCACCCGACTCGACAACATGCCGCGTCACACGCATGCGCTCATCAACAGTGAGCTGCGCGATGTTCTGCCGGAAAACTTCCGCGCCATCCGCAGGCAGGAGGAGGTAATGCGGACCGGTAGGATCCGTCGCCCAGCGATGGAACGCCGGATTCAGCTCATACAACTCTTCATACGTTACGCCGGAAATTTCCGCGGCGAGCTTGAGATCGATCTGCCCCAGCGTTTCAACGCGGGTGAAGTAAGCCTGATTGACGATGGGGCTGAACGCGAGTCCATAAGTTTCCGGATTCGCCACGAGCCGCTTCATCGCCAGCAGCTTCGGCACATACGCGCGCGTTTCCGAAGGCAGTTTCAGGCTCCAGAAATCCGTCGGACGACCGGCGCGACGATTCGCCGCAATGGCGCGAGCAACGGCCGCTTCACCGCAGTTATAACCAGCGATGGCGAGCAGCCAGTCGCCGTCGAACTCGTCATGCAGATATTGCAGATAATCGAGCGCAGCGCGTGTGGATTCCACGACATCGCGGCGGCCGTCGTACCACCAGTTCTGTTTCAGCCCGAAGCGCGAGCCCGTGCCGGGAATGAACTGCCACATGCCTGAAGCGCGCGCGTGCGAATACGCGTACGGCTCGAAGGCGCTCTCCACCATTGGCAAGAGTGCGAGCTCGAGCGGCATGCCGCGTGACTCGATCTCGGCAACGATGTGATAGAGGTACAGCTCGGAGCGGGCGAAGGCGCGCTCCAGATATTCAGGATTGCGCGCGTACCAGTTGACCTGCTGCTCGACGGGCCGGCGATTCACTTCATCGAGAAGGAAGCCTGCGCGAACGCGGTCGAACAGATCGCCGTATTGAGCCGGCGTGAGGCCGACGACGGGAGTGGGCTCTTCAGCGGTTATCGCTTCACCGGTCTGAGCGCCGGGAGGCGTGAAAGGAACGGGGTACGCGGCGGTTGGATCAGCAGGCGGCAGATTTTCGCCTGGAATGTCGCCCGGCGGGACGACGACAGGACCTTTGAGATGCGGGTCCTGTGGAGTGTGTGTGCACGCCGCGACGCCAAGAATCGCGACAGCTAAAAGTCCATGCCGTAGTCGGCGAATCAAGTCCGTCATCGGTTCCGCACCCTTCGCAAATCTGGCGGTCGGTCCGAGCATGCTGCGGGTCGAGGACTTTTAGAAAAGCACCTGGCGGCATGCTAAGGTCGGCCGGCGCGCGGGCGCCTGGACCGGTAGTTGAAAGCTACGTGTTTGAGGGTCCAAATGAAACCGTTAACTTCACATATTTGTCACCTTTTCTTGCGCCTGTGAGAACCCCTGCCGCTTCCGATCCCGAGCTCGCTTTGCAAACCTGGTGGCGCGGTTCACTGGGCGCTGCGCTGCTTGCTGCCGAGTCCGAGCTGTTGGGCGAAGCGCTGGAGGATGTCTTCGGTTGGGAGCTGCTGCAGGTGGGCGCCTGGGGCGACACGCGTGAGCTCCTCGCCTGCAGCCGAACTCGCAAGCAAACCATTGTTGCGTCTCGAATTCCTTCCTGTGCGGACGTCGTCGGGCGGCCGACGAAACTCCCCGTCACCAGCGACTCGATGGACGCGGTTCTCCTGCCTCACACGTTGGAATTCGCGACTGATCCGTACGCCATCGTGCGTGAGGTCGACCGCGTCCTGGTAGGCGAGGGGCACCTGCTCGTGCTGGGGTTTCAGCCGTGGAGTTTGTGGGGTCTGCGGGGCAGCGCCTCGCATACGGGTTATCCACCTGGAATGCGGCGACTTTTATCTGCGCGGCGGCTGCGCGAATGGCTGGTGCTGCTCGGTTACGAGGTCGCGACCGAACGGCGCTATTTGTATTGCAGCCCATGGAGTGCGGGGCCGGCGAAAGGCGAAGGCAATGGTAAAGTTCTCCGCCGCAGTCTTTTCAATCCGCTCCCCGCCGGCGCGTATCTACTCAAGGCCCGTAAACGCTTGTACACCATGACTCCGATTCGTCCCCGCTTCCGGGAAAAGCCTGCTGTCATCGGCGGTCTGCCCGAGCCGACCACGCGTCGCTCCCAGACCTGATTCATGAGTCTCGTCGAGATCTACACGGATGGCGCGTGTCGCGGCAATCCGGGGCCAGGGGGTTGGGGCGCGCTGCTGTTGTACGACGGTCGCGAGAAAGAGCTCTACGGTGGCGAAATATTGACCACCAACAACCGCATGGAGCTGAAGGGTGTCATCAAGGCGCTGGAGGCGATCACGCGTCCCGTTCCTGTGCGCATCTACACCGATTCCGAATACGTGCGTAAGGGCATCACGGAATGGGTGAAGAACTGGAAGCTGCGCGGCTGGAAAACGGCGGACCGCAAGCCGGTGAAGAATCAGGACCTGTGGCAGGAGCTCGATCAGATCTGCACCGGCCACACGATCGAGTGGCGCTGGGTGAAAGGTCACTCCGGCGTGCCGGGCAACGAGCGCGCGGATCAGCTCGCGAACAAAGCGATCAATGAGCTGCTGGCGGGCGGCGCTGCCTCTCGCGTCACCCCTTAAGAAAAAGCGGCTACACTTCGCGGCATGCGACAGATCGTCCTCGACACCGAAACCACCGGCCTCGAGCCCGAGCTCGGTCACCGCATCATCGAAGTCGGCGGGGTCGAGCTGATCAATCGCCGGCCCACCGGTCGCACCTTTCACCGCTATATCAATCCCGATCGGGATATCGACGAAGGCGCCTTCGCGGTGCACGGCATTTCCCGTGCGGACCTCGCGAACGAGCCCCGCTTCGCCGAGATCGCGGATGAGCTGGTCGAATTCATCAGCGGCGCAGAGCTCGTCATTCACAACGCGGCGTTCGACGTCGCGTTCATCGATCATGAGTTACGACTGTTGGGGGGAGCGTCGCGCGCCATCGGCATGATGTGCCGCGTGCTCGACACCCTCGCGCTCGCCCGTGAAATGCATCCGGGACAGCGCAACAGTCTCGACGCGCTATGCAAACGTTACGACGTCGACAACTCGCGACGCGAGTTACACGGCGCATTGCTGGACGCGCGGATTCTCGCGGACGTCTATCTGGCGATGACGGGCGGCCAGGGCGCGCTCGCGCTCGGTGAACAGGCCGGCGGCAGGAACAGCGCCAGTGGCGATTCCATCAGAACACTCATCCGGCCGGCGGTGCCGTTGCGTGTTGTACTGGCGACCGCTGAAGAGCTCGAGGCGCACGCGGCGATGCTCAAAGTCGTGGTCAAGGCGAGTGGCAACCGTTGTGTGTGGCAGGCCTTTGAAATGCCCGCGATCGGGGTAGCCGCCGCGCTCGGAGCTGTTGCCGCCCAGGCCTGACACACGCCTATGCAGCAGAGGCCGTTTGCAGCCGAAGCTGCGAACTGCATCGTATGACCCTCCTACCCGTCGCGATCAGAATAACGAATGAAAATCCCAGCCTTGAGTCTGCGTAACTGCCGCATAGGCGTCATCGGCCTCGGCTATGTGGGATTGCCGCTCGCCGTGGAATTCGGCAAGCACTTCGACACTGTGGGCTTCGACGTCAAGGCAGACCGCATTGCAGACCTGCGCGCGGGGCGTGATCGCACGCTCGAAGTGCCGAGGGAAGAGCTGAAGGGCGCCGCGCAACTGCGATTCACCACGGACCTGAGTGATCTGAAGCGCTGCCGCGTTTATATCGTCACCGTGCCGACGCCCATCGATGAATACAAACGTCCTGACCTGACGCCGCTCATTCGCGCCAGCGAAAGCGTGGGGAAGGTGCTGAAGCGCGGCGATGTCGTCGTGTATGAATCCACCGTCTATCCAGGTTGCACCGAAGAAGTGTGCGTGCCGATTCTCGAGCGCGAGTCCGGCCTGCGGTTCAACAGGGATTTTTTCGCGGGTTACAGCCCCGAGCGCATCAATCCGGGCGACAAGGAACATCGGCTGCCGAGCATCAAGAAAGTGACCTCGGGCTCCACGCCTGAAGTGACGGACTTCGTCGACAAGCTCTACAGCGCCATCATCACGGCGGGAACGCACAAGGCGTCGAGCATTCGCGTGGCGGAAGCCGCGAAGGTCATCGAGAACACGCAGCGCGACGTGAACATCGCCCTGATCAACGAGCTGGCGCTCATCTTCAATCGCCTGGGCATCGACACCGAAGAGGTGCTGAACGCCGCGGGCAGCAAGTGGAATTTCCTGCCGTTCAGGCCGGGCCTCGTCGGTGGGCACTGCATCGGTGTCGATCCGTATTACCTGACGCACAAGGCGCAGGAAATCGGCTATCACCCCGAGATGATCCTCGCGGGCCGCCGGCTGAACGACAACATGCCGATCTACGTCGCCAACGAGATCGTCAAGCTCATGACGGGCCGGCGCATGCACGTGAAAGGCGCGCGCGTGCTGATGCTGGGCCTTGCGTTCAAGGAAAACTGCCCTGACGTGCGCAACTCGAAAGTGGTCGACGTGATCCGCGAATTGCAGAAGTATGGCGCGATCGTGGACGTGTACGATCCATGGGTGAACGCCGCGGAATGTAAGCACGAATATGGCATACGCCCGGTGCGTACGCTCCAGCGCAGCAAGTACGATGTTGCCGTGGTCGCTGTGGCGCATCGGGAGTTCCGCGAGTTGGGCGCGGCCGGCGTGCGCCGGCTGTGCAGGAAGAGTCACGTGATCTACGACATCAAACATGTCTTCAAAGCCGCAGAGGTCGATGGACGTCTATGAAAATTCTCGTTACGGGCGCCGCCGGCTTCATCGCGTTCCACACGGCGCGCAAACTGCTGGCACGGGGAGATGAGGTTGTCGGCCTCGATAATCTCAACGAGTACTACGACGTCACGCTGAAAAAAGCGCGTCTGTCGCTGCTCGAGAAAGAGCGGGGCTTCCGCTTCGTCCGCATGGATCTCGCCGATCAGCAGCCGATGCGTGATCTGTTCGCCGCGGAAAAATTCGATCGCGTCATTCACCTGGGCGCGCAGGCCGGGGTGCGGTATTCGCTGGAAGATCCGCATGCCTACGTGAACAGCAACGTCACGGGTACGCTGAATGTTCTGGAAGGCTGCCGGCACAACGGCGTGCAACATCTGACTTATGCTTCCACGAGCTCCGTGTACGGCGCCAACACCAGGATGCCGTTTTCGGTTCATCAGACGGCGGATCATCCGCTGTCGTTGTATGCGGCGACCAAGCGCTCCAACGAGCTGATGGCGCACAACTACTCGGCGCTGTTCAAGATTCCGACGACCGGTCTGCGGTTCTTTACCGTGTATGGTCCGTGGGGACGGCCCGACATGGCGCTGTTCATGTTCACGCGGAACATCCTCGAAGGAAAACCGATCGACGTGTTCAATCACGGCCACCACAAGCGTGACTTCACGTTCGTGACCGACATTGCCGAAGGCGTGGTGCGCGCGAGCGACCGGATCGCGACTCAGGATCCGAACTGGAACAGCGACGCTCCCGATCCCGCATCGGGCCGCGGCCCGTTCCGCCTGTACAACATTGGCAATAATCAGCCCGTCGAGCTTCTGCGCTACATCGAGGTCATTGAAGAGTGCCTCGGCAAGAAAGCGCAGAAGAACATGCTGCCGATGCAGCTTGGCGACGTGCCGGATACCTATGCCGACATCGACGAGCTGGTGAAAGACGTGGGCTACCGTCCCGCCACGCCGGTGGAAGAGGGCGTGAGCCGCTTCGTCGACTGGTTCTGCGAGTACTACGGCTACAAGCGTTAGATCGTCACGGCCTGCCTGCTAGAATCCAGCTCCGTATCCCCCGCCGGAGCTGGATCTAAGTGACCCGACCGCAGACCCGTCCCTCGATGCAGGTTCCGCTGCTCGACCTCAAACCGCAGTATCAGCCGCTCGCGGGCGAGATGCAGGCGGTCATCGCAAAAATCTGCGCGAGCCAGATGTTCATTCTCGGCCCCGAGGTGAAAGCGCTCGAGAAGTCGATCGCGACGTACAGCCAGTGTGAGTTCGGCATCGGCATGTCGTCCGGCACGGACGCGCTGCTGGTCGCGCTCATGGCGCTCGAGATTGGCACCGGCGATGAGGTCATTACTTCGCCTTACACGTTCTTCGCCACCGGCGGCACGATCGCGCGCTCCGGGGCGCGGCCCGTTTATTGCGACATCGATCCGGTCACTTTCAACCTGTCACCCCAGGCGGTGCAGGCTTTCATCGATCAGCAATGCGAAGTGCGTGATGGCGCTCTCTTCAATCGCCGGACCAACGGTCGCGTGCGCGCGTTGATGCCTGTGCATCTGTACGGGCAGATGGCGGATATGCCGCCGCTCATGGATATCGCCAGACGTTACGGCCTGCGTGTCATCGAAGATGCGGCACAGGCCATCGGCGCGGAAGATGCGCACGGCCGGCGGGCCTGCAGTTACGGTGACATTGGCTGTTTGTCGTTCTTCCCGACGAAGAATCTCGGCGCGTTTGGCGATGCCGGCATGTGTGTCGCGAACGATGCCGCGCTGGCGGAGCGTCTCGACGTGCTGCGCGTTCATGGCGGCAAGCCGAAGTACTATCACTCGCTCATCGGCGGCAATTTCCGTATCGACGAGATTCAGGCGGCGGTGCTCAACATCAAGCTGCCGCATCTGGATGACTGGACGGCGGGCCGACAGCGCAACGGCGCCTTCTACGACGCCGCGTTCAAGCGCGCGAAGCTGGGCGATGCGGTCACTACGCCTTATGCCGTGCCGAAGGCGCGGCACATCTACAACCAGTACATCATTCGCGTGCGCGATCGGGACGCCTTGCGCCAACATCTTGCTGGCGTGGGTGTCGGCAGTGAGATTTACTATCCCGTGCCCCTGCATCTGCAGCAGTGTTTCGCGTACCTCGGTTATCAGCAGGGCGATTTCCCTGAGTCGGAGAGGGCCGCTGCGGAAACTGTGGCGCTGCCGATTTTCCCCGAGCTGAGTGAAGCCCAGCTGCAATACGTCGTTGATTCGATCGCGGATTTCTACGGATGAGCCTGCATATGAAGCCTGGTCCTCGCACTCCTGTCTGGAATGAGCTCAGCACGCATGCGGTACGCCTGACGGGCATTCCGCCGCGCGATCTGTTTGCGCGCGATCCGGAGCGCTTCGCGCATTTCTCGCATGAGGCGGTCGGGCTGCTGTTCGATTATTCGCGGCAGCGGCTGGATGAGCCCGCCTTTTCGCAGCTGATCCTGCTGGCGGAGACGCTTGCCCTGCGTGAGCGCATCGAGGCCATGTGGCGTGGAGACAAGATCAACTCCACGGAAGGGCGCGCGGTGTTGCATGTCGCGCTTCGCCAGCCGCAAGGCGGGCAGATCGGCGGCGCCGAGATCGCGAAGCTGGTGATGGATGAACGCGAGCGCATGTTGTCGTTCGCCGAGAACGTTCGCAGCGGTCGCATCGTCGGCAACGCGAAGAAGCCGTTCTCGCTGGTTGTGAATATTGGCATCGGGGGATCAGATCTCGGTCCCGCGATGGCGGTCGAGGCGCTGCGCAACTACACCAGCGGCGCGCCGAGATGTGAGTTTGTTTCCAATGTTGACGGCAATCATCTTGCCGACGTGTTGGCGGGGGCGGACCCTGAGACGACGCTGTTCATCATCGCGTCGAAGACTTTCTCCACGCTGGAGACGCTCACCAACTCCCGCACCGCGCGGGCGTGGCTGAAAGCGAAGCTCGGCGAGCAGGCGGTGCGCGAGCACTTTGCCGCGGTGTCCGTGAATCACACGGCGATGGATGAGTTCGGCGTACATCCTGAATACCGCTTCCAGATGTGGGACTGGGTGGGTGGCCGTTATTCCCTGTGGTCGTCGATCGGCGTTTCGCTGGCCATTGCGATCGGCAAGGATAATTTCCTGCAGTTTCTCGCCGGCGGGCATGAGATGGATGCGCACTTCCGCTCGGCGCCGTGGCAGAAGAATCTGCCGGTGCTGGCAGGCTTGCTGGGTGTGTGGAATATCAATTTCATGCATCTGCCAACACTCGCGGTGTTGCCTTATGACGATCGGCTGAAGCGCTTCTCCGCTTACCTGCAACAGCTGGAGATGGAGAGCAACGGCAAGTCGGTGACGATCGATGGCAAGCCGGTCGAGTGGGAAACCGCCGCGGTGATCTGGGGTGAGCCGGGCAACAATGCCCAGCATTCATTCTTCCAGTTGTTGCATCAGGGCTCGCCGCGCGCGGCACTCGATTTTCTGTTTCCGGCGAAGTCGTCGAGTGGCAATCAGGTCCAGCAGGATCTCGCGATTGCCAACGCGCTCGCGCAGGCGGAAGCGTTCATGGGCGGCAATCCGGAAGACGCGGTCCGCGCGGATCTGGATCGTCAGAAGTTGCCGCCTGAGCGCATCGCCGAGCTGGTGTCTCACAAGGTGCACGCAGGCGGACGGCCCAGCACCGTGGTGATGTTCCAGAAGCTCGATCCCAACACGCTGGGCAAGCTGATTGCGTTGTATGAACACAAGGTGTTCACGCAGAGCGTGATCTGGGGCATCAACGCGTTCGATCAGTGGGGCGTGGAGCTCGGCAAGAAGCTCGCGGAGCAGTTGGCGCCGGCGGTGAAAGATCCGGCCGGTGGACATCCCGCTGCGCCAGGCGTTGTCGAGTTGTTGAAGTACGTTGTGAAGTGGCGAGGCTGAGCGCGCCGCGCCCGGCATGACGTCACAAGGTGGGCAGCTGCAGAGTCAGCGCACGCTGCCCACAATCCATATGTTCTGGCATGGGCCGCCGCTGTCGCGTGTCGAGCGGCTCTGTCTTGCTTCGTTCGCGCGCAACGGGCACCCGGTAGAGCTGCACGTCTATGAGCCGCCGCCTCATGTGCCCGCCGGCATTCGCATCAGGGATGCCGCGGAAATTCTCCCACGCGACGCCCTGTTTCTTCACAAGCGTACCGGCTCCGTCGGATTGTTCTCCGACTGGTTTCGCTACAAGCTGCTCTTCGAGCGCGGTGGAGTGTGGGCCGATACGGATGTGGTGTGCCTCGCGCCGTTCGATTACGCCAGCGAGTTGATCTTCGGCTGGCAGGATTTCCGCTGGCTCAACAATGCCGTGTTAGGAACGCCTGCGGGTCACGAGCTCGCGCGATGGATGGTGCAGTGTTGTGAGAATCCGAATCGCGTGCTGCCTTACGACGGCCTGCGAATGAAGCTGCGCAAATGGAAGCGACGTTACCTGCAAGGCGACCGTCGCGAGCGGGTGCGCTGGGGCGAGTATGGTCCCAAAGGGCTGACGCTCGCGGCGCGCCACCTGGGTTGGTCAGATCAGGCGCGGCCGGTCGACGAGCTGTATCCCGTTCATTGGGATCAATGGCACAGCGTGTTTGAGGCCACGGCACCGCAGATTCCCGCGGTGAGCCGCGCGATTCATCTCTGGCACAACAAGATGCGGGAGCGGCCGGGGTTCGACAAGAACGGCGTGTTTCCGCGTGACTCGTTGTTCGAGCGGCTCGTGCAGCGCTACGAAAGCGACTCCATGCCGCGCTTCAGAACTTCTTCGTAAGATACAGCGACGCGCTGGAGATATCGTAGAAGGAGTCCGGTCGGCCCCCGGTCGGATCGGTTGGCAGCAGATCGTCGCGCGCGACTTTCATTGCGTAACGCACATCGAGCCCGAGATCCCAACCGCCGCGCACGATGTCGCGCCATTGAACGCCAAGTCCGCCGTAGACGCCGTACGCGGGAGTGGCGACGTCGTATCGAGCCGCACCCAGGAAGGCGCCCAACGCTAGCGGGCCTTTGAACCGATATCGATAATCGAGCGCGCGAACGGCGACGAACAGATTGCCGTCCACCTGATCGAGCTCGAGGCGCGCGCCAAGATCGCTCCGCTCGGAGACCGCACGCCGCGCACCGAGCCCTATGTGAGGCGCGATTTCAGTGCCGCTCTTCGTGCCCGGAATATCGTCATCGAGGTCGACCTCGACCTGATTGGCGTTGACGCCAACGTCCACGAAGAGCTCGGCGCCGGGTGCGGCATCATCGGAACTCGGATCGCTGTAGTCCGTTTCGCGGAAGCCGCGCGAGCCTTCGTTCAGGCGGAAGAACGCACCGAAGCGACTGAAGTTCTCGCCAAACACGTCACGGCCCACCGTGACTTCCGCGCCGACCAGAAACTGTTTTACCGGCAGCGAGTAGCGCGCCTGCAGCTCGTGCATGTGCTCATAAACATATGCCGTGTATTTCTCGTTGGCGAGCGTTCTGTAGCGCACTTCGGCCCGGCCATCGAATGGCGCGGCCCAGCCCATGCGAATCATGTGCGACTGGGCCCCAACGCCATCGCCAAACACACGCTGGTCCGCGCCCCAATGACCGAGGACGTGACGCTCGTTCGCCAGCCCGTCGCGATAAATGAAAGGCGCATACCAGCTGTTCTGCCATTCCGAGACCTCATAGGTCAGATCGAAGCGGCGCGCGATGCGCGGGAAGTCGATGCCGGCCGACAATGCCGAATTGCCGAGCAGATAGTTTTTGCCGCGCGACGTGTCTTCGCCCGCGTATTCGAAATAGACCGAGAACGGCGTGCGTCCTGGAAACAGGAAGCGGCTCGTGAACGAGGCGACCTGGTTGCCGAACTGTTCGTCGACGCCGAGATCTTCATTCACGTTGTCGAATTTCGAGGGCTGGAAAAATGCATCGAAGACATCGCCGATGGAACGGCCGCCGCGATCGCCGCCGCCATATTGCAGGACCCGATTGAGACCGAGCGCCCAGCCGCTCACCGGCTCGATGGAGGCGTGCAGCCCGGCAACTTTCGGATGTCCGTTGGTGAAGCCATCGCCGTAGATGATCTGTGTCGAGTTCGACAGCTGCGCCGCAAATATCTCGTAATGCAACCCGACGCGAGTCAGCGGCACGTAGTTGGACAATGTGATGGACGGCATCGTCGGCGCTTCCGTGCTCATCACCATGCTGCTGTCAGTCATAGGCGACAGCGCGTGATTGCGATAGCCGATGTCGAGCTGCGCCCAGCTGAATCCGAGACTCACGAGAGAGTGGGTCGGCGTTGCGTATTCTCCGTCCGCCACGCCGCCCAACGTGAACAGGGCGTAATCATTGGCCTGCCAATACACGCTCGTGGAGACCTGCCAGCCACTGTCGTTGGCGAGTCCATAACGATTCGGCACCGTCGTGTTGCTGCCGTTGGATGCGGAAGCTTCGACGTTGAACGTGCCGATGCCGCTCGGATGCATCCAGCGTTTGAGTGCGCGGCCCACTTCCTGGCAGAGCAGCGCGTCCTTGACGCATGCCTTGGGTAAGGCATCGAACACAACGGCCGCTGCGATAGGACGCGTCATCACCGGCTTGTCGGCAAGAATCAGAACTTTCTCGATCTGGCGCTCCAGTTCGGGTTCGAGATTCAGTGGCAGGTACGGGCTGACGCCACGACCGAAGGCGCTCGCGTGTGCCGCGACGGAGAGCGCGGCAAAAAATGCTGTTCTGCGAATCATGTGACGCCCGCAGAATAGCCGCATCACTTACGCCCTGCTACTAGTGCGCCGATCGCGTCGAGCGCGGTATCGAGCCCATTGACGAGTGGAAAGTCACGTGCCCGCGCTTTGAGGGCTGCTTGGGCCGTCTCATCGGCGAGTAACGCATGCGAAACGCTCTCGATCTCCGCTGCGTTCGGTGCTGCAGTCCGGATCAGGCCGGCGTCAACGCAGCGCTTGATGCGTCGTTTCTGATCTGCGGCGATGGCTACTGCAACGCATGGTAGCTGGCAAGCAACGGCTTGCAGCAAGGTGTCGCCGCCGTTGGAGATCACCATGCGTGCGTGGCGAAGCAGCGCTGATAATTCTGCTGGCGGCAACCGGGGCACCCACCGCAAATTTTCGTGTTGGTTTGCCTGCGCGGGATCGCTTGTCGCGCCGACAAACACCGTAGGTACTCCGCGTGCGGCGAGGCGCCCCGCGGCGGCAGCAATGATCATGGGGGTGCTTTCGGCGCCGGGATGTCCTGTTCCGCCGCCTGGAACCGCGAGCACATAGTGAGCCGCGGTCACATCCACGCGTTTCAACAGCGCGCCCGCGGCTGCTTCATCCACGCGGGGCATCACTGTATCCAGGTAGCGTACGGTGGGCTTTCCCACCAGCCGCAGCTTGATCTGTTCGAGCTTCGCCAGCGGCCCGGCGATGAATTCCGGATACGCGATCCAATGCTCATCGAGGAGGCGCATCCAGCGCAGGCGAAATCCCCGTCGTCGTTGACGCGGTCGCGAGCTGACGTAGACCACTCGAGCACCACTGGCCTTCGCTGCCCGCAACTGCGCTGTGCGTCCCGCGTTGTCAAACACCACGACGTCAGGTCGGAAAGAGCCAATCAGCGCGATGATCTCCGCCGGATGAAACGTTGGCGAGGAGGGCAACAGCGTCGCGGGAAAAGGCGTCTCCGCGGCATAAGGCGCCATACGGCTCAGGGCGAAATGAATTTCGGCTTCAGGCCAGCGATGGGAAATCGCGCCGGCAAGGGCAATGCATCTCGCGTACTCGCCCATTCCCCGAGGCGCGGACACCGGAATAAACAACACTCGCATCTGCTCTCGCCGGAGTTGCCTCGGGTTGCACAGGGCGGCGCGGACTCTACCGGTTCCCCATGAAAAACGCAGGCGTCTTTTTGAAACAACGCCCTGTTCAAGCTCGTCGTCGATTGCCGACGCTACGCTATTTGCGGCTGTCAATGCTCGACCTTATGATTCGCGGCAATTTTTGCCAGGTGAATCCGCGTGCAGCGAAAAGGTTGGCTGATGGCCGGCGCCGGAATTCTCCTGGGGCTGGGGGCGAACTCGCGCGTCCATGCCGATCCGTGGCTTGCGCCGGGCAACGCGGCTCTTCGGCACGATATCCAGTTGCTTGCCGACGCAGGCGTCATTCGTTCGCCGGTCACTACGTGGCCGTTGTCGTGGCCCGACATTTCTGAGGATCTCGCCAGGGCGCCCCTGGAGGAAGCGGTGAGCCCCGCGTTGTCGCAGGCCCTGATGCGGGTGGGCGCGCTCGCACGCCGCGCATCACGCAATGGCTTCTCAGGTTGGGAGGCCGAAGCAGCCGCGAGCGAAAAGCCTGTATCGTTACGGGGTTTTGACGATGTGCCACGCGAGGAAGGAGAGGTCGGCGTACAGGGCAGCTGGCTCAGCGGACGCTGGTCGGCCAATCTTGCAGTCACCGCCGTAGCGGATGCGTCGGACGGTCGGAACGTGCGACTGGACGGCTCCTATGTTGGTTTCGCGGCCGGCAATGTCGTCGTGTCTTTTGGTGCCCTGGATCGCTGGTGGGGACCGGGATGGGAAGGCAGCCTGATCCTGTCCACGAATGCCCGACCCATGCCCGCCATCTCGATCGAGCGCAATCATGCGGACGCATTCAAGCTTCCTGTGCTGCGGTGGCTCGGCCCCTGGCGCGCGACTGTGTTCATGGCTCAGGGCCAGCATCACGATGTTGCGGTGGCCGACACACGTTTTTTCGGCGCGCGGGTGAATTTTCGGCCGCGTCCATGGATCGAAGCAGGGCTGTCGCGTTCCGCTCAGTGGTGCGGCAGAGATCGTCCCTGTGATCTCGAGACGTTCGGCGATCTTCTGATCGGCCGCGACAATCGCAACGAGTCGCTGACCATCGCGGAAGAGCCGGGCAACCAGATGGCCGGCTACGATCTGCGGGTGCGCTCGCCGTGGAAGCGGTTGCCCGCCGCCGTGTATTCGCAGTTCATTGGCGAAGACGAGGCAGGCGGTCTGCCGAGTCGGCTGCTGGGATTATTTGGACTGGAGTCGTGGGGCGAATCGCAGTGGGGCGCCTATCGTGTACATGCAGAGTACGCAAATACCAGCTGCAACTTCTCTCGTGAGCAGCCGCGTTTGAATTGTGCCTATCGCAATACCCTGTATCCGCAGGGTTACAGCTATCACGGCCGCATCATCGGCCATGCGCTGGACAGCGATGGACGGATGACCTCAGTGGGCGTGCTGCTGATGCCTTCGTCCTCGGCCAGTGTGAGTTTGCTCCTGCGACGCGTGGAGCTGAATGTCGATGATGAGCCGGTCCCAGGCGCCCCACCCACATATGCCACGCGAGACGCCCTAAAAAACGTTGAGCTTCAGTACAATCGCGCCTTCGCGCGGGGGGCGCTGGGCGTCGGCCTCGGCGTGGATGACTATGACGGGCCGACTCATTTCGGCTCCAGGGCGCGTGCTTTCATTCAATGGCGACAAGGATTCTGATGCGCTTACCGCGATGCCGATCGATGCTGCTGGCCGCACTCCTGTTCGCAGGGACACTCTCGGCCTATGCGCCGGAGCTCTTCGCACAGGGCGCTGTCGTTCCTTCCGCCGACCAGATCGAGATGTTCCGCACTCTGTCGCCGGATCAGCAGCAGGCGATTCTGAACGGCATCAGTGGTGGGGGTGGCGGAAGCGGGCGCAGCGATCGCGGCTCGCGAAGCACCGGCGATGAGGGGCGTCAGTCCGGTCGGGATGCGGATACCCAGCGGGATCGTTTCCAGCCCGATGCGGACAACATGCAGGACGAGGAGACCCAGGACGGCGTGCCGGTCCTGAAAGCCGAAGACTCGGTCATCATTGAAGTCGATTTCCTGCTGGCCGACGCACCGGCTCCCGCATTCTCCGCGATGTCGCAACAGGGAATGCCGTCTGGCGCCGCCGGGCAGATGAACGCCACTTCTCCGCCGCCCGCGGCGACGCCGACGCCTCACAACAACGCCTCGTCGATAACTCGCGCCGAGCCGCCGCCGAATTTGAGCGCGGAGCAGATCAAACAGCGTGAAGACCTCATGGCGTTGATCCGCTCGCGTAATCCGTATCAGCTGTCGCGCGACGGCGCGCTGCTGCTGCCCGGATTTTTCGAGATTCCGCTCGCCGGCCTCACGGAGCAGCAGGCCACGTTGAGATTGCGAGTTGAGCCACGAATGCTCGATCTCGATGTGAGAGTGACCCGGCTACCCCTGCGCAAGACGGGGTCGCGAGCCCTGAAGCCATTCGGCTATGACCTCTTCCAGCGGTCCCCATCGACATTCGCGCCGGTGACCAACGTGCCGGTACCCGCCGATTACATTATCGGCACGGGTGACGAGCTGAGCGTGCAGTTGTATGGCAATCAGAACCGAACGTTGACGCTGATCGTCGGCCGCGACGGCCGCATCAACTTTCCCGAGCTGGGTCCTATCAATGTGAGCGGCCAGCTGTTCAGTAGCGTGAAAGCGAGCATCGAATCGCGCGTCGACCAACAGATGATCGGCGTCCGCGCGAGTGTTTCCATGGGAGACACGAGGTCGATACGCGTGTTTGTGCTCGGTGAGGCACGGCATCCCGGCTCTTACACCATCAGCGGCCTTGGCACGATTACGTCCGCGTTGTTCGCGGCAGGTGGCGTGAAGCCCATCGGCTCCCTGCGCACCATCCAGTTGAAGCGCCAGGGGAGACTGGTGAGGCAGCTCGATCTGTACGACCTGCTGATCCGCGGCGACACCACCGATGACACAAAACTTCTGCCGGGCGATGTGATCTTCGTGCCGCCGGTGGGCGCGACTGTCAGCGTTGATGGCGAGGTCCGGCGCCCCGCCATTTACGAGATCAATGGCGCGAGCAACGCCGCCGATGTCATACAGCTCGCGGGTGGTCTCACCTCCGAGGCCGATACGGCGAAGGCAGCAGTCACACGCATTGATGAGGGCGGTCGCCGCATCGTGCTACGTGTCGATGCGTCGCTCGCCTCGGCGCGCACGCAACCCATGCGCAATGGCGATCTGTTGCGGATACCGCGGCTCAGACCCACCATCGATTCCGGCATCGCACTGGAAGGTCATGTGTTTGCGCCGGGCTCGTTCGCCTATCACGAAGGCATGCGCCTCTCTGATGTCCTGCGAACGGTCGACGAGCTGAAGCCCAACGCGGATATTCACTACATCCTCATCCGTCGCGAGCTGCCGCCTGATCGAAAGATCGTCGCGCTGTCCGCGGATCTTGCGGCGGCTTTGAAGGCGCCGAATTCGGAAGCCGACCTGCTGCTGCTGCCCCGTGACCGCCTCACTGTGTTCGATCTCGAAACGGGGCGCGACCGCATCATCAGTCCGTTGCTCGATGAGCTGCGTCTGCAGTCCGGCATCGATCGGCCGACTGAAGTCGTGCGTATCGATGGGCATGTGAAGGTGCCCGGCGAATATCCGCTCGAGATGGGCATGACGGTCGGCGACCTCATTCGTGCCGGCGGCAATCTCACAGACTCCGCATACGGCGGCAAGGCGGAGTTGACACGCTATCGCGTCGTGGACGGCGAAGCGCGTCGCATCGATCTCATCAACATCGACCTCATGGCCGTCATGCGGGGCGATCCCGCCGCCAATATCCTGTTGTCGCCGTTCGATAACCTGAGTATCAAAGAGGTACCGGACTGGGGTGACGAAGAGACCGTCTCGCTCGTCGGTGAGGTACGGTTCCCCGGACGTTATTCCATCAAGCGCGGCGAGACGCTGAAGTCCGTGCTGGCGCGTGCCGGTGGACTCACTGAGTTTGCCTTCCCCGAAGGCAGTGTGTTCACACGTGAAGATCTCAAGAAGCGCGAGCAGCAACAGCTCGACAAGCTGACCGAGCGTTTGCAGAGCGACCTCGCCATGCTGGCGCTGCAGGGCGCCGCCGCGAACCAGGCGCAGGCGGGTACGGCGATGGCGGTCGGGCAGTCGCTGCTGAGTCAGCTGCGCTCTTCCGAGGCGGTCGGGCGGCTCGTCATCAACCTGATGCGCACGATGCGTGAGGGCATGGGCTCAGATGCCGACGTGCTGCTGCATAAGGGCGATCAGCTGATGGTGCCGCGCTTCCAGCAGGAGGTTACGGTCATTGGCGAAGTGCAGAACGAGACGTCACATCTGTATCGCGCGGAGCTTGCCCGCGACGACTACATCGACCTCAGTGGCGGTGTGACTCGCAAGGCGGACGTCGAAAGAACGTATGTCGTGCGAGCGGACGGCACGGTGATCGCCGATCGCGGCAACCGTTGGTTCCGCAGTGGCTCGGTGGATATCAGACCGGGCGACACGGTCGTCATTCCTCTGGATACCGAACGGCTGCCGGCGCTACCGTTCTGGACGGCCGTCACCAGCATTATTTACAACCTGGCGATCTCTGCCGCTGCCGTGAACTCCTTCTGATCATGGCGCTCAAGGGAATTATCCTTGCGGGCGGTGCCGGGACGCGGCTGCACCCTGTAACACTCGGCATCAGCAAACAGCTGCTGCCGGTGTACGACAAGCCGATGGTGTACTACCCGCTGTCTACGTTGCTGATGGCGGGAGTGCGCGACATCCTTCTGATCTCCACACCTTACGATCTGCCGATGTATCAGCGGCTGTTAGGTGATGGAAGACAGTGGGGCGTGAGCCTGAAGTATGCGGAGCAGCCGCGGCCGGAGGGGCTGGCGCAGGCGTTCATCATCGGTCGCGAGTTCATAGGTCAGGATCGCGTCGCGCTCGTGTTGGGCGACAACATCTTTTATGGCCATGGTCTTCCCGAGCAGCTGCGTGCGGCGGCGCTGAGAACAGACTGTTCAACGGTGTTTGCTTATCGCGTGCGCGACCCCGAGCGTTACGGCGTCGTACAGTTCGACGCCCAAGGCAAGGCGCTCAACATCGAAGAAAAGCCCGCGCATCCGAAGTCGCACTACGCGGTCACGGGCCTGTATTTCTACGACAATTCGGTCATCGAGATTGCTGGCGCGCTCAAGCCTTCCGCTCGGGGCGAGCTCGAGATCACCGATGTGAACCGTGCCTATCTCGAGCGCGGCACATTGCGGGTGGAGCAGTTCGGCCGCGGCATCGCATGGCTCGATACAGGCACCCACGAATCGTTGCTCGAAGCCGCGATGTTCATCGAGGCGATCGAGAAGCGGCAGGGCCTGAAAGTGTGTTGTCCCGAAGAGATCGCGTTCCGCCTGGGCTACATTGATGCCGCTCAGCTCGAGAAGCTGGCGCGGCCGCTCGCGAAGACCGGATATGGCGCGTACCTTCTCGAGATCATGGAAGGGGATGCCTGAGTATGGAGCTCGAGCCGACTGCCATCCCGGAAGTCGTGTTGATTCGTCCGCGGGTTTTCGGCGACCCGCGCGGATATTTCTTTGAGTCCTGGGAAACGCGCAAGTTTGCAGAAGCGGGCATTCGCGCAGACTTCGTTCAGGATAACCACAGCCGCTCGTCGCGACACGTGCTGCGTGGACTGCATTATCAGATCCAGCAGCCGCAGGGAAAACTCGTACGCGTAGCAACGGGCTCCGTGTATGACGTCGCTGTGGATATGCGCCGCTCGTCGCGGACGTTCGGGCGTTGGGTCGGGGCGTTGTTGACCGAAGAGAATCATCACATGCTGTGGGTTCCGCCGGGTTTCGCGCACGGCTTCGTCGTGCTCAGCGAGACGGTGGATTTCCTTTACAAGTGCACCGATTTTTACGCGCCAAAGTTTGAGCGCTCGGTGCGGTGGGACGATCCTGATCTGGGAATCGACTGGCGTATGCCGGCGGGCGCGACGCCTATCGTCTCCTCAAAGGATGAGGCGGCAGTTCGTTTCAGCGCCGCGGAGTATTTTCCTTGAAAGTGTTGCTGACCGGCTCGCACGGGCAGGTGGGGCGCGAGCTTGTGGGCAGCGCTCCTGCCTCCGCCAGGGTTGTGGCCTGTTCTCGCGCCGAGCTGGATATTTGCGACGCGACTGCGGTGATGAACTGGTGCGCCGATGTGCGTCCTGATGTAATCATCAACGCCAGCGCATACACCGCCGTGGACAAGGCCGAAAGCGATTCTGAAGCCGCGCGGCGCGGCAATGCGGAAGGCCCGCGCAATCTCGCTCTGGCGGCACGCGAGCATGGTGCGAGGCTGCTGCATATTTCGACTGACTTCGTGTTCGATGGCGCAGCAAACACGCCTTATGCGCCAGACGCTGCGACCAATCCGCTCAACGTGTATGGCGCTACCAAGCTGCAAGGTGAGGAGGCGATTCGCGCTGTTCTGCCGGAGAACTCTTTGGTGTTGCGCACGGCCTGGGTCTATTCACGGAACGGAGCCAACTTCGTTCGCACCATGTTGCGACTGATGGGCGACGGCAAGACCGTTCGCGTCATTGCGGATCAAATCGGCACCCCGACTTCTGCGCGTTCGCTGGCGGATGTGCTCTGGAAGATCGCCCCGCGCGCCGATCTCAACGGAGTGCATCACTGGACTGATGCCGGCGTCGCAACTTGGTATGACTTCGCTGTTGCGATAGCAGAAGAGGGCGCTGCTTGTGGCGTGCTCCCGGCGGTTGCGCAAGTGGTCCCGATTACAACGGCGGACTATCCAACCCCGGCCCGCCGTCCGGCGTTTAGTGTGCTCGACAAGCGCTCGACGCTCGAAGCGTTGCATCTGACCTCCGTGCATTGGAGAGCACAGCTGCGACTTGTGTTGCGAGAAATGGTGAATGCGTAGACTTCTTGTCACGGGCGGCGCCGGCTTCATTGGCTCCAATTTCGTACATCATTGGCTGCGAGAGCATGCCGGCGATCGTGTAGTAGTGCTCGACGCGCTCACTTACGCCGGCAATCTGGCTAATCTTGAATCCATTCGCGCGCGGCCGGAGCTGCGCTTCGTTCACGGCGATATCTGTAATCGCGCGGTGGTCGAACAGTTGCTTCGCGAGGAGCGCATCGACACGCTGGTGCATTTCGCAGCGGAGTCTCATGTCGACCGCTCGATCGTCTCGGCGGACGAGTTCATCCGCACGAACGTCAACGGCACTCACTCGCTGCTCGAAGCGGCAAAGACCGTGTGGTTGCGCGATCGCGTAGTCGACGCACATCGCTTTCACCACGTGTCGACGGACGAGGTGTACGGCTCGCTCGGACCCACCGACCCGGCGTTTACCGAATCTACGGCCTATGCGCCGAACTCACCGTATTCGGCCAGCAAGGCAGCGTCTGATCACCTCGTGCGGGCCTATCATCATACGTACGGCCTGAACGTCACGACGAGCAACTGCTCCAACAACTACGGGCCGCTGCATTTTCCCGAGAAGCTAATCCCGCTCGTGATCGTGAACATACTTCACGGCCGCGACCTGCCGGTTTATGGCGACGGTAGAAATGTGCGTGACTGGCTGCATGTCGCCGATCACTGCCGCGGAATCGAGCTCGTGATCGAGCGTGGGGTGACCGGCGAGGTCTACAACATTGGTGGCCGCTCGGAATCAGAGAACATCGTTCTCGTGCGTTCGCTGTGCGAGATTGCTGATGCAGCGTTTGCTCGTGATCCCCGTCTGGCGAAGCAGTTTAGCGCCGCACTGGCGGCACGCGGCGAGACGACCGCGAAGTCGATCCGGTTCGTAACGGATCGCCCCGGGCATGATCGGCGCTACGCCATCGACTGCTCAAAAGTTGAGCAGACCCTGGGCTTCGCGCCGACCATGAATCTGCGCACGGGTCTTGAACAGACATTTGCGTGGTACGTGGAAAACGAATCCTGGTGGCGCGCTGTGGCGGACGGCAGCTACCGTCGGTGATGCGCAGTAGCGCGGCTTAACTTCGAGGTGGATCCATGTTGGTCTTGATCACGGGTGGCGCGGGATTCATCGGCTCGCGTACGGCGCTCGCGCTGCGCGCCCGGGGACATGATGTCCGCATTCTCGATAATCTGCATCCTCAGATTCACACCGCAGATCCGCAGAACTCTCCTACGTGGCGTCTGGTCGCAGATCAGTTTCCGAGCGTCATCGCCGATATCAATGATCGCGACGCTGTGAGCAGGGCACTGGACGGCTGCGAGGCGGTAGTCCATCTCGCCGCGGAGACGGGCACGGGCCAGTCGATGTATGAGATCGAACGCTACGTCCGCACCAACATCGGCGGCACAGCCATTCTGCTTGAACAGATCATGGCGCGTGCTCAGACATTCAAGCGCGTGGTCGTCGCGTCATCGCGATCCATCTATGGCGAAGGCGCTTATCGCTGCCCTACGCACAATGTTGTGACGCCCCAGCCGCGTACGACGGAACGCATGCGTGCGGGGCGCTTCGAGGTTTCGTGTCCGCTCTGCGACGGCGAGGTGGAATTGATTCCGACTACGGAAGCCGCGGCCGTCTCGCCCGCTTCCGTGTATGCGGTGACAAAGCTCTCGCAGGAGCAACTCGTTGCGGCCACCTGCACGGCAGCTGCAGTGCCCTGGCTCGCATTGCGATATCAGAACGTGTACGGCCCGGGGCAGTCGCTCAACAATCCTTATACGGGTGTGTTGTCGGTATTTTCCCGGCTCATGCTGGCAGGCAGCCCCGTCGAGATTTTCGAGGACGGCAAGGAGAGTCGTGACTTTGTTTATATCGACGACGTCGTCGCAGCAAATGTAGCCGCCGTCGAAGCGCCGCCGCAAATAACCGGCTCACTCAATGTCGGCAGCGGTGTTGCGACGCCGCTCGAAATTCTTGTAAACCAACTCGCCAAAAATTATGGATACTCTGGAGACGTACGCGTCAGCGGGCGTTTCAGAGCCGGTGATATTCGGCACAACGTTGCAGACGTTTCGCAGCTGGCGAAACGTCTTGGTTTGAGCAGCCGGACAACTTTCTCCCAGGGCATTGCGGAATTCTGTCGCTGGGTGAAGGAAGAGCTTGCAGCGTCCACTGCTGAGAAAAGCGATGGCGGATACCAGCACAGCCTGGCCGAGCTCGAAGCGCGAGGCCTGATCAACTGAGGTAAGCGGCCATAGCGACCGCCATAAGGTTCTCCCATGGCAGGTTGCACTCGGTTCGAAGCCCTCGACGGCTGGCGCGGAATCTGCGCGTGCCTGGTAGCCATCATGCACTTCCATATTTTCAGTCATGCCTATGACAATCTGTTCATCCGGCATGCCGGGCTGTTCGTGGATTTCTTCTTTGTGCTGAGCAGCTTTGTCATCACGCACGCCTACGGCAACAAGCTCGCAAACCTGGTGGACGTGCGAGCATTTGTTGTGCGTCGCTTCGGTCGGCTGTGGCCATTGCACGCCGTTATGTTGCTCGCCTTTGTCACGGCAACGGTTGGAAAGTCGCTGGCTGGAGCGCTCGGTCTGATGAGCAGCTCGGGCCCCATGTTCGAAGGAAGCCATAGTCTTGCTTCAATCGGCACGAACGTACTGCTCGTGCAGGCGCTCGGCATACATGACGACGATACGTGGAATGCGCCGGGCTGGAGCATCAGTACCGAGTTCTATACGTATCTGATATTCGCGCTCAGTTGTTATGCTGCTGCAATAAGGCGTCGGCAGTTGCCGTGGGTCGTCGCAATGTTGGTGGCCGCGGGTTCGGCCGGGGTCGTGTTCGCCTTCTCGCCCAAGCTCATGGGTGCGACATATGACTTCGGCCTGTGGCGTTGCCTGTATGGTTTTTTCATTGGCCATCTCGCCTATCGCGTCTGGGTGCATCTGGCCGCTCGAGCGAGCTGGATCGGCCATATGGAATTTCCGGTGATCGCGATCGTGGTTCTGTTCGTAACCTATTTTGGTCAAGGGCATGGCGCGATGGCCGCGCCATTCGTGTTCAGCCTCGTGGTCATCTGCTTTGCCTTTGAAGGGGGAATCTTGAGTGCTCTCTTAAAGATGCGTCCGTTCGTCCTGTTGGGAAAATGGTCGTATTCCATCTACATGGTGCATGCCTTCATCATTCACTGTCTTTTCGTTGGCGTGGAGCTGCTCCGCGATCCGCAGGCATCTCCCATCCAGCTGCTGCCCATGGAGGGTGTGGTCTATGCCGTGCCTACGATCGTCGTCGGGGGAAAGCTTGCCGGAGACGTCGCGGTGCTGGGATATCTGGCACTGGTGCTGGCCACGGCAGCTTGCACTTATAAGATCGTGGAGGCCCCGGGCCGCCGCTTCTTCAATAAGCTGGCAGCCCGCTCGACCGAAACACGCTCAAGGTCGGTTACCTGGCGCGCGGGGGCAGCGGCATCCTCAGACCCTCCGCGATAGCCTTGACTCTGACATCGGCGATCGCTGCGTCGTCCAGTTGCAATGCACGACGCGCCACATTCTTGAGCCGGATCCACAGAATGTTGGCGTGAACCACCAGCGGTGGGAAATGTTTCCGCAGAAAATAAACCTGGTTGCGATTGTAATGTCGCGCGGAGAACGGCGTCTGGGCGCCGCCCGTCAGCGAGCTGACTTTGTGAGCGAGCGACACCGCCGGCTCGAACATGATCGGAATATGATGACGGTTGAGGCGCCAGCAGAAGTCGGTGTCATCCCAGTAAACAAAGTACGCAGCGTCCATGAGCCCCACCGAATCGAAAATGCTCGCATGGATCAGCATGCAACACGTCGGCGCGCACGCAATTTCGCGGGGTGCCTCGCGCTCGCTACCGGCGGCGGGCGACTCTTCGTGTCTTGCCTGGAAACCGCGCAGCCAGCTGAAGTGACCACCCGCAAACCAGTTCTGCTCGGGACGATCGAAATACGTGACGCGCGGAACGATCACGCGCGCCTGCAGCTTCGCCGCGCTTGCGAGCACTCCCTCGAGCAACGTCGGGCTGAACTCGGTATCGTTGTTGATGAGCAGGATCCAGTCGATGCCGCGTGCGCGACAAGCTTCGATGCCCTGGTTGTTGCCTTCCGCAACGCCGAGATTGTCGGCGTTCGCGATGACGAGCGTACGGGCATCGCCATGCGCGGCAACCAGCGCCAGACTGTCGTCGCGCGAAGCGTTGTCGACGACAACCAGCAGATGATTCTGGACAGTCTGGGCGCTCACGCAGGCGAGAAACGGCTTGATTACCGAGGCGCTGTTGTAAGTTACGGTCACGAGGCCGATCGTCGGCGGCTGGGTCATCGAGTTCTTCCGGGATTACGCGCCAGTCGGCGCATGTTTACGGCATCGTACCATCGGCGGCGCGCCTGCGGCCGGAGCGGAGTGTTTTGATGAAGCGCGTCGTCGTTTCGGCGGTCAACCTGATTGAAGGCGGCACATTATCCGTCATGCAGGACTGCCTCGCCGCGTTGGTGCGCGATTACAGTACGCGCTGGGAAATCATTGCGCTCGTCAACAACAAGAGTCTCGTGAAGCATGAGGGCGTGCGCGTCCTCGAGTATCCCGATGCCAAGCGCTCGTGGGGCAACCGGCTGCGCTACGAGTGGAAGCGGTTTCAGGACATCTCGCGGACTCTCGATGCCGACGTGTGGTTTTCCCTGCACGATATTTCGCCTCGGGTTCATGCGAAGCGTCGCGTTGTCTACTGCCACAACCCGACCCCGTTCGCGCAGCTGCGGTTACGCGATGCGCTGTTCGATCGTGTCTTCGCTGCGCACTGCCTGTTCTACGGCTGGTTGTATGGCATCAACATCCGGTCGAACGATCTCATCGTGGTTCAGCAGGACTGGATCCGCCAGGAGTTTCTGCGACGCTACGGCGTGCGCAATGTGCTGGTGGCGCATCCCGAGATGTCGCGCAAGTTGGATTCAGCGCGTGACATGACCCTCAGTGCCGAGCCGGGGGCGCCCTATGCGTTTTTCTATCCCTTCCTGCCGCGTGTTTTCAAGAACGCCGAGCTGATCTGCGAGGCGGTGAAGTTGCTCCTCGCCGAGGGCGAGCGGAACTTCGAAGTCGTGTTGACGACGGACGGCACGGAGACACGCTATGCCAGATGGCTCGTAGGCCGTTACGGCAATGTGCCTAACATTCGCTTCACCGGGCTGCTGCCGCGGGAGCAGGTGTTCGAGCGCTATCGCGCCAGTCACTGCATGTTGTTTCCTTCGACGCTCGAGACGTGGGGGTTGCCCATCAGCGAGTTCAAGGCGACAGGACGTCCGATGCTGCTGGCAGATCTGCCTTATGCGCATGAAACGGCGGGCGATTATCCCTGGACGGCTTACTTCGATCCGAAGAGCCCGCAGGCGCTGGCGAGCGCGATGAAGCGGGCCATGAGTGGCCAGCTGGAGTTTCGCGCCCCGGCCGTGCCTGCGATTGCGCCGCCCTTCGCGGATGACTGGCATTCAGCGCTTCAGTACATTCTCGGCGAAAGGTAACGCAGGGCAGTGTCGGCTGGTCACGCAGTGACCGTGGTGGGGCGCGGGGTGTCCACACCTCGGGAGCGTCGACAGCGATTCGATCAGCAATTTACGGCTTGCGGCGAGCGCGTGGCGAGCGCTTCGATCTCGGCGGCGATGCGTTCCGCGGCGTGTCCGTCGTGCTCACCGATCAGCATCGAGATCAGTTTCTGTCGGCCCGTCGCGTTGAGAGAACGATCTCGCGTGTTGAGGTTCAGCGCATCGATCAACTCCTCAGGCGAGCGCACGATCGTGATCGCGCCGCTGCTGGAGATGGGCTGATAGTGCGTGAAGTAAAACATTCGCTCGACCGATTTCTCCGGTGGCTGTTTTGTTTTGCCGTCGAAGGCCGTACCCACAACAGGCGTGCCGACCGCCGCTGCATCGATGGCGATGGTCGAAGCGGGCGCCACGACCGCGGTCGCATGAGCGAGCAGGGCGGCCAGAATCGACATGTCGTCTTTCGCGGGCGGTCTGAGTTTTCCCCAGCGCCTCACGGTGGGAACGTTCAGCTTCACGAAGGGAAAGCGTGCAGCAAGGTCGCGGTAGCTCTGCAGGTCATCGCCGTAGACTTTGTCGTCCACTACCTGCGGATGCAGTCTCACCAGGATCTGCCCCTCGCGTGGCAGCCGGCCCGCGAGGATCGCTTCGGCAATGATCTCGACGACATCGGTGTTGTAGGGAAAGTAGGCGGGCGTGATGGTGCCGACAACGAATGTGGGTCGCTGCGGGTCGAGCCCGAAGCCGCGCCACACGGTGTTGATATCCGCCCAGCGGGATCGATCGGCATACACGTCGAACTGCACCGGACCCGTGGCCACGACGCCCTCGGGAGGAATGTCATGCAGATCCTGCGCTTCGCGGCGCATCGTCTCGTTCCACACCAGCATGCGGGTCATGGGAGCCCCGATCACGCCTTTGGATGTGAGGTTGTCGAAGCTCGGAACGATCGCTACCGTCGGAATTCTCAGTCGTCGTGCGGCTCTCAATAACCGGATCGTCGACGTGTCAGTGCCGTAATTTGCGGACACCACCACGGCCGGACCGTGGGCCCGCAACACTGGGTCATATTCCGTTCCAGGCACGCAGAGGCGCTCGAACGTCAGCCACAGCCGGCGTACCAGACGCGAGCGGCCCAGCACGCGATTCAACAGGCGCAGGGTCCCAAAGTAGAGCGGGTGAGTGAGACGTTCCTGCTCCGTGAACACGCTGGTCGTCACGGCGCGGCTGGGTTTGACCACGATGCGCTTGCGGACGAACTCGAGCAGCGGCTCGATGCGCCGTGGGCGAATGGCGACAGCTTCGACGGTGACCCGATCGTCGGCATAATCCGCGGCAAAATGCGGCGCATCCGTCGGATCGGCAAGGATAACGATTTCAAACCGGGCTTTGAGCAGTGGCAGCAGCGATGTGTCGAGCAGATTTCTGACATAGAATCCGTGCGACGCCTGCAAAACTAATTTCATGTCCTGCCCAGATTTCGAACGTGATCCGACTGGACCTACGTACAAGATGTTTCCTCGCCCCGCTTTGCTGAAGACCCGCGGAGCTTCGGCGAAGCGCTGCGTGAAAGCAACTGGCCTTCTCCGGGCTGCCGCATGACTGCTGCGGAGAAGAGAGGGGCGACCGTCGCATCCCGTACGGCATTGCTCGGGCAGCGGTATTCAGCGGCTGCGCGCGTACCTGCGCTGACGCCACTACAGGCCTCCATGCGCGAGCAGATCCTGCGGCGCGATGTCGACTCTGACTGGGAATCGGCGCCGTGTCTCTGCGGCGGTGGGGCCGATGTTGTCGTCAGCGAAGTTGAGCGCCATGGGCTGCCATATCGCAAATGCCTTTGCCTGGAGTGTGGGCTGCTGCGCGTTGATCCGCGCTGGACGACGACGCGGTTGTCCCGCTTTTACGAGGAAGAATATCGCAGCCTTTACGCGGGCAGGGGCGAGCGCAGCGTGTCCGAATACGCGTCCTGGGTGGCGACGCAGCCTTCCGCTCGCAGCGTCGCCCGCTTCGTCGAAAGCGCGGTCGCATCCCATCTGACACCGTCAACAAGATCGCGCAAGGTCGTCGAGATCGGCGCCGGCGGCGGGTGGAACATGGCTGCGTTGCCGCCTGGCTGGCAACGCATTGGCTACGACGGCGACGCTTCCTATCTGCAGGCCGGTCGCGAGCTCTTCGGCGTGGATATGCGCAATGGCTTTCTGGACCAGGCCGATGCCGACATCGCCGACGCCGACGTCGTGCTCCTGTCGCATGTCGTGGAGCATTTTTCAGATCCAGTCGGCGCGTTGAGCCGCGTTGCCACGCGCCTCTCGCCTGACAGCCTGCTGCTGATCGAAGTGCCTGGCGTTTTCAAGATTCACCGGTCGGTCCGCGATCCCATGGTGTACATGCAGAACGCGCATCTCTTCACTTTCTGTGCGTCCACCCTGGCTAACACGTGCAGGGCCGCCGGGCTCGAGGTTTTGCAAGTGGATGAAACGTGTCGACTCGTTGCGAAGCGTGCTTCCAGCGCGCCGGTGGGCGGCTTTATCGCAGCAGATCCGCTGGTGGCGGGCCGGGTTCTGAGTTACCTGCATCGCTGCGAGCGCGGTAACACTCTCGCCGCTGCTCTGCGCCGCCTCCCGGTGGTTGGCACCGCGCTCAGCAGAGCAGCTGCAAAGTTCTGGAACGAATGGGTTGGCAGTCTGCCTTCATCCCGCTCAACCTGACAGATTCCGGCGGAGCAAGTACCGCCCGACAGCGCCTCGGCGATTACACCGCCTGGTTCGCGGAATCGCGGCTGCGAAGCCGGCGCCTGATCAATGACTGGGCCATCGTGAGCCACACAACGGTCGCGATCGCGCTCGCAATGAGAGCGCCCACTGCGGTTCCCATGAGGCCGCCTGAATGCGCCCCGGCTATGAGACAGGCCACTGTAATGCTGGTCGTCACGGTAAACAGCAGGCTGAACAGGCCGGGGCTGGCATCCGCCAGGACGTAAGACCAGCCACAGTTGGCGACGGCAATGAGCGGAATGGTCATGAACAACACCATGGCAATCGCAGTGACCCCTGCGAATTGCGGGCCAAACAGCAGGGGCAGTAACACCGGCGATGTGGCGCAGGCTGCGAGCGACAGGGGTACTGAAACGAGGACAACATTTCTTATGGTCGTGCGCAGGTAAGCCCGCGCCGCATTCAGATCCTCGTTGATCTGCAGCAGTGTTGTAATGCGGTTTCTGACGACGAGCGCATGCGTGTTCATGGGCATCAACACCTGGTCGCGAAGGCTTACGGCAAACGCGTAGATTCCCACTGCGGAGGCTGGCAGCAACGCGGCCAGCACGAGCCGGTCGATCCGTTGGCCTGCAAACTTCAGAAACTGACCCGGAAAGCTCCTGATGCTGAAGCTGTAGAGATCAGAGGCTGCAGCGGAGAGCGATCCCGAAGCCGGGCTGTGATCTGAAAATCGTAGTATCGCGGCCGCGCATATGACGCCTGCAACCACTTCTCCCGCGGCGGCGGCCAGCAAAAGGTAGTGAGGCGCGAGCGATCCGCCTGCCGCGAGACCCAACACGCAGGCTACGGATATGAAAGGTGAGGCGCTGAGCGCGATGGCGTACCACCCGTATCTTTGCAACGGCACGATCAGCGACAGCATCAGGCTGCCGAAGAGTTGGGCAATGCATAGCGCACTGGCCGCCCATGCGTGCGTGGCAAAGAGCTCACTCACTTCCGCGTCGGCGAAGGGTAGCAGCTTGCCCGCCACCATCATGACCACGATTAATGGCGAGGCGAGCACACAATGAAGCAGGCTGACTGTGAGCAGCCTGCGTGTTGTCTCCGGCCGGGCGCGGCCGACGAACGCCAGGCCATTGGAAGCGCCCAGGTCGATCGTGCGGGTCAATATGGCCGCATACACCGTGGCAATGGCAAAGATGCCAAAGACATGCGGTCCCGCGAGCCGCGCGACCAACACACTTTGCACCAGCTTCAGGCCGATCGAGGCGCTATTGCCGAGCCACATCACGAGCGTGGGACTGCGCCGGAAGCGTTCCCGCAGGCGCTGGATATAGGAGTTCATCACTCGTGAGCCGCTATAATCCGCGCATGACCCGTACCTCTGCCTCGCTCACAGAACAATCCCCGGCCGCGCCTGCAGTGGCGCGTGTGTGTCCCGTATGCGCCGCTTCCGAATGGAAGACCGTGTACAGCGGTCCCGTACGTGTCGGCAAATTTCCAAATACTCAGGACGGCGGCCTCGTGAGAGCGTGTACGTCGTGCGGCGTGCAGCGGCTCGATGGAGAGCCCATCGACTATACCAACGAACGCTATCGCGCCCTGGTAGAAACCGATCCGTCGCCGGCAGCCTATTACCGTGCCCACGACGTGGAGCAGGTCGAGCGCGTCAGCCTGATAGGCCTGGAGCGCCTGCGAGGCCAGGTCGTCGTGGATGTTGGCGCCGGCGCCGGCTCCTTCCTCGACGCAGTGAAGGGTGTGGCCGCACGCACCGTTGCCATCGAGCCCAGCAGTCATTTCCATGCCGCGCTGAGAGCGAAGGGCCATGAGGTGTATTCGTTTGCGACCGACGCCGTGCCGCACCTCGGCGGCAAGGCCGACGTGGTGACTTCGTTCGCGGTCATCGAGCACATCGAAGACTTGCCGCAGTTCACCTCCTCGTTGGCTGCGCTGGCGCGTCCCGGTGGCCGGGTGATCGTTTCCACGCCCAACGCGCGGGACTGGCTGCTCGAGTTCTCTCAGGCCTACGCGTCGTTCTTCTATCGGATCGTGCATCGCTGGTATTTCGATGAGCAGGCGCTCGCCCGCCTGTTGGCGGCGCAGGGCCTGAAAGTCGACAGTGCGGTGTACCGGCACAGGTTCGATGTCTCCAATGCGCTCGGCTGGCTCAAGGAGCAGCGCCCCTCCGGTCTTGGCCGATTCCCGCTCCTGAGCCGGCTCGATGGCCTGTTTCGCGACGAGCTGGAGCGGCAGGGCAGGTCTGATTATTTTTATTTGTTGCTGACCCGCCCGCCCGAAGCCTGATCAGATTCGCAGGATGGCGTGCACCTTTTCGCTCGGCACCATGAATACGTTGTCGTATTCATAAACATCCTGAATCTCGTGGCGGCGGATTTCGCCATCCGCATAGATGAACGGGACGTAGTCGAATGTTGCGCAGTAGGACACTGCGTCCGCGCTCTTCACGCCGCTGTTCGCTGCAGGATCGTCGCCCACTTCGAGCGTGATCATCGGTCGGCTGCTGCGAAGCGTGTTGCTCAGGCCTTTCAGAATCTCCAGCTCCGCTGACTCCGCGTCGATCTTGATGAGGTTGGCGCGAATGCCATGCTGCTCGATGTAATCGTCGAGCTTGACGCAGTCGACCTCATGCGTGCGCGATTCGGTTTTCATTCCGTTCGGCACCATCTTAGGTTTGATCAGCGAGTTATGGGATGACCAGGCCACGCCGAGATCGGTGAGCGTAATGGTCTTTGGAACGGACCAGGCCGCCCGGTTTTCCACGTGGATGTTGTCGAAGCGCCCCGTGTTGCGACGGTTGCGCTGGAACGTGGACGGCGTCGGCTCAAACGCAACGATCCGGCCGCTTGCGCCGATGAGGTGCCGCGCGAGCATGCTGAAGTATCCGAAGTGGCTGCCGACATCCATAAAGCAGTCGCCCTCACGCAGCACGGCGATGAAGAACGCCGTGAGGCCTTCCTCAAAGTACCCATACCGATACAGAAAGGTCGATACCGGCTCCGGCAGGCATACAAACATGCTGTCGTCCCAGAACGTACGGGCCTGGGTATCGACCAGCCGGCGGGAGCGGACCGACGCTTCCGACAGGATGAATTTGTAAGGATTGGACAGCAGTTTGCGCGGTTTGCTCGCGTCGTTAAACGCCTTCGACTGCCGCATGAGGCGGCTGAAAAGGGCTTTACGATCAGGCGGTAAGTTTGCGATGACGCTCATTGGCAACAGTCGTGATTTAGGGGGTGGAGGCGGGCGAGGGCGCGGATTGTAAACAAAGCTGTGTTTACGCTCCATCAGGGTTGTCATATCAAGGCATGGCTCCTACACTGCGGCCCCCATGTCACGGGTGGGCTGAACCTCGGGCATACACTCATCGGGCTGAGGGGCCCGCCTACGGTTAAGGACCAGAAACCTCTGAGCGCAACATCTGTCGTCGACGCCGAGGCTTCGATGTCGTCCAGGGTCACCGAGTGTCCTGCCTGCGGGTCGAAGGCCTTTGAGCCTTTCCTCACAGCCGAAGACTTCCATTACGGCAATGAAGGCGCCTACGCGGTCGATCGCTGTCGCCAATGCGGGCTTTGGGCCCTGGCGCCCATGCCTTCACCGGAGTTGCTGGCGAGTTTCTATCCTCGGAACTATTACTCATTTCAGCCGATCAGCGCGCCGTCGCCGTGGAAACTGCGCTTCCGCCGCTGGCTGGGCCTTGCCCGCGAAACCTACCTGCCTCGTGCGGATCGTCCCGGTCGATTGCTCGACGTTGGATGCGGAGCGGGGCATTACATCAGTGAACTCGCCCGCAAGGGCTGGAGCGTCGCCGGTGTCGAACCCAGCACGTCGGCTGCCCGCGCCGGGGTCGCCGCAGGCCTCGACATTCGCGGTGGCTCGATTCACGACGCGGATTTTCCGCCAGCGAGCTTCGACGTCATCCGGTTCAATCATTCTTTCGAACACATTCCCGATCCGGAGGCGGTGCTGGGTGTCGTTCGGCGCCTCATTCGCAAGGACGGATATCTCTTCATCGGCGTGCCCAACACGGCTGGCCTGTGGGCCCGGGTGTTCACCCGGTGGTGGTGGTACATCGGCCTGCCGGTACATACCTTTGGCTATGATCCCCGCAACCTGAGCCAGTTGCTGGAGCGTAGCGGTTTTCGCGTCGAGCAGGTTCGTTACAATGCGGAATATGCGGGATTGCTGGGCAGCGCGCAGATCTGGCTGAACCGCAACCGTCGCCCGCGAGAATCGTCCGGGCCCGTATTTACCAGCAAGGTGTTGCGATTGCCGGCGCTGTGGCTCTGCCTGCTACTTGATCTCATGCGCCAGGGGGATTGCATCGAGGTCATTGCCCGCCCTGCCAGCAATGGATGACGTACTGAGGTTTTTAAGGAATGTATAAGGTTACGATTTTTGGTGCCGGGTCGATCGGTAATCATCTCGCGCACGCCTCCCGCAACAAGGGCTGGCAGGTCACGCTGACCGACATCGACCGGTCCGCTCTCGAGCGCGCACGCGACAGCATCTATCCGGGTCGTTACGGCAAGTGGGATCCGCAGATCCAGCTGAAGGATTCACGCGAGGCGCTTGGTGATCCGGCCGACATCGTGATCATCGGCACTCCGCCGGACAGCCATATGCGCATTGCGCTAGACGTCGTCGAGCGCATTCGTCCCAAAGCCATCGTCATCGAGAAGCCGCTGTGTGGGCCGGATCTCGTGGACTGTCAGAAACTCTGGGAGCTCACGCGCCGAAGCGGGGTGTTCGTCGGTGTTGGATACAACCATGCGCTTGGCTACAACACGGTCGCTGCGGAGGCGGTGCTGAAAAGTGGCAGCCTGGGACCGGTCGAGTCGATTTCAGCTCGCACGCGCGAGCATTGGGGTGGCATATTCAAGGCGCATCCCTGGCTGTCGGGTCCTCGGGATTCCTACCTCGGCTTCTCCAAACGCGGCGGCGGGGCGTTGGGCGAACATTCGCACGCCATCAATATCTGGCAGCATTTCGCGCACGTTGTGGGCGCGGGACGCGTAGATGAAGTCTCGGCGACGCTCGACATGGTTTCAGGAGACGGTGTCGAATACGACCGTCTCGCCTTTCTGACGCTGAAGACGACGCAGGGCCTGGTTGGCGATGTCATTCAGGACGTGGTGACAGCGCCCACCGAGAAGAGCGCGCGCATCCAGGGCCGCGATGGCTTTGTCGAATGGCATGTGAATTTTGCGCCTGGCGCCGACGCCATACGCACCGGCACGGGCGGAAACGCGGATGAACCGAAGCTGCTGCCGAAAACCCGGGCAGACGACTTCAAGGTGGAAGTCGATCATCTGGAGCAGGTGCTCAAAGGCGCCACGCAAGACTCCCCCATCTCCCTGGAGCGCGGCCTCGACACCATGATGGTCATCGCCGCCGCGTTCCGTTCGCACGAGCTCGGCCGGCGAGTGCGTATCGACTGGACCAAAGGCTTCACGCCGGCCGCCCTGCAGTAATCGAACCGAGTTTCATATGAAGCAATTCAATCTGCGCGATCTGTTCATCTACGACCTGGCCAACAACCACCAGGGCGACATCGAGCATGCGTCCCGCATCGTCGACGAGGTGGCCCGCGTCAATAACGCGGCGGGTGTACGTGGCGCGCTGAAGTTCCAGTTCCGGCAGCTGGATACCTTCATCCACCCGGAGTATCGAACCCGCACCGACCTCAAGTACGTGAAGCGTTTCATGGAAACGCGCCTGCCGATGGACGCCTTCGCGACGCTCGCGAAGCGCATCCAGAAGCAGGGCCTGCTGACGATGTGCACGCCGTTCGATGAGGCCTCCGTGGACATCATCTGCGACATGGGGCTCGACATCATCAAGGTGGCGAGCTGCTCCGCGGACGATCGACCGCTGCTGAAGAAGATCGCGTCATCCGGCAAGCCGGTCGTGGCTTCGACGGGGGGGCTGCGCACCGAGGAAATCGACTGGCTGGTCAACTTCCTCGAGCATGAGCGCGTCAACTTCGCCCTCATGCATTGCATCTCGGTCTATCCGACGCCGGACGACAAATTGCAGCTGAATCAGATCGGCGCGATGAGGAACCGCTATCGCGGTGTACCGATCGGCTGGTCGACGCATGAAGACCAGGACAACATCGATGCGATCAAGATCGCCTACGCCAAGGGCGCAAGCCTGTTCGAGCGGCATGTTGGTCTGAATACTGACAAGTACAAACTCAACACCTATTCGTCCACTCCCGAGCAGCTCGAAAAATGGCTGGCGGCGTATCGTGCGGCGAAGGGCATGTTAGGCGCTGACGAGCGCGTGCCGAGCTCCATCGACGAGCAACGCTCGCTGCGCGAGCTGAAGCGCGGTGTGTATGTGAATCGTGCGGTGGCGCGCGGCGAAGTGCTGACCCGTGACAAGGTGTTCTTTGCGATGCCGGTGATGGAAGGCCAGCTGCTGAGCGGCGCCTGGCGTCCGGAAATGCGCGCCGAAGCGGATTATGCCGAGAACGCCATGGTGCCGGAGGTGCTCGCGGGGGCCGAGGTTTCCGACGACCAGCTCGTTTATCAGATCATGCTGCAGGTTCGCGGCATGCTGAACAAAGCCAACGTTCACATCAACGAAGACTCGTCGATCGAGATCTCGCATCACTACGGCCTGCGCCGCTTCCGGGAATATGGCGCCGTGATCATCACGTGCATCAACCGGCAATATGCGAAGAAGCTGGTCATTCAGCTGCCGCGCCAGAAACACCCGTACCATCATCATCAGCGCAAGGAAGAGTCCTTCCAGCTGCTCGATGGCGATCTGGAGATCGTGCGGGATGGCGAGCGTTTCAAGCTCAGCCCGGGCGACCTGTTCCTGATCGAGCCCAACAAGTGGCACAAGTTCCACACGCTCGATGGCGCGATCGTCGAAGAAGTGTCGACCACGCATTTCAACAACGACTCGTATTACGAAGACCCGGTCATCGCCAAGATGCCGCGTGAGGAGCGCAAGACGCAGGTTGACAACTGGCTCGCGTACTTCCGCTCCAAGCATGCCGTTTGATGCGTTTATCTTCGACTTCGACGGCACACTCGTAGATTCGGCGCCGGCCAAGTACGAGGCGTTCTTTGCAGTCTTCCCGGGAACCGCTCGCCACCGTGAGGTGGTCGAGCAGGTCCTGGCGAAGGATCCGGACGGATCGCGCTACACCGTCATCCCGCGCATGCTGGAACGGTTTCGAGAGCTCCAGCTGACATTGTCAGAAGGGTCTGTTGCCGGGGCGTATATCGAGGCGTACGGCCACGCGGTGTTGGAGGCCGTTACGCGATGTCCTGAAATTCCCGGCGCTACGCGTATTCTGCAGGCGGTGCACAAGTTGGGGCGGCCTGCGTTCATCAGCTCCAACACTCCTTTCGATCCTTTACGCGTCTCGGTAGAGCGGCGGGGCTGGCTGCCGCTCACCAACGGTATCTACGGCTATCCGAGCCGCAAGGCAGATACGGCGCGGCTCATACTGGAGGAAACGGCTGTGCCACCCGCACGTCTGGCCGTCATCGGCGATGGCATATCTGACGCAGATTCCGCGAAGGCCGTCGGCGCGACTTTCTTTCGTATCTCGCAACCTGCCGACCTGCTGGCGCACGCCCGGAGCTGGGGTCTGAATCATGTTTGAAGGTCGAAGAGTATTGGCGGTCGTGCCCGCGCGCGGCGGCAGCAAGGGAATCAAGCTCAAGAATCTTCGCGAGGTGGGCGGCGTGCCGTTGGTCGCGCTCGCTGCACGTGTTGCCAGAGCGCTGCCGTGGATCGATCTCGCTGTCGTGTCGACGGATCATCCTGACATTGCGCGGGTGGCGGCGGCAGAAGGGCTCGATGCCTCGTTCCCGCGCCCGGAGCGGCTGGCCGGCGATCGCATCGCCGACTGGGATGTCCTCGTCGATTCACTCCAACAGGCCGAACAGCGTGATGGCGTTCAGTACGACATCGTCATCATGTTGCAGCCGACTTCGCCCATGCGGCGTGCGGAACATGTCGAAGCGGTGGTTCGACAGCTCGTGAGTCAGGATTTCGATGCAGTGTGGTCAGTGAGCGAGACCGATTCCAAGGCCCATCCGCTCAAGCAGCTCGTGGTCGGCGCGGGCGGCGATATGAGCTACTACGATCCGGCTGGCGCCAACATCATCGCGCGCCAACAGCTGCAGCCGGTCTATCACCGTAACGGCATTGCTTACGCGATAACGCGCTCATGCCTGTTGGAGCAGCAGACGATCAAAGGCCGCCGCACCGGCGCGTACGTCATTGACGATCTGCTGGTCAACATCGACACGGAGTTCGATCTCGACCTCGCCAACTTCGTGGTCGCGCGCGCCGCGGCGGATCTCAAAGATAAGGATTGACCAGCGCACGGATCGGCAGATCCAGCGTCGTCGTCCGCTTGGGATGGTCGAGCGTGTGCAGGTAGTACACGTGGTTGAGCCACGACGCGCGCTTGAAGATGCGCTCGGACTCGAGGAAGGCGTGCCGCTCGATCTTGCGCATCAACGGCTCGGCGTTGAATTCCCGAATCGCCAGCAACTCCCCGCACCAGCTGTTATGCCGCTCATGACTGATGTCGTCGAGATAAACGAGTGTTACCGGCAGATACTTGCGCGCGTCCACATCTCTGAAAATGCCGAGCGCCTCGCAGGTCGAGGTGTAGTAATCGAGGTCGAGGACCACGTACCCGATCGGTGACGTGGGATCGATGCGCGCGAGAAAGTCTGGCACGGTGGCGGAGACATCGCCGATTACGAGCTCCACGTTGGCCGGCAGCACCGCGCGCAGTTTGGCGGCGTCCATCGGAAAGTCACTCTGCTGGTACAGATCGGGATGGTCGCGATAGTCGCGCGCCGCCGGCATACCCGAGCCTGTATCGAACCCGTAAATCTTGAATTTGACTCCGGTCGCGCGAGTGACGGACGCGGCGATGCGCGCCATGTTCAAGAGCCCTGCGCCCGCGGCAACGCCAAACTCGATCAGCGTGACAGAGTCGATGCCGAGCGCCCGGGCATTCTTCGCGCACTGGAGTATGCAGTACGCGTTGTGCTGGCGGACGACGAGATCGTGCGCAACCTTCGCCTCGTAAGATCCGAACAGCCAGACGGCTGCGGAAATCAGGTTCAGATGGAGGGGCTCGGTCAGCCGCTCTTTGTAGATTCGTGCCCAGATGCGTCGCTGTGTCAGCTTGTTCAGTACAAAGGAGCTCATTGCTTCTTATCGTAATAATGCGGATTGCGCTTCACGCCAGCCGGAAAGAGGCGTCGCAGAAACTGTCGCAGGCTTGCGTCGGCGCGCAAGATGAGATCGCGGACGGGCTGCTCGGGGCGGCCCCGGAAACTCGTCACGTGAAAGTAGTCGCCATCGCTCGCGATGGGATGTTTCGAAAAGTAATAGTTCGATACACAGCAGCGGTCCGCCGTGCTGGCATTCGCGGACACCGAATGCCATGAAAGCTCATGAGTGACCATGACGGCAAGGCGGTTGAAGCGGCTCACGACGGTGATCTGCTGCTCCTTGGGGCCTTTGGGCCACAACTCGAGGTTGCCGCCGTTGCGCTCCTCCCAGTCGGGCGAAACGTAATACAGCAGGTTCAGGGCGCGGTAGCGCTGGCGCTGCATGTCGTGGGAGTTATCGACGTGCGGGTTCAGGAAGTGCCCCGGCGCCATCAGCGAGATGCCGCCCGCATACAACTGCGCATCAGGCTCGAGGCCCCTCAGTTGGGTAATCTTTGCGACGCGGTCGAGCACGCCCGGCTGCTGGAACGCGTAGATGATCTCCTCCAGGAGCGGCTGATAGCGGTTCATTTGCGCCGCCACGTACTTCAGCTCGCGCAGGCTCTTCTTGAGCGACATCGAGTTGCCATCGGGAAAGGCGGCGCGAATCTCGCGCGCCCATTCTGCGGGCAGCACATCGTCGATATAGAAGTGATTGATCGGTGCGCTGCTCTGCCATTGCTGACTCAGTCGCGGCAATTCTTTGTCCAGGCGCTCGCAGATCTGCTGCGCGAGCACCTCCCTGTTTAGCGTCATTCCCCGTCTCCGGCAGCGGCCGTTGCCGGCCGTCATAAATGCGTTGTGTCATAGCCTAATGCCACTTCGCACCATGACGCTAGCACCGGATCATCCAGAAGGATCCAGGCTTGCGGTGGGAGATCTCACTGCCGAGCACCGGGAGCTTCTCACTCATCTCGCGCGGATAGTGATGTCCGAGGTGATTGAGCGCGCCAATGATGCGGAAGGAGGGGTTCTGCGTCAGAAACGCCTCGAGCAGATACTGCTCGTTCCACAGCTTCACCTCACCCAGTATCCACTGCGGCAGATAATCCTTCGGCGTAAAGATATCGTGTACATGCACGAGCACGCCGCTCCGTAGCGTTGGCAACACTTCCAGATATTCGAACAGCACGTCGCCCTGCGGACGGATGACGTGCGACGAGTCGATGAAGAGGATGTCGTTGGCGCCGAGCTCGCCGAACGTCGTCGCGACATCCAGTTCCTCCACGCGCCTGCGGATGATTTCAATGCCCAGGGTCTCGAGCCACGGTTGCTCGTATGGCTCAATGCAAACATGTCTGCAGACGTAACCTGCATCCTCCGCCGTGTTGCGTGCAATGGCCGCGCGCGCGATGAGCGTCGAATGTCCGCTGCCGATCTCGATGATGCGCCGGGGCTTGAACAGCCGGATGATGCTGTAGAGATATTCTGAATCACCCGACTCGAACGAGTCGTTGTGATAGCAGTATTCGGTTTTCCCGGTGGGCTCGAGGGGAAACTGTCGCAACTCCTCCTGGTAATGAAAGCGGGAGAGAATCTCGAGCTGCCCGGCAATATTCATATCTATACCGGGCAGTGGGCGGTCATCGTTGAGCGAGTGACGCAGCTGCCGGCCATCGGTCAGCGGTTCGTAATAATGATCGCGCACCGGGAACACGCCGATGGCGCGCAATACAGCCTTGCTGGCGGGCATGTGCTGAAGTCCCATGACCCGCACGGCACGCAACCATATCCCCGCGAGCGCGGTGAACGGTATTGCCAACACATCGAACACTCGCGCTATCGCGAGGACCAGGACGCCGCGTCTGGACATTGCCATTGAACCTTTCAGATCCGGGAAGAGGGGTGCGTCAATTCCGCGACGACCCTGCGATTGATCGCGGACCGCTCCGCGTCGAAAAACCAGCCCCACTTGTTGAAGTAGCGACAGTTGTTCTGAATGCCATACCAGGTGCCGCGGAGCGAGCTGTTACTGTAACGCCGATAGTCGTGCACGATGGAAACATCCGGCACATACAGTGTTTCCGCGATGCTGTACAGCCGTCGCGACAGATCGATGTCCTCGCCATAGAGAAAAAAGCGCTCATCGAAGCCGCCAATCCCGTTGCACACGGCGGTGCGCATCATCATGAAGGAGCCCTGAAAGTAAGGCAGGGCTGCGATCTTGTCATGCTTCCACCAGCGCAACTCGTACCGGCTGTCGGCCTGTTTCGTTATCGCCGCGTTGGGCAGGAACCGGCGCAGAAACATGTTGGCCGGCGTGGGCAGCAGCCTGCAGACGTGTTGTAAGGAGCCGTCTCGATACAGCACCTTCGGACAGACGAGCGCCGCCGTGGGACGCGCTTCGAGCAGATCCCGCAGACGCGTGACGACATGCGGCGCGTACTCGATATCGGTGTTCATGATCAGCGAGTAAGCCGATTTCCCCTGCGCCGCGCGGATCGCCAGGTTGTGGGCACGGCCATAGCCGAGATTCCCGCCGGCGAAGTGATAGGTCACGCGTTCGGCATCGTAGGCGGTGAGCGGCAGGGGCGCGGGAGAGTTATCGATGATGAACAGATGGGTCCGCAGTGGCACCGCGAGAAACTGGCGCACGGCGAGGTCGATCTCCCGCGGATCTGTCTTGTACGCAACGATCGAACCCACCACGTCGTAGTCAGACGAGGGCAGGGTGAGCACCAGCGATTCCTTCGTGGGGTTGTGTTGTTTTCGTCATCGCCTGCCAATTGTAAGTCACCACGACGGCGATCATGGTCCACGTGCTCGGTAGAGCGAGATAGTCGCCGCCGAGAAGCGCCAGTGAATACGCGCCGATCCACCAGCCTTTCTGCGCGGGTGAAAGGCCACGGGCCCGAACGATGAGGAGCGACGGCATGTACACGAGCACGATGCCGATGATTCCCAGCGAAACGAGATACACCGCGAAGCCATTATGAACGACCTTGAATGAGCTCGCCGGTCCCGACATCAGATAGCTGAACTGCATCGCCTTGCCGTCCCAGCCATAAAAGCCGAGGCCGAGGAGGGGATGGTCGAAAAACAGCAGGATGGCGGTCCGCGCCGAATCGAAACGCTCCACGGTCGAGAGGTCGGCAACATCGCCCGACAGCGCTACGAACGGAGCAATGCCGACGATGACGGGCAACAGAATCGCCGCCGCGACGATTCCGATTCCCGTCAGCTTGCTGGCGAGGGGTGCGCGAAAGCGGCTCAGTACCCACAGCGTGGCGCTCATCATCGCGGCGCCGAGCATCGCGATCCACAGCGTGCGCGCGAACGTGCCGACGCAGAACATGATGACGAACGTCAGCAGCACCCGCCGAGGCCATCCTTTCAGTTGCGTGAACATGAAGAACGCCAGAGCGACGGGCATTACGGTATGCGAGGGCTCCGCGGAGAGGCTCGAAAGTCGCGGCAGCTTGATCCATCCCTGCGCTCCGACCGCGTCCGCGATGGCTACGGACTGACTGTTACGCAATACGTCGAGGAAGCGCGGCCATCCCAGGATCTGCGCGCCGAAGTCGTACAGTCCGTAGGTGATATAGATGCCAAGAAACCAGATGACCACGCGATTGACGAATGCCGGGTCGTTCACCGAGCGGATCAGCGTCAGGCAGATGATCAGATGTCCCAGCAGGATGGTGCGCAACACGGTCTGAGTAAACAGCGTCAGCGGTTCGCCGCGCTGATGCCAGATCTGCAGCAGCGCGAACGTCCATAACAACACGATCGACAGCACGGCGGGTTTGAGGAGGTCGCTGCGCAGGCTGTCGACGGCGTAGGGCGCGGTCCATGCGCGGGCAATCAACAGGAAGGCGCCGTACGCGCTGGCGACGATGTACACGCCGACACCGAAGCTCGCTGTATTGAAAGCTGCCGTGGCGTCCAGCAGCCCGCAGACGAGCACCAGTGCAAGCACTGCGCGGAGCACTGCGTGGGCCTGATTCTTCATCTGCGACGCGAATCCGCGAGCGGACGCTAGGAAATCTGCTCGCTGTGGCGCCAGTCCCGTCGCAGGAGGATCAGCACGCCTGCGCCGACGATCATGCCGCCGAGTACGGAAAGGATGAGCGTTAGCAGCGGTCGTGGCGACACCGGTCTCGAGCTGACCACAACGCCCTTCAGAATTTCATAGGAGTATGAGCTGCTGTTGGCGAGCATCGTGCTGCTGACAAATTCTTCGCCGAGCCGGCGGGACAACACGTCACGCACGTCCAGTATCTGCTCTTTGATGAGCTGGCTGCGAATGAAGGCGACATTGTCAGAGTTCGTTCTGCGATCCCGCTCGCGTAGCAAGCCGTCCGATGTCTTGAGGATGTACGCCAGCGTGTCGTGCGCGACGAGCGCGTTGGGGTCGCGCATGATGAGCGTGTGGGTTCGACCGTTGTCGTTTGCAACGATACGCAGACGATCGCTCAGCAGCGCCATGATCGGCTCGGCGCCGGGCTGCGCCCAGCCGGGAAGTCCAAACACCCGGTTGAGGCTCTGGCCTAACTGCGCGCGCAACCCTGTCGAGGGAATCCACCGGCTGTGCTCGTTGTCCCAGATTTCCGGGAAGAGCTTCGGCATCAGCACTTTGTTTTTCAGCAGCTGGGTGGCGGCGTCTTCCGACGACAGAATTTCAATGAGCTTGTCATAGCTCGTCAACGTTCCCGAGGTGCCGAGGCTGCCGAGCAGATCGAGGCCGAGACTGCTGAACTCGGGCAGGGAGCCCGAACCTTTCACAGGCCGCGACGTGATGGTGACACGCGCCTCGTACAAAGGCGTGGCCAGCCACAGGTAAATGCAGGCGACGATGAAAAACAACGCGGCCATGCCGAAAGGGATGTACCAGGCCGAACGCAGTGCTCTGCCCAGCGCCGTAATCGACACTACCGAAGAAGTCTCAGCCAACATGTCCTCCTGCGTTCACACAAAAAATGCGGTGCAATCATGCCTCGATGCGATCGAAGTTGCCGCCATCCGCCTGTCTCGCGCCTCGAATCCAGTCTGTCGTTGGAAAGAGACAGCGCTCTAGATTCCATAAACGCGCCCGGTCGATATACTCCAACCCATCGAGTCAGCCGGTGTTGGATATGACGAGTACCGCGGATCCGGTCTGCTTCAGTTCACCAGTCTGTCCCAGCGCGTGGTCATCAATCGAATATTTTTCGACCACGTCAATGAATCCGTCCTTCGGGCATGAGATGCAATGAGGCGCTGCTCGGGACCAATACGTGCTGCCCAGTGTTGATCACCGCGCGGTTAAAGTTGCCTTCTGGGCTTATTGTCAAGCATATTAGCAATTTACGCGGTAGTGCTCTTGGAAGAGTTAGAACTAGGAGATCATGTTCACCATGCAGCAGGCGAATGAGCCTTCGGTCTCTCCCGTGGAATTGCCCGCGTCCCCGGTGCTGCCGCAGCCGCTCCCGCGTCCGAATCTTCGCGTTCTCGATCAGGGCGTGCCGCCCACACTTCCCCGTCCGTCCGCAATGGCGCTATCGCGTCGCCGCCAGGTTGGAATGATGTTCAAACGGGTTATGGACGTTTTCGGTGCTGTGTTGCTGGGCCTGATTTTCGCGCCGTTTATCGCCTGCATCTCGGTAATGATGAGTGTTGAGAACGGCCCCATCATTTATCGCCACCGCCGCATCGGCCGCGATGGTCGTGTATTTGATTGTCTGAAATTTCGCACCATGGTCCCCGACGCCGACAAGGTGCTGCGCGATCTGCTCGATCGCCACCCGGAGCTACGGGCGGAGTGGCTTCGTGACCACAAGCTCAAAAACGATCCCCGTATTACAGCGGTAGGCCGGTTTTTACGTCGGACGAGCCTGGATGAACTGCCCCAGCTGTGGAACGTTATCCGCGGCGACATGAGTCTGGTGGGTCCGCGGCCCGTGGTGCGCGAAGAGCTGGCGCGCTATGGTCGGCAGCTCGCGGCCTATCTTTCCGTCACGCCAGGTCTCACCGGCCTGTGGCAGGCCACTGGCCGCAACGACATCAATTATCGTCGCCGCGTCGCCATGGACGTCTACTACGTCCGTAATCAAAGTCTCCTGCTCGATCTCTATATTCTGTTTCGAACGCCCCGAGTCGTTTTTGCTGGCGGCGGCGCTTATTGAGTGTGTTCCGGGTGGGAACGATCGCTTCCTGCCCTGCGTTACAGACGGCATGCCGGACGTGATGTCCGCCGTGTGAGATAGTCCCTTTACGCCCCGCATCGCTTCGGGCTACCTTCGGCGAAGCCCCTTCAATTTCCATTTCTAGTCAAGAACTTACCTATGCGCGTCACGATTTTCGGTTCTGGTTATGTCGGCCTCGTCACAGGCGCCTGCCTCGCTGAAGCAGGTAATCATGTTGTTTGCGTGGACGTCGATCAGGGCAAGATCGACCGGCTGAACAAAGGCGAGGTGCCGATCCACGAGCCCGGCCTCGATGTGATGATCAAGCGCAACGCGGACGCCGGCCGCATCGAGTTCACGACGGATGCCAAGAAGGGCGTCGAGCACGGTCTCTTCCAGGTCATCGCCGTGGGCACGCCCCCGGACGAAGACGGGTCCGCGGACCTGCGCTATGTCCTCGCCGTCGCCCGTACGATCGGCACGCATCTCAACCGCTATGCGGTCGTCATCACGAAGTCGACCGTGCCTGTCGGCACGGCTGACAAGGTGCGCAAGGAAGTCGAAGCCACGCTCGCGAAGCGCAGCGTCGAGATGGATTTCGATATCGTCTCCAACCCCGAATTCCTCAAGGAAGGCGCGGCGATCAACGACTTCATGAAGCCGGATCGCGTCGTCGTCGGCGCCGAGAACCCGCGCACCGTCGAGTTGATGCGCGCGTTGTATGAGCCGTTCACGCGCAACCACGATCGCCTCATCGTCATGGACGTGCGCTCCTCCGAGCTGACGAAGTACGCCGCCAACGCCATGCTGGCGACGAAAATCAGCTTCATGAACGAGCTCGCCAACATTGCCGAGCGCCTGGGCGCAGACATCGAGAAGGTGCGCGTCGGCATCGGTTCCGATCCGCGTATCGGCTACAGCTTCATTTATCCCGGTACCGGTTACGGCGGCTCCTGCTTCCCGAAAGACGTGCAGGCGCTGGTTCGTTCCTCGCGCGCCGTGAACCACGAGCCTTCGCTCCTGGACGCGGTGGAGAGCGTGAACAAGCGGCAGAAGGAAACGCTGGTCAACAAGATCACGAAGCACTTCAACGGCGAGTTGAAGGGCCGCACGATCGCGTTGTGGGGCCTCGCGTTCAAACCCAACACCGACGACATGCGCGACGCTCCGGCCCGCACGATCTGCGATTTGCTGTGGAAAGCCGGGGTCAAGGTGCGTGCGTATGATCCGGTCGCTTCCACCGAAGCGCGCCGCATCTTCGGCGAGCGCGATGACCTCGTGCTCACCAACAATGCTTATGAAGCGGCGAATGGCGCTGACGCGCTGGTCATCGCGACGGAATGGCAGGAGTTCCGCAGCCCCGATTTCGATCGCCTGCGCGAGATTCTGAAGTCGCCGCTGATTTTCGACGGCCGCAACATCTATGACCCGTCGATGCTGAACCGCTTTGGCTTCAAGTACTACGGCATCGGCCGAGGACTGTCACTGAGCACCAACTGATGCTGACGCCGGTCATCCTGTCGGGTGGCGCGGGCACGCGGCTATGGCCGCTTTCTCGCGAGCTGTATCCCAAGCAGCTGCTCGCCCTCGTGGGCAAGCACACCATGCTCCAGGAGACCGCGTTGCGCGTGAAGGGACTCGATCCGGGTCCCTGCGTCATTGTCTGTAACGACGCCCACCGTTTCCTGGTTGCCGAACAGGTGCGGCAGATCGACGTGCAGACCCACGCGATCGTCCTCGAGCCCAAGGGACGCAACACCGCTCCCGCCATCGCGCTCGCAGCCCTGGCTGCTGTCAGTACGGGCGATGATCCAATGTTGTTGGTGTTGCCGGCCGATCACGTCATTCCGGACGTCCCCGCGTTCCATAAAGCAGTGCGCACAGCGCTACCTGCTGCGGAAGCGGGCAAGCTGGTCACCTTCGGCATCGTGCCCACCGCGCCTGAAACCGGCTACGGTTACATCCGCCGGGGCCAATTATCAGAAGCCTCAGCTCCCGGCGCGACAGGCGTGTTCGCCGGCGGCACACAGGTGGTTTTCCCCATCGTCCAGTTCGTCGAGAAACCCACGCTCGAGCGCGCCGAGGAGTTCTTGCAGACCGGCGAATATTTCTGGAACAGCGGCATGTTCCTGTTCCGCGCGCAGCGTTATCTCGAGGAGCTGGAGAAGTTCGCGCCGCTGATCGCCGCGGCCTGTCGCGAATCTTTCGGCAAGGCGCAGACCGATCTCGATTTCATCCGCGCGGACCGCAAATCTTTCGAAGCCTGTCCGAGCGACTCCATCGACTACGCCGTCATGGAGAAAACCCAATCCGCGGTCGTGGTGCCTCTCGATGCGGGCTGGAACGACGTCGGCTCGTGGTCGGCATTGCACGATGCGAGCACGCCCGATCGCAATGGCAACGTCTCTCGCGGCGATGTCGTGCTGGAAGACTCCCACGGCTGTTATCTCTATTCCGAAAGTCGTCTGGTGGCGGCGGTTGGCCTCGAGAATCATGTCGTCGTCGAAACGAAAGACGCTGTGCTCGTCGCGCCGAAAGATCGGGTACAGGACGTGAAAGCGCTCGTCGCCACCCTCAAGCGGGAAGGGCGTTACGAGCACTCGCTGCATCGTGAAGTGTTTCGCCCCTGGGGTAGTTACGACAGCATCGAGAACGGCTCGCGCTATCAGGTGAAGCGCCTGTGCGTGAAGCCCGGTGCGCAGATGTCACTGCAGCTGCATCACCATCGCGCGGAACATTGGATCGTGGTGTCAGGCACCGCGCGCATAACGCGCGGCGACGAAGTATTTCTGCTGGAAGAAAATCAGTCGACCTACATCCCGGTCGGCGTGAGGCACCGCATCGAGAATCCGGGAAAGATTCCGCTGAATGTGATCGAAGTGCAGTCCGGCTCGTATCTCGGCGAAGACGATATCGTGCGGCTGGACGATATCTACGGCCGCAAAGGGACGACGACCTGACCTTACTCCGCGAGCGCCTCGTTGCGCAGCGCCTGCGCTGCGACCGGATAAGGCAGCGGACGATTTTTCTCATCCACCAGCACGACCACCGGCCGATAGCTCTGCAGCTCCGCCTCGCTGTAACTGCTGTAGGCTGCGATGATCAGCAGGTCGCCCAGCATCGCTTTGCGGGCGGCCGCGCCATTCAGTGAGATCGTGCCGCTGCCGCGAGGCGCTTTGATGATGTATGTCGCGAAGCGCTCGCCGTTGTTCACGTTGTAAAGCTCGATGTACTGGAATTCCCGCAGCCCCGACGCGTCGAGCAGCAACTCGTCGATTCCGCACGAGCCTTCGTAATGCAGGTCCGCTTCGGTCACGCGGACGCGGTGAAGCTTGGCCTGGAGCATGGTCCTGTTCATCGAGCAACTCCCGCTCGGGCGGCATGCCCGCGGCGAAGCGCGCGAGGATACAGGGATCCTCGCGTCGCGGTCATCCGGGCCGCGCTGTTTGGGGTTGCCGCCACTGCGGCGGCCTGTAATTCTTCACCTCCCGCCCAAGAGTGCCCTGCATGACCTCATTGAACGCTTTCAAAGCCTACGACGTCCGCGGCCGCATCCCTGATGAAATCAATGAAAAGCTGGCGTACGACATTGGCCGCGCCTATGCCGGTTTCGTGAAGCCGAAGCGCGTGGCAGTGGGTTATGACATTCGCCTCACGAGCCCGACGTTTGCGGCGGAAGTGACGCGCGGGCTGACCGACTGCGGCGTGGATGTACTCGACATCGGGCTGGTGGGCACAGAAGGCGTGTACTTCGCGGCCTTCGCCGAAAAGCTCGATGGCGGCATCATGGTCACGGCGAGTCACAATCCGCCGGACTACAACGGCATGAAGTTCGTGCGCGAGGACGCGAAGCCCATCAGCGCCGACACGGGCCTCAAGGATATGAAGGCGATGATCGAGAACGGCACATTGCCGGCGCCCGTCGCGAAGAAGGGCTCGGTGACGCCGCTCGATATCCAGAAGAAATATCTCGATCACCTGCTGACGTATATCGACCGCTCGAAGCTGAAGAAGCTCAAGGTCGTCGTCAACGCGGGCAACGGCGGCGCCGGCCTCATCGTGGACAAACTCGAGCCGCACCTGCCGTTCGAGTTCATCAAGATCAATCACGGGCCCGACGGCACGTTTCCCAACGGCATTCCCAACCCGATGCTCGAAGAGAATCGCGAGATGACGTCGGCCGCCGTCCGCAGCTCGAAGGCAGACGTGGGTCTTGCATGGGATGGCGACTACGATCGATGTTTTTTCTTCGACGAGCACGGTGGCTTCATCGAAGGCTATTACCTCGTGGGCCTGCTGGCGGAGATGTTTCTGAAGCGCGAGAAGGGCGCGCGCATCGTTCACGATCCGCGCCTCACCTGGAACACGATCGACATCGTGAAGCGCAACGGCGGCGAGGCCGTGCTATGCAAATCCGGCCATGCATTCATCAAGCAGAAGATGCGCGAAGTCGACGCCGTCTACGGTGGCGAGATGAGCGCGCATCATTATTTTCGTCCCTTCGCATATGCGGACAGCGGCCAGATTCCCTGGCTCGTCGTGTTGCAGATCATGTGCGAGACGGGCAAGACGCTCTCGCAGCTCGTTGGTGAGCGGCAGCGCATGTTTCCCGCGAGCGGCGAGATCAATCGCCACATAGCGGATTCGAAAGGCGTGCTCGCGCGCGTGCAGAAACATTATGAGAAAGACGCGAAGTCGATCGACTTCACGGATGGTCTTTCCATGGAGTTCGACCAGTGGCGGCTCAACCTGCGCGGCTCCAACACCGAGCCGCTCGTGCGGCTCAACGTCGAATCCCGCGGCGACGAGCGGCTCATGAAGGAGAAAACGGCCGAGGTGTTACGACTCCTCGATGCCGCTTGAGATGAAGGGCATCCGTTGACTACCGACGACAGGCTGCGCGTGCTGATCGCCGAGAACCACGAGGATCTCGCCGATGTCATGAGCCGCATCATCGATGCCGAGCCCGACATGCGTTGTGTCGGGCAGGTTGCCGAGGCGAATGAAGTCGTCGCTGCCGCGCGCGACGCGCAGGCTCAGGCGCTGATCCTCGATCTCATGCTCCAGGGCGGCAGCGGCCTCGCCCTCATCGAGGAGTTGAAACGCGAGTTGCCAGCCCTGCGCATCATCGTGTTCAGCGGCCTTGCCAGTACGGATGAGCTGGTGCGCGAGGCAAAGCGGCGTGGGGCCGCGGCCTGCGTCACGAAGGGATGCGAACCCACCATTTTGTTGAATGAGCTCAGAAAGCAATCATGAATCGAGATTCCATCGCCACCCCGATCGTGTCGCCCTGGATGGACGATGACCTCGCCATATTTCGCGAAGCGGCCAGCCGCTTCGTCGAAGGTGAAATGCTGCCGCAGGATGAGAAGTGGCGCAAACAGCACCATGTCGATCGTGACATCTGGCTCAAGACCGGCGAGCAGGGGCTGCTGCTGACTGATATTCCGGCCGAGTACGGCGGCGGTGGCGGCGACTTCCGGCATGAAGTGATCTTCTACGAGGAGCAGTCGCGGCGCGGTCTCTCAGGCTTCGGACAGGGCGTGCACAGCATCTGCGCGCACTATGTGCTGAATCACGGCACCGAGGAGCAGAAGCAGAGTTATCTGCCGCGTCTCGCGAAAGGCGAGCTCATCGGCGCCATCGCGATGACCGAGCCCAGCACGGGCTCCGACCTGCAACGCATCCGCACGAGCGCGCGACGGGACGGCGATCATTTCATCATCAACGGCTCCAAGACGTTCATCTCCAACGGCGGCTCCGCAGACCTCCTGATGCTCGCCGCGAAAACGGACACCTCGCTCGGCGCGAAAGGTGTTTCCAACCTGATGATCGAGACGAAAGGGCTGGCAGGCTACAGCGTCGGCCGCGTGCTGGAAAAGATGGGCCTCGACGCGCAGGACACCGCGGAGCTCTCCTTCGACAACGTGCGCGTGCCCGTGAGCGCTTTGTTAGGAGGAGCCGAAGGTCGCGGCTTTTATCAGATGATGAGCGACCTGCCGTATGAGCGGCTCACCATTGCGGTTGCCGCCGTCGCCGCGATGGAAGGCGCGGTCATCGAGACCACGCGCTATGTCAAAGAACGCCAGGCCTTCGGCAAGGCGATCTACGAATTTCAGAACACGAAGTTCAAACTCGCGGAGTGCGTCACGATCGCGCGTGTGGCGCGTGTGTTTCTCGACCGCTGCATCCAGCAATATCTGGAGGGCACCCTCGATAACGAGACGGCCTCGATGGCGAAATGGTGGATCACCGACATGCAGCAGAAAGTGCTGGACGAGTGCGTGCAGCTCTTCGGCGGCTACGGCTACATGAGCGAGTATGTGGTCTGCCGCATGTTCGCGGACTCGCGCGTGCAGCGTATCTACGGCGGCACCAACGAAATCATGAAAGAGGTCATTGCGCGCGCCCTCTAGGCACCGTGTGAACCACGTCCTTGTGCAGGGCGGAGGCGACAGGTTACTCAGTCGTCTTCGATAAACGGGATGCTCAAGGCATCGCTTGTCTCTATGTTGAGACACTGGTTTGATGCCCGTCCCAGCAGGTACCTTTCCCCCGCTCTCTCAACCGTCTGAAGGGGTTATCTATGGCGCTTTGGAAGGATTCGACTCCCGCACCGGCTCCCGTCTCGGGTCCGGCCGTTACACCTCCGCCTCCGATCAAGGAGCCTTCACTCAACCGCGAGCCGACGAATGTCGCTTCGCTCAACCCCGACACTTCCCGTCGTGGCGCGCCCGCGCGTGCCGAGATGAAGGAATCGGTTATCGCCGGCGATCTGACCATCGAAGGCAAGATCGTGGGCTCGGGTCACGTCCGCATTGCCGGCCGCTTCAAAGGCGACGTGCACGTTGACGGTAACCTCACCATCGAAACGGGAGCTCATGTCGACGGCCAGGTGCGCGCAAGCGCCGTGGTGGTCGGTGGCGCCCTGAACGGCAATATCGAAAATGCCAAGCGCGTCGAGCTGCTCGACGGCGGCGTCATCAGCGGTGACGTCAAGGCCGGCTCTCTCACCGTAGCGGCGGGCTCGCGCATGCGTGGCCAGGTCGAGTTCGGCTGGGAAGAAGAGACCGGTGGCAAGGCTAAAGGATTCGGCAGCTCCACGTGAACGTCGCTCGCCCGGCCATTCCGCCGGGCAAGACGCGAGCGTGTCCGCACTGCAAGGCGACGATCCTCGAATCGGCCAGCGTCTGCCCGCAATGTCATCACCACCTCCGATTCGATTCGGAGGCGGCTCAGCGCCAGCTCGCGGCGCTGTCGGCTTTCAAGGTGGAGGGGGTCATCCGGCACCCGCCACTCGACGAGGCCTGGGAATATTGCGTGGTGGTCGCCGTCAGAAATGACAAAGGCGAGCAGATTGCCCGTCACGTCGTGAACGTGGGTGCGCTTCAGGCCGCGGAGAAGCGCACCTTCAGTTTGTCAGTAGACGTCATGCCGATGACTTTGAAACAGCCGCTCAAGCCGAGCAAAACGCCCGGCAAGCCCTGACCCGCAAGCGCACCAACCCCGCTGAGAAACTCTCTGTTCTGACACTTAAAATGGGCGGCAATCGCCCATTTTAAGTTGATCGTTTCATACGAGGCGCAAAGCTGATTTGCGTCGTAGAATCCCGCGCTATGAAAAAAATACTCTGGGGCGGGATCGCTGTTATTGGTGCATTCGCGGTGGGCGGGCTTGCCTTGCATCGAGGCGAGTCGATAAACGCACTGTGGATCGTCGTGGCCGCGCTGTGCGTGTACGCAATCGGCTATCGGTTTTATAGCGCCTGGATTTGCGCTCGCGTGCTGTCGGTCGATCCGACACGCGCCACGCCCGCAGAGCGCCTCGAGAACGGCCGCGACTATGTGCCCACACACCGCTGGGTGGTCTTCGGTCATCACTTCGCGGCAATCGCAGGTCCCGGACCGCTGATCGGTCCGACACTCGCCGCGCAGTTCGGTTATCTCCCCGGCACCTTATGGATTCTCGTCGGCGCGGTCGTGGGCGGCTGCGTGCAGGACATGACCATCCTGCTGCTCTCCACGCGCCGCGATGGCCGCAGCCTGGGCCAGATGGCACGCGATGAGCTGGGGCCGATCGGCGGCTTCGCCGCGATCATCGGCACGCTGCTCATCATGATCATCCTGATCGCGGTGTTAGGTCTCGTGGTCGTGAACGCCATGAAGCACAGCCCGTGGGCGACTTCGACAGTGTTCGCCACGGTGCCCATCGCCATCCTCGTTGGCTTCTACATGCGCTCGTGGCGCCCCGGTCGCGTGATCGAAGCCTCGCTGCTCGGCGTCGCGCTGCTGGTGCTGTCCGTCATCGCGGGCGGGTGGCTCGATCATCATCCGGTTCGCGAATTCTTCAATTTCGATGGCGTGCCGCTCGCGGGCTTCGTCATTGGCTACGGCTGGATCGCCGCGATTCTCCCGGTGTGGCTGCTGCTCGCGCCGCGTGACTATCTCTCCACGTTCCTGAAAGTGGGCGTGGTCGTGTTGCTCGCGGTCGCGGTGGTGTTCATTCATCCCACCATCAAGATGCCGGCACTCACGCAATTCGTGGACGGCAGCGGTCCGCTCTTTGGCGGCAAGGTGTTTCCGTTCGTGTTCATCACGATCGCGTGCGGCGCCATCTCGGGCTTCCATGCGCTCATCTCGAGCGGCACGACGCCCAAGCTCATTTCGAGTGAGCGGGATGTTCGCCTCGTCGGTTACGGCTCCATGGCGCTGGAGTCGTTCGTGGCCATCCTCGCGATGATCGCGGCGACGCTGCTCGATCCGGGCGTTTACTTCGCCATCAACTCGGCGCCCGGTGTGGTGGGTGCGACCGCGGAAGCTGCGGTTGCGACCATCTCGGGCTGGGGCTTCCCGGTGACGGTCGAGCAGATGAACGAGCTGGCGCGTGAGGTGGGTGAGACCACCTTGTTTGCCCGCACGGGCGGCGCGCCCTCGCTCGCTGTGGGCATGGCGAGCATCTTTGGCACGGCCTTCGGACGGGGCTTCCTGTCCATCTGGTATCACTTCGCCATCATGTTCGAGGCGGTGTTCATTCTCACCACGGTGGATGCGGGCACGCGCGTCGGCCGCTTCATGCTGCAGGATTTCCTCGGCCATCTCTGGAAGCCGCTGGGTCGCACGTCGTGGTATCCCTCGGTGTTGCTCGCGAGCACGATCATCGTCAGCGGGTGGGGATACTTCCTCTACATCGGCGTCATCGATCCGAATGGCGGCGTGAACATTCTCTGGCCGCTGTTCGGCATCGCGAATCAGATGCTGGCGGCGATCGCGCTGTGTGTGGCGACGGCCATCATCGTGAAGTCGGGCAAGCTGCGGTATGCGTTTGTCACGCTGGTCCCGCTGACATGGCTGGTCATCGTGACGACGACGGCGTCGTGGCAGAAGGTCACGAGTGACGATCCGCGGCTAGGCTTCTTCGCCGCGGCGAACGATCTTGCGGCGAAACTGGCGGCGGGCGCGTTGCCGGCCGATCGCGCGGCGCTGGCTCCACAGCTGATTTTCAACCAGCAGCTCGACGGCTATCTGACGATGTTTTTTGCGCTGATCCTGTGGATCGTGGTCGTCGATACGATGCGCACCATCTGGCTGAAGGCGCGGGGCGGCAAGGTGCGGCCGAGTGCGGAAGCGCCGTATCAGCTGTCGCGCTTTGAGCCGGTGCCGCGAGGCGATGTATGAGTACGCGCGTGTTGGTTTCGGTGGGTTCGGCGGCTGTTGCCTCGGCGAAGCGGGTTTATGATTGCGTCCGCACGCTGTCGGGTGATGATGCTTATGAACGCTACCTGGACCACCACGCGACCATGCACACCGGCACGCAGCCGCTCTCGCGGAAGGATTTTTTCCGCGAAGAGCAGGATCGCAAGTGGGACGGTATCAATCGCTGCTGCTGAATTTTCGGGCGGCAAGCCACCTGCGGCACTGATGGGGTCAAGCGCGCCCGCCGGGGCCTCGGCTCACGAGCGAAAAAGTCGTGCGTAGTGCGTTTCGTGCAGCATCGAGCAGCGCTCGAGCGCCGGAGCGGCGGTGCCCAGATCCAGCTCAAAATCTGTTTGCAGCGCCCGCTCGGCAACGCGCTCGATTTCCGGAGCGAGCTGCGCGATGGCCTTCTGACCCGCCGTCTGTCCCAGCGGAATCAGGCGCACGCCCGCGGAAACCAGATTCGCCGCCATGGCATGCAGATAAGCACTGAGCGCGACTGGCAGCCTGATGCCATGCGCCGCGCACGCGACACCCATCGCCACCGCATGCGCGATCGGTTTGCCCGCCATCGCCGTCGCGAAATCATTTAACAACGGATGCGGCCACGCGCGCCGCGTGACCTGAAGAAACGCCGCACCCTGCTGATGACTTTCCAGTGCGGTTTCAGCGCTGCCGCGGAAGGTGCCAGCGAGCTCAGTTACGTTGGAGAGCGTGTCGGCATCGCGCGCATCGGCAGCTCGCCATGCTCCCGCAAACAACACGGCATCGACCCATCCGCCACCGCGCGATAACACGGCGATGATGTAGTCGCACAGCTCATCCACGCTATGCACGGAGCCTTCCTCGACGGCCCACTCGAGGCCGTGGCTGTAACTGAACGCCCCCGTCGGATACGCCGGCGAGACCCAGGCGAGGAGGCGATGAAGTGCGATATCAGTGATCATGATGATGTCCGCCGCCCGAATACGCTCCGAGCTCAGGTGAGAAAGCCGCGCGGACCGGCCGCACGATAGCGCCGAGTCCGCGCAGCATGTCGACGATGACGGGATCGTCCCGTATCAGAATTCTGTCGATGTCGAGCTGCGCCACCAGATGCCGGTTGCCGAGGTGCCAGGCAAAGCGCAGCAACATCGCGGCCGCGGGTGCCGTGGCTTCAACCAGCGCTTCTCTCGCAGCGTGCACGGCAACGATGCGGCCGTCTTCCAGTCGCAGTCCGTCGCCTTCGCGCAGCAGCGTCGTGCGCGCAAGATCGAGCATGTACTCCGCGCCACCGTCGCTGACGTATTTGAATCGCCGTCGATAGCGATCGTCATAACAGAGCAGCAGATGATCCGCGGCGTCATCCAGGGACCACGTGCCGGCGGGAACGACTTCTATCGCGCGTATCACGTCCATGTGAACCTCAGAAGAGAAGGTAACGCTGGGCGAGCGGCAGCACGTCGGCTGGCGCACAGGTCAGGAGCTCACCGTCCGCGAGCCGGATGCGGTCGCCGGTGGTCGGGCCATACATGCCCGCATACACGCGCCGTGAGATCGACGCGCTCATAGCGGTCCCATCACATCACCGCGGAAACCAACAACCGTGCGTGTGCCGGCGTAGGGCACGAGAGAAACCTGGCGCTGTTGCCCGGTCTCGAAGCGCATTGCTGTGCCCGCAGGAAAATCGAGCCGCATGTCGCGAGCCGCGGCTCGATCGAATATCAGCGCGGGATTCACTTCGCCAAAGTGATAGTGATCGCCTACCTGCACAGGCCGATCTCCCGTGTTGGCGACAAGGAGTGTGATGGCCGTGCGCTCAGCGTTGAGCAGGATGTCGCCATCGTCCGTGAATATCTCTCCGGGGAGCATGCGGGCCTTCAGCGTATGGACTCGTAAACTGTGACGAGCTTCGTGCCGGCGGGAAATGGCGCTTCCACCTGAATCTCACGAATCATCTCGGCGACGCCGTCATGACTTGATTTCGCGACAGAATCTTTGCACCGGTCTGCATCAGATGCGTGACGCTGCACCCATCGCGTGCACCTTCCACTACCGCTTCCGTGATGAGCGCGATGGCTTCGGGATGGTTGCGCCTCACGCCACGCTCGAGTCGTTTGCGCGCGACGAGGGCGGCGATCGCCACGAGCAGTCTGTCTTTTCCCGGCGGTGTGAGCTGCATCTGCAGGCCTTTCAGCAATGCCATACACGAGGCAGTCGTGCGGGTAATCCGCGTGCCGCGTGCCGAATCCATGCGCCGACGGCGATAGTCGCTTCGCGAAGCCGCGAGGCATCTGCATCCGTCAGTCTTGCGATCGACATGCCGTCGAATGACGTTGCGGCGCCGGTACATCCCGACGCTGCAACGAGCTCGCGCGCACCTGTTAGATGCCGTGCGGCGTCGACGCCAACATAGATCACGGTGTTACAAGCAACGGCCGTGCCAAGACCAAAGGGCTGCGCGCGGATTTGTGAGACGCAACCCGTTTCGTTGAGTCTGAACTCCACGCGGGCGGCGCCGTCGAGGCATAGACGGCATTCGACAGTGCAACCTCAGGATGCGTGGCACTCAGCAAATGATCGCACTCCCGCCCGCCGGGATATCAACGTCAAATGACTCATATGCGGCTCGCGCCAGCGGCGATTCCTGGCACGGTGTAGTGCAGCAAATAGACGCTGTTCACGCTTTCATCGCTCTGCAACACGTCGCCGCCATGAGACTAACGGCGAATGGACGGCTGCTCGTCTGTCAGGGTCTGGAGCTGCAATTCGGGCCGCGGATCAGGCGCGTGAGAGTTCTTAGAAACTCTGACGCCGGATTTCGATCGAAAGGTTGTCGTGGTCGGCGCGTCGCCAGCCGGAGTTCCCCTCATGACTCCAAGGATGGCGGCGCGCTGACCCGCTTTGTCAGCACGCCATCGGCCTGCAGCTGCAGGCGCACCGGCTCCAGCTGCCTCGCATAAGCGCGCCAGCGGCCCATGGAGCTGCGATAGATCGGCTGTCTGACCTGCGCCGCGCTGGGCGTGGCGACCGCTCCGGCATTCTCATAAAACCTCAGGCACGCATCCGACCAGTCGAGGCCGCAATGGCCGAGCAGGCGACGGGTCTCGCCCTCGAGATCGTCCACCAGGTCTTCGTATTGCACTTCGAGCACGCGGCCGGGCAGCGTTTGCCGCCAGAACGCCATGAGGCGATCGAAGAGGCTGTAGTACGTCGCCGTATCGTGCAGGTCGTACGAATAGTTGTAGTAGGAGAAGTGGGTCGCGAAGAGATGCTTATAGTTGCTCCACACACTGTCGAGCGGGTCGCGGCGCAGGCAGACGATGCGCGCATTGGGCAGAGCGCGGGCAATGAAGCCGACATAGAGAAAATTCAGGGGCAGCTTGTCGATGAAACGCTTCGTCGTGTTGCGATGGGGGAGCGTGGCTGACACATAGAGTTTCCCTAGAGCGTCTGGCTGCAGGCGCGCGGCTGCTTCGATCGTCGGCGCATCCAGCGTGAAGCGCGAGCGCGTGCCCGCGAGGCGCTTCACCGCCCACGGCATGATCTGCAGCTCGCCGGCTGATTCGACTTCAGCATGCGATGAGAGAATGCGGTCGACGAGCGTCGTCCCTGTGCGGGGCAGGCCAATGATGAAGATCGGGGCATCCCGGACCTCGCTTGCGCCCTGGAAATAATCCGGCTGCGCGAAACTCTCCAGCAGCTGCTCGAAAATCCGCCGATCGAAGTCGATGGAGTAGCCGAGCTCCGCTTTGCGCCGGCGGTTCGCCGTGTCGAGATGATGGAAGGCGGATTCGTGATCCTTCAGGTCTTCATATTCTTTGGCCAGCGCGTAGCGCAGATGCAGCTGCTCCGCCGGATCGCTGCGCGCCGAGAGCAAGGCCTCGAGCCGTGGGACGTGATTGTGCTCGGCGGTCTGCGTGCGTAACGACGACAACGCGACGTGCGCTTTCACGAACAGGGGGTCGAGGGCGATGAGCGCTTCGTATTGCGCTTCCGCCTCGGCGAAGCGGCCGAGGAAGCCGAGCGAGCTCGCCAGATTGAAACGATAGTCGGTTTGCCGGGGTCGTTTCGCCACGGCCTGCTCGAAGAGGGGCGTCGCCTTTTCGTGCGCGCCGAGCCTGCTGAAGACGCACCCGATGGTGTCGAGAGTCAGCGCCGTCGCCGGGTTCAGAGCAATAGCGCGTTCAGCCGCCGCGCTCGCCTCTTCGTCACGTCTCAGTGTGACTAACAAACGCGCGAGGTGCGCGAAGTAATCCGCGCGCGCCTCGAGGCCGATCGCTTTTTGAACCGAGGCGATTGCCGGCAGCAGCGCACCGCGCTCCGCTTCGGCCATGCCGAGCAGGAAATACCCCTGCGCGAGCCCCGGCTGTTCTTTGATAAGGATGAGACATGCGTCACGCGCGTCGTCATAACGCCGCTCGTTGAGAGCCGTTTCTGCTGCCCGCAGATGCTTGCTGAAATCACTCATGTTGGAGACTGAGCATCGTGCGTGTGCGGCTGTACGTCAAACGCCCTGGTTCGGAGCACGCTGCGGATTGTTAGCGAGTGCGCCGCGCTCCCCGCCGGCCTGTTGGGCTGCAAAATACTCGCCGGGCAGGGGTGGGCGGCCGTCATAAAAACATGCCATCCTGAAATCCAGCTCCCTGCCGCGACCCCGAAACCGGGCCGCCCACGCTCGTGCCGCACGCCCGGCACTTCGTGACGCCGGGCGGGGCTTTCTTTACTTTAGGCTCGCCATTCATCGCGCCATGTCGCACCTTTCCCGGATGTCATTTCCCCTACGAACCGCCTGCACGGTCCTGGTCGTGCTGGGCTCGATTGCCCTTGTCTCGGGATGTTCCGGCCGTAACGGTCAGGCTGCAGCACAGACCAATGGTCCGCCGCGCATGGCCGGGCCGCAGTCCATAGGCGTGATCACGGCCGCGGTCCGCATGGAAGACCTCGGCGTCGAGATCGAAGCGGTCGGGACGGCCTTCGCCAATGAATCGGTCGAGATCACGTCGAAGACGTCGAACATCATTACGGCCATCCGCTTCACGGAAGGGCAGTTCGTCCGCAGGAACACCATCCTCGTCGAGCTCGACACGGCGCAGGTCGGCGCGGAGCTTGCCATCGCCGAGGCGGCGCTCGCCGACAGCGAGAGCCAGTACAACCGCAGCCACGATCTCTTTCTGACCCAGGCCCTGTCCCGGGCAAATCTCGATCAGCTCGAAGCGACCCTCAAGTCGGATCGCGCCCGAGTCACCGCCGCCAAGGCGCGCCTGGCGGACAACATCATTCGCGCGCCCTTCGATGGCGTAACGGGTTTCCGCCGCGCGAGTCTCGGCAGTCTGGTCAACCCCGGCACGGTGATTACGACGCTGGATGACTCCTCCCTCATCAAGCTCGATTTCACGGTGCCGCAGACGCATCTGTATCTGCTGAAGAAGAATCTCAAGATCGCCGCGACGACGAGCGGGTTGCCGAACACCGCGTTCGAAGGACGCATCACCACGCTTGATTCGCGGGTCGATCCGATCACGCGCTCGATCACCGTGCGCGCCGAGCTGCCGAACAAAGAAGGCCTGCTGAAGCCCGGCATGTTCATGACGGTGAAGCTGCAGGGCGACGTTACGGAAGCGTTACTGGTTCCGGAAGAAGCGCTCGTGCCCGAACAGGGCCGCGTGTATGTATTCGTTGTTCAGGATGGCACGGCCCAGCGTCGTGAGATTCATATCGGTCGTCGGCGGCCCGGCGATGTCGAAGTGGTCACGGGCCTCACCGAAGGCGATCACGTCATCATCGAAGGCACGCAGAAAGTCCGGGACGGCGTGAAGGTGGTGGCGCAATTGCGAGGAGCCGCCGCGTGACGATTTCGGAAATCTCGATCCGCCGGCCGGTCTTCGCCATGGTCATCAGCCTGCTGCTGGTGATCTTCGGACTGGTCTCGCTCGGGCGCCTCTCGGTGCGCGAGTACCCGGACATCGAGCGCCCCACCGTGTCGATCCGCACGATCTACACCGGCGCGTCGGCCGCGGTGATCGAAAACAAGATCACGCAGATCATCGAAGATCGCATCGCCGGCATCGAAGGCATCATCAAGATCGAATCGACGAGCGAGGACGAGCGCTCGCAGATCAACATCGAGTTCGACGTCAATCGCGAAGTCGATAGCGCGGCGAACGATGTCCGCGACCGCGTGGCGCGCGCGCAGAGCGCTCTGCCGGAAGAAGCGGATCCGCCAGAAGTCACCAAGGCCGACAGTAATGCCGAGCCGGTGATGCATCTCAACTTCAGCTCCGAAACGATGTCGCTGCTGGAAGTGACGGATTACGCCGATCGTTTCATCGTCGATCGCCTTTCGACCGTGCCGGGCGTATCGCGCGTCGGAATTTCCGGTGGCCGTGCATATGCGATGCGCATCTGGCTCGACCGCAAGGCATTGGCCGCCCGCCAGCTCACCGTTACGGATGTCGAGAGTGCCTTGCGCCGTGAGAACGTGCAGCTGCCCGCCGGCCGCCTCGAGTCCTCGACCCGTGAGTTCTCCCTGCGAACCGAAGTGGGTCTGGACACGGAGGAGGACTTCCGCCAACTCGTCGTCGGCCGCGGCACGGACGGTCACCTCGTGCGGCTCGATGAAGTCGCGGACGTTTCCCTCGGGGCCGAGAACGAGCGCTCGCTGAGTCGCACCAACGGCAAGGCCGGCGTCGCGCTGTCTGTGGAAGGTCAGTCGAAAGCCAACACGCTCGATATCGTCCGCGGGGTGCGCGCCGAGGTCGAGCGCATGAAGACGGATCTGCCCAAGGGCTCCGTGCTCAGCATCAACGTCGATAACGGTATCGCCATCGAGGCGGCGCTGCATGAGGTGATCATCGCGATCGCTTTCGCGTTCATCTCGGTGTTGATCGTCATCTACCTGTTTCTGGGCAGCCTGCGTTCGACGCTGATTCCTGCGGTGACCATTCCGGTTTCCATCATTGCGTCGTTCAGCGTGATGTATGCGTTGGGGTATTCCATCAACGTGCTGACGCTGCTCGCGATCGTGCTCGCCATCGGCCTGGTGGTGGATGATGCGATCGTCGTGCTGGAGAACATTCATCGCCGCGCGGAGCTGGGCGAAGGGCCTATCGTTGCCGCTGTCGCCGGCAGTCGTGAGATCGGGTTTGCCGTTATCGCGACGACGGCGACGCTCGCCGCGGTGTTCGTGCCTATTTCATTCCTGCCGGGCGATCTTGGCCGGCTGTTCCGTGAGTTCGGCTTTACGCTGGCGGCGGCTGTGTTGTTCTCCGCGCTGATCGCCTTGACGCTCACGCCAATGATGGCTGCGAAACTCGCGCCGGACTCGCACGAGCCGGGCCGCATGTCCCGCATCGTCGATAACTTCTTCAACAAGCTCGCGCGCTTTTACGAGCGGCGGTTGCGCGGCCTCATCCGGCGGCCATTACTGGTCGTGGCGGTACTGACGGCGCTGATGATTGGCGGCGTGTTTGCGTTCCGCTCCCTGCCTTCCGAGTTCGCTCCCGTGGCCGATGTCGGACGCATCTTCGTCGTGATGGACGCACCCGAAGGCGCCAGCTTCGAATACACCGCGAACTACGGCCGGCAGGTCGAGCAGATCCTGATGCGCGAGATGGACCTTCACGGCGACATCCTGCGCACGCAGATCAGAGTGCCCGCCAACTTCGACAGCATCGGCGCGGTGAACTCCGCACGCGGCGTCGTGTTGCTGGTGGACTGGCACGAACGCGAACGCAGCGCGCAGGAGATTTCGCGCTCCATCATGCAGGAAGTGCAGAAGCTGCCTGGCGTGCGGGCTTTTGCCGGCGCGCCCGGAAGCCTGGGCCGCCGCAACTTCGGCAAGCCGCTGCAGGCCGTGATCGGCGGACCGGATTACGAGACACTCTCAAAGTGGTCCACGCAGATGTTGGAGGTGTCGGAGAAGAACCCCAACCTGCTGAACGTCGATACGGATTTCAAGGAACGCAAACCGCAGATGCGCGTCTATATCGACCGCAACCGTGCGGCGGATGTGGGCGTGTCGTTGCAGACGGTGGGTCTGACACTCGAGACCGTGCTCGGCTCGCGCATCGTCACCACCTATATTGATCGCGGTCGTGAGTACAACGTGATTCTGCAGGCGCGCTCGGATGAGCGAGCGACCGTCACCGATCTCACCAACATCCAGGTGCGGTCGGATCGCACCAACGAGCTCATTCCGCTTTCCAACATCGTGCGGCTGGAAGAGGTGGCGGGCGCCACGCAGCTGAAACGGTTCAACCGCATCCGCGCCATCGAGATCTCGGCGGACCTCGCCCCGAACTACACGATGGGCGAGGCAGTGCAGTGGTACCAGGACATCGTGCCCAAGGAGTTGCCGCCCGGCGCACAGCTGATGTTTGACGGCGAGTCCGGCGAATATCTGCGCAGCGGCGGGCAGCTGTACTTCACTTTCCTGTTCGCGCTGGCCATCGTGTTCCTGGTGCTGGCGGCGCAGTTCGAGAGTTTCGTGCATCCCACGGTGATCATCGTCACCGTGCCGCTCGCTTTGCTGGGCGCGGTCTTCGGGCTGAAGCTGTATGGCATGAGCATCAACATCTTCAGCCAGATCGCCGTGATCATGCTGATCGGCATCGCGGCGAAGAACGGCGTGCTGATCGTGGAGTTCGCCAATCAGCTGCGGGATCGCGGCATCGAGTTCGGTGAGGCGATCGTGCAGGCGGCCGTGACGCGTTTGCGGCCCGTGCTGATGACGAGCCTGTGTACTGCCTTCGGTGCCGTGCCGTTCCTCGTGGCAACGGGCTCGGGCGCGGAGCAGCGCCTGCCCATCGGCGTGGTGGTGTTCTATGGAACGATGGTGTCGTTGCTGCTGACGCTCGTCGCGGTGCCTGCGATGTACTCGCTCATCGCCCGCAAGACGAAGTCGCCGGAGTACATGAGCAATCTCGTGGATCGACTCTTGAGCGGCAAGCAGCGCGAGAAGAGCCGGCATGGGGCCGCTGCCGATGCCCCTGTCGAGGCGGATGCCGCTCATCCGGTGGTCCGCAATGAGCCGCCGGTGGGTCCGGCCGGAACGCCGCCGCCAGCGACTTTATAAATCGCGCGGTATCAGTTGAATGGAGAAGCGGCGCCGGTGACCCCGGGGCCGCGAGGGGATTGTCGTCTTGCGAACAATCCCCGGCCGGCTGCAATCGTTCTCGCCACGGGCAGTGTGCAGCGAATACCGATCACAGCCAGCCGGATCCTGTTTGAGCTCACCGCCCTTGTGCTCGGTCGCTGTGAGCCCGTCATGAACCCCCCGGATGGTTCGTGGGAAATGCGTGGGTCTGTCATCCGCACACGTCCGCTGGACTTCACCGGTCGGAAGCGCTTTTTTCCGGCCTCCTAGCTCTAACAACGAAGTCGTCAGGGAAAGAGGAAATGGTTTGGCGTGTTGTCGCCCGCCGAATGCGGGAAAGGGCGCCGGCGGCGCTGCGTGCGCAGGTTCGCCGCGGCGCATGAGCGGGTTGCGCCGGGTCCGTGGGGAAAACTCTAGTGGCCGGGCGCGGCGTCCAGCAGCTGGGGTGCCGCGGTGATGAGTGTGCCGTCCGGCGTCTCAGTGACGAGCAGAGGATGGGCGACCGGCAAACTGGTCACCCAGCTATCGACCTGCGATGCCGAGAACGTACCCGTGATCTGGCGCTGGGCGGCGGCGCGATCGCCCACCCTGATCCGATGGCTCGTGTAGCGGTTGAGATCCGCCACCACGTCGATCAAGGGCTCACCGAGGTAGGAGAGCGTTCCCTCTCGCCACGCAATCGCTCGCGCCGGATCGACGGGCTCGCGAGAGATCTCCCCCGCTTCAACGTCGTACGACAAGGCGTGACCCGCGCGCACGGCAACGTGTTGCCTCTGTTTGTCCTTGACGGCGATTTCTACCTGGCCTTCGGTCACCGTCACGACGATGCGCTGATCCGCGCGTCGAATGTTGAAGGCCGTGCCGAGTGCGCGAACGCTGATCGGCCCCGCCTGGACGACGAACGGCCGCTCCGGGTCGTGCGCCACCTCGAAGTAGGCCTCGCCTGCTTCCAGAACGAGCGAGCGCCGGTCCGGTGTGTAGCTCCGTAACACACGCGTATTGCCGCTGAGGGCGATGCTCGAGCCGTCCTCGAGCTGATTATTGCTTCGCATGCCGATGGGCGTGCTCAGCGTCGCCATGCTCGGTGGCGCGGCCGCGCGATTTGGACCCGATAGAAGCCACGCCCCCGTGCTCACGGCGATGATGGCGGCCGCCGCCGCCATGCGTGGCAGCCAGCGTTGTGTCGACGGCTTCGAGGAAGGCGCAACCTTATGACGGTAGGGCGGCCAGTGCAGGTCCTGATCTTTGGGGACGGCGCCGACCTCCCAGATTTCCAACACGCTTTCGTACGTGTACAGGTTCTCCTGGTCGGCCGCGCACCACGCCATGAAGCTCGCGGCGCTCTCCTCGTCGTCAGGTGACTGTTTCAGCCGGACGATCCACTCGGCGGCCTCTTCGAGCCGGCGCAGGGCCGCGGGTGAGGGTGGCGCTTTCATCAGGTGAGGGTCTTGCATTGGCGACGTGAGTCCGCGTCCGAATAACCGTCTGCCCGCAGGCGGCAGTAGATCAGCGTGTCGGTGAGAAAATTGCGTACCTGACGGGCGGTGACGCCGAGGCTCGTGGCAATTTCATCCTGGCTGAGATCTTTTTCCCGATAGAGCACGTACGCCGTGCGGTAGCGCTCGGGCAGCTCGCTGAGATATCCACGGACACGTCGCAGGTGATCGAGCGCGATGACCTGCCTTTCAGGATCACACCGTTCCGAGTCGAGCGACAGCGTGTGCAGATCGCGCAGGGCGCGATTGTCGACGGCCTTGCGCCGTATGCGGTCGATGAGCAGGTTGGATGCAATTCGGAACAAGTAGGCGCGCGACGCCTCGGGCGGCCGCTCGAGGCCGAGCAGCTTGAGATAGGCCTCCTGGGCCAGTTCTTGCGCATCATCCCGCGACATTTTGGAAGCCAGATAAGCCAGAAGGGCCCGATGACAATCGGCGAAAAGCTCGGCTACTTCGCTGCGGTGCCGCGATTCAGGAGCAGGCGCATTCGGCAACGAAGCCACCGGGTCATGCGCGGGAATCGGGGATTTCAAATTGAGCCGTGAATTGTCGCCTCCTGACATATAGACGGTCTCACCTTGAAAAGCGGAAATCGCTGTAGCACGCAACGGCGTGTTGGCAGCGGATGGCGGTGGTGAGCATCTCGTGGCAATTCCTTTGCGGAAGTCGGCTGTTGTTTTACAAAAGCCCGACTGCGGGTTCGAGGTGACATGAGTCATACGCCCAATGGGGAAGCGCGGCAAGTAGCATGAGCGAGTGAATCAACATGCGATCCAGCGCCGCAGCCAGGCCTCCGTGCCGAGGTGAGTGTGGAGAATTTCGTTGTACTCCGAGTCGTCGGGCTGGCGCTGGCCGGAGAGATATTCTTCGAGACGCGCGCGATCGAGCAGGCCCTCTTTGACGAGGCAGCCATCGAGCAGAAACTCTCTTGCGAAGTTGAGCCAGCGATCCATCACGGCGCGGACATGTTGCTCGATGTTGCCTTTGTCATAGCGCGTGATGATTTCGGAAGGCAGGTCCTGGTTGAATGCGATGCGCGCCAGAGCGCGATCGATACCCCCGTGCGTCAGTGTGTAGGTCGGTATTCGCAAACATACTTCGATCAACGGTTGCGACAGGAGGGGGAAAGTGCGCTCGGGCAGATCGTCGCGGCCGAGGGCGTCGTAGAAGAAGGGCTGGGCCCGAAGGGACTCGACGTGCCACTGCTTGCCGGGCGGCAGCCGTTGCTCGGCCCGGCGCGGCCGAGTGACGTCTAATTCGCGATTGAGCCCGCGCATTCGTGCTGTATCCAACAACAGCGACGGCACTCTGGCGTGCCCGGAAAGCGGCGCGGAGCGTGGCGCGTAGCGAAGCTGTACTGCTTTCCAAAGCAATTTCCAGAGGGAGAACCCGGTGGCGTAGGCCGCATCGGCGGCCACGCTGAATAGTGAGGGCCGCAGGCCTTGGTCCACCAGATAATCAGCGACGCTGAGTTCCGTGCGCACGCCGTAGAAAATCGCATCGCCGCCCGCGCCGCTGAAGATGGCGGAAGCGCCGTGTTGCTCGGCGAGGGCGGCTTCGAACGTGCCGTGCTCGATTTCGTGCTGGTACGAGGAGGGAAGGGCCGACGGATGGAGCTTGTACAACAACTCGAGATCCACCGTATCCGGGCGGAGCTGATGCTCGATGAGCTTCGCTGAGTATTTCTCGGCAGCCAGCCGCGCTAGGTGGCGCTCGTCTTCATTCCGGCCCAGCCCGAAATAGTTGAGACAGGACAGGGCGGGTGCCTTGGGCGCATCGGCGATGCAACTCAGGACGATCGAGGAATCCAATCCCCCTGACAACATGTGCAACACACCGTCGTAGGTCGATGCCCACGCATGCACGGAAGTTTTTACCGCGCGCCGGAGCGAGATGGCTGCGATCTCGGGATCGGTGATCGGATCGCGTTGCGCGATGTCTTCCATTGACCAGGCAAACTGCCGCGACTGGCGGCCGTTGCGGATCATGATGACTTCGCCGGGCTGCAGCTCCGAGACCTCCCGCAAACCGGTGAGACCCGGGGCAGCTGGAACTCTGTGCGACGCGGCGGCGATGTAACTCCAGTTCACCGTGAAGTCGGTCAGGCCGAGTTTCAGGCAGTCCGCGATATCGGAGAACACCAGCACCACCTGTTGGTACTGCGCGATGAGACACGGTAGCGAGCCGGTGGGGTCCCGAAGGAAGCGCGTGGTGTGTGTCGCACGGTCGTGGAAGAGGGCGACGTAGCGCCCCCAATAATCCTGGAGGATATTTTCCCGCAGATCCGGCGGCAGCGAATGTTCCGCGGAGACGTGTGGTTCGCCGTACGGATCGCAGCTGAACAGCTTGCCGAAGACGACTCCGCTGTCGCGCGCTACGGAATATGTGACGCTGGAGTTTTTTCTTACTCCCGCGTGGTAGGCCTCGCAGCCTCCGCCTTTGAACACGCGTTGCCATCCCGGCATCTGTTTCTGAAAGCGCTGTGCAAGATCGAGCGCTGTGGCTGCGGCCAGCGGGTTCGTCACGTCCCAGATGAGAGAGAGATATCGGTACATCGCGTTCCTGCCTGCGGCTTCAGGCGACCAGGATCGGGGTATAGGTGCGCACGTGCTCGACGGTGTCGTTGAAGACGACCGAGTCTTTCTGCAGCCAGCAGTGTGCGGCAAAAGGGTTGGGTCTGACACCAAACACCCAGTGAGCGTAGATGCCGTGCAGTGCCAGGAACTCGCTCTGCACGAGCGAGTGAAACAGGCACGCTCTGCGGGACGTCATGAGATAGGGCAACAATCTCGAGAAGCTGTCAGCGAGGCGTGCTGCCTTCTGCATGTCGAGGGGCACGTTGGTATGGAGGGCGTTGCGACGTTCGACCCGTTGGATCGCGCCTGCGAGCTGGTGACGTTTCAAAGTGAGGCGTGCCCGGAGGAGGGCGTAGGTCGCGGTCGGCATGTATCGAAAGGAGGACTTTTTGACAATGCGGTTTCCCAGCAGCCGCGGCTGCATCAGGCTGCGTTCCGGCGCTGGGACGAAGACAGGTTGTGCCGTTTTGCCACCAAGTTCGGTGGGGACGATGAGGTCGCCATCTTTAAGGACATCTATGGTTTCTGTGAGGCGTTCCGGATCAGCGGATTCACCAAAAGAGTGCGGTGTAACGGGCCAACCGAGTACATCGTTGCCGATGAGTCGGGCGTCTGCGACGGGTAACGCTGTATAGCGATCGCGTTTTATGTTGAGGAAGAAGAGGTAGTCGTCGCTTACGCATACGTATGCGTGCGGCGCAAGTGAGTAAGGCGGTACGAGCATTGTGGCCCTCCCTGTCAGAGAATAGACGCACGGGAATATGATTTCCGGCGCGTCGCGGAGTTTGTTGGCGATGTTAGATGTACGTATAGGCCTTCGTCACCAACAAACTCTTGACCGGTGAGCATCGCCTGTGATTTCTTCCCGGACGCTGATCAAAAAATCAGCAATCAATAGTTAACAAACTCATTCAACCCGGGAGTACACGTCATGCGTACGATTAAGAGACAGGTTGTGTTGATGGATTGCGGGCGGGCGTCGGAAGTGACGAGGGGCATGATTCACGGGCAGATATCGGAAGCCGGTAATCCGCCATTCAGTTGGAATCTCTGGAATTGAAATTTGCCCAGTGAATGCGTGGACTTAGGACCAAAGTCCATCGGGTGTCGAGCCCGATGGACTGGCAAAGTCACCAGGAGCGCTTCAAAGATATAGTGGCAACTCGTCCCAACAGATCTGCATTCTCGGCATCGTAGCCCAAGCCGACCGAGTTGTTGAGGAACGGCGGGTTTTCGTTGAGTACATTGTGCACCGAGAGCCCAAGACGGGTTCCACTCCATGCTGAATGTGTCTCCCAGCCGTAGCTCCACTGGAGGTCGTACGTCGACCAGTCCTCCACGCGGCGATTCGGATGGCTTGCTGTATCTCGATAGCGGCTCGAATACTGCTGACTCAATTCGAGCCTCTGTCCTCCCTGGGACCACGAAAGGGAGGTCTTGGCTCGCAGTCTTAACGGTTGGTTTTCTGTCGCGAGGAGCTTGATGGTTGGCGCGCGCGCTGTCTCCTTCACCTCATAATCGAATAGATATGAGCTATTCCAATTCAGCGCCAGTACTCCGAAAGTGGTAGATCGAGTGTAAGAGCCAATGACATCCAGTCCGCTGGTCCGCAGGCTACTCATGTTATGAAGTCGAAGATCTGCAATCGCGCCCACTGCACTGCTCGCACAAGGCAAGCCTGCGTCACCCGCATAAAATATCGTTTGCGAGCAGACGTCAGCGATCTGCTGCTGGGTTGGCGATCGAGTAATGAAATCTGCGATGCGCTCGTCCGATAATAAATTGGCTCTGAGCAAAAAACGGTCGATTCGATCGCGATAATGAGTATTGAAATAACTTGCTGAAAACGAAAAATCTGGCGCCTGCGTAGGGGCAAATTCGACGCCTACCGTCCACGTAGTCGCTTTCTCTGGGCTGAGATTGCGGTTCCTTCCGAAGCGGACAAGTACCGGCATGTTGCCATTGACAGGATCATTTAGAGTGGCGATCGCTGCGTTGATCTGTTGATCCTCGAAATCGATCATGGCCGGAAGGCGTCTGGCCAGCCCATAGGTGCCACGCAGAGTAAAGTTTGCAGTGGGCGAATATCTAAGGCCGAAACGTGGGGAGATGTCTTTTGACAAAGACTCGCTATCTTCCAGGCGAGCCGCGATTAATACATCGAGTGCCTGCAGGTAAGGTTGGGAATTGTCATGCCCTACAAGTGGAATAGTGAGCTCGGAGAATGCGGAAAATGATTGTCTTTTGAGCCTCATTACGATGTCGCCTCCTCCTGAGGGATCATCTGTCACGGTGTTGAATGATTCATCTTGCCATTCAGCGCCCATTGACAGCTGAACGTCGCCGCTGACTGGCGAGAAAAGTGTGCTCCGAGAAGTGATGCGTCGTGCGTTTAGTTCTGAATCGGATTCGAAATAATATCGTGCTCGAATCCTGTTAAGAATGTCAGCATTCGTGTTGGCGCCATCGCCAAAAGGATTGAGCGCGGTCAGGGGATTGGAGTCTTCTAGCGCGGCATTCAGCGCCAGAAGATCAACCTGATTGTTGTTGGCGGTCTTCGTGCGCTCGCGCGCATGTCCCAGCGAAACTGTAAGACTCCAAGTATTTGAAAGAGTTGCTGTAAATCCAGCTCCCACGTTGGTAGAACGGATTGTGCTTTCTCCCCGTGAAGGGCCTAGCTCATGAAGAAAGTTATAATCAACAATAACCGGCTCGTCGCCTCCGGTTGGATTGACGTAGAAGGGATTTGAAGATGGAACAGAGAGAGGTAGGCTTCGAGCCTGAAATGCTTGAGATACATCACGTTGTCCTACGACGCTATCCGCAAAGAATCTTAGTCCTTCGGTAAGTTGCCATTCACTGGATCCAAGGAGAGTCCAGCGTCGATTCGCCGGCATGAGTTCAGTTTCTTCGCGCGTGTTGTGCAGATTTCTTGTGCCGGGGACAAGTTGGCTAGCCGATAGGCTAGTGCCATCCTGGTCATGTGGAATCGCGTACGTTTGCCCGCCGGCTATTAGAGTGCCGGGACTGCCGTTGGTTGTATCGAAGTTGCTGCCTCCGAAGGGTGTTAGATCGCTCCTCGCATAGCGCCGAGCAGACGCTGGTAATGCATCACGTTTGTTGAAGTCCGTTATAATAAGGACGGAATAATCTTCATTGCTCGTGCCCCATAACTGACTCAGCTGAGTTTCACCGAGCGCGCCTCCGGTCGCAATGCCGCTCTTCAGTTGCGTTTCGCGTCCATTGAAATTACGGCGGAGTTGAATATCAACGACTCCGCCGACGGCGTCTGAGCCATAAGCGGTCGAAGCGCCGTCTGGATAAATATCTATCTTTTCCACTGCGGTCAGGGGAATGCCAGACACATCAACGAACAGGCCCTCGGAACCGGTTACCGGGAGCCGCCGGCCATTGAGCAGCACCAGCGTGGATCCCGCGTCGAGGCCGCGCAGATTGATTCCCGAGCCGCGCGTGGAGTTAGTTTGGGCTTCTCGACCGATCTCGGCCGTGTCTTCGGTAGGCCCACCACCAAACACCTGTGGCAGGGTTTTCAGGAAGTTTGGGATATTCGTATACGGACTTTCGTCGATCGCCTTGCGATCAAACTGGATGCGCTGTTGCGCTTCCACCAACAGCGGCCGCGTATCGCGCGGGGCGGTGATCAGCACCGTCTGTGCATCCGAGCCGTCCGGCAAAATGAGACGCTTCTTGCGCTTGGGACGCAGCGGCTTGGGGCGACGCTTCTTATCCTGTCCCGATACGACCACCGTATCCGCATTGTGCAGCTCGATATAACACTTGCACGGCGCGTCCTTGATCATCAGCTCCAGCGCCTCCAACGGATGGAAGCGACCCTTGAGCGGAGGAGTGATGTACGACCCGATCTCCACGTCGTCCACCATCATCTGGATATCGGCCTGATCGGCGAACAGATTCAACGTGCGCCGGGCCTCGCCAGACGGGAGGTCGAAGTCGAACACGCGATTCTTGAAGGCGAGCTCTGCGCCGCCCGCAACAGGGGCAAGCGAGAGAAGGACCGCGGCCAGCGCCGCAACTGTAGTCAGTCGACGAGTGAGACGGCGATATGATGTGTTGGTCACGATACCGTCGCTGGCAATTCGTTCGGAAAGTCAGACGCGTGGCGCGCGATGTTCCGTTAGCACTCCCGGGAAAAAACGACCGGGGTCTCTTAATTATGCGAGAGACTCGCTGCGTAGCAACTCACGCGATTACGTGACGCAGGATAACTGCGACATCGCGCCTGCTTATGCAGAATGCTGTTGGTGAGTCGTCGCGCTGCGTCCATCCTGCAACAAGTGTATGGCTGCAGAGAATACCTGCTTCGCTCGTGTTGTGCAGACTCCGCGGCAACTCTGCGACGGCTTCATCGCGAGTAATGACAGGGGACGACGCGAAATTTGTCCTCTCATCGAACGCGAGGCGCCGTGCTGCTGAAAGTGTTGCGCGCAAACACTCTCCACCGTCTCATTGCCGCTGCAGGTGCACGACGTTGGTCTGCGGTTCCAGCAAACGCCACGGTCTTTGACGTGGTTAACGTTGTTCTAAGATCAGGACTTCCGGCTCGGGACTGGACATTGAAGATGACAGGTCCGCGCATGGCGCGAGGACGGGAAATGAGATGCTCGTCCGGGTCGTGCCCCAGGGCTGCTGGCGTACCCCACTCATCATTATTGAATACGAATGCGCGTGAGGTGCTCCGCCCGGCGCTGGCCAAGGAAACCTGGACGAGGGGGGGTTGGCGAAGTGGTAGACACCAAACTGCGCTCGAAACAGCTTGCCCGGCGACGGTTCACCCGTACTGCGATTGCCTGCGACCCATCGGGACATTACACTGCGCGTCCCTCGGCGGGCGGTTAGCTCAGCGGTAGAGCACTGCTTTCACACGGCAGGGGTCACAGGTTCAAGCCCTGTACCGCCCACCATTTCAATGGGTTACGTTACCGCCGGGGCTCCATCTTCCTGCTCGCCGCTTTGTGCGCTCTCGTCCGAACCGGTTTGGATGAGATCGGACCTCCCGCCCGCTTTTTCCGGGCCGGCGCAGCAGCCCCCTCGGCAGATGGGCCAATGTCGCCGAATCCGCTGATACGCACGCTCTTCCCCTCGAATTGCGCGACGAGCTCTAACGACCCACCCAGGCTTCGTACATACGAACGAAGCGTGGAGAGCATCATGTCGGCCTGGCTTTCCAGGCGAGAGATGACCGCCTGACCGACATTGAGATCTCGCGCCATCCTGACCTGGGTTTTTCCCATGGCCTTGCGTATTTCCTGCAGGGACAGCTCTTCCTGCAGGATTTCCCTGGCACGTGCCTCATTGGCGCCGCGTTCGTCAGGCGGCAGGGCTTCGATCAAAGCACGCATCAGGCGCGCCATCATTTTTCCCCTTCAGGCTATACAAATGAGCGGCAAATCGTGCATCGGCTTCAAGAATAAGACTGCGATAAAACCGCCGCTTGCTGATCCCGGATTTGTCAGCCGCGATCAATAAGATGGCGTTGCGCCGTGGATCAAAGCAAAGGCAAGCCGCCACACACCACCTGCCGCATTGAATGACGACCCAGTTGCGGCCCGAGTTGCTCGAGCACCAGAGACAGTGCCCCGATCTCGTGACGGACCGCTGCGTCGAGGGGCTGGAACTCCCTTGCGAACTCGTCGCTGGTAAAGACTTTCCACCGTCTGCCTGCGCTGGATATGATCCCAGTGCCATATGATTCCAAAGTCATAATATCTCGCGATCCCTGCTTCACAACATGTAAAGCAAGCAGCTGGCGAGACGATGGCACTGATACAGGCGGTCGAAACGTGCGCGACGGCGGGGCCCTGTATTCGCAGCCTTCTTTCTGTTGATTCGCGGCAAAACGGCCGCAACCGATTCAACGGTCGCGGCGATCGAGTGGCAGCACACCGCCGCCCCGCTTGATACCATTCGCGTCCCCTCGCTGCGGCGGGTCTGTTCAATTCCATGGCGGCTTCCATGTCGGTAGTTACTCGTTTTGCCCCAAGCCCCACCGGGCTCCTGCACGTCGGCGGCGTTCGCACGGCGCTCTACAGCTGGCTTTATGCCCGCCGTTTTGGCGGCAAATTCATCCTGCGCGTGGAAGACACCGACCGCGAACGCTCCACCGACGACGCCGTCCGCGTCATCCTCGAAGGCATGGAGTGGCTGGGGCTCACCGCCGACGAAGGCCCGTACTACCAGACCCAGCGATTCGACCGCTACAAGGAAGTCATCGCCCAGATGCTGAAGGCCGGCACGGCCTACCACTGCTACTGCACCCGGCAGGAGCTCGACGAAATGCGCGAGCAGCAGATGAAGAACAAGGAGAAACCCCGCTACAGCGGCATCTGGCGCGACCGCACGGATAAACGCGAAGGCGTCGAGCCCGTCGTCCGCTTCAAGAATCCCCTGCACGGCGCAGTAGTCGTGGAAGACCTCGTCCACGGCGCCGTCACCTTTCAAAATACCGAGCTGGACGACCTCATCATCGCCCGCTCCGACGGCACGCCCACGTACAACTTCTGCGTCGTCGTCGACGACATGGATATGGGTGTCACGCACGTCGTCCGCGGCGACGATCATCTCAACAACACGCCACGGCAGATGAACATGCTGCTCGCGCTCGGCGCGAAACCGCCCGTATACGCGCACGTGCCGATGATCCTCGGACCGGACGGCGCGAAGCTCTCCAAACGCCACGGCGCTGTGAGCGTGCTTCAGTATCAGGAAGAGGGCTTCCTGCCGGATGCGCTACTCAATTACCTGGTGCGGCTCGGCTGGTCGCATGGCGACCAGGAAGTGTTCACGCGTGAAGAGATGATCGCCGCGTTTGACATTCACAACGTGAATAAGGCCGCGTCCGCCTTCAACCCGGAAAAGCTGCTGTGGTTGAACCAGCAGCACATGGTGCGTCTGCCGCCCGCGGCGATCGTGCCCCATTTGCAGTACCAGCTGCGCGCCATCGGCATCGACAGCACGGATCAGGCGCTGCTCGAGGGCGTCATCCTGTCCCAGCGCGAGCGCGCCAAGACATTGAAGGAAATGGCCGCGAACAGCCGCTTCTTCTTCGTGGACGAGATCGAGCTCGATCCCAAAGCGGCGGCGAAACATCTGACGTCGGAGCAGGTTCCCACGCTGACCGAGCTACTGAAGCGTCTCACCGCGTTGACGTACTGGTCCGCCCCCGCGATTCACACGCTGCTAAATGGGCTGGCGACCGAACTCGGCGTTGGCCTCGGCAAATTGGCGCAGCCGTTACGTGTAGCGTTATCCGGCTCCACGGTATCGCCGCCGATCGACGCTACAGTCGCGCTCGTAGGTCGTGAGCGCACGTTGCCGCGTCTGGAGAAGGCGATAGACAAGGCGCGTCAGTCGGGCTGATCGCCGCGTCCCTCGTTGCTCGCACTGTCAGACGCGGCATGCTTGCCGTCGTCTGACGCACGCACCTCGCAAGGACGCGACGCTAGGGGCGCATAAACAAGCGCTGCGCCCAACCCCATCGATCAGTTAATCGTCTTGCTCGCCGGCGTCGACAACGCGCTCTCCTTACCGGAGGACGTGTACGCCTTTACCGCGAAGTAGTACTTGCCCTGCGAGAGGCCGTCGACGGTGTAGCGCGTCAGTCCCGCGTTGGCGAGCTTGATCTGCGTATTCAGATTCGAAGAGCTCGTGCCGTACTGGACGTAGTAACCCGCGAGGTTCGTGAGCGTGCTTCCGTCCGTGTTCTGAGTGGGAGGCACCCACGACACGGTCGCTGCTCCCGTGCCGATCTGCGTCACCGACAGCGAGAACGAGCTCAATGACGCCGTCGCCTTGCCGTCCGTGACGCTGATGACGATGCCTGATGTCGTGCCGACGTTAGACGCGCTCGGCGTCCCTGAGAGCTGTCCCGTGGATGTGCTGAATGACGCCCACGACGGCTTGTTCTTCACGCTGAAAGTCAGCTTGTCACCGTTCGGATCAGATGCCGTGGGTTTGAAGGCGTAAGAAGATCCCGCTTTGACCGCCGTGAGCGGCGAGCCGGAAATCTTCGGCGCGGTGCTGCTGGAGCCGCCGCTGACCGCAGCACTGACCTTGATGTCGAACGTCGGCAGATAGGTGCGAGCCTTGCCGTCGCTCACCGAAATCTTGATGGCACCAAATGTGCCTTTGCTCGTCGGCGTTCCCGTCAGCCCGCCATTCGTTGTGCTGAATGTGGCCCAGCTGGGTTTCTGGTCGATCGAAAAGTACAGCGTATTGCCGTCTTTATCTTTCGCTGCCGGTTTGAACGAGTAGGCCGTGCCTACGTTAGCGGTCTTTGAGGGGGTTCCAGAAATCGTGGGAGCGGTATTTGCTGCCCAGACAGTGGAAGACGTCGGAATGATCGCAATGGCCGCGGCGATTGCGAAGAGCAGTTTGGAGTGTTGCATGTCCCCGGACTTTCAAACGTGCGAACGGCGGGGCCAATGGGCGCCCGACGCGCAAACGCACGCCGACGACTGCCGACCCTACCCGTTAAGACTCACGGCCAGTGCAATCGAAGGCTTGGATACAGCGCCGGAGAAAACTTCGAAGCGATGCCGAAGTCAGACCCACCCGTTACTGCTCATCCACCCCGTGCGCTGTGCTCGTGTTTCCCCGTATCGGTGTAAAGGATTCACCGAATGCGCGGCAGTTAACCCGCCTTTTGCATAATTGACAAAATGTCTCGGTTTAGAGTCGTCAGCGAATGGCGACAAACTCCCGTCACGCTTGACCGTGTGTTGTTAGCTCCGTAGGGTTCGCCGGTTTTGCGCGGTAAAAAAGCCGCTTTTATGCCGGACTTGTAACGAATTACAGCAAGCACCGCCGCGCGAAACTAACATTCGCGCGGCGGCAGAGGCGCAGAAAATACAAATCAGGCCGCGACGACCTCGCCGTGACGCCGTTGATATGTGGATGAAATTTTTTCTTCTATTCCCTGGACGATGTCCAGGAAGCGCGGCGTGACCAACTCTCGCCGTGTGATTACCGCACGCATGCTTGCGATCGTCTCGAGACAGGCGCGTCGCATTTCATGCGAGGGCGGATGCACGATCGAAGTCGCGGGCTCGCCTGTTTCGCCGCGAAAACAAAGCACTTCGCTCGCGACTACCAGGCTGTGGAACGCGCGATCGAGAGTGCGCGGAATCTTGCGCACGGCCGAGAGCGCGTGATTGGCGGGGTCCTGCAGAGCTCCGTAGTCGAGATAGTGCTCGTGCCGCCGCTCGTCCCAAAAAAGTAAGTTGTGTGACAGCTCGTGCACGAGAAACTCCGCGAGATCCGTGCGCGACCAGTAGCGGCGTGGCGCGCACCAGATGACCCCCGGAGCGGACGAGATGGAGCCGCCGCCCGAAAACTTCGAGCGCTGATAGAACAGCGTATGGATCACGAGATCAAACAGATGTCGTAAAGCCGGGTTTACACTTTTAATGTAATCCATTGCGCCGAAGAGTGCGGTCATCGCCTCCTGCCGGGCAGCCAGCGGCGTCTCGGTGACTTCCACATTCGTGTCGTTCTCGCCGCTGTACGCCATGTACTTCGCGACGAGCTTCCTGATGCGCGCCTCGTCGTAACAGATGCGATCGTCGAGGGCTAAGGATGGAGGGCGTAGTTCCGGCCCACCGATTGCGGCCACCAGATCGTGGTAACGCTCTTTCAGCCGCGATTCGTTTTCGGCTACACCGCCCTCGCGGGCAGTGAGCAACAACAGAGTGCGCAGGCACTCTTTTTCGCCGAGCAGGTAGAACATACGCCCCCTCCTTGGAGCTGGAACTACTTCAGTACAACTCGTCCGAGTCCGGCACCTTAATTTCCACGGGCAGGATCAAGCCTGTGCCCTGCGCGCCATAAGCGGCATCGACACGCTTGTTGGCGCGATGAGTCTTTTCCAGTTCCTCGGGCTTGATGTCTGCGGCGATCTGCGACAGCACCGGATCAGTCTTGTCAGTCATGATGAATTCCTTTTCTGGCATAAGCGGGTGAGGATCAACTCCGTTGATCAAGCGGCGGGCGCCACTCGCGTTCGAATATAGATCAGGGGGCATCGTGTGGATACGCGACCTTCTGCTTAGTGGCAACGACCCCACGGGGCAAACTCCGAACTTGGATTATCAGATTCGCGAGCCAGGGCCGCCGCGGCCCCGGCTGAGCAGGGTCATGGCGCAGTAACGGACGTTTGCGGCTCGTCCGTCTCACGGGCATGCGCAACATTTTACGCCGGCTGATGTTGGTTTCCGCGGCACTGGTCGTATCGGCGCTGCAGAGTGCATGCGCCGTATACAGGTGTCACGCCGAGCATTGTGAGCTGCGCGTGGGCGTGCCAGGCATTACCACCGTTGCCGTCGCGCCACGCCCACCGGCCGGATGGGAACCTGTCAGGCAGTCTCCCGAGCTGGATAAGTAAGTCGATAGAGCGCCGGCAGCACTAACAAAGTCAGAAGCGTGGATGAAATCACGCCGCCGATCACCACGGTGGCCAGGGGCCGTTGCACTTCGCTGCCGATGCCGGTGTTGAACGCCATTGGCACGAAACCAAGGGCCGCGACCAATGCCGTCATCAATACAGGACGGAGACGCGTCAGCGCGCCTTGAACGATGGCGTCAGAAGTCGAAGCGCCTTGGCCCTGCAGATCGCGGATGAAACTGACGAGTACCAGCCCATTCAACACGGCGATGCCCGAGAGCGCGATGAAGCCCACTCCCGCGGAGATCGACAGCGGGATGTCCCGCAACCACAGTGCAAATACGCCGCCCGTCAGTGCAAGCGGTACTCCTGTAAAAATCAGCAGGGCAGGGCGCATCGCGCCGAGCGCGATCCACAGCAGTCCGAGAATCAGCGCCAAGGTCAGAGGCACGACCACCGCCAGTCTGCGCGTCGCGGATTGCAGCTGTTCAAAGGTGCCGCCGTATTCGATCCAATAGCCCGGCGGCAGCGGTGCCTGCTGCCCCATGGCACTTTGCAGATCGGCGATGAATCCGCCGAGATCACGCTCGCGAACATTTGCCGTCACCACGACGCGCCGCTTGCCGTTCTCGCGATTGACCTGATTGGGGCCCTCGGCGAGGCGCAGCGTGGCGACTTCTCCCAATGGAACGTAATCGTTGCCCGGAAGCGCGATCGGCAGCCGCGCCAGCGCGTTCATGTCGTGGCGCATCTCCTCGGAGAGACGGATGACCAGATCCTGCTTGCGATCGCCCTCGAACAGCGAGCCTACATGCTGGCCACCATATGCCGCGGCAACAATGTCCTGAAGTGCAGACACGTTGAGCCCGTAGCGCGCGAGCGCCTCACGTTTCGGTTCGATGCTCAGCACCGGAAGACCGCTGGTCTGTTCCAGAGAAACATCGTCCGCGCCATCTATGGATTCCACCAGATGTTCGACACGCTCACCGATACTCGCAAGCTGCTCGAGATCGTCTCCATATACTTTCACCGCCACATCCGCGCGCACGCCCGAGAGCAACTCGTTGAAGCGCATCTGGATCGGCTGTGTAAACTCGTAATTGTTGCCGGGCACTGCGGCAACCGCGTTCTGCAACTCGTCGACGAGCTGATTTTTGGATTTGCGACGATCCGGCCACTCCGCGCGGTTCTTCAACATGATGAACGTGTCGGCGACGCTCGGCGGCATCGGATCGTTGGCGATGTCGGCTGTGCCCAGTTTCGACATCACGCGAGCCACTTCGGGCAACTGGCGGATTGCTGTCTCGAGTTGCGCTTGCATGCTGACCGCTTGCGTCAGGCTGGTGCCGGGAATTCGCAGCGCGTGCATGCCGATATCGCCTTCGTCGAGGCTCGGAAGAAACTCCGATCCCATGCGCGTCGCGAGAAAAGCTGCGAGCACCACGAGTGCGGCGGCAACCCCCACTACCCCATGTCGCGCACGAATCGTCGCGCGCAGCGCGGGGGCATAAAGTCTTGTCGCGAGCCTCGAGAAGCGATCGTCGTGCAGCGACTTCGGCTCGCGAACCCACACGGCAACCGCTGCGGGCACTGCGGTAACTGACAAAACCATCGCCGCCAACAGGGCCATCACCACGGTGAACGCCATCGGGTGGAACATTTTTCCTTCGACGCCGCTCAGCGCAAAGATGGGCAGATAGACCGCCGTGATGATGAACACGCCGAACAGCGCCGGCCGGATCACCTCACGCGTCGCTTCGAACACGATGCGCAGGCGTTGCTCGACGGGAAGCGGCGCACCGTCCGGATTGGCGCCGAGCGCCAGCCGCCGCAGGCAGTTCTCCACGATGATGACCGCGCCATCGACGATCAGGCCGAAATCGAGCGCACCCAGACTCATGAGATTGGCGGACACGCGACTTTGCGCCATGCCGGTAATCGTCATGAGCATGGTGAACGGAATCACCAGCGCCGTGATGAGCGCGGCGCGCAGATTGCCGAGGAGAACAAACAGCACGACGATGACGAGCAGGGCACCCTCGACCAGATTCTTCTCGACGGTCGCGAGCGTCTTCTCGACGAGATTGGTGCGATCGTACGTTGCAGTAGCGGTAATGCCGGTCGGCAGTGTCGTGTTGATCTCGGCGAGTTTCGCAGCGACGGCGCGTGCGACGGCGCGACTGTTCTCGCCCGCGCGCATCATCACGGTCCCTAACACGACCTCGGCGCCATTCTGTGTCGCGGCTCCGCTGCGGAGCTCGGAGCCTGTTGTAACGAGCGCGAGGTCGCCAATGCGGACGGGGGTGCCGTCGATGTTCTTGACGACGATCTGCCGCAGCTCCTCAATGGCACGCTCGCCAGCGGCGATTTGTCCGGGTACGCGGAGCAGAATCTGCTGCCCATTGCGCTCGATGAAGCCGGCACCCTGGTTGGTGTTGTTGTGCTCGAGCGCTTCCGCAAGCTCGGCCAGGGTTACGCCGTAAGCCAACAGTCGGCCCGGCTCGGGCTGCACGACATACTGCTTTTCGTATCCGCCGATCGTGTTGACGTCGGCGACGCCAGGCACGCGAAGCAGCTGCGGGCGGATGATCCAATCCTGCGCGAGGCGCAACTCCGTCGCAGAGAGATCGCGCGCATCCACCGTGTACATGAAGATCTCGCCGAGGCCGGTGGCCGCGGGTCCGATCGAGGGCTCGAGGGAGGGTGGCAGTACGCTGCGAACAGCCTGCAGGCGCTCTGCAACCTGTTGTCGTGCAAAGTAAAGATCTGTGCCGTCTTCGAATATGACGGTGATTTGCGATAACCCGTAACGCGAGAGTGAGCGCGTATATTCGAGCCCCGCAAGTCCGGACATGGCCGTCTCGATGGGCAGCGTCACGCGCTGTTCCGCTTCGAGCGGCGTATACCCTGCAGCTTCCGTGTTGATCTGGACCTGAACATTCGTGATGTCGGGAACAGCGTCAATCGACAGATGCTGGAAGCTCCACACGCCGAGCGCGGCCACGGCGAGCAGCGCGGTGAGCACAGCTACGCGATAGCGAAGAGAGAAAGTCAGAATACGTTCGAGCATGGCGCGCCCCTTAGTGCTCGTGGCTCGCGCCGCTCTTCTCGATGTCGGCTTTGATGAGATAACTGTTTACGGTGACGTAGATCGCGCCGGGTTTGAGGCCGTGTCCGTCGATGACTTCCGCCCAGATATCGTCCTGGCGACCCAGGGTCACCACACGCGCCTCGTAGGTTTCACCGATCTGTTCAAACACCACGGTGGGGTGCTCACGCAGGCTTTGCAGCGCTGAGCGCTTCACCGCGAGAGGAATGGGGGATTCACTCAGCCGGATCTGGCCTTCGATGAACAGCCCGGGAGTCCAGCGACCATCGCTGTTGTCGACCTCCACTCTTGCCGTGTAGACGCCCGTGCGGGCACCGTGCTGGCTGCCTTCGCTGGGCGCCACACGAATGATTTTTCCCTTGCCCTTCGTGTCCCCGTCGATGGCTTTGAGCAGCACTTCCTGACCAGCTTTCACTCGCGCGAGATCGCGAGGGAACAGCGAGAGCTCCGCCCAGAGTTGCCGGTAATCCGCGATGACGAACAGCGGCTCGGCGCCCGCCACTTCGCCCGGATTGGCATGGCGATCGATGATCGTTCCGCCGATGGGCGCGGTGACCGGATAGGTCTGCAGGCTGTCATTACTTTCCACACTCGCGAGCCGCTGGCCTGCTTTCACGACGTCCGCGACAGACGCCGCGACTTCCTTGATCGACCCCGGAAACCGCGCGGACACGGCTCTCACATGTTCCGCGTTGGGGACAAGCCGCCCCGTGAGATTCAGCGTGTCGGCAATGGTTGCGGGACCCGCTACTTCAGTTTGCACTCCGGCCGCGGCGGCGGTAGCGGGCGCGATGTGAGCATTGTCAGTTTCCTGTGCGTGCCCCTCAGCTTCGTTCTCCTCATGCGCATGTTGCGCGCCTTCTTCATGTTTATGAGATTCGCAGGCGGCCAACAGGAGCGAGCTGCCGAGCAAGGCCGCGGCCAACACGTATTTCGTCAGGGGATTCACAGGCTTCATCGGGCGTCTCCGGCGGTCGTCAGGCTTTCTCCCGTCAGGCGTTCGATCTCGACGCGAGCGGTGTGAAATCGGGTGGCTGCATCGATCAACTGGCGACGGGCGTCGATGAGCTCGCTCTGCGCGTCGGTCCATTCGAGGTAGGAATAGCGGCCGCGCTCGTAGGCGTATTCCGTGAGCTGCAGGGCTTTCTCGAGCTGCGGGATGATGCTCTCGCGAAGCGCGGCAGTTTCATGCCGGGCGTGTTGCATCTGCTGATATTCCGCGAACAGCTGGGCGCGAACGGCGAGCAGGCTGCTTTCGCGTTGTGTGGCAATGAGACCCTGCTGGGCCTGCAGTGTGTCGATCTGAGGTTTCGCATGCCGCGCGGAGTAGAGCGGCACGCTGAATCCGAGCACCAGCGCGACGTCGTCTGTGTCTTCATAGCGGCGTGCGCCGGCGTTGATACGAATATCCGCGCGCTTTGTCGCCAGCGCGAGCCGCAGTTGCGCATCCCGCAATCGTGCCTCATCGGCGAAGCGCAGAAAGTCTGGTGTCTGTTCGACCTGCGCCATGAGCGCCACGAACGGTTTGGCGGGGGGCAGCGTGAGCAGCTCGCCCGCCGTCCTTTCGAATGTCACATCGTGCTGCCCCATGGCGGACGCGAGCCGATACCGTGCGCTCTGCAGCTCATGCTGTGCGTCTTCCAGCTCGAGATACAGGCGGGAGACTCGCACCTCGGCACGCGCCTGTTCTGCCTCAGGTGATCGCGCGGCTTTAACGCGTGCGACGACGGCGGCCTGGGTGCGTTCAGCGAGCCGTACGCCTTCCTCGATGATCTGCATCTCGGCTTGCAAGCTCAGCGTTGCGTAGAAGCGCCGCGCGACTTCGGCCAGGACATCGAGCTGGCGCGCGGCCTGTTCAGTTCTGATCCGTCCCTCACCCGCGCGAGCGACATCCGCGCGTCCCTCGCGTTTGCCTCCCAGCTCGATGAGCTGGCTTAGAGAAAGCGTGGTTTGCGCGGTGGAGAGTCCCCGGCGTTCGCCGGTCCCCGCTGCATCTTCGACGAGTGCTTCTAGCTGCGGAGCAGGTCGCAATGTAGCTTCCGCGAGCGAGGCTTCCTCGGCCCGCAGCTCAAAGACGAATCCCGCCAGTTGCGGATGCTGGGCAACGGTAGTGCGTACCGCTTCCGCCAGCGTGAGTGAATCAGCCACTCCCTGCGCGTGCGCAGATGAGATGGCAGCAGTAAAACAAGCGAGGGCTATGAAGCCCGCAAATCCCGAACGCATGAATGCCTCCCGTAGGCATGAAACAAGACAGCCTCGACGAGCGGCTAGACGGGAGGAGCGTTGGGAAGCGGCAGGAGATGAAGCCGACGCAACGGTCGGGGCGGGGGCAACGAGCGCCTGACGGCGATCCGGCTATGCAGGAGCCACGCGGTCCACAGCAGGCAGCAGAAGAAAATCAGCGCCAGTACCGGCATTTGCAGCTTCGCTTTAGCGACGCCGCTGCTGGGTGAGTCGAGGTCGAGATCGCCATGAGCCGCGTGACTGGCGACATGGTGGGCGTCTCCCGCGAAGGCGAGATGCGCGCTTTGCTGCAGCTTTTGAGCGGCGGATGCGACCGTGCTTTCGGCCGGATTCGACGAAAGATGCTCGTGAACGCCGACGCCTCGCGTGCTCAGGAACGCGAGGCTGAAGAGCAGAACCAGGAGGAGCTGGCGTGACACGGGCCGGATAGTGGCATAGGGCGTGCGCACCCGCCACCGCGCAGGTCCGGTCCGGCGTGACAGAAATCCTCGCTCGATCATTGGTGCAGTGCTTGCGGGTTAAGCGGTCCTGTGTAGATGATTGCGCGCCATGAAAAAATCCATTTCTGCCTCGATTCTTCTATCCCTGGGCTTTTGTGCGACTCCCGCGTGGAGTGAAACCGGAGACTGGGCAACAACCGTGTACGCCGCGCGCGTTTCCGGCCAGGAAACCTGGCACGACGTGCTGCTGAATCTCTGGAGCGACGACTACGTGGATGCGTATCTCGTCGCGGGCGCGCTGTCGCGCGAATACCGGAGCTACAAGGAGGGCGCCCTCAGAATCGAGGCGGAAGGCCAGGTCGTCTATAACTTCGGTGACCAGGATCATTTCGAATTCAATTTCATGCCGGTCGTGGCCCGCTGGGAGCGCTTTCCCTGGAGCAAGCGGATCAACACGTCTGCCGCGTTCGGCCTCGGCCTTTCTTACGCCACGGAGCTGCCCGAAGTCGAAGTGCTGCTGGAAAACAGCAGCCACCAGACGCTTGTCTACTGGATGGTAGATCTGACCGCCGGCCCTGTGGATTCGCCCTGGCAGGTGTCATTCCGCCTGCATCACCGCTCCGTCGCGTGGGGCCTCATGGGCAAGGATGGCGGCGTGAACGCGCTCGGCGTCGGCGTTCGCTACGAGTTCGGCCATTGAAAATAAAAAAGGGCCCCGGCAGCGTTGGCTGCCGGGGCCCGGTCCGTCTCTAGAACAACTTCGATCGATCAGTAGCGGTATGACACACCCAGGGTGTACGTGCGACCCGAGTGGGTGTCGTACTGGGTATCTTCGCGACGCGAGTCGATGTACAGCGTGTTGTGCTCGTCGGTCAGGTTCTGAGCTTCGAGCGAAACGCGGAACGTGTCCGTGATCTGATAAGACGCCGAGGCGTCCACGTACATCGTCTCCAGGTTGCCGAGCACGTCGCTGTCCGGTCCGCCCGAGGGCACGGCACGCAGATAGTTGTCACGATACGACGCAGTGGCGCGCGTGCTGAACGGTCCGGCTTCGTAGTACAGCGTGGCGCTGTACGCATTCTTCGAAAGACCGATCAGATCGTTAGTCGTCGTGGTCGTCTGACTGTTGCCGAGGAAATACGTGATTTCAGATTCGACATACGTGTAGTTCATCAGCACGCCAAAGTTCGACAGCCAGCTCGGCAGGAAGTAGAACGGCTGCTGGTAGTTGAACTCGGCACCCTTCAGCGGGCCGCCCGGCGTGTTGGTAAAGCGCGTGACGGTGAAGATGTCCGTCGGCGCGGCCGTCGTGCCGTCGAGCAGGCTGTTGGGCAAGCCCGTCTCGCTGTAAGGACGCTGTTCCGTCAGGGTCTGAATGTAGCTGTCGATGTCCTTATAGAAGGCGCCCACGGAGAGGATGCCGCCGTCGTTGAAGTAATACTCCAGCGACAGGTCGTACGTCTTCGCGCGAATGGGGTCCAGATCCGGATTACCGCCCGACATCGTGCGCAACGTGGAGTTGAACGCCGTGAGGCCCGGTGTGATCTGGCCCAGTTCCGGACGTGCAATCACCTTCGCCGCCGAAGCGCGCAACAGAAGGTCGTCTGTCAGTTCGAACGCAACGTTCAGTGAAGGCAGCCAGTCGTGGTAGGTACGATCTGACGTGACCTGCACGGCGCCGGTGCCAACGGGAACGTAGCCCATCGTGTGCTGGTCAGTGCTGACGTAGCGCACGCCGAGGTTACCGCGGATGCGAATCGGCAGACGCTCGGTGTCGAACTCGAGCTGCGAATAGCCCGTGGTGATCTTCTCTTCAACGGCCAGGTTGTCCTGAACGATGCCGCCTTCCGGACCCACCTGCGCGAAGATGCCGGTGTTGTCGGTGATGTGGAAGACGTCATTGAACTTGCCGAAGTCAGCCGCGAGCCAGCTCGAGGGAATGTTGCCATCGAGTCCGCTGCCGAAGCCGTCGATCAGGCGCGTGAGCGACGCGAGCGTCGTGCCATCGGGCAGCGCGGGCACGAGTGCCGCGTTGGCGCTGGTGCGGTTGCGGGCGTTGCTCTCGAATTCTCCCTCGCGATACTGCGTGCCGAAGCGCACACGAAGCTCCTGAGTGGGCGAGTAGAGCGCGTTCAGCTCGGCGGTCGAATTGTCTGTCTTGGTCTTGAGGGAGCGCGTCACCACGAGGCCGCGCACCGTGCCGTCAGCAAGCGTCGGCGCGAACACGAAGTTGGCCGGGTTGTTGACGTCGATGCCGAAGTTCATTTCCGGAATGCGTTCGCCGTTCCGGAAGTCATACGAGAAGCCGTTGACGTTGTTGGAGTCGATGCTGATCGTCGTGCGCAGCGGATTGTCGTACTCCGAGCGCGACTTGCCGATGAGGCCGTCGATCTCGAACTGACCGCTGAACTTGTGCGTGCCCGACAGCGTGAGCTGCTCGAAAGTGCTCTCGAAATGATCGAGCAGGCCTTCCGAACGCACGTCCACACCGTTGAACAGACCGTATTCGAGCGTGCCATCCGGCGTGACCGAACCGGCAACAATCGACGAGTTGGGTTTGCCGTTGGCGTTCGCATTGCGGCCGAAAGAAAGGCCCGCAATGAAGTTGTCGTAACGGTCGACCTCGAAGCCGGCATACAGCGCGTCCAGGCTGACTTTCGTGTCGCTGCCTGGCTGCCACTGCAGCGAGCCGGTGGCGCCGACGCGCTCGTATTCCTGCTCGGAGCGAACGTAACGCGGAATGCGCGGGTGGAACACGTTTGCTCTGTTGACGAGAGCGTAAGCAGCGGGATCTGACGTTCGCGGCACACCCGTCGCGCAGTTGGCGGCGTCGGTCCCTTTGGCTGGGTTGTTGGCCGGAGCTTGCGGCGTTACGCCGAGGGGCGAACAGAAGCCGCCGTCATCCGTCGAGCGGAGAATGTTGACGGCCGAATAGCCTTCTTCGCGAGTCGTCCGCTCTGTGTAGGCGATCGAGGCGAGGGCGCCGAACGTGCCGTCCATGAATTTCTGGGAGACCAACGCAGTCGCGCGAGGGCTGGTTTCCTCGCTGAGGTCGTTGTAGCTGCCCTGTGCGCTGGCTGCGAATACAAAGTCGTCGGTGTAGTCGAGCGGACGCGCCGTCTGCAGATCAACCGTGGCGCCGAGCGAGCCTTCTTCGGTATCCGCCGAAGTGGTCTTGCGTACGGCCAGCGAGTTGAAAAGCTCGGAGGCAAACACGTTGAAGTCGAAGCTGCGGCCGCGATTACCCGCGCCGAAGATGTCGGAGGCGCCCGTCTGGCTGCTGCCTTCCATGCCGTTGACGCGAACGCGCGTGAAGCCGGCGCCGAGACCGCGCACCGAAATGTTCTTGCCTTCGCCACCATCACCGCGAGACAGGGCGACGCCGGGCACCCGCTGCATCGACTCGGCAAGGTTCGCATCGGGAAACTTGCCGATATCTTCAGCAAGAATCGTATCAACGATGCCGGTATCTTCTTTCTTCAGCGTCACCGCGCTGTTGATCGAGGCGCGGAAGCCTGTCACGACAACTTCATTGAGCTCCAGCTCAGTCGCTCTGACCGGCGGACCGTCACTTGGCTTCGAGCTGGGAGCGGCTGTGTCCTGCGCGGAGACTGCCGTGGGCAGCGTCGTTGCACCAACAATGAGCGCTAGCGCCGAAGCAGCGGCTTTAGCTGACCGCTGTGGTGTGCCTGAATCATTCATCTAGATTTCCCCTCCCGGGAATTTGAAGTAACGCGCGGGCATCAGCCCGCGTTGAGAGCGACCAAACAATGTAAGGATCGGCTTGCGCCGAATCGGTGCATTAATCTGATTAATAAAACGTGCGGCCAAGTTATTGGAACGAGTTGTATCTAACAAGAGGCGTAGGCGCAGTCCGACAACAATATGCGCAGTGAATGCGGGAACTGTGATGCAGCGCAAATAGCTACAGGTAGGGAAAAGACAACGGGGCTCGTGCGCGGCGGTTTTCCGGCGCATTTGTTTCAGTTTTGCGTCTCCTGTTCGTGGTGTGCATGCAACACGAGGCGCTGCGTCTCAATATGTGGATTGCCGGGCACGCACGAAAAAGGGCCCTGACAGCGTTGGCCGTCAGGGCCCTGGGGCCGACTGCGAATCAGCTCACATCTCAGTAACGATAGGCAACACCGAGCGTGTACGTGCGACCCGTATGCGTATCGAACAGCGGATCTTCACGCTCCGAGTCGATGTACAGGCTGTTGTGCTCGTCTGTGAGGTTCTGTGCCTCGAGTGAAACGCGGAATGCATCCGTGATCTGATAAGACGCCGAGGCGTCCACGAACATCGTGTCGTGGTTGCCCAGCACATCGCTATCCGGGCCGCCCGAGGGCACGGCGCGCAGATACTTGTCACGATACGACGCGGTGGCGCGAGTGCTGAAGGGTCCGGCTTCGTAGTAGAGCGTCGCGCTGTACGCGTTCTTGGAAAGACCGATCAGGTCGTTGGTCGTCGTGGTGGTCTGGCTGCCGCCAAGGAAATACGTGATGTCAGATTGCACGTAGGTGTAGTTCGCCAGCACGCCGAAGTTGGCGAGCCAGCTCGGCAGGAAGGTGAATGCCTGCTGGTAGTTCAGTTCGAGACCTTTCAGCGGGCCGCCCGGCGTGTTGGCAAAGCGCGTGACGGTAAACAGATCGTTCGGACCCGACGTCGAGCCCTGCAGAATGCTGTCGGGCAATCCCGTCTGATTGAAGGGAATCGTTTCCTGCAACGACTGGATGTACGTGTTGATGTCCTTGTAGAAGCCGCCCAGCGAAACCAGGCCGCCTTCGCTGAAGTAATACTCGATCGACAGGTCGTAGGTTTTCGCGCGGATGGGATCCAGGTTTGGATTGCCGCCCGAAATCGTGCGCAGTGTCGGGTTGAACGCACTCAGTCCGGGCGTGAGCTGGTTGAGGTCCGGACGCGCAATCACCTTTGCGGCCGAAGCGCGCACGATGAGGCTGTCCGTAAATTCGAACGCGAGATTCACCGACGGCAGCCAGTCTTCATAAGTGCGATCCGCCGTGATGCGGGCCGCGCCGGTGCCCAGCGGCACGTAACCCACCGTGTTCTGCTTGGTATGAACGTAGCGCACGCCCACGTTGCCACGCAGGTGAACGGGGAGCAGGTCAGTGTCGAACTCGAGCTGCGTGTAGCCAACACCAACTTTTTCGCCTACCTCGCCGTTGTCCTGCACGACGCCGCCCTCGGGGCCCACCTGAGCAAAGATGCCGGTGTAATCGCTGATGTGCAGCAGATCGTTGAACTTGCCGTAGTCGGCGGCGACCCAGCTCGAGGGCACGTTGCTGTCGAGGCCGCTACCGAAGCCGTCGATCAGCCGGGTAAGGGAAGCGAGAGACGTACCGGCCGGCAGCGGCGGAACGATTGCCGCGTTGGTGCCGGTGCGCCCGCGCGCAATGCTCTCGAATTCCGATTTCCGATACTGGCCGCCGAAACGCAACCGCAGCTCATCGACCGGTGAGAAGAGGCCGTTCAGCTCCGCAGTGGTGTTGTCCGTGACCGTATGGAGATAACGCGTCACGACGAGGCCGCGCACCGTGCCGTCGGCGAGCGTTGGTGCGAACTGGAAGTTCGCCGGGTTCGTGACGTCGATGCCGAAGTCGATCTCCGGGATGCGCTCGCCGTTGCGGAAGTCATAAGAGAAGCCGTTGACGTTGTTGGCGTCGATGCTGATCGTCGTGCGCAGCGGGTTGTCGAAGATCGAGCGCGACTTGCCCACGAGGCCGTCGATCTCGAACACATCGCTGAACCGGTGCGTACCGGACAGCGTGAGCTGCTTGAACGTGCTCTTGAAATGATCGAGCAGGCCTTCGGAGCGCACGTCCACACCGTTGAACAGGCCGTATTCGAGTGTGCCATCGGGTGTGACCGACGCATCGATGATCGACGAGTTGGGCTTGCCGTTGGCATTCGCGTTGCGGCCGAACGAAAGGCCCGCGATGTAGTTGTCGTAGCGATCGACATCGAAGCCGGCGTACAAACCATCCAGGCTGAACTTGGTGTCGCTGGTGGGCTGCCATTGCAGTGAGCCCGTGGCGCCGATGCGCTCGTACTCCTGCTCCGAGCGAACGTAGCGCGGAATGCGTGGATGAAACACGCCCGCGTTGTTGATCAAAGCATAAGCCGCAGGGTTCGAAGTACGCGGCACGCCCGTTGCGCAGTTGGCGGCGTCGGTACCCTTGCCGGCATTGTTGGCAGGATTCTGTGTTGGCGCGCCGAGCGGCGAGCAGAAGCCGCCGTCGTCGGTTGAACGCAGAATATTCACGGCCGAATAGCCTTCCTCACGCGTCTTGCGCTCGGTGTAGGCGATGGAGGCGAGGGCGCCGAAGGTGCCGTCCATGAATTTCCTGGAGATCAACGCAGTCGCACGCGGATTCGTTTCTTCACTCAGGTCGTTGTATGCGCCCTGCGCGCTGGCGGCGAGCACGAAATCGTCGCCGTAGTCGAGCGGACGCGCGGTCTGCAGGTCGACAGTGGCGCCGAGCGAGCCTTCCTCGGTATCCGCCGATGTCGTCTTGCGCACTGACAGTGAATTGAACAGCTCGGAAGCAAACACGTTGAAGTCGAAACTGCGGCCACGATTGCCGGCGCCGAAGATGTCGGAGCTGCCGGTCTGGCTGGTGCCTTCCATACCGTTGAGACGCACGCGGGTGAAGCCGGCGCCGAGGCCGCGCACCGAGATGTTCTTTCCTTCGCCACCATCGCCGCGGGAAAGCGCGACGCCGGGAACGCGCTGCATCGACTCGGCAAGGTTGGAATCGGGAAACTTGCCGATGTCTTCGGCAAGAATCGTATCGACGACGCCGGTTTCTTCCTTCTTCAGTGTCAGCGCGTTGTTGATGGACGCACGAAAGCCGCTGACCACGACTTCGGTGAGCCCATCGTCGGATGGCGCGCTCGTGGGCGGGTTTTCGCTGGTCGTGGAGCTGGGCGCCGGAGTTGCCTGCGCGGATGCGGTGGCGGGCAACACGGCTGTACCTACAAGCAGCGCCAACGCCGAGGCAGCGGCTTTCACGGCCGACTGCGGCATGCCTGGATCTGTCATTTCTAATTTCCCCCTCAAACTCGAAGCTGTGGATCGCAAAGAGTCATTTAACGGATAAATTAGTTTAACGGACAAATGAGGTCAAATCACTTGTCACGAGCGAGTGTTGCTGCCATGAGGCCGATGACGACGTCGTTTGCAATGGCGTGAACAGTGAGGGACTGCAGTGAGCGCGAAGGATCGAGCGGAAAACTCAGAACTGTGGCGGCGCCGCCATTGATAATCCCAACATGTGAAGAAATTGCGCCTGCTTCAGGCTGCCGCACGTGCCCGGACATGAGATCAACACGCAGTGGCAACGGAGCGTCGATGCGGAACTGGTAGTCGTCGACGAGGTAATCCTGGTCGATGGGCCACCATGTTGTGGGATTGCGTAGCGCAAAGCGCGTCGTCGCGCCATCCGTATACGCGACGATGACTTCGCCGTTGTCGAGGCGGCTTTGCATTGCGTTTGTCGAGCCTGCCATCAGCAGGTGAATGTGGCTCGCGCTCCCGGAAAGCGGAATCGACTTCTCGCGGGGATAGTTGCTCCATTGGGAAGTGAAGATGATGTTAGGCGTGGCGGGCGCGCCTGGTGTTGCAAAGACGATGCCGTTGGGCAAGGTGAAGCGGTTGTTGGCGTTCGCCGCGGCTCGTCGCAGCCCGGTGTCGTCGATGTTGGCAGTTGCATTGACATGGCCGGCCCATGCACCGATGCCTTGCGCCGGCAGCGCGAGAGACACGAACGGCGAGCGCGGCGCGCGATATTTGCCAGGCCGGAAGATTTCCGTCACACGATCATTGAAGTAAGGAGTGAGATCGACGGGATCCAACAGCCCACGCCGGATGGCTGTTGAAGGGTGCATGCCAGTGGGGTGGCGCAAGTGCTGTGCGCTGAACGGGGAATCATCGTCTCGCGCCGTTTGCGAAGCAGGTGAGGGCGTATGCGCGGCGACGGACGAAGGAGCTTGGCGCGCTTCCAGTCGCCACCATGTGAAAGCCCCTTGATGCGCGCGCACGAAGCCCGAGTTCTCGCGTCGTGCGTGGCCAGCATCGGGATGTGCTTTATCTTCTTGGGCTCGGATCTCCGCGCCGGCCCATTCAATCGCAATGACGTTCGGTCGGCCGCACGCTGCGGGGGCGGCAATCTCCACTTCGATTGCAGGTCGGCCCACAGCCTCTGCATCCATACGCCATTGCGTCGCTACGCCATTCAATGTCACCGCAGCAATGCGTTCGTGAGTAGCGGGAAAACGCAGCTTCAATGTATGGAAGCGCGCCTCGGTCTGAGTAATCGTCCAGCGATCTGCGAGACTCCGGCGCTCGAAAGCAACCTGTATATCAGGATGGGCGAGCTTCGCGTGCGTCCAGTCGATGGGCAACCCGGGACGAACCTCGAGCACACCCGCGAGCGCATCGGGCTTCACTCCGAAGAGGCCTTCCACGATGGCGCGTGACATCACCCCCGAGCCGTCGGCGAAATCTCTCTGCGCTTCGCGTCGATACACATCCAGATAATTCATCGAGCCGACGTTGCCCGGCGAAATGCCCATGTACATGCTGGCCAGCAACGCACTTTTCGCGAGTCGGAACGCGGCTTCACTGCGCCCCGCTTGCCAGAAGCCGAGCGCCGCGTGAATGTTCTCCGCCATCACAACGTTGTTCAGCGACCACGAGTAGGGCATCCAGTCGGTGGTGGCTAACACTTCGTAACGCGCGTCCGTCGGTACGCCCGGACCTTCTATCGGCAAGCGGGGATTCGTGCGCTCCACCGCCGCAGCCATCGACCATGCTTCACGTGCCGTGGGCACGCCAGAGTCGATCGTATGATAGAAGCTCCAGAGTCCCGCGCTGGGATGAACCCGTTGTTCGCCCAGCAAATCTTTGTATTCCGCGAAGGCGCCTTCGGCGGGTAACCACAGTTGGGCACGCATCGCTTTGCCGATCGCCGTGGCTTCATCTTCATAAGGCTTTGGATTGTGTCCCAGCAGCCGCGCGAGCTTCGCAGCCATGCGATTGTGATAGAGATTGTAAGCAGAGGCATAAGCCACTCCGCCGCCGCTGTATTGCAGATCGTCGCTTGCCCAGATCTGCGCGTAGGCTTCATATAACGGCAAGCGCTCCGCGCCGAATTCGCGTCGGAACAGACGCCGTTCCCACGCGATATGACGTTCGATCACGGGCCACGCTTCGCGTGCGAACGCGATATCACCTGTCCAATCGAGATGGCGGAACAGCGCGTCGATGAACACTGCGTTCATGTCGTAGTGCGCGTTGGCCATATCTCCGTTGGAGTGCAAGCCTGCTTCGTTACGCGCGAGGTGCGTGTCTTCGTCGGCCGGTGGCAGCGTGGCGGGGATCGGATTCGTGTTCTGACGTCCGAACCAGTACCGGAAGTTGGCTTGGGCGCGATCATGCCATCCGAGGGCGTCCAGTGCGTAAGGACCGCGCCAGCCCAGCAGCTTCGTCCGCCATGCAATCGCGCCGTGCATGATGGCTTGCTCAGGTTCGTCCCATACAGCGTCGGCGGCAACATTCAGCGCGGCGACCGCTGCATTCAGATAAGAATCGGGCGTGTCGATAACGACACGGGTTCTTAACGCTGCAAAGTGCTTACGTGTTGCTGTGAAGAGCCCGGCGAGTTGTGCCGGCGAATATTCAGCGCTCAGCGCAGGGGTATGCGCGGTCTGCTTCACGGAATTACGCGCAGCCGTGACTGCGCTATAAGTATCCAGCTCCGCGGCTGGCGCCGTGTCGGTGCCGACACGCTGAAGCGATAGAAAGCTGGGTGTCGCGTCCAGCGTGAGATGACCGGTCGCAAGCGGCTTTTCCGAGGCGCTGCCTGCCGAGCGCGTCATCGCAAAGAGCTGCTCGACGTCGCCCCAACTGTTGGCATCGGCGATGTGTATGGCCCCACCATCTGACGTGGCGCCGACGATCGTGGCCTGTTTCGCCTCGAGCACGAAGCGCCCGGCCGCTGCCGTGATCTTATTGTCAGCCGCGAATTCCGGCCGGGGACGAAACCATTCGCTGATGGGCACTGCCTCGGTGCCGATATCGCCGTCGCGCCTGCCTCGCTCGCCGTTGACGCCACCATAGACCCATAACAACTCGACGCCAGCCGCGATGTTGTCCGCCTCGCATCGAACGATGAAGCCCTCTGTCTGGTGATAAGCCAGTGCTGTCAGGCGCAGAACACCAGTCGTCCCAAATAGGGGATCGCGAATCTCATAAACCAGCTCGCCCGGACGATAAACCGTTCTGATGCTGGCGGCGTCGTGCAGCCACGCTATGCGCTGGCCTGTGCGCATGGCGAAGCGAAGATTGCCGCCCCGTCCCGGGAGATAGAGAACAAACTCGGGCTTATCGCCCCCGTCGACGCGAAAAGCGGTGTTGCCGCCGTAGAGCGGGCGATTGAAATGCTCGGCGCCATTGCTGATGACGAAGGCGTCGCCTTCAGGCTGGTAGCGCAGCGGCCTCGCAAGCGTGCCGGCAATATTCGGATGAATGCCGCCCACCGCGGATGGCGCTTGAGCGCGGGCATCCGTCCTGAGCAGCGCCATGCAAACGAGAAAAGCAGGGAGCGCCGTGCGCGCTATTGTCAGTCCGGTCATGGGCATCATGGAGCGCCTGAGAAACAGCGATCGACATCTTACGGGAGTCGGCCGCGTGCAAGGCGAGTGCTAAGCGGCGAGGGCTTCCGCGATCTGCACGCGATTGCGGCCTGATCGTTTTGCGGCGTACACCGCTGCATCAGCCTGGGCGATGAGATTTTCTCCCCAGACGCCCAACGTGTCGCTGGCGGCAACACCGATGCTGCATGTCAGGTGAATCGGCTCGCCGAAGCCTTCCACGGCGATATCGGCAACGCGTTTCAGAATGCGCTCCGCGATGGGATGCGCGGCGGCTGCGTCCGCGCTGCTTAGAATCACGACGAACTCTTCGCCGCCGTATCGTCCGATCACATCGGACTGGCGCAGCTCGGCCTGAATCGGGCCGATGACGGCGCGCAGGCAGGCGTCGCCAGCGGCATGGCCATACGTGTCGTTGATCTTCTTGAAGTGATCGAGGTCGATGAACAACAGCGCGGTCGGAAGTCCGCGCGCCCGTGCTCTGACGCAGGTGGAGTCGAGCCGCTCGATGAGAGATCTGCGATTGAGCACGCCGGTGAGCGCATCGATCTGGGCGCGGCGTTCTGCGTCTGTGAGTGCGAGGCGTTGCGCGCGTAGTCTGTCTGCTACGCCGAGCGCGATCAACACTGCCGCCGCGACCATGGATAACGGCAGGCCGTAGTACATCAGATTGTCGGCATCTCCGGGATCGGTGAGGAGCAGGTGCATGGCTGTCGCGATCGTGAAGCCTTCGAGCAATCCCCATGCGATCAGGAACCAGCCTGCCGCGCGGTTGTGACGTCGCCAGGAGAGAAATGCGACGATCAACGTGAAGAGCGCCGCGCCGAGAAATACGAGATTGCCGATGGCGGAAACGATTTCTCCCAAACCGACGAGCCGCGCGGCGTTCGCAAACATCAGCACGACGAACGCGACAGCGAGCCAGCCGAAGGCGTTGTAGACGCGTGGAGAGAAATGTTTGAGGTCGGCGATCTCGCGCACGAACAGGCAGGCGATGGCGCCGCTCAGCGCTGCTGGAACATTCCACGTATAAGAAGTGAGCGGCTGTGCGAAGGACAGCAGCGGCCAGTCGAAACCCTGTCCGGAAAGATAAGCAATGTAGATCGCCTGCAGGGAGAACAGCGTGGCGTAGAGAATGAGCAGCTTGTCGGACAATATGAACCAGATGAGCAGTGCTGCGAGTGCCATGGACATCAGCGCGCCGAAAGTCAGTGCGATCATGCGTGAGTGTTCGGTGGCGCCACTCAGCACTTCATTCAGCGCGGCTGTGGAAAAGGCCAGTTCTTCAGAGCCGCGCCCGCGGGGTTCAACGCGTACATATAAAGACTGGCCGGCCTGCAGGCCTTCCGGCAACACGTGAACGGCGTCCTGGACGCCGCGAAAGCCTGGAATCGTGATTGCGGCTGGCAGCGGGATGTTCTGATCTCGCTGGGCGACGTAGAGCTGAGTGTGCAGGTGCCGGCCCTTGCGGATGGTGAGGGTTGGCACGTTGTCGGTGAGGATGAAGTCCTGCGATGCGCGGATTTGGAGCCAGAACGGGCCACCGCGGCGGCGGGTTTCATGCAGATCGAAGGGGCCGAAGTGGGAGTCGAGGCGGCCGTGTGTAATGGCCTGGGCGTCGTTGGCGCCGGCGGCGGAGGGGTCGAGCAGGCGGATTTCCGTGAGCGGTTCGGCCGCGCCGGCCGCTGCCGAGAGCATCAGAATTGCCAGGCTCAAGAGCCATGCTGCCAGCACGCCGCGCACGATCCGATCTCCCCTTGCAGTGAGTGACGGACCAGCGGTCCGCAGAGCCAGCCACCGCTAAGACCTAAGTATCGTGAAGGGGGACGCGTTGACAAGGCGTTTACGTAAATTGAGCCGGCGGTCGGCGATGCGCGGGGCACGGAATCCGCGCGCTACTAACCGCACACCCGCACACCCGCACACCCGCACACCCGCACACCCGCGAGCCGCGTGAGGCGCGTGAGTGCGTGAGTTGCGTGGGCCGCGTGAGGCGCGTGAGTTGCGTGGGGCGCATGAGGCGCGTGAGTTGCGTGGGCCGCGTGGGCCGGCGGACCAGCTCTCCGGGCGTGGCGGTTACTCCCGCGTTGGCAGCCGCGGCGACAATGACGTGGGTGCTGGGCAGGAACATCGCCCTGATCCTCCTCCCCGCGCGGGATCGAGCATGACCTTCCTTATTTGAACAGGTCGAGATTGATAGCGTTCGCCATTGCTTCCATGCCTGCGTCGTTGGGATGCAGATGATCGCCGCTGTCCGTGGCGCTGCTGAAGCGGGAGGGCTGTTGCGTATCGCGCGTGGCCGCGTCGAAATCCGCCACGCCGTCAAAGGCGTTGCTTTCCCGTATCCACTGATTCACCCCCTGGCGGATCGCCTCGCCCCTGGACGAGAAATAAGCCGCGCCCTCATACGGCGTCAGTGTGGCGCCGATGACTTTGATGTCATGGGCATGTGCGCGCGTGATGAGCTGCTTGAGCCCCGCAATGATGTCTTCCTTGCTGACTTCATCGGCAAGGATGTGTGGCCGCCCCCAGCGGCCGATGTCATTGATGCCGATGAGCACGATGACATGCGACACCCCGCTTTGCGCGAGCACATCGCTGTCGAATCTCGCGAGGGCCGCTTCCGCCGTATAAGGATTCAACAGTCTGTTGCCGCTGATGCCCTGATTCAGCACGCCGACATTCGCGGTACGTTTGTCAGCAGCGAAACGGCGTGCGAGAAAATCTGGCCAGCGGCGGTTGGTATCTCGAGTGGATGCGGCACCATCGGTGATGGAGTCTCCCAGTGCCACGATGGCTCGTGCTTTCCTGTCGGCCAGCACATCGATGCCGCTCAGAAACTGCGACGAGGTCTGTGTCGTGGGCTGCTGGAGATTGGCGCTGCGGACGGCGTTGCCGCTAACCATATAATGCGTCTGGCGTGGATCGCCGTGTTGGGTAAGCGTGCCGATTTCCTGCAGGGGCAGATACAGGCTGATGGCGAGATCCGCCGCGGCAGGAACATTGAATTCCACCGGATCGCTGAGCAAAACCGCGCCGATGGCAATCGTTGCGGATTCACGTCCGTCGAAGGTGAGCGGGCGATCGCTACCCGGCTGGATTGCTCCGCCGTTACCGGCAAGCGCGACGCTGGCTGCGCCAATTCGCAAGGGCAGCGTGCCGTGTTCGTTTGTAAAGCGCACTCGCAGCTGTCTGCCGCCGATGGAGATGTGGGCGATCTGGCGCAACGTTACGTCGGAAGACTGACCGCGCCCCGCTTCCCCAGCATAGGTTGATGTAGCCCAGGTGCCGACCCAGCGGCCTGCGGTATCGGTGGTCGCAGCCAGCGAGGGTGCGACAACGAGACAACTCCACAACAGCAACCCGGCAACCAGGCTCTTGCTACGACTCATCACGGCACGCCTCCATGGATTTTATTTGCACGCACGCATCGTAACGGGCGGCGCGGGACACTGTCAGCCCCGCGCTGAATGTTTTGATGCCGGCCGGACAGTTGAGCTCAGCGAGGAATGCAGTGCTTCAATTTTCGCCAGCAGCGTACGTGGCACGCGGAGAAGGGTGCCGTGGCGTGCTCCCGGAGGCATCGAGATGCGGGGGCCGATGTCTTCCCAATGATTCAGATCCGTCGAGCGTACGGCGCCGTAACGATGTTCGCGATACACGTCGAAATAAACCAGATAGTCATTGCCAACACGCACAGCGGTGGGACCTTCGACCCAACTGCCCGTGAACGGCTCCGACAGGGGACCAAACGGTCCAACAGGGCTCGCCGCTGCAGTAATGCGCAGATGTTTCTTCACCGGATCGACGCGCTCATCCTTGATGATGAGATGCAAGCCGCCGCGCGCATCAGTCAGAAACGTGCCGTCGATGATGCTGAAGCCGGGGTCATACAACACCATGGCAGGTGTGAACGTCCGGAAGTCTTCCGTCGTGGTATAGAAGAGTCGATGGTTATAGTCGTCTTCCGACTTGCCCGCACTGTCGTCAAACATTCCCGGAACAGTGCTGGACCAGAACACGACGTAACGCCGCGACGTCGCGTCCCATATGACTTCAGGTGCCCAGACGTTGCGTGTGCCCGGGTAATTCGCCATCACCGGCACGGCCTGTTGCGCCGACCAGTGGATGAGATCGTGAGAGGAAGCGTGGCCCAGCGTGTTGCCGCCCCACGAAGTCGTCCACACGAGATGATAAGGATCGCGATCCAGCGGCCCTTTGAAGAGACACGGATCGCGCATCAGCTGCGATTCGCCCACTTCCGGCGCAAGAAAGCTCGCGCCGTCGCGTAACGGGCGGAAGGTGAGTCCGTCATCACTCGCGGCCAGCTGCAGCCCTTTGCGCGAGCCGTTCGCGGTTGTGAAATAAGCAAACAACAGCACATGCTGCTCATCTCTAACTCGCGCGCCGGTACAGGCCACGGGCGCAGTGAAAGCAGCGGCGAGGGCGGTTGTAAAGAGGCGTCTATCCATCACACATTCCACCATCTGGGCAGCAGTTTGCGCACCTTCGCCTGCGAATATCGATCGTCGACCAGATAGACGACGCCGCGATCCGTGCGCGTGCGGATGACGCGGCCTGCCGCCTGCACCACCTTCTGCACACCAGGGTAGAGATAAGTGTAGTCATATCCAGCGCCAAAGGCGGTTTCCATCCGTTGCCTGATTTCCTCATTGACCTCGTTGATTTGCGGCAGCCCCAGCGTAACGACGAACGCGCCGATCAGACGCTTCCCGGGAAGGTCGATACCTTCCGCGAACGCGCCTCCCAACACGGCGAAGCCCACCCCGCAACCCTCGATCTCGAAGTTGGCAAGGAACGCGGTCCGCTCGGCTTCGCTCATCTGGCGTTCCTGTCGCCACAGCGGAATGTCTGGATGCCGCGCCTGTACAGCATCCGCGACCTGCTTGAGATATTCGAAGCTGCTGAAAAACGCGAGGTAATTCCCTGGAGTTTGCCGATACTGACGCGCCAGCAGCTTGACGATGGGCAGCACCGATCTCGTGCGATGTGTATAGCGAGTAGAAATGGACCCTACAACTTCCACCCGCAACTGCTCAGACACGAACGGCGATCGCACATCGAGCCAGGCGGTGTTCTCCGGCAGCCCTAGCACGTTACGATGAAATGCCGGCGGACTCAGGGTTGCGGAAAACAGCACCGTGGCATGGGCGGCCGCAAAGCGCCTCTGCAGGAACCCCGCGGGAATGATATTTCTCAGGCACAGCTCAGCGTTTCCGGGCTCATCTCCCACGGCGGCTGATTTTGTGACATCCAGCAGCGAGCAGTCATCGAAGAATTCCGCCAGACGGCAAAAATTCAGCGTGTCGAAGTACACCCGCTGCAATGGGCCGTCCAGACCGAACGGGTTTTCGCTCAGGTGGCGAGTCACGACGGTGTTGAGTTGCTGAAGCGCGCCGATGAGCTTGCGTGGTAACGCCGTATACACGCAATACACAGGCTCCTGTCGCAACAGCAGATCGTCCCAATGTCGGTCGATCTCGACCAGGCTGCTTCTGATCTTCGCCGGCGCGGCATGCATCACAGCGCGCAGGTCTGCCCGTTGCAGCGAGGCGGAATACATCTTTCGCGCGCGCGAGATGAGGTTGTGTGCTTCATCGATCAGCACGCTGACTTTCCACTCGTTGCGCCGGGTGAGCGAGTACAGCATCGCGCTGGTGTCGAAATAATAGTTGTAATCGCCTATGACGACGTCGCACCAGCGGGCCACGTCCTGCCCCAGATAATAAGGACACACCTGATGCCGGAGCGCGATCGCTCGCAACGACGCCCGATCGAGCAAGCCATGCTCGATGGCCGCCTGGCGCGCCAGCGGCAGCCGATCATAGAAGCCGCGCGCGAGCGGGCATTTCGCGCCATCGCAGGGTGAGCCCGGGTTCTCACACGCTTTATCCCGTGCCACGAGTTCCATCACGCGAAGCTGTAACGCAGGCGCGCTCTCCTGCAAACATTGGAGAGCACCCAGTGCGAGATCGCGGCCAGGTGTTTTGGCCACGAGGAAGAAGATCTTGTCCAGCCGCTCGGTCGGCATGGCCTTCAACAGAGGAAACACCGTTCCCAGGGTTTTGCCGCTGCCCGTCGGCGCCTGAGCCAGCAGACAACGTCCGTTCTTCGCCGCTCTGAATACCGCTTCGGCCAGCTCGCGCTGCCCGGTGTGAAACTCAGGATGCGGAAAGGTCAACGCGCGCAGGGAGCGATCACGCGCCTCGCGATGCGCGACTTCCAGTTGCGCCCAGTGGATGAATCGTCGGCAGTGCGCTTCGAAATGTTCGCGCAGCGCCTCCGCCGAGCAGGTTTCACTGAGCAGTGTCTCCCGTTCCGACACGATGTCGAAATACACGAGGGCCAGGCGGATCGTCGCAACGCCTCGTTCCCGACAGAACAGCCAGCCATAGATTTTCAGCTGGGCCCAGTGCCGGTGCCGATGATTCGCGGGGATGCGCGACCAGTCGCCGCAGTGAGTCTTGAATTCTTCGAGCTGGCCGAGCTCGGGGTCGTAGCCATCCGCGCGGCCGCGGACGTGCAGGGATTCGAAGTCGCCGCTCAGCGTGATTTCGGTCTGATAGCCCTCTCTGCGATTCGAGGCGACGGTAATGTGGCCTTCCATGCCTTCGACCGCCGACGGGGAGGGCGTAAAGCGGATATCGAGATCGCCCTGTTTCGCCGTGAAATCACAGAGCTCCCGAACCGCCACCACGTACGTCACAGCACTACCTTCGACCCGCGCAACGGCGTTGCGCATCACGCGACTGAGCTTACGGCTGCGGGGCGGAGGCGGTCCATCCAGCTGCAGTGGGGACGACATGCTGTATGCCACTCCGGCCGCTGCCGAACTTCAGCCTGCCGGGGCGGTCTGCTCCCCGGAGCCACATGAAATTCGACCCGCTTCGCGTCTGGACGTAGCATCCCGCGATTCGTATCGCCTTTCCGGAGATCGACTTTGGCAGCCGCTTACCAGAATTACGTCCGCGATCGCCTCGGCAAGCTGGGTTTTCTCGTGATCATCGCCCTGGTGGTGCACACGTTCTTTACGTTTGTGGTGCGGCCCACTGCGGAAAGCTGGCTGGTTCAGCAACGCGAGATCACTCAGGCGCATCCGGAGCACAAGCCCGAGCGCATCCTGTACGTGATCATCAAAGATCCCGAACAGGAAGTGACCATCATCCTCGCCTTCTGGGGCCTGCTGCTCGCCGGCCTGCGCGCCTGGGATCTGCAGAAACAGCGCAAGCTGCTGGGGGCTGACCTCGTGAAGCTGCCCGCGGGCTTCGTCATCCTGCCCGACGACGCGCGCGAGCATCTGCGTCGGCTCGACAGCCTGCCGGCCGAACAGCGGGACGCTGTGCCCTCACGCATTCTGCGCAATGCTCTGAAACGTTTTGGCACTACCGGCAATGTGCAGGACGCGTCGACCACGGTTCACAACGTCGCGGAGAGTGAAGCGGCGCGGCTCGACGCGGAGCTCGCGATTCTGAGATTCAGCGTGTGGGCGATCCCGGCGATTGGATTCGTCGGCACGGTGCGCGGTATCGGCATCGCCTTGCAGGGCGCCCAGCTCGCATTTCAGGGCGACACGACAGCCGTGACGGGTGGCCTCGGCGTCTCCTTCAATTCAACGCTCGTGGCGCTCACGTTGAGCATCTTCATGATGTACACGCTTCATGAAGTGACGTTAGCGCAGGAGCGGCTCGTGCTCGACGCCGAGCATTATGCGGACGAGCAATTGATCAGCCGCATGCACGGCAAATGAATCAGTTCGCGTGGGCGCTCATCGGCGGCATGGTCTGCGTGCGCGCGATTTCCTTGTGAAGCACATCCGCAAGCGTGCGTACGTACGTCGCGGTGATGTGGTTACCATCCCGATACAACATCACGTTACCCACAACGGGCTCGCAGAGTGTCGGCGTGCAGAAGTAATCCGTGAAATCGACGAAGTGCACGTTCTCCGGCCGATCGCGTAACAGCTCGACCGGGCTCGGCTTGTCGATGATGGCTTGCCGGCTCTTCACGCAGCGGGGCGATGCCGCTCCGTGCAGCTCCACGCACGCGGAAACATCCGTTCCGAAGCTCGGGTTATCGCGCACGGCAAACACTCTGATGCCGGCGTTCGTAATCGCCCTCCAGCCTTTCACGTAACTTTCGGGAATGCCCTCGTGGTCTTCTGAATAGCGTGTTGCGGTGGTGAAGACCGCATCCGGCTGCAGATGCAGCAGGCGCTCGAGAACGTTCACGTTCCATTCGGCGCAGTCTTTCCATTCCTTGTCCCGCAGGCTTTCCCCTTCGAGATAGAACGGACAGTTGCTCTTCGTATACGTCACGATACGCCAGCCGGCTTTCGCCGCGATGTCCTGCAAAGCCGGCAGCCACTGCGCGGAATGCGAGCCGCCGACCACGGCGAGGGTGGGCATGCCGGCGGCGCCCGCAATCGTGCAATCCAGAGGCTGCACGCTGCTGTACGGCTGCTCGCAGCCTTCACCCTTCGGATATTCCCGATCGATCAGTACCGAATGCGGCCCAGGGAACACCGGGACGTCTTTCTCGCCCGCGTACTTGAAGCCCTCGCGTAACGCCAGGGAGCCGGGATAGTTGGGATTCCCCGTGGCGACGATCTTGAATTCCTCGTTGCGCTCTTTGAAATACAGCACGCTCCAGCCCGCAAGCCCGATGACGACGGGCACGAGGCACGCCGCTCCGAACGCAAAGGCGCGCCACGGCACCGCCGCGCCAATATCAGATTGCTTGACCGGCTGTTCGACGAGCCGGTGGGTGAGGATGGCGAGCACGAACGAGGCGACAAGAATGCCGAGCCCGGCAACGAAGCTGACGGGCTCCGGTGCGGCATACATGCGATGAAAAACCAGAATCGGAAAATGCCACAGATAGACGGCGTACGAGATGCTTCCCAGATACACCATCGGTCGTGAGCCGAGGAAGCGATCCACGCCGAATGCGCTGCCCGACGTGCCGGCGATGATGACGAGCGCGCCGCCGAGTGTTGGCCATAACGCCGCATACCCGGGGAACACTCGCGATACCTGCAACACCAGTCCGCAACTTAGAATGGCGAGCAGGCCGAGCCATCCGGCGGCGACGCGCGCCGGCTTGCCCAACTGAATGCGTGGAATAAACACCGCGAGCAACCCGCCGATGCAGAACTCCCACATGCGGGCAAATGTATTGAAGTAGGCGAAGGGCTGATTCGTCGTGGTCTGCCAGATGGAGAACGCGAGCGAGATCGCAAAGATCGTCCACAGCGTTGCCGCGGCTACCGAGCGAAAGGCGAGCTTCGATCGTCTGGCCGCGTAGGCGACGGCCACAAACAGCAGCGGCCAGGCGAAATAGAACTGACCCTGAGTCGCCAGTGCCCAGAAATGCTGCACCGGGCTCACCGGCCCGTCCTGCGCGAGATAATCGACGGAGTTGAACGCGAGAACCCAGTTCTCGAGATACACAGCCGAGGCCGCCACTTCCTTGATTGTTTCTTTCCACCGCGACTGCGGCAGGAGCAGCACCGACGCGATGATCACCGCGCACAACACCAGGAGCGCGGCGGGTAACAGGCGCTTGACGAGGCGTCCCCAGAAGCGGGCGAGGTGTGGTGTGCCGTTACGCTCGATCTGGCGCAACAGGCCTGTGGTGATGAGGAAGCCGGAGACGACGAAGAAGACATCGACTCCGCCGGAAACTCGGCCGAGCCAGATATGAAACACGGCTACCAGGGCTGCTGCGATCGCGCGCAGGCCTTCGATTTCCGGTCTGAAAGCGCCTTCGGAGCCGGAGCGCTGCGTGTGGGGCATGAATGTTATTTAAGGAATCGAGCTGACGCGCGGCATGATCACCCAGAGCCGCATGCCCGTGCAAGGTTGTCGCGTGCGGCCGACGAAGCGACAGGCGTTGCGCACTTCTTACAATTGTTAAGCAGGCGCAAACTCGCGCCGCCGAAACCTTCACTGCAACAAGCGTTGCGCGACGACGCGCGGCCGATTTTGTAAGAACCCGCTGGCGCGACATTGTCATGACGTCGCGCGCGGTCTTCGACCTCGTCAGCGTAAGCGGCGCCGGCTCGTGGCCGCCAAGGCGGCTCCCCGCGCTTGCCGAAGTTCGGCAGCGCGGCTCGAGTCACACGTCGCCAGGGCGGTCGCGGGTGTGCTGTAACCAACACGGCACAACCGGAAAAACGCAGCGCAAATAGCCCTGCGCGCGGCGCGCACCCGTGTAGGATGCATTGCGAGGCTGCCGTTAGGCTTTGGCCTCGCTGCCCGCGCTTCGCGAAGCCTGTTTTCTCCCGCCACAACTCCATAGTATTCAGGAGCTTAACTGCCAGCATGGGCGAAGCCTCGCTGCAGTCGGCCGTCCGTGCCGACGAAATTCTGCCTGCCATCGAAGCGCGCCTCGGCTTCGTTCCGCCCTTTTTCACGCCCGCCATCGACCAGCCGGCGGTGTTGTGGAATCTGTGGCAGCAGACGCTTTACGCTTATCTGGAGAATCCGCTGCCCGGGCTTTTCAAGGAAAAGCTTGCTGCGGTGTTGGGACGTTATTGCCCCGTGCGCTATTGCCTCGTCTCGCATGCGTGCTCCCTCGTGCCGCTGGGCATGCGCTCACGCGAAATTCTCGAGCTGTTGAAGCAGCCCACGCCCGGCCATTCCGAGGTTCACGCGTGCATCGCGCGCGCTGATGCGATCGCCACGGCGGTCAATGTCGTTTCCTGGACGCCTGAAATCGAGTCCGATGTGATGTGCCTGGCCATCGCCATTTTTCGTAACGGTACCGCCGCGGCGAACGCCCGGCACACGCTCGCGCGCATCCTCGATCCGCAGACGTTCAACGACCTGATCACGTTCATCAGTTACAACCGGATGTGCCACGACTGGATCTCGGCGCATCCTGATATTTCTCACGAGCTGCACCGCCGTTATATCGATCATTCCGCGGCGCTGATCTCCGAAGAGTCGGAGCTCGTCACCCTGTTCGCGTCGAGCGCGAATGCGCCGGCTCGCCATGACGTGGAACCGGGCGAGCTCGCCGCACAGCAAGATATCGCGGCCGAGCAACTGGCCCGCATCTCGGAGGACCGGCTCCAGCAGGTGTTGAAACAGCTCAAGGAACAGGTCGCGCGCGCTGAAGATACGGCCGCCAGGGAGCAGCGTATCCAGGACGAGTTGCGCCACACCGCCAATTTTGCGCAGGAGCTGGTGGCGATCGTGAGCCACGATCTGCGCAATCCGCTCAGTGCGATCACCAACATCGCGAACGTGCTCGCGCGGAGCCACGATTCCAAAACCGTGCGCGCGGGGGTGGTGTTGAAAGGCAGCGCGGGGCGGGCGACGCGCCTCATCGGCGATCTGCTGGATTTCAGCCAGGCGCGCATCGGTGGCGGCATTCCGATCAAGCGGAGCGCTCTCGATATCCACATCGTGACGGCGGAAGCCATCACCGAGATGGAGCGCTCGAATCCGGAGCGTCATATCAGCCTGGACCGTCATGGCGATGGCGCCGGCTCGTGGGATCGGGAGCGTCTCCAGCAGGCGTTGGTCAATCTGTTGGCGAACGCTTTGACGCACAGCCCGCCTGACAGCACGGTGGAGGTCATCAGTCACTGCAGCGGTGAGGAAGTCAGTATCAGCATCGTGAACCGCAATCTGCACGGACCGATTCCGCTGCCGATTCGTCAGACACTGTTTGATCCGTTCAAACGCTATTCGACCCATGCGGAGAACAAGTCGAAGAGCATCGGGCTCGGGCTCTACATCGTCGACCAGATCGTCAGGGGACACGGCGGCCGCATCGAGATCGACTCCAATGCGGCGGTCACGGAGTTTCGTCTGTTGTTGCCGCGAACGGGATGACTTCATTAGAAGCGCTTGAACAGCTGCGGACTTCCAACACGTCAGTCGGCGTCCTAACGACTGTGTAATTGCGCTCGACGGCATTTGCCGCGACGTGCGACTCTGGCCTCGGGTCCCCCGCTTGCTGCTCGCCCCTGAGCGAGAGCACATTCAGACCTGATCTTCCCTCCTCGGCTTCCTACAGAGATGCCTAGTGTCCGATATCGAGTCCACGACGCCACGGGTTGGCCACGAAGGTCCGGGCATGCCCGGTCCGGTGGATTTCACCGAGCGCGCTAACCTGCCTTACGCTGTTGTAGGCATTGGTGCCTCCGCGGGCGGCATAGAAGCGCTGCAAAAATTCTTCGACCACACACAACCGGGCAGCGGCATGACGTTCGTCGTCATCGTGCATTTGCCGCCCGAACATCAGAGCCTGATGGCGGAGATTCTCGCGCGTCATACCTCGATGCCGGTGCTCCAGGTGGAAGATGGCATGCGGGTAGAACCCGATCACGTGTACGTGATTCGCCCGGGCCACACGCTGACAATCTCCAATGGTCGACTGCTGCTCGGCGCGCCCGTCGAGAACCGGGGTCATCGTCGTCCGGTGGACGATTTCTTTCGCTCCCTTGCCGAAGAGCAGAAGGAGAAGGCGATCGCGGTGGTTTTGTCTGGAACCGGAACCAACGGCACGGCGGGCGCGCAGGCGATCAAGGCAGCGGGAGGAATCTGCATTGCGCAGACCCCGCAGTCCGCCGCATTCCCCGGAATGCCGACGAGCCTCATCCGCTCGGGCTACGCGGACCAGGTGGTCGAGATTGCGGACATGCCCGCGCTCCTTCTCAAGTACGCGAGCCATCCGTATGTCAGTCCTGATGAACAGCCTGAAGCGAATGACGCGTTCAAAAAAGACCTGCAGCACCTGCGCGAAAGCCTTGCTCTGGTGCGCATACGGACCGGCCACGACTTCGGCGGCTATCGCAAGCCGACAATCCTGCGGCGGATCCAGCGCCGCATGGGCATCTGCGGCGTAACGGATTTCGCGCAGTACGTGGGGTTGTTGCGTGAGCGGCCTGACGAAGTCACGTCGCTCGCCAATGATCTGATGATCAACGTCACTGGATTCTTTCGCGACGGTGAAGCGTGGGAAGCATTACGCGAGTCGGTCATCGCGCCGCTGGTCGAAGGGCGCGAGACGGGCGCCACGATTCGCGCGTGGGTCACCGCTTGTGCGAGCGGTGAAGAGGCTTACACGCTTGCCATGTTGGTGGCGGAAGAAATGCAGCGTGTCGGCAAGCTTTTCGAGGTGAAGATCTTCGCGACCGACACGGCTGACAAGTCGTTGACGGCGGCGCGTGCCGGTGTGTATCCCGGCGGCATCGAGGGCGATGTCTCGCAGGAGCGGCTCGAGGCTTTCTTCGACAAGGATGAGCACACCTACCGCATCAAGAAAGAAATCCGCGAGATGGTGGTCTTCGCTCCGCAGGATGTGTTGCGCGATCCGCCGTTCTCACAGCTCGATCTGTGTACGTGCCGGAACCTCCTGATCTATCTCCAGCCGGAAACGCAGCAACGTCTGCTCGCGCTGCTGCACTTCGCGTTACGCGAGGGCGGCTATATTTTTCTGGGCAACAGCGAGAGCCCCGGCGCGCTGGAAAATCGTTTCGAGCCGGTGAGCAAGCGCTGGCGCATCTATCGGCGCACCGGCTTGAGGTCGACGCAGCTTGCGGAATTCCTGCCGTCTGGCCTCAGCAAGGCTGCGATGACGCCCGTCCTGCGGCGAGAAGAAATTCTCGGCATGGCGCGAGCCTCGCCGGCCCTGGGTTTTCAGAGTGCCTTGCTCGACTGCTTCGTGCCGCCGACGGTGGTCGTCGATAGCCACGACCACATCGTCTATTTTCACGGTGATACCGCGCCCTTCTTGCAACATCCAACAGGGCAGCCCACTCAGGATCTGCACGAATGTTTGCGTCCGCCGTTGCAGCTTGCCGTTCGCTCCGCGCTTCGCAAGGCCACGCGCGATCATGCGGCGGCCACCATCGCACGCGTCCCGCTGGAAACCGCCGAAGGGGATCACGTTGATGTGATGGCTGCGCCCATCATCGTGAACAAGATGGCGGATTATTTTCTCGTCAGCTTTCACATGAACTCCTGGAGCCGCAGCGGCGCGGAAGTGCTCGGCAGAGGCTCGGACGTGGCGTCTCACTACGATGGAGGCGTCGCAGGCGACATCGGTCTGCAGGACGAAGTGCGAACGCTGCGCCGGGAGCTGCAACACTCTCTCGAAGCATTCGAAGCCAGCAACGAAGAGCTGAAGGCCTCTCACGAGGAAGCGACTTCCGTCAATGAGGAGCTACAAAGCGTCAACGAAGAGCTGGAGACGGGCAAGGAAGAGCTGCAGTCCGTCAATGAGGAGCTGACCACCGTCAATGCCCAGCTGCAATCCAAGATCGCGGAGCTGGAAGCGACGACGGACGATCTCTCCAATCTTCTCAGCAGCACGCACATTGCCGTGATTTTTCTAGACGCCAAGTTTCGCGTGCGGCGCTTCACGCCGGCCATGAACGATCTGCTGGATCTCATCGATTCCGACATTGGCCGGCCCGTGACCGATCTTGCGCAGAAATTTACCGAGAGCGATCTGCTGGATGACGCGCGCCGCGTGCTGAGCAAGCTCGTGCCCATCGAATCGGAGCTTCGCAGCCATAGCGGGCGCTGGTATCTGCGACGCACGCTTCCTTATCGCACCGTGGATAACCGCATCGCGGGTGTGGTGATCACTTTCGTCGATATCTCTGCCCGCAAGACTGCCGAAGAAAGTAATCGCGCCTCGCAGGAAAAACTGCGAGCCGTGCTCGAGCAGATGCCGGCGGCGGTGCTGATTGCCGAGGCGCCTTCCGGGCAATTGTTGCTTGCCAATCGCGAAGCGAAAGAATTGTTCGATAACCCGGTGTTGTTGTCGGCAGTGCGGCAGGGTGACACGCCGGCTCACTCCGCTTTATTGGCACAACATCCGGACGGACGCCGTTATCGCGCCGCCGACTGGCCGCTGACACGCGCGCTGGTCAAGGGAGAGTTCATCAACGATGAAGAAATTCATGTTGAGCGGCCGAATGGAGATCTGAGCGTGCTGTCCGTCAGCGCGGCGCCGGTGGTGGATAAGCTGGGTGTGAGAGTCGCCGTCGTGGGAACGTTCTGGGACATCACGCGGCGCAAGCGAATCGAGCAGACATTGCGTGATACCGAAGAGCGCTTCCGGCTGTTGTTCGATAGCGCGCGCGACTTCGCGATTTTCTTCATCTCGACCGATGGCCGGGTGGTGACGTGGAATCGCGGCGCCGAGCGTCTGCTCGGCTGGACCGAATGTGAGATTGCCGGTCAACCGGCCTCCGTCATCTTTCCGCCCGGCGATCGCGAACAGGCTGCCCCTGAGCACGAAATGCAGGAGGCAGAGCGTCATGGCGAGTCGATCGTGCAGCGCTGGCACACTCGCAAGGACGGCACGCTGTTCTGGGCGAGCGGTGTGCTTGCCGCGGCCTTCGACGGCGGCAAGGTGTGCGGCTTTGTAAAGATCCTGCACGACGATACAGATCGCAAAGAGGCGGACGATCGCCTGTATGCCGCTACGGACGATGCCGAGAATGCTCGCGCTGCCGCGGTCGCCGCCAACCAGGCGAAGGATGAGTTCCTCTCGATCGTAAGTCACGAGCTGCGCACGCCGCTCAACACGATCAAGCTGTGGTCGAGAATGCTGGAGTCAGATCGCCTGTCCGCGATCGATCGCGCTGAAGGCATCCGCATGATCAGCCGCGCGGCGTTATCCCAACAGCAGCTGATCGATGATCTGCTGGATGTGTCGCGCATCGCGTCCGGCAATCTTCGCATCGCCGTTCGCGATACGCGGCTCGTAGAGGTGGTGCGCGCGGCGATCGAAGCGGTGCGGCCGGCTGCGGTCGCGCGGGGTATACGGCTGGAATCGGAGCTCGATGCTGCGGTCGGCATGGTCCAGGCCGATCCGGATCGGGTGCAGCAGGTGATGTGGAATCTTCTCAGCAACGCTGTGAAATTCACGCCTTCGGGCGGTGTCGTTCGCGCGGAGCTGCGGCGGATCGGCGTCGAAGTGGAGATCCGTATCAGCGATACAGGGCTCGGCATCCGTCCTGATTTTCTTCCGCATGTGTTCGATCGCTTCCGTCAGGCGGAGATGGGCACAGCCCGGCAGCATGGCGGCCTCGGTCTGGGCCTTGCGATCGCGCGGCAACTCGTCGAGTTGCATGGGGGCACACTTGAAGCCGCCAGCGGAGGCGAAGGGCAGGGTGCCACTTTTACCGTGCGAATGCCTCTGGAAGCGCGTGCCTCGCGGAAGCTCCCGCCCGAAGCACGTCCCAAGGAAAAGTCCCACGATCTAACGGGCATCGAAGTGCTCTTGGTGGAAGACGAAGTTGCTACACGGGACGCGACGCGTCGCCTGCTCGAGGAATTCGGTGCTCTGGTGCGCGCAGTGGAGTCTTCAGATGCAGCCTATGATGCCGTGGCGTTACGCAAGCCTCGCGTACTCATCAGCGATATCGGCCTGCCTGGGGAAGATGGCTACGCGCTCATCAAGCAGCTGCGGACCACGAATGCCGAGTTGCCCGCACTCGCATTGACGGCTTTCGCGCGAAGTGAAGATCGGCAACGGGCGCTCGACGCGGGATTCAACGATCACCTGCCGAAACCGGTCGACCCGGACCGGTTGATCGCGGCCGTGAGCCGGCTCGCGAAACTGCACTGAGCGTTCAGATGTGCGCGCCGATGCATGGCGAGCGTCCCACATTGCAGTTGAGTTGCGGCTCGCCCCAGATGCGATGCGTATAGCAGCGCACCCGCTCTTCGTTGACCATGGCTAATACAAAGAGCATGCGCAGATCGCCGAGGATCGGCCAATCGTTGAGGCAACCGTGCGGATGAGGGCCACACTCCGTCGGGAAGCGTTTCACACAAGGCCTGCGGTTCATGAGACGTCACTCGAGTTTGCGAATTGCATGCACATGAGTACACCCCGGAACTCTGGCACCGCATTAACCTGTGATAGGTGTCAGCGCGAGCCTGCGTAGTCAGCGTATTTCCCTCACGGCGATGACGAAATAATACTTGTGATGCCGTTATGCAGCAGCGTGATCCTGGTTAACGAGGGGATCTTCTGGCGTTACTGCGTGTCGATGTTTTGCTTTTGGCCCGTGCCTTGCGGCGAAAGCAGTCCGCGCTGTGATCGTTGACGATGCCGACGGCCTGCATCCACGCATAAACAATGACCGGCCCCACAAACTTGAAGCCGCGTTTCTTCAGCGCCTTGGATATTTCTTCAGACAACGGCGTCTGCGTTGGCACGGGCCCGTTGTTTTGTATGGGCTTGCCGCCCGCCATGGACCACACCCACGTGGAAAAATCTTCTCCCGCGGACTGCATGGCGAGATACGCCCGAGCGTTGCCGATGGTGGCTTCGATCTTGGCGCGTGCGCGCACGATGCCTTCGTTCTTCATCAGCCGGTCGACATCGCGCGAGGTGAAACGCGCGACCTTCTGCGGATCGAAGTTCGCGAAGGCTTCCCGGAACGCATCGCGCTTTTTCAGAATGATGCTCCAGGCGAGCCCCGCCTGAAAACCATCGAGCATGAGCTTTTCCCACAGCGCGCGGCTGTCGTGTTCCGGGACGCCCCATTCCTCGTCGTGATACGCGCTCATGAGCGCGCTGCCTTCGGACCATCGACAGCGGGTGACTGTTTTCATCCCTGTATATTCATACAGGGGCGGGGGCCAGAGCAAGGGGTCCGGGGCTCAATGTTATGCAGCGCACATACAGGCTCGTGCGATCCCTCTAGACACAGTCTCTCGCGAGCGTTCTTGCGCCACAGGTTTGCCGTGCGCAGCCGCGTCGCGATGCTGTGAGTAACAGGCAGACTTCCCATTGCCGCGAGGGGCGATTCATGCGCAGTGCTTTTCTATCCGGGCGGCGGTCGAGCACATGCGGCGCCCGCTGATCGCTTTGGCGCTCACCGTCGCGGCGTGCCCGTGTGCCGATGCCAACTCCCTCGACCTGTGGGGCCAGACGTTTCTGTTCAGCGGCTTCGGCACCCTCGGCGTGGTTCATTCGAGCGAAGACCTCGGCGATTATGCCGGCAACTACTTCAGTCCCAGTGGCGCGGGCTTTACCGACGAATGGAGCATGGCCGTCGATAGCAAGCTCGGTGCGCAGGTCACGACCCAATTCACGCCAAAGCTGTCGGCGATGGTGCAGATCGTTGCCGAGCAGCGTTACGACAATACTTACAAACCGCAGATCGAGTGGGCCAACCTCAAATATCAGATTACGCCGGATCTCAGCATCCGCGCGGGGCGCGAGCTGTCGCCCACCTTTCTGGTCGCCGATTCGCGCAAGGTCGGGTATGCGAATCCGTGGGTACGGCCACCGCTGGAAGCTTATTATCTGGCGCCGTTCGGCAATATCGAAGGCGTCGATCTGAGTTATCGGGTGCGCGCCGGCAAATGGTCGCACACTTTCCTGGGAATTTACGGCCAGACGAGCGGCTCACTATCCGTTGGCGGCGAAGTTAAGGCGCGCAAGCAATGGGTCCTTTCGGATGTGATCGAGGCGGGGCCGGTCACTGTGCGGGTCACCTATCAGCGCGCGGAGCTCGTCGTCGATTATCTGGTTGATTTCCTCGACCGCTTCCGCGCATTTGGTCCGCAGGGCGTCGCGCTCGCCGACAAGTACAGCGCCGATCACACGCTCGGACGCTATTTTTCCGTTGGCGCCATGTATGACCCGGGCAAATGGTTCGTGGCCGCCGAGGGGGCAATCGCCGAATACCATTCCATCCTCGGTCGCTGCAGTGGCTGGTATGCGAGCGGCGGCTATCGGTTCGGGAAGCTCACGCCGTATCTGACTTATGGGGAGTTGCAGGCCGGTCGGAACGCTCCGGACCCCGGTCTCGACTTGTCGCTTGTACCGCCGGAGCAGGTGGCAACCGCTAGTGCGCTGAATGCGGGGCTCAGCCAGGCGCAAACGCTGTTGCGGAATGTGCAGTCAACGGTATCTGTCGGCACGCGCTGGGATTTCATGCAGAACGTCGCGCTGAAACTGCAATACGATCACATTGACCTCGGCGCGGATTCGGCAGGCACGCTGATCAATGTGCAGCCTGGATTTGAACGCGGAGGCACTGTGCATCTCTTCAGCCTCACGCTCGATTTCGTGTTGTGAGCGCATGCTCGTGAGTTACAAGCGATGGCTGGCGGCCGCGACGATCTGCATCGTGTTGAGCGGTGCCCATGGCGGCGCAGTGGCAGAGGTCGTCGCCGTGGTGTCGGCCAAAAGTCAGGTGACCACGCTCAGCAAAGGTCAGCTCGCGGATATTTTTCTCGGGCGCGTGAGCCGTTTTCCCGACGGCGTTCGCGCTGTGCCGATCGATCAGGCCGAAGGCTCCGTCGTGCGTGATGAGTTCTACGCCAAGGTGGCCGGAAAATCCCCGGCGCAGGTGAAAGCGTACTGGTCGAAAATCATCTTCACCGGGCGCGGCCAGCCGCCGCGGGCGGTGACGAGCAGCAGGGAGATGAAAGAGCGCATTCGCGAGAATCCCGCCGCCATCGGCTATATCGACGCGACCCTCGCCGACGACAGCGTCAGGATCATTCGCTGACATGGCGTGATCTTATAAAACCTCCGGGTCGACGCGCCGGCTGAGGTCAGTCATTTCGGTGGCGCGTGTGCGCAGCAGCTGCGTGAACTGCTCGGTTGGCAACGGCCTCCTGAAGTAAAAGCCCTGCAGCTCATCGCATGCGTGCGTGCGCAGGAACTCAGCCTGCTCTCTGGTTTCCACTCCTTGCGCGACCACCGTCAGACTCAGGCGCTTGCCGATCGTGATGATGGCGTCGGCAAGCGCGGAGTTATCCGTGTCGCTCGTGATGTCACGAATCAGCGAAGGATGAATCTTGATCGTGTCGAGCGGAAAGCCCTGTAATGCGGCGAGTGAGGAATATCCACAGCCGAAGTTGTCCACGGCGATGCGGATCTTCAGGGCTTTCAGACCCGTCAGAATGCGCAGAGTGGCCTTCACGTCGCGGATCAGGAGGCTCTCCGTGATCTCGAGCTCCAGGAGCTGCGGGTCCATGTTGGTGTTTTGCAGTATCGAGGTCACGTCCTGCAGCAGGTGCTCGTCGTTGAACTGGCGCGCTGTCAGGTTGACCGCGATTGTCAGAATCGGCAGGCCTTGCTGTTGCCACGCGACGTTCTGCAGGCATGCCGTTCTCATGACCCAGCGGCCGATCGGCACGATGAGGCCCGTCTCCTCGGCGATGGGAATGAACTGCGCCGGCGGCACGACGCCGAGTTGCGGATGTTCCCAGCGAAGCAACGCCTCCATGCCGGTCATGCCGCCGTGGGTGATATCGCGTTTCGCCTGGTAATACAGCTGGAATTCGTTGCGCTCGAGTGCCTGTCGCAAACCTGCTTCGAGCGTCAGCCGATGGCGTGCCTCCGCGTTCATGGTGTCCGAATAGAACTGAAAGTTGTTCTTGCCGATCGCCTTTGCCTGATACATCGCGATGTCGGCATTCTTGGTCAGCGTCTGCTCGTCCGCGCCGTCCTGGGGATAGGTGCTGATGCCGATGCTCGCGGTGACGCGAAACTCCTGGCTGACGAGCGGGAAGGGCCGTGCGATGACGGCGAGGATTTTCTGCGCGACGGTGGCTGCGTATCTGCCGTCTTCCAGATCTGGCAACAGCACGACGAACTCGTCGCCTCCCAGGCGCGCGACGGTGTCGCTGTCGCGCACGCAGGTCTTGAGGCGGGCCGCCACTTCGCGCAGCAGCTCATCTCCGGCTTCATGACCCAGCGTATCGTTGATCTGTTTGAAGCGGTCGAGATCGAGAAACGCCACGGCCAGCCTGCGCTTGTAGCGTCGTGCCTCCAGCAGACTTTGAATCAGCAGCTTGCTGAACATGCTGCGATTGGGCAATCCGGTGAGCCCGTCGTGATAGGCGAGATATTCCACCCGCTGCGCATGCGCGAGCTCGCTCTCGGTTTCGCGCTGTTTGCCGCGGGCGAGCTGCCAGCTCATGCGACCCATGAGCGCCGTGATCAGGATGAGGATCAGACTGCCGCTCGCTGCCCGCCAGATATAAGCATTCGTGCCCTCTCTGGCGGCCGCAAGTTGTTCCTTGGCGGCGAGCCCGACGACGACCGCCACTGGGAATCCATAGATCTCGCGCGCGCCGGTCCATCTTAGAATGCCGTCGAGGGGGCTGATGGAGAGCGTCGCCGCGGTATCGTCATCTTCGGAAGGGGGAATGACCGATGCAAAGTCGATCGAGTCACCGGAGAATATTTCGTCGCCGACACGTCGCACGCGATAACTGCCGTCATTGCCGAGGAGGGCGAGAATGCCGTGCTCTCCCATCCGGGCGGGCTCATAGCCACTGACAAAGTAGGTGGCGTCTACCGAGACGATGGCGACCCCATCGAAATCGCCGGTCGGCGTGCTCAACCTGCGGCTGAAGTGTAGCTTTGCATCGCCGGTGGGGCCGAGCGGCAGCCGTCCGATAAAGAACGTTTCCGCCTCGCGTTGCTGCCGGAAGTAATCTTCATCTGCCACACTTTGCGCCGAGAAACGCCGTGTGCTCTCGACAACGTCGCCGTGCCGATCCGCGACGTTGATGATGAAGAGCAGCTCCGGCGGCAGCAGGCCCTTGTTTCTAAGATCCGCAAGTGTGTGCCCGCCGGGATCATGCTCGTGCCAGTACTTTACGACTTTCAAGGTCTGATCGATTTCGCGCAGTGCACGCACTACCTGGGCTTCATAGGTGCCCAACAGCTGCAGCGTCGTGACTGCGGCGGCGCGGCCCGCGTCGTCCTGCTTGTCATGAATGACGCTGAGCGTGATTCCCCAGATCACGGTGAGCAGAAACGCGGCGGTGACCGGAAACAGAACTTGCGGCTCGATGAGCCAGTGAAAAGCGCGGCGAAGAAGTTGTAGGAGCACTGCCTTCCTTGCTGGCGGATCGCCAGTTCGTCGCCATCATAGGGCGGGAACAGCTGCGCGATGCATGAAGCTGAGAAATGTCGCGACAGCACACTGCCGCGTCGCAGCGTTGTTACGGCTTCGGAGCTACATTCCTCAGGATTCGATACGAACTGCGTGCCCTGGCGAACCGCCTCAACGGCGACACGCTCGTCGTCGCCGTGAATGGTGTTGGCGCTCGCGGTATCGATCGGCATCGGTCCGATGCCGTAAACCGGAATTCCGCGCTCCCGCCAGGGTGTTGCATCGGTGCTGGCAACCAACAATGTGGGTACGGCAGGCGCGCGCGGCCGCGTTGTGGTGGCTGCGCGCTGGATGGCGTTGAAGTTGTCGCACCAACACGCGGTGCGTCGCTTGTGGTGTTGGTGCAGCGCCTGCAGCGTTTTTCAAAGTTAGTTTGCGTGCTATGTCAAAGCACTTCGAGACTGACTCCACACTTCGCTTCCCTGAGACAACGACTCGCGCGGCACGTCTATATGATCCGCCGCGAAAATAACGTGGCCTCGAGCCACATCTCAAAGGGAGGTCTCATATGAATTCGCGCTTGAAGTGTCTCGTTTCGGTGTTGCTCGTCACGGGGGTGACTTCGTTGACTACGGGTTGTGCGACGATCGTCCACAGCGGTCCACGGACGCTGCCTGTGGCCACTACGCCGCCAGGCGCCTCGGTTTCCATCTACAACCGCAGTGGCGCGCAGGTGAGCCGGCAGACGACGCCGTTCATCGCAACGCTGCCTGTGAAGCACCGATACTTCTCTGGCCAGACGTATCGGTTGGTGTTTGAAATGCCGGGCTACCAGCCCTCCGAGATTCAGCTGAAGTCGACGGTCAGCGGCTGGTACTTCGGCAATATTCTGTTTGGCGGACTCATCGGCATGTTGATCGTCGACCCGGCAACAGGCGCCATGTACAACCTCTCGGCCGACAAGGTCGATCAGGTGCTCACGCCCGTGGTCGGCGCGCAAGTGGACGACGCGGCACCGTTGCGTGTGATCAGCATGGCGCAGGCGACTTCAGAACAGCGCGCGGCGATGGAGCTCGTGCAGCCCGCTCGCTGAGTCAACACTCAGCCCGTGTCGAGGGATGGTTGTGCCTGCGGCAGCCATCCTTCCCAGGACTTCCGTCGGATCCCGGCGCCTTCCTGGTGCAAACCGTTTCGGGCCTGACCTGAAAGCGGGCGAACCGCGCTCCCGCCGTGTAAGACAGCGCCGCAATTGAGACGCGGCGTCCGCCTACAATGCATCCGCACATGTCATGTATTCAAAAGCTTAGCGATCTAAGCTACTGTGCTGTATCGAATTGACGAGCCCCTTGTGCCAGCCCAGTCTATGAGGACACCTCTCTATCTACTGGATCACCATGGACGCCCGTTCAATCGCCTCCCTGACGATATCCTTCGGGCTCGTCGCCATTCCGGTGAAGCTCTATTCCGCCACCATCTCGAGCGGCAAGCTCTCCTTCAATCTTCTCCATGCCAAAGACGGCTCGCGCCTGAAGCAGCAGTACGTCTGTCTCAAGGACGGCGAAGTCGTGGAGCGCACTGAGATCGTGAAGGGTTACGAGTTCGCCAAAGATCAGTACGTGCAGTTTACGACTGCCGAGATCAAGGAGATGGAGGAGGCCGGTTCGCGCTCCGTGGACATCACGGATTTCGTACCGCTGTCCGCGATCGATCCGGTGTATTTCGATCGCACGTATTACCTCGCGCCCGACAAGGGTGGGGCCAAGCCCTACACGCTGTTTGCGACCGCCTTGCGGGAGAGCAAACGTTGCGCGGTCGGCCACTGGGCGAGCCATGGTCGCGAATATCTTGTGATGTTACGGCCTGTCGAGCATGGGCTTGCCATGCAACAGCTGCTCTTCGGGGCGGAAGTCCGCTCCATCAAGGATCTGGGAATCGAAGAAGCGCCGGTGAAAGAGGCGGAGCTGAAACTCGCGCGCCAGCTCATCGATCATCAGGCGAGCGAGTCGTTCGATCCCTCGAGTCATGTGGACCAGGTCAAGCAGCGCATCGAAGCCGCCATCGCGCGCAAGGTCGAGGGCAAGCAGTTCACGCTGTCGGAAGCTCGCCCTGATGTGGCCCCCAACAATGTGGTGGATCTGATGGCTGCGCTCCGCGCGAGCCTCGAGCAGAACACACGGGGCGCGAAAGTATCGGAACGCAAACCTCCCAAGCGGGCGCCGGCCCGCTCGACTTCACGACGGGGCGCGTCACGCGCCTAGTGTTTCGCTAAGGAAGAAGATATGCAGATACGCATAGGTTACGAGCTCATCTATCAGTGCGCCAACCCGACGCCGATGATCCTTAACCTGAATGTGCATCACACGCGCGCTGGAGACCTGGTGCAGCCGGATACGCTGCAGACGGAACCCAACGTTCCTCAGGAAGGCTACCGGGATGATTTCGGTAACTGGTGCATTCGAGTCGTGGCACCGCCGGGTCGCTTCCGGGTGACCACCGATGCGGTGATCAACGACTCTGGCATTCCGGCGCCTATTGTTCTCGATGCGGCTCAGCATCCGGTGGAATCTCTCCCGCAGGACACGCTCCTTTATCTGATCGGCAGCCGTTACTGCGATACCGATCTGCTGTCAGACTTTGCCTGGAAGCAGTTTGGACACACGCCGCTCGGCTGGGCACGCGTGCAGGCGATCGTCGATTTCGTCCATCACCATGTGGAGTTTGGCTACTCGTATGCGCGGCCGTCGAAGACGGCGTGGCAAACTTTCGAGGAGAAGCAAGGCGTCTGTCGTGACTTCGCGCATCTGGCGATCACACTCTGCCGCTGTCTCAATATTCCCGCGCGCTATTGCACGGGATATCTCGGCGACATCGGCGTGCCGGCCGATCCCGCGCCGATGGATTTCTCAGGCTGGATGGAAGCCTATCTGGGCAATGCCTGGCATGTGTTCGACCCTCGCCATAATCAGCGCCGGATCGGTCATGTGCTGATCGCGCGCGGACGTGATGCCGCCGATGTCGCGATCAGCATGGCTTTCGGGCCCAATGTGCTCGAGAGCTTCAAGGTGTGGACCGACGAAGTCGTCAGCTGAAAAGACGCAGCGAGGTCACGGTAGCCGTGCCGGAGCCGCTCTGGTTCGGCACGATACGCAGCAGCACGTGCGTCACTCCTGATAAATCGAAGCGCAGATCCTCGCGTTGCAGGGTGCCGCCGCCGGGGCTGAAGCTGTACTGCTGCATGAGAATCTGACGGTACGTCGCGCCGTTATCCGTCGAGACTTCGATCCTGATTTCCTGCGTCCGCTCCCGCTGAGTCTCCTCCACCTCGAACGCGATGCGCGCAAGGGTCTGCGGCTCGTCGAACGAAAATAAAATCTGTTCTGTCGTGTTGGGTGCAGCCGCGACCCAGCGCGTCGCGCCCGCGCCGTAGCGCCCGTCGATCATGTTGTCGATGGGATGGGCGGGATCTTCCGAGGAATACCCAATCGTCGCCGTAGCCGCGATGTCGATCTCATTCGTCTGAGCTGGCGATTGCGCGGGCTCTTCTCCGAGCAGGTGTTTGCGAACGTCGGGCATGTTTTCAAGAACCTCGGAAGTCTGAGCGTGGTGCGGTGGTTCGGCAAAGTACCACGCGACCGATTGCTTAAAGTGTTGTATTGCGGCGTAGAACGCGTCTGCGCTTGTTGGGAACACGTCAGACCGGGGCACGTTTAGGCAGGGCCTGTTTCACGTCTTGCCGGAGTCATAACAATGATGCGCCTGCCCAAACTTTCCTGGTTGTTGGTGCTTGCTCTCGCCGCGCCGGCAACATTTGCCAGCGACGCGTTCGTGCGCTCGAACGTGAATCTGCGAGCGGGGCCGTACGGGGACTATCCTCGCCTCGCCACCTTGCCTTTGGGCGCTACGCTCAATGTGCTCGGCTGCCTCGAGGGTTTCTCGTGGTGTGACGTGGAATGGCAGGGCCAGCGCGGCTGGGTGTCCGCCGATTATCTGGATTATCAGCATGACCGGCGGCGCGTGCGGCTGCCTGAATACGGCGCACGCAGCGGCTTCAACATCGTAGCGTTCGATCTGAATAATTACTGGGACAGCAATTACCGCTCGCGATCCTGGTATGGGCAGCGGGAGGATTTCTCACGTCGCCATCCGGATCACGCCAAGGGCAGGCCGATGCAACATCAGGCCAACTCGTCGCCGCATCAGGATAACCGCGGCAACAACGATCGCAAGGATGATCGCCCCGAAAACAACAATGGTAACAACAGCAACAAAGGCCACGACCCGAAGGGCGAGAACCGAGGCGATTCGCGGGATCGCCCTCACTGAGCCGCAGGCGTTGCTAGGCTTCGATGCCCTGGGCCTTGAGATATTCGTCGTAGCTGCCGTTGAAGTCGGCAATGCCGCCGCCCGGACGCAGCTCGATGATGCGGGTGGCGAGGCTGCCCACGAACTCGCGGTCGTGCGAAACAAAGATCAGCGTGCCCGGATATTTCTCGAGCCCGATCTGCAGCGACTCGATGCTTTCCATATCCATATGGTTGGTGGGCTCGTCCATCAGCATCACGTTGGGCTTCGTGAGCATGAGCTTGCCGCACATCATGCGACCCTTCTCGCCGCCGGATAGCACCTTGACCGATTTCTTCGTCTCGTCACCCGAGAACAGCAGCCGGCCCAGGGTGCCGCGCACGATCTGATCGTCGTCGGCCTTGCCGGTCCATACTGACATCCACGTGAAGAGGTCGGTCTTGTCTTCGAATTCGGCCTGCGGATCCTGCGGCATGTAGCCGGGCTGGGCGTTTTCCACCCAGGTGATGTGCCCGGTCGTCGGATGCAGCTCGCCCGCCAGACACCGCATCAAGGTGGTCTTGCCGATGCCGTTGGGCCCGATGATCGCGATACGCTCGCCGGCCTCGACGCTGAAATTAAGATTGCTCAGCACATCGACCGTCGTGCCGGGGTAGCGGTAGGAGAGCTTCTCCACCGTTACTGCCGAGCGATACAGCTTCTTTGCCTGGTCGAAGCGGATGTAAGGATTCTGTCGCGACGACGGCTTGATCTCTTCGATCTTGATCTTCTCGAGCTGCTTGCGGCGCGAGGTGGCCTGCCGCGCCTTGGACGCGTTGGCGGAGAACCGGCGCACGAACTCCTGCAGGTCGGAGATGCGATCCTTGGCTTTGGCGTTCGACGCTTCCACGCGCTGGCGGGCCTGCGTGGAGGCGAGCATGAAATCGTCGTAGTTGCCGGGATAGATCTTCAGCTGCTGAAAATCGAGGTCCGCGATGTGCGTGCAGACCTGATTCAGGAAGTGCCGGTCGTGGCTGATGATGATCATGGTGGCGTCATAGGCGTTGAGCACGCCTTCGAGCCAGCGGATCGAATTGATGTCGAGGTTGTTGGTCGGCTCGTCGAGCAGCAGCACGTCGGGCTTGGAGAAGAGGGCCTGGGCGAGCAGCACGCGCAGCTTCCAGCCGGGGGCGACCTCGCGCATCGGCCCGTTGTGGAGCGCTTCCTCGATGCCGGCGTCGAGCAGGATGCTGGCCGCGCGCGCCTCGGCGTTGTAGCCGTCGTACTCGGCAAACTTGCCTTCGAGCTCGGCGGCGCGCATGAAATCGGCGTCGGTGGCGTTTTCGTTGGCGTAGATGAGGTCGCGCTCTTTCATCGCGCTCCACATCTCCATGTGACCCTGCATCACCACGTCGAGCACGCGTTCGTCTTCGTAGCCGAACTGGTTCTGGTTGAGCTTGCCGAGGCGCATGCCCGCCTGCAGCATGACGTCGCCGGCGCTCTGCTCGAGCTCGCCGCCCAGCACCTTCATGAGCGTGGATTTACCGCAGCCGTTCGCCCCGATCAGGCCGTAACGATTGCCATCGGAGAACTTGACGGTGACCTGTTCGAACAGCGGCTTGGCGCCAAACTGGATCGCGACGTTGGAAGTAGAGAGCATGTGTGTCCAATCAAGCTGAGAAACGCGGTTGGTCCCGTCACGCCCGTAGCGCTACGAGAACCCACTGGAGGCGCGTCTATATTGGTGGAGCCAGCCGGGATCGAACCGGCGACCTCTTGCATGCCATGCAAGCGCTCTCCCAGCTGAGCTATGGCCCCACGAGTGCGACGTTGGACGTCACGGAAGGCCGCGCATTAGAACGAAAAACGCCTGCCTTTGCAACGCTGGGGATGGGATTTGCCTCACGCCCCCGCAGCCGGCGCGCGGTAGGCTGAGAACACGGCGGCAGCGGTCGCCATTCAAGCCCGGAGGCTGCGTAAGCGGATGAATTCAAGGAACTTATTCAGCCTTTTGATTCCGGTGGCGCTGGCCGTGACAGCGGCCTTCTTCTGGAGCCGCACCCGCGAGCACTCGCTGGACGAGCCGTCCGCCGCAACCGCGATCGGCCATGAAGAGGGTGCGAGCCTTCCGTCCCGCCCTGCGGGCAATGAAGCCACGATGCCATCGCCGGTCGCCGGGGTAGCACCCGCAGCGACCTCCTCATCCGCCGGGGCGCCCGTCGCAACGGCGACATCAGCGGACTATCTGGAGCTCGCCGAATCCTTGCTGGACGCGGCGAATCGCGGTGACGCCAGGGCGCAATATCAGCTCTATTCCCTGTTGAAGTTCTGCGATACGGGCTACCGGCTGTATTTCATTCGCGGCAATTCCCAGCGAACGCTCGATGAAGCGCTGCAGTGGGCGAGTACGCGCGAGCCTGCCGTGTCGATGGACGAGATCGGCAATGTGTATACAAAATGCCATCGGCTGAAGTCCGGCGCCGGTGCGGGGGTGGGGAATGCCGGCACCTGGCTCGCGTCAGCTGCGCAGAGCGGGCATCCGGTCGCTCAGGTAGAGCTCGCCAACACGCTCCTGACCGAAGCGTCGCTGAGAAATTATGAAGGGCAGGGGAGCGCGGAGCTGAGTTCTCGTGGCCTCGCGCTGCTGTCGCGCGCTGTGCAGAGTAAAGATCCGGCGGCGTTGTGGAAGATGGGTGAGCTGCAGGCCGTGCTGGCAAAAGATCAGGATGAGAGCGATCCGCGGCTCCGCCAGGCGGCCTGGAGTCTGGTCGCGTGCCAGCGGGGCTACGATTGCAGTCCGCGGGCGGAGTGGTACCGATCTTATTGTCGCTTCGACACGCAGTGCCGCCCGGATGAGACCGGGGTCGATCTCCTCAGGCGCTCGGTCGCTGACAAAGCCTACGAAGTCGAGCAGCTCGCGAAAGACATCAGCGCCGCGCTCGACGCCAACGACCTGCAGGGGCTGGGTCTCGCGCCGGAGTGATGCTCAGGTACCCGGTGCGAATGCGGGCCGCACGGGCGGCCTGTATTTAACAAAGGACAACGGGCGGCGCGCAGCGCCCCGCCGCGTCAGTCGCCGGGCAATGGGGGCGCTCCGCCGGCTGCCGGTTGCGGGCAAACGAGCCCTTGCCTGTGGTCCGGTTCTCCACTACGTTGTCGCTGTGCGACATAGCGAGCGCGAATCTTCACACATAGACCCTCAGCTGCTCTCGGATCTCTGGATCTTCAGGGCAGCCGCGCGCTATGGAAGCATCAGCGCAGCCGCGCAACATCTGGATGTCACGGCAGGGGCCGTCAGCCAGCGGGTGCTGCGTCTCGAGGCGCGCCTCGGCACTGAATTATTCAGACGTCAGAAGAGCCGCATCACGCTCACTCACGAGGGCACGATGCTGCTCGACGCGATGAACGACGTCTCGCTCACGTTGAACAGCGCCCTCACGCGCATCGACAAGTCCGCGAGTCCCACGCTCGTCGTCAGCTGCGCTACGTCGCTCGCGACCGAATGGCTGATGCCCCGCCTGCAGGATTTCTATCGAGAGTGTTCGAACATCGAGCTCGCCATCCGCGCGGAGCGCGGCACGTCGTCGGCGGCGTGGATGCAACGCCAGCAGGTCGATGTGCTCGTTCATTACTCTCATGATCGTGCTGACGATCTGTGCGAGCTGGCCTCGCTCCAGGAATTCACGCTGCCCGTCTGCTCGCGCGCCTATCGCAGCAGACTGAACGGACTGTCGCCGAAGGAGCGGGATATCGTGCTCATGCACGATGATGATGCGTGGGGTGAAGGCGAACCCATGGGCGCGGAATGGCAGGAATGGCTTGCAATTACTCGAAGTGCCACCGGCGATCTCGCCATCAAGGCGGAACGGCATTTCAACTTGGCATACTTAGCTTACCAGGCCGCTATGTATGGCCAGGGTGTGGCGATGGGCCGCATGGTCAGCGTGAGCGGCCTGCTGGCGGCAGGTAAGTTAGTTCCGGCCTTCGATATGCCGCCCGCGCCGGGCGCGCAATATCGCATCGTTTCGCGCACCAACGCTGAGGTGGGCTCTCCTGCGCAACGTTTCTCCGCATGGGTAGCGGAGGCGATGGCGCGCACTCAGCAGGAAATTTTTCTGCTCCTCGATCCCGACGCCCTCTCGCAAGTCGGATAGGTATTTCTCCTCAGTCGCGGGCAGCAGTTTTTCTAACGCTGCCATTAGAAAATCTCTCACTGCACTCGCGCGCGTCCTCATAGCAGACACGCGCTCCTTCCCGGTGCGAATCCTCTGCAGGTTCCCGCGGTCTGCCGCGTTCATGGTGTTGGCATACCACCAACGAACTGTGTCGCAAAAAAATTTCCATTAAGCCTGAACCATTCTGTTTTCCCGGAAATATGCGCCTGTCTAGTGGGTCGTCGACGACGCCATGGGACATCGTGGTTGTATCGCATGGCATGCATTGTGCTTTAAGCCTCATGCGTCGAGCACCAAAGACTCGGCCACTCTGGTACGCGGGGAGCTCATCAAACATACAGGTCGGCGCGGCAGCTCGGCGCTTCACCACCGCGCACTCGTGGGTTGTGTCGCCAATGTTTGTTAATCCCGCGCGGCGCGCGGCATTGCTAGGTCTCATTGAGGCGCTTCGATATGAATAAATTCCTCCGACTCGTAGCCCTGACGGCTTTCGGTGCCATGGCGATCAGCTTGCCGGTATCGGCACCGGCGCAGGATCAGCCGCACGGTGATCACAACGCCCACCACGGTGGCGTCGTGCTGATGTATGGCCTCGACCTTCACTACGAAGTCGTGCTGCTGCCCACGGGCAAGGTGCAACTCTGGTTGTCAGATGCGGCTCGCAGCGAGCTGCCGGCGTCCGTGGTTTCCGATGTGGCCGTGGAGCTGGAACGTCCAGGTGCCGGCCAGGAAACGGTGGACATGGCGATCTGTCGCGCCGGCGACTGCTGGGAAGGGCAGGGCAAGGCCCTGGGTGACAAGGGCGCGAATCTGCATCTGGCCTTCCTCTATCGAGGCCAGCAGGCCGTGCTGTCGTTTCCTTCCTCCGCGCTCATGGGTCAGGGCAAGGAGAAATTGCAGAAAGAAACTTCGCACGCACCGGCGAAGGCAGATCCCCATGCGGGCCACGAGGGCCATGGCCACCATGAAGGTCACGACGGGCATGAGTGACAACAGCAGGGAGCGTTTCCGCGGCTCCATAAGTTTCAAAAACGATTTCAGTGTCAACTTCACGTAGGAAGATTTATGTATTTCACGACTGACAGCAGGGCGTACGCGGCGCGCCCGTTTTCCTTCAACTCGCTACGCCCCCTCGGCGGGCGTGCGGGCTGGATGAGCGTGCTGGCGCTCGGCAGCATCAGTGGGCTCGCCCAGGCGCAAGCGCCGGCGGCTGACCAGACGGTCGAAGAAGGTGTGGGCGAGATCACGATCTCGGCGACCCGCCGCGACACGCGGCTGCAGGACACGCCGCTCTCGATTTCGGCGATCGGTAACGAGGCACTGACCAGTTCCGGCGTATCGAGCATGCAGGACATCGCGGTGCTCGTACCGTCGATGCGTATGGAAGGCGGCCGCGACGGCGGCTCCCGTATTTCGATGCGCGGTATTCGCGCGCCCTCGGGCGAGGCGACCGTCGGCCTGTACTACATGGACGTGCCGATGTCCGGCCCATCCGACACCTCGCAGACTTCGGGAAGCTTCACTCAGGAAGCGAATCTGTTCGACGTCGAGCGTATCGAGGCGTTGCGCGGTCCGCAGGGCACGCTGTATGGCGCTGGCGCGATGGGCGGCGCGATCCGCGTGCTGTTCAACAAGGCCAACACGACCAAGGCCGAGGGACAGCTCGACACGATGGTGTCCTCGATCACTCACGGTGGTCTCAGCAACTGGGTCAAGGGTGCTTACAACCTGCCGCTGATCGAAGATGTCTTCGGCGTCCGCGTGGCGCTCTGGAAAGAGCATCGCGGCGGTTATGTCGATGACGGCTGGGTACGCCGTTCGCCAACGCTCATCAACAACCCGGGCCTGGGTAGCGGCGTGCCTGACAGCTCCGGCTATGGCCCTCCGTACTCGCTGGTGCCGGATGGCAAGGATGACATCAACGAAGCCGACATCTCCGGCGGCCGCGTGATGGTGAAATTCACGCCCACCGAATGGCTGAGCTGGGACGGCATGGGCATGTACCAGAAACAGGACAACGTCTCGAGCACCTGGGATACGTACTATCCCTGGAACGCCGAGCGACTCGATGGCAGCCGCTATCAGACTGTCGACAACATCAGTGTACCGACGGGCGACAAGTTCACGACGTACTCGCCGATCATCAATCAGCAGAACGACGAGTTCAAACTGTTCTCGAGCAACATCAAGGTCGAGACCAGCTTCGCTGACTTCGATCTCGTGACCTCGTATTACGACTGGAACCGCGCCACGAGCAGCAACTACAGCGACACCTACTCGCGCACCACGAACAGTGCCGCGAGCTGCCGCACGTGGAAGGCGGGCAACTACGGCGCAATCGTCTACACGCCGCCGCCGGCGTCGAGCACCGTTCCTGCCTGTACGACTCAGGAGCAGTCGGCCTACGCAACTTACGTCGAAGAGCTGATGAATCCGTCCGCGCTGGTCAAGCCGAACTGGGTCAAGTCACTCATCCACGAGTTCCGTATCGCTTCGAACGGCGATGGTCCCTTCCAGTGGATGGTCGGCGCCTACTCCGAGGAACGCGACGACCACGTGGACAGCACGGAAGGTCAGGTCATCACCAACAATGGCCAGATCGACGACTTGTACGCCTTCCCTGTTTACTGGTGGCGCTACATCACGGGTAACGTCAAGCAGACCGCGTACTTCACGGATCTGACTTACAAGCCCGGCCTGTCCTTCGCTCCGGGTCTTGCGATCAACTACGGCGTCCGTCGCTTCGACTACGAGAAGTACACGGAAGGCGGCGTTGTTCTCAACGGCTACGGCGACGGCAATCTCGTTGGCAATCCGCAGTTCGCGGGCTCTGGCGCGTCGGCTGAAGGATGGCTGCCGAAGTACAACCTGAGCTATGAGTTCGACGGTCCTTACATGGTCTATGCAACCATGAGCAAGGGCTTCCGTCCTGGTGGCGCGAACGTGATCCCGCAGGGACAGCTGCCCGCAGGCGCGGCGGCTTCGCAGTTCCTGCTGTACCAGCCGGACTCGGTGTGGAACTACGAGCTGGGCGGCAAGTCGAGCTGGTTCAGCAACTCGCTGGTCGTCAACGGCGCGCTGTATCAGGTTGACTGGGAAAACACGCAGACCAGTCTGCGCACGCCGAACAACTGCTGTTCGTATGTTGGTAACGCCGGCGCGGCGCGGGTTCAGGGTCTCGAAGCGGACATCACGTATGTTCCGATCGAAGGTCTGACAGCCACAGCCGGTCTTTCTTACAACTGGCAGGCCGAGCTGACGGAAAACCAGTCCGCGGATGGCGTGGCCCCGACCAACACTCAGGGCCAGAAGGGCGACCGTCTGCCGTACGTAGCCAAGCTCAACGCCTCTGCCAACCTCGACTACAAGCGTCCAGTTGGCGAAGCGACGGCTTTGTTCCGCATCAACTACTCGTACACGGGTACGTCACTCACCTCGCTGCGTCCGGCGTTCGCGGATCCGCAGAGCAATGAGATCGGTGGCTACAGCACGGTGAACGTCCGCTTTGGTGGCGAAAAGGACGGCTGGTCAGCCTACCTCTTCGTCAACAACCTGCTGAACGACGATGGTGTGACGAACTCGACCACCAACGCTACGTACAACCAGGGAACGGCCACCACGGCGGCCGTGGTGACGAAGTACTTCTCGCGGGAGCGTGTGGTCACCATGACGCCGCTCGAAGTGGGCATCAACATTCGCAAGGCGTTCTGAGTTTGTAAGTTGCGCATGATGAGCTGATGCATGCCGCCCGGTCCCTATGGCCGGGCGGCATGTCCTGGGCGCGGTTCGGAAGGGGAGATGACGCATGAAGGTATCGATCGTGGTGGCCGCGCTGGTGGGGGCTTCCCTGCTGGCAGGATGCGGCAAGAAATCAGAGACGGCGGCGGTCCCGGAGCAGGCGGCCAGCACGACCGCGGCTCCCAAGCTGGGGATTCGTCCGCTGGGTGATGAGGAGGTCAAGATCGACCTCACGCAGATCCAGAATGAGGATCTGAAGAAGGTCTTTGCCTACATCGACGAGCATGTCGACGATCACGTCGTCAACCTGCAGAAGTGGATCCAGCAACCCTCGATCTCCAACACGGGTGAGGGCATGCAGGAATCCGCCGAGATGGTGAAGGGTTTCTTCGATCAGCTGGGCTGCCAGGAATCCCAGATTTACGACGTTGGCATGACCGAGTGGGGCCAGCAGGGCAACCCGGTGGTCTATGCGAATTGCGATGAGGGTGCGGAAAAGACCCTCGTCATCTATTGGATGTACGACACGATGCCGGTGACGCAGCCGGATCTGTGGAAGGCGCCGCCGTTCGAGGGGCGTCTGGTGGAACAGGCGCCTTTCAAGAAGGTGCTGATCGGCCGTGGCGCGACCAACTCCAAGGGTCCGCAGATGGTTGAGCTCAACGCCCTGATGTCGATCAAGGCGGTGACCGGCAAGCTGCCCGTGAACATCATCTTCGTTGCCGATGGCGATGAAGAGCGCATGTCGATGGGCTACCGCAAGTTCATGAACGAACACCCGGAGAAGTTTGCCAAGGCGGATGCGATGTACCTCTTCGGCGGCCAGTCGATGACAGGCGCCAGCGGCGTCGGCGGCGGCTCCGAAGGATTGTTCTACATCGAGCTGACGACGAGCGGCGCGAAGTGGGGTCAGGGCCCGAACTACAGCGACATCCATGGCGGCCGCAAGCGCGTGGTGTCCTCACCGGCCTGGCGTCACATGAAGATGCTGTCGACACTCGTCGACGAGAGCACCAACAAGGTTCTGATCGACGGCTTCTACGATAACGCCGTGACGCCGACGAAGGAGCAGGAAGCCAAGCTGCGCGAGGCAGCCAAGACGGTCGACCTGAAGCAGATGGCGGAGAACCTCGGTGTGGAGAAGTTCTTCACCGATGATCCGTTCACCTACCTGAAGCAGGCGCGCTATGGCATGTCGATGAACCTCGACGGCATCTGGGGCGGCAATATGTTCGCGGGCGGCTCGGGCTCGATCCTGCCTAACAAAGTGGTCTCCAAACACAGCTTCCGTTACGTGCCGAACGTCACTTCGGAAGAGATCACCGCGAAGTTGCGCAAGCACCTGGACAAGCGCGGCTACACGGACGTGGAGATCAACGTCATCGGTGACATGCCGTGGTCGCAGGTGCCCTCGAACACAGAGATCGGGCGCGCCGTTGCGAAGACACTCAAGGCCTTCAACATCACCCATCCGCCGCTCTCTGACGAGCCGACGTCTGCCAACGGCGCCGGGATGATGGCGGGTGCGTGGCCAGCCTATCTCGTGCGCAACGAGAAGCTGATGTTGCCTGTTGTCGGCGGCGGCGCCGGTACGGGTGGCAATGCGCACGCGGCGAATGAGTTCTATGTGATCGAAGGCGCAGGCAAGGTCTACGGCATAGCGGGCGCGGAGAAATCCATCGCCACCACTTTGTACAACTTCGCCGGCAAGAACTGAGACGTCAGCGGCGATGGAGAAAATGCGCGTGAAAATTCAAATGATGGTGGCGGCGCTCGTGGGCGCTTCCCTGCTGGCGGGCTGCGGCAAGAAAGAGGAGGCGCCGTCAGGTGCCGCTCCGGCCGCCGATGCGGCGGCCACGCCCAAACTGGGAATTCGTCCGCACGGTGACGAAGAAATCCAGATCGACATGAGTCAGATCAAGTCGGATGAGCTCAAGAAGGTGTTCAGCTACATCGACGAGCACATCGACGATCATGTCGTCACTTTCCAGAAGTGGATCCAGCAGCCCTCCGTGTCCAACACGGGCGAGGGCATGCAGGAATCCGCCGAGATGGTGAAGGGCTTCTTCGACCAGCTGGGTTGCCAGGAATCGCAGATCTATGACATGGGCATGACCGAGTGGGGCCAGCAGGGCAACCCGGTGGTGTTCGCCAATTGCGATGAAGGCGCGGAGAAAACTCTCGTGTTGTACTGGATGTACGACACGATGCCGGTGACGCAACCAGACTTATGGAAGGCGCCGCCGTTCGAAGGCCGTCTGGTCGAACAGGCACCTTACAAGAAGGTGCTGATCGGCCGTGGTGCCAACAACTCCAAGGGTCCTCAGGTCGTGCAATTGAACGCGCTGATGGCGATCAAGGCGGCGACCGGCAAGCTGCCTGTCAACATCATCTTCGTCGCCGAGGGTGACGAGGAGCGCATGTCGATGGGCTTCCGCAAGTTCATGCTGGCGCACCCGGAGAAGTTCGAGAAGGCGGATGCCGTGTATCGCTTCGGCCGCCAAGGTGGCCTGAGCGGCGGTTCCGAGGGACTCTTCTACATCGAGCTCACGACGAGCGGCGAGAAGTGGGGCCAGGGCCCGAACTACAGCGACATCCACGGTGGCAACAAGCGCACGGTGGCTTCGCCTGCCTGGCGTCACATGAAGATGCTCTCGACGCTGACCGACGAGACCACCAACAAGGTGCTCATCGACGGCTTCTACGAGAACCAGTTGCCGCCGCCGCCAGAGGTAGAAGCGAAGCTGCGCTCCATCGCCGCGCGGACCAATCTGGAGCAGATGGCCAAGAACATCGGTGTGGAGAAGTTCTTCACCGATGATCCGTATACCTACCTGAAGCAGGCGCGTTACGGCATGTCGATGAATCTCGACGGCATCTGGGGCGGCAATATGTTTGCCGGCGGCTCGGGCTCGATCCTGCCTAATAAAATCGTCTCCAAACACAGCTTCCGCTATGTGCCGAACGTCACCTCGGAAGAGATCTTCTCCAAGCTGCGCAAACATCTGGACAAGCGCGGCTATACGGATGTCGAGATCAATATCATCGGTGACCAGCCGTGGGCGAAGGCCGCGACCGATACCGAGATCGGCCGTGCCGTCGTCAAGATGTTCGATGCCTTCAGCATCGAGCACGGCGAGCTGTCGTCGATCCCGACGATCGACGCCGACGGCGCCATGATGGACGACATGAACTCGCCCGCGTGGCCCGCCTATCTGTTTGTTACGAAGCCCGGCATCAACGAGAAGATCAACCTGCCGACGATCGGCGGCAACGCCGGCATGGGCGGCAACTCGCATGCGGCGAACGAGTATTTCGTGATCGAGGGCGCTGGAAAAATCTATGGCCTTGCCGGCGCGGAGAAATCTGTCGCCACCGTGCTCTACAACTACGCGGGCAAGAACTGATCAAGCGGAGAAGTATTTGTGAAAGTTTCTAAGGCAGTGGCGGCGGTGCTGATGGGGACGACCCTGTTGGCGGGGTGTGGCAAGCAGGCGGACACGGTGCCAGGCACCTCCGCGACGGCGGCGGCCGTGCCGGAGAAGCCCAAGTTGGGCATCCGTCCGTACGGTGACGAAGAAGTGAAGATCGACATGAGCCAGATCAAATCCGAGGAGCTCAAGAAGGTCTTCAACTACATCGATGAGAACATCGACGAGCACGTGATGAACCTGCAGAAGTGGGTCCAGCAGCCCTCGGTCTCGAATACGGGCGAGGGCATGCAGGAATCCGCCGAGATGGTGAAGGGTTTCTTCGATCAGCTCGGCTGCCAGCAGACCGAGATCTATGATCCGGGCATCACCGAATGGGGCCAGCAGGGCAACCCGGTGGTGTTCGCCAATTGCGATGAAGGTGCCGAGAAGACTGTCGTCATCTACATCATGTACGACACGATGCCGGTGACGCAGCCGGATCTGTGGAAGGCGCCGCCGTTCGAGGCACGTCTGGTCGAGCAGCCGCCTTTCAAGAAAGTGCTGATTGGTCGCGGTGCCACCAACTCCAAGGGCCCGGCGATGGTCCGGCTCAACGCCCTGATGGCAATCAAGGCGGTCGAGGGCAAGCTGCCCGTCAACATTATCTTCGTCGCCGAAGGTGACGAGGAGCGCATGTCGATGGGCTTCCGCAAGTTCATGCTGGCGCATCCCGAGAAGTTTGAGAAGGCGGATGCCGTGTTGGGCGGCGGCGGTTCCGAGGGCCTGTACTACATCGAGCTGTCGACGAGCGGCGCGAAGTGGGGGCAGGGGCCGAACTACAGCGATATTCACGGCGCCAACAAGCGCACGGTGATGTCGCCGGCCTGGCGTCACATGCAGATGCTGGCGACGCTGGTCGACCCTGTCACACAGAACGTCAAGATCGAAGGCTTCTATGACAACGTGACGCCGCTCACCAAGGAGCAGGAAGCGAGCTTGCGTGAGGCAGCGAAGAAACTCGACCTGAAGCAGATGGCCAAGAACCTCGGTGTGGAGAAATTCTTTACCGATGATCCATTCACCTATCTGAAGCAGGCGCGCTACGGCATGTCGATGAATCTGGACGGCATCTGGGGTGGAAACATGTTTGCGGGCGGCTCGGGCTCGATTCTGCCTAACAAGGTGACCTCCAAACACAGCTTCCGCTACGTGCCGAACGTGACCTCTGAAGAGATCACCGCGAAGCTGCGCAAGCACCTGGACACGCGTGGTTATACAGACGTCGAGATCAACATCATCGGCGACCAGCCGTGGGCAAAGGCCGCGTCTGACAATGACCTCAACCGGGCCGGCAAGAGAATGTATGCCGCGTTCGGCGTGCAGAGGGATGGGGGTCGCAGAGGAGAGGACGGGGAGCTCAGTAGTACGCGCGACATTCTCGGCAGCGGCGCGAGCATGGCGGGTGCCTGGCCGGCTTATCTCTTCGTCAACAAGCCCGGCATCAACGACAACCTCGATCTCGAGATCGGCGGCGGCGCCGTCGGAAGGGGCGGGAACGCGCATGCGGCGAACGAGTATTACGTGATTGAGGGCGCGGGCAAGGTCTACGGCTTTGCGGCCGCCGAAAAGTCAGTCGCGACCGTTCTGTACAACTATGCGGGCAAGAACTGAGCCCCTGGAAAACCAAGTGGAGAATTTCGCAGTGAAGAAGTTTGAGGTATCGGTGGTGATCGCGGCGCTGGTGGGAGCTTCCCTCCTGGCAGGCTGCGGCAAGAAGGAAGAGACGGCTCCCGGCGCAGCTCCAGCGGCCACCGCGGCGGCGACGCCCAAATTGGGGATTCGTCCGCATGGCGATGAAGAAGTCAAGATCGACATGAGTCAGATCAAGTCAGATGAGCTGAAGCAGGTCTTCAACTACATCGATGAACACATCGACGATCACGTCGTCACTTTCCAGAAGTGGATCCAGCAGCCGTCGATCTCCAACACGGGCGAAGGCATGCAGGAATCCGCCGAGATGGTGAAGGGCTTCTTCGATCAGCTGGGTTGCCAGGAATCGCAGATCTATGACATGGGCATGACCGAGTGGGGCCAGCAGGGCAACCCGGTGGTGTTTGCCAATTGCGATGAGGGCGCGGAAAAGACCGTCGTCATCTATTGGATGTACGACACGATGCCGGTGACGCAACCAGACTTGTGGAAGGCGCCGCCGTTCGAAGGCCGTCTGGTCGAACAGGCACCTTACAAGAAGGTGCTGATCGGCCGTGGCGCGACCAACTCCAAGGGTCCGCAGGTCGTGCAGTTGAACGCGCTGATGTCGATCAAGGCGGCGACCGGCAAGCTGCCCGTGAACATCATCTTCGTCGCCGAGGGTGACGAGGAGCGCATGTCGATGGGCTTCCGCAAGTTCATGCTCGAGCATCCGGATAAATTCGAGAAGGCGGATGCCGTGTACCGCTTCGGTGGCCAGGGCTCGCTGGGCGGCGGTTCCGAGGGACTCTTCTACATCGAGCTGACGACGAGCGGCGCGAAGTGGGGCGAGGGCCCGAACTACAGCGATATCCATGGCGCCAACAAGCGCACCGTGTTGTCACCAGCCTGGCGTCACATGCAGATGCTGGCGACGCTGGTCGATCCAGTCACGCAGAACGTGCTGATCGATGGGTTCTATGAGAACCAGGCGCCGCTCACCAAGGAGCAGGAAGCCAAGTTGCATGAGATCGCGAAGACCATCGACCTGAAGAAGAACGCGCAGAACCTCGGCGTGGAGAAGTTCTTTACGGATGATCCGTACACCTACGTCAAGCAGGCGCGCTACGGCATGTCGATGAACCTGGACGGCATCTGGGGCGGCAACATGTTTGCGGGTGGCTCGGGCTCGATTCTGCCCAACAAGGTGGTCTCCAAGCACAGCTTCCGTTACGTGCCGAACGTCACCTCGGAAGAGATTCTCTCCAAGTTGCGCAAGCACCTGGACAAGCGCGGCTATACGGATGTTGAGATCAACATTATCGGTGACCAGCCGTGGGCGCGGGCCGCGACCGATACCGAGATCGGCCGTGCCGTCGCGAGAACCTTCGACATCTTCGGCATCCAGCACCGTGCTCTCGAAGCGACGCCGGACATCTTTGCCGGTTCCGGAGCGAACCTCGCGGGCGCGTGGCCAGCGTATCTGTTCGTCAAGAAGCCGGGCATCAACGACAAGCTCGACATCCCGACCATCGGCGGCGCCGCTGGCGAGGGTGGCAATGCCCACGCGGCCAACGAGTACTACGTGATCGAAGGCGCCGGCAAGACCTACGGTCTGGCGGGTGCTGAGAAGTCTGTCGCCACCGTGTTGTACAACTACGCGGGCAAGAACTGAAGATCGGTCGCCGTAAGCCGCGAGCCACAGGGCTCGCGGCTCCTTCAGTCGGATGAAAGTTCAGATATCCCAGGGATTCCGTAATGACAACTCCCGTAATTTCTCTCCAGAACCTCAAGAAGGTTTATCAGCTCGGCGACAACACCGTTTACGCCCTGGGTGGCGTAACGCTGGACATCATGCCGGGTGAGTTCGTGGCGATCGTGGGCCCGTCCGGTTCGGGCAAGTCGACGATGATGCACATCCTCGGCTGCCTCGATCGCCCCACCGAGGGCAAGTACCTGCTCAATGGCAAAGATGTTTCCAGCCTGTCGCGCGATGAGCTCGCCGAAGTCCGCAACAGCGAGATCGGTTTCGTGTTCCAGGGCTTCAACCTGCTGCCCAGAACGACAGCGGCCGAGAATGTCGAAGTGCCGCTGCTTTATTCGCGCCCGATTTTGCCGGTGGAAGAGCGGCACAAGCGTGCAGTAGCAGCCCTCAAGGCACTTGGACTCGGCGACCGCGCGGATCACCATCCGAATCAGCTTTCAGGCGGCCAGCAGCAACGTGTGGCGATCGCCCGCGCGCTGGTGAACGAGCCGACGCTGATTCTCGCCGACGAGCCCACCGGCAACCTCGACACCAAGACCAGCATCGAGGTGATGCGCATTCTTCAGGAATTGCGCGAGCGTCGTAAGATCACGATCGTGTTGATCACGCACGAGCCTGATATCGCGGCGTACGGCACGCGTATCGTCATGGTGCGCGATGGCGCTGTGATCAGCGACCAGCCCAACATTCCCCGCAGCACGCTGGAGGAACCTCATGCTCCGGCACCCGCAGTGGCGGCGGCAGGCCGGTAACTCATGGAGGCAGCTCGTCACCTCTTGATGCTCGCATGGCAGGCGTTGCAGCGGAATCGTGTGCAGACCACGCTTGCCATGTTAGGAGTGACCGTGGGCGTTGGCGCGCTGGTGGCGAGCATCGCGCTGGGTCGGGGTGCGCAGGATTCCATCAAGGAACAACTGCTCGCCGCCGGTTCCAACATGATCATCATCACGGCCGGCAACTACGCGGTACAGCGACCGCAGGGTACGGAAGGACCGGCGGGTCATGAGTCCGCGGCGGCGTTGTATCGTCCGCGGGAAGATGGCTTTCGTCAGGTCAGCTACTGGTCCGACATTCAGCCGCGGGCTGGGTCTCGCCGCGCGGGTCTCACCAATGGCGGGTTGTACTATCCGGGCGAGGGTGGGTTCTTAAAGACACACTTCGAAGATGATCCGAACGCGGTGCATGACCATCCCACTGCCAAGGAGCGCCTCGGTGACTCCATGGCGGGGCTCGGTTCCGCGGCGACCTTGACGCGCGACGACGCCGAAGCGATTCGCAAGGAAATTCAGGGTATCCAGTACGTCGCGGCGGGTGTGCATGAGAACGCGCGCATCACTGTGGATGGTCCGGGAGCGCAGAGCTGGCTCACGCGTCTTCACGGTACAGAGGCACAACTGCCTGTCATCAGACGCGGCTGGATCATCACTCAGGGCGAGTTCCTTACCCAGCAACATGTTGACCAGGCGGCGGAGGTCATGGTGTTGGGTCGCATTGTCGCGGACAAACTGTTCGGCGAGGGCTCGAACCCCGTAGGCAAGTCCGTGATGCTGTGGAACCAGCGCTTCAAGATTATCGGCGTCGTCACCAGCAAGAGCTGGGCAACGCAGCCCGTGGCGGGCGACGACCAGTTCGACGCGGCTTATATTCCAGTGTCGACCGTTCACAAGCTGCTCAATCTCTCCAAGCTCAACACGATCACAGTGACCACGGCCTCCGTGGGTGACACCACCGATGTCGCGAAACAGCTCGTGCAGCTGTTACGCAAGCGGCATGGCATGACAGAGCAGATGGCCGACGACTTCACGGTGAAAACTCAGGCGCAGCAACTGCTGGGCAAGGGCCTGCCGCCGGATCTCGCGCGTGTCGTCGCGGGAAATCTGGTCAGTGTCGACAAGCTCACCATCGAACAGCTCTCCAATTCCTTGACGCGCTCGAACCGCACCATGATGGGCCTGCTGGCCGGCGTGGCGACGGTATCGCTGTTGGTAGGCGGCATCGGCGTGATGAACCTGCTGCTGCTCTCAGTGACGCAACGTACGCGAGAGGTTGGTTTGCGAATGGCGATGGGTGCCCGAGGTGGCGACGTAGCGCTGCAGTTTCTTCTCGAGGCTGTATTGCTCAGCGTGATCGGTGGCGTGCTCGGCGCCATTCTCGGTTACGTCGCCGCGAACGGACTGGAGACGTTCTTCAACTGGTCGGCAGTCGTATCGCCGGTGTCGGTTGTGCTGGCGATCATCGTCGCAGCGCTGCTTGGCGCAGTGTCGGGTGCCTATCCGGCGCGCCGTGCGTCACAGCTCGATCCCATCGTCTCGCTCCGTCACGAATAATCGAGGTCGAGTCATATGAATTTCCCCCACGCTGACAGAGCTGTTGTCCATGCTTATTAATCTTCAGATGGCCCTGAAGGCGCTCATGCAGAATCGCCTGCAGGCACTGCTGACTTTCTGTGGCATGAGTGTTGGTGTCGCGATGGTCGTGATCGTCTCCGGGCTGGGCCTGGGTGCCCAGGCGAAGATCGAATCGCAGATCGAAAGCGCCGGACCGACGATGATCACCGTGCGCTCGGGCAACCTGCGGCCCGCGGCGATTGCCGGCTCCGGCCAGGATACCAGTGGCGGCGAGCAGGCCGAAGGCAATATGAGCGCGATGGATGGCTCGGGTGACGCGAACCTGGGTCTGGAATCGAACTCTGCAGTGCTGGACGCCCGCAGCCGCGCCAAGGCGCCTCCGCAGGATAAGTTTCGCAGTCCCCCCACACCGCTGGGCAAGCCCGAGATGGAATTGCTCAGCAGCCGCATCCCGAACGTGAAAGCCATCGCGGGTAGCGCGGGGGGCAACTTTACTTTGGGAGCTGATGCCGGCGTGTCATCCCGCATCGTCCACCTGAACGGTATCGAGGCCGCCTGGCCGGACATGAAAGGCTGGAAGCTGCAGGAGGGTCGCTGGATGACTTCTGAGGAAATCGTCGGCGCACAGCCCGTCATGTTAGTTACTCCGGCGGTGGCCGCGCGGTTCTGGCCCGGCGTGTCGCCGCTCGACAAGACGATCACGATGAAGGGTCAACCGGTACGAGTGGTCGGTGTGATTACCGGTAACGGGCTCGACGAGGCCGGTGGCGGCACCGTCATCTCAAACGTCTACGTGCCCCTCGCGTTCGCGCAGCGCCTGCTATCTCAGGAGAAGTACGACACGATCACCGTTCGCACCACCTCAGTGGCGGCGACTTCGGCAGCCGTGGCTGCAATCAAGGAAGAGCTGCGCAAACTGCACAACCTCGGCGCGGATACGATGGACGACTTCCGCGTCGAGAGCCAGAGTGTCTCCGCGATGCCCAGCATGGGCATGGACCCGCGGCTGGCGCGCGCTGTCCACGCGAACGTAGTCGGCTTCGAGCAGGCTTCGTGGGAAGAAATGGCGAAGAGCTTGCGGGCCGCCGGGCGTACTTTTTCTCTGTTGCTGGCTGCGGCTGCTGCAGTGTCGCTGTTGGTGGGCGGCATTGGGGTAATGAACGTCATGTTGGTGTCGGTGGCCGCGAGGACGCGCGAGATCGGTCTGCGCATGGCGCTCGGTGCGCGTATGGGCGACGTCATGACACAGTTCATTGTCGAGGCAGTGACGCTGGCCGCGGTCGGCGGCCTGTTAGGCATCGCGCTGGGCGCCGGCACTTTATGGCTGGCCAGCCGCGGGTTCGCGTGGTCCACTGTCATCTCGCCCTTCATGCTATTGCTTGCGATCAGCATGGCCGCGCTGACGGGTCTGGTCTTCGGTTACGGCCCTGCGCGCCGTGCCGCTGCGCTCGATCCGGTCATCGCGCTCAAGTCTGAATAAGCATTCAACTGATTATCTGATTTCTGGAGTGATTCCATGGCTTCGCTGATGCCCGTCAATATCCGCCTCGCGTTCCGTTCTCTGGGCCGCAACCGCCTGCGCACGGTGCTGACCATGCTGGGTATCATCATTGGTGTGGCCGCCGTGCTGACCATGGTCGCACTGGGTACTGGCGCGCGTGCGTCGGTCGAGGGCGAGGTGAGCTCCGCCGGCACCAATCTTATTTTCGTCAAGGCTGGCAACTACACGCGTGGCGGTGAGTCCGCCGGTATTCAGGCGGGTACGGGTGCGGCGAAAACCCTGACCCCGGCTGATAGCGAGGCCGTGCGTGAGCAGATCGAAGGGATCGCGGACATGAGCCCCGGCCTGTCCGTACGGAGCTTCCTCACTTCCGGTGACCAACGCGCGTTCGCCAGGGTTCAGGGCGTGGAGCCGAGCTTCGCCCGGATGTACTCATGGACTTTCCCTGCGGGCAAAAATCTCTCCGGCGGTGACAAACCGGAGGCGGTGTTGGGTGCGACTCTGGCCGCCACGCTGTTCGGCGCTGAAGGCGAGCCGGTGGGCAAGATCATCAAGCTGCGCGACGTGGAGTTCACAGTGGTGGGCGTCACTGACAGTCAGACGGAAGATCAGGCTGATGTGATGTTTGTTCCATGGCAGGTGTTGCAGAAGAGTCTCCGCTTTGCCCACGTCGAGACGATTACGGTCGCTGTGCAGAAGTCGGGCGAGGCTTCGCGAGTGGCGACGGATATCACGAAGCTGCTGCGGGATCGCCACGGGATCAAGAGCACGACTCCGCCCAAAGGTTATCTGGCCGAGATGCGTGGCGGTGGTGACATTCCTGACGATTTCACCGTAACCACGCAGGCCGCGGCGGCTCTGACGAAGGGCCTGTACACGCCGGCCGCTGCGTTCGCTCTGGCCAACCTGCCGAAGCTGGATGAAGTGACGCTGGAAGAGATGGCCGATACGCTCGACCGCGCCAGCGACACGATGACGGCTTTGTTGGCAAGCATCGCCGGCGTCTCGCTGATTGTCGGCGGTATTGGCATCATGAATATCATGTTGGTTGCGATCACTGAACGTACTCGTGAAATTGGCCTGCGCATGGCGACTGGCGCCCGTTCGGGTGACGTGGCCATGCAGTTCCTGATCGAGGCGATCACGCTGAGCGTGATGGGTGGCTTCATTGGTCTGGCTCTCGGGTTGTTGACGGCGAAGATCGTGGGATGGTCACTCGGCTGGCCTGCGACGGTGTCGGTCGGCGCGATGGTGTTGGCGATCGGCATTGCCGGGCTGGTGGGACTGATTTTCGGCAGCTATCCGGCGCGGCGCGCTTCGCTGCTCGATCCGATCGAAGCATTGCGAACGGAGTGATGATGCGTGCTGCGTTCCTGACGGCCGCGTTGGTGGCCGTCTCGCTGGTTGCGGGTTGTCAGCCCAAATCTCCCGAAGCCCGTTTGGAAGATCAGGCCGAGCAGTTCGTCAAACTCGGCCTGTGGTTGGGCAAGACCCACAGCAGCGAGGTGGACGCCTATTTCGGTCCGCCGAAACTGGATGTGCGGGATGATAAGGATGCGCCGCCGCCCGCCGAGTTGCTGACAAGGGCGCGGGCACTGCAGGCGGAACTCGATAAGGATGCGGGCACATCGGACAGCGCACGCCGGCAGGCACTTTCGGGCAAGGTGCAGTACTTCATCGCGTTGTTGGAATCGATCACGGCGACCAGCCGCGTGCCTTTTGAAGAAGAGGCGCGGCGATTGTATGGCGTCACGCTCCCGGTGCAGGATGAAGCGGTCGCCAAGGCGAAACTCAAGGAGCTCGGTGAGCTGTTGCCGGGGCCCGGATCGGTTGCTTTTCGCGTGGCGTCTTACCGCAACCGTTTCATTGTTCCGGGTGATAAGCGGCAGGTGTTGTTCGAGCGGGCGCTCGAGGAGTGTCGCCGGCGAACCGCGCAACATTGGAAGCTGCCCGACAACGAGAAGCTGAAAGTGGAATGGACTCGCGATGTGGATGCCGCGTGGCATCGCTATGAGGGAAAGGGGCAGGGCAGTCTGCGCATCAATCCGGCGGCAGTTGCTTACATGGGTACGGCGCTCGATCTCGCCTGCCATGAGGGTTACCCGGGTCATCAGGCGCAGTTCCTGTTGCACGAGGCGGCGGCTGGGGCTCAGGGGCTGCCGGTCGAGGACACGATGATTCTGCTACGCACGCCGGCCTCGGTGTTGCGAGAGGGTGCGGCCAACTTCGCTGCGGATCTCGCGTTCCCGGCGGAGGAGAGGTTGGTTTTTGAGCGCGACGTGTTGTTTCCGCTGGCGGGCATGAAGGGCGCCGATGCGGAGAAATATCTCGTCGTGCATCGGCTGATCAACGAGCTGGCGTTGAGTGCGTTGCCGATCCTGCGCGACTATCGCAATAGCGTCATCTCATTTAATTCAGCTACTTTCAAGCTCGAGAGCGATGCGTTGATTGCGAGTCCTGCGTCGTTGCTGAAGTTTACGGATGAATATGGCGCGTACGTGGTGGGCTATACCGTGGCCCGGGATCAGGTGCGCAGCTATGTGGAGAAGACCGCTCAGCAGAGCGGCGAAGACACGTGGACGGTGCTGGGTCGATTGCTGACGCAGCTCGATGCGTCGGCCCTGTCGTCGCCGACCGGTTGAGGTTGGCGGTTTCCTGACATCGAAAGTGAGAGTGCCCTGTCGGGCATGGCTCTAACTAACCTAACAATGCTTAAGGCGTCGCGTTGATGCGTTACAGTCGCGAATTCAAGGTGGAAGTGGTCCTGCGTATCGTCGCGGGTGGAGAAGGTGTCGCCGCGGTGGCGCGTTCGATCGATATTGACGAGAAGATTGTTGGCCGCTGGCGTCGCGAGTATGTCAGGGATCCGGAGAATGCGTTTCCGGGGCCGAGCTTTCAGCGGCCGCCGGTGGGACGGCAGGCAGGGGCTGGTGCGACGGGTGGGGGGTCTGCGGCGGGGTGAGGGTGTGGTGCGGCGCTTGCCGCGGGACGGATCGTTGCAGTGATCGCTTAAGTCAGCATTGCCTAACTGAGAGCAGTCAACACCTCTGCCTCCACTATGACCAAACCATCAGACAGCTTCGATATAGCCCCGGGCTCTGAGGAGAACTCCAGCGAGGACAGACGGCCTCGATGCAAGTAAATGCAGAATCGAAACGACTCCGTGACATCCCCAATCCGGGCCGACACCGAGCCCGCAAACACCTTCTGTTCCTCGCCACGAGGATGAAAAAGAACATCATCGCTCCAGGATGTGTAGCCCGGATCACGAACGCTGTAAAAGACGGTCTTCGTTCCACGCGCCTGACGCTGAACCAGATCAAACCTGGTCAGTTGCTCATCGAGACGCCACTTCAGCCTCGCGGAAAGAGTCGAGCGCCACGCGTCGATACAAGCCCGTTCATAAGGGCGCAGCTTGTTCCTGCCAAAGGCACGGTGAATCAGACTTGCCAACTGATGGAACATGTCACTGGCACCCGCACGAGTTTGCAGCTGCTGTTACACCCGCCCGGGAATCACTGGAGCGCTTTGGCCGCCGCAACAGCGGCTGCAGCGTCGACAACGCCAGCGCCACACTGATTGCATGTTCTTACAAACGGTCGCGCGGTCTGCTTCAACACGGATTCGACCTGATCCGGAGTCAGGCTCGGTTTCACGGAGTACATCAAAGCGACGACGCCCGTAACGTGCGGCGCGGCCATCGACGTGCCTTCCATGTTCAAATACATGTCGTCGCCGGGCTCGCGTCTCCCGGTATTCGACGTCGAAAGTATGGTGCCTGGAAAACCGATCGCCGGGAAATCGCCGCCCGGAGCAGCGATATCTACCAGATCGCCAAAATTACTGTAGCTCGCGCGCCCTCCAGACTGCCCGACCGCGGCAACGACGATAACGCCCCTGCAGTTTGACGGGAAGAAGTCACGCACATCGATCTCATAATTGCCGGCCGCAACAACAACTGTCACGCCGCGACTGCGGGCGGCGTCGATCGCCTGTTGCATTGTGTTCGGACATTCTCCGTCTATGCCTAGAGACAGATTCACGACTCTGGCGGGCAGGGGATTCACCGGAACACCCGTCACAGGGGCGCCGGCTGCCCAAGCTATCGCATCCGCAATGTCAGAAAGCGCGCCACCACAGCGACCCAAGGCCCGTACAGGCACCACCTTTGCATCGAAGGCTACGCCAGCAACGCCCACACCGTTGTTAGTTCTCGCAGCGACGGTGCCTGCAGTGTGCGTGCCGTGCCAGTCCGAGGTCAGAGCCCTGGCGTTCGCGCGTAATGGAACCCCCCGGCAGTCGTCGCCTAACCAATTGCCTGGGTCGAGAGCACTACTGTCGCGAGCATCGCCGTCGTTGGCTCTCACGAGATTGGTGACGAGATCGTAGCCACCCACAATGTTCTCGACGAGATCCGCATGGGGTCGGTAGCCCGTATCGACCACAGCGACGGTGACGCCTTTTCCGGTAGCCAGATCCCATGCCGCCGGAAGATTTATTCCGCCCGCCGCTTCAAAGTAATGCCATTGCTCGTTGTACCGCGGATCGTTGGGCGCGAAGGCAACCTGCAGGATCTTATCTTCTTCAGCAAACTCCACGCTCGGGTCGGAGGAGAGGTCCGCGAGAAGCTGTTTGATCTGGCTGTCAGCCAGTTGACTGTCAATACTGAGAACCTGCGCGCCATTCGTCATGCGGCGAATTTCCGTCACGCGCGTACCGTAACGTGCAACGGTATCGGCCATGACTTGCCTGGAACGCGCGTCTGCGGCTTTGCTCGGGCTCGGATCCCGGTACTTGACGATGATGCCCTGAGGCAAGCCTTCCTGTGCGGGACTCGCGCCCACGCCGGCGCACAGCATGACAGCGGCACAGGACTTGATGAGACCTCGATAGATACAACTACTCAATTGCATGTCAGTTCTACTCCCTGAAAAAGTGCGACCGTCCGGTGGTCGGTGCGGAGGAACTGATGAGTCTGTGTTGAGGAGCAGGCAGCGTCAATCCGACGCGCGGGTTGAATATGTTTGTTTATGTGACAACTCGCGTGTCTGGCGCAATTTCTCGCTCTGTATAGCCAGATCCTTCTGGCGGTGAAAATCTGAGTGCACGCCGAGGCGAGCTCAAAAACAAGGGCGAGTTCCGACGCCGCGCGACGTACGTCCCTGAATCTCGTAGTTGGCTTCGCCGGGCTGCTGCAGTCCGCACGCCCACCGGACTGCCGACCGCGGCAATTCACCCTGAACCGATTGCATTCCTCGCTGAGATATTTCCGTGTGCGGCAGCAGATGACTTCTGGATACACGCTCGCCTCCAGAGGAATCAAGGATGATACCTATGCCGCGTCATGCTACGTGGATGCCCCTGCTATTGGCGGCTCTCGTGCTATGGCTACTGGCCCCCAGATCGCACCCGCCGGACGGTCATATGTGACGGTCGAGGCGGAGCAGTCCCGCAGCTGCCGCCACTGCCTGAGCCTTACCAGAAGTGCCAAGCTGCGGGGCCTTAGCGATTGTGACGAGTGCAAGAAGGTCGTTGAATTCCGAATCCAACAGATCCCCAAGATGCGGAGGAAGTATGAATAGGGAAGCCACACGGCACCTGCTCTCGCTGTTAGTCCTGGCCCTAGGGAGTGTTTTCGCGTACGACGCGCGCGCCGGTACTCCGCTTCGCGTGGAGGTATCTGTGACCAACTCGCTCGGGCTTGAGGCCGTCGTATTCACTATTACCAACAGTTCGGATGTGGCGGTTGAGATTGATGAGGCCGCGCTCCCTTGGGGGAACAGATACAGCGTGCTTCTGGTCGCTCTTCTGAAGAAAGCGCAAGAACCCGTGCGCGCTGGATATCCTGTTGACGACGTTTTCGTTGCGAAGCCCGTGAAGATTGCACCGGGGCGGCAGCTGCGCGGCACCGTCGCGTTGTCGGAACACTTCGGCGAACTAGCGGCCGTGAGAAAGCGGGATGACCTGATAGTTTTCTGGTATTTCGAGCCCAAAGATACGGGCGGTAAGGCGCTGGGACAGTACGGAGGTTGGGTGTTGCTTCCGAGAAATGCGAAGGAAGGATGAGCTGTCGGCGCGAGCTTCACCCTATCTACAACTACTTTAGGGATTATGGCCCGGGGATAAGCGGGTTAGCGAACGTGGGCTATTCTACGGTCGACTTCGAGAGGCTGGGGTCTCTCGAGGTTGCTACGAATCGTTTCAATTTGTTCACTAGGCTGGAAGACGCGGTGAAGTTTGCGCCTTCGCATCATCGGCTGCGCGGAGCACGCACCGTTCATTCCGCTTAGAAGCGTCGCTAGACTTCAAGGCCGCTCTATAAGATAGGCTCGCGGTAGCTAACGAGGCGACGTTGTGGTGCGAGCTTTCATTCCTCTTATCGAGCTGGATTTTATAAATCCGAACATTATCCAGCGGCGATCACGCCTGCTACAGCATCATGGATAGATGCGACAGGGGCTTGTGAAGAAAGTAAATTGTGCGAATAGGTGGCAATCGTGAAAACAAGTCTCGGCATCGCGCTTTTCTCATCGGTACTGGGAAACATCGTTCTACTCTATCGCGTTTTCGATATGGGAGTGACAATGAGCTATGGAGCAGACGAGATTAGTCGCAGGAGCCAGCAGATAGCGGATGTACAGATGTTGATACCGTTGCTAATGCCTCATACGTCCCGTGCAGACGTCGTGACCGCAGCTCAAAAGGAGGGCTTGGAAATTCTTGATAAGAGAGATGAAGGTCTGTATGTCGGCGGCATTCAATTCACGTTCTTGGGGGATCGAATCGCTGCTGTGAATTTCGAATAGGGCGGGCTACATTAAAACTACTTCAGAGACTATGACCCGCTGCCCAGACGTTCCAGGCGAAGTGTCAGTGCGGCTCAGGCAGTGGGCGATAATTCCCGGAAGGCAGGCACATGAGTGAACGAACTCGCTGTTTGTTAACCCGCAGAGTTCGACTGCAGGCATCGAGTATCTGCTCAAGCCTGCCTTGCAGCTCTTGGTGCTCTTGCCGCTAGGCATCGGTATCTCATGGATAGTGCGTCGGCGCGCCACATGAAACTGTAATCCGGGCCGCGGACTATGACGAAGACCGCCACGATTGATGCCGTCAAGCTGATAAATCAGAACGTCACCCTCACCCCCAAATAATACCTCCGCCCCAACACATCATAATATTGCGGCTGTGAAAACCCTGCGCCGTTGGTTCCCGGCCCGATACCCATCCGGTTAGGGTCGCGGTCCATCAAATTATCAACCCCCACCGTAACTGACAATTCATCCTTCACCGACCATCCGGCCGCCAGATTGAAAATGTCATACGACTCCGCCCCCTGAAACGGCGTGCTCGGGTCCGTCACATACGCCGCATTCCTGATCGAAGGCAGATGTCGCCACGTAAGCGACGCGTGACCGCCCCCCAGCGCATAACTCAGCATGGCCACCGTGCGATAGCTAAACAATCCATTACGTGCCAGCGTGCCCGCATTCTCCAGCGGCTCCTGCGTCGGGTAATCCTGCGACTCATAGGTAATCAGCTTGTTGAACAGCACATCCAATGACACAGTGCCCGGCACGCGACGCAACCCCAGGTCCTCCAGCGCCACCCGCCAGCTCACCTGCGTATCCACCCCGGAAGTCTCCAGCCTGCCAAGATTCATATAAGGCGAACTGACAGACGTCCTGTTCCCCGTCACATCATCGCGAAGAATGCGCCGACATAACCCATTCGGATCATCAATCGAATACTCAGGATTGCTGATCCCATCCCGGTTGAAGCACAAATCATAAGTCGTCTGCGCGCTCACGAACGCAATGGCCTCGCTGATCCTGATTCGATACCAGTCCACCGTCAGCGTCGCATCCCGCGCCAGCGGATGCTCTAGAGGCGACCTCAACACGATGCCCGCCGTATACGTCTCGCCTTCCTCGCTCTTCAGCTCCGTGTTGCCTTGCCGAAGCTCGATCTCGCCGCCGTCAGTGCGGCCGTCCCCGCGAAAATTGTCAGGATCCGCATCGAAGTTGGAACTGCTATTGCCAATGAGCGCCGAGCACAGCGCCTGCACCCGAGCGCGATTGGGATTGGACCTCACATTGCCATTGGAGTCCCGGGTATCAACCCGACACGGATCCGGCCCACGAGTCGTCACCGTAATGGCGCTCTCGCCCAGGAACAGCTCATTGATATTGGGCTCGCGATTGGCAAACTGATACCCACCGCGCAACCGCACGTGTCTGTTAGGCGCCCAGCTCAGCAGGCCCTTGTACGTCGGAGTGCTACCCGCAGTATCGTACTGCGAATAACGTCCACCCAACTCGAGCTCCAGAGTCTCTGCAAACCGTTTCTCCCGCAGCAGTGGCACGAGCAGCTCACCATAGACTTCCTTCACGCTCGTATCGCCACGGACATTGGCATTCGCGAACGAGCCGACCGGAATGTCGATGATCGAGTTGGTCTCGCGCAAACTGTCCGGCAGGAATTCAAAATCATTGCGGCGGTAACTGATGCCCGCCGCGCCGCGCACCTGTCCGGCGGTGAGATCGAACAGCCCGCCCTGAAAATTAGCTTCGACGATGTTTTGCGTGAGCCGCGTTCTGTCCGCGAGAGCCGCGGTAATCGCGTCCACACAATCCTGCGAGACCGCGAAAGTCTCGAACACAGGCAGGCCGCTCGTGCACTTCGCCGACGTCTGCCCCTCGCCACTCAGCGTCAATCCACGACCATAGAAAGGCGCTTCCACCACAGCGCGATACCGCTGCAGCGTCGCAAACCCGATGTAGTTGCTGTCGGTCTGGGAGTCGCCTCGCGATACGTACGCTTCCCAGGTCCAGTCGTGCCATCCCAGCTTTCCATTGAAGCCCACCAGCAACTGCAGAACCTGTGCCGAGTTTCGCAACTGCCGCGTCGGCAGGAAGTTGAGCGGCCAGCCGAGCAGCCAGTCCGCGTCCCGGCCGGTCAGCACGACAGGCTGTCCCGTGTTCGGATCAAATTCTGTCGTGCTGTAAACATTAGGCCCGCGCGAATCCAGCAGAGTGGCAAGCTCCGCAGGCACCGGATGTTCGGCGTCTCTGGGAATGCTGGCTGCGAAGCCGCCCGTGGCACTCACCGGATTGGAGCGCGACCAGGCTTGCGCATTGACGAAACTCATCTGCGCAAACACAGACACCTGATCGGTGATGTCATGATGACCCTTGCCGAAGACCGAATAACGCCGCAGCGGGCTCGACAACAGCGCCAGCAGATTGTTCTCCCCCAGAAAGCCACTCGGCTGCAGCTTGTACTGGCCGTCACCGAGGGGGCCGGTGTATCCGAGGGCGCCGTCCTCCTTGAAGAGGCTGGCATCCGTATTGAACAGAAACGGAGTCGCGCGGTTCACGTTCACGCCCGGCAGCCGTTGAGGAAACAATTCATTCGCCGTCTGCTGACTGGGCAGTCCCCCCGTAGCAGCGTTAGGTTGGTACGACGGAAAGTTGAGGCGTGTCAGCGTTGCGGGCGAGCCGCTGTCACGCATCGCGTTCGCGTAGAAGGGATGATCGATCGCCAGCGCTTGTGAGCGGTCCCACCACTCCATTCCCAACATCACATTGCCGCGACCGTTCGATGTGTTGGCGCCGAGCAGCGCGCTGAAGCGGTTCTCCTCGCCATCGCCGCGCTCCGTCATGGCTCCTCGGTACTCGAAGCTCGCGCCTTCAAAGTCGTTTTTGAACTTGAAATTCACGACGCCCGCCATCGCGTCGGCGCCATACACCGCTGAGGCGCCGCCGCTGATAATCTCAACGCTCTCGATAGCAGCGGACGGAACAGAGTTCACATCGATGACGAGCGTGGAGTTGGCGGGCTGCGCGCGGCGCCCGTCGATCAACACCAGGGTGCGGTTGTTGCCGAGCCCGCGAAGATTCAGCGGCGAGATGCCCGGCGTGTTGGTGGCAGACGGAAACACATCGTTAGCTGAAAACTGCGTCGCTGACGGCACGAACTGCGGCAGGCGATTCAAAATGGATTCGATGCCGAACGTGGCAGACTCCTGCAGCGCCCGGCTATCAACAGTAAGAATAGGGCTGGCCGCCTGCAGATCGCGACGAGCGATGCGTGAGCCGGTCACCTTCACTTGCTCGAGAGACGCCAACGCGTCCACGCCGCCCGCGTCAGGGGAAGACCGCCGCACCGATTGATCCTGCGCAACCTCCCGCTCGCCCGTGTCCGTCCCAACACGCACCAGCGCGATCGTGTCGCCCCCGACTGACCGGAACGTCATCGACGTGCCCTGAAGCAAATGCTCCAAAGCAGTTTCGATCTCGTGCACGCCAACGACGCCCGAGGTGCGCAAGCTGGACACGCTCGCCCCGGCAGTCACTACTTGTATCCCGCTCTGGTCTGAAAATCGGATCAACGCTGTTGCAAGACTCTGCGGCGCAATGTCGAAGCGCGCCCTCCGACTCAGGTCCGCGGCGAGTACTGAAGTGCAGCAAAGGGCGATCAACGCCCCCCATCCGAACACGGAGCGAGAGCGCCAGAGGCGCAGGGCGCGCACTGCGTAACTACCCGCGGGGCACGAGGGTCACATCCTTGTCCCCGGAATCCTCCATGACCGAGAGCGGAAAGGACTGTTCCAGCGCACGGAGCCAATGCTCGATACGCCGTATATGCACCGTGCCGGAGAAAGACAACGTCCTGAGGTCTTTGTCACGGATCACGATGGCGCGCGGCGAATAGCGGTTCACACTCGCCACCACGCTGCTGAGCGGCTCATCCACAAACTTCAACACGCCCGTGCGCCACGACGTCGCGATATCGGGATCCACCGTGCTGATGTAAAACACCTTTGCATCATTCGAATAAGTCACCTGCTGCCCGCTGGAGACGCGCACGCAATTAGCGGACGGTATGCACGAAACGGTTGGACCCTCGCCCCCGCGAGCGACATTGACCGCGCCTTCGTTGACCGTGACCACGATGCGCTCGGCATCGCGCCTGACATTGAACGCCGTGCCCACAGCCGTGACGCGCACCGGCCCCGCGGTGACGACGAAGGCGCGAGCCTTATCCTTGCGGACGCTCAAATACACCTCGCCATCGAGCATGTCCACTCTGCGCAGCGTCGAAGAATAGAGGAGCCTGACATTGGTACGCCCGCCGAGATCCATCACCGATCCGTCCGGTAATCGACTCGTGCTCAGCACGCCGGTCGGCGTGATGACGGCATGGCCCTGATCCTCGATGCCTTCACGGGGCATGCCCCAGAAGAGCAGCGCCGCACTCGCCGCGACCAACACGCTGGCCGCCAGCGCCCCGAACCATTTATAGGAGCGGCGCGATGCCGGCGCTGCGGGCGCCTCGCCAACTTCCGCCGAGGCGCGGGGAACGGATGTCAGGTTGCCGCTCGCCGTCCAGACCCTGGAGATGCCATCGAAAGCCTGTTGATTCCGCGGATCGCGCGCGCACCACTCGAGCCACGCCTCGACCAGCTTGTCGTCGAGGCGATTGCGCGCGAGCTCCTGTACCCATTCAGCGGCTTCCTCGAGCCGCAGCAGGTCTTCCTGCGAAGGAGCGCTGTTGTTCATGATTTCAGCTGCTGCGTTACGTTGCCGACCGCTGCGCCATCGAGACGCAGGCGGCAATGGATCAGCGCACGCGTGATGTACTTGCGCACCATGCGATCCGTCACGCCCAGCTGCGCAGCAATTTCCTCCTGACTCAGTCCGTCCAGACGAAAGAGGAGGAACGCCTCGCGCACCGGATCGGGCAACTCCTGAAGTATTCCGGACAGGCGATGCAAATCCTCGCGAGCGATAAACGAACGTTCGAGGTCGTCGTTAGGGTCGGCAAACAGCTCAAATATTTCCTGCTGCGTGAACCGTGATTCCGTCATCCGGCGCCTGACACGGTCTATCGCGAGGTTCGAAGCGATGCGAAACAGATACGCGTGCAGAAAGCTGCTCGCGTTTCTACGCTCGAGCTCGAGCAGCCTGACATAAGCCTCCTGCGCCACTTCCCGAGCTTCGTGCACCGAGCGCAGACGGAGTGCCAGAAAGCTCACAAGCGTCTGGTTATGCTCACGAAAGAGCCGCGCGATCTCCTCCGCGCGGCTCGCCGACGAGGCTTCCGCGCTCACCTCAAGATCGGCGCCAGCAGTTCGGTCTGGAATCATTCTCGGGCCTCATTAAGCGCTGCGGACGGATATTCACAAAGAACCCGGTTCCGGTTCAACGCCGTCAGACGTTTTGTATGAAGGGCCAAGTCTGGCCCTAACCGGAGGACCTGCGCACTTATTTTTATAACTCGATAAGCGAGCGCTTGTTTATCTGACATTGAGTTCTTGAGGGGGAAATCGATGATCGCAGTACGTTCCATGGTCAGGGCCATTCTGAGGGCCTCGGCCGGTGTAATCACGTCCATTACCATTCCTGCCGGCGCAGCCGGACTATGTCTGGTCACCGCATCACTGTCGCTGGTTGGCACAGCCCACGCGCAGGACGCAGCGCCAGCTACAACAGCTGAACCCGCTCCCGCCGCCAGCGCCGACAGACTTGAGGAAGTTGTCGTCGCCGGCACGCGCATCAAACGCCGCGACCTCGAAGCTAACAGCCCGGTCATCACCGTAAGCGACCAGGCATTCAAAGAGACGGGCGCTATCGGCATCGAGACGGTGCTGAACCAACTGCCACAATTCGTGCCAGGGCAGAACCAGTTTACGACAGGCGATATCTTTCCGAGCGCGACCAACACGCCGGGCATCTCGACGGTCAACCTGCGTGGTTTGGGCGCTAACCGGACACTCGTGCTGATCGACGGACGCCGTGGTCAGCCCGCCAACTCCACCCTGGTCATCGACACCAACTCCATTCCTTCCGCCGCCATTGAGAGCGTCGAGGTCATTAGCGGTGGCGCCTCCGCCGTCTACGGCGCGGACGCGATGGGTGGCGTGGTCAACTTCAAGCTCAAGAACAACTTCGAAGGCGCCGCGATCGAAATGCGCAGCGGCCTGACGGAAGAGGGCGACGGTGACGAAAGCACCGTGAGCACCTTGCTCGGCGCGAAGCTCGGCGACAACCGCGGAAGCGCAATGCTCGGGCTCGAATGGTCCAAGCGTGGGGCCGTGCTGCAAAAGGACCGCTCCTTCTACTCCGATGCGTTCACAGATCCCAACACCTCCGCGCTGGCGCTGATCCGGCTCAACACCGGCAAGTTTCAGCCGGCCGCGGCCGGGTTGCCCAACCAGGGCGTCGCCAATGGCCTGTTCCCGGAGCGTACTACGCCGAACGTTTCCACGAGCACGCCGTTCTTCTTCAATCCGGACGGCACACTTTATAAGGACGTCGGCGCGCTGGGGTTCAACGGCAACGTGGGTGATGGCACCTATCGCCTGTTGCCGAACGGCGTGCTCGGCGAGAACTACACCGAGGGACGCATCTCGAGCCCGCTCGAGCGCTATTCGGTATTCGGCAAGGCGGATTATCAGCTCACCGATCGCGTGCGCACTTTCGCGCAAATGAATTTCGTCCGCACGCGGGTGAATTCTGTGAACCAGGTCACGGGCGTCGACGGCGGATTCTCCGCGTCCATTCCCTACGGCGAGGGTTTGTATGGTCCGTCGGTCGACGTCAACGGCAACACACTGCCCGAGTACCTGGCAGGCGGCGCATTCGGGCTCAACTGTCCGGCTGTTGGAGGTTGCACGAAGTCACAGGCTTTCCCCGTCTCACCGGAGCTGGCCACGCTGCTGAACTCGCGCGGCCCTAACCGATATGTGTCCGCTACACAGACGACGCCTGTCTATGACTCGACGACCGGACAGCCGATCGCGCAGCTGGGTATCGACTCAAACTGGAGTCTGGGCGGCACCCTGTTCTATCTGCCCGGCCGTGAGCTCGAGAACACCACGAGCCTGTATCAGCTGCTGACAGGCCTCGACGGCGAGCTCGGTCTGGGCGACTGGACGTGGGAAGCTTACGTTTCACATGGCGAAACGGAGACGGATGCCAATTACCTGAACTACGCGTCGTTGCGTCGTTATCAGGCTGTGGTGCAGGCACCTAACTATGGCAGGGGCTACACCACCACCAACTCGGGTTCCACGAGCGCGAGTTGCACGAGCGGCCTGCCGATCTTCGGCAGCTTCGACGTCTCTGACAATTGCGCCGCCGCGATCACCGCGGCCGTCACGGATCGCACAACACTCAAACAGGACATCGTCGAGACCAACTTCCAGGGCGGACTCTTCGACCTGCCTGCCGGTGAGCTGCGTGCCGCCACGGGTTTGAGCTATCGCAAGAACAGCTTCACCTACAAGCCCGACGCGATGCGCGAGACGAACTCCATCGTCGACATTCCGGCCGGTGCGTTTGCGCAGGCGAATGTGGTTGGCGAGACCGATGTGAAGGAGGCATACGTCGAATTCCTGGTGCCGTTGCTGCGAGACATGCCGCTGATTCGCTCACTGGAACTGGAGCTGGGATACCGTTTCTCGGATTACAACACCGCGGGCAGCACGCCAACTTACAAAGGCTTGGTGAGCTGGGCGCCGAGCAACTACGTGCGGGTGCGAGGCGGATATCAGCTCGCGAACCGTGCTCCCAACATCAATGAGCTGTTCCTCGCGGATAGCGCCAATCCGGTCACCACGCGCGGTCCGGATCCATGTCGCGTCGATACGCGTGACGTCAATGGCAACCTGCCCAACAATCCTAACCGTGCGCAGGTGCAGGCACTGTGCTCCGCGCTCATTGGTACGGGCAACTCCACGTTCGATGCGGATCCGAATTCGTTCCGCGGCGACGGCCGTAACGATGGCGGTGAGATCGAGATGCGGACGGGTAACGTCGATCTCGAGAGCGAAGAGGGCAAGACCTACACGGTGGGCATCGTTCTGAGCTCGCCGTTCCAGCACGCGGCGCTCAGCAACCTCACGTTCGCGATCGACTGGTATTCGGTGAAGATCAGCGAGGCGATCTCGTTCGTGACGGCGCAGACGACTTACGACCTGTGCTTCAACCGCGATGGCATCAGCAATCCCACCTACTCGATCGACGATCCGAACGGGGTCTGCCGCAACATCGTGCGGGATGAGGTGAGCGGCAACCGGCTGTATGTGGATTCGCCGTACTCGAACCTGGGAACCATCGAAACCTCAGGTGTCGATCTGCAGGTGAACTGGCGCAGTGACCTGTCTGACCTGGGGCTCACGAGCATTCCGGGCGCTCTCGGCGTCGACATCTCGGCGAGCAAGCTCTTCACGTTCGACTCACAGGAGTTTCCGACCCAGCCTGCGCGCGATAACAAGGACACGATCGCGGTCGCCAACACCGGCTTCGGCGCGCAATTCGACTACCGTACTGTGACCACGGTGCGTTATTCGCTTGGCGGCACGTATGTTGGTCTCAACTGGCGGCACCTGCCTTCGGTGCGGAACGTGGCTGTCATTACCGATCCCACCACGACGACTCAGGGTGCGGATTCGTATGACATCTTCAATCTGTCAGGTGGCATGCAGATTGGCGATCACCTGCAGATCATGGCGGGCATCGACAATCTGCTCGACAAGTCTCCGAACATCGTGGGTGCCGGGCAGACCGTGAGTGTGGCGAGTGGTGGCACGACCCAGGTAAATGGTGTGGGTTCAACCAACACGAGCTTCTACGACGCGCTCGGACGGCGCTACTTCGCTGGTGTGAAGCTGACCTTCTGATCTTTTCCAAACCCGGCTCGGCGCTATAGGCCCCCCGCCAGCTTGCATACACGTAACCTCAAGTGTGCAAGGGTGGCGCCGAGCCGGGCCAGGATGGTCCCTGGTGCCGCACGGATTGCGGCCGGCACGGCATGCGCTGAGTCAAATTGGGAGTGCGGCTAGTCTGCCGAAGATTTGTCCTTCCCATTCAAGGCCTTGCGGGCCCCGGCAACGGGAAATGGAATGGCGTCCCCAAGGGGATTCGAACCCCTGTTACTGCCGTGAAAGGGCAATGTCCTAGGCCTCTAGACGATGGGGACGCGGTCCAAAAACGTAAAAGCGGACCTGGCCCAGGCGGTCCGCTTCGAGGGGCCGCATGGTATCAACTCCGGGGCGTTCCGCCAAACGAAGATGGAGCCATCGTCCATCCCTCGAGCCCGGCACGGATTCCCCTGGATTTTCCACTTGGTTCAAAGGTCGGCGCGACGCGACATGGCATCCTCGCTCCTCGCAATATGGAGCGTCTTTCCAATGTCGATGCGCGTTTATGTGGGGCTGCTCGCGATCAGTCTTGGCGCCGCCGCTTGCGGTGGCAGTGACCACCATGGTCCCCAAAGTTATTCTCTGGGGGTCTCGGTAACCGGGCTGTCGGGCACGGGCCTCGTTCTGCAGAACAATGGCGGCAACGATCTCGCCGTGCCTGCGAACGGCACGCTGACTTTCTCCAGCGTTGTCGTTAGCGGTGGGGCCTACAATGTTACCGTCAAGACACAACCCGTCTCTCCGTGGCAGACCTGCGCCGTTGGCGCGGGCTCCGGCACAATGGGCTCGGTGAACATCACCAACATCGCCGTGACGTGCACCACGAATCAATATGCCGTAGGCGGCACGGTCAGCGGGCTCAAAGGCTCCGGCCTCATGCTTCAGAATGGCGCCGGCAATGACCTTGCCGTTGCTGGCAACGGAGCGTTCGTCTTCCCGACGCGAGTCCTCAGCGGCGGGACATATGGAATTACCGTCAAGACGCAACCGGAGGCGCCCAGACAGAAGTGTGAAGTGACGGGGGGCCAGGGAACCCTGGCCGGCGCGGACGTCTCAGGTGCTTCCGTCACGTGCACCCAGCTCGTAGGCCGTTTCCTGTACTCCAACAGCGAAACCAACATCTATGGATACACGATTGATGCGCAGACTGGTGCACTTACCGCGATGAGCGGCTCGCCTTTCGCGGTGGGATATCGCGCCAATGCCATGGATGTCGATGCGTGGAGCAGGGCAGCTTATATCGTGAACGTGACAACTAACGATATGCGCGCATACACCATTGATCAGAACACCGGTGCGCTGGCCTACATTTCCGCGCCCATCGCCTCGACTTCCGGACCCGGCGTGGTTGCCGCAGTTCATCAGAGCGGCAAGTTTGCGTATGTCGGTAGCTTTGGCACGAGCAGCGTGGCGATGTATTCCATTGACCCGGTCACTCGCGCGCTGACGTCGCTCACGCCGCCGCACATCGAGTCCATCGGCTGGATGGTGTCGGATATTGTTATCGATCCCACCGGCAGGTTCGCGTTTGTGTCCAACGCGTGGACTGACGACGTTTCGGTGTTCTCAGTCGATGCCAGCACCGGTTTGCTGTCGTATGCACCCGGTTCGCCTTTCGCCGGAGCGGGTGACTATCCCGGCAGCATCGCGTTGACGCCGGATGGGAAATTTCTGTACACGGCGAACTATGTATCTCGCAACATCTCGGTGTTCTCGGTCGATACCGCGACGGGTGCAGTGACGCCAACCGCGGGCTCGCCGATCAATAGCCCGGGCATGCCGAGAGAGATCGTCGTTCACCCCTCCGGCCGCTTTGCCGTCGTTACGGATGATACGCGACACAGTTTCGACGTTTATTCTCTCGACCCCCGGACGGGAGCGTTGACGCCAGTTGCCGGCTCTCCGTTTCAAACAGGCGAGAGCACGACAGCTGTTGCAATCGAGCCGAGCGGCAAGTTCATTTACATCGGCGTCGGTTCTCTGAAGCGTATTTATGCGTACGCGTTCGATGAGGCGACGGGCACGCTCACCGCCGTGCCGGGATCACCGTACTTCGTCGATTTCAACCCCGGCGCGTTTGTTGCCGCCGACTAGGTCGATGACGCTATAACCCTCCGGCGACGTGGTGCTCACCGTCGCCGGGGGAGATGAGGGCAGGCGCGACTTCTCAATCAAACCGCGCGGTCAGCCTCGCAAACCAGTACCCGCCGTCGAACCCGAACGGGGAGACGACCGGATACACCATGCCGAAGATCCGGTTCAGCCGCGACGCATCGGGATAATTGTCGAAGATGTTCGAGCCGCCCACGGTGAGCTCGTAATGCTCCTTGAACGTATACGCCGCCTCGAGATCCACGAGCCACTCGCCGCCGTACGCCTCATCCGTCGAGCCGTCCAGCTCGGGGCCCGCATCCATGAACTCGCCGTAGTAGCTCGTACGCACCATCAGTGAGACCGGGCCCCGCGTGTGATTCACCGTGAACGAACCGCGATTCTTCGGCACCTGATTCTGCAGATCGAGCCCGCGCTCGCGCGTGATGATCTCGGGAGAGAACGAATCGATCTGGGTGTAACCCCGATTGAACGCGGCAGAGAGTGTCGTGCTGCCCCACTGGCCAAGATCGAAATCCGTGCGGGCCACGACGTCGATGCCGCGCGTGGTGGTATCGAAATCGTTCGTGAAGAACGCGATCGTGCCGAAGCTGCTGGCGCCCGGAATGCCTGACGCCTCGAGCTGCGCGGCCGTCTCCGCGTCGATCTCGATGTTGCCGGAGAGCGCGATGCGATCCTTCACCTTGATCTGATAAGCATCCACGGTGATGAGCAGCTTGTCGAACAGCGTCGCCACCACACCCACGCTGAGATTGTCAGATTCCTCAGGCTGCAGCGGCTTGGCGCCGAAGAACTCCGCGATGGGGTTGGTCGGCGGAATCGTGCCGCGCGCGATGGGATTCGGATTCCCCGGATCAAACGCCGTAGCAATGTTGGTCGTGTGAGATTGCCCCGGCGTTGGCGCGCGGAACCCCGTGCTCACCGCCCCGCGTAACGACAGATCGGGCAGTACCTTCAGCAGCACAGACAGCTTGCCGTTGGTGGTGTTGCCGAAGTCGCTGAAGTCTTCGTAGCGCCCCGCGATGCCGACAAACAGTCGCGATGTGACATCCCCTTCGAGATCGATATACACCGCCGTGTTGTCGCGAGAGAAACTGCCAGCCTGCGTCGGGTCGTAACCGGGAAAGCCATTGGAGCCCACCGGCATGCCGGAGTAGGGCGCGCCCGTCGCCGGATTGATCAGTGGATTGCCATTCGCATCCGCGAGGCGCGCATAAGGACCAATCTCCCACGAGAGCGGATCCCCCACGCCGATCTCATAATCTTCCTTGCGATACTCGAGGCCCGCGGCCACGTTGATCGGTGAAAACAGCAACCCTGTATCCCAGGCATAAGACCCATCCAGGTTCAGGTTCTGCTCCGTCTGCGTGAGCGCGCCGGGCTCGAATTCGCGCGGCGACTCGAGGCCGAGCGACGGATTCACCGTGTTGGCGAGATGATAGTCGAGCTTGCTGCGGCCGTAGCTGCCGCTCGCATCCCACTGGATGCCGGGCCCGAATTCACCGCGCAAACCTAACACCTGACTGAAGTCCGTCACGTCGGCGGTGAACCAGGGTGTGAAGCCGCCCGGGAAAATCTCCGCATACGTGAAGTTGCCCTGCGACGGATCCGTCGGATCTCGCGGCAGCGGCGCAAATACGGTCCCTGTGACCGGGTGCCGGTAATAAAAGCTTCCCCCTTGCTCCACAGAGGAATAATTGCCGAACGCGTAGAGCGAGCGGCTGCCTCCGAGATCGAGCCCCGAGTTCCAGAACGTGCGCGCCCCTTTGCTTTCCGGGCTTCCCCACAACTGAGCGGGACGCGGCACCGTGCTCTCATACGGCTCACCGGAGTCGATGAGCTCCTGAGCATCCGCACGCTGCACGCCGCGTGAAGTGCGATCGACATCGAGATATTCCGCGCTGAAGTTGAAGAATCCAGCGGGAGTCAGCTGCATGCCGATGTTGCCGGAGATCTTGATGTCCTCGCCATCGCCGGCGAAATAACGGCCGGTCTGGGTGGAGAAGTTCAGCCCGCTGGCGTTGTCTTTGAGAATGAAGTTGATCACGCCCGCGATCGCATCCGATCCGTATTGAGCCGACGCGCCGTCGCGAAGCACCTCCACCTGTTTGATCGCGATGGTGGGAATCTGCGCCAGATCAGGCCCCTGAGCACCCTGTGACATCTCGCCACTGCCCAGTTGCACCAGCGCCGAGCGATGGCGCCGCTTGCTGTTGATGAGCACGAGTGTTTCGTCAGGCGGCAAGCCGCGCAACGTTGCGGGTCTTACAAACGTGCTGCCATCCGAGATGGGGAAGCGTTGGATGTTGAAAGAGGGGACGAGCGTGCGCAGCGCGTCGTTCATATCCGTGGAGCCGGCCTTTGTCAGCTCCTCGCTGCGAAATACATCGATTGGCACCGGCGAATCTTCCAGCGCGAGATTCCCACGGCGCGTTCCGGTGACAATCACTTCCTCGACTGTTGTATCGGGTTCCTCAGATCGGCTTTCCTGCGCGACCCCGCACAAGTACAACAAAAAGATAGGCGCGGCCACGCGGCGCGCGCGCTCCCTGTGAGCTGGCATGATGTCTTTCTCCGTGACACGTGTTGTTTGTTTCAACAACACAGACTCTGCAAGAACATTGCCATCACGCTGTGGACGTTCTATATCTTGCGCGCGACGTATCCTGTGTCAGCGCTGCGAGCAGCTGAAAACGCCTTGATTCACCGCGCTGTTGGAATCGCGTAAGACTTTGGTGGAATGGGGCGTCGCACGGCATGGAAGAAGCGCGGTGACGCAGTGACAGAGTCGCAAGATGTGTCACGAGTTGGTGCGCGCGCAGCACGATCGTGCTCTACGAGTGCGTCATGCTGCACCACGTTTACCAAGGCACCCACCCTTGGCCTTGGCAGTAAGAGGGCGTGCCGGGTCGCGGCGCGCCGACAATCCAATCTCCGGACACTGGTTGCACGCTGCCAGTGGTACGCTCCGGCTCCGTTAAAACCAGAATGTTGCAGGAGCGCCTGACGCTCCCGAGAGATCATGCCGAGCACGCACGCTGTATCCGATTACCGTGCGGACGTCGATGGGCTGCGGGCAATCGCGGTCGGCGCCGTCCTCATATTCCACGCTTTTCCCGCCGCACTGCCGGGCGGATTCGCGGGAGTCGACCTCTTCTTCGTCATCTCCGGCTACCTCATCTCGCGCATCATCCTGGGCGATCTGAAGCGGGGCACGTTCACCTTCGCGGATTTCTATAGTCGGCGCATCCGCCGCATTTTCCCCGCGCTGACGCTCGTACTCGTGGTGACGCTGCTGATCGGCTGGTGGGGTCTGCTCCCTGCGGATTTCCGGCAGCTCGGCTCCCATGTCGTGGCTGGCGCAGCTTTCCTCTCCAATATTCTGCTGTGGAACGAGGCGGGATATTTCGACACCGCCGCGGAGATCAAACCGCTCCTGCATCTCTGGTCGCTCGGCGTCGAGGAGCAGTATTACCTCGTATGGCCCGTGATGCTGATCGTCTTCCGGCGGCACCTCCATCGCATCTTCTGGCTGATTCTGCTCGTGGCGCTGGGCTCGTTCGCGGTGAATATCGTGGCGACCATTCGCTATCCCGACGCGGCGTTCTACCTGCCGATCCCGCGCTTCTGGGAGCTGATGATCGGTAGCGTCATCGCGTATGCGCAGGTGTTCAGGCCTGCCACTTTCGCCGCCGCCCCGCCTGGCACGCCCGCCGTGGCTGCGCAGAAAGTCAGATCCCAGCTGCTCTCGACGGCCGGCGTGTTATTGCTCGTTGGCGCCTTTGCGCTGCTCTCTGAGAAGAGCGCGTTTCCGGGGTGGTGGGCGCTGTTGCCAACGGGTGGCGCGGCGCTGCTGATCTGCGCTGGCCCCACGGGCTGGTTCAACCGTTACGTGCTGTCGAGCCGGATCGCGGTGTTCATCGGGCTGATCAGCTATCCACTGTATCTGTGGCACTGGCCGCTGCTGACCTATGCGCGCATCTTCAATGCGGGAGAGCGACCGGCACCGTCCGTTCGCGTGGCTGCGTTGATCGCGAGCTTCGTGTTGGCGTGGCTCACTTATGAATTCCTCGAGAAGAAGATTCGCCACGCGCGCAAGGCGACGTGGTCGCATCGTGTGGTGCCGGCGCTGGCGACCTCCATGGTGGCTCTCGCGATTTATGGCGTGCTCGCCTACGCGCGGGTGTCGGAGGCGCGTTCGGCCTCCATTCCCAATCTTGCCGCGGTGTCTGAGGCGTTCGACGACTGGCATTACAACGGCGACGGCATCATTGCGGGTGATACTGAACGCGCCGTGATCTTCATCGGCGACAGCCATATGCAGCAGTACCTGCCGCGCATTGAGAAAGTGATGAAGGAGCATCGCGCGCCGGTGCGCACCGTGATTTTCAGGACCTTGCATGGCTGCTCACCGGTGCCGGGCATCGAGCGTCCGGGCCGTGGCTGCGATAAGTTTGTCGCGAATGCTCTGAAAACCGCGCACGAGAAGAACATCGAGACTGTCGTCATCGGCGCATCGTGGATGGGCCTCATCTCCCGCGCGGATTACTACAAGGCGGGCGAGGAATACCAGGGCGGGCCGCCCATCCGCTTCCTGACACCCGAGTCGCAATGGGTGCTGGACGACTTTGAAGCGCAGCTCAAGGGACTGGTGGATGCGGGCAAGCGTGTGGTGCTCGTGTTGTCATCCCCGCGCGGCAACGTGTTTGATCCGCGGCGCATGGTGCGGAAGGACGGCTTCGACTTCGAAGTCACGATCAGTCCGCCCGTGCCGCGCGATGTGGTGGCTCGAGGCAACAGCGCGATGGACCAACGGCTGCGGGAGATGGCGGCGCGTGTTGGCGCGACCATCGTCACGCCGCTGGACGCGCTGTGCTCGGTCACGGAATGTCCGGCTGCGGATCCGCAAGGCGCGCCGCTTTATAAGGACGAATCCCACGTCCGCACTTCGGTCGTCGTCGACCGCTTCGACCTGCTGGACCCCTTCGTTTATCTGGATGGAGCAACTACGGCGGGCGCGGCGGAGTAGCTCGCCGGACGGTTCCTGAGTTCCTGAAACCTGTGGCGCCGTTGGTACAGCGGCGCTGGCATGCGTCGTGCAACGGCGACAGGGCGTGATGATCCAACGGCCGGTTTCCTGCGACATAACGCCGGAAACAAGGCCACCACGGTCACCGCGTTGTTAACAGGAATTCACCAGGGGACGATCTCCATGAAGTCGCTCGATTATCTGATTCGTTATTTCGTGGCGCTGTTTGGCGTCGACAGCAGCCGTCTGAAACAGCAGCTGGAAAGTGTGGGAATGCGAATCCGCCTCTCGGAAGGCTGCATTGATGAGCTTGCAAGACAGGCCGATGCCAGTGCCTGGCAACTGACGCTCGCCGGCTTCCGCGATGCGGCGGGCAGGCGCGTGCCTTATCTCGAACATCTGCGGGATGAGCTCGCCGTCCGTGCCCAGCTCGTTTATGTCTGGACGACGACCGACGACGAGGTTGGCGCGGATGTCATAACGCAGGCCGTTGTAAGAACTGCTCGTAAATATGCGCTGCCACGTCCCTGGAAGCTCACTGTTCCAGTTGCCGTAGCCGCGGCGACCCGCCGTCCGTCACCCATTTATCTGAAGTGGGCGTCACCTGCCGCGGACGACTTTGGCTCCCGCTCCGCTGCCTGAGCCGATGAGCTTGCGAACGGCCTGCTCGAGGGGCCGTTCGGAGTCGCAGTACGCCTCCCAGGGGTTGGATTTCGCGAGCAGCGCCGGCACGGTGCGAACGGTGAAACGCAGCGGATCCAGCCCCGATTTCACCTGGGCCCAGCTCACGGGCATCGAGACGGGCGCTCCGGGTCGCGCGCGGGGCGAGTAGGGCGCAACGGCTGTGGAGAGTCGGTCGTTGCGCAGATAGTCGAGGAAAATTTTTCCACCGCGCGCACTCTTTGCCATGTTGATGACGTACTTGTCGGGGCTGTCGGTCTCCATTTGCCGGCAGATTTCCTGGGCGAAGGTCTTTGCGGTTTTCCAGTCGAGCGCGTTGCCTTTGGGCATGGTGAGGGGCGTGACGACGTGCAGGCCCTTGCCGCCGGTGGTCTTGCAAAAGCTGATCAGACCGACGGCTTCGAGGCGCTGGCGGATTTCCTTGGCCGCGGCGATCACCGCATCGAAGCCCACATCCGGGGCGGGGTCGAGATCGAAGATCAGCCTGCCGGGCACGGGCGGATGATGCGGCTGGCAATTCCACGGGTGCAGCTCGATGCCGCCAATCTGCGCGATCGCGATGAGTCCTTCGATGCGATCGATTTGTAAGTAAGGTTTATGGTCGCCTGTCACCTTGACGAGGTTCAGCAGGTTGGAGGTGCCTTGCATGGCGTGACGCTGGAAGAACAGCTCGCCGCCAATGCCGTCTGGCGCCCGAACCACGGAGCAGGGACGACCCTGGAGGTGTAGCAAAAGGGTTTCGCCGACGGCTTCGTGATAGTGGGCGAGATCGAGTTTGGTGACGGGTTTGTTGTCGCCTGCGTCGGGCCACAACGGTTTGTCAGGTTTGGAGATGGAGACTTTCAGCACTTCGGCCGTGCCGTGATGGATGCGCGCGCTGGCGGGTGACTTGGCGAGCGACGATGTTGGCGCGCTGGTGGTGCCTGCTGATTTGGCGCTGCTCTTGGCGGAGGCGCTAGTTGAGGCGCTGCTTCCCCGCGCTTTGGCCGCGCCTGCTGATGTTTGTTTCGCGCCGCGCTTGCCGCGCGCGCGGCCGACCGCGGAGTCATCTTTGCTGGCGGCTTCTGCTTCTTCGACCGGCACGGGTTTTTCGGTGCTGATTTCCTGCGCCGGCTTGTCCTCACGTAACCCCTTGAACGCGGCCTGGCGAATATTCCCCGCGCCGGTCCAGCCCGCGAACTCGATCTCCGCCACGAGTGAACCGTCTGTCCAGAAAATGCTGCGGCCTTTGCGCGGCGGGTCGCCGCCCTCGAAAGGGCTTTCGTTGCTTTGTGCCGCCTTGAGCTTCGTCAGCAATCCTTTCACTTTGTCGCGCCCGTAGCCTGTGCCGACACGACCTACATAAACCAGCTTGCCATCCCGATGGACGCCGGCCAGCAGCGAGCGAAACTTCCCTTCAGTGAGCGTCCAGCCGCCGACGACGACTTCCTGACCGGCGCGGCATTTCGCCTTGGTCCACGTCTCACCGCGGCCGGAGGCGTAGGGCGCATCGAGGCGCTTCGAGATGATTCCTTCCAGTGACATCTTGCACGCCGAGTGCAACACCGCGTCGCCCGCCGCTTCGAAGTGGTCGACATACTGGATGATCTTGCGATCGCCGCTCGCCAGCGGCTGCAACAGCTCGCGCAACTGTTCCTTGCGCTCGCGGAGCGGCTGCTTGCGCAGGTCTTCTCCTTCGAGGAATAACAGATCAAATGCGAAGAACGACATCGTCTTCGTATTGTTGTCGGACAACGCCGCCTGCAGCGCTGCGAAGCTCGGTGTGCCGGATTCGTCGAGTGCGATCGCTTCGCCATCAATAATGCAGTCGGGGAGAGCGGCGGCTGCTTCGGCGATGCTCTTGAAGCGATGTGTCCAGTCGAGTCCCTTGCGCGTGCGCAGTTCGGCCTTGCCGTCGGTGACACGTAACTGCAGGCGATAGCCGTCGAGTTTGATTTCATGCGCCCATTCGTCGCCGACCGGCGGACGGTCCACCAACAAACACAGTTGCGGCTTGATGAACTCGGGCATCGGCACGCCGCCTGATTTGCGCTTGCGTCGCGAAGCCGTTTTTTTTGCTGTGCTCACGGCAGTCGCCTCATCCGCGTCATCTGAATCTCTCGATGAATGCCACACGGCATCCGCTTTTGCAGTGGTTTTCTTGGCAAGCATGAACGGCTTGGGGGCTCGCCCCTTGCCGGCGGCGATGTCAGCCATCTTGCGCCCCGACGCAATGGATCGATCTTCGGCGAGGAGAGTATCCGCGTCGCCCTCGCGAGCCGCATCATCGCGATGTTTGATCAGCAGCCAGTTGGTGCGTTTGCCGCCATCCCGATCGTTCCGCATGCGGACCAGCACCCAGCTGCCATGCAGTCGCTCACCCTCCAGTGTGAATTTAAGATCGCCCTTGCGAAGGGCTTCTTCTGGGGTGAGCGTGCCTTCGGGTTGCCAGTAGCCCCGATCCCACAGTTGCACGGTGCCGCCGCCGTATTCACCGCGGGGAATGGTGCCTTCGAAATCACCATAGTCGAGGGGGTGGTCTTCGACTTCTACAGCGAGCCGCTTGTCTTTGGGATCAAGGGATGGCCCGCGTGTCACTGCCCATGACTTGAACACGCCAGCGAGTTCCAGCCGCAGGTCGTAGTGCAGCCGTGTCGCGGCATGCTTCTGGATGACGTATCGCAGCCGCTTGGCGCGGGCGACGGGGCTTGCCCCGCTGGGTTCAGCGGTCTTGTTGAAATCGCGCTTCGCGCGGTAGGTGGAAAGTTTGCGGTTGGCCATACTTCGGATGAGCAGCAAACAGCGCTCCGCGCCGAATCGCCGCCACCAGATTCCGCGGCCCCCGCCGCCTGCCGGCGCCCCGCATTCGGTAGTGCCAACGCGACTCGATGAGTCTCGCCGACCAGCGGTGCATGCCGCCTACCGGCGCGGCGCATTTGTCAGTGCTAGCGCGACTTTGATGAATCTCGCTGACCAGTGGCGCATGCCGGCCTGCGGGCGCGCCGCATTTGTCATCGCCAGCGCGACTCGATGAATCTCGCTGAGCAGCGGTGCATGCCGCCTACGGGCGCGCCGCATTTGTCAGTGCTAGCGCGACTCGATGAGTCTCGCCGACCAGTGGCACACGCCGCCTGCGGGCGCGCCGCATTCGACAGTGCCAACGCGACTCGATGAATCTCGCCGACCAGCGGTGCATGCCGCCGCCCGGCGCGCCCCATTCAACTGCTTGCGGCGAGCGCTGCAAGCCGCCCATGCCGTTTCGCCCGCTTCGCGCGGCGAGGTGCGAACTGACCGCTCGCCACCTCTCGGCAAAGCCCAAACAAAAAAGCCCCCGGGCACGCTCCATCGCGGAGGCGCCCGGGGGCTCTTTATCGAATCTTACTTGCGGCGACGGCGAATCGCGGCAACACCCGCAACGGCGAGGCCGGTGCCGAGCAGGGCCAGCGTCGCAGGCTCAGGAACGCCAACGTTACCGCCCGGACCCTCGCCTTCACACATTCCCGGAATGTACTGGCAGGTCTCCAGCGCAGAGGCCATACCGGAAAAGGCCAGCGACGTAACAGTCGATGCCGCAGCAACCCAGAATGCTTTTTTCATTTTGATGTGACTCCCCAACGATCCATATAAGAATGCGACTGCCAGCGGTAATGCAAACATCGCGCCACAATTTTGGAATCAGCAAATTCAACGACTTGCAATCGTACAGATACTGAGCCAGCGGCTCGACTGTAAGAATTCACGACATCCCCGAGAGCAGCGCAGCAGAGAATAATCGCCGCGCGAACAAGCAAATTCTCTCCCGCAGTTCGCTCGACACAGCGCTGTAAGCGCACCCGCGCAGCTCACCGCCTGTAAAAATACCCGACACTAATAGCGTTAGATTTTCTGAGCCGGCGTGATCATGATCACGCACCTTCTGTCGCCAGATCTATACACTTCGCACTCGGGCTGACCTCATTCCAATTACATCGCGGGCCACCCGCAACGACGGCAGCATAAGGACCGAGCACTTCCAATCCCGTGCTCACGACAGCTGATGACCGACACAACGATCAGCGCTACAGCGAGCCGAATCGCATCGTCCAGCGGGGAAGGACGCGATCGCTTGCGCTCCCGTACTCCCGCTCGCATGACGGCCTGCTACGGCCTCATCGTGCTGGTCGCGCTGGCCTGCTTTCCCAGCTCGGCCGCGTTCTATCAGCTGTGGACCGACACGGCGAACCTGAGCGGCACGCATGGCTTCCTCATCGCGGCCGTCATGCTGTGGCTCATCTTCGACAGCCGGGATGTGCTGATCGCCGCGCCGGCGAAGTCTTCGCAACTGGCACTTGTGGCGTTAGGCGCAGCACTGCTGGGCTGGCTCGTTGCCTGGAAGGCGGGCCTCGAGGTCTTACATCTCCTCGCATTCCCGGTGGTTCTCTGGTGCGCCGCCTTTGCCTTGTTCGGTTGGCCCGTGGCGCGGCTGCTGCTCTTCCCGATCGGCTATCTATTATTTGCGGTACCCGTGTGGGAGCCGCTCTCGCCGCCGCTCGCTGAGCTGACCTTGCATGTCGTGAACGCCTGGCTGGTTTTCACGGATATTCCCGGTGTGGTCGAGGGACGCCTCGTCACCCTTCCCAATGGCGTCTTCGAGATCACCGACGGCTGCAGTGGCGTGCACTTTCTCGTCGTGGGCCTCGCGGTCGCCGCGTTCTACGGCGCTGTGTCGCGGCAGTCTGTGCTGACAAGGGTGGGGCTGCTCGTGCTCATGGGCTCGCTCGCGCTGATCTGCAACTGGGTGCGTGTGTACACCATCATCAAGGCGGGTTATGAGACGGACATGCGGCACTACATCGTTGCCGTCAGCCACTACGGTTATGGCTGGATCCTGTTCGCGCTTTTCTTAGGATTGTTTCTCTGGATCGCAGGCAAGACGCCGCATGCGGTGCAGCCGGTGGAGAGCACCGCCGCTCGCGCGCCTCGCCGCGACACTCGTCATGATGTGAGCTCATCGAGGCATGCGCAGGTGTTGGGTGTGCTGCTGCTGGCGCCCGCTATTCTCTGGGCAACGTCAAACACTCGCCGCGTGGATTCGAGCCTCGAGCCCTTACGCCTGCCTCTCGATCCCTCACCCTGGCATGGCCCGGCGAGCGCCGCCTCCAGCGACTGGCAACCCGTGTTTGCCGGAGCGGATCTGCAACAACTCGGTGTGTATCGCGACACTGCCGGCGCGCAGGTGGAATGGTTCGTTGCGGCTTTCCGCACTCAGGTTCAAGGCGCAGAATTGATCGGCAGCGCGAACTCGCTGTTGGGATCACGCGGCCTCACAGAGACAGCCCATGCCGTCGTCAACGTCGGGAACGCGCGTTTCATCGAGATGCTTGCGCGAGATGCGCAGGGCCGCTCATCCGTCATCTGGTCGGTCTACACGGTGGGCGGGCGTTCGTTTGTGACTCCGTTGGCCGCACAACTCTGGTACGGAGTGCGCGCGCTGGCGGGTCACCCCGTCTCGACCGTTCATGCGTACCGCTCTGTATGTGCTTCCGACTGCGATGCCGCGCGCGCGATGTTAGCTCGCGCCGTCTCGGCTTCCTCCATGCAAAAGGTAGTTCCCTAGCCGCCATGTTGTTATCAGATCCGCGTCGCTCCTCTTCGAGAGTTCTGGCTATCGTGCTGGTATTCGCCGCGCTCGTGACGGCGTCGTGCAGCTCTGCGCCGCCGAGAGAAATAGTGCGTGCAGGCGCGACGCCCGCGGGCGGCGCATCCGCCGACGCTGCCGCGCCTGCGTCAGACAGCGCCAATCAATATCTCATCGGGCCGGGTGATCAGCTCCAGGTGTTTGTCTGGCGTAACCCGGAGCTTTCGACCACGGTGCCCGTCAGACCTGACGGCAAGATCTCCACGCCGCTCGTGGAGAACATGACCGCCGTGGGCAAGACGCCTTCGCAGCTCGCGCGCGACATGGAAACCGTGCTCGCGGAATTCGTGCGCTCGCCGAAGGTGAACATCATCGTCACGACGCCGGTCAGCGCGTTCAGCCAGGTGAAGGTGGTGGGGCAGGTGGCTCGTCCGCAGGCGCTGGCGTATCGCGAGGGAATGACCGTGCTCGACGTCGTGCTCGCCGTCGGCGGGCTCGATGAATTTGCCTCGGGCAACCGCGCGAAGATCGTGCGGCTCGAGGACGGCAAGCAGAAGGAGTTGCGCGTGCGTCTCGGCGATCTGCTCAACAAGGGTGACATGAAGCAGAACGTCAACATGAAGCCGGGCGATGTCCTGGTCGTTCCGCAGTCGATGTTCTGAGATTCCCATGCGCAATCTTTTAAGCACTCTGCTCGAACAGCTTCAGGGCGCCTGGCGTTTCCGCTGGATCGCGCTCATCGCCGCCTGGAGCGTATGCCTCCTGGGCTGGCTCATCGTTCTGTTGTTGCCGGACACCTATCAGGCGTCCGCCCGCGTCTTCGTGGACACGCGCACGACGTTGAGCGAAGTCACTCAGGGCATCGCCGTCGAAACCAACATGGATACGCAGATTCAGCGCGTGCGTCAGGCGCTCCTCGGCGGACCCATCCTCGAAAAGGTGGCGAAGGATACGGGCCTCGTCACCGACGCAGACACTCCGCAGCACCGGCAATCTACCGTCTCTCAGCTGCAGGAGAGAATTCAGATTGTTGGCACCGTGTCCCGTGACGCGCCGACGTCCAGCACGTATGTCATTTCTTATAACGATGGATCGCGCGCGCGCAGCCTGCGAGTGGTCGATCAGCTCCTCACCACGTTCGTGGACAACACCCTGGGCGGCAAGCGGGAAGGGTCCGAGCAGGCCCAGCAGTTCCTCGTCAATCAGATCGCGGATTACGAGAAGCGTCTGTCGAGCGCCGAATCCCGGCTCGCCGATTTCAAGAAAGAGAACTTTGGCCTCATGCCCGGCGCGCAAGGGGATTATTTCACCCGCCTGCAGACCGAAGTGGACGGCGCTTCGAAAGCCGAAGCTGCGTTGGGCATCGCGCTGGGTCGCCGCGCTGAATTGCAGCGCCAGCTGAGAAGCTCGCAACCGCTTCTGACAGGAGCTGCGCCTGCCTCGGCAGCGAGTGGTACGGCTGGCGGCGCCGCTGGAACGGGCGGTAACGATACCGCCTCGCGCATCCGCGAAACTCAGACGCGTCTCGACGAAGCGCTGCTGAGGTTCACCGACCGGCATCCGGATGTGCTGGCTTTGCGTGAAACCCTCAAGGATCTGCAGACGCGTCAGCAGGAAGAAATCGAAGCCTTCAGGCGTGGCGATCCGGGCGCGGCAGGCCGCGTCGGCCTCAGCTCCAACCCGGTCTATCAGAGTATTCAGCTGCAGCTGAATCAGACGGAAGTGGAAGTCGCATCGTTGCGCGGTGAAATCGCCGAGCGCCGCCGCAAGGCGGCAGGTCTGCAGGAGCTCGTTGGCACCGCGCCGGAAGTGGAAGCAGAGTTTGCACGGCTCAATCGGGATTACGACGTCACTCGCGCGCAGTATCAGTCACTGGTGGAGCGCCTCGAGCGTGCGCGCATTTCCGAGAATGCGGACGCCAAGGGCATCGTGCGGTTCGAGGTGATCGATCCGCCATCGGCCGCGTTCTCGCCGATCGCGCCGAATCGGCCGCGTCTCATTCTGATGGTGCTGCTGGCCGGGCTCGGCATCGGGGGTGGGCTTGCCTACATCCTCCATCAGCTCAAGCCGGTCTTCAGTAACTCGCGGCAGCTCAACGAAGTCACAGGCCTGCCCGTGCTGGGAGTCGTCAGCATGACATGGCTCGACAGAAACAAATCGCAGGAGGTCGGCGGCGTGATTGCCTACGTCGGCGCGGCGTTTCTGTTGCTCGTCGTTTCGGGTGTCGTGCTCGCCGTACAGGCGCCAGCGACGCACATGTTGCAGCAGTTGTTGAGCTGATGCGGGATCAGGAGCAGTACCCATGAGTTTCGTCGAGAAAAATCTCGAAAAACAGCAACGTGCGCAGCAGGCTACGGCCGCGTCCTATTCGGATGCGGGCATATATGGCTCAGTCGTCACAAGCACGCAGCGCACGCTCGACGCCAATGGAGCGCCGTCCAATATTCAGACCCGCAGCGTGCACATCAATCTGCAGGCGTTGCGGGCGGCAGGGCTGTTGCCGCCGGAACATCAGGAGCGGCTGATCGCCAAACAGTATCGGCAGATCAAGCGCCCGCTCATCGCGAACGCGATGGGGCGCGGCACCGCGAAGTTGCCCGGCGGGCATTTCATCGTGATGGCGAGCGCGCTGCCCGGGGAAGGCAAGACGTTCACCTGCATGAACCTCGCGTTCAGCATGTCGCTCGAGAAAGACCTGCGTGTCGTGCTTGTCGACGGCGACGTCGCGAAACCTCACATCAGCAAACTCTTCGGCATCGAGGCGGAGCCGGGTCTGCTCGATGTGCTGCGTGATCCGCAGCTCGATATCGAGCAATGCATTCTGCGCACCAACGTTCAGGGACTTTATGTACTGCCCTCGGGCAAGCCGTCGGAGAACGCGACCGAGCTGCTCGCCAGCGCGCGAATGGAAGACATCGCACGTCGCCTCGGTGAACGGGATCCGCAGCGCATTGTGTTGTGTGATTCGCCACCGCTGCTGCTGACTACAGAGTCGCAAGCCCTGGCGCAGGCGGCGGGGCAGATTGTTGTGGTGGTGCGCGCGGGGGAAACGCCTCATCAGGCAGTGCTCGACGCGCTCAGTCATCTCGTGGAGACGAAGTCGATCGGACTCGTGCTCAACCAGAGTCGGAGCGAGGCATCGGGCGGGTATTACTACGGCTACGGCATTTACGGCGATAACAACACGGGCGGCAGACGCAAGGACAGCCAGCCTGGCTAACGGGAGTGGAACGTGAGCATCGGTCGAAACATGACCGCTCTCGCCGTGGGCCTCACGGCAGCGGGCGTCATCAAAGCCGCGGAACAAGACGGCAGATCCCTCGATGTCTATGTCGGCGCGGTGCGCACGGATAACGTGCGACGCGACGATCGAAATAAAGAAAGTGAGGTCGTCGCGACGGTAGGTACGGACTTCACTTACTCGCGCCATCGCCCCCGCTTCGTTGCGGACATCGACGGCGACCTGCAGTACTACACCTATCTCGACAACACCTATGGCGATGAGCTGGGCGGTGGTGTGTCCGGTGAGGCGCGATATCGCTTTGTGCCCGAAAGGCTCGAGTGGCTGTTCCAGGAAAACTTCGGGCAGGTGCGCATCGATCCGTTCACGGCGGTGACCGCCACCAATCGTGAGAACATCAATTACTTCACGACGGGCCCCGAGGCGTCGATCGCGTTGGGTCAGGAGACGGCGCTGCGTCTCAACGGCACCTATTCCAATGTGGCGTATGAAGTTTCACCGTTCGACAACGATCGTCTGGGCGGCGGGCTGAGCCTGGTGAGGCGCGTGTCGGGCTCGGCGGTGGGCTCGCTGAATGCGCGCTATGAAACAGTGGAGTTCGACGCGCCGGAGCTGACGGGCGGCGATTACGACCGCACGGAGTTCTATGGTCGGTACGATTTCACCCGGGCGCGCACCACTTTCACCCTGGACGCGGGATACGCGGAGCTGAAGGACGACTTCGGCTCCAGCAGCGGTACGCTTGCGCGGCTCGATGTCATGAGGCAGCTGAGTCCGTCGATGTCGTTACGGCTCACGGTGGGTCAGCAATTCTCAGATGCGGGAGACATCTTTCGCCAGCTGCAGGGCACGCGCGGCCTGACCATCGATGCGGATTCGGTGCAGGCTTCCACCGAGCCGTTCGAGAGCCGGTATGGCACGGTGGCGTGGAGCTTCGACCGCGTCCGCACGGGCTTCGGGGCGAGCGCGTCTTATTTTGAAGAAGACTATCAGGTGACGGATGCGTCGGACCGCAACAGGCAGTTCTTCGACGGCTACGTGCGCCGCACTTTGTCACCGCAGCTCGCCGTCCAGCTGCTGGGCTCCTATTCGAAAGAGGATTTCGTCGCCGCCAATCAGGATTTCGACGAGCTGCAGCTGAACTTCATCACGCGCTGGATGTTCTCGCGGGATCTGGCGGCCAGCATCGAGTACGCCCGCTTCAAGCGCAGCGAGCAGGATCGCGAGGGCAACATCTCCGAGAACCGCCTCTGGCTGCGGGTTTCCTACACGGTGTTCATGCGTGAAGGTGCTCGCCGCAGCAACACGCTCGATCGCGCGTTCGACAGTTTCTGATAAACAGCAGCCCCGCACCATGCTGGTCACGTTGTTCTGGATAGCGCTGCTTCTCGGGTTGTATCCGTATGTGATCTATCCCGTGCTGGTCTCTGCGCTGGGCAGGCTGAGCGGGCGATCGGTGCGTGCGAGTGAGAGCTTTACGCCTACGGTGACGGTGATCACGGCGGCGTTCAATGAGGCGCGGCATATCGAAGCGACCGTGCGTAACAAGCTGGCGCAGGACTATCCGCCCGATCAGCTGGAAATGCTCATCGTCTCGGACGGCTCCGACGACGGCACGGATGAAGTCGTTCGCAGACTGGTGGAGGAAGATTTTCGCGTCCGGCTGATCCGGCAGATCCCGCGCCAGGGCAAGACCGCGGCGCTGAATTGTGCCGTGGCGGCGGCGCGCGGGGAAATCCTGGTGTTCGCCGACGCCAACTCGATGTACCGGACGGATACTGTGCGGCGGCTTGCGAGCAACTTCGCTGATCCTTCTGTTGGGTATGTCACGGGCAACATGTTGTATGTGGATCGGGAAGGCTCCCTTGTCGGGGATGGCTGCAGCGCCTACATGCGCTACGAGAATCACCTGCGTGCGGCGGAGACTCGCGTTGGCAGCATTGTCGGTGTAGACGGCGGCGTTGATGCGGTTCGGCGCCGGCTTTACGTTCCCATGACACCGGATCAGCTGCCTGATTTCGTGTTACCGCTTGCAGTCGTCGAGCAGGGTTATCGGGTTGTATACGATTCCCGCGCCGTGCTGACTGAAGATACGTTGGCGACCTACGCGTCGGAATATCGCATGCGGGTGCGTGTGTCGCTGCGGGCGTTCTGGTCGCTGTGGCAGAAGCGGCAATTGCTCAATCCCTTGCGGTTTGGTGTGTTCAGCTGGCAGCTGCTGTCGCATAAGTTGTTGCGTTATCTGAGTTTTCTGCCTCTGGCGCTGGCCGTGCTGATCAGCGGGCTGCTGTGGGGCGAGGGGCTGTTGTATCAGCTCATCGTGCTCGGTGAGTGCGCGTTCGCGTTGCTGATATTGGGGGCCGTGCGGGCTCCGCAGACGATCGGTGCGTGGGCGCCAGCGCGCTATGGCTATTACTTCTTTCTGCTGAATTGGGCGGCGGCCGTCGCGTTCAGCCGCTTCCTCAGGGGCGAGCGGCAAGTGCTGTGGACGCCGAGAGTGGGATGATGGAACGTCGCCTGCGCATTCTGTTCATCCTCGATCAGTTTCCCGGGCCCGTTGCCGGGACCGAGGGGCAGTTCTGGCTGCTGTTTCAGAACCTGGACCGCCAGCGCTTCGAGCCGGGAATCCTGCTGCTGAGGAAATCAGAATATCTGGAGCGGGCCGGGCTGGACGTGCCCCTTGTCACCCTGGATGTGCAGCGGCTCGCGTCACCGCGCTCCGTCTGGCGGCTGCTCAAGGGGGCCTGGTGGGCGCGCCGGAATCGATACGACATCGCGCATATTTTTTTCAATGACAGCGCGATGGTGTTTCCGCCGCTGCTCGGCGTGGGGGGCATGCGGGTGATTGTGTCTCGGCGCGATCTGGGTTTCTGGCATACGCCGGGGCAGCTGTCCGTGCTGAGACTCGTGCGTCGATTTGTGGATGCCGTGATCGCGAATTGTCGTGCGGCCGGCGATGTTGCGTGTCAGGCGGAAGGGTATGACAGCAGGCGCGTGCATGTTATTCACAACGGCCTGCGCCGTTCGGTGGGGGCTGCGGCTGCGGGCCTGCGCGCTCAGCTGGAATTGAACGCGGACACGCGGCTCATTGTCATCGTCGCGAATCTGCGGCCGCTGAAGCGGATTGACGATGCTGTGCGGGCGTTGAGCCACGTCGTTCGACAAGTTGCGAATGTCGCGCTCGTTGTGGCGGGGGAAGATCGTCCCGGCAGGCAGAGTGCTTCGCATCGGGCCGAAATTGAGCAGCTCGCGGGCGACCTGGGGATCGCGGGGCGGGTGAAGTTTCTGGGTGGCATTGCCGATCCCATGCCGGTGATTGCCGCATCTGACATTGGCGTTCTCGTGTCCGAGACGGAAGGGCTGTCGAACACGCTGATCGAGTACATGCTCGCAAGCCTGCCGATTGTTTGCACGGACGTGGGCGGGAACAGTGAGCTGGTCACTGATCGCGAGCAGGGTTTCATCGTGCCGGTGGGCGATACCGAGGCGATGGCGGCCGCGCTGCTGAAGCTGCTTCGCGATCCGGAGCTCGCGCGCAGGCTCGGGGCCTCCGGCAAACGCCGCGCGGTGCAGGAGTTCTCGAGCGAAAGCATGGTCGCGAGTCACGAGGTGTTGTACCGCGAACTGGTCCATGGAACGGAAGGCGCTGATGTACGCGCCTGACTCGGGAGAAGTTTGGAGCCAGCGCGGGCTGTCGCCGGCGCCAGCTATCCGGGGCCGCGAAACGGCAGGAGTCGCTGATGTACGCGCCTGACGCCATTCCCAGGCTTGGCATGCTTGCGCCGGGTGAAGTGTTCGGGGGCGCTGAGCGGCAACTGCTGACCTTATCCCGCTTTCTAGTGGAGCAGGGGCACGCCGTCGAGGCGTTCCTCACTTACGATCGGCTGCTCGCGAGCGAGCTGCGTGCCAGCGGAGTCAACACGCATATCGTCCCGCTCAACCGCCGCCTCGACCTCTCTTACACAAAACGTCTCGAAGACATGGTGATGTCACGTGGCATCGAATGTCTTCACATTCACGGCTATCAGATGGCCTTCTTCGCCGCACGCAGCGCACGTCTGCGTGACCTGCCCGTGGTGAAGACCGAACACGGTCTGCCTGAAACGCACGACCTCCCGTTCGCACCGCGCCTGAAACTCTCGGGATATCGCACTCTGGAGCAATGGGCCGCCAAACGGCTCAACGCCACCATCGTGTACGTGACCGAAGATCTGCGCAATCAAAGCGCGCCCTCACACAATGGTCTGACCACGCGCGTCATTCACAACGGTATCGCGCCCGTAGAGACTCGTCTGTTGAGCCGCCCTGAGCCGCTGAACGCACCCGGTCCTCATCTGGTCGCCATCGGACGGCTGGAAAAGGTGAAGGGCCTGAACTCTCTTATTGAAGCCCTCGCGCGCCCCGAGATATCCAACACCTTCTCGCTGCACATTGTGGGCGCCGGCCCCGAGCTGCCGCATCTGCGCGCCCAGGCCCAGGCGCTCGGCCTCGAGAGCCGCGTGCACTTCCCCGGCTTTTCTTCCACCCCTCTCAGCTACATCGGCTTCGCGGACGCGTTGATGATCCCCTCCCTCCACGAAGGCTTGCCCTACGTGTTGCTGGAAGCGATGAGCCTCGGCACGCCGGTGCTCGCGTCCGATGTGGGGGGTATGCGCGAAGTTCTCCAACATGAAGAAAGCGCGCTGCTGTTTCCCCCTCGGGACGCTGCCGCGATTGCTGCAAGCATCAACAGGCTGTTCGCCGACGCGCCGCTAAAAGCCCGCCTCGTGGAGAACGCCGAGCAAATCGTGTCGTCCCAGTACTCCGCCCAACACATGGGCGAGGCCTACGTTTCGCTGTATCGGGCCGTCAGCCCTCGCGCGCCAGCTCGGGCAAGAAGCCGTCAGCAACGCGCACGCGAATCTCTCGTACATCATGTCAGTTTCCCGCTGTGGGAATGGCGCGACGGCGGCGAACGCCAACGGGAGTTCGAACGTCTCCGCCAATCCCAACATTTCCCGCTTGCTGAATTACAGGCCTTGCAGCTCCAGCGCCTGCAGAAACTGGTGCGGCACGCGTTTCGCCACTGCACGTTCTATCGCGAGCGCTGGATGACAGCGCCGCATATCAATTCCCTGGCCGACCTCCCGAAGCTGGGCTCGCTGTCGAAAGCAGATATTCGTGCCCGCGGCGAGCATCTCATTGCGGACGACGTGAAGCGCGCCTCGCTCGTCGAAGCCAGAACCGGCGGCTCGACCGGCGTCTCGCTCAAAGTTTATTTCGACCACGAATGCCAGCAATGGCGTAACGCCGCCTCCCGCCGCAGCGATGCCTGGGCAGGCTGGCGACCCGGCCAGCTCATGGCCGCTCTGTGGGGCAGCCCACCGACGCCGACGACGTTCAAAGAGAGACTGCGCAACGCCACTCATGAACAGGTGATGTATCTCGACACCATGCGTCTCACGGATGAACACATGCGCGCGTTCGTCGAAGAGATGCAACGGCGTGGGGCGGCGGTGTTGTTTGGTCATGCCCACTCCCTGTTCGTGCTGGCGCGGTTCGTCCTGGATCAGAGTCTGCAGGTCGGGCCGCTCGACGCGATCGTTTCCACGTCCATGATGTTGCTCGAACCCGAGCGTGCCGTCATCGAGCGCGCGTTCGGCTGCCGTGTCAGTAACCGTTATGGCTGCGAGGAAGTCGGTCTGATCGCGGCCGAGTGCGAACATCACACGGGTCTGCACATCAATGCCGAGCACGTCATCGTTGAAGTGCTGCGCCATGACGGCACGCCCGCATCTCCGGGCGAAGAGGGCGAGATCGTCGTGACGGATCTCATGAATCTCGCGATGCCGCTCATCCGCTACCGCATCGAGGATGTAGGCGTGTTAGCTGGCCGTGCGTGTGCGTGCGGACGCGCGCTGCCGCTGCTCGATCGCATCGTCGGCCGCACTGCTGATTTTCTCGTCCATCGTGATGGCAGCCTCGTGGCCGGCGTATCGCTGGTTGAAAAAACGCTCACCGCGATCGGTGGAATACAACAGCTGCAGATCGTTCAAGAGTCCCTGAACACGATCTCTCTCAACCTCGTGCGCGATGGGGGATCCGCGAAGGATGCCAGTCGCGAGCTCATCGCCGTCATGCACGGCGTGTTTGGCCCGGAAACCCAGGTGCAGGTGAATCATGTCGAGCGCATTCCTCAGGAGCGCAACGGCAAGTTCCGCTTCGCCATTTGCAAAGTGGCCTGATCGCTATGGATGACATTCTCGGCAACCCGCTCGTCAGCGTCGTCATCGCGACGTTCAATATGGGGCCCTACATCGTGGGGGCCGTCGAATCCGTATTGCGACAGACCTATGGAAACATAGAAGTCCACGTCGTCGACGACGGTTCTACTGACAGCACGGCGGAGGAGATGCGCCAGTTCGCATCCGACCCGCGAGTGACGTATCAGCGTCAGGCTAACGCGGGACAGGCTTCCGCAAAGAATCGCGGCATCGCCGCCTCTCGCGGCGAGTTTGTCGCCTTCTGCGATGCTGACGATCTCTGGTTGCCGAACAAACTCGAGCTCCAGCTGCCCGCATTTGCGCGACCGGAAGTCGGCCTGGCCTACACGCGCGCTGTCGATCTGCGCGGAACTCCCTCCATCGAGCCGGGGTTTTACGACACGGAGCTGGCGGAAAACGCGCCACGCCCGCAGGGACACGTCACCGAGGCCCTGTTCGTCAACAACTTCGTGCCGTTCGGCACCGCCATGGTGCGCAGAGAATGTTTCGACAAAGTCGGGGTATTCGACGAGCGCTATCGCATGGGCATCGACTGGGAGCTGTGGCTGCGCATCTCGCTGCATTATGAGTTTGCATTCGTCGATGCCGTGACTTATCTCTACCGGGTATGGGAGGGGCAGATGTCCAACAACTGGCGCGGCCGCTACGAATATTGCTTCCGGATCATGCGGGATTTCATGGCCCGTTACCCCGATTCAGTCTCGGAGCGGGAAGTCGCGCATGCCTGGGCTGTGGCGTACGCGTCGCGCGCGCGCATCCGGTCTTACAGAGCGAATGAGCATGTCGCGGCTCTCGGCGATGTCATTCGCTGCCTGCGCTTCAAGCCTGCTTATTTTCCCGCGTGGCGGCTGTTCGGGCGGGTTGCCCTGAACGCCCTCGGATCGCGAGCGCCCTGACATGCTGCGAACTCTCATCCGCCGTGCGGCGGTACCAATTGCCACGGTGGCGACCCGCGGAGCGGCGCGCATCGTGGCGTATCACCGCTTTGGGCGGAATGGAGAGTTTCGGCGCCTGCCCGTGGAGATCTTCGAGCAACATCTCGCGTTCCTCAAAGAGAATTATCACGTCACCACGTTGAGCGACATCGTGTCGCGGCTGCGGGCCAGAGAGCCGTTCGTTCCCAACTCCGTCGTGTTGACGGTGGACGATGGCTATCGGGATTTCCTGACCGTCGCTTATCCCTTGTTACGCAAATATCAGATGCCCGCGACGCTGTATGTCGTGCCACAGTTCGTCGACGGGCAGTACATGACCTGGTTCGACTCTCTGCACGAAGCGGCGCAGTCCGCAGCGCCGGGGCGATACACCTTCCTCATGGGCAGCGCCGTGCGCACGTATGAGCTCGGTTCCCCTGAATCGAGAAACATCGCGTGGGAGGCACTGGCGGATCATTGCCTCGCGCTGCCCACTGAAGACCGCGTCGAGTTCGTGGACGATGCGCGACGAGTGCTGAACGTTCCCCAAGTGCTCAACGTGCCGGAGCAATACGCTTCCTTGAGTTGGGATGACGTGCGCGGTCTCGATCCCGCGCTGGTCGACATCGGCAGTCACACGATGACGCATCCCATCCTCTCGCGATGCAGGCCGGAGCTGCAGCGCTTCGAGATCGTCGAGTCGAAGCGCATGCTGGAACAGAAGATGGGTCGCCGCGTGGAAGCGTTCTGCTACCCCAACGGCATGCCGCGCGACTTCGACAAGCATTGTGTCGAGCTGGTTGCGGGCGCCGGCTATTCGAGCGCCGTGGTGATGTATGGCACGCTCGTCGAGCAGGGCGAAGATCCTTTCCTCATGCAGCGTATCGGCGCGGCAGACTCGCTCGAGATGTTCCAGAGGCAGATGGATGGCGTGAGCCATATCGCCAACCGCTTTCGTGGCAAGGGCGCATACGGCTCGTGATGAAACCGCAAGAGGCAGCGCCCAGCTCCCTGCCTTACTATCTGTTGTGCGGTCTCGTTGTCAGTACCTTGTTGCATCTGACGGCGCGCTTCCCTGTGTTGGGTGCCATGCGCTTCGATGCGCTGCTTGGCGTCCTGGCGATGATCGCCGGCTGGGTGCGTATCTCCCATCGCACCGACACGCCGAGCCAGTGGGAAAGTGCCGTCACGCGGCGCTTGTTGTACCTGTTTGCTTACATCGTCGTGACGTTGCCGTTCGTCCGCTGGCCCGGCAGCGTGATCCACTCCGGGCTCGAGCCGTTCTTCAAGGCCGTCATCTTTTATTTTCTCGTCGTGTGGTGTGTGAGCTCCGTGCGCCAGCTCGGTGGCTTCCTGCTCGTGTTCGGCTTGTGTCAGGTGTTCCGCGTGCTCGAGCCGCTGTATCTCCACATTGTGGATGGCTACTGGGGCGCGTTCACCAACATGGGAAATTGGGAGCTGATGGATCGCCTCTCCGGGGCGCCGTCCGACATCATCAATCCCAACGGGCTGGCCTATGTCATCGTCAGCACCTTGCCGTTGCTGTACTTCGCGCAACAGCGGGCGCCCGCGCTGGTTCGCGCGCTGTTGTGGGCGTTGATGGCGACCATGATCTACACCCTGCAACTTACCGGCTCGCGTTCCGGCTTCCTGCTGCTGCTTCTGCTTCTCATCGCCTGGGTGTGGACTTCAAAGTACCGCGTGGCGAGCCTCGTGATGCTGGTGGTGCTGTCCACTGTCATTCTGGCGGGTATGTCCGAGCTGCAGCGGGATCGCTATCTGTCCATCTTTCGCTCGGATGTCCCGGGCGCGGAATCTGCTCAAGGCCGGCTCGATGGCATTACCGGGGACTTCAAGGCCGCGATGGAGCGGCCGTTGTTCGGCCACGGCCTGGGCACGTCCATCGAGGTGAATGCCAATCTGCGGGGCTACGGCCAGATCTCACATAACCTGTATGCGGAAGTGACGCAGGAGCTGGGTTTCGTGGGACTTGGCATGTTCCTCGCTTTTGCCGTCGCGGCGCTGCGCGCAGGGTGGATGGCGATGAAGGTCGCCCGGCGTGAGTTGCCTGCGCCGCTCATGATCGCCGCGCGGGCGCTGCCCGTGCTGATGGCGGCCAATCTTATTTTCAGCATGGCGAGTTACGGGCTGTCAGAATACCAGTGGTATCTTCTGGCCGGCCTCGCGGTCGTGACGGCCCGGCTGGCCGAAGCCATGCAGCCGGTAGAACAAGAAAAACGGACGCAACCCCGCAGCCCCTGGCGGGCGGCGCGTCGCGCGGCAACTTCATAACGACATAACAACAGCGCCCGGCCTTCCGGTAGCGCAGGGTCAGTTCGAGCAGCTCAATGCACGTAGTCCTTTTGGTCAGGTGGCCCGTTGGCGGCATACGCACGTATGTCCGCGATCTGGTGCTGTCCGATGCATTTCAGGATGTGCGTTTCGACATCGTGCTGCCCCGGCATGCCGAAGCTGAGATGCTGGCTGCGGAATGCAGTGGCCGTGAAGTCGGCTGGCGATTCTTTGCCGAGGATACGACCACCGGACTTGTGAAAGGGCTCGCGGGCCTGGGCCTGAAAAAGCGTTACGCACTGCTGCATTCGCATGGCTTTACCGCCGCGTCGATCGCGGCCTGGCCGATGGTGCTCTCGGGCACTCCGCATCTCACGACTGCTCATGAAGTTCTGACGCCGGCGCAATTCGCAGGGGCGAGTGGTTTCGCCCGGAAGTGCCTGCTCTCTGCCACGCTGCCGTGCGTGGGCGCGATCCACACCGTAACTCAGGAAGCCCGTGACAACCTGTTGCAATACATTCCCGTGCTTCGCCCCCGCGCCCATAGGTTGCATGTGATAACGCATGGCATCCGGGTCGAGAGATTCCTGCAGGCCGAGGTCCGCGATCTGCACGCCGAGCTCGGCTATTCGCGCGACACGAAACTGATCGGCTTTCTCGGCCGCTTCATGGAAGCGAAGGGATTCTCCGTCCTGATAGACGCCGTGGCACGGCTCGCCGGGCGGACGGCGTCGCTGCCTCCTTTCAAGGTTCTCGCGGCGGGGTACGGTGGCTTTATTCGTGAGGACCGTGCGCGTATCGAGAAGCTGGGTCTCACACCTCATTTCCACTTCCTGGATTTCGTGCGCGATACCGGTCCCACGCTGAAAGGCATGGACCTGGTCGTGATGCCGTCCCTCTGGGAAGCCAGCGGTCTGCTTGCGATGGAGACCGTGGTCTGCGGAACGCCGCTGGTCGCTTCCCGCTGCATCGGATTACGCGAAACGCTGTCCGGCACACCGGCCTTGCTGGTCGAGCCGGCCAACCCGGAAGCGCTTGCGGACGCGATTGCGGCCCGGCTGCTCGAGGATGGCAAAGCGCAGGCAAAGGCGTATGTTCCTACAGCGGTGCAACGTTACGACAGTCACCAGTCTTTCGCTTCACTTCGGCATCTTTATAACGAGACGGCGTCAGGGGCATGACCGACAGCGTCTTACAACAAACCGGGATGCAAACACCGGTGCCGCGTGTGGTGCACGTCATTCGCAGTGCCCTGACCGGCGGTGTGGAAACGCATGTCACGCTCGTTTGCGAACGGCTTGCGCGATCGGGCGTGCCGCCTGTCGTCGTGAGTCTCGCCAACGTGACGCCCAATTCGCAGTTCGCCACCGCAGGGGCGCGTGTCGTTTGCCTCGGCGACGACATGGGCTGGAGCTGGCGCACGCTGCGCGCCATCGCCGAGCTTAGAAATTATCTTCGTGCCGAGAAGCCGGACGTGGTGCATCTCCACGGCGCGCGGCCGATCTTTGTGGGAGGGCTTGCTGCGCGGGCCGCGGGCGTGACAGCCGTTATAAGCTCGTTGCACGGAGCGTGTGACCTCATGGCGATGCGCTCCGATGGCGTCATCACCACTCCGCGCCGATTGTTGGCCCAGGCTGTGCACGGCCTGGGTTTCGCGTTCTCGAAGCGTATCGTGGTGTGTGCCTCGCGGCTGAAGGACGATGTGCAGAGAAGTTTGCGCACCGTGGGCATGCGGGCAAAACACATTGCGAAGTCGCGGCTGCGCGTGGTCTATCACGGCATCGACATCGAAAGATTTGGTCGTCCCGGCGCCGCTCCGCACTCTCTGCGAGACGGCGTGGACGCAGACACGTGCCTCATCGGCACGCTCTCGCGCCTCGATGAGCCCAAGAAAGGCATCGCCGTGCTGTTGAAGGCGGTTGCGCTGCTTCAGGAACAGCGCATCCCTGTCGCACTGCGTATTGCAGGGGACGGTTATTCGCGTCGCGATCTCGAAGCTCAAGCCAACAAGCTGGGCCTCGCGAACTGCCGCTTCCTCGGCTTCGTCGATGATCAGCGGGACTTCTATCGCTCGCTCGATCTCTTCGTGCTGCCGTCGTTCAGCGAAGGCATGCCACTCGTCAACCTCGAGGCGATGATGAGCGGCACGGCCGTCATCACTACCGATGTCGGGGGCGCGGCTGAAGCCGTGCTCGACCGCCGCACCGGCCTCGTTGTACCGCCTGGAGACGAGAAGGCGCTCGCGCTTGCGATTTCGCTGCTGGCGCAGAATCCGGAGTTGCGGGCGCGCTTCGCCGCCGCAGGGCGTGACCGGGTGCGCAACGAATTCAGTATCGATGTGATGTTCAAGCGTCTGCTGGCGGTGTATGACGAAGCGCGCGACAAGGAGAAACTCTGATGATGGCCGTGATCCTCGCGGGCGGAAAAGGCACGCGCCTCCGTCCCTTCACCATGACGATTCCGAAGCCATTGCTGCCGCTCGGGGATGTGCCCATCCTCGAAGTCGTGCTTCAGCAGCTGGTGCGAGCGGGTGTGTCGCGAGTCGTGCTCACGTTGGGTCACATGCCGCATCTGTTCGCGGCATGCATCGGAGACGGCAAGCGCCTCGGTCTCGAGATCGAATACTGCACGGAAGACACGCCGCTCGGCACTGCCGGCTCGCTGTTGCTCGTGCCGAATCCCGATGAGCATGTGTTGGTGATGAACGGTGATCTGCTGACCACCATCGACTACGGCGCGCTGCTGAAATGGCATGTTGCTTCGAAGTCAGCGGCGACCATCGCCGTTCATCGCCGCACCAGTTACATCGACTACGGCGTCATCGAAACGAGCAGCGACGGTCAGCTCGAGCGTTATATCGAGAAGCCCAGCATTCCGTACCTCGTCAGCATGGGTATCAACGTGGTGTCACGCCGCGCGTTCGAATTCATTCCGCAGGGTGTGAAGTTCGACATGCCACAGCTCATGCAGGCCGCGCGTGATGCGGGCGAGCGCGTGAGCTGTTATGACTCGGACTGTTACTGGCAGGACATCGGCCGCTTCGACGATTATCAGCAGGCCAGTGCCGATTTCGCGGCCAATCCGGACCGGTTTCTGCAGGTCGCCTATACGCACGCATGAAGACCTGCCTCGTCATCGGTGGACGCGGCTTTCTCGGCCGCCATCTCGTCCCGCGACTTCAGACTGCGGGCTGGAAGGTTGTGGTTGCGGGCCGTAGCGCAGTGGGGAAAGACCTCACAGCCGGTATCGAATATCACCAGGTGGATATCACGCGCGCCGATGCCGTCGAGCAGCTCATCGCCCTGACGGAGCCCGACGGTGTGGTGAATCTTGCGGGGCGCACGCGGGGCACTGCTGAGGAACTGTTTGAGACCAATCAGCAGGGCGTCGTTTACCTGTTGTCCGCCATCAAATATTCGACGCCGCATGCGAGCGTCGTGCTGATTGGCAGCGCCGCGGAATACGGCAATGTGCCCAGCGCCAACATGCCCATTGTGGAGACAACCCCCTGTACGCCTGTAAGTGACTACGGCAGCTCCAAGCTGGCGTCGACCCTGAATGCGCTGGATCTCGGCCGCACGTGGAATATGCGCGTGTCCGTGTTGAGAACATTCAACATGGTGGGCGAAGGTACGCCGGAGAGCTTCGTCGTTGGCGCACTCGTAGCGCGCATCCGCCGCGCTGTGAGAACTGGCGATACCACACCCATTCCTGTCGGCCGAACGGATACCACTCGAGACTTTGTCGCCGTCACCGACGTCGCGGACGCCATTGTGCGCCTGTTGGATCGCAACGGCGGACCGGAAGTGTTCAATATCTGTTCCGGCCAGCCGGTGTCGATCGAGCAGCTCCTGAGCTCTCTGACGAAGATCGCCGGCGTGCCGGTGACCTGGCAACAGGATCCGGCACTGGTACGCGCGACGGATCCGCTTGTCTCTTACGGCAGCTATGAGCGACTGAAGCGCGAGATCGGCTTCACGCCGCAGGTGTCGCTCGACGATTCATTGAGCGCTGCGTGGCGCGCGACAGGGTGAATGTCATGACTCCAGCAATTACTGATGCCCGTCTCGCGCAGACCGCTACGCATCGCGCCGAGAGTTTGTTCGCAGCGGATTATGCCGGCGGGCTGGATCGCATCCGCCAGCAGTTGAGCGGCGCACGTGCGCTCGTCATCGGCGGCGCGGGAAGCATCGGCTCGTCGGTGGTTCGGCAGCTCTGTCAGCTCGAGATGGCTGCGTTGCATGTCGTGGATCAAAGCGAGAACTCGCTCGTCGAGCTGACGCGGGATCTGCGCAACTCGGGCCAGCGTCTCGCGCCTGCGGATCTGCAGTGGCTGCCGCTCGACTTCGGCAGCCCGGTGATGCAGCGATTCCTCGCCTCGACGAAACCTTATGATTTCGTTCTGAATTTCGCCGCGATCAAGCACGTGCGGTCAGAGAAGGACGTCACCTCCGTTCTGCATATGCTGGATGTGAACGTGCTGAGCCAGCATCGGCTGCTCGGCTGGATTCATGCGAGCAATCCGCAGGCGCGATATTTCTCTGTATCGACAGACAAGGCGGCGAACCCCGTGAATCTCATGGGCGCCTCGAAGCGGCTCATGGAGCACGTGATGTTTGCTGGAGCGGCGGGCGGCTCCACGCCGTTGCGAGCCACGTCGGCGCGATTTGCAAACGTCGCTTTCTCCGATGGCAGTCTGTTGCAGGGCTGGCTGCAGAGGTTGGCCAAAGGTCAGCCGCTCGCTGTGCCGCGCTCTACGCGTCGCTTTTTCGTGTCGCTGGAGGAGGCGGGGCAGCTCTGTGTGCTGGCCGCGCTCTGCCAGGCGGACCGGCAGATCCTCGTGCCGCGGCTCTCCCCCGAAGCGGATCTGCACGATCTCGAGCACGTCGCCGAGGCGTTCCTGAGATTGCAGGGTTTCGAGTCGGCGCGTTATACGGATGCCGCTCGAGCCATCGCCGATGTATCCAAAGAGAAAGCGGCGGGTCGCTATCCGTTGCTGGTCACGCCGCTCGATACCAGCGGCGAGAAACCTTACGAAGAGTTTGTCGGCTCCAATGAAACCTCAGTAGAGGTGGGCTTGCCCAATCTGCTGGCCGTTCAGTACCGCTCGCTGGAGAGGCCCGCCGTGCTAAGCGCGCTGTTAGGAACGCTCGCCACGCTGATTGCCGACGTCACGCGCCCCGTGTCGAAGCAGGATCTCGTCGACCTCGTCGGCGGCGTGGTCGAGGAATTTGCGCACGTCGAGACGGGCAAGCGCCTGGACGATCGTGTGTAGCGTGTCATGAAAGTCGCCAGTCGTCTTACTGCTGGAGCGATCGCGCGAGGCATATTAGGAGCGTTGGGAGCCGTGATCGGCTTCCTCATGATGCCGTTCCTCGTGTCGCATCTCGGCGATCGCTGGTACGGCATCTGGACGGCAGTCGGCAGTCTCGCGGCCGGTTATTACCTGCTGGATCTCGGCCTCTCCACGGCCGTTACTCGCTTCGTGACGGAGAGCCTGTCACGAGGCGAAACGTCACGCGCCAGCGCCATTGTGTCTACGGCGTTTGCCATCTACAGCGTGCTCGGCTTTGCGGTGCTGGCGCTGACCGGCATCGCCGCTTTCTTCGCCGCACACTTTGTCAGCGAGGCGGCTGACGTCGCGACGGTGAAGAAACTTATTATCTATTCGGGCGCATCGCTCGCGATCGGCTTTCCATTCAAGGCCTTCGCGGGCCTGATTCAGGCGCGTCTGCGTTACGATCTGCTCGCGTTCTGGCACATCGGCCTCACGTTGTTCCTGGCACTGCTGACTGTGGTGCTCATCAAAGCGGGGCTCGGCGTGTTGGGCCTGGCTTACGTTGCTGTCGCCGGCACCTTGCTCTCGGACGTCATCTTCGCGCTGCTCTCCCGCCGCCTGTCACCCGATGTGCAGGTTTCATGGCGCGCCGTCGATTTCAGCATCGTGCGGGAGTTGTTCGGCTTCAGCTCCTGGGCGTTCCTGATTCATCTGGCGGAGCAGTTCAGAACCCGTATCGACTCCCTCGTCGTCGGCGCGTTGCAGTCCGCGAGTGCGGTCACTCACTACGCTGTCGGCGCGCGTCTGGCCGAAACGGCGATCAATTTTCTCTACAGCTCGCTCAGCGTCATTCAGCCCGTGCTCACGCGCTATCACGCGCTGGATGAGAAAGAGAAAATGCGTGCCGCGCTGCTGCTGTTCACGCGGATCAATGCGGTGATCGGCTTTTTCGTGCTCGGCATGCTGCTCATTCTCGGCGACCCTTTCATCCAGCGCTGGATGGGCCCGGAATACACCAGCTCGCCGGACGTGCTGTATGTGATCGCTATTGCCTTGAGCGCCGCGTTCCTGGTGTATCCCATGGATAACAGCCTCTACGCGGTTCGCAAGCATCGCATGCTGGCGTTCATCAACATCGGCGACGCCGTGGTCAACGTGGCGCTGAGCCTCGTGTTAGGCAGGCACATGGGCTCGATCGGTGTCGCGCTCGGAACCATGATCCCGATGGTGATTTCACGCTTCGCCATCGTTGTGCCGTACGCCTGCCGGCAGACCGGAATTCCGCTCAGGGAATATTACGGCGTGCTGGCCCGCGTGCTGTTGATCGCCTGTCTGGTTCTGGGGCCAACTGCAATGCTGGCGCCGTATTTCCCCGGCGAGCCGAGCTACGAGTCCTTCGCTGCGATCACCATCGCGGCGGCGATCGTCTATGTCCCGGCGATGTTCCTGTTCGCATTCCCGCGTGGGGAGCGAGCCCAGTTGCAGGCCATCTGGGGAAGATAAGAACAGGATTCGAGAATAAAAATATGGGAGGGTGGGATGACAAACAACAATATAGACCGCCGCATCGTGCTCATCTGGGTGGCGTTTCTGACGTGGGTCGCCAATGGGCTTTTCATTGATGTACGCAGTGCTCTGCTGCATCCGGAATCCACGGATGTGTCTGCGTATATCGCCGCCGCGCGCATCAAGGCGGATGAGGGCGCCGGAATCCATGATCTGGACAAGCTGCACGCTGCCGGTCGACGCGCGGGCGTAACTGGCGAGGCACGGTCTTATCTTTATCCGCCGCCGTTCGCCGAGCTGCTGGTCGGCACGGCCGGGGTGGATTTCATCAAGCTGCGCGTCGCCTGGATTGCGGCGACGTACGCGAGCGTCGTGGTGCTGTTTGGATTCCTGATTCAACTCACGTCGCGCCACGGCGTAAGCCCGCTGCTCGCGTCGCTGGTCACGTTCGGGCTCATCGTCGCGTTCTCGCCGATACAGCGGGAGATCTTCTACGGTCAGGCCAGCATTTTCTGTGCAACGCTGACCGTGCTGGCGATGTGGCTGGACAAGCGTTCACGCGCGGTGCTTTCCGGTGTCGCCGCGGGCGTCGCGACCATCATCAAGATCTATCCCGGCGTAGTGCTGGCCGGCTATCTGCTCAATCGTCGCTGGACGGCGTTCTCAGCCGGTGTCGTGGCGATGATCCTGATCGCCGCGGCGTCGATTGCGAGTTATGGAATCGCCGACTGGCTCTCCTTCATCCGTGTGCATCTCGCGGAGGGCGCCTCGGCAGGCATTCTGTATGCGGACCCGAGTCGCGGTTATCTCGAGGCGCCTAACTATTCGCTGACGCAGGTGTTGTATCTGCTGGCGCATTCGTTGGGTCTGGAGTGGTCGCCCGCGGCGTTGGGGCACTTCAGCCGGATCGCCTTGTTTGCCGGCGGTATCGCTTTTCTGCTGGCGTTTCGTAAGGAGCTCGCGGCCACACGGAGTCTGTTGGCGTGGTGCCATGCCATCTTCCTGTTTTTTCTGCCGAGCTCCATCGTGTTCTGGAATCACGTCTTCGTGTTTTATCTTCCGGGGCTCGTGCTCACTGGGGCGGTCCTGCTCGAGCAGCCGCGTGGCCTGACGGCCCCTTTCATTCTCTGGACGGCGGGCGCGGCAGCGATGGCCGTCGCGGATTTCGGGCCGAACCTCGGAATTCTGAATTCCGGCATGTTGCTCGTGTTGAAGCCGGTGAAGTTCTACGGCCTGGTGATCCACGCTGTCGCGTTTGCCTGGATGCTGAAAGCCGGGATGCTCGCCGCACGGACACAACCTGAAACGGTGGCGTCATGAACACCGTCATCACGCAATCTCCCGAGCGTCGCGGCGGTGGCTGGCGGACCTATGCGCGCTCGATCCGAGTGCATCAGTGGGCGAAGAACCTGCTGGTCTTCATGCCGCTGATCACGGCCGGGCTCGTGTTGCATCCCGATGCCCTGGGCCGGCTGTTCCTGGTCTTTCTTGCATTCAACTGTGTGGCCTCGGGCGGTTATCTCGTCAACGATCTGCGCGATCTCGAGGCGGATCGGCGCCATCCCACCAAGCGCAATCGGCCGCTCGCCTCCGGCGCGATGCCACTTTCGCATGGTTACATCGGCGCTTTTGTGTTGACGATCGGCGGGCTGGCGCTGGCGGTCTACATCAAGCCGCTGGTGGGCCTGATGTTACTGGGCTATCTGGTGTTGACGCTGACTTATTCATTTGCACTCAAGAAAGTCATCGTCGTCGACGCGGTGACGCTCGCCGCCTTGTATGCGATGCGAGTGTTTGCCGGCGCGGCGGCTATAGAGGTGCATCCCTCGCCATGGCTGCTGGCGTTCTGCACGTTCCTGTTTTTCAGTCTCGCGCTCGTGAAGCGCTGCACGGAGCTGATTATCGTGGCAGACGCGCAGCAGCTCGAAGCGCACGGCCGGGACTACCGCGTGCTCGACGCGCCGTATCTTCAGTCCATGGGAATTGCGAGCGGCTACATTGCCGTGCTGGTCATCGCGCTGTATCTCGATTCCGAGAGCGCGCTGTCCCAGTACCGCAATCCACAGTTCCTGTGGGCGATGTGTCCACTGTTTCTCTACTGGGTGAGCCGGCTGTGGATCAAGACGGGTCGTCACGAGATGCATGACGACCCGCTGGTCTACAGTTTCAAGGATCGCACGAGCTGGATCTTCTTCATCAGCGTCGCGTGCGTCTGGGGGCTGGCCCGATTCTAGCCGTCGATCAGATCCTGCAACGGTTGTGCACGCTGCTCCCACAATGCCGACAGCGTGCGCCTTGCAGGATCCACCGCCGCGCTGAGCGCGCGATATTCGTTGATACATTGAAACACGGCGCCGGCAATCTCCGGCGCGGAGTTGCCTGTAAATACGGTCGGCCCTGTAAACAGCTGCCGTGCGACTGACGTATCCGTCAGGATCAGCGGTCGTCCGGTGGCGAGGCCCTCATAAGCGCCGCAAACCAGGCAATTGTTCATCGTCGAGAGATCGAGCACGACGTCGCAGTCGCGCAGCAGCTTCCAGTAATCCGCATCGATCAGAAAGCCGGTGAAGCGCACATTGGCTGGCGCGCGATTGCGGAGCGCCGGATCGAGCTTGCGAAAGTTGCCTGTGAGATGAAACCGCGCTTCCTGCTCCAGCATGCCAGCGGCGCGCACCACTTCCGCGAGCGGTTCATCCGGCTCGTAAGTACAGATCACGGCGATATGCAGAGGCTTGGTCGGCGTGGCGGGGAGGGCGGCTTTGGTCACCGGCAAACGGTCATGCAACACCAGGGTTTTTCCGCCAGCCGCGCGCACGATATCCGCAAGCGAATCGTTGGTGACGATTGTCAGATCCGCGCGTTGATGCAGCCAGCGCGCGACCGCGCGTACCGCTTTCGTGTCGTGGATGAAAGGCTGCACGGCTTCGTTGTGAGCATCCACGATCAGCTTGAAACCTAACACCCGCGCGAGCGACGCGCAGAGCGCAGTCAACACGATGGACGGGTTCTGCACGAGCACGATGCGCGGTCTTTTCAGTGCAAGCAGCACGAGCGTGCGTACTGATAATTCCAGGTGCCGCAGCGGCCCCGGCAGCTTCGAGATCAGAATATGCAGAGGCACGCCCAGCGCCGCGCAAAGCTCCTGCATCCGCCGGTGAGATTCCCAGCTGATCGCGAGCGGACGTGTTCGAGTATTAACCATCGGCTCCTCCTGGATGACATTCCCGCAGCCACAGATGCAGCATCAGCAGGCTGAAGAGAATCTTGTTGTTCTTCCGTTCCCCACGGACGTGCTCCTGGAGCAGCTGCTCGATGCGCTCGAACGAAAACCACCCCAGCCGTTCCACGGTCGCACGGTTCACGACCGACTGGAAGTAGGGCACGAGCGGCCCGCGCAGCCAGCGGCCCATCGGCGCCTCGAATCCCTGTTTGCGGTGATAGATCATCTCGTGCGGCAGCCAGCGTTCCGCGATCTTCTTCAGCAGATACTTGTGCGTGCGGCCGCGGACCTTGAGATCGTCAGGAATGGCGGCCGCGAGCTCAACGAGCCGATGGTCCAGAAACGGAACCCGCAGCTCCAGCGAATGCCACATGCTGAGACGATCTGACAAAGTCAGGATGTCGTCATCGAGATACGTTTCGAGATCGGTGCGCAGGGCGCGCTCGAGCGTGGAGCCCCTGCCGGAGTTGAAAGGCGCCAGCATCACGTTGGCGGTAGCGCCCGGATCAATCGCATTCTTCAGCGCGGGGAGATATAGGGCGTTGCGCTCGTTCCAGGGCAGCGTTGCCATGATGTCCTGATAACGCTCGGGCGTGCCGAGTTCGCTCGTGCGCACGAAGCGCTTGGCGTGGTCCACTGCATCGGAGGCCACGGCGCCTTCGGGCAGGCGGTTCACAATCGGGCGGATCAACCCCGTGCGGATCAGCTTCGGCACGCGTTGATATCGATCGCTCATCACGATGCCGAGATGGCGGCGATAGCCGGCGAAGAGCTCATCCCCGCCGAGTCCCGAGAGCGCCACCTTCACCTGTTGGCTCGTCACCTGCGACACGTAGTACGACGGGATCACCGAGTCGTCCGCGAACGGCTGGTCGAATGCGTTGACGATATCCACCGCGATGTCGTCGAACTTCGACGCAACCGTGATCTCGTTGTGGCGAAAGCCGTAGCGGGTCGCGAGTTGGCGCGCGTACACCCGCTCGTCGATGAATCCCGGGCCGCTTTCCTCGAACCCGACGGTGAAGGTATCCAGCGACGCGCCGAGTTGTGACGCGGCCATGGCGACGACGATACCGCTGTCCACCCCGCCGGAAAGAAAAGCGCCGATGCTCACATCCGCAACGAGGTGGCTTTCCACTGCGTTGAGTAGTGCCTTCTCGGTATCGACCAGCCATTCCGCCTCGCCGCGCGGTTCGAGTGACATGCTCTTCGCGCTGGGGATCGACCAGTAGCGCGTGGTCTTCGTGGTGCCGTCGGCTGCGACGAACATGGCCGTGCCCGGCTCGAGATGTCTGATCTGCGAATAGATCGTTCGCGGCGCCGGGATGTTGGTGTAAGTCAGAAACTCGTCGACGGCCTGCAGATCGATCGCCCTGGATACGAGCCCTGTCGCCAGCAGCGCCTTGATCTCGGAGCCGAAGAAGAGGCCCACGTCATTGGCGCAATAGAAGAGGGGCTTGATGCCGAGGCGATCGCGGACGAGGACGACCTCGTTGCTACGCTTGTCCCAGATGGCGAAGGCGAACATGCCTTCGAGCTGCTGGAGGCCGGCGAGGCCATGCTCCTCATATAAATGCACGATGACCTCGGTATCCCCCGAGGTTTTGAAGACATGGCCGGCTCGCTGCAGGGCGGCACGCAAGGCCTGGTAATTGTAGATCTCGCCGTTGAACACGATGACGAGGTCGCCGCGGGCGTTGCTGATGGGCTGGTCGCCCGTGTGCAGGTCGATGATGGCGAGACGGCGCATGGCGAGCCCCACGTGCGCCGCTTCGAGGAAACCGGCACCGTCGGGCCCGCGTCGCTCGATGCTCGCATTCATTCGCGAGAGCACGCCGGAGAGGTTCTGCCCCGACGTGTTGATGTAGCCGACTATTCCGCACATGTTAGTTCGGTCGTTTGTAAGTTCTGCGCAGGTACGTACTAGGCGCAGGTTTCGCGCGTTGCATACCCGCTGGTTTCTAGAGCCGCTTCATGGATCGGCGGCTCGTCCCCGTGTTACTTCTTGTTTCGCAAGGTTCGAGGCTACGTGAACCCTTCGTATTTCTCACTCGCTTGGCGTAGGCATTTGGCGACGCTACTGTCTTCAATCAAAGACAGAGGGAAATGGCGACGGGTACCGGGTAAGGTCCCGGGCCTTGGACGGCTCGATACTAAATATGCCGCAACGGTCCCGCTCGCCCGCAGGGCGGCTCCAGGTGGCCGGCGCCTCACGCGCCCGTACGAGATTCATCTTATTTTGGAGGCGGCTGATCATGAAATTTTCCGGGGGACGTCTGCGTAGATATGACTGGCGCGGCGGGGTGTGCTGCGCGCTCCTCGTCGCGGGAATGGTGGTGAGCTCGGCCACGCCAGCGGCAAATCGTTTGTACAAGGAAGACTTCGAGACCGCCGACGGCTGGAAGACTTACCTGAGTTACGGCAGCGTGCTGTCCGTGAAACGCGTTACGGCACAGCCCCGCTCCGGCAGTGGTTCGTTGCGCGGTAACTTCAATCCCTCCATCACTGACCCGGTCACCGGCCTCAAGGGCGTGGCGGGTACGCCGCTCGCGCTGAAGCTCCCGAACCTGAAGAACCAGACCCCGAATGGAGTCTACATGTCCTTCTGGTTGCGGTTCGACAAGTGCTCGTGGGGCGGGTCGCAGGGATATGAAGGGCCGACTGGCGGCATGGATGGCAAGTTCTCCTACATGGTGAATGGGACCGATCCGGCGCAATCGTTTTACCCGGTCATGAAGGGTGGGGCGACGGGGCTCATGCAGCTGGGGTTCAACTCGTCCGGCACGGATTGGGAGAGTTGGGTCACCAGGAACGGCTGGCCTTCGCCGAAACTGTGGGACGGCAACACGGGCAAGTCGTGGGGTCCGGATGGCCTGTGGCATCAGTACGAGATCAGTCTCGAGTACGGTTCGACCAAGTCGTACATGACCATGTGGGTGGACGGGAAGCCTGCGAGCTTCGCGGCGTTCAGGGATGGACGGATACCCATGCCGCCGAACTTTCACATGTCCGAATACGGGTTCTTCTATGTGCCGTCGCAGCTGACGGACCGGTCGCAGCCGAACGGCGAAAGCTGCAATGGCTGGCAGCTGGATGACCTGGAAGTGTGGGACGGCAAGCCCGGCACCACGACGACCGCGGCTGCGCCCAAGCCGCCTGCGGAAGTGCATATCGAGTAAGGACTGGAAGCGCCGCCTTGTCAGGCGGCGCTTCGGTTTTGGGGCGCGTGCTGGGACACCCCACCCGGCCAGCACGGTCGAATCGCGGTGCGAAAATCCGCGCTCGCACCAGCCGTCGGCTGACGTGCATATCGACTCAGGAACAGGTCACAATCGCCCCGCTCGCGCGGTCCGGTCCCGCGGCGCTTATATATCCGAAGCCGAATGTGGGGTTCGCGTGGGGGGCAAGGTCGAACGAACGCTGCGCAGACAGCGGATAGCCGAATGGTGCGGCGACTCCCACGCTCTGTGGTTCGCTATCTTTCTCGCGGTTCGTGTCGGCCTGTGGCTCGCCCCAGCGTCGCGCCGTCCTCAGGTACTGAACCTCGTTTGCCAGGGCGCGCGGTCTTGTCGGCCTGCCGCGCTTCAAAAGTGGTTCGCGCGTCTGGCGCAGCAACACTTCGCGGCAATCAGCCGCTTGCCTGTGCCCTCCGAAGTCGTGAACTTCAAAGGGCGCACTATGGTGTTGAAAGCACCAGTCGGGCCGCGGGAAAAAGGCGTGTTGCTGGTGCAGTTCTCCGAGGTGATCGGAGCCCTGCCGGGGCGGGTGGATCTCGAGGTGCTCAATCAGTCGTATCGCCTGGTGCTCGAACCCTCCTGGTCGGGTTACTGCGATCCGGCCATTCTGCAATACGCGCGGCTTGCCGATCACACCGTCGTATTGGCGGCGGAAACGCATGATTACGATTTTCTGCAGGGCGCGGGCTCAACGCTCGTGCCTGTGGCGATCGGTCCGTGCGACTGGGTGGACCCGCGCGTGGCAGAACCCCATCTCGGGCTGCCGAAGCAGTTTGATCTGGTGCTGAATTCCAACTGGGCGCCGTGGAAGCGCCACTTCGTATTGTTTGAAGCTCTGCGACGGCTGCCTCGCTCGCTGCAGGTCGCTTTGATCGGGGTGCCCTGGAATAACGGGAGCGCGGAGGGCATTCGCGAAATCGCGCGTTATTACGGTGTGGAGGATCGGCTCACCTTTTTCGAAGGCATTCCTTATCAGGAGGTCATGCGAGTCACGAGCCAGTCACGTGTGGCAGCGCTGTTGAGTCGCAAGGAAGGGAGCAATCGCTCCTTGTCAGAAGCGCTGTTCTGCGACGTGCCGGCGATTCTGATCGACGAGCATGTTGGGGGGATTCGTAAGAACGTCAATGCGGCGACGGGGTTGATCGTGCCGGAAGCGGATCTCGCGCGGGGGATCACGCAGTTGCTGGCGCAGGCGCCGAATCTTCAGCCGCGGGCATGGGCGCTGAATAATGTGTCGTGTATCCGCACGACCGAGCGACTCAATACCGTGTTGAAAGACATTGCTTTGCGTGCGGGAGAGGAGTGGACGACAGACATCGTCGTTCATTCCAACAGTCCGGAAGCGCGTTACTACGCACCGGAACACGCCGCTGCGCTCGCTGACGCAAATAACGCGGTTGCGCTTAGTTTGAGTCGCTGAGGTCGAGTCGCATGAGCTACGCACGGCTGCATCGGTTCTCCAGGCGCGCATGCCGGACCGCTGCCATGCTGATTGCAGCGAGGCGTGCGACGGCGATGGACGGCTGACTCCACAATGCCGCGCAACTTGATGTGGTTGCTGGGTCTGGGGGTGGCGGTGTTGCTTCTGCTCGCCATAGCTGCCTTTCAGGCGAGCCGCGTTGTCGGCTCGATGCCGCCGGCGGTTCGCGACACGATTCGCGGGCTGCGACACGGCTTCGAAGTTGAGCGCGACGTCATGGTCCCGATGCCGGACGGCGTCAGGCTCGCCGCCAACTTATATCTGCCTCGCAAGCGAAAAGGGGAAGAGCGGCTGGCCACGGTGCTGGTGCGCCTTCCTTACAATAAGAACACTTACGGCGAAGCCGTGGATGCTGGCGAATTTTTCTCGAGCCACGGCTACGCGGTCGTTGTTCAGGATATGCGCGGCCGGTTCGCCTCCGAGGGTGAATTCACGCCCAGCCAGGCGGATGCCGTCGACGGAGCAGCCACCCTCGATTGGATCGCCGCTCAACCCTGGTCCAATGGCCGCGTCGGCACTTACGGATGCTCTTCGCTCGGCGAATCTCAGGTGATGTTAGCGACGCAGCGTAATCCGCATCACGCCGCGATGATCGCGCAAGGCGCGGGCGGCGCGGTAGGTACAGCGGCAGGCCGCTATACCTACTTCGGTCTCTATGAGGGCGGCATCTTCAATCTCGCCTCAGGATTCGGCTGGTTTCTCGATAACGGCGGCAAAACGCCCGGCCACTCACGGCCCGAAGGAGTCGACCTCAGCGCAGCATTGCGTGAGCTGCCGAGCGTCAGTCTGGTGCGTAACCATCGCACCGACCTTACCGACTTCGATCGATTCATCTCCACGCCGTTATCAGATCCTTATTGGCGTGGCCTCGGTTACATCAGCGATGAGGATCGCTTCGCCACCCCCGCGATGTTGGTGAATTCCTGGCAGGATCAAACCGTTGCCGACACGCTGGTGTTGGCCCAGCTCATGGGCGATCGCGCGCAGTCGGTAATCATCGGCCCGGGGAATCATTGCAGCTTTCATGAAGCGGCGGAGCAGGGCGCAGTAGGCGATCTGCCTGTCGGCAACGCGGCGGCCCAGCCTTATCGCGAGTGGTATCTCGCCTGGTTCAATCATTGGCTGCGCGATTCGACTGCATCCCTGCCTGACCTGCCGCGATATCTGTACTACGTCATGGCCGAAGACCGCTGGCTCGGCGCGGATCGGTGGCCACCTGCGGAAACCCGCTTCGAATCCTGGTATCTGGATGACGCGCATGGGCTCGTCGCGTCAGCACCACCAACACCCGGTAGTGACGCGTATCAGTATGACCCGATGAACCCCACGCCCACCCGCGGCGGACCGATCTGCTGCACAGGTGATGCCGCTGACCGCTCCGGTCCTGTCAATCAGCAAGACGTGGAATCACGCTCTGATGTGTTGGTTTACACCTCCGCGGCTTTCGAGCAGGGTCTGAGAATCGTCGGCCCGTTAAAGCTGCGAGTGTTTGTTTCGTCCAGCGCGCCTGATACGGATTTCGTCGCGAAGCTCGTCGACGTATCGCCCGATGGCACGGCATTGAATGTTCAGGAAGGCGCGCTGCGCATGCGCTATCGAAACGGCTTCGACAAGCCGGTGCTGATGACGTCAGGCGAGGTTTACGAAGCGACTATCGACATGCGCGCCATTGCCCACTGGTTCAGGCCGGGTCATCGCGTGCGCTTGCAGATCGCGAGCAGCAACTTCCCGCGCCTCGAGCGCAATCTCAATACAGGCGGTAACAATTTCGACGAGACGAGCGGTGTTGTGGCCCTCAACCGCGTGTATCACGGTGGCGCCACCGCCTCCGCGGTGATCCTTCCCGTCAACCCAGCCGCGTCGCCCACTGCATTACCCGATCGAACAGCGCATTCATCCGCTGCAGCTCGGTGAACGTATGGTTCGCTTCGGGAATGTATTCATGCGTGAGCAGCGGCGACTTCCCCAGCGTCTTGTGCGCTTCCGCAAACTGTCCCTGATAGTTATACCACTCGGGAAAATTTCCACTGTAGATCGCAAGCGTATGAACCTGCCGATCGAGCGCGGTACCCAGCTGCTTCTCGAAATCTTCCCGCGGTGGCACCGGCCGCACGATGAACGAGCTCGACTGCGACGTATCTGACGAGCGCTTCAGCTTCGACTTGATCGTCCACAGCGTCTTGCGTTGAACCGCATTTAGTACGTTCAGCGCCGACCCCTGCAGGCGAATGCGATAGAACTGATAATTCAGCTTCGTTCGCCACGTGGGATAAGCGAAAGGATCCAGCAACACGATCCCCGCCACCCGCGAATCATCCATCGCGACATTGATGCAATGATCGGTTCCCGAGCACAGCCCCACCAACACGAATCTCTGCACGCCCGTGTTGGCCGCCGCCGCGTTCAGCGCCGCGACCAGCTCGCCTTTCGAGCGCGCCAGCGTATCTTCGCGCGACGGAATACGCGCGCTGTCACCCAGCCCCGAGAAATCAAATCTCAGCGCGGGATAGCCGGCGCGCGCGAAGAACCGTGCCATGCGCACGTTCATCCGGTGTGGGCCCACACGATGCACGAACCCGGAATTGAACAGCACCACGGCAAGCGAGCGCAAAGGCGCATCCGTCGGCTCGGGCATCGTGAGCGTGCCGACGAGCCCGTTCTCCTCACCAAAGAAAATCAGTTTCTCGCTCATGGCAGGCCGCCGAGCGTCTCGCTCACGCGCTGAATCACATCGTTGTAGACCACCGCTGAAGCAATGATGTCGTCAAAATCTGTCGTGCCCCAGCGGGGCACCGGCTTGATATCCGGCTTGCGCGACATGCCGAGCCACTGCGTCGCGCTCGCCGCGAGCTTCGTATCGTCGTTGGGTGGCATGAGAATGACGCGATCCGCTTTCGGTGGCGCCTCGGGCGTATCCGACAGATGCTCGAAATCCTCTTGCAGCTTCGCCGAGATCGGAAAGCCCAGCAGCTGATCCACGATCGTGATGGGCTCACTCCCGATGCGCGCGCGCGAGGTCACGGAACCTTCGATCTCGCGCTTGAAATGCCGGTCATGTGTCGTGCCCAGCTCTTCGAGGTAGCCTTTGCCATCGAACACCGGCTCCCAAAGAATCAACGCCGCCAGCGAGGTATGCAGCTGAAGCGACGCACGCGCCGCGAGCGAGCCGCCTAATCCAAGCCCGACCCACGCCGCGCGCGACGTATGCGCACGCTCACGCAGCTCATGGCTCGAGCGCACGATGTTGTCTTTCCACACGCCGAGATCGGCTTCTTCGCAGTCACCATCTGAATCGCCAGTGGCAAAGTAATCGAAGCGCAACACGTGAAAGCCCGCGCGCGCGAGGCGCTCGCCGAGCATGCGGAACATGCGCTGACAGCGCAGCGCCTCCTGCCCGAACGGATTGCACAGCAGAACCGACGTGAGTCGGGGCGTAACGCCCGCAGGAGCGTGATGAAACCCGAAGAGCTGTCTGTCGGGCGGACCAAATCGCAGGGCTGGCATATCAGTGCGTGAGACCGGAGTGAGCGTCGAAGCGGAGATATTCAACGGAAGCTGCCGGCGAGGGAAGGGCGCACGCAGCGATGTAGCCTTCTTCCGGGACGAAAGACCACAGGCTGAGCTCGTGTCGACGGTCGTCCAGGCTGACCGTGATCTCACGCGATTCCGGTGTGCAGCCCGCCGCAAACGTGATCGGCTCGAGATACAGGCCTGTTCCCAGGCATTTGAGCACGGCTTCCTTGCGCGTCCAGCAGGTGAGGAAACCTTTCGTCTGCTCCGCGCCGGGAGGCAGCTCGAGAAATCCATGCTCACTCACCTGCATGGTGCGCTTCGCGAGCGCGGGCACATCGTGCATATCCCGCAGGACTTCGATATCGACGCCGACGGAATCGACGCGACCCAGCGCAATCAACGCCCGCTCACCGCTATGCGAGACGTTGAAGGCGATCGCATCTGTGTAAGGCGCGGCGAGAATCGGCTTCTTGTGCGTGCCCGTCGCGAGCGGCACATCGCGTGGCGGCAGCTTCAGCACCTCGCCTAACAAAGCGCGCAGCGCCGCGCGGCAGCGCGTGAAATGCACGCGGTCGCGCTCGAAATGAAAACGCGCCGCGCGCGCGCGCTCCTCGGCGCTCAGCGACGCCGTGTCGGCGGCCTCCGCATCTTGATCGAGCCGCACTAGCCAGATTCGGCACGTCTTGCCTGACTTCATCCAGCCAGTGTCTCACGACCGGCCGAAGAGGCGCTTGAGGAGTCCAGCCTTCGGCTTCGATTCGACGACCGCCTCGTCGTAGGTCTTCGCGATGTGCGCGAGGTCCTCGAACAGGAAAAGCCGCGGCGGAATGCGTTTCGACGTGAGCTGCTCCATTTTCGTCATGACCTGCATCGCCATGAGCGAATGGCCGCCGAGATCGAAGAAATTGTCGCGAGCGCTCACGCGCGGCACACCGAGCAGCTCCTGCCAGATGGCGGCGAGCGTTTTCTCGGTGGGGGTGGAAAGCTCCACGAACGAGCCCGCGGCCTGCGCATGCCCGGCCTGGATCTCAGGAAGCGGCAGCGCGCGATAATCGACGCGACCGTCCACACCATGTGGAATTTCAGTGAGCGTCACGACCTCGACCATTGCCGGAATCGCTTCCGCGATCACGCGCAATGCTTCGTCACGGGGTTTCTGAGCAGCCGCACCCGCGAGATACACGACGAGCCGGCGATCGTTGCGCGCGATATCACGAGGGACGACGAGTACGTCGTTCGCCCCCAATGTTTTCGCGACTCGCGCCGCGCAGGCCGCGAGATTGATGCGCTTGCCTTCGAGCATGGCTTCACGCGTGTCGTCGACGACGACTTCGAGTGTGCCATCCGAGCGCCACCGGCCACGGGCCGGCGGTGAATAGCCGCCCGCATGCGCGTTGCCGGCGATGCGGATCGCACCGAAGACGCCCACCGCGCTCGGGTGATTGCTGTCGTCGGTGATCCAGACACTGGTGTTGTCGAGCGGCGCGCCGACAATTGGAGCGTCTTCAGGACGTGTGATGCGGTGGGTCGTCGTCCAGATACCGGCCTCCGCCCATCCGGACACGCGCCAGAATTTTCCGGGCGAGGCGCCGAGACGTTCGCAAAGCTCTGCGGTGAGGCGATCGCCGCTGACGAGTCCTGTGAGTGCGTCAGTGCTCTGCCAGCCGGCATCGAACAGAGCCTGCCATGTATCCGCGGGCAAGGTGACGAGCGTGACATTGTTGGATTCAATCTCGGCCCGTAGCGCAGTGACATCACGCGCGCTCTCGGGCTTGCCGACGATCAATGCACCACCTTGTGTCCACGGCAACAGCCATTCGACGAGCGAAGACTCTGCCGAGATTGGCGACACGGCGAGGCAACGATCCGTAGCGGCGAGACTGAGTTTCTCACTCAGCGACAGCAGCGTGTTGCGCAGAGTTGCGTGCGTAAGCGCTACGAGGCGAGGCGTGGCGCCAACTCCCATCAAGGCGACTTGCGCGGCAACCTGCTGGTTGCCCGGCACGCTTGTCGCGACCGGGCGGGTGGGCGAGGCGGCTGCAATTTCATCCGCGGCCGTGTCGAGACCTAACAAATCGATGGACGTCGCCTGAGCGAGGTCCGCGGAACGTGAGTTGGCGATCAGCAGCCGCGCGCCGCTCGTTCGCAAGACGCTGAGCGCGTGCGCGCGCGATCCAAACGGATCTAACACGAGTATCGCCGCGCCTGCCTTGAGCGTGCCCAGCAGCGCGCTGAAAAATGCCTGGCCGGGCTCCTCGCAAAGACCGACGGTCGCGCCCGGCTTTATGCCGCGCGCGAGCAGAACATTCGCAATACGGTTGGACTGCTGCTCGATGTCGCCATACGTAACACTCCATCCGCCGGTGAACAGCGCGGCACGCTTGAGGTCTGCGTCTGCCTGAGCTTCGAAGATCTGATGAATCAGCGCAGGGCCGGTCAGTGCGCGCTCGGTGTGATTCCAGCGGGCGATCTTTGCCGCGTCGGCATCGCCGCCCAGGGCGAGCTCGCCTACCGGTGCATCCGCATGAGAAAGAATCGAATCGAGCAGCGCGAGATAGCGTTCGCGCAAGAGCTGGGCAGTGCTGGCGTTGATGATGTCAGCGTTGTAGGTCACGCCGCCCACCATGCCGTGACCGTGGTCGAGGAACCAGAGGCCGAGATCCTCGGTGGCGCCGCGCTGGAAGACCAACACCTGCTCGTGAGCAAGCGCGCCCCAGGTGGCGGGACGTTGACGCGCATCCTGAAAAGAGAACAGCGCCTGATATAACAACGAGTTGCTCTCGCCCCGCTGCGTAACGAGCTCGCGACTCAGTTGCTCGAGCGAAACGTCCGGATAGGTGAAGCTGTCGAGCACCACATTCTTCACGCGGCGAACGAAGTCGGGGAACGGCTCCTGAGGATCGACTTCGAGATGCAGTGGCAAAAGATTGGTGAAATAGCCCATCACCTGTTCAACGTCCGTGACGCTGCGTCCCCTGACGGGCGTGCCGATCACGAGACGCTTCTGGCCCGTGCTGCGATAGAGCAGCAGGTAATACACCGCCAGCAGTGTCATGAACAACGTGGTGTTGGCCTCGCGACTGAGCTCGCGCAACGCGTCGGTCTTTTCCTTGCCGACCTTCAACCATTCCGTGCAGCCTTCGCCGGACATGCCGGGACGGCGTGGCCGATCTGTGGGCAGAGCCCGCACTTCTCCCGCGGTCGTCAGGCGATTGCGCCAGAACTGTGTCTGCGTGCTGAACTCCTCACTGTGCGTCCAGTCGAGCTGCCAGGCGGAGAAGTCCGCATAGGAAACAGGCAACTCCGGCAACGAAGGGGATTCGCCCGCCGCGTAGCCCGCGTACAGCTGCGCCATCTCCGCATAGAAAATATCGAACGACCACCCATCCCAGATCGCGTGATGCGGCATGAAGAAGAACACATGCTCTTGGGACGCGAGCCTGAAGAGCTTCACGCGGAACAGCGGCGCGACTGTGAGATCGAACGGCTGGTTGGTGATGACGTCGAGGCGTGCGAGCAGTTCGCGCTCACGATCGTCCGCCGGCACCGCAGAGAGATCGACGATCGGGAAGAGAGAAAACTCCACGCTGTCGTGAATGCGCTGCTCGATCTGCGAGCCGTCTGCGGAGCTGATCTGGGCAAGCGTCGTGCGGAGCGAGCCTTGGCGGCGAACGACTTCACGCAGCGCCTTGTCGAACGCGGCTTCGTTCAGCGGCCCCGTCAGCCGATGAGCGGAGGGCGTGTTATAGACGACGCGTCCCGGGTTCAGCTCTTCCAGGAACCAGAGGCGCTGTTGCATCAACGAGGCCGGCGCGCGATGTTGGTCTCTCAGATGCTGGATCGGCGCGGCGGCCGTCGCCGCACCTCCGGTCTGTTGTTTTGCTTTTGTCAGGGCTTCGGCGAGACCTTCCGCGGTTGGCGTTTCGAATACAGAGCGCAGGGAGAGGCGCGTGCCGAAGTCCCGATTGAGCCGCGTTGTAAGTTGGGCCGCGAGCAGTGAATGTCCGCCCAGTACGAAGAAGCCGTCGGTGACGCCGATGCCTGGCAAGCCGAGCACGCTCTCCATTGCCGCGACGACGGCCTTCTCGGTGTCGTTGCGAGGCGCTACGACATCGCGCAGTAAAGATCCGGTGGGTTCGGTCGAGGGCGGTGGGAGCGCCTTGCGATCGACCTTGCCATTGGGCAGCAGTGGCAGCGATGCGAGGTCGACGAAGTGCTGGGGCACCATGTACTCCGGCAGCATCTGGCGCAGATGATCGCGGAGCGTGCGGGATTCTATCTTCCTGCCGTTGCGGGAGACGACGTACGCCACGAGGCGCACATCGTCAGCGCGATCTTCTCTTACGATCGCCAGTGCGCGCGCCACATCCGGGTGCTGCGCGAGGTTCGCTTCGATTTCGCCGAGCTCGATGCGGAATCCGCGTACCTTCACCTGAAAGTCGATACGGCCGAGATGTTCGAGGCGACCGTCGTTGCGCCATCGCGCGCGGTCACCTGTTCGATACAGGCGCGCGCCGGGCTGCGCCGAGAACGGATCGCTTACAAACTTTTCAGCCGTCAGCTCCGGCCGGTTGAGATAACCGATGGCGACGCCATCGCCGCCGATGTACAGCTCACCCGGTACCCCGATGGGGCACGGCTGCTGATTCTCATCGAGAATCCAGATACTGGTGTTGGCGATCGGGCGGCCGATGGAAATGCCTGCGCTCGGGTTCTCTACTCGCCAGCACGTCGACCACACGGTGGTTTCCGTAGGCCCGTACATGTTCCACAGCTCGCCGGTGCGCTCGAGCAACTGACGCGCCAGATCGGGCGGCAGGGCCTCGCCCCCGCACAGCGCTTTGAAAGTGCGATTGCCCTTCCAGCCGGATTCGATCAGCAGGCGCCAGCTTGCGGGCGTTGCCTGCATTACGGTTGCCTTGTGTTCGGCGAGCATGTCGCGGAGGGCGTCGCCGTTTACCGCGTTGTCACGGCTGGCGAGCAGCACTCTTGCACCTACGCTGAGCGGGACAAGTAATTCCAGCACCGCGATGTCGAAGGCGAGTGTTGTTACGGCTAACAGTCGATCGTCCGCCGACAGGCCCGGCTCGACGCGCATGCTGTTGATGAAGTTGACAACCGCGCTGTGCGGAACCTGCACACCCTTGGGATTGCCGGTCGAGCCCGATGTGTAAATGACATAAGCGGCCGATTGCGGTGTTGCCGACTGCGCATCTCGCGGAAGGAGCGTCGATGGCATGCTTGCCAGGGCGGTGGCGCCTGCATCCGAACCCGCATCGATCAGAAGTTTGCGGTCGTCTGGATAATCGATCAGGTCCTTGAGTGATACCTGTGTCAGCAGCACTGCAATGTCAGCATCGTTCACGCAGAACGCGAGACGCTGCGGAGGATAGGCTGGATCGAGCGGCACATAAGCGCCACCCGCTTCGAGCACGGCCAGCAACGATACGATGAGATCCGGCCCGCGTTCGAGGCACAGCCCTACGCGCACGCCCTGGCGTACTCCGCGCGCTCGCAAAGCATGTGCGAGCTGATGTGCTTTCGTAGTCAGCTCACCGTACGAGATGTTCTGACCTTCGAAGTGCAGGGCTATGCGATACGGATCGCGGTCGGCCTGTTCCGCCACGAGCTCATGGACGAGCGCGTCGCGCGGATAGCTCGCTTCCGTCGTGGCATTGAGTTGTTTGACGGCCTGCAGATCAGCTTCGGTGACTAGCGGCAGGCGGCCGATCGGCGTCGACGGCTGTTGCACGGCCGTGCGCAGCATCGTCTCGAAGCTTGCGAGCCAGCGGCGTACCGTTGCTGCGTCGAAGAGATCGGTGTTGTACTGACATTCGAGGCGCAAGGCCCCTTGCGTCGGCACGGCGTTGATGAAGAGTTCGAAGTTCTCGAACGCGCGCGGATTCGAATACACCTCGGACTGCAGCGCCCCGAAAGTGGATCCGCCCTTGTCGATTTCCTGATCGATGTTGAACAGCACGCTGACGAGCGTGAGACGACTGGCGTCACGCTGGAAAGCCAGCTTCTGCAGCAGCGCGCCGAGCGTGACCCGATAGTGCTCGAAGGCGTCGAGCACGGTAGTGCGTGAAGTCGCGATCAGCGCGTTGATCGGCGTGTTGGCATCAACCGCGAATCTGAGCGGCAACAGATTGACGCAGTGGCCGACCAGCTCGTAACGCCCCGAGGTGCTTTGTCCGGCGGCGGTAATGCCGACCACGACGTCATCCGCAGCCGTCAGTCTTTGGAGCAATCCTGCGAAACTGCCGACGAGCGTTGCCACGAGGCTCGCACCGCTCTGCGAGCCCAACTTACGAATGGCAGCGACGAGTTGTGCGTCGAAGACGTGATCGACACGGCCGGCTGTAAAAGTTCGGAAGGCGCGACGCGGGCGGTCTGTGGGCAGTTCGAGCGTTGGCAGGCTGCCGCGGTACTGGGCCACCCAGTACGCAACGTCTGCTTCGTATTCTTCTGTGCCGGGTAGTAAGGCTTCCATTGCGGCGTAGTCGCCGTAAGTTTCCGCGGCGTCGATGGCCAGCGGCGTGTCTTGCACACGCGCTGCATAGAAACGACCGAGGTCCTGCACGATGACGCCGAACGACCAGCCATCGCAAACGATGTGATGAGCCGCGAAAACAATGGCGTGATCCGTCGGCGACAGCTCCACGATTTCCGCGCGGACGAGCGGGCCTTTCTCGAGATCGAATGGCGTCTCGACGGCGCGCTTGCGCGCCTCCGCAAGCGTGCTCTCGCCGCCGGCCAGCAGAGGGATGTCGAGCAGCAGATCCTGCGAGACGTAAACCTCTTCGCCAGTTGCGCCGATGGTGCTTCGGAGCGCTTCGTGCCGAGCGACGACGTCCTGCAGGGCGGCGCGCAGGGCATCAATGTTCGCGTCGCCTTGCAGGCGAATCGTGATCGATTCGTTGTAGGCGAGCGAGGCCTCGCGACTCAATTTGTCAGCAAGCCAGATCTCTCGCTGCGCTTCGGTCGAGCCGTGTACGCGAGCGAGCGCCTCGGCAAAAGGATCGAAGTCGACGGCCTCGACGCTGAGGCCGGGTCCTGCATTCGGAGTCATCCGTTCACCTTGAGATATTTGCCTGGCGCTTCGGCGTTCGGTACGAACCATGCGGGCTTGCCATCGACATCGCGCCCGAGGCGGGCGCCTGCGACAGGAGGCTTGCTGGCGTCGAACAGCGCGCGCGGGGGAGGGGCCTTGCGCGGCAGGAAGTCAGATTCCTGCAGCTCACGCACGGACTCCTTGTACGCGTGGGTGATCGCGACGAAATCCGCTTCGCCGTGGGCGGTCGTGAAGAAGCAGGGGAAGTTGTCGAGAATGTGGATGCCACGGTTGCGCATCATGGCGAAGAGCAGATCCTGCAAGGGATGCTCCTCGAGGAAACTGGTTTTCCAGACGGAGGCGAAATTCTTCACGACGATCGGTGCCCCGGTCTCGATGAAGAAGGCGTTCAGCTCGTCCACCATCTGCGTGGTGCGGGCGGTGAGCTTTTCCTGCAGAGCGGGGCCTGCTTCCTTCAGATGTTCGAGCACCGCTTTCGCGGCGGCGAGCGCGAGGGGGTGTCTGACAAATGTGCCGGCGAAGTACGTGACCCCGACTGTTGGAATGGAGTCATCGCCGTATTGCCAGGCGCCGCCGTCGAGCGCATCCATATATTCGCGCTTGCCGGCGATGACGCCGATGGGGAAGCCGCCGCCGACCACCTTGCCGTAGGAGGCGAGGTCCGCATCGATGCCCAGCACGTGCTGCGCGCCGCGCGGGTGGGAGCGGAAGCCGGTGACGACTTCATCGAAGATGAACAGCGTGCCGGACTTTCGCGTGATCTCGCGCAGCTCTTTCAGGAACTCGATGGGTTGAAAATCAGGACGACGGCTCTGCACCGGCTCGATGAGCACGGCGGCCAGGTCGTCCGCCTGCGCGCGCAGGATTTCCAGTGCTTCCGGTGTGCCGTAGTCGAGCACCAACACGTTCTCGGATGTGTTGGGCATGATGCCGGGCGCTGCGGGGACCGCGCGGAGTTTCCGGGTTCCGCGGACGATCACTTCATCGAATATGCCGTGATAGGCGCCGGTGAAGAGGGCGATCCTGGTGCGGCCAGTGACGGTGCGAGCGATGCGCAGGGCGCCCATCACTGCTTCGGAGCCGGTGTTGCAGAGACCGGCGCGATCGAAGCCGGTCATTTCGCAGATGAGCTTTGCAACTTCGCCGGCGAGCGGATGTTGGGGGCCGATTTCATAGCCGTCGTCGAGTTGCTTGCGGACCGCGTCCGCGACGAATTTCGGCTGCCAGCCGAAGAGGCTCATGCCGAAGCCGTTGAGGGCGTCGATGTATTCATTGCCGTCGATGTCCCACACATGCGAGCCCTGGGATTTATTCACGACGAGCTGATAGATGATTTCCTTCAGCTGCGGACGGAAGCCGTTCACCACGCGTGGGTCGGCGAGGTGGGGGCGATGTTGGGTCGTGTAATCCTTGGAGGCTTTCGTTTTGGCGATGTAACGCCGCATGAAAGTTTCGAGACGGGCTTTCTGCCGGTCCGTCAGCTCGGTGTTGGTTTTGGTGTGAATGCGGGCGATGGCACCGAAGGCCTTTTTCACGTCGTACTTGCTGTGGATGACGGAGGCTTCGTCGTCGGCGGGCGGTGAACCTGGCGTCGCCGCTGGCGCGCCGGCTGGTGTGTTTGCACTCCGCGCGCCTGTGCCCGGCACGCCGGGGACAGCACCTTGCGCCTGCGCGGCTGCGATGTTGCTGCCCATGGCCGGCGAGCCGCTTGTCGACAGCGTGTTGGCGGTGCTGTTCCAGGCACCGGCGGCCGGCGGCATGGAAGACGGTGGCAAGGCGCCGCCTTGCGCGCCTAACAACGCAAGTTGCTGCGCCATCAACCGCATCTGCTGTTCGATGACCTGCTGAACGTAAGAGGTCGGTGCAACGGCGCCGCCGGCCAACGGCTGTGCAAAGCTTGCCGCTGTTGCCTGCCCATAGGGCGAGGGCGCAGCAGGCGCGCCAACAGCCGGCGCAGGCGGTGACGCTTCGACCACATCCGGCGGCATCGACGCATCGAGGTGCTCGCTCAATCGCGCCAGTGTCGGAAACGACTCCATCACCTGACGGAACGTCACCTTCACCCCAAATGCCTTCTGCAGCTGCAACGACACCTGCGTGAGCGCCAGCGAGTCGAGTCCCAGCTCGACAAATAAACTCGACGGATCAGCATCCTCCAGATCCGCGCCGGCCACGTCCTCGAACAGGGTGCGCAGGCGCGCGATGATCTGCTCTCGACGGGAGGCTGAAGGCGAAGCAACAGGCTGCGGCGCAGACATCGGAATCTCCGGAACGATAAGGTGTGGAAGCACGGGATGCGCGGTAACGGAAACGCTCACCATCTCCGCTGCGGCGGGGGCGCGAGCTTCCACCCAGAACCGCCTGCGTTCGAAAGGATAAGTAGGCAACGGAATGCGACGCGCGCGATCGTTGCCATGCAAGGGACTTGTATCGACATCAATGCCGCAGCCCCACAGCTGTCCGACAGCGGTGAGTACCGCGCGCGCCTCGGTTTCAACACTGTCCTGAAACGTGGGGAAAACCTCAGGCCGCGGCCGGCTCGGCGTGAAATGCTGGCGGGCGAGCGTCGTCAGCGTGGTGCGCGGCCCCACTTCCAACAACACTCTATTCTGGGTTTCAGCCAGGACGCGCAAGGCGGGTGAGAACTTCACGGGCTCCCGCAGATGACGCGCCCAATATCGCGCGTCAGTTGCCTGCTCGGCAGTCAGCCACTGACCCGTCAATGTGGAAACAATAGGCAGCACAGGTGCTGACAGCCGCACGCGGGAAACTTCCGCTTCGAATGGCGCTACCACGGGCTCCATCATCGCTGAGTGGAACGCATGCGAAGTTTGCAACACGCGTGCGAGAACGTTGTCGGCGGTCAGCCGGGTCAGAAACGCTTCGATGTCTGATGTGGGCCCGGCAACAACGGTGATCTGCGGAGAATTCTCGGCGGCGATGGAAAGGCCGGTGGGCAGGCGCGCGCTCACCTGATCCGCTGGCAAGCGGATCGAGAGCATCGAGCCTTGCGGTTGTGCCTGCATCAAGCGGCCGCGCCGCGCGACGAGACGCAGGGCGTCGGCCAGCGACATGACGCCGGCCAGGACGGCGGCCACGAATTCGCCCACGCTATGTCCGATGAACGCGGTGGGTCGCAGTCCACGAGAGAGCCAGAACTGCGCGAGAGAATATTCGAGCGCGAAGGTGGCCGGCTGCGCGACGGCCGTGGGCGTGAGATCTTCCGCCGTGCCGAGGAAGACACGCTGACGCAGATCGAACCCGACTTCACTGGCTAATAGTTCAGCACATTCGTCGAAGGCGACGCGGAAGGCGTCGTTGCTTTCATGGAGCCCGCGACCCATGCCGGCGTACTGCGAACCCTGGCCGGGAAACATGAATACGACATCGCGGCCGGTAGCGCCTGTCGCGTGCACCACGAAGCGTGATGCATCTTTCGATGCGAGAGCGCTCGCCGCCGCTTGCACAGATTCCGCGACAACAAACCCTCGCTGCGCAAAGGTCTTGCGCCCGACGCGCAACGTATGCGCGACGTCTCGCAACTCGACACTTTGTCCATGAAAGGCAGTCTCGCTGCGCGCGGCGTTTGTTAGAAACTCCGCCAGGCGTCCGGCGCTGTCGTTCAGCGCCGTCTCCGTACGCGCCGAAACCAACAGCAATTGCGGTCCACCCAGCGACGTGGGACGCGACGGCAACATAGGTGCTTCCTCGAGCACCGCATGCGCGTTGGTTCCTCCGACACCAAACGCGCTCACGCCAGCGATGCGCGGCTTGCCAGCAGGGGCATTCCACGCCGCCAGGCGATCGTTCACCACAAACGGCGTGTGCGCGAAATCAATCTTCGGATTCGGCGCCCGATAATTGATCGACGGCGGAATGACCTGATGCTTCAACGCCAGCGCCGTCTTGATCAGGCCCGTCGCCCCGGCGGCAATGACGAGATGACCGAAATTCGACTTCACCGAGCCAATCCCGCAAAAACCCACATCCGCCGTGCCACGCCGAAACGCCTGCGTCAGCGCCTCGAGCTCGATAGGATCACCCAGCGGGGTCGCCGTCCCGTGCGCCTCGATGTAAGAAACATCCCGCGGCTCAACACCCGCAGACTCCTGAGCATGCGTAACCACAGCCGCCTGAGCATTTGCGCTCGGCGCCGTAAAGCTGGCTTTCAGCGAGCCATCGTTGTTGACCGCGGTTCCGCGGATCACAGCGTAGATCGTGTCTTCATCCGCAATCGCATCTGACAGCCGCTTCAGTAACACGACCGCCGCGCCATCACTGAACACAGTGCCTTGCGCGTCGGCATCGAACGAGCGGGTATGCCCGTCCGGCGAAAGCATCGTGCCTTCCTGAGAAAGATATCCACTGTTGGGCGGACACGTAATCGCAATGCCGCCCGCCAGCGCCATGTCGCATTGACCGCTGCGCAAGGAGTCGAATGCCTGCGAGATCGCGACCAGCGAAGTGGAGCACGCCGTATGGATGCTGATCGCAGGCCCGGTCAGGTTCAGTCGATGCGCAACGCGAGTGGCGATGTAGTCCTTCTCATTCGCCAGCATCACCTGGAATTCACCGACCCGCTCGATCAGGTCCGGCCGATGCTGTACATGCCGTTGAAAATACGTTGCGTTGTACATTCCGGCGAACACGCCAACGAGCCCAGCGTTCGCGTCAGGCGCGTATCCGCCATGCTCCAGACATTCCCAGCAGATCTCGAGGAATTTTCGCTGCTGCGGGTCCATAAGCTCGGCTTCTTTCGGATTGATGCCGAAGAGGCCGGCGTCGAACATCTCCACATCGGCGAACACGCCGCGGGCCCTGACGTACGCGGGGTCTGAGCGGAGCGCTGCGGGAATCGACGCATCCAGCTCGTGATCGCGAAAGAAAGTGATGGACTCCGTGCCGGCACAGAGATTCTTCCACAACTCACCTACATCGGCCGCACCAGGGAACCGCCCGGCCATCCCGATGACGGCAACAGGCTCGCGTCCTGACAGGTTCTGTACGGAGCGGGCAGGGCGGCGGGTCCGCGACACCGTAGGCGCACCGATTGCAGACCCCACGTCTGCAATGGCACCAGGCGTTGGATTCTGAAGAAACGTAGTCGTCGACACTTCAATCTGCGCCACCGACCGCAGCGCCGCGATGGCCTGCAGCGCGAGCAGCGAGTTGCCGCCCAGCTCGAAGAAATTATCCTCGAGGCCGACGCGATCGAGCCCCAGCACGTCTGCAAACACGGTGCAGACCTGGGTCTGCCGGGCCGAGCCCGGCGCTTTATAAGGATTCGCGAGCTCAGGTCGTCGCGCTTCCGGCGCGGGGAGGGCACGCCGATCCAGCTTGCCGTTCGGCGTAATGGGCAGCGCGGTCAGTACGACAAAGGCAGACGGCTGCATATATTCCGGCAGCCGTCGTGCCAGGTCTTCGCGAAGCGCGCCAACATCTTTCGAAGTATCCGCGGCGTCGTCGAAAACAATATAAGCCACGAGCCGTCGGTCGCCAGGCCGGTCTTCGCGCGCCAGCACCGCACAGCTGCGCACGGAGGTGTGTTGCGCCAGGGCGCTCTCGATTTCCCCCGTCTCGATGCGAAACCCCCGGATCTTGACCTGCTGATCGGCGCGCCCGAGGAATTCGATATTGCCGTCGGCGCGCACCGTCACGAGATCGCCCGTGCGATACAAGCGAGCGACGTGGGTGCTGCCTTCGACAGTGACGTTGACGGCAACGAATCGCTCCCGTGTCAGCTCCTCTCGATCGTGATACCCGCGTGCGAGCCCGTTGCCGCCGATGAACAACTCGCCCACAGCGCCCGTCGGCACGGGCTGTAACGCTTCGTCGAGCACATGCAGGGAGGTTTCCCCGATCGGCCCGCCAATCGGCACAGACCCGAGGTCCGCAGGCAATGCACGAGGAATCGGGTACGTCGCCGCGAACGTTGTGCATTCAGTCGGCCCGTACCCGTTGATGATCTCGACTGCTGGCAAGCTCGCATGCGCACGACGGACATGCGGCACAGACAGTGCCTCGCCGCCGATGAGCAACTGTTGGAGCCCGACGAGATGCTGAGGATTGTCATCCACCACAGCATTGAACAGCGCCGCAGTCAGCCACGCGCTCGTAACGCCATGGCGAGAGATCGTCGCCGCAAGCCCCGCCCCCGAGGGAAGAATCTCATCGTGAACGACGCAGCGTCCGCCGTTGAGCAGCGGCCCCCAGATCTCGAGCGTAGAGGCATCGAAACTCAGAGGCGCGGCATGCAAAAACACAGTTGCTGCATCAACGCGCGCGAACGTTGCGGGACAGACGAGCCTGAGAATCGCGGCGTGCGGAATTTCCACGCCCTTGGGTTTACCTGTGGATCCTGACGTGTACATGACATACGCCAGATCCATCCCGGCAGCAGTCGGCAGCTCGTGAGAGGCGACCTCTGCAATGTTAGTGCCGCTCACATCCACCAACACAACTTGCACGCCTGCTAACACGGGCAGTAAGGCGTGCGCGCCATCCGTCACGACATGCTTTGCGCCCGCATCGTCCAGCATGAAGCGCAGTCGCTCCGCGGGATAAGCCTCATCCAGCGGCAAAAACGCTGCCCCGGATTTCAGAATGCCGAGCAGCGCGACGATGCCGTTCAATGAGCGGGGCAGCAGCACCGCCACGATGTCGCCGTGTGCCACACCAGCGCGAGCAAGTTGCTGTGCCAGCAAATCAGAGCGTTGCGCGAGTTCCTGATAAGTGAGCTGCTGCGACCCGTATTCGACGGCGACCGCATCAGGAGTGCGCTTGACCTGGGCAGTGAACACCGAGTGCACCGTCTCCGCCGGGTTGCGCGGATCGCGACTCGTCGAGCGAAGCACAGGCGAAGACATCATGACGGCGAGTTGCCCTGATCAACCGATCTGAGCGTGCGCATACTTCACACCGGTTGGCAACGGCTTCTTCTCGCCGCGCACGAGCATGTTGTTGATGCCCCGCGCGACGCGGAAGCCGCTATACAACATCGAATCGATGCAAGGCCTGGCGCCGACCGGCGAGGTCTGAATGCCCGCCACCTCGCGCAGATAGTCATGCGCGGAGTGCACACCGTTCGAGCGGCGCGTGGCATCCGTGTAGTACGTAAAGCTTATGGTGATCGACGGATTGTCGCCGTTCTCGACCATATGCGGACTTGTCGATGGCATATACGCCCCGATGCCCGGCTCGAGATCGAACACGCGCGCGCGGGATTTGAACTCGTCCCGCCATACGATGAGATCGCGCTTGTGCTGCCGATGAAACCGATCGCGGGCAAGCTCGGAGACGACCTCGGTGTCCCGATGGTCCCAGACATACAGCTTCTTCCTGCCGTACAGCTGCAGCAGAAAGTTATGTTCCTTGTCGATATGAAACGGCGTCACGGTGTTCGGCGACGTGACGAAGATCCAGCCGCCGCGATAGCACAGGCCCGGATCGCGCTTCTCGATCTCTGGCCGCAGCTGTTCCAGCACTTCGTCCACCAGTTGCCGATAGATGTCGTCCGTCTGCACGTTGAGTAGCGACATCCACGCTTTGGCGTCACGAATCTGCGAGAGGGTATCCTTCGCGGACCTGCGGTTCGGATGGCTCGACGGCGCATCATTGAACGGCGTGCCGGCCGAAGCCGTGCTGCTGTGAGTTCGAATGAGACTGCGCGCCTCGAGCCGCTTGCCGAGCTCGACGAGCTGGGCGGGCTGCAGCAGAAAATGATTCGACAGCTCATGCGTGACTGGCTGGATCGTCCACGGGTCGAACGCCTTCCAGTCGACTTGAATCGCGGCTCGCGCCCCGGATTGCATCTGTTGTGCCTTTTGTTGTCGTGGCCCTGGGGGCCGCCCGGCGTACGGGGAACCGTCGCACGGAATTGGCGACAGATTATTTCAGAAATATGCTGTGCCGGCGTGAATCAGTCGATAGTCTCGGTCGTATAACGAAGAAGAAAGACCTCTCCCGATGATCCAGCTTTTGCACCGGACCCTGGGCGCCCTGCGTCGCCGTAGCTTCGAGAAGCGCTTTGCCCGCCATGAGGAGGGCGGGTATGGCGGCAACCTGTATCGCGGGGTCTATCCGACCTTTGCCGCCGCTCAGCAGAGCGCGCCGCCCAGCAAGCCCACGGGCTATGACAATGCGGCTTCCGCCGACTTGTATCTGGATCGCACGAAGCGTGTCTATCCTGCTGATTATCCAGTGCTCTTCTGGCTCGAAAAGTTGTTTCTATCCGGGCGGAAATCTGTGTTCGACCTGGGCGGTCACATCGGCGTTGCCTACTATGCTTACCGCAAATATCTGACCTATCCCGCCTCGCTCCGCTGGGTGGTGCATGACGTGCCGGCGGTCATGGCGCGCGGGCGCGAGCTGGCGACGCGTCTGGATTCTCACAAGGCCCTGTCCTTCGCCGACAGCACCCGCGACGCCACGGGATTCGATGTCTTCTTTGCCTCCGGCTCGCTGCAGTACCTGCCCGTCACCCTGGGTGAAATCCTGAACGAGCTGCCGCAGCGGCCGAGGCACGTGCTGGTGAACCTGACACCGCTGCATCCGAGCGAGTCGTTCTTCACGCTTCAGAGCATTGCGACGTCTTACTGTCCCTATCGCGTGACGCAGTTCGGGCGCTTCGTCGAGGAGCTCGGCAAAGTAGGTTATCGACAGCGCGATGTCTGGGAGAACCCGGACAAACGCTGCGAGATCGCCTTCGATCCCGCGCACTCTCTCGACCGTTACTACGGCGGGCTGTTCGACCTGGAGTGATGGGCGTGGCGGCGCGACCGTCCTGAGACTGTCATAACGCAGGCGCGATCAGTGTCTGCGCATAGCGACCGCGTTGCGTAAATGTGAGAATTCTCACGGATCATTTGCAAGAGTTCTTTACACTCGCCTGTAAAATTCAGCCCGATCGTGGCGAGGCGAACAACCTTGTCACGCTCACTCAGGGAAGAGTGGCGACTCGGGCACTGGGGCGGCAGAGAAAGATATGAGGATTCGGCTCTTAGGGCAGTACGTGCACGTGTCGATTGCCGTGTTGTCGGTGGTCGAAGCGCTCATGTTCTACGTCGTTCTCACGGGCGCGGTGGCGTTGTATTCGCATGGAAGCTTGCCGGATGCCGGCATCACCAACAATGAGCTGTGGCCTCGCGCCGCAGTGTTCAGCTGTCTGATGGTTTTAAGTCTGCTTGCGCTTGGCCTCTATAGCGTTCGACAGCGCGCACGTGCTGTCGGCATCGTCGCCCGCATGGTGCTCGCGTTGCTCGGCGGCATGGTGCTGACGTGGTTTTTCTTCAACGTCATTCCCTATTTGCGCGTGGAAAGTGGCGTGCTGGCGCTGACGGGCGTTGGCGCCATAGGCGGCGTGTGTGTATCGCGGCTGTTTTTTCAGCGCTTCGTCAGTGATGAGTTTTTCAAGCGCCGCGTGCTCGTGTATGGGGCGGGGCGCAGCGCCGCAGTCATTTCCAATCTGCGGCGTCGCGCGGATCGTCGCGGCTTTTCGCTCGTGGGCTTCATGCTGCCGGACGGCGAGAGCAGTGTCGTGCCGTCCGAACGCGTGCTCACTGCAAAAGATGGAATTTCAGAGCTGTGCGCGCGCACCGGCGTGGATGAAGTGGTCGTCGCGATGGAAGATCGTCGTCGCGGCTTTCCCACGCTCGATCTCCTCGAGTGTCGCCTCGCTGGCGTCGATGTCACGGAGCTGCTGACTTTTCTCGAGCGTGAGACGGGGCGCGTCCGCATCGACATTCTCAACCCGAGCTGGATGATTTTCGGCGAGGGCTTTCGCCGCGACACGCTGCGTTTACTGTCATCGCGCATTCTCGATCTGATCGTGAGCACGCTCGTGATCGTGGTGAGCCTGCCCATCCTGCTGCTCACCGCGCTGGCGATCAAAGTCGAGGAGGGCATTCGCGCGCCCATCTTCTACAAGCAGATGCGCGTGGGCTTTGCGGGCAAGCCATTCCCGCTGCTGAAGTTCAGAAGCATGCGCACGGACGCGGAGCGCAGCGGGCCGCAATGGGCGCAGCCGAATGATCCGCGTATCACGCGGGTCGGCGCGTTCCTTCGCAGGTCACGCATAGACGAGCTGCCGCAGATGTTGAACGTGCTCGCCGGACACATGAGCTGTGTGGGCCCGCGTCCCGAGCGGCCGGAGTTCGTCGCGGATCTCTCGCAGAAAGTGCCGTATTACGAGCAGCGGCATTGCGTGAAGCCCGGCATCACCGGCTGGGCGCAGCTTTGTTACCCGTATGGCGCGTCGGATCACGACTCGCTCGAGAAGCTTCAGTACGACCTTTACTACATCAAGAACAACAGCCTGTTGTTCGACCTGGCCATCCTGCTGCAGACCGCGGAAGTGGTGTTCATGGGCAAGGGCGCGCGATAAGGAAATGTAATGAACGCAGTGAATGCAGCGATGCACCGGCGAAAGCTCCTCATCCTGGCGGATGACGCAGCGTTGCGTCGTGAGCTCGCGGGCGTGTTCGCAGACCTGGACGTCATCAGCAGCGACGCCTCTGAGCAGACGCTCGCGTTGGTTCGCCGTGAGGAGCCGGACGTCGTGCTGTTCGACGTGAGCGCCGGCACTGCGCCGGATCGGCCGCTCGAACTGCTCCGCAAGATTCTGAATCTCGCGCCGGACATCAAGATCATCGCGATGACCGAGCACGATGCGCGCGATCTCGCTGTGCAGGCCGTCGGCCTTGGCGCGACGGATTTCTATCACAAGCCCATCGACGCGGGCGTGCTGTCGATTGTGGTCCGGCGCGCGTTTCGCATCCGCGAGCTGGAGGAAGAGAACTGGCGCCTGCGCGAGCGCACAGGCTCGATGGCCTTGGACGGCATCATCGGTGTAAGCGACGCGATGCGCAGCCTCTGCCGCAATGTGGAGAAGATCGCGCCGACGAATGCCACCGTGTTGATTCTTGGCGAGAGCGGTACGGGTAAGGAGTTGCTCGCGCGTGCCCTGCATCGGCTGTCGCCGCGCTCGCATATGCCGTTCGTGGCGATCAATTGCGCGGCGATTCCCGATACGTTGCTCGAGAGCGAGTTGTTTGGTTATGAGAAGGGCGCGTTCACCGGTGCGGTGAAGCGCACGCCGGGAAAACTGGAAGCCGCCGAAGGGGGCACGGTGTTTCTCGATGAGATGGGCGAGATGCCCGGCTCATTGCAGGCGAAGCTGTTACGCGTTTTGCAGGAGCGGACGGTGGAGCGTATCGGCGGCCGCACGCCGATTCCTCTCGATCTGCGCATCGTGTGCGCGACCAATCGTAATCTGGATACGCAGATCGCCAACGGGCATTTCCGGGAGGATCTGTTCTATCGCATCAGCGAGCTGACGATTCGTGTGCCGCCGCTGCGTGAACGGCAGGGCGACAGCATGCTGCTCGCGCAGTTCCTGTTGCAGACGATGTCGGAGCGATTCTCGCGGCCCACGCGTGGGCTTGCGCCGGATGCGATTCGCGCCATCCAGGCGCATCGTTGGCCGGGCAATGTGCGCGAGCTGGAGAATCGCATCAAGGGTGCGGTGATCATGGCGGAAGGCGCCGTGGTGACGGCGGAGGATCTTGGCCTCACCGATCCGGGTGAGACGCCGGAATATTTGAATCTGCGCATCGCGCGTCAGCGCGCGGAGGCGCAGGCCGTGCGGCAGGCGCTTGCGGTGACGCAGGGAAACTTATCTCGCGCGGCGGCGTTGTTGGGCGTGACGCGTCCGACGCTGTATGACTTGCTTGCAAAGCATCATCTGGATGCCGCGCAGTTCGGTCGCTTGCAGAGTGCGACGCCAGCGCCGGTGGAAGGTCCTGTTGAGGAATCCAACTGACTCATGCTGTGGCCGGTTCTCCAACCGGCCCGGCGCGGTTCATCAGAAACGCGCCGGGCTTTTGTTGTGCGTCATGGGTCCAGACGCGAGCGCCGCGGGCCGCGCCGGCGGGACGCCACCGCCTTACGAGATCTTCTTGCTCACTTCAGGCGAGTAGTCGCTCTCCGGGCCGCCATTCGTCGTCGCGGTGATGGCGAAGTAATACTGGCCGGGGCTCAGGTTCTCGACGACGTAACGGGTGATGCCCGGATTCGTCAGCGTGATCGTCTTCGTGTAGTTGCCGGACTTGTTGCCGTAATAAATCTTGTAGCCGCTGAGTTTCGTGAGCGGCGCGCCATCGACAGATTCCGTCGGCGGAGTCCACGCGAGCGTCACCGTCGGACTTGCAGGCGCTGCGACATTCACCACGAACTGCGGCAGCTTCGCCTCGGAGTGACCGTCAGTCACGGAGATCACGATGTCTTCATGTGAGCCCACATCGGCCGTCGCCGGCGTGCCCGAGAGTTTGCCCGTGGCGGCGTCGAATTTCGCCCAGCCCGGCTTGCTCGCGATGGAGAACTTGAGTTTGTCGCCTTCAGGATCCTTCGCGCTCGGCGCGAAGCTGTACGACTGGCCAGCCACCACCGAGGTGCCGGGCTTGCCCGCAATCGTGGGCGCCTGGTTCGAAACGACGGGCGGAGTGGTCTCCGGCGGCGGCGTGACCGGCGGTTTGGTGTCTTCAGGGGGAGTGGTCGACGCGGGCGGACCCGTGAGACCTGCGGTGGGGTCGTCAGAGCCATCGCCGCCACCGCAAGCAGCGAGGACAGATGCAATCATCAATACAAATACTGGGCGCACGCGCCGGTACTGGTCAGCCATTTTCAACCCCCGAATCTGTCAGTCGTCGAACCCTGGTCGCGAGCGGTACGTGCCGCGCGCGTTCCACATGACTTCCAGTTCTTCGATGACAGCTGCCGAGCAGCGGGGGGTGAAACGCCCTCCAAACGAAAAGCGCTTCGCTGACGAAATCGAGTGCGCGATTCCGGCAACCCCGCTGTCGTAGGCCGTAGCCGTTAGACCGGAAGTTTTGCGTCCCCACCTTTCGATGGGTTTGCCCTTGCGAACGACTTCAGTATCACCGTATGAAACCGCGATCCGCAATGTCTCAAACTCGCGACTTCTCCCACCTCATCTCATTTGTGTTAAGGGGGTCACGTTGAGTGCGGGGACGCACGTGGCGATGCAGATCAAAAATGCATTACTGCCCGGCTTAAATCGCGCGCAATCGCTGCAACCAACACCATAAGAAGCACATGCTCGCCACACTCCTGCGCAACGTCTCGTGGAATTATGTCGAAGCGGCGGTGAGCCTCATCGTCTACTTTCTGCTGACGCCGTTCGTCGTCGAACATCTCGGCGTCGTCGGTTACGGACTGTGGGTGCTGCTGAACACGATTCTTTTTTACCTGCGCTTCTTCGATCTCGGTTTTCACAACGCGCTGGTGAAATACGTCGCGGAGCATTCTGAGAAACGCGAGTGGTACGCCGCAAATGCCTTGATTTCAGGCACCGCGAGCGTTTTGTTGCTTGCTGGAGTCGCGGCTTTGGTCGCAAGCGCGGCCATCGCATGGCTGCTGATTCCGCATGCATTCAATCTGCCTGCCGAGCGCATTCCAGAATTACAGCTCGCTGCTGTACTGCTTGGTGTCGATCTGCTGCTCGCGTTTCCCGCGTCGGTGCTCAACGCTGTCCTCGAAGGCCGACAGCGTTTCGATATTCTGAGCGCGGGCACTATTGCGACGTTACTGATTGGCGCGCTCGCGACCGTGTTCGTACTCCACAACGGTTACGACATTCTTGCGCTCGTATGGATCGAGATCGCGAAGACCGTTTTCATGGGTGTGTTGTTCTATGCGTGGCTGCGCAAGGCAGAGCCGCAGATTCGTGTGACGTTCGGTGCGATCACACGCGGCTTCGTCGAGAGGGTCAGGCATTACAGCACGTGGACTTCGCTCAACGAGATCCTCGCGGAAGGCGGTTCCCAGGTTGAGAAGCTGCTGATTCCAATTGTGCTCTCCGTCGCACTTCTCACGCCTTACACACTGATCTGCACTGTGGCTGCCGTCATTTTCCTGGCAGTCGAACCGATCACCGAAGCCCTGTTTCCGCTCTCGTCCGCGTTCGATGCGAAAGGCGATCGCGGCAAGCTGCGCGAGATTCTTACAAGAGGCACCAAGCTCGTGATGGCGGTGAGTCTGCCCATCGCAGTGGCCGTCACGGCGTACGGTGGAGACTTCCTGCTCGAGTGGGTGGGTGACGAGCACATCGACGTGCCGACGGGTGTGCTGCCGCTTGTTGCAACGAGCTTTGCCGTCACCGCATTCATATTGCCGGGCACCACGATTCTGCTCGCGCTCGAGCGGGTGAAAGAGGTGTTCTGGATGGGCATCACAGAACTCACCCTCGCGGTCGTGCTCGTATTCGTCAGCGTGCCGCGGCTCGAGCTGATCGGGCTTGCGGGCAGCCTGCTCGTCGCGAACGTCGTGATCACGTTCCTCTGGATCGCGCCTTACGTAGCGCGCCAGCTCGAGCAGAGTCTGCCTGCATTCCTGTGGACCAGCCTGGCGCGGCCGCTGCTTGCTATCGCGCCCATGGCGCTGGCCATCGTCGGGCTGGACGCGCTCGCGCCCGCCACCTCGATCCTGTGGCTCGTGTTGAAGAGCGGCGTCGCCGGTCTCGTCTATCTCGCTGCGTTCTGGTCGCTGTCGCTCGACGGCACGGAGCGCTCATTGTGTATCCGCATGGTCAGGAATTTTCTCGGGCCCGACGAAGAATGATCTACGTAAGAGAACTCACGCCGGACGACGCGGCGGCCGTGGCCGCGGTCGAAGCGGAGCTGCACGTGCAGAAAGAGCTGCGCGACGGCGTCGACGGCCATCGCCAGTACCTCACGGAAGCGGCAGAGCAGGGCGTCAATCTGAGTTTCGGGCTGTTCGACGATGCGCGTCTCGTCGGTTATTTCCTCTGCTACGGCTTCGAGCCCGCGATCTTTCCGGGCGGCAAGGGCGACGTCATCTACATCGAGGACATCGCGATTCGTCCGCCGTATCGCCGGCATCTGTACCGGCTCTTCCAGCGCGCGGCGACGGAGGCGGTGCGGCATTTTCCAACGTCCATCGTCGAGGCGCATGCGCTCGAACCTCTGCTCAAGGTGTGGCGCAAGCACGCCGAGTTTTTTGCCAAGCTCGGTTGGGAGCAGATGAGTATCGCCGCGATTGACGAGGTGGTCGGCGGCTATCAGCGCTATGCCATTCGCATGATGCCCTCAGCCGAGCGCATTTCCGACGTTGAAAATCTGCAGCAGTTGCTGGCGCGACTGCCGGCGGTGCCGGTAGTGATCGAGGGCACTGAGTTCAGCGTCACGACCGTGAAAGTCGAAGCCGACTGGCCGTCGCTCCAGACAGTGTGGGATACGCTGCTGCTCGAAACGCCCGGCCACACGGTGTTTCAGAGCTATGCTTATCAGCGGCTGTGGTGGCGCCACTTCGGCGGGGACAATGAGCTGCAGCTCGTTGTGATCTGTCGCGGCAAGAAGCTGGTCGGCATCGCGCCCTTGCAGCTGCAGCGCTACGTTTATGCACGCCAGTATTTCAACGAGCTGTGCTTCATCGGCTCACGCTGGGAAGGCGACCGCCCGGTCTTTCTCTTTGGTCGTGATGACGGCACGTTACTGCGAGTGTTGGTTTCGTATCTGACGCAAGCCCATGTGCCGTGGGATCTGTGTCAGCTGTATGAGCAGATCGACAACGAGCGCACGCTGCAGCAGCTGACGAGCGAGTTCCGCGCGGCGGGCTGTTTCGTCGGCCATTCGCGGGATTCGGATTGTCCTCACATTCAGCTGCAGGGCGGCTGGCAGGCCTTTCTGGCCGCCAAGCCGCAGAAGTTTCGCAAGAACCTGAAAGCGGCGGGGCGCAAGCTGGAGGAGCAGGGCAAGCTCGTCTATACGGTGTACGACACGCTGCCCGAAGTGGCGGAGCAGCTCGAAGTTTACAAGACGATCGAGGCCCGCAGCTGGAAGAGCGCGGAAGGCGTCGGGGTCAGCCGCAACGAGGAATACTTCGCGTTCTATCAGGAAATGGTGCGGGAGTTGGGCAGGACGCAGTCGTTCGTCATTCGCATGCTGACACTCGATGGCAAGCCCATTGCCGGCACGTTCGGCCTCGTCCACGACGGCACGTATTATTCACTGCAGATCGCCCATGACCGGGACTACGACAAGTGCTCGCCGGGCACTTATCTGGAGGCGCGCGAGATCGAGCAGTGCTTCGACGCGGGCCTGCGCGAGTATGAATTCCTCGGCGGCTTTCTCAACAACAAGTCACGCTGGACGACGACCTTCCGCCACACCACTCAACTGCATGTCTATCGTCGCAAGCCCACGCTCGTCTTGTTGTATGTCGCCTTCTTCAAGGTGAAGCCGCTGTTGAAGCGGCTGCTGCAACCTTATTTGAAGCGCAAGGCCGAGAGCGAGTAACGCGCGGTGAATACCTCCGTTCGATTCCAGCCGGTGTTGCCCTGGAGACTGGCGCTGAGCGGCGCGAAGCCCGGCGCGGTCAGGCCGTTTCCGCTGGATCAGCCCCGGGTGGTGACCACCTTCTCCGGCACGGCCGCGATATATCAGGCCGGCAAGTCGCTGCGTTTGCCGGAAGGCGCCACGGTTCTGGTGCCGAGTTATAACTGCGGTCACGAGATCGAGCCGTTCCTGCGCCTGGGGTTGCGCGTCGAGTGTTATCGCGTCATGGCGGATCTGCAGATCGATCTCGCTGATGTCGAGCGTCGCATGCGGAAATCCGCAGGCGCCCTGCTGATCACGCATTACTTCGGATTCGGGCAGCCGCTGGAGGCGATCCGCGCATTATGCGATCGGCACGGCGTCATGCTGATCGAGGACTGCGCGCATGCGCTATTCAGTGATAACGCGGCGCGAAACCTCGGGCGCGTTGGTGATGCAGCCGTGTACAGCATGCGCAAGAGTTTGCCTCTGCCTCACGGTGGCGCGGTGCTGTTCAATAATTCCTCTCTACCGCTGCCAGCGCCGCTGACACCGCCGCCGGCATTGGTTACGCATCTGAAGACGCTGGATCTCGTAAAGAAATCCACGCTGCATGATTTCGCCGGCACGCGTTCTTTGCGCTCGCTGCTGCAGGTCGCGGCCGTAGCGCCATTCGTCATTGGCGGAAATGTTCTGCAACGGCTGCAGCCGAAGAGCTCCGCCGGCTGTTATGACCCTGACGATGATGACTATGCCTTCAACACCAGCATTCTGAGCTGGGACGCCGACCCTGCGGCGTTACGCATTCTCGACGCCATCGACTGGCGATCGATCGCGGAGCGTCGCCTCGCAAACTACCGCGTGCTCGCGGCGGGAATAAGCTCTCTGCGCGGTTTCAGGCTTTTATTGCCTTATCCGCACGAGCGCACGTGCCCGCTGTTCCTGCCGGTTGCCACCAACAAACGCCTCGAGGTGTTTCGCCACCTGGTGAGTCATCGCATCCACGCCGGCATCTGGTGGGACCAGGAACATCCCGCCGTCCCGTGGAGCGACTATCCGGAAGCACGCGAGCTCAAACAGCGCGTGTTGGCATTGCCGGTTCATCAGGACCTCGATGCGAATGATCTGCAGCGCATGCTCGCCGCGCTTGCGAGCGCGCCGGTCTGAAAGCTCGCTGCGTCACGGCGTGCCAACTCCCACAGGGAGGTATAAATTCCCGCGCGCACAATAAGGACCAACACCCAGCGCTCGCGAGGAGATCCCTGTTTGTTTGGCGACGACGCAGAGCCGGAGACACAACCCGGCATTTTCCACATTCATATCGACGCGCAACACCTGCCGGAGCCGCTGCGGCGTTTCGCCGTCCAGGATCTCGGCTTCTCCCCCAGCCACTTCTGCGGCCATCCCGAAGGCTTCACTCATTTCGTGCCGCAACAGCATTTCACACGGAAACTTTATTCGAAGCGTGAGTTCGAGAATGTGTGGTGGATGCTGGATAACACCGCGACCGATTCCGGCTTCGTCGGCTATCTCGAAGGCGAGTACGTCATCACCGACGAGCGCATTCCTTACAAACCGTATCAGGAGCTGGATGTGCCGTTCCGCGTGGCGCGCCGCCGGCTCACGGGCAACACGGGCGATCTGTTTCGTCAGACCGAGTTTCATGTGGCGTATCTGCGCGCGGGCTCTGATCCGCGGCTGAGCGAGCGTCTGCTGAAAGCAGGCCTGTACGGCGCTTACGTTCCCAAACACGACGGGGAATATGTCGTGCTCTCGATGCAGGGATCTCTGAAAGACGTGCAGCCGCTGGGAGAGAAGGTGAAAGCCTTCATCGCCGCATCAGGCGGCGCGGCGCGCTGCACGATCAAGGAAGAGCGCGCCATCCGCTACAAGCTCGTGGGCACGGCGAGCCACGAGCTGCCGGAGATCGCGCACGAAGTCACTTATTACTGATCGGCAGCTCGTAGTTGATCGAGAGCTGCCCGCCGGGCGCGGTCAACAGCGTGGTGGCGAGCCGGTTGCCGTTCAAAGCCAGCAACTGCTTGGCGTGCAGCCTGTCGATCACCTGAGGGATCAACGCGCCGTGGAAGCCGATGCCCAACATCGCCTGCGGAAAGCGTGTGGGCTCGAGGTGCGCGCCCAACTTCGATTTATAACGGACGACCCCATCCGCGAGGCTGGGCCGTGAATTGCCGAGCGTAATGCGGGCGAGGCCCAGTTCCCATGCCCGCCGGATGCAGGCGACATCCAGCACGTCGCTCGCGCCGGGCGAGGGCGGCGTGGTCTGCGCGCCGAACCAGCCGAATTTCATCGCGGCTTTGCTTTCGGCGAGCAGCAGTCCCGCCACCCATTTTCCGGCCGAATGCAGGCGCGCGAGCGTGTGGGAGGCCGAGCGAGCCAGAAATGTTTTCTCCGAGACGACGATGGCGCCGGTGCCGAAGCGCGTCGAAATATAAGGACCGTAGAGCTCGCGGAAAAACTGACGCAGCGCATCGGGTCCGGAAACGAAATCGACGGTGTAGTCATGGCGGCGGGTGAGCCGGGCGACCTCGCGCTCGACACTGCGCGACAGGAGCCAGGTGCCCACTGCCGCCTTCGCGGGCAGATCCAGATGCTGTCGTACCCAGGCTGGAAAACGCAGGTCCGCCGGAAGCGGTCGCACCGTGTTCCACAACGGCGGCAGATCGCTCAACAGCACGGGATATTGATCCTGGATACGCGTGACGGCCGCGCGGAGATGCAGAGGATTCCGCAAGGTGTGCAGCGTGTGGGCTTCGTACTCGTCGAACGCGACGCGGGCGAGGAAATCCCGATTGGCGCCGCTGCCGGCATAGAGCGCCGAGAGACTGACTTTCGACGCCTCGCCGTGAATCACACCATCGAGTCGCACGATCTCCGCGGCGCGAGGCCCCGCCAGTAGCCGCGCACTATGCAGAAGACCGCCCAGCATATGAGCGCCGTCAGCGCGGGATGATTCGCACCGTGGCGGTGGAGGAGCTCGCTACGGGGCGCATGGCGTGACGGAACACGTCGCGATATTGATCAGCGATGCGCGACCAGAGGAACAGCTCCACCCGCTCACGTGAGCGGGCCGCGAGCTCGCCGCGACGTGCCGGACTTTCCATGAGCTCGACCAGCGCATCGCGAATATGCGGCGCGCTGCCTTTCTCGATGACGATGCCGGCGTTGCCCACCACTTCCGCGCACCCTTCGGCGTCGGTTGTGATGACGGCGCAGCCCGCATCCATGCCTTCGAGCAGAACCATCGGGAAATTCTCACGGATGGAAGGAAAGACGAGAATACTCGCTTCCTCGTACAGCGCGCCGAGTGTTTGCTTGTCGATGAAGCCGGTGAAGCGCACCGGCACATGGGCGGCACGGGCCTGCGCCTGTAGCGTTTCGAGGTACGGGCCGTCGCCCGCGACGACGTATTCCCAGTCCGACCTCAGGTTGGCGATGGACTGGATGAAATGCTGGACACCCTTGCGCGGAAACAGCCGGGCGACCACCAACACGAGCTTGCGCTTCTGATGTTTGATGCGCGCGTCCGGGTTGTAGCCGTTCGGCACGACTCGAATGGGAATATCGATGTGCTGGCGGATGAGCTTCGCCAGAAATTCGGAAGGCGAGGTCACATCAGCGGCGTGGCGCATTACCTTGCTCCACATTGGCTTCAGCAGCCGATGCAGAATGCCGAAGCGGTCCGGGTTGTAGCCGGGAATGTCAGAGCCATGGGCCGTCAGCACATATGGAATGCCGAAGCGCTTCCAGAGGTAATACGCGACGACGCCCGACGGCAGCGCGAAATGCGCATGAATCACGTCAGGGCGGTTCTTGTTGATGACTTCGATCGCCCGCTGGTAAGCGGGCATCAGCGTCGTGGCGAGCTCGAGGAACGTGGTGTAGTGCCGATGCCGGCGCCAGCAGGGCGTGCGATAGACACCAACACCGTTCAGCAGCTCGTAATCCGCGAGACCCGGCATGCTGGAGGTGACCACCTCCACACGGTCGCCGCCGGCAACCAGCATTTCGTTGAGCGCCTTCGCGACGACTCCGCCGCCGCCGCCGATCGGCGGGTACTCATAGGTCAATGACAGGATCTTCATGGTCCCCCTCGAATGAGCGACCGGACCGGTCGCACTTTCCCCGCAATCGCAGCAGGCGGTGCATCGAGTCGATGCACCGTTATCGGCAGCGCTCCCTCGCACACAGCGTCGATGGCCTCACGAGCACGTGTCAGAGCGGATGCCGCATCCGGCAACAATGTATGCACATAGACATCGAGCGCCCAGTTCGGCTGTTGCACGATCTGATAACGATCGATCTCCGGGATTTCTTCCATGCTCATCGTGAAACGGTAGGGCGAGATGCGACGTCCGTCCGGCAGGCGGATGCAGTCCACCTCGCGGCCGATGAAATTGAGAATGGGTTTTTCCGGACGCGAGTGATCGCGACGCACCAGGTCGCCGGTGTCGTAGCGGATGAGCGGCGCGGTCTGCGAGCGCAGATCCGTCACGATGAGCCGCTCCAGCGTGGCGTCGAAGTCGCTCGGCGCGAACTCCAGGACGAAGTCGTTGTGCAGCGTGTGATAGGTGCTTTCAGAGCCGGCGCGCCACGCCAGCAGGCCGAACTCCGACATGCCGTAGAAGTCGGCGACGTTGTCGCAAAAGCGTGAGCGTAACGTTGAGCGTTGGGCATCGCCCAACGCCTCCGCGGTGCTGATGACCACCCGCGGCCGATGCAGATTGGGCTCGTCGCGCAACTGATCTGACAGCGCGAGCAACGAGCTCAACGGGCCATAAAGCACATCGGGACGGTGCTGCTGGTAGGCGCTGGCGAGCTGCGCTTCGCCATTGCGCAGATCGACGTAGATCCAGCCGAGCGCTCGCGCCTTCGCGGAGAAGTGCCGGCTGGAGATCAGCATCATTCTGTTGCCCGGGCGATAGCCAACGGCCCACAGCGCGCGCAGGAAGCGCGTCTTGCGGCGCAGGTTGCTCAGACGCGAGAAAGTCATCTCGAACGGCTCACCGGAGGAGCCGCTGGTTTTCTCGCGCGCGAGATTGCGGCTCGTGTGGCGTTTGTCGAGACGGTCTTGCGCGGCGGAGGCGAGCAGGTCGCGCTTGTACACAATGGGAACAGCCGCGAGCGACGGCGACTGCTCGAGCGCGTCGAAGTCGACACCCGAGGCGCGCCAGTGTTCGCGATAGAACGGAACGTAGCGGGCGGCGTTGCGAAGCAGGTCGCGGAGATCTTCCATGCGTGTCAGTTCGCGCCTGCCACAGCCAGGCCGGAAGTTTCCAGCAGGCGCGCGGTGCTTCGATGCGTGCGGTCCGCAAGCATGGCGGCGCGGTGACGCACATCTGTCTTGTCGTTCAGCGCGTCATTCACGAGCGTGTCGAAGCCTTCGAGACGCGTCGCACGACCCAGATCGTTGAGCCAGAGAAGGCGGCGCGGCAGTCCGAGGTTCTCGAACAGGCCTTCGAACTTGCCGTTGTAAGCCAGCCCGACGATGGGCACGCCCATGCTCGCCGCGAGGATCAGCGGATGCATGCGCGCGGAAATCATGAGCGACAGGCGGCCGGCGACCGCCTTGTACAAAGTAGGATCATCCAGCAGCGCGATGGCGTTCTCGACGCCGCTCAATCTCTGCATGAGCGCGCGACACACCTGTTCGTCGCCTTCATGCGCGAGCCGATAACTCGGCATCAGCAGGATCTGAGCATTCATGCGGCGCGCGATCGTGCACAACTCTGCGGCAAGCAGGTCCAGCAATCGCTTCATTTCAGTGCTGCCGTGATCGCGATCGAGACCGAGCTGCGAGCGCACGCGATGCGGCACGAGCATGCCGCGCCGATGGAACCAGCGTCGCAGGGAAACGCCAATGATCGGGCGGTCAGGGGAAAGGCCGCAGGAACTTACATAATCCGCCGCGATATCGCGGGATTGCGGTACCAGCATGAAGGCAGGATCGGGCACGACTTCGATCTCGCGCGTCGTGCATTCCTGGAGCCAGCCGCGGGCGAATTCATCACGCACGGAGACGGATTTCATCGTGGTGCAGGCCAGGCATGCTAATTGCTGAGACTCCCAATGCTGCAGGGGGCCGGCGCCCAGGCTATGACCCACGATGTTGGAGTTCATCAGCCGTAAAGCGCCGAGACGCAGCGCCCAGTACGGCATCTTGGCGCGGCTGTCATCGTCCTGAAAAAGCCCGCCACCGCCGATGAGCACCAGGTCTTGTTGCCTGGCCGTTTTGAGGAGCGAGCCAAAGCCTGCGGGACCCGGTGCGAGTACGTGTTGCACGCCAGCAAATTCTTTTGCCTGGCGCCGGGCAGAAACAATGGTGATGGAAGTACCAGGAAGAGTCGATGCGATGCTCTGGCAGGTGGCGGCAAGAATCGCCGTATCGCCCAGATTGCCGTCGGCGTCACCGCCAAGAAACAAGAGCTTCATATGCTGGGTAACCGTGGACGGGCACGCGTTGCCTTTAACGTGTATCCCTCATGAACCGCTACGTGCGGATGGTCTTCGTTATATCGAGCACGCTTTTGCGACTCGCACGAAGCGTAGCGCCCGTGCCCTGGGAGAGGTGGGAGGCAGTTCGCAGTTTGAGCGTGCGAGATTGCGTATACCCACTACGTACGCCGGGGTCATAAGATGTTGAATGACGGCGTCAATTCGTCGCCGTATGGCGACTCAACAACGCCTTCGGGCGAGTCGTCTGACGCCTATTCGCAACGGCTGGCGGTAACTCCCGGTGCGCATAGTAGACTCCCCTGGCACTCACAAAATATTGGAAAGCAGGAGATGACAGAGCGCGTAATCGTCAAGAACAGTTTTGCAATCGGGCTCGTGACGATGTTGCAATCACTGTTGCCTGCCGTGATAGCGGTGGGGACGCTTTATGCGTTGACGTACATCTATCACCTGCCGCCGGTAGATCGCGACGAGTACCACGTACTCGCGGTTCTCACTGCGGTGTTGTGCCTTGCGCTTCCCCAGCCGGCGCGCGCCGAGCAGGGCGAGATCATGGCCATCGGCTTTCCGCTCGCCATCAGCGTCATCATGCGATGGCTGCTGCTGTTGGGCGTGTTGCTCGCCATCGGCTACATGACGAAGTTCTCGGCGGAATATTCCCGTCGCGTCGTGTTGACGTGGGCCATGGTCACGCCGGCATTGCTCATCGTGACGGCGCTCATCCTGCACGAAGTGATGCGGCGGCTGCTGTTCGATCCGCTGAACGCGCGCAAGGTCGTCTTTGCCGGCTGCAATGAATCGAGCCAGGCGCTCGCGAATCAGCTGACGCGCAAGACGTCGGATTTTTCGATGTCGGTGCTCGGCTTCTTCGACGACCGTGGTCCGGAACGCCTGCAGATGGCTGGCGAGACCAAGCTGCTCGGCAAGCTGCCGGACCTCGCTTCCTACGTGAAGCAGAACAACGTGCACGTCATCTTCATTTCGCTGCCCATCCGGCATGTGCAGCGTGTGATGACTCTGCTCGACGATCTGCGCGATACCACCGCGTCGATCTATTACCTGCCCGACATCTTCATGTTCGATCTCATCCAGGCGCGTACGGGCGCCATCCACGGCATGCCCGTCATCGCCATGTGCGAGACGCCGTTCTATGGATTGCGCGGCGTCACCAAGCGCCTGACCGACGTGCTGATTTCATCGCTCGTGCTGCTGATGCTCGCGCCGGTGATGATCGCGTGCGCGCTCGCCGTGAAGCTGAGCTCGCCTGGTCCCATCATCTTCAAGCAGCGCCGGTACGGCCTGAACGGCGAGGAGATCCTCGTCTATAAATTCCGCAGCATGACCGTGCTGGAGGATGGCTCGAAGGTCTCGCAGGCGACGCGCGAAGATCCCCGCATCACGTCGATCGGCCGCTTCCTGCGACGATCGTCCCTGGATGAGCTGCCGCAGCTCGTCAACGTGCTTCAGGGCCGCATGAGTCTGGTGGGTCCGCGTCCTCACGCGGTGGCTCACAACGAAATGTATCGTCGCCTCATCAAGGGCTACATGATCCGGCACAAGGTATTGCCGGGCATCACCGGGCTCGCCCAGGTGAATGGTCTGCGCGGCGAGACGCGCACGATCGACGAGATGGAAGCCCGCGTGAAGTACGATCTGGAATACCTGCGGAACTGGTCGATCCTGCTCGACTTCAAGATCCTGGTGAAGACGTTCTTCCGCGTCCTCAACGACAACAAGGCATTTTGACCGCAGACTTGCGAACGCCGTCTCATTTCCGGAATCTCGCACTACGGATATGTCCAAATAGGACCGAACGGCTTGGAGCCGGAGGTCAGAATGAACGTTAATAAAAAAACAGGGTCGGGCGCCACGAAGCGCCGGACTCACGAGTTGGGGATCGAGGTTAACCGAGGCGACGCAACGTCGGGAAAGCATGGGCTTTCCGCTGGCGGTCCACCCCCGCGCGTCTCGCTAATGGAGCACATGATGTCGAAATCCGTATTACGGGCGCTGTTCGCGCCGCTGATCGCTGCTGTTTTGTCGTGGCTGCCGATGTCGTCTGTGATGGCGCAGCAGGCGCTGGCCGACTACACCCTGAGTCCGGGCGACCAGGTCGAAGTCTCCGTCTGGAAAGAGCCGGATCTGACACGTACCGTGATCGTGCGACCGGATGGCAAGTTCTCGTTCCCTCTCGTTGGCGAAGTACTGGCGCGCGGCCGCAGCGTTGCGCAGGTTCAGGCGGATATCGCCAATAAGCTCAAAACCTATATTCCCGAGCCGGTCGTGACGGCGGCGCTCACCGTGCTCGACGGCAATCGCGTTTACGTCATCGGCCAGGTGAACAAGCCCGGCTTCTATGTCATGAACCCGCGACTGAATGTGTTGCAGGCGCTGAGTGTCGCTGGCGGCATGACGCCGTTCGCGTCGCTCAATGACATCATCGTCGTGCGTGGCTCCGGCCCGGCGCAGAAAGTGCTGCCGTTCCGCTATAGCGATGTGAATCGCGGCCGCTCGCTCGATCAGAACATTCAGCTCGAGGCTGGCGATGTCGTCATTGTCCCGTAAGCGGGGTCGGCCGGCCGCAGGCGCTGTTCTGCTCGCCGGTTGCGCCTGGAGTGGCGCGGGCTGGTCGCAGCAGATGTATTTCACGCCCAAGGTCGAAGTGGGCGCGGAATATCACACCAACCGCGAAATGACGACGATCAAGGACCTGGAGGACGAGAGCCAGGCGTACATCGCCCGTCTCGAAGCCACGCTCGGTCGGCGCACGCCGCTGGGCGGAACGGAACTGCGTCCGCGCGTCGTTCTGCAGGAATTCCCGGATCGCGACGGCGTCGACCCGGTGGAGGTGTTCCTCGACTGGCGTACGCAGCGCACGACGTTGAAACATGACTTCGACTGGCTCGCGCGCTATTCCCGGCAAGACACGTACAACGCCGAATTCGGCCGCGCGTCGTTCGACGATATCGACCCGGACAACCCGCAGCAGCCGGGGACGGAATCGGGCATCGTGCTTTCAGGCGATACGCGCACGCGCATCACGCTCGGGCCGACTTACGAATACAAGCTTTCCGAGCGCTCGTTCCTTGGGGCGGAAGCGGATGTCGAGCGCCAGCGTTACTCGCGCAACAACAACGACTTCGATGACCGCCTCGGTTACGACAGTTATTCAGCAGGCGTTTCCTATGGCCGCGTGCTGTCGCAGCGGGCGTCGTGGTCCATCGGACCGTACTTCGCCCATTACGATGCCGATGAAGAAGACATCACCAACGAGAGCGTCGGTGGCACGATCGACTTCTCTTATCGCTGGTCGCAGGTGACTGAAGCGAATGTCGCGCTGAGCTTCGAGAAGAACGACTCCGAGGAGCGACTGACCACGGGCGAAGTGTTGGAAGACTCCTCCAGCAACTTCGGTCTGGAGTTCAGCGGACGGCGCCGGGGCCGGGTCGGCAGCCTTCGCTACAGCATCGGCCGCTTCCTGAAACCGAGCAGCATCGGCTCGCGAACCGAGGTCGACCAGTTCCAGGTCCAATACGATCGGCCGCTGAGCCCGCGGCTGAGCCTGAATACTGCTGTGCGTCTAGCCCAGGAAAGCCGAGTGAGTCTCAGCTCGGACGATGACCGGGAGCGCAAACTCGCGCGTGCGGAAATCTCTCTGACTCGTGCACTGACGCAAACCTTGTACGTCACTGGCGGTGTACGGTACGCGTGGCAGAAGTTCGAAGGTTCGACTGACCGCAAGGCCGACGACACCGCGGCGATACTGACATTCGGCTACAAGGGCCGGGGCCCATCAAAATGAACGCAGAAGTTGCTGATTCGACCCCTAACGATTACGTCGGCCTGCTACGCAGGCGGCGCATCTACCTGTTGACGATTTTCCCTGCCGTGGCGCTGTTCGCGATTTTCATCGCCTTCGTGTTGCCGGTGAGCTATCAGTCGACCGGCACCATCATGCTGGAGCCGTCGTCCATCCCCAAAGAGCTCGTGCCGACGACGGTGGCGGGCTCGGCCGCGCTGACGCAGTACGCCGACCAGCAGGTCGAGATCGTGCGTCGTAAAGTGCTGACGAAAGACAGCCTGCTCGAGATCATCGCGCAGGTCGATCCGTACCCGGATCTCGAAGACCTGACGCCGGAAGACAAGGCGTCGCTGGTCCAGGCCAACACCACGGTGGAGCGCGTCGATCCCATCACGCTCGAGCCGCTCGATAACTCCTCCGCGTTCTCGATCCATTACAACAACCCGGATCCCGTGCTGGCCGCCGAAGTGGCGAAGCGCGTCACCGAGCTGTTCGTGACCTATAACAAAACCGTCCGCTCGGAGCAGGCGACGGCGACATTGACCTTCCTGCAGGATCAGTCGAAAGATCTCGAGCAGTCGATGATGCAGATGGAGCAGAAGGTCGCGCAGTTCAAAGCCCAGTACGGCAACTCGCTGCCTGAAGCCCAGACCCGCAACATCGCCGGCGCGGATCGCGCGCAGCGTGATGTCGAAGGCCTGCAGCGGGAAATCCGCCTGGCGGAAGAACAGGCGAATCTTCTCGAGCTGCAGTTGAACGACATCAGCCCGAGTCTCACGGCTGCGGTTGGCGACTGGCGCATGGAGCTCGCGCGTCTGCGTGGCGAGCTGGCGCTGGCCGAACAGCGTTACACCCCTGAGCATCCAGACGTGAAGCGTCTCCGCCGCGCCGTGGCCGATCTGGCCGCGCAGGGTGGGGCGAGCACGGCGGCATCGGCCGTACGTCCTGACAATCCTGAATATCTCCGCATTCAAAGCCAGCTGAATGGCGCACGTCGCAACCTCGCGGCGTTGCGCGCCAACGAAGCGCGGGCGCTCGGTGAGCGCAACAGCTTCGAGCGCAACCTCTCCGTAACGCCGAACGTCGAGCGTGAATACACGCAGCTCGCGCGTGACTACGAGAACGCGCAAAGCCGTTACATCGACCTGCAGAACAAGATCAAGGGCGCGTCGCTCGCGCAGAGCCTCGAAAGCGGCACGCTCGGTGAGCGCTTCACGCTCATGCGCTCGCCTTCGGTGCCGCACGATCCGGCTTCGCCAAATCGGCTCGCGATCATCCTGCTCGGCATCGTGCTGGGTGGAGCGATTGCGGTGGGCGCCGCGGCCATGGCCGAAGCGTCTGATCCCACGGTGCGCAGCTCACATGATCTGCAGGAGATCATGAACCTCGCTGCCGTTGGCAGCGTCCCTTTGCTTCTGAACGCAGCGGATCGCAGGCGTCGTCTGGTGACGCTCGGATCCATTACAGCGACCTTCGTTGTTGCCACGGTTATTGTGGCACTGACAGTCGTCAACGCGAGCTAGTCACCACCCGGCGGCATTTATGGTTATCGAACGCGCTCTAGAGAAACTCAAGAAAACCAACACGGAAGGGTCCGATCCCCTTGCCGCTGCCATGCGTCACACCGCGACGGCCACGCGCAGGCGGGAGGCTGCCCGCAGCGATGCGCCGCGCGTCGTCAAGCCTATTTTCCCGCGCCTCGATTACGACCCCAACACCGCGGCATTGAATCGCGTGTTGGTGCCGCACAGCCCGGTGGAAGACGATGCGCACGCCGACGCGGCGTATCGCATGCTTCGCACACGAGTGCTGCATCGTCTGCGCGCCAAGCAATGGTCGACGCTCGCGATCACGAGCCCGGGAGCGGGCGAGGGCAAGTCGGTCACGTCCATCAATCTGGCGGTGAATCTGGCGCGCGATAACTCGTGCGATGTGTTCCTGCTCGACCTCGACATGCGCAACCCCAGCATCTGCCGTTACCTTGGCGTGCGTCCGCCGAACGAGCTGATTTCTTATTTCGCCGGCCAGTGCGAGGCGCAGGAAGCGCTGTTCTCGATCGGCCTCGAGAATCTCGCCATCGCGGGCAGCGTGGCGGGAACGGGCAACGCGTCCGAGCTGGTCGCGAACGACCGGCTCGAAGAGATGATCGACTACATCAAGAGTATCGCGCCGAATCCGGTCATTCTGATTGACCTGCCACCGGTGTTGGTCACGGACGAAGCGTTGCTCGTCGCGCCACGTGTCGACGCCACATTGTTGGTGGTCTCTGAAGGCAAGACGCGGCGTGACAGCCTGCAGAAAGCGAATCAGCTGCTGGCGGATTTCGCGATCGCCGGAGTGGTGTTGAATCGCTCGGGTGAGACGGTCGGCAAGAACACGTACTACTACGCCTACGGCAACACGCCGAAGACGTGAGTCTTACATCATCGTGATGAGCAGGTCGGTCGCGTCCAGCGCGACCGGCCTGTTACTCGAACGCGCGTTCGTAAGCGTCGAGCAGCGGTTTCAACTGATGATGCCACGCGAGCTCGTCCTCGACGCGACGGCGGCCAATCTCGCCCATCCGCGCGCGGCGCTCCGGGTTATCCAGCAGCTCGCACAGCTTGTGCGCAAAATCCTTCGTGTCATTGGGCGCCGCATACAGCGAAGATTCGCCTGCGGAGAAGCGTCCCTCGGTGAGCTCGAACTGCACGCTCGGCTTGCTGAGCGCCATGTACTCGAGAATCTTGTTCATCGTCGACTTGTCGTTCATGCCGTTGACGCGGTCAGGGCTGACACACACGTCGGACGTGCTGAGAATTTCCCACAGCGGCGCGCCCGACAGGCGGCCCGTGAATTCGACGCAGTCATCGATGCCGAGCTGTTTGCTCATCTCGCGCAGCGCGGGCACTTCGGTGCCGTCGCCCACGATGGTGAACTGGATGTCATCGCGCTTGAGCCCGGTGCGGATGTACTTCACCGCTTCGAGCAGCAGGTCGATGCCTTCCTGTTTGCCGATGACGCCGACGTAACCGACCATGTAGCGCCGGCCTTTGCGCAGCTCGTCGCGAGGCGGCAGCCGCTGGATCTTCGTGAGATCGGGTCCGCTGCGCACCACGTACACGCGATCGGGCGCCATGCCGCCGCGCTCGATGGCGATTCTCTTGAAAGAATCATTCGTCGCGATGCTGACGGTGGCTGTCGCAAACGTCAGACGCTCCAGCAGGCGCATGATCTTGTAGAAGATGTCCTGCCGCGCAAACTTGGCTTCGTAGAGCTCAGGGTTGATGTCGTGATGATCGAAGATGAACTTCTTGCCGAACAGCTTGAAGAACGCCCCGATGAGAAAAATGGTGTCAGGCGGGTTGCACGCCTGGATGACGTCGAACCCGCGCGTCAGTGCAATGCGCACCGCAAGCGCGAACTCCATGGCAAGCGAGAGGCTGTACTCCATGGCGTAGCCGAGCGCGGAGTCTGCTTCGATCGGCAGCGGGTGCCGGTAGATGTGCACCTCCTCCAGCAGCTCGTAGCTCTTCTCGTAGCCCCAGCCTTTCGGGCAGATGATGCTGACCTGATAGCCGGCAGCGACGAGCGCCTTCGCTTCCTGCCAGACCCGGCGGTCGAAGGGCAGGGGCAGGTTTTCCACGATGATGAGGACGCGGCGGCGATTGACCGGTTTCCGGGCCGTCTTGGCTGTATTCAATGGACAATCGGCCCTTTAGGACATGGCTTGCGCGCGGATCGTACCCTATCCGAATCGGCCGGCGAGCGGCTCGGGAGCACATATTTGCGACGACGATTCTTGCGACCCGGGGTGGGGCGTGTTCCCATTCACGCGCTCGCTCCCATGGCGACTCTTCCAGATGGGCTGAGCCCTCCATGGAGAACACGTTGAACCTGTACGGGAAGCAGCGCGCGCGCCGATCCCTGCTCCAGACCGCCACGTTTCGCGTCCTCTCGCAGGTTGCGACGCTGCTGAGCACGATCGCGCTGGTCCGCGGCATGTCCGAACACGACTTCGGCGTGCTGAGCCTGCTCTATGCGTTCATCCCCGTGGTCAGCACGTTCGCCTCGCTCGGCCTCGAGCAGACGCTGCGGCGCTATCAACCCGAATATTTGCGCACCGGCAATCTTGCGGGGGCCAGTTGGCTATTGCGCGTCATCGTCACGGGGCGTCTGCTGACCAACGTGCTCGTGATCGGCATCGTGCTGCTCGCATGGCAGTGGGTCGCGCCGATCTTCCACATCGATCCCTATCGATTCGAGTTCATCCTGTTTGCTGTGGTGGTGCTGCTGCACTTCCAGACCCGCATCATGCAGCTCGCGCTCGGCTCGCACATGTTGCATGGCTATGCCGTGGGCTGCTTCGCGCTGCTGCCCGCCATGAAATTCGTGGGTTACATGGTGCTCATCTGGCAGCATCAGTTCACGCTGAAGGCCGCCATTCTCGTTGACACCGTGGCGTATGGCGTGGCGTACGCAGGTCTCTTCTACGCGCAGTGGAAATATTGCCGCCCGCCGCCAGGCTCCGGCTCGTTCCGTCCGACGCCTGAGGATCGCAAGCGGTTCATCAGCTACGGCTTCTATAACAACTTCAACGACGCGGGCTCGTTCCTGCTCACCACGCGGAGCGATAACTTCTTCATCGCCGCGCTGATCAATCCGGTCGCGGTCGGCGCGTACGCCTTCTACACGCGCCTCAATGAGATGCTGGCGAACGCGAGCCCGACGAGACTGTTCGAGAACGTGATCAACCCGCTGTTCTTCGCGACCCCGCCCGAGGAAGCGAAGAAGCGTATCCCGCGCTATTTCACGCTGATGATCAACACGAGCCTGCTGCTGCAGTGGCCGGTGCTGGTATTCACATTTGCTTACAATCGCGAGATCGTCGATCTGATGTTCGCCGGCAAGTTCCGGGAATATTCCTCGCTGCTGCCGATGATCGTGGCGTTCAGCACCTGTAACCTGTTCTCCATTCCGTCGACCCTCGCCGCGCAGTACGCCGAGAAGGCCCGGATCATTCTGTTCAGCAAGGTATTTTCCATCAGCCAGGTCGTGCTCATCATCATGCTGCTGCCGAAGTTCGGCATCTACGGCGCGACCATTGCGGGTGGTGTCTCGAATATTCTGAAGAACGGCTTCATCTGGTGGCACGTCCGCGATACCGCGCGCTGGCTCAATATGCGCTCGGTGCTCGTGTGGGGCTTCCTCGTGTGGGGCGTTGCGCTGGCCGTGTGCGAAGGGCTCAAGCACATCCTGCCCGCGCCGCAGATCGTGCACATTATTATGGGCGCCGCCGTTTGCGGGGTGGCCTGGCTGGTGTACGTGCGTACGCCGGCGCTGTCGCCATCGGATCGGGAAATCCTGGGGGGTGTGCTCAAAGGTAAGGAAGCCCGTATCCTGCGGCTGAGCGGGCTGCTGCCGGCCAAATGAGGGTGAGCTCCGAGATGCGTCTGCTGGTGCTGTCCAACGATAAGTTTCCGCCGTTCCGCGTGGATGTCACGGTGCTGTTCGGCAAGGAGCTGGCGCGCAGCGGGTTCAACATCGACTGGATTCTCCAGTCCGATAAAGCCTGCGAACAGGATATGCAGGCGCCTTATGGCGGCGGCATGGCGTACGTGGGCCGAACGGATCTTGGCACCTCCCGCCGGCATCGCCTGCACAAGCACTGGCTGGCATTCAGGCACGATATGAAGGTCGGGCGGCTCGCGAGGGCGGGGCGTTACGATGTGATCCAGGTGAAAGACAAGGTGCTCGCCACCCTGCCAGCCTTGTGGGCCGCTCGCCGTAATCGCGCGGCGTTCGTGTACTGGCTGTCGTTTCCGAATGCGGAGTCGTCCTTATATCTGGCGCGCACGGGTGCCGCGCGTTATCCCGTGTTGTATCGGCTGCGTGGCTGGTCGCTGTTCTGGCTGCTGTATCGGGTGATTCTGCCGCGGGCGGATCATATCTTCGTGCAGAGCGAGCAGATGAAGCAGGATCTCGCGAGCTACGGCCTCGACCCCGCGAAGATGACGCCCGTGCCGATGGGCATTCAGCTGGAGGATTTCGCGGGCATCACCGCGCCGGTGCCGACGCCTGTGGGTTCTGGTCCTGTCGTGGGATATCTCGGCACGCTCGCCGGCGAACGGCGCATGGATTTTCTCGTGCGCGTGTTTGCGCTCGTGTTGCAGGCGGTGCCGGATGCGAAGCTGCTGTTCGTGGGGGACGGCGATCGTCCGGGCGATGCCGAAGCGATCCGTGAGGAAGCGCGCCGGCTCGGCATCTTCGATCGCGTGGAGATCACCGGCTTTCTGCCGCGGCATGAAGCGTTGCGACGTATCGTGCGCGCGGATGTATGCGCTTCGCCGTTCTATCCCACGCCTATTCTGAATTCCACCTCGCCGACGAAGCTCGTCGAGTACATGGCGCTCGGCCGGCCTGTCGTGGCGAACGATCATCCCGAGCAGCGCCTCGTGATCGAAGGCAGCCGCGCGGGTTTGTGCGTGCCTTATGACGAAGCGGCGTTCGCGCAGGCGCTGGTGAAAATTCTGCAGGATCCGCGTGAAGCCGCTGCGATGGGCGAGCGCGGCCGTGCCTATGTGGAGCGGCATCGCGACTACCGCGGCATCGGCGCGCAGGTGGCGCAGAAGTTTCGTGAGCTGGTCGCTCGCCGCAACGGCTCAGAGTACGCGCCGCCCGGCGCGTCATCGCAGAGTCACTGACGCCCACGGTTTGCCGCATGCGTTATTTTTATATCAAAGACGGCGATGCCGTGGATCAGGTACGGCGTATCGCGGCGGGTCAGGTCGATCGCAGCGGGCCGGACGCCTTCATCTGTGATTTTATTTTGTCGCACGCGAATGATGATCTGCTGGTCGCCGGCGTGTGGGATGCGCGGGATCGGTTTTCCTTCGGCCGCGTTCGGGCGGAGGGCTACAACAATGTTTCCAGGATCGGCCTGCGCCGACTGAAGCGTCTGTGGATCGCGCTGCGTGTGTTCTTTCTCGTGTGGCGCTGGAAGCCGGATCGCATCGTTTGCGCGTGTACCGAAGAGGCGCTGGCTTCGTGCGTGTTGGTCGCGAAGGTGCTCGGCGTTCCCATCGTGCAGTCGCTGCATAACGAGTTGCAGCGGCGGGGCGGGCCATGGCGGCTGATCGCCTCGTTGGACAGAGCGAGCATTCGGGCTTGTGATGCGGCTGTTTGCCACGGGCCGTTCCTGGCGGCGGAGATCAAATCCCTGGGCGTGCCTGCGCGGCTCGTGCACGATTTCGAAGTGGATTTGTCAGGTTTCGCGGCCGCCGCCACGAATGCGAAGCTGCCTCCGCAGTTTGAAGCGTTTGCGGCCAGGCATCCGCTGATATTGTTATTTTCGGGTCGCGTGCAGCAGAACAAGGGCGTGTTCGATCTGCTCGAGGCGTTCCGTTCGCTCGTCGCTGCAGGCGATGAGCAGCTGGGTCTCGTGTATATCGGCTCGGGGAGTGATCTCGAGCCGCTCAGGCAGCGGGTTGCGGAGTTGTCGTTTGGCGATCGCGTGTTGGTGGCTGGCAAGCTGACGCATGCGGAGCTTCCCGGTGTGATGAGCATTGCCGCGGTGACTGTTACGCCGACACGTCCTGAGTTTCCTGAGGGGCGGTGTATGGTTGTGATTGAGTCGCTGGTGCTGGGTGTGCCGGTGGTGGCGCCTGACAATGGGCCGTTTCCTTACGCGATCCAGAATGATGTGAACGGCTATCTTTATGAGCCGGGTAATGTGGAGGCGCTTCGCGCCGCGCTCGCGCGCATTATTCGCGAACCGCAGGTGCGTGCGAGATTGCGGCAGGGTTCGCTTGTCAGTCGCGATCAATTGCTGACGAAGCAGAAGACATTTTCAGATGCCGTGGAAGCGGCATTCGTCGCGGCGAAGGCAGAACGCCGATGAGTTCCTCGACAGGCAACGCCTCGACGACCCCCGCGCCCCTCGGCGCTACAGCGCCGGGCACCCCTGGCCGCGTGGCGACGGAGCCCACTGCTGCAGCGGCAACAGGCGCATCAGCAACAGCGACAACAGCGACAACAGCGACAGCGGCGACAGCAGCGGCCACAGCGGCCACAGCGGCGACAGCGGCGACAGCGGCGACAGCGGCGACAGCAGCGGCAACAGCGGCAACAGCGGCAACAGCAAGCCCCACGCTTTCCTCTTCTCCCATTTCAGGCGCGGCGGCAGATCGCACGCGTCTCACCATCGTGCTCGGCGGACACTTCGCCGCCGAGAGCGGTGGCGCCCAGTTCCAGGCGCTCTGTCTCACAGAAGCCGTCGCCGGCCAGCGTGACTTCGAAACGTTCTACCTCGCCAACGTCGTGCCGCCGCAGCTCCACCAGAACGGCTACGAAATCGTTCCTTACGGACCCCAGCGCAAAACCGGAAAACTCGGCGTATTGCCGCAGCTGCCCTCCCTGTATCGCACGCTGCGCCGAGTGAAACCCAAGCTGATTTATCAGCGCTGCCTCATGCCCTACACAGGCGCCTGCGCCCTGTTCAAGCGCAGGCACGGTGCGAAAATGGTCTTCCACGTCGCGCACGACGACGACGTGCGACGCCCGCACTTCAAGGGGTGGGGTCCCCGCATGCTCATGCGCCGACTGATCCGTCGCGTATCGGAATACGGTTTGTTACGAGCCGATTTCATCATCGCGCAGACGGATCATCAGGCTCAGCTCATGCAGCAGGAGTACGGCCTGCACGCGGCCGCCGTGCTGCCGAATTTCCATCCCATGCCGGGAGAAGTCCGCACCCGCTCGGCTGCGCAGGGGCTGCGTGTCATCTGGGTCGCCAATATCAAGCCGGCGAAAAATCCCGAATTGTTCGTAGCACTCGCCGAAGCCTTCGCGAACCGCTCCGATGTGCACTTCACGATGATCGGTAACGCGGGTGACGCAAAGCGCTATGTAGACTTGCATCAGCGCATCGCACGACTGAAGAACCTCGACTACCTTGGCGAGCTCCCCGTCGAGCGCGTGAATCAGGAGATCGTCGCGAGCGACGTGTTCGTCTGCACCAGCTTCTCGGAAGGCTTCCCAAATGTCTTCATCCAGGCGTGGCTACGCGGCGTTGCCGTAGTCAGCGTGGATGTGGACCCCGACAAATGCCTGTCCCAGGGCGGGGCGGGCATCGTGGCCGGCAGCGATGAGAATCTCTTCAAGGTGATCGCGGACCTCGCCGCCGACCCCGCGCGCGTGGATCAGCTCGGCGCCAGAGCGCAGGCCTATGCCCAGTCACATCATGGTCCGGAGAGGGCGCGCGACGTCGTGGAATTTCTCCGCCGGTGCGCGGCATCCCGGCCGGGAAAAGCGTGACGCAGTTCAGTGAGTATGAATACCCATGTCGCGGCAACTTGCAGCGACGTGACTCACAGAACGCGATAACACAGCGCTGTCGCAGAAGTTAGACGGTTGTAAGCGCCGACAGAACGGGTTAGCTTCGTTCTTAAGTTAACGGGCAAACCCGCTGCAAGGCGGGGACGCAAAGCCTCCGGTCCACGAGACGAGCGAGTCTCCAGGATAGCGGGGTTGCCGGCCGCCGCAGCTTCGGTGTTACGACACCAGCCTCGCGTACCGTCATCCACCTCGCTTGCTGCTGTCTGGATCGTGATCCCCCCATTTCGAAAGGACTCGGCAGTGGAGATTGCTGTGCGTAGCGCGCTGTTGACAGGTTTTTGACTGACAGCAAGACGATCGCTTGAGAGTAGGAGAAGCAGATGTTCCGGGGAATTCGCACAGTAACAGCCATCGGTCTCGTCGCATTGAGCCTGGGTAGCACCCTCGCCGGCGCCGCGGAAGTATTGGAATCCACCTTCGAAAATGGCATGAAGATCGGCTCCAGGGCGTGGCCGATTTCAGGCAACGCACCGGTCGTATCGACCACCGTCGCACGCAGCGGCAAATACTCGATGAAGACCTCCCTGAACCGGTTGTCTTCGCCCACGTCCTACCGCACGGAAGTTTCGGCCGCGGGCGTCCAGAACGCCGCCGTCGGTAAAGACACCTGGTACGGCTTCAGCATTTACCTGCCGGACGACTACAAGTCTGACCCCATCTGGGAAGCGGTGACGCAGTGGCATAACGTGCCGGATGCCGGCGAATCCGACGAGCTGAATCCCCCGGTCGCCCTGTGGACCAACGATGGCGTGTGGGGCATTTCCCGCATCTGGGACACCAACACGAAGACGGTCAAGACCGACTACACGGGTCGCACCAAGTACGACCTCGGCAAGTATCAGACGGGCAAGTGGACAGACTTCGTGTTCCGCATCCGCTGGTCGCCGAAGTCCGACGGTCTCATGCAGGTCTGGAAGGATGGCAAGCTGGTGGTGGACGAAGCGGGTCCGGTCGGCTTCTCCGACAAGGTGGGCCCGTACATGAAGATGGGCATTTACAAGGGCTGGCGCGATCGCTATGACCCCGTGGGTGTCGTGAAGGCCCGCACGCTGTACCACGACGAAGTGCGCATTGCCGGCGCCGACGCCAAATACGCTGATGTCGCCCCGGGCGGCGAGAGCAGCGAGGAAGACGTGAAGCCCCGTCCGCCCGTGGTCTCCATCGAATAAAGCTTGGCCGTTGAGGGGTGCGGTGCGCCCCTCAACCTTTTCGCACCACACGACAAGCCCTCAATCCCCGGGCGGCTCGGATCACGAGCCCACCGGGGATTGGGGGCTTCTTAATTGCTGTTTCTTGACGCCGGTCGATTGACGGCGCCGACGCCAGACGATTCAATGCCAGCGCTATGAATTTGCTGATTTACGCCATGATCGCGGCCTCCATGGTCGTCGAATACCTGCAGCTGAAATTCTCGCTGCCTGGTGTGATCAAGTACGTCCCCGAGTTGTTGTCGGCGGTTGCCGCCGTCGTCGTTGTCGTACGCATATCGCTGAACCGCTTTCGGGATCTGGAGCCGCGCTACTTTGCGGTGCTCCTGCTGCTGCTGATCCACATCACGATCGGCATCTTCGCCAACCATCTCACCGCTGGCGTCATTTTCTCGGGCATCCGTTTCTATCTGAAGTACCTGCCGTTCTTCCTGCTGCCGCTCGTGCTGCCGGTGTCGGAGGGCAATCTCAGGAAACAGCTGTTGGTGCTCCTGCCCCTGACGTTGATCCAGCTGCCCATCGCATGGGCGCAGCGCATGGCAACAATGGCGCGCGGTGGCATCACCGGTGACGAAACCGTCGGCACGATGCTGCTCTCCAACACGTTGACCGTTTACATCTGCTGCGTCATCGCGGTGGCGATGGCCATGTACCTGCGCGGGCGCATGTCCATGAAGATGCTGCTGCTGTTTGCCGCGCTGACCATTCCCTCGACGATGATCAACGAAACCAAGGGCGCGTTCATCCTGCTGCCGCTGGCGCTGATCATCCCGGGCATGATCGCGAATGTCAGCGCGACGTCCGGATCGATCCGGCGCGGAATCATTACGCTCGCGCTGGCCAGCGTGACCCTCTATTCGTTCGTGCAGGTTTACGACTACTTCATGATCCCGCGCTGGGGCTACGGCCTCATGGACTTCTTCCAGATGGACGGCCGTCTCGAGCGCTACATGATGAAGGACGCCACCGTCGGTACGGAGGTGGAGGTCGGGCGCGTGGACGGACTCATCCTGCCGTTCAAGGCCGCGGCGGCGGAGAACGATCCGATGCAGGCCATTCTCGGTCTGGGCATCCGGAATATCAGCCAGTCCAAGCTGGGCGCGGATTTCACGGGCGCGGAGTACAGCCGTTACGGCAACCTGATTTCCTCGAGCGGCTCGCTCCTGATCTGGGAGCTGGGCGTGTTGGGACTGCTGCTCGTGTTCACGCTGATGTATCTCATCATGCGCGACGCGTGGACCCTGAGGCGCGCCGAAGGGCTCATCGGCACGTTCGCCGTCGGGTGGGTCGCCATCAGCGTGATCATGGCGATCTCGCTCTTCTATACCAACGCGATCGACTCCACCGCGCTGAGCACGCTGTATTGGCTCTTCTCCGGATTCATCGTGGCCGCGGCTCGCAAGTTGCGCGCTGGGCAGTTGGCCCTGGTGCAGCCCCCGGTGAAAGCGCCTCCCAGGACGATGGAAACGTTCCGCGATCCGACGCCCACGTTTCTGAATTCGGCCCCGCGGCCGACTTCTCGCCGCTAGCCCCTCCGTCCAGAAAGTTATGACGCAAACTCGCGGCATCGTCATGGTGGGTCCGCACCCACAGAAATCGCCCGGCGGCATGTCGAGCGTGGTGCTGGGCTACCGGGACGCCGGGCTCTTCGAACGCTACAACTGCTCGTTCATCGTCATGCATCAGGACGGTGGCACCGGGCAGAAATTCACCACGGCATTTGCCGGCCTCCTCGGAATAACCCGCGCGCTCCTGCGAGGCGACGTGGCGTTGATTCATATCCACATGGCCTCGCGCGCTTCGTTCTGGCGCAAGTCGCTCGTGGCGTTGCTCGCGATGGCCGCGCGCAAGCCGTACATCATTCATCTGCACGGCTCCGAGTTCATGAAGTTCTACGACGACGAGAGCGGCCCGCGCGTGCAGCGCTACGTCGGCTTCATCTTCGCGCGTGCCGCGCTCATGCTCGCATTGTCCGAGCAGTGGCGAGCCAACATCGCGCGCATCAGTCCGAAGGCGCGCGTCGAAGTGTTGCCCAACGGCGTGGTGTTGCCCGAGAAAAAATCAGATGCGGAAATCGCCGCGGAGGGCGTCCCGCAGACGATTCTGTTCCTGGGTCGCCTCGGCGTGCGCAAAGGCACTTTCGATCTCATCAACGCCTTCGCGCGCATCGCGCCGGAGTTTCCCGACGCGAAGCTGCTCTGCGCCGGTGATGGCGTAGTCGATGAGATCAAAGCGCTGGTGAACACTTACGGCCTGGCGGATCGTGTGGAATGCACGGGCTGGCTCGATCCCGCCGGCGCGCGTCGTCAGCTCGCTCGCGCCACCATCTTCACATTGCCTTCGCATGCGGAAGGTCTGCCGATGGCCTTGCTCGAAGCGATGTCGTGGAGCCTGCCGTGCGTTACAACGCCGGTAGGCGGCATTCCACAGGCCGTCCACGATGGCGAGAACGGTCTGCTCGTAGAGCCGGGCAATGTCGATGCGCTCGCTGCTGCGTTACGCCGCGTGTTAGCGGATAGCACACTGCGTGTTCGCCTGGGGCAGGCGGCCCGCCGCACGATCGAGAAATCGTATTCGCTCGAGGCGGCCCTGACTCAGCTCTTCGCCATTTACGCGCGCCTGGGCGTCGTCGCCCGGCCGAATTCCGATACAAAACGAGCCCATCCATGATGTCGATGCGACGCGCTTTCGTGGCTTCATGAGCGCTCCCGAACGAACCCGACCTGAATATTGGCTGCTGTATGCGATTGCCGCAGCCGCTGTCGTCTTCGGTCTGTACGCGCGTTTCGTCGGGCTCGGCCACGCCGCGCTGTCGGATGACGAGTATTACATCGCGCGCTCGGTCGATAACATCCTGCGCTTTGGCGTGCCGGCTTATGAGTGCGGCGGCTATTACATTCGCGGCCCGCTGTTTCAGTATCTGATTACCCTGCTGCGCGAGTTTGGGGTCAGCGCGGAGCTGTCCGCGCGTTCGCTCGCCGCAATCTCCAATGTGTTGATGTTGCCGGCCGCATGGCTGCTCGCACGCCGTGTTGGCGGACGAGCGCTGGCGCTGGCCGTTGTAGCAGTGCTGGCTGTGTCCCTGTGGGAAGTGGAGCTCGCGCGCTTCGGCCGTATGTACACACCGTTCCAGGCGATCTTCGCGTGGTATCTGGTGTTCTACGTGCGCGTCGTTGTGGATAGCGATCGTCGCGCACTGTTGCCCATGATGGCGCTGACCGTGCTCGGCGTGTTCACGTGGGAAGGTGGCATCTTCATGCCGCTCGCCAATCTCATCGTGCCGTTCTTCAACAATCCGAATGGACGGCTCACGGCTCGCAACATCGGCTACCTCGCCATCAACGTCGTGGTGCTGGGTTTTGCGTACGCGCTGGTGTCGGGCAACTTCCGGCACTCAGGCGATGTTCCGCCGTTCCCCGCGGACTACGACCGGTCGATCACCGGTACCGATTCAGACAAGATTGATTCCGCGCCGCTGTGGCAGACCCTCGTCGACTACATGCCATGGGCATTGCTGGGACTGATTCCGCTGGCGTTGACCGTCTGGGCCGGCATTCGCGTCGTGACCCTGAAATTTCGCTGGCCCGCGGCCGTCGCGCTGCTTATTGGCCTCGGCGCGGCGCTGCTCCAGCAATTCGCATTGCTGATTTTTGTCGTGCTCATCGCGTTGCTGCTCGGGCTGCTGAGCTGGCGCGAGCTCGCGCGACGCGCGATGTGGCCTTACGCAATCGCCATTGTGGTCAGCGGGGTGATGTGGCTGGCGTTCGGATTATTCACGGATGCCTGGCGGCCCGCGCCCGGCGAAAGCTGGTTAGGCGACAACCGCTTCGTGCAGCTCGCCTACGAGTTCATTCGCTTCCCTGATGTGATGTTGCAGGTCGTGCGGCCATGGTCTGGCGCGGCGACGCTATGGGCGACCGCTCTCGGCGGCCTGATCATATTGACGGTCGCGAAGCTGGTGTTCGCAAACAATCAGGCGCTGACACCACGGCGTGTGCTGATGACGATCGTGCTGTGCCTCGTGGTGGTTATCGGCGTGGCGGATCCGCCGCGGCAGGAAACACGATATGCGTTCTTCCTGTATCCGGCGGTCGTCATTCTGGCGTTTGCGCTGATATCAGATTTCGTGCGCCTCGCGGCCAGCCGCTGGCGTTTCAGCGCTGAAGTGGTTGGCGCGCTCGCGTGCATCGGTCTGTTTGTGGCGCTGGAGGATTTCAGGCCGGCGCATCTCGCGCAGATCAGCTCGCAGAACATCGAGCTGCGCACCAACATGCCGGGACGCATCCAGGCGCACATCGTCGGGCGCACGGACTTGCGAGGATTGGCGGACTGGCTCAACCAGCACGCGGCAGACCCGAGCCTGTATGTCGTGAACGTTTCGCCGGGTTCGGATTATTACTTCAAGAACTACGACGCGACCTATCTCGAGCGCACTCAGCAGCGCTATGGCGCCTACGCCTGCTCGCGTGGCACGCGTGAGCGCTGGGGCAACTTGCCGCTGGTGGATAACCCGCAGGCGCTCGAGCAGGGCATCGAGCAGCACGGCGGCGCGTATCTCGTGGTGAGCTCGCGTGAATCGGAGCGCTTCGTGAGTGAGTTCGCGAAGTGGTCCCCGAAGGTGGTTTACAAGACCGCCGACGGGGACGTGCACGTGCTGGCGTTAGGCTCGCTGGCCGCGAGCGACGCTCGATAACACACGCCCGCCCCGGATCAAACGTCCGGGATGGCGTCCAGGGGCCACAGCACCAGCGACTTGCCGCCGAAGCGGTCGTACTCCTTGTGCCGCCACAGCGGCTCCGGAAAATTGAACGGCGCGGCTTCCAGGTTCAGCGCGCGGAAGCGGCCCGTGACGATATCCTTATATTCTTCGATCAGCGGATAGGTCGTCGTCAGCAGATATTTCGCACCGCTGGCGCGAAAATTCGCCAGGGCCTTGCGGATGTCGCGCGTCGACAGATGAATGAGGCAATCGCGGCAGAGAATCAGCTCGGCGCGCGGCAGCTCGTCCTTGATGATGTCGCGCACGGAGAACGTGACGCGCGGCGTTTCCTGAGGCTTCAGTGACGCGATGAGCGGCGCCACGATGTCAGCGCCGTGATAGCGGAAGTCCGCGGGCAGCTGCGCCAGAACTTCTTTCATCCAGTGCAGATCGCCGCAGGGTGCATCCAGCATCGAACGAATGTTCAACTGCGTCAGCAGCGCCGGCAAGGCGCGCCGCAGCTCTTCGGTCGCCGCAAGTGTGGACCCTGACCCCGAAGCAGAGTCGGATGTGTCTTTATCCCAGCCACCCAGTTTGTAAGTCCGCGTGAAGCGGTACTGGACAGGCAATAACGGAAACAGAAGGCGCTTGAGTGTTGTTTTGAGGCCTGACCGATCTGACATGCGTATCCCCCCGCGTCTGAACGAGCCGGGGGACAGCATGCCGTCAACACGGCATGCTTGTCTAACTTTACATACAGTGCGAAGCGCTTACTGACTTAGTGCGGTGCGCTCGGCCGGAATGCTGGCTTCCGGGAAATGCACGATCTGGTCAACCTGGTAATCCTTGATATCCCGCGCGTGCGTGAAAATCATCAGCTCGCCCAGAAGACCCAGCGCCAGGAGCTGCAGGCCTAACACGACCAGCAGGGACGACAGCAGGAACGCCGGCCGATCCGCCAATGCAACGCCGAAGAACAACCGGTCGATCACCAGCCACGCCGTAAGGGCCACGCCAACGCCAAACGTAATGGCGCCCACCATGCCGAAAAAGCGCAGCGGCTTCTTGGTGAAGCGGGTAAGGAAGAACACCGTGAAGATATCGAGCGTGCGGTGCGCGTACTCGCGGGTCTTGTAGTGACCGTCGAAACGATCCTGCGCGTGCTGGCGAACTTCGATCTCCGCGATACGGAAACCCTGGCGGTCCGCGAGCAGCGGCAGGAAGCGATGCTGGTCGCCGTACAAGGAAATCTCTTCGAGCACCCGACGCTTCATCGCACGCGCGCCGCAACCCAGGTCGTTATAACGAACACCGGTGACGCCCGCGATGATGCGGTGGAAAGCATTGCGCCGCATGCGCTCGAGGAAGCCCCCCACACGCGGATGACGACGGCCGATAGCGAGATCCGCCGAGTCCAGGGCTTTCACGAGCTTACTGATGTCTGCGGCTTCGATCTGATGATAGGCCGGCAGCGTGATGATGATTTCACCCGCCGCCTGCTGCACGCCAGCCATGAGCGCCGTGGCTTCGCCGAACACGCGAGTGAGGCCGACAACGACCACTTCGGGATAGCGCTGTAACAACTCGTCGAGTTGCGGCGCTGCATCCGGCTGCGGGCCGTCGACCACGAAGATGCACTCGAACGACCGTCCGAGTGCGGTGAGCGCGAGGCGGTACTCGCTGTAAAGACTGGCGAGATCTGAGTGCCTGCGCCCGACGGGGACGATGACGGACACTTCGACTGGGCGACTGGAACGGCTCATGGATCGGGACCTCGGTTCGCTCATCGGGATTCCGCGGCGCTCGACCGGCGGACCTTGTAGGTGAGACTGGAAAATTCGGACTCGCGCACACTGCCGAGCCGGTAGATCAGCTCGCCCAACGCACCATTGCTGATGATGATGATGGTCGAGGCGAGAAAGATGATGCCGGCGCCGGCGATGGGCAGCGAGATCGGCTCATTGCGAAACGCTACGGTGAAGAACGTCCACAACAGCGCGGCGCTGGCGATGAGGAACGAGGGCATCGCCAGCATGCCGAACCATACGGACGGGCGCGACGTGAACGACGCCACCGTCTTGATGACCAGCATGTCCAGCAGCACCTTATAAATTCTCGACAGGCCGTACTTGGACTGGCCGAACTGCCGCGCGTGATGCCGCACCTTGATCTCCGCGATGCGTGGACCGGCAATTGACGCCATGGCGGGAATGAAGCGATGCATTTCCGAATACAACGGAATCTTCTTGATGAGCGACGCGCGATAGGCCTTCAGCGAGCAGCCGTTATCCTGGATCGGCACGCCGGTGACTTTCGCGATCAGCTTATTGGCAATACGCGAGGGAATCTTGCGTGAAACGAGCTTGTCCTGACGGTTGAAGCGCCAGCCGACCACGATGTCATTGCCCTCGTCGATCTTCTGCAGGAAGTTGGCGATATCGCCCGGATCGTTCTGCAGGTCGCCATCCATGGTGACGATGATCTCGCCCCATGCGGCCTCGATGCCCGCGGCCATGGCCGGCGTCTGACCATAGTTGCGGCGAAACTTCACGAGGCGGACTCGCGGATCCTGCCGGGCAATCTCGGTAGCGATGGCGACCGTCTTGTCCCGGCTGCCGTCATCCACGAACACCATTTCGAACGTCACCCCAAGCGGAGCAATAGCGGCAACGATGGCCGCATACATCCGCTCGATGTTCAGTTCCTCGTTATAGAAAGGAACGACGATTGAGAGTTTTGGACTCGCCGGCACGGTATAGCCGCCCTTGGACCTGTGAGTAGGGGGCCGCCATCATACCGGTTCGGCGCGACGTGAAGTCCGGCCTGTCGCACAGTTAGGAGTTGTGAGGGATGAGCCGAATTCACCGCTCGCCTTCCTGTGCGGGCTTTCGGCGCAGCAGCGACAGGTCCGCGGTGCCCAGGAGGCCGAAGACGAAGGCCAGGGCCCCCAGTACCGGCAGCAGACAGACCAGCTCCACGACCGTCATCCAGCCGGACGAGGGGATCACCGCCGCAACCCCGCAGAGGATGGCTGTGACCGCCAGGGCTCGCAGCACTTCAGACACGGCGAGCCGGGCGCCGCTTTCCCGATACAGCATGGAGCCCGCCGCCACGGTGGCGATGAACGTGGCCGTCATGGATGCGAGCGCGCCACCCCTCATTCCCAGCAGCGGCACGAAAACCGTGATGGCGATGAGCGCCGGCAGCAGGCTCAGCAACACCAGTCGGGCGGCGCGTTTCTGCAGGCTCAATGCCAGCAGCATGCTGAGAAAGACGAACAGCAAGGTGTAGAGCAGCCCGTTGGCGATCACGAGCAGGCGAAAATAAGGTGCGCCTGCGCCGTAGTCCGCGGAGAAGAGCAGTGCCATCAGCGGCTCGGCCTCCACGGCCAGCAGCGCGCAGCCGGGGAGGAGGGTGATCAGAAGAATCCGGCTCGTGCCCTGGACGAACTGGCGAATCCCTGCCGCGTTCTTCTGCGCCATCGCATGCGCGAGCGACGGCACCAGCACCGCGTTCGCGACGAACGCGGTGAAGTTGGGAATCCGCGCGAGGCTCTTCGCGGCAACGTAATACCCATAGGCGGTGGCGCTCGCGGCCGCTTCGAAGAAGTGCACACCCCACAGGTCGAAATACAGCAGCACCTGCGAGCCCATCACGATGAACGAAGCGGGGCCGGCAACACTCAGCACGAGTCGCGCTTCCGTGAGACGAAGTTTGAACGGCGCGCGGCCCGCGAACGCCGCTGCCGTCACAAAGCCACAGACCGAGGTGAGTGCATTCACCAGCAGGGCATTGGCAACCGTCAGCTCGCCCATTGCGGATAACAACACGATGCCCAGCGGCTTCGACAACGCGTACACAATGACGGCGGCCGAGTAAGCGCGAAAGCGCCGATGCCCGGTGAGAATGTTGGTGAGCGACGCATACAAGCCGAAGAACGGCATGTCGAGCGCGGCGATGCGGATGAGATGCTCGCTGCCCTCGAGCTGCAGGCCGCGCGCGATCAGTGGCGCGGTCATCCACACCACCGCAAACACGCCCAGAAAGATAAGGGTGATGAGTGTGATGCCGGTGCTGGCGAGATGCCGCTCGGACGCGCGCTGGCCGGCGATCAGGCGCGATACGGCGCCGGGAATGCCGATCTGCAGGATGATCTCGAGCGCCGTGAGATAGGAATACAGCAGGCCGTAAACGCCGAACTCCGCCGGCGCGAGCCCGCGCGCAAGGAGAATGACGACGAGGTAGCCGAACCCCGTGAGCGAAGCCTGCGCGACGCTGACCCACACTGTGCCGCGGGCCGCGTCTCTCGCGAGCGCCGCCTGGGAGTTGGTCACACCGTGGCCGACTTGACCATGAGTGAGCGGTAGAGCTTCTCGAGGCGTTCGGCGACGCCCGGCCAGCGGCAGTTGTCTTTGATGTACTGGCGCGCTTCGCGACCGATGCGGTGGCCCATCTCAGGATTCCGCAGCAACGTGACGATGCCTTCCGCGAGCGAACTGGCGTTGCCGCTTTCCGCGAGCCAGCCGGTACGGTTGTGAACGACACCCGGCGCTGACGAAGCGAATGACACGACCGGACGGCCCGCCGCCATGTAGTTCAGCATCTTGACGGGCACGCCGTCGCCGTCGACACGAGGATTCATACAAACATCGCCGCTCGCGATGATCGCCGGCAATTCGTCGAACGACGGCGAGTCGATGAGCTCGATGGCATCGAGAATGCCGAGCCCGCGGGCGAGCGATTCATAAGGTGCGAAGTCCGAAGCCGTCGCGATGACGAGTCTTGCATCAGGAATCTGACCGCGCACGATCGCGAAGGCCTTCAGCAGATGATCGATGCCCTGATAGCTCGCGAGGTTGCCGGTGAAAAGAACCGTGCGGCCATCGGTGGGAGGCGCGGGCGGCCGCAGGTCCGGATCGAAATGTTCAAACTCCACGCCGTTCATGATGACGGAGGCCCGCGCGGCATCCAGCCCGGTTTCCTTCACGAGCTTGTCCCGGATCGTATCGGTGACACAGACCGTGTGATCGGCGAAGCGCGGCGTGTAGTGATCGAACCATTTACCGATGCGTGCTTTGACACTGGTCGGTAATCCCATCTTGTAAAACGGTAATTCCGACATGAGCAGCGTGTGCGCGTCGTACACCATCGGCACATCACCGCGAGCAAGCGCGCCCACCAGCAGGCCTTCGTAGTGATGCGCATGCACCACATCGAACGGCTGGGTCTTCAGCACTTTTCGCAGGAGGACGGTCAGCAAGGGATCGACCAGCGCCAGTTTGGCGGGCGACGGACCCGCCGAGAGCTTGCTGTAGAACTTGAGATTGCGCGTGCGATGGACGTGAACATTCTCGTTCACCCGGCCTGTGCCCAGGTGATACGTGACGACATGGACGTCATTGCCGCGATCCGCCAGCGCTTCAGCCATGCGATGAATGCGCACCGGCGTCCCGCGCGAAAGCGGAAACGGACACGCTGCGACCATGGCAATGCGCAGCGGCCGATCGTACGCCGGCAGATTTTGGGGAGAAACGCTCATGTCAATCGCGCGGCGGTTTTTCCAGTCTGAAATCGCAGTCGGATCAAGGATACGCTGCGCGGCTCGCCGCGGCATGTTTGTCGCAGATTCAGGACGTAATACGCCGGAGTCGGGCGTGCCCGCGTGATCGACATCGAGGTCAAATTCCATAGGGTGAATCTTCGCACTCCGTCACCGCGAGCGAGGGGGGTGACGGGTCTATCTGAGAAACGGTTCACAGTGGCCTGATCGCGGCTGGGGTGGGGCCGATCGAGCCTTTCGCCCATCACGGCCTCATGGCGAGCGATGCTAAGTTCTGCCCGCTGTCGTGCGCCAAAGTTGTCGTCAATTCAAGACGTCTGGTCAGCCGCACGTCGATATGACAGCAATAGAGCGGTGCGGGATCACTTATTGCGACTCCGCACGATACGTCACATGGCGCAAGGGACTCATGCCTACCCGATTGATGTCGCTTTATCGCTCACCGGCGATACGGTCAGCTGCTGGATTTGCCGCCGGAGGCATCGGGTTCGCACTCGGGAATATTCTCCTGGCTCGCACCCTCGTTCCTGTCGAGTTTGGCAGGTTCGTGCTGTTTCTGGCGTTGACCTATCTCGGGATCATCCTGGGTCCGCTCGGCCTGGAGACGGTCATCAATCGCCACCGGCTCACCGCTTTCCCCGGCCTGCTCCGGCGCGCGCTTGCCACGAGCGCCACGATGGGCGTCGTCGTCGCCGCCGCGTCCGTGCTGATTTATAAATTCGAGCTGCCGCTCGCCGTGATGCTGATATTCAGCGTCACCGTTGCCTCGATGAACAGGATTGGTGCGTCGTTCATGCAGGCCCAGTCGAACTTCCGCGCATCCATGTGGCTGCTCGTGGTTCACAACTGGACGCTGATCCTGGCCGTGCCGGTGCTGATGTTGTTAGAGCAGCCGGCCGCGATTCATGCCGCGGCGGTCATCGCCTGTGGCTATTCCATCAGCGGCATACTCGGCTGGCGAGCGGCATGGAGTGTTGGTGACGCGATCGTCAGGCCCGAGCCGGGCGTCGTCACTCGCGAAGGTCTTGCTGTAGCCGGTCTGAATGTATGCGGCGAAGTGTTCCGCCAGCTTGACCGTTTGCTGATACCACGGCTGTTGTCTGTGGCGGCGCTGGGTACCTACTCCCTCGGCGCGACCGTAGCCGGCTCGGCGTTTCATATGTTGCAGGCTGGTGCAGGTCATACACTGACGCCTCAATTGCGTGCATGTCGAAGCAAGCGCGCCGTGTTGACGCTGCTGCGACGTGAAGCATCCATGATGTTTGGATTAGCTGCCCTTGCAGCAATCGGCGTGTGCACACTCGCGCCCTGGTTCATCGATCTCGTGTTTGCCGAGCGGTATGAAATGCCGCGCGCCGTGATCTACGCCATCGTGTTGCTGGGCGTGGTGAAGATCTGGCATCAGTTCGCGGCGGTGTGTGTTACCGCGCTCGGCACCACGCGTCATCTCCTCATGCTTCATCTCAGCGGCTGGATCGCACTGACCATCAGTGCCGTGATGGCCGTTGCCCTGAGTCGCTATGGAATGGCTTCGATCATCCTGGGCATTGCCGCCGGCTGGTCCGGTCTCGCGATCGTGGCGACGTTCATTGCTTCCCAGTCATTGAATGCGTGGGTGAAGTCGAGAGCCGAGGCCATGCGCGACGACGAGACGCTCACGCTTGGCGAGCGGCTCGAGCTGCGTCGCCAGCAGCCGACGCTCGTTGTCGGCGAAGATCTACACGAAGGCTCGGGACGCGTCTCCGATCGCCAACGCATTCCCTTTCGTCGCTGATTCCCCGCACATTCTTCGCAAAGAAATCGTGACCTGGGGCCATCCCCACCGGGTCTGAAATGATAAGGTTCGCGCCAAAGGTTTAGGGGGTCCGACACCGGTGCGAACGACTGCGAGAGGAATTCCGTCCTGGCTTGTGACGGTGATGTTGGTTGCTGCATGTGCCGCGATGACGGCATGCGGTTCCGGCAGCACGCGTAATCTGGGCTCGCTCGATCCGGGCGACTCAGGTGGTACGCCTGCACCCCCACCTCCGCCGCCGCTGCCAGACCCTGAAGAACCCCCTCCAGTCACGGAAGTGAGCATCACGGGCTCGGCCACGTTCGATCGGGTTCCCTTCAACGCCACGGCCGGCGAGGGCCTCGACTACTCCGCCGCCGCGGTTCGCAAGGCGCCAGCGCGTGGCATCACGGTCAATCTGATCCGCGTCGCCGACAACGTGAATCTCATGGGCACCACCACGGATGCCCAGGGCCGCTACACATTCGAGTCGACTGACACGATCACCATCACTCCGAATACGCAGTACAAGATTCAGATGATGGCGCGCATGGTGAAGCGGGGCGCCGCGCCTCGCTGGGACTTCCGGGTCTGCGACAACACCATCATGCAGACGGTGAGCAACCCGACGGGGCCGCCGTGCGCTGACGATCCCGATGGCAGCGGTAATGCCATGTATACGTACGAAGAGGAATTCAATAGCGGTACGGCGCCAACACTGGTGAAGTCTGTGAGCGCGGTGTCGGGCTGGAACGGTGCGGCCTATGGCGCCGCTCGCCCCGCCGCGCCCTTCGCGGCGCTCGATGTGATTTATGACGCCCATCAGCTGGTACTGTCGGCGGAGCCGACGGCCGTCCTGCCGCAGCTCAAAGTGTTCTGGAGCGCCGCGAACACCACCACCTTCGTGGACGACCTCGACAATGCGGCGGACCGCGCGGCGTTCTATCAGGGCGCGATTGGCGTCACCTATTACGAGAACAACCGGTTCTCGAACGGCAACAACATCTTCAAGGGCATCTACGTGCTCGGCGACGAGAACGTGGATACGGACGAGTTCGATCGCGCCATCATCGCGCGGGCGTTCGGTTCTTATTATCTCGAGACGTTCGGCAAGGACGACAGCATTCAGGGACTCACCGACGATCCAACGGTGAGTCATCTGGACGCCCGCGTGGCTTTCAGCGAAGGGTTTGCGGACGCGTTTGCCGGCATGCTCTATGGCCCGGACGTGCGGGATTCCTACGATCCCGCGCAGGGCACTGACGATGCTTACGATCTCGAAGGCGGCGTGCTGCCGACCGTTGCGGCCGATCTCGGCTGGTTCAACGAGGGCACGGTCGCCGCGACGATCTACGATCTCTTCGACACCGCAAACGATGCCGACGATACGGTGACATTGGGCTTTGCGCCCATTCATGCCGCCATCAAACGCCTGGATGCGTCTGTCGTGCTCAATACCATCTACTCGTTCTCGCAGGCCGTGCGGACGGGTGCTGATGCCACCGTGGCGGCGAATATCGTGACGCTGCTGGCGGGTCGGCGCATTACCGCTCTCGACGAGATGGGTACGGGAGAAATCCACGCGGGGGGCAGCACGACCAGTCTCCCTCTTTACACGGCGCTCGTTCCGGGCGTCGCCACCAACATCTGCACGACCGAGTCCGCTGACTTCCCGCCGGATGGTGTCTACAACGAGCTCGGCGCGCGTCGCCTGCTGTACGTTGTTTCGCCACAGACGGGCACGCTGACTGTGACTACGGTTGGAGCCGCAGGCGGAGGGAATCCAGCAGCAGTCGATACGGGCGTCGAAGTCTTCTGGGATCACACCCTGTTCGATCTCGACGATGACGGCGGAGCGGGCTCCGCCACGGTCACAGTCAGTGCCATCGGCAGAACGTACATCGCCGAGGTGTATCACCTCGATGCAGGCGGAGGTACGCGATGCATGAATGTCACTGCGACTTTCAATAATTGAACCATGCGAAAACTGCTCGTTGCTACGTGCGTTCTCTCATTGACCGGCGTCGCCGGCGCTTCGCCTAATCTGCGTCGCGCGCCACCGCCCTTGCCGAAACAGCAGGCGGTCAGCGTGACCATTCTGGGCACGGCCACCTTCGACCTGGTCCCGTTTTCCAAAACAGCCGGCGCCGGTCTGGATTATTCAGCGATCCGCAAAGCGCCCGCGCGCGGCATCAGTGTCGAGCTCGTCACACCCGACGAGCTCAACATCATCGCCACAGCGCACACCAATGCTTACGGCGTCTACACGTTTGAGAACGTGCCGGGCAATACTCAGATGAAGCTGCGCATGACCGCGCGCATGCTCACGCCGAACTTTACGAACCGCGTCTGCGATCACGCGCTGCTCCCCAGCGGTACGCTGTGTAACGAGACGATCAACGACAATGCCGTGTACGAAAGCACCGGCCCGGAGTTCAACAGCGGCACCAGGCTCCAGTTTGTCCAGAGCGTCAACGCGCCCTCCGGCTGGGATGGAACGGCGTACAGCGGTGATCGTGAGTCGGCCGCCTTCGCCATTCTCGATGTGGCCTATCAGGCGAACCAGCTCGTGCTATCCGCCGACCCCAAGGCGGTGTTGCCGCCGCTGAATTTTTACTGGAGCGCGGAGAACGTCGCGCAGAAGCCGGCTACTCCCGAAGAGTTCAACGAAGGCGCCATTGGCACCACCTATTACGAGAACAACAAGACGACCGATCCGGCTGTCGTTGCCAGAGGCATCTATGTGCTGGGCGCCGCGGATGACGATACGGACGAGTTCGACCGCAATATTCTGGCGCGCGAGTTCGGCAAATATTATCTGGAGCATTTCGGCCGCGATGACAGCATCGGCGGTCAGCACGATCGCCCGTTGACCGACAAGCTCGATCTGCGTGTCGCCTTCACAGAAGGTTTCGCGGATGCGTTCTCTGCGATGGTGACAAGCGATCCGGTCTATCGGGATTCGCACGACGTTGGTCAGGCGAAGGAAATCTCCTTCGATCTCGAGAACGATGTACCCGAGGTGGCGAACCGGGGCTGGTTCAGCGAAGGGGCCATTGCGTCGAGCATCTATGATTTCTTCGATGCCGCCGCGGACGGTGCCGATACGACCGCGCTGGGCTTCAAGCCGATCCACCAGGCGGTCACGTCGTTGAAGACCACGCCGGCACTCACCAGCATCTATGCGTTTGCCAACGCGTTGCGCACGAAGCTGCCTGCGGCCGCGAACGGTATCGCGGGCACGCTGCTGGATCAGCAGATCAGTGTTGGCGTCGATGACTTCGGCTCCGGCGAGCTGCTGAACAACGGCGGCAATATCAACAATCTGCCGATCTACGCTTCCCTGGCGAACGGCATTCCAGCGTTTGTCTGTGCGAAGGGCTCAGCGAGCGAGCCGCCAGCCGGACGATACAATCGCCTCGGCATTCGCCGGCTGGCGCGCTTTGAAGCCATCACGGGCGGGACGTTGGTCGTCACTGCGGAAGGGGCGAACGTTGCGCCCAGCGCTGCAGCGGTCAACCCGGATGTGGTTGTCTATCGCAACGGCGTGCGCGTAGGTCATGGCGATCAGCCGGGCAACAGCACCACGGGCATGGCTGAAGACGAGAAGAAGCCGAAGCCGCCCATCGTGGTTCCTGCGACTGGCGGAACTTACGTTGTGGAGACCTATCACTACAACACGAACACGCGCTGCATTCGTGTGACCGCTACGCTTACTCCTTGATACTCTCACCCGATCATGTTCAAACCCAAACACAGACTCGTCGCAGCGACGTGCCTGCTCGCCGTAGCGGGTGGCGCCAGTGCGCATGAACCGGCCGTCGGGGATTCCAGCGTGCGCCATGAGGCGGCTCATCGCAGCGCTGTGCCTCGCAAACCGGGCACCGCTGTCCGCGTCGAAACACAAACGCCCGATTCCCTGTCGGCAGGCGAGACGGGCGAAGTTGTCATCACGCTCACACCGGAGGCGGTCTACGACGAGCTGAGCATCACGTATCGTGCGCCGGCAGGTTTGCAGATCACGGCGAGCCCCGTGGAGACGAAGTTTGCTGCGCCAACGGCGGGTGAACCGATCGTGCAGCGGTTGGCGGTGATCTCAGGAAGCGAGGGTGTATTTCATGTGTCGGTGGTAGTCACCGGCACGAGTGGCGCTTCGGCGGCGCCGACGGCGAGGGTGTTTTCGGTGCCTGTGCTGGTAGGCGAGGCGTCGCGTGTGGCGAAGGCCTTGAGCAAGCCTGCTCCCGCTCTGGATTCCACTGGCGAGCGCATCAAGCCCATGCGCGCCGAAGAAACCGTCATCCCCTGATTCTTTCTCCGGGGGTGTTGGGGGGCAGAGCCCCCCAACTAACAAACCCTTACCTCTGTTTGAACTCTTCCGGCGTCAGCTGATGCCGTGCCAGCAGTTTGTAGAAGTCCGTGCGATTGCGTTTCGCGAGCCGCGCGGCCTGGCTGACATTACCCACCGTGATCTGCAGGATCTGCGACAGGTAGCTGCGCGTGAACTCGTCACGCGCCTCATCGAACGAGGGCAGGCGTCCTGGTCCGCCACCCAGTGACTGCTGAACCAGCTCCACCGGAATGATCGGCGTCTGCGACAGCGCAACGTTCTGACGAACCACGTTCTGCAGCTGGCGGATGTTGCCCGGCCAGTCGGCCGTAGCGAGCAGCTCCACCGCTTCAGGCGCGTAGATCTTGCGCACGCCGCTTTCCTTCGCAATCTGCGCGAGGAAGTGCGCCACCAACAGTGGAATATCTTCACGGCGCCGGCTCAGGCCCGGCATCTCGATGTGCACGACGTTCAGGCGATAGTACAGATCCTCACGGAACTGGCCTGACGCCATGAGCTGTTGCAGATCGCGATGAGTCGCCGAGATGACGCGCACGTTGACGGGAATGGAATCCGTCGTGCCGACAGGGCGAATGACATTCTCCTGCAACACGCGCAGCAGCTTCACCTGCAGGCGCATCGGCATATCGCCGATTTCATCCAGCATCAGCGTGCCGCCGTCGGCTGCCTGGAAGAGACCGTTGTGCTGCCGCGTGGCGCCGGTGAAGGAGCCTTTCTCATGTCCGAACAGCTCCGACTCGAGCAGGTTCTCGGCCATGGCGCTGCAATTGATCGCCACGAACGGCTTCGCCTTGCGCGGGCTCGCCGAGTGGATGGCGCGTGCTAACAATTCCTTGCCGGTGCCGCTCTCGCCCGTAATGAGGACGCGCGCATCGGTGCCCGCGACCATGTGAGCCTGCGACAGCTTCTCTTCCATCAGCGAGCTGCGCGTGATGATCTCGGCGCGCCAGTCTTCATCCGACGAGCCGAAGCCGGAGATGCGCAGCGCCTTCTGCACCTGGTCGAGCAGTTCCTGCTTGTCGACGGGTTTTGTAAGAAAGCCGAACGCGCCCATCTGCGTCGCCTGCACGGCATCCGGAATCGTGCCGTGCGCGGTGAGGATGATCACCTTCAGGCCGGGCCAGCGGTTCTGCAGCTCTTTCAGCAGCCCGATGCCGTCCATGTGATCCATGCGCAGATCGGTGATGACGAGGTCGGGGCGGAAGCGGCTCGCCGCCGCGAGGGCGAGTACGCCGCTTTCAACGGCCTCCACGTCATAGCTTTCCGCGCGCAGTCGGATGGTCAGCAGGCGCAGGAGGCCCGGGTCATCGTCTACAACGAGAATGCGTGCTTTGCGTTTGCCGGTCTGAATCACGGTGTGCGTCCTTCGGAATTCGGTTTGCGCTCGTTCAACGAGCGCTCGATGTTGGCGATGGCGTCGAGCTTGGCACGGGCTTCATCGAGGTCCTTGCGAAGCCGGGCGTTCTCTTCTGTTTCTGCCTGCAGGCGGCGGCTCGTGGCCGTAAGGCGGTCGCGGTCGTTGCGTGTGGCATCGGCTTGCAGCCTGCGGTTCTCTGCTACGAGCGTCAACTTGTCGTCAATTTGCTGCAACTGAAGTAAGGCAAATGCCCGCTCGGCCGGCATCAAGGTCTCCGGAATGGCCAGTAATTCGCGCAACATACGCTGAGCGCGTGGCAAATCCTGTGACGGATGTCCGGGCGCTGACAAGACGAGTGCGCAACGAAGTTGTTGGCTCGGTGTTGGCGTCTGCTCATATTCACGTTGAGCGCTCGCTACGATCTCCGCCTGTTCCGCTGGCGTTCCCTGCATCAGACGCTGCAGAAGCTCGAGATAACCTGACAACAGCGCGCCTGACGTTGCCGCGCGATCCACGGGCGGCGCGTTGACGCGGCTCGCGGTCGTATCCGTGCGCAGAGGAATGACCTCGCATCCTGCGAGGCTCATGGCGGCGAGTGCACATAACGCACCTCGCAGCACGAGTCGTTCAAGCAGCATGAGCATGATCCTTGTTGTTATTGTTGTTGGCGGGGCTGTCGCCACCGACCGAACGGATCGGCATCGTGATGCGGAAATGGGCGCCGGGAAATTCTCCGTCGATGATCTGCACGGCGCCGCCATGCGCGGCGACGAACTCGAGCACCACGGAAAGGCCGATGCCCGTGCCTTTCACGCTCGCGCCCTTGGCCGCGGGGCCCGTATAGAACGCATCGAAAATATGTTCGCGATCTTCCAGCGGAATGCCGGGGCCGCTGTCCGCGACATCGAACACGAGCCGGTCGCCCGTGGCGTGGGCGTACACATGAATGCTGCCGCCCTTCGGGGAATACTTCACGGCGTTGGACAACAAGTTCTCCAGGATCAATCTCACCTTGCCGCGATCTGCGACGAGGGTCACATCTTCCACGCGCACGTCGAGGCGAACGCGCTGCGAAAGTAAAGTCAGCTGTTGGTTCTCCAGCACCTGTTTGACGAGCGGCCGCAGCCGGAACTCGCTGGTGTCGAGACCAACACTGTTGCTTTGCCAGGCACTGAACGACAGGAGATTCTCGATCAGCCGCTGCAGCTTGATGCCGTTCTCACGCAAAATTCCCGCAACCTCCCGTTGATTGGTATCGAGCTCGCCCACCGCGCCGTCCATGAGGAGCTCGGTGCCTTCGCGTATGTTCGCAAGCGGCGTCTTCAGCTCATGGGACATGTGTCGCAGGAACCGATTGCGTTCCTGCGCGAGGTCGAGAAGTCGTCCACGAAGCCACTCGAGCTGGCCGGCGAGGCGCTCGAGATCGCGCGGGCCCGATACCCCGATGGGATTGGTGAGCGTGCCGGCGCCGAGCTCGCTGATGGCTTTATCCAGCTGCCGCAGCGGCCGGCCGACGGCGAGCGTGAGCGCCAGAATGGCGACGATGGTCAGCGGCAGAAGCAAAGCGGCCTGCACGAACAATCGCCGGCGCGCCTGCTGGGTCTGCATCTCGAGCTTCGCGACTTCGGAGTCGATCTGCTCGTTGCCCTGCTGGGAGACGCGCGACGCGAGCGAACTCAGCTCGGCGAAGCGTTGCGAGAGGTTCTGCCGTTCCCTCGAGCTCTGCGGAACGGAGAGCACGATCTGGCGGATCGTCCCCTGCAGCCGGGCGAGATCCGCGAGGCTCGCGCGCGCTGCGTCAGCACGTAGATGATTTTCCAGCTGCACGCGGGTGGCGCTCAGACGCTGATCCTGCCCGCGATAGACCTCGAGCATGTTCTGGTCGCCGAGTACCTGATAGAGCCGCGCCGTGCGCTCGAGCGACGCGATCTGCGCGAACAGATCCTGGCTCGCGCGCGCCGAGGTCACACCTTCGACCACGAGTTTCTGGCCCGTATTGGCGAGCGTGCGGATCTGCAAGGCCGCATTGAGCACGGCGACGAGCAACGGCACCGCGATCAGCGCGAGGCCGAGCAACATCAAGCCACTCAATGATTTAGGACGCGCCCAGCGCACATTCTCTCGCTATCGTTGGCTCCCGGGCGGATCGCTGCCGCGCGGGATGGCTCACCAGGGATTCGTCAGGAGTCGTTTTTCCCAATCCAGGGAAGTCCGCACGATCGTGTCGAGGTCGTCGAGTTTCGGTGTCCAGTCGAGGGTCGAGCGAATGCGGTCGGCCTTGGCCACCAGCACCGGCGGATCGCCCGCACGGCGCAGCTCTTCCTTGATGACGAGCGGCTTGCCGGCGACCTTGCCCACCGTGGAAATGACCTCGCGGACACTGTAGCCATGGCCGTACCCGCAATTCAGCGTGACGGATTTGCCGCCCTCACGGAGATAGTCGAGCGCGGCGAGATGTGCCGTGGCGAGATCTTCGACATGGATGTAGTCGCGCACGCCAGTGCCGTCGGGTGTGGGGTAATCCGTTCCAAATATGGACAGGTGCGGGCGTCTGCCTACCGACGCCTCGCACGCCACTTTCACCAGCAGCGTTGCCTTGCGGGTGGATTGCCCGATGCGGCCGCCCGTGTCCGACCCCGCGACATTGAAGTAACGAAGTGCGACGTAGCGCAGATCGGTGGCGAGGCCGAGGTCGCGCAGCATCCATTCCGACATCAGCTTCGAGCTGCCGTAAGGATTGATCGGCGCCGTGGGCGAGGATTCCTCGCAGAAATCGCCGTCCGGCACGCCGTAAACCGCCGCCGTGGATGAGAACACCACGTTGCGGATGCCACTCTCCTGGCAGGCCTGCAGCAGGCTGCGCGTGGAGCAGGTGTTATTGCCGTAATACTTCAGCGGATCGCTGACGGACTCGGGCACGATGGTGTGCGCAGCAAAGTGCATCACGGTATCGATGCCGTGGTCCTTGATGAGGCCGAGGACCTTCTCCCGGTCGCCCACGTTCCCCACGACGAGCGGCGTATCGAGTACCGCCTGCCGGAACCCCGTGGACAGGTCGTCGAGCACGACTACGCGCTCGCCGCGGTCGCGCAACTGCAGGACGACATGGCTGCCGATGTATCCGGCTCCGCCGGTGACAAGTATCGTGGGACGGCTCATGGATAGGTTTGGTCCGTTGTGACCCTGGATGAATGGTGCGGATGATAAACAAAAGCCCAGCCGCCGATGCGAAGCCGTTCGCTGGCCTGTCACCTGATGTCGTGCTGGATGCGGCCACCGCGGCCGGTTTCGATGTGGACGGGCGGCTGTTCGCCCTCAACAGCTATGAAAATCGCGTCTATCAGCTCGGCCAGCCCGGCGAGGCGCTGGTCCTCAAGTTTTATCGGCCCGGCCGCTGGACGGACGCCCAGATTCTCGAAGAGCACGCTTTCGCGCGGGAGCTTGCCGCCGCCGAGCTGGCGGTGGCCGCGCCCGTCGACGTGCACGGTAAGACGCTTTTCACCTACGAGGGGTTCCGCATTGCTGCGTACAAATGGATGCGGGGCAGGGCGCCCGAGCTCGATTCGCCCGGGGCCCGTCAGATGTTGGGCCGAAGTCTCGCCCGCATCCACCAGATCGGCGCGCGCCAGCCGTTTCGCACTCGTCAACGCGTGGATCTCGAGCGGCTTGGCAAGCAGGCGCGCGCTCACGTGTTATCGAGCGAGCTGTTGCCGCCGGGTCTGAAGCAGAGCTACGACAGCGCTACGCGGGCATTGCTCGAACGCGTGGAGCTTGCTTTTGACAATGCGGGTCCGGTGCGTCAGATCCGCCTGCACGGCGACTGTCATCTCGGCAATCTGCTGTGGGATGAGCATGGTCCGGTGTTCGTCGATCTCGACGACTGCGCCATGGGTCCGCGCATCCAGGACATGTGGATGTTGTTATCGGGCTCGCCCGACGAGCAGCAGTTTCAGTGGAGCGAGGTGCTCGAAGGCTATCAGCAGTTTGCGGACTTCGATGTGCAGGAGTTGGTGCTCGTCGAGCCGCTCCGCGCCCTGCGCATGCTCCACCATGCATCGTGGATCGCGAACCGCTGGAACGACCCGGCGTTCCCCATGGCCTTCCCGTGGTTCGGCCAGGCGCGCTACTGGGAAACGCACGTCAACGACCTCCTCGAGCAGGTGGCCGCCATCGAGGACCCGCCCCTGTTGCGCGGGTGACGCGTTTCTAAGTAAGTCATTGAAAGAATGTGAGGTCCGTCGCGTCGCTGTCTGGCTACAGGGGTTGATTCCGGGCCCCTGTGGTAACGTCCCCCCGCATCTCGATACAGACTAATGAACGGGGCGCCGTTAGCGTGTTATTGCCGAGTGTGGGGACAGTTCTACCGTCGGGCCGTTTGATCGCAGGCTTGGCGATGCTTGCCGTGCTTGCCGCATGCGGCGGCGGTAGCGACAGCGAAGGGGGAGGCACGACGCCACCGCCCGCTGGTCAGGTTGCGATTTCGGGGCGCATCACATTCGATCGCGTGCCCGTTGGCACGACCTCCACTGCAGACGTTGGGCTCAACTACGCGGCCATCGTTCAGGCGCCGGCCCGAGGCGTGCTCGTCGAAGCCATCTCCGATGCGGGCGCGGTGTTGACGTCGACCTCTACAGATGAGAACGGCCGCTACTCGCTGAACGTCGCGCAGAATACTCAGGTCTTGATTCGCGCCAAGGCGCAGATGGTGCGCACCGGCTCCCCGAGCTGGAATTTTACGGTTCGTGACAATGTTCGCGCCAACGCGCTGTACACGCTCGATGGCAACGCCGCGTCGTCCGGCGCAGCGAACTCCGAGCGCAATCTCCGCGCACCGTCGGGCTGGAATGACAGCTCGAAAGAATATTCAGCAGAACGCGCGGCAGCGCCGTTTGCAGTGTTAGATGCTGTGTATCAGTCTGTCGATCTCGTGTTGTCGACGCAGCCGTCGGCGAGCTTTCCGGCGCTCGATCTCTTCTGGAGCCCCGAGAACGTACCCTCCGTGCCGGGCGCTGATGGCCTGCCGGTTCCGGCGACGGGCGAGATCGGGTCGACATTCTTTCTGCCGACGAAGCTCGGTACCGCGGAGCCCGGTCTGTATGTGCTCGGCGAGGAAAATTCCGACACGGACGAATACGACAAGCACGTCATCGCGCACGAGCTCGGCCACTACTATCAGTCGCGGTTCTCGCGCGATGACAGTATTGGCGGCGCGCACGACATGGGCTCGAAGCTCGATCCGCGGGTTGCGTTCAGCGAAGGCTGGGCAAACGTCTACGCCGCCATGGCGTATCGCGACCCGGTTTATCGGGATTCCTTCGGTAATGCGCAGGCCGGTTATTTTGGCTTCAGCGTAGAGACGACGCCGAGCTCCATTTCCGCGCCACAGTTTGCGGGCTGGTTCAGCGAGTTCTCGGTCCACGGAATTCTTTACGACATCTATGACAACGCCGTGGATGGCGCGGACAGCATTGAGCTCGGTTTCACACCGTTGCACACGATGATGACGCAGGACCTGAAGAACACCAGCGCCTTCACCACGATTTACCCGGCATTGAAATCTTTACGCGATCGAAACATTTCGCAGGCTGCGGTCATCCAGCAGCTGGCGAACAATCAAGCCATAAGTCTCGGGTCGAATGATGATTTCGGTACGTCGGAAAATTCTGGTGGCAACAACGGCGGCGACGCGTCGAACCTGCCGCTCTACGCCCCTGTCGTGACCAACGGCTCGCTGACCAACGTTGTCTCTAAATCGATCAGCGGGGGCAGCTACAACACGCTCGGCGTGAACAAATATCTGGTGTTCGACCTTACCGGTGCGAGCAATAACGTAACCATCACCGCTGCGGCGGCGACCGCCGGTCGTGATGCGGACATCGTGCTCTATTCGAAGGGCACGCTTGTCGGTCAGCGCGGTAACGGCAATGGCAATGAGACGTTAAGCGTCGGTTCACTCGCCGCGGGCAAATATGTGCTCGAGGTGTACGACGCGGGCAATCGTGACGGCTCGTCGCGAGCCGACAGCACCATCCAGGTCCGAGTCACTGCGAACTAGCGGCGAGCATTTATGCGCAACTTACAGCCCATGACGACTCGACTCTGCGCGGTGGCTTTCATCGCAGTAATGGCGTGCGCGTGCGGTTCATCTTCTGAGGAGAAGAGCGCGGCGGCGGAGACCTCCGGCAAGAAGTCCGCCGCGACAGCGAGATCCGCGGCAGGCGAAGCCGCCATGACGAGCGCGGTCGCGCCCGGAAAGGGCTCGGGCGGCGTCGATATGAAATTCGAGTTGGTGTCGCGGCCCGATGTGGGACAGCCGGTCGAGTTGCGACTCGCGGTGATCCCGCTGGATGGAGATCTCGAGCGCATACAAGGGTCGGTGCAGGCCAGTGAGGGGCTGGAGCTGTTGGGAGGGCGGGAGATTCCGCTGACGGAGAAGCCTCAGGCAGGCACGTCCATTGCTCACACCGTTACGCTCAGGCCGACCCGCGATGGCATCTTTTACGTGAGCGCCGTGGTGCTGGTCGATTCGCCTCGGGATTCGATCGCGAGGTCTTATTCCATACCCATTATTGCGGGGGCCGGGATGCCGGCCATGGCAGGCACTGAAGACATTGCGGCAACGAATACTCAAACGCCGACCGCGCTTGCGGCAGGCAACTCAGGAACACCGTGAAAACGCGCGAGCGTTCACGGGGCATGGCGAGGGTCGCTATCATGATCGCGGTGAATGCTGACTTCTCCTATGTTAAATCCAACGACTGCCCGTTCATTGACTGAGCCGGCCGAGAGCGCATCGGGCGACACGACCCTCGTACGCGCGGAGGCGGCCCCAGGCGGGGCAGACAGCCCCGAGCTGCACACGCAGCTTCGCGAGCAGATCCGCGAGTGGCGGCTGCGGGCGGGCGATGGTCCACCTGATCTTTCGGCCCTCCTGCATCTCGTCAGCGCGCATTACGAAGCCATCGAGGAAGAGCGGCGGGGCATCGTGCAGTCCATGCGGCTCATGGCGGATGAAGCGCGCGCGCTCGCCCATGAAGCACATGAGCAGGGCTCCGAGCACCTGCAGGTCATCCTCGATCACATCAAGGACGTGGTGCTCACCGTCGATGAAGACGGCGTCATCCAGACATTCAATCCCACGGGCGAGCGTGTGTTCGGGCACGTCGAAGCCGAGGTGGTGGGTCAGCGCATCGATCTGCTGATTCCCAACATTGGCAGTCGCGGGACGATCGCGCAGGCGTTGCATCGCCTCGCGGCCGCTTCGGGCGATACGCACATCGATCTGTCTGCTCGCGAAGCGACCGCTGTTCGCAAGGACGGCCGCTCGTTCCCCGCCGAGATTGCGGTCAGCAAGGCGCATGTCAGCCGCAAGGAAACATTCGTCGTCTGTTTGCGCGACGTGACGGATCGGCGCGAGTCCGAGCAGGCCATGCGGGAGAGCGAGGCCCGTTACCGTCTGCTGGTGGACCATGCTCCCGAGGCGATTGTGGTTTTCGATGGCGATGGCCACCGCTTTGTCGACGTCAATGAGAATGCGGAGCGCCTGTTCGGGCTCGAACGTTCGCAGCTGCTGACGCTCGGGCCGGTGGAGTTGAGTCCGCCTGAGCAGCCTGATGGCAGCACGTCCCGCGAGCGCGCCAGCGTTCACGCGGAGCGGGCGCTGAACGGCGAGCCTCACGTCATGGAATGGCTGTTCCGCGACGCTTTCGGCAAGGACATCATTTGCGAGGTGCGTCTGGCGCGCCTGCCCAGCGGCACGCGCCGGCTGGTACGCGCCACGATTTCTGATATTTCAGATCGCAAGCGCACGGAGAGTTTCCAGGCGGCCGAACGCGAGGTGTTCGCGCGCCTGATGGCAAACGCGCCGCTGGCGCAGGTGCTGGAATCGATCGCGCGCCTCGTCGAGACGGCGGGTGTTTGTGATGCGTGCTCGGTTGGGGTGCTCGCGGACGATCATCAATTGTTCTCTTATGTTGTCGCTCCGCGTTTGCCGGACCGGCTGCGGTCGGTGCTGGAACGGTCGACGATCGACATTCGCAATGGCTCGTGCGCCGCGGCTGTGTATCTCGGCCGGCAGGTGTTGGTGGCGGACGTTGCGAAAGATCCGTTCTGGCAGCAGCGTCGCGAAGTGGCGTTGGATGCGGGTGTGCGTGCGGCGTGGTCCACGCCTATTCGGGCGGCGGGCGGCAAGATGTTAGGGTCGCTCGGCGTCTATCGTCGCGAGCCGGGCCTGCCGATGCCGCGCGAGTCGGGAATCATGGCGCATGCCGCGCAGCTCGCCGGCATCGCGATCGAGCGTCGGCTAGCGGAAGAGGCGCTGCGCAGCAGTGAATCCAAGTTTCGCGGGCTGTTCGAGAAGATCGCGGAAGGCGTGTATCAGAGCACGCGCGACGGGCGGCTCGTGTCGGTGAATCCGGCGTTCGTCTCGATTCTCGGCTACAACAGTGCTGAGGAATTGTATGCATTGCCCAGTGTGGCGATGCTGTACTGGAATCCGTCGGATCGTGCGGAGTTTGTCCGCAACGTCGAATCCCAGGATGAGATTCGCAATTCGGAGTTCCGCATGCGTCGCCGGGACGGCCAGCCGGTCGTCATTCTCGAGAACGCGCGTGCGCTGCGCGATGCTAACAATCGCATCTCGGGATACGAAGGCACCATCGTCGACATCACCGAGCGCAAGCGCGCCGAGCAGGCGGTGTTTGCGGAGAAGGAGCGTGCGCAGGTCACTCTGCAGTCCATTGGCGATGCGGTGATCAGCACGGACGCGGAAGGGCTGATCGAATATCTGAATCCCGTGGCCGAGGGGCTTACGGGATGGACCGTTGCGGAGGCGCGTGGGCGGCCGATTCGCGAGGTGCTGAATCTCGTGAACGAGATGACGCGCGAGCCGATCGAGAATCCGTTGATGTGCGTCATTGGTGGCACGGAGCGCGGGAGCAGTTCCGCCGAGCATCCGGTGTTGTTGACGCGCACGGGCCAGGAAGTCGCGATTCAGGAATCGGCGGCGCCGATCTGCGATCGGCAGGGGCGGGTGATCGGCGCGGTCATTGTTTTCCACGACGTGACGAAAGAGCGGCGGTTGAAGCGCGCGCTGTCTTATCAGGCGAGTCACGATGCGCTGACGGGTCTGATCAATCGGCGTGAGTTCGACAACAGGCTGCATTCAGCGGTGTTGAGTGCCCAGCGTGGCGAAGGGTCGTATGCGCTGCTGTACATCGACCTGGACCAGTTCAAGGTCGTGAACGATACCTGCGGGCATCAGGCCGGTGATCGCCTGCTGCGTGATGTGACTGGGCTGTTGCAGACACGCGTGCGCGCGTCGGACACGATTGCGCGGCTTGGTGGGGACGAGTTCGGTGTGTTGCTCGAGCATTGCACGCTGGAGCAGGCGACTCGCATTGCCGAGGGCATTCGCCAGGCGATTCGTGACTATCGGTTCAATTGGGGCGCGAGCACGCTGTCGGTTGGCGCGAGCGTGGGTGTCGTCGAGATCAAGCGGGATACGGAAAACGTCGCGAGCATCATGAGCGCGGCTGACATTGCGTGTTATGCCGCGAAGGATGAAGGGCGTAACCGCATTCACGTTTATGAAGCCGATGGGTTCTCCCACCGGCACCGGGAGATGCAGTGGGTTGCGCGTGTGACGCGTGCGGCGGATGAGAATCGGCTGGAGCTGTTCTTTCAGCCGATCGTGGCTGTGATTCCGCAGAGTGTGCCGGGTTTTCACGAGCTGACCGTGCGTCTGCGTGACGACGACGGGCGGCTGGTGCCGCCGAGCGAATTTATTCCGGCGGCCGAGCGTTACAACGTGATGTCGGCGATCGACCGGTGGGTGGTGTCGAAGGCTGTGGAGATGCAGCGCCAGCGCCAGCAGCGTGGGCTTGCAATGCCGTTGCTGGCGGTGAATCTGTCGGGTACGTCGTTGAACGAGCAGTCGTTTACGGAGTTCGTGCTGCAGAAGGTGGGGGATCCGGTGATTGCGGCGGCCTTGTGTTTCGAGATTACCGAGACGGCGGCGGTGACGAATCTCTCCAGTGTTATTTATTTCATGCGTGAGCTGAAGGCGCGGGGCTGCAAGTTCTCGCTGGACGATTTTGGCACCGGTCTGTCGTCGTTCATGTATCTGAAGACTTTGCCGGTGGATTTTCTCAAGATCGACGGGCAGTTCATCAGCCAGATTGCGACGGATCCTGTCGACCGCAGCATGGTGGAGGCGATCAGCAAGGTGGGTCGTGCGTTGGGCATTGCTACCGTTGCTGAGTTTGTCGAGAACGGCGCGGTGCTGGAGGAGTTGAAGCGCATTGGCGTCGACTTCGCGCAGGGCTACTACGTGGCGGAGCCACGGCCGGTGGCGGAGTTAAACTAACCAAGCTCTGGCCCTTTTCCCTGCGGAATTCGACAGTTATCTGTTCATGTGTGACTGCTGACGCGTCTTAAGAACGCTGCGCGCAGATGTATGCGGTGACCGACCTGGCTGTGGGTGTGGCTCTCCCGTTTGTCCCTGGGGTCGGAATTCCTGCCAGTATTGCGTATGGCGCCCACGGTGGGAGCGAGGCTTTCGTGAATGACGTCAAGTAATTCGCTGGCGCCTGCCCGAGGCCGTGAAGTGAAGCACGCAATCCTTACGAAAATGTACCTGCGCCAGTATGCGTTTCTGATGCGCTGGAGCCCGCGCATGTCGACTGAAACCGCTTTTCACTTCTCGGCCTTGGCGGTGTCCGGGATTGCTTCCCTGATCGTTCTTGCCGCGCTAGCAGCAGCGCTCTGGATATCAAGTCAAGTGCTTGGGCGGCCTTTGGCGCCTTGGCTGCTTCCGGATTGGGCGTTCGTGTTGTTGGCCGTTGCGATTGCCTTACTTCCTGGGATTTATGTCGATCGCAAGATGGCTGGTCTGCGTGTCGTGGGGAGTGATCTGATAGCGATCTACAGCTCACGGCATCAACGAGTTCTCTGGCTTCTGACGATTGTCTCCATCATTCCTCTAGCCGCGATTATTGGCCTCTGCTTCGCGGCTCTGCGCATCGGTGCTTGAATGATAGGCGCAGGATGGTGCGGCCATCCTGCGCGCTTCGGTGGTGTATTCGGCAGGTGTGCGAACAAAATGGACCGTTCGTTCCTCTGCCCGAACCAGGCCACCGGAGCGTTAAGGGCTATAACGATATCGCATATGCGAGTTTCATTTTAGTCACTGTTCAGCCAGAAGAGGTATCTGTTGCCGTATACGCTTCGCGTATGCTCGTCGACATGAAAAACTTCGCTCACCTCGTATCTCAAAGTCTGTTGTTGGCTGGCGGGCTCGCCGTTGGTCTCGTTGCATCGGCGGCTTCGCCCGCAGAGTCAGAAAAGGTCGCCGCACAACTGCGCGATCAGGCTTCAGCCGGTAAAAGCATCGCCTATAATCTGGTGAGCGATCTCACCACGCGCTTCGGCCCACGACCCGCGGGGTCCGCGAGCGAGCAGCAGTCCGCCAAGTGGCTCGCTAATGAATTCCAAAAAATGGGATTCTCTAATGTTGCCGTCGAAGAATTCCCGCTGACCAGCTGGTCGCGCGGCCAGGAAAGTGCCGAGATCATAAGCCCCAGTCCGCAGAAACTGGCAGCCGCCGCGCTCGGTGGTTCGCCACCCACACCCGCCGCAGGGCTCGAGGGCGAAGTGGTTCTCTTCCGCTCCCTCGACGAACTGCTGGCAGCCCCTGAAGGCTCGCTCACAGGCAAGATCGCCATGGTGTCGCGTCGCATGGTCTCCACGCAGGATGGCTCGGGATACGGTGTTGCCGTGGCCGCGCGCAGCCGTGGCCCTTCCGAAGCGCAGAAGCGCGGGGCGATCGCCTTTCTGCTGCGATCCTTAGGTACGGATAGCGCGCGCATGCCACACGTGGGTGCGTCGGCCTATATCGGTGGACGCACGACCGTGCCTTCGTTCGCCGTCTCCACGCCAGATGCAGATCAGCTCGAACGATTAGTCGCGTTAGGTCAGCCCGTCAAAGTTCGCGTGTTCTCGTCGGCGAAGCTGGATCCCAACGCGCATTCGCAAAATGTCATCGCTGAAGTTCGGGGCAGCGAAGCGCCGGACGAAGTTGTACTGCTTGGCGCACATCTCGACAGCTGGGATCAGGGCACCGGCGCCATCGACGATGCGGCGGGCGTCGCCATCATCGCCGCGGCCGCGAAGCTGATCCAGGATCAGCCGCGCAAACCTCGCCGCACGATTCGCATCGTGGCGTTCGGGTCTGAGGAAGTCAGTCAGCCGAAGCCGCCCTTCGGAGTGTTTGGTGGGCATGCGTACGCCAACAAGCGCCTCGGCATGCTCGAGAAACATATCATTGCGGGGGAGAGCGACTTCGGCGCCGACCGTATCTATGGCTTGCAGTTGCCTAAAGGCGCGGCGGAGAGCGAGTGGGCGAAGGCGTTATATCGCGTGCTCGATCCGGCTGGAGTGTTGCCGGCCGCGGGCGATCCGGGCCATGGTGGGGCTGATGTCGGGCCAACGGTGGCTCGCGGGGTGCCGGCGTTTCTGTTGCAGCAGGATGGCACGCGTTACTTCGATCTGCACCACACCGCAGACGACACGCTCGACAAAATCGACCGCAAGCAGCTCGAGCAGAACGTGGCCGCGTGGGTGGCGCTGACCTGGCTGATCGCGGACAGCGATGTGGATTTTCGTAAGCTGGCAGCGGCAGCTGCCGCTGCACCGGCTGACGCACATTGAGAATGTCCTTGCCACGTAACACCGCACCGCGCCCGCTTTCGGTGTAAGCCAACACGTGTAGCTAAACGTGCGGCAATTGCACTCCAGTGTTGACTCCGTCGGGGGAAGCTCGCTTGCTGAGCGTTTCGAGAACGCGGGCCACCTGACACTTGATGGAGTAATGCCAGCGTCTCGATGCAATGAAATGATCGGGCTCGTGCAGACAGCGTGCACGGGGCGCGCCGGTTCGCGCACGCTTCTTGATGATGAGTGGTGCGCGAACGTCGCCTCATCGTTAGTCGCTGATCCGCGCATCGAGCCGCTCTTGCCGCCCAATGCATTGGCGATCCAATGCACGCTGTTTGATAAGACGCCGACCAACAATTGGCTGGTTGCGCTTCATCAGGATCTCAGCATTCCCGTTGCAGAGCGCGTCACATCGGCCGACTGCACGGGCTGGGCAGAGAAGGAGGGCGTCACCTTTGTGCAGCCGCCGGTCGCTGTCCTTGATCAGTTGCTTGTCATGAGGTTGCACCTCGACGCCTGCGATGCTCAGAACGGTGCTCTGCGTGTTGTACCGGGCTCTCACCGATTTGGCAGACTCGCAGCGGCGGAAGTGATCCGACATCGCCAGGAGTATGGTGAGATCACTTGTGAGGTGCCGCAAGGAGGCGTGCTCTTGATGAGGCCGCTGCTACTTCACGCGTCATCGAAGTCTCTGGGAGCGGCGCCGAGGCGCGTGCTGCACTTCCTCCTGGGCCCCTCGTCGTTGCCTTGTGGGCTGCGTTGGGTGGCTAAGTAAATACGCCGACTCTGATCTTGCTTACGCCCGCGTGGCGTTGCGCTGATAGCCCGCCACTGACGCCAGTACTTCCAATACGCCTGCGTCCCCAAAGCCTCTGGGTCTGACGAAGGACTCCTCACCGGTCCGCCACGCCTAGTACACTGGCTTTCACATCCTGAGCGGCGGCGAGGCGCCATGCCTCGACGCGCGCCAGCCTTTTCCCGCCGCAGCATGTGAGAGCACTGCCATTGAGCTCGACTGACTATTCGCCGTGCATCCAGAAGCACGTCTTCGATGAGGGCAATCCCGCCGCCGAGCGGGGAGTGCGCATCGTGCTCGTCATCACCGCCGTGATGATGGTCATCGAGATCGTCGCCGGGCTGATGTTCAACTCCATGGCGCTGCTGGCGGACGGCTGGCACATGGCCTCGCACACCGTCGCCATCGGCCTGAGCGCCGTGGCCTATGCGGCTGCGCGTCGCCTCGCGCGTGACCGCCGCTTCGCGTTCGGCACGTGGAAGCTCGAAATTCTCGGTGGATTCACCAGCGCGCTGCTCCTCCTCGGCATCGCCTGCGTAATGGTTTATGAGTCGATCGGGCGTCTGCTCGACCCAAGCACCATCGACTATGGGGATGCGCTGATCGTTGCGGTGGTGGGCTTCGTCGTAAACATCGTGTGCGCTCTGCTGCTCGCGCGAGCGCAAGGTCACGACCATGGGCACGGGCATTCCCACGATGATCACGACGACAGCGCGCACGCCACGAATGACGGACGTGCGCACAATCACAACGACCACGATGAGCATGACCACGGCCATTCTCATACTCCGGGCGCCGCCAACGCCGGGGTTCACGATCACGTTCACACGCGAGACGCTGCGGAGCCGGGTCGCGGCGAGCCGTCTCAGGTCCACGATGCGGTTCGCGCGCGCGACCCTGCCATCCCCAAGTCCTCCCGCATCGCGCAGCCTCACGAAGAGGCCGGCGCCGCGAGGACGACGCCGGGCAAGAGCGCTGCCACTTCAACCCCCGGCGCCGAAGCTCACGATCTGAACCTCCGCGCCGCCTACGTCCACGTCGTGACAGACGCGGCCACTTCGGTCCTCGCCGTCATCGCGCTCGCCGGCGGGCTCTGGAAAGGCTGGGCCTGGCTCGATCCCGCGATGGGAATCATCGGCGCCATCGTCGTCTCCGTGTGGGCTGTGGGCCTCGTGAAAGCCTCGAGCCGCACCTTGCTCGACGGCGAGATGGATCACCCTCTCGCCAGGTCCATCCGCAAATATCTGGAGCAGGATTTCCACGAGCACGGGGACGTCACGCGACTCGTCGACCTGCATCTCTGGCGGGTAGGTCGTAAGAAGTGGGCCTGCATCGTCAGCGTCGAAACGCGCGATACCCATCTGCGCCCGAGCGATGTGAAAGCAGAGCTCGCGTCCTTCGGCGCGCTGTGCCACGTCACGGTCGAAATCAATCCAGCGCTCTGAAGCTCTGCAGCAACAGTGTCCGCACCAACAGACACGTCCCGCTACGACACGTGACCTGAATTAAGAAAAGTGTGATCGCGTGCGCATAGACGACAACGTCTGCGGGAAAATCTCTCTGATGTCTGGGATGCTCCCGTCCGTCGAACGCGGGCGCGGTGAAAGCGTGAATGTGTCGCCAAACGGGGACGCGGACGCCGCGGTCGTGGCAATAAAAATCTGTTCTTTGAAGTAAGAACCGGTACGTCGATTCGAGTTTGAGCAAAGGCAAACCCGCCGCGAGGCGGGGACGCAAAGCCTCCGGTCCGCAGAGTCGTCTCTGTGCGGATAGCGGGGTTGCCGGAACGAGCCGTCATTACGGTCTGACCGTGAACCGACACCGACCCACCCGCAACATGCGCAGGGCCGGTATTTCGTTTCGTCATCCACCGCGCCGCTTGGCGACGACTCCGCTTCGGAGGCTCCACCGGGAGCAATCGAGGGAAGTCGCATGGAATTCAGCAGCCTTCATCCACGCCGTTACGCATTCGCATTGTTGACGTTGATGACAGTGATGGTGGGCAGCGTTGCTCATGCCGCCGTCAAGATCTCGGGCCATCCGCAAGGCTGGATTCGCTCTGGAAAGGTCTACACATTTCAGCCCAGCGTCAGCGGCGCCAGTGGCACCGTCACGTTCAGTATCGCCAACAAGCCGCGCTGGGCGTCGTTCGATCCGCGCACTGGCCGCCTCTCGGGTCAGACCCGCGAAGCAGACGCCGGCACCTATATGAACATCGCGATCTCCGCGAGAGACAGCAAATCGAGCTCGCGCCTCGGTGCTTACAATCTGAGAGTCGCGCCGAGATACGGCACGCTGACCATCACCGGCACGGCGCCTGCAACGGCGTTCATTGGCCGCGCGTATTCCTTCAGGCCGAAAGCAACCGATTCCGACGGCGACAAGCTGACTTTCAGCATCGCCAACAAACCTTCGTGGGCCAGGTTCGACTCCGGCACGGGCATCCTCTCCGGCACGCCGGCCGCGTCAGGCAAGTCGAATAACATCATCATCAGCGTGACGGACGGCAAGTCGACCGTATCGCTCGCCGGCTTCAGTGTCAGCGTGGGCGCGGATGTGAAAGGCTCAGCGGTCGTGCGCTGGTCGACACCGACCAGGAACGTCGATGGCTCATCGCTCACCAATCTTGCGGGCTATCGCGTGCTCTACGGCACCGATCCGAACAAGCTCAATCAGACTTTGCAGCTCAACGACCCCAAGCTGCTGAGCGTGGAGATCGAAGAGCTGAGCGCGGGCATGAATTACTTCGCGGTCAAGGCTTACACGAGCAGCGGCTCGGAGAGCGAGCTGTCCGAAGTGGTGTGGAAGCTGATCGAGTAATCAGGCTTTCGCCTTCCGGCGGCCTTTCCTGGATGTTTCGATTCGCTTCACGCCGATGTCGATGACGGCCAGCATGGCGGCCGCGGCGGCATCAGGGTCGCGAGCTTCGATGGCATCCACGATGGCGGAGTGACCGCTCACCGTATTCTCGTAGTCACGCTCATCATCCACGGGTGAGCTCTGCGAAAACGACGCCACGAGCGCCGCTTCGATGACGCTCGCAATCGAGCGCATCAGGGGGTTGCCCGATGCCGCGCCGATGGCGAGATGAAAATCCAGGTCGGCTTCTGCGAAGCTCTGGCGCGTATGACCTTTGCGGTTCATCGCGGCGATGTGACCGCGCAGTTGCGTGAGATCCCGCGGCGTGCGGCGCTGTGCTGCCAGCGCCGCGGCGGCAGGCTCCACCGCCCGGCGAATCTCCGTGAGGCTGCGGCGAAATTCTTCATCGAGCCCGAGCTGTACCCGCCACGCGAGCACGTCCGCGTCGAAGAAATTCCAGTGGAGCGGGTCGAGCACCTTGGTGCCAACACGTGTCTTCGATACCACGAAACCCTTCGCGGCCAGTGTTTTCATCACTTCCCGCACGACCGTGCGCGACACCTGGAACCGCTCGATGAGCGCAGGCTCCGAAGGCATGTGGCCGCCTGGGCGATGCGTGCCCCTGAGGATTTCAGAGCCGAGCACCGCCGCGATCTGGGCATGCCCGGACAGGGTGCGGTCGTTGGCGAGACGGCGAAAGCGTGCGACGTTTTGCGTCATATGGGTATGAGCTTACGCTGCGTGCGCCGCGCATCCCAGCGATACGCCCAGCCGCCGAAGCCGCAGGCGGTTGCGCGTGCATTGCGCCCCCGAGGTATGACTATAATCATATTAAATGACAGATTCGTCCCCGGCGCGGTTCGCCGCCGGTGCAGGCTCATGAGGAGGCAATGACGATGACGACAAGACGCTCGCGATCCCTGCTGACGGCCTTGGCTCTCGTGTTCGGAGCGAGCGCAACGACGGGCTTCGCGCCTCCCTCAATGGCCCAGTCCGCAGCCGCGCCCATCGCCGCGAAGCTCACCATCGACGCCGGCAAACCTGGCGCGGTCATCGATCGAAATCTGTATGGCCAGTTCGCGGAGCATCTCGGCCGCAGTATCTATGAAGGGATCTGGGTTGGCGAAGACGCCGCCATTCCTAACACGCGCGGTTTTCGCAACGATGTCGTCGCCGCCTTGAAGAATCTTTCCGTCCCCGTCGTTCGCTGGCCGGGCGGCTGTTTTGCCGATGAATATCATTGGCGCGAAGGTATCGGCCCGCGCGACAAACGGCCTGTTCGCGTCAACACCAACTGGGGTGGCGTCGAGGAAACCAACGCCTTCGGCACTCACGAATTCATGGAGTTCGTGGAGCTCATTGGCGCCGAGGCCTATATCAACGGCAATGTAGGCACCGGCTCGCCGCAGGAAATGGCGGAATGGCTGGAATACATGACGTCGGATACCCGGTCGTCGCTGGCCAATCTGCGGCGCGCGAACGGTCGCGACAAACCCTGGAAAGTAAAATTCTGGGCGGTCGGCAACGAAACATGGGGATGCGGCGGCAGCATGCGTCCTGAGTATTACGCAGACATCTACCGCCAATACGCGGAGTTCCTGAAGGCGCCGAAGGAAAACCGGCCGCTCAAAATCGCGAGCGGCGCCAACGGCGACGACGTGAAGTGGACTGAAGTGTTGATGGCGCAGGCGGCCAAAAAAATGGATGCGCTCAGCGTTCACTACTACACGCTCCCGACCGGCGTCTGGAAAGTGAAGGGCTCTGCGACGAAATTCGGTGAGCAGGAATGGATCGACACCCTTGCGCAGACGCTGCGCATGGACGACATCGTTACCCGGCACAGCGCGGCGATGGACCGTCACGATCCTGAGAAACGCGTGGGGCTCTACGTGGACGAGTGGGGCACATGGTATGACGTGGAGCCCGGCACGAATCCCGGCTTCCTGTACCAGCAGAACAGCGTGCGCGACGCGCTGGTGACCGCCGTCAATTTCAATATTTTTCACAAGCATGCGGATCGCGTGCGCATGTCCAACATCGCGCAGATGGTGAACGTGCTGCAGGCGATGATCCTGACGGACAAGGAGAAGATGCTGCTGACGCCGACGTACCACGTCTTCGAGATGTACAAGCCGTTTCAGAACGCGACGAGCCTGCCCATCACGCTCAGCGCTCCGGAGTACCGGTTTGGGGCCAAGGCAGTGCCTTCCGTCAGTGCTTCTGCCGCGCGCGACGCGGCTGGAAAGATCTATATCGCGCTCGCGAATCTCGACGCCAGCAGGCCGGCCGAGCTGAATATCAGCATCGGCGGTACCACGGCGGCCAAGGGTGTTACGGGCCGTGTTCTGACAGGTCCCGCCATCAACAGCATCAACACGTTCGAAAAGCCGGACACGGTGAAACCCGCGTCATTCAGCGGCGCAAAACTCAAGGATGGCCAGGTGAATGTGACGTTGCCGGGAAAGTCAGTGGTGGTGTTAGAGGTGCGCTGACAAACAGCGTTGCCTCCGGAGCATAGGATGCGCTCAATCGTGCTGGCTGTGTTTCTTCTATGCGCCGTGCTCGCCATGGAGCATGCGCTGGCTGCGGATCCGGGCCGGTTGCTGGCAGTCGACGCTGCTTCGCCGGCGCCGCCGCCTCTGAAAGGCCATTTGCGGATGGGCACATCCGTCTCTCCACAAGGCCATGAGATCGGCATCAACAGCCGTTATCTGATTTTCGACGGCAAGCCGTGGCTGCCCGTGATGGGCGAGTTCCATTACACACGCTATCCGGCGCAACACTGGGAAGAAGAACTGCTCAAGATGAAGACGGCGGGTGTCACCGTCGTCGCGTCTTACATTATCTGGCAGCACCACGAGGAAACCCCGGGGAACTTCAACTGGCGCGACGATCGGGATCTGCGGCGCTTCGTCGAACTGTGCAAGAAACACGAGCTCGAGTTCGTGGTGCGCGTGGGTCCGTGGTCGCATGCAGAAGTCCGCTTCGGCGGCATGCCGGATTGGGTCGTCAATGCGATGCCCACCCGAGGCGATGACGCCGTGTACCTGCGTTACGTTTCGCGGTTTTATCGGGAGATTGCCGCGCAGCTGCGCGGACTGCTCTGGAAGGAAGGCGGTCCCGTTATCGGTGTGCAGCTCGAGAATGAATACAACCTGACGGGCCCGGGGCAGGGCCGGCAGCACATCGCGACATTGAAGAAGCTCGCGCGCGACGTCGGACTCGACGTGCCGTTATATACCGTTACCGGCTGGGATGAGACGGTCTATCCGCATGGCGAAGTCGTGCCGGTGTTTGGCGGTTATCCGGATGAGCCGTGGAAGGCGTCCACGGAAATGCTGCCGCCCAAGGAAACTTATGCTTTTCGTTTCGACAGCCGGGTGAGTGGCAATCTCGGTGCGCAGACGAAAGCCACGTCGCCCGGCGATGCGGATGCAGATATGGCACGCACGCCGTTTCTGGGTGCGGAGTATGGCGGTGGCGTTCCCGCGATGTATCGACGGCGCGCGGTCATTACCCCTGACGATATCGGCGCGATGCTGCCCGTGCAGCTTGGCTCAGGTGTGAATCTTTACGGTTACTACATGTTTCACGGCGGCCGAAATCCGTCAGGACTGTTGCAACGGGATGAGAGCACCGCGAGCGGCGGCTACAATGACGTGCCGCTCATCGGTTACGACTTCACGGCGCCGCTCGGGCAGTACGGTCAGATGCGGCCCGTGTTGGGAAAGATCCGCCCGGTGCATTATTTCCTCGAGGCGTTCGGTCCAAAGCTCGCGCCGATGATCGTGCGCCGGCCCGCGGTCACGCCTGCCGCGTTAAATGATCTGCAGACTCCCCGATTCGCGGTGCGCAGCCTCGGCGACAGTGGCTTTCTGTTCTTCAACAGTCACGTGCGGCAACACTCCATGGCCGCGCAGCGGGGTCTGCGGTTTGAGGTGCGCTTTGCGCGGTCCACTGTGCGCTTTCCGTCGCGGCCGATCGACGTTCCGTCCGGCGCGTACTTCATCTGGCCCATCAATATGCAGCTGGGGCCGGCGCGGCTGGCGTGGGCAACGGCGCAACCCATCACGCATGTTAGTGACGACAGCGGCGAGATCTATGTTTTCCACGCTATCGAAGGCGTGCCCGTCGAGCTGGCGTTCGATGCGTCGACGGTGGCTTCTCTGCAGATACGTTCAGGCAGCGAGTCGGTGGAGCGGGCGCGCCGCATTGTCAGCGACATCACCCCCGGTACTGGCGAGGCGCTCCAGATCAACACGCGCAGCGGCAAGAAGGTGCGCGTCATCGTGCTGACGCCGCAACAGGCGGAGCGACTTGTTGTTGGCGAAGTGGCGGGTGCGCGAAGACTCGTGTTGAGTGACGACGATGTTTTCCTGGCTCAGGGCGCGATCGAGCTGCGTGCACGTCACGAGGCGCGTTTCGATCTGCGTGTCTTTCCAGCGTTGAAGCACATGACGGCGGCATCACTACAGGAGCAGGCTCCCGATGGCGTGTTTCAAGTCTTCACGTCGAGAGAGTCGCCCCACGCGCGCATGGACGCGAAAGGGCTTGTCGTCGAGCCGCTCCGGGAAGCGCGTGTCGTGCCGCCGATCGTGTCCGGAGGCCCTGCCAAAGCGGCCATGCAGCCCGCTCCCGAGGCTTTTGGCCGATCTGCGGCCTGGACGATCTCCGTTCCACCGGAGGCGTTGAAGGACGTGAACGAGCTGTTCCTGCGGATCGACTATCGCGGCGACATAGCGCGCTTGTTCGCGGACACCACGATGCTCGATGATCATTACTACGACGGCGTGCCGTGGGAAGTCGGACTGAAGCGTTTCTCAGATCTACTGCATCAACCGCTGACGCTGACAGTGCTGCCGTTGCGTCAGGACGCGCCCATCTATATTCAGCAGGAATATAAACCTCAGATCGAGTCGGGCGGACAGATCGCTGCGCTGGCCGGCGTCACAGTGGCGGCCGAATATCGCCTGCGTGTCGAGACAGGCTCGGCTCAGTAATTCGCGGTGTGACTCGATAAAGGGCCGCGCCATGCCACGGCACCACCGGCGTCAGCGCGTGGCTTGCCGCATTGATGTCGCGTCCGGCCCATAGATCGCGCACGCTCGCGACTTCGATGAACCCCAGATCCTGATAAGGCAGTTCGATGCGTTCGCCTGCGTCTGCCGAGCCTGCTGGACGATCTCGCGTGTTGAAGAGCGCGACATACTTTGCGCGCGCTTTTGGCGCGCTCGCTGTCCAGACAATGTGTCCGTTGCGATTCCACAGCAGCTGATTGTTGGAGCTGTTCTGATTGACCGCGAGTACGCCAGCGTTTGTGAGCAATGCGAGCGTGTCGTCGTCCAACTTGCGCAGGTCGCCACCCATCATCAGTGGCGATCGCGCGATCGACCACAGCGTCATCAGCGTGATCTGCTCGTCCCTCGTGAAGCGTGTGCTGCGTTTGCCAAGTTCCAGCACGCCGAGGGGCAACATGTCAGCGTCCGGCCAGTGGCCCGGTCCGCGATACGCGTTCCAGTTCTCCAGCAGTTTGAACTGCGAGAGCAGGGCAGGCCACGTATCCCGGAAGTCATCGCTGATGCGCCACATGTTGGCGTGATCGCGTACGTGCCCAGCGGCCGTGAGTGGTGTTTCGCCGGGCGAAAGGCTCAGCACCATCGGCCGGCCACTGCGGTCGATTGCGTGGCGCACGGCTTCAATCTCAGCAATGTTGGCGTGATAGGAACGGCTCATGTCATCTGCTTTGACGAAGTCCACTTCCCAGGACGCGAGCAGCGCGAAGACGGAATCGTAGTAAGCCTGCGCGCCCGGCTTCGACATATCCACGCCGTACATGTCGGTATTCCAGTCGCAGACGCTGTTGAGATTGGCGATATCCGCAGCTTTGAGAGACGTGTTCCTGATGGGCAGATTGCGGCTCACTGCCTGGCGCGGAATGCCGCGCATGAGATGCACGCCGAATTTGAGGCCGAGGGAGTGAACGTAATCCGCGAGAGGTCTGAAGCCCGCTCCGTGCGCGGCGGAGGGGAAGCGGTTCGGCGCAGGCAGCAGCCGCCCCCACTTGTCGAGAGTGAGCGGCGCGCCTTTGCGATAGGTGAAGCCCGTGGCGTTGGGCTCATACCACTGGATATCTACGACGAAATATTCATAGCCGTGGCTCTTCAGCTTTTCGGCCATGACGCGCGCGTTCTCGCGCGCCTGCGCTTCGGTCAGCGTGGTGCCGAAGCTGCCCCGACTGTTCCAGCCCATTGGCGGCCGTTGCGCCAGCGAATGAAACGCGGACTCCGCGGATGAGACCGCGCTCTGGGCCATTGACGCCTGGTTTGCGCTCAGCCATCCCAGCAGCGCAAACAGGGCTGCATGAAATTTCATCGGGGCCTCGTCCAGCCGCTGCGGGCGGCGTCGACGACGAGTATGCCGCGCCCGCCGCATCGCGGGCGATTCGAGTCGTGGACCCCGGCAAATTAATATTATAATAGCCGGCAGCGGCGGGCGGCCCCCGTCATGAGGCACGAGGCATCGCCATGAGCCAGGCATCGAACACGCACGCCTTCCGTATGCAGCTGAAGCCCGGAGTGGTCGATGAATACCGGCGCCGTCATGATGAAATCTGGCCCGAGCTCGCGCAGGCCCTGCGGGCCGCCGGCATTTACGATTATTCGATCTTTCTCGATCCCACCACGCTCGCGTTGTTCGCCGTGCTGAAATTGAAGCCGGATCATCAGCGCGATACCTTGCCCGCGTTGCCCGTCATGCGGCGCTGGTGGGATTACATGGCCGATCTCATGTTGACGGAGCCGGATCACCGGCCCTGTGAATGGCCATTGCAGCCCATGTTCCATCTGGATTGAGGTGAACCGATGAGGGGGATGATGATTGCAGGGCTGCTCGCCACGTGCGGCATGCTCTCCACGCAGGCATTGGCGCAACAGTCGGCGAGCCCGGCGACGAAGACCGCCGCTCAACATAAGATCACCTGGGACCGTTACTCGCTGCAGATCGACGGCGAGCGGCTCGTCGTATGGTCCGGCGAAATGCATCCCTTCCGGCTGCCCAATCCCACACTGTGGAAAGACATTCTGCAGAAGATGAAGGCGAGCGGATACAACACCGTCGCGTTTTATTTCGACTGGGGTTATCACTCGCCGAAGCCGGGCGTGTACGACTTCACCGGCATCCGCGACATGGATCTGCTGCTCGAACAGGCTGCGGAAGCCGGTTTGTATGTCATCGCGCGCCCCGGCCCTTACATGAATGCCGAGGTCACACGCGGCGGTTTCCCCACCTGGCTGGCCACGTTGCCGGGCCGTGCCCGCACGGATGCGCCCGAATACACGGCAGCCGCCGACGAATGGCTGACGCACATGAACGCCATTCTGTCGCGGCACCAATTGACCGATGGCGGCGGCACGGTCATCGCCTATCAGATCGAGAACGAGCTCGATCTCACTTCGCCGAGTCACCAGCGCTACATGCAGCATCTGCACGACAAGGTGCGCGCGGATGGCATCACCGTGCCCGTGTTCCATAACGACAAGGGACGCAACGGCTTCTGGGTGCCGAAAGAATCCAACGTGCCGCTGACGGTGCCGGGTCCCGTGGATATCTATGCGTTCGATGGCTACCCGGGCGGCGGTTGCACCGTGGATGCGAAGGTGGGGCCGCTCAATCCTGCCCCTGACTGGGGTCTTTACAGTGTGGGTGGCGCGAAAGGTGGAGCCTCTGCATCGCCCACAACACCCGGCTTCGCTGCCGAGTTCGGCGGCGGCTGGTTCGACTACTGGGGCAGCAACAACGGCTATCCCTGCACGGCGGAGCGTCATGGCCCGGGTTATCAGCGCGTGTTCTACGGAACCAACATTGCTAACGGTATTACGCTGCAGAGTTTCTACATGACGTTTGGCGGCACTTCGTGGGGCTGGCTGCCGGCTCACGTTGTGTATACGTCGTATGACTACGGCGCGGCGATTGACGAAGCGCGACGTCTGCGTCCGAAGGCGGGCACGATGAAGCAGCTCGGCCAGTTCCTGCAGGCGGTGAAGCCGATCGCAAGGCAGGACAAGGCAACTCCGGTCGAGCCGTCATCCAAAGCGATCCGCATCTATCACAACACCAACTCCGACACCGGCACGCATTTCTATTTCGCCGTGCATTCGCCCTCGACCGCGGTGACGACGGACTCTTTCACGTTCGCGGTGAACACGACGGACGGCAGCTACGTCGTGCCGCGAGAAGGCACGCTGCAGATCAGCGGCCAGGACGCCAAGATGCTCGTGGCGGCCTATGATCTCGAGCGTCAGCGGCTGGTTTACTCGACATCTGAAATTCAGACGCACCTGCGCAGCGGCGATGCCGACGTCGCGCTGTTATATGGGCGTCAGGATGAAGACGGCGAAACGGTGCTTCGCTACACCTCGCAGCCGGAAGTGAACGTGTTGAGCGGCGCGGTGTCGAAGACCTTCGATGCGAAAACGGGCGACCTGCGTTTGAATTACAAACATGGCTCCTTGATGCGCGTGCGGATCACCGGCGGCGGCCGTCAGCCGTTGTTGCTGCTCGTCGGCTCCGAGCGGGAGGCGCAGAAATTCTGGCGTCAGGACACATCGGCCGGTCCCACGTTGCAACTCGGCGCAGCGCTGGTGAGAACCGCTACGGTCCGGGGTTCAACACTCGCGCTCACAGGCGACACGGACAGTGAGAGCAATCTCGAAGTGTGGGCGCCGCCCGCGGTTCGCACGATCAGCTGGAACGGCGCGACGTTATCGACAGTGAAAACCGACAGCGGCAGCGTGCGAACCGCGCGCGCTTTACCCGGTCCGCAGACCGTGCAATTGCCCGATCTCACGAAACTGACGTGGCGAGTGCAGGGGGAATCCCCCGAAGCACAGCCCGGCTTCGACGATTCAACGTGGCAGGTCGCGGACAAGATTCGCACCAACAGTCCGACCAAGCCGCCGGTTGGCCAGCCGCTGCTGCAGATGGACGATTATGGTTTCCATCATGGCGATGTCTGGTACCGCGGACGTTACACAGACAATGGCTCCTCCAACCTGCTTACGCTTCACTACGGCGGTGGCGGCGCGGGGCTGCTGCAGGTTTGGCTGGACGGGCAATATCTCGGCCAGCACGAACTTGCAGTCGGCATGGCACGCCCACCGACCACTGGTGTTGCCACGTTCGAAGTTCCTCAGGCGCTGCGCAGCGGCTCGCGCGAGCACGTCCTTGCGGTCATGGTTCGTAACAATTCCCACAACTGGGATCTGGAAGCAGACGACGCTCACAAGGAAGCGCGCGGCCTGATTTCCGCATCGCTCGGCACGCGTACGGGCCCGATGTTTGCCGTCCCCATCAAGTGGCGATTGCAGGGCAGCCAGGGGGGAGAAAACATTCCCGACACGCTCCGTGGCGTGATGAACAACGGCGGTCTGTTCGGGGAGCGCAACGGCTGGCACCTGCCCGAGTTTGCGGACAAGGGCTGGTCGCAGACGCGTGTGCCGGATCAGCGTTCTGTTCCCGGCACCACGTGGTATCGCACGGAGTTTTCCCTGGATATACCGAAGGGCCACGACGCCTCGCTCGGCCTGACATTCGGCGACGCGAATGCGCTGCGCTCGGCGGGCCGCTATCGCGTGCTGATTTTCCTCAACGGCTGGAATATGGGACAGTTCATCGCCCATATCGGCCCGCAACGCACCTTCGTTTTGCCGAACGGCATCCTCAACCCTTATGGCCGCAACACTTTGGCGCTGGCCGTGACGAGCGATGGCCAGCCGGGCGACGCGCTGGAGCCCGTGCAGCTCACCCATTTCACGACGGTGCGCGGTGGCCTGCCGCTGACAACAGCGGCCGCCGCATCCCGAAAACATTAGACCCTGTCGAGACTTTCAAACCATGCCTACGCTTTCCCACGGCCTGCAGGCCCAGGACATCCGCGCGACCATCGGCCGCCTCATCAACAACCTCGTCAACATCAAGGACGAATCCGGCGAGTTTCTGTTGAAGCTCGACGACGGCCGCGTCATCGACACCAAGGGCTGGAACGATTGGGAGTGGACCCATGGCATCGGCCTCTACGGTATCTACAAATATTACGAGCTGACGGACGACGATCACGCGCTCACGATCATGGAGAGCTGGTTTCAGGACCGTTTCCAGGCCGGCACGCCCACCAAGAACGTCAACACGATGGCGCCGTTTCTGACGCTCGCCTATCTGTACGAGGAAAGCGGCAACAAGACCTGGCTGCCGTATCTCGACACCTGGGCCGAGTGGATCATGAACGACATGCCGCGCACGGAAGAGGGCGGCCTGCAGCACATCGTGTTCAATTCAGAGAATCCGCAGCAGCTGTGGGACGACACGCTGATGATGAGCGTGCTGCCGCTCGCCAAGATCGGCCTGCTGCTCGACCGGCCGGAGTATGTGGACGAGGCGACCCGCCAGTTTCTGATCCACATCAAATATCTCTTCGATCGCAAGACCGGTCTGTGGTTTCACGGCTGGACCTTCGATGGCCGCCACAACTTCGCCGAAGCCCTGTGGGCGCGCGGCAACTGCTGGGTGACGATCGCGATTCCGGAGTTCATCGAGCTGCTCGAGCTCGAGGCCGGCGACCCGCTGCGCGATTTCCTGATCCAGACTCTGGAGGCGCAGATCCGCACGCTCGCGAAAACTCAGGATGAGGCCACCGGGCTGTGGCACACGCTGCTCGTCGACAAGGGCTCATATCTCGAAGCCTCGGCAACGGCGGGATTTGCCTACGGCATCCTGAAGTCCGTGCGCAAAGGCTACATCGGCAAGGAATACGAGCAGGTCGGCGTGAAGGCGATCAAGGCCGTGCTCGCCAACATCAGCGAGAGCGGTGAGCTGCGCAACGTGTCGTTTGGCACGGCGATGGGCAGTGATCTCGACTTCTATCGCAAGATTCCGCTGACGGCGATGCCGTACGGCCAGTCGATGGCGATCCTGGCGCTGGCGGAATACATGCGGACCTACATCTGATGACAAGCGGCGGCTGATATGACGTTGCGCACGGTCAAGCCAGGGCATTACCTCGCGTATGGCTCGAATGATTTCCTGGGCGCCGGCGCGATGTCCGTCATCAGCGGCTGGATTCTTTTTTTCTACACGACGTTCTGCGGACTGACGGCGGTGCAGGCGGCGGCGATCTTCGCCACCGCCCGCGTCATCGATGCAGTGGCGAGCCCGCTCATCGGCTTCGCGTCGGATCATTTCAACCGCACCTGGCTCGGCCGCCGCTTCGGCCGGCGACGTTTTTTCATTCTCGCCTCGATTCCGCTGCTCCCGAGCTTCGCCCTCATGTGGGTGGACGGCCAGACGTTCTGGTACTACCTCATCACGTATGTGTTCTTCGAGGTGGTGTATGCGATGGAGCTCATTCCTTATGAAACCCTCGCCGCGGAGATGTCACCTGATTACAAGGTGAAAGCGAAGTTTGCCGGGGCGCGCATTCTGTGCGGGCAGATTGCGGCGATTCTCGCGGGCGTGCTGCCGGGGCGCATCATCGAAGCGTTCGGCAAGAACTCCGCGCAGACCTTCTTCTGGCTGGGCGTGATCTTCTCCGTGATCTTCATGTTCGTCGCGCTCATGGTGTATCTCTTCAGTTGGGAACGGACGCCTTCGCGGGCGGAAAATCTCGCGCTCGCCGATGCGCAAGCGAGTCGCGCTTCGCTCAGCGACAACATGCAGCGGCTTTATTCCGACTTGTGGTCCACGCTCAAGATCCGCGCGTTCCGTCTGCATCTCGGCATGTACCTGGGTGGATACATCAGCCAGGATATTTTCAACGCCGTATTCACTTACTTCGTGGTCTTCGCGGTGAGCGGCACGGTGGTCGTGGCGTCGAATCTGCTGGGCGGCATGGCGTTCGCGCAGCTCGTGGCCGTGGCGCTGTTCATTCCCATGTGCCTGAAGTTTCATCCCGCGCCGTCGTACCGCGTGGCGGTTTCGCTGTATGCGCTGGGTGTGTTGGGGTTCGTGGCGCTCTATCTGCTCGTGCCGGGCGAGGCCGTCGCGTGGCTGTTCGTGCCGGTGATCGTGGCAGGTCTGGGGCGAGGGGGGCTCAACTACATTCCCTGGAACACTTACAACTACATGGCGGACGTCGATGAAATCGTCACCGGCCGCCGCCGCGAGGGCGCCTTTGCCGGGGTGATGACCTTCGTGCGCAAAACCACCCAGGCCGCGGCGGTGATGCTCGTCGGGCTGATCCTCCAGATGGGCGGCTTCGTCTCGAGCAGCACCGTCCAGACCGGCGCCGCGGTGTCGACGATCGTGCTCATCATGGCGCTGGGTACATTGACGGTGCTGGCACTTGGGTTCATCGTGTCCCTGCGATTCAAGCTTGATCGCCATACGCATGCGATCCTCACGGAAGAAGTGCAGCGGTTCAAAGACGGTAGCGTTACCGAGGCGCCGCTGGCGCACCGTCAGATCGTCGAAGATCTGTCGGGCTGGCCCTATGAGCAGCTGTGGGGACGCAATCCGGTGGCGCAGGGCCGTGCCGCTGCCGCCGTGCGGGAGCGGCCGGCAACATAGTAAATCAAGTTGTTCCGCTATAGAGTTCGCGACCCCAACCGTGAGTTCCACGTATGCCCGGTTACGGACGAAGTCCCCTGCAACCCCGCATATGGGCGATCGCCACATTGGCGGCGGCGGCTGTTTTGTTGCCCATCGTGCTGTTGCCGCAGTGGCTGTCCAAACAGGCCCGACTGGATGTATTGCGGGAGCATGTCAGTCAGGTCGGCGGGCTCGCCGCCAGCGTCGTCGATGGCGATCTGCATCGCCGCCTGCTCGAGCCCAACGGCTACACCACGAAAACTTATGACCAGGCGCTCGCGCCGCTCGTGCGTTTTCATGAGGCAAACCCGGCTATTTTCTATGTCTATACGATGGTCGAGCGCGAGGGCCGTCCTTACTTCGTGCTCGATACGGCGAAGTCGCGCACGCTCAAGAGCCATCGGGAGCTGAAGCCTTCGGCTTTCCTCGAGCCGTTCAATCTTTATAAGGAATACGCCAGCGACTGGCTGCAGCGTATCGCCGCAGGCGAAAACTGGGTAACACCTGATTTTCAGCGGGACGATTTCGGCACCTTTCTGACCGCGCACGCACCCATCCACGACAGCATGGGCCGCTATGTCGGGTTTTCGGGAGTCGATTTCGATCTGGAGTACTACCTTGCGCAGGAAGCGCGGTTCCGCAAGATCACGTACGGCAGTCTCGTCGTCGCCGTGTTGTTGTCGATGCTGATCGGCTACGGTGGCGCGCGCTATCACTACATGATGCATATGAGCGCCCTGCAGCACTATCAGACCTCGATCCGCGATGGCCTGACGGGATTGCTCAATCGCCGCGGCGTGCTCGATGCCATTCGCCGCGCGCTGGCGCGCAAGGCGCCGAGCTACGCCACGTTGCTGGTGGATATCGATGATCTGAAGAAGATCAACGATACCCACGGTCATGCCGCGGGCGATGACGTGATCGCTCGCGTCGCGCTGGCCATTGGCGAGAGCATTCGCGACGGGGACAGTTGCGCGCGACTCGGGGGCGATGAGTTCATGGTCTTTGCCGCGGACTGCGACGCCGAAGGCGCGGCGGAACTGGCGAGGCGTTTGCTCGTGCGGCTGGATGTCAGAACCGAGCCCGTCATGTCGGTGGAGTTCAGCGTGTCGATCGGCATCGTCGTGCGCGATCATCGCAACGCCGAGTTCGAAGGCATGTACCGGGCCGCGGACGCTGCCCTGTATCGCGCGAAGTCAGAGGGCAAAGGTCGCTTCGCGATGTTTCAGGCGGCTTGAATCGAGGTATTTGAACCTCGCTGACCGCAGGCGGTACTCACGTCACATCGGAATGGTGTGAATGAGGGTGCCGGATGTTGGCAAGGTACGGGGATGCGAGGCGTTGCCTCGCCGCATCAGTCGCGTGGCTGGCGCTGAGTCTCACAGGCTGTTCGGGGAACGGCGAAGGGCTCGACGAGAGCGGCCGACCCATCGACGAGGGAAGCGGCAGCGGTCCCCCGACTTCTGATTTTCAAACCATACAGGATACGATCCTCACCCCCGCCTGCACGATGTGCCACGCTGGCGCCAGTGCGCCTCGGGGGCTGCGCCTCGACGCCGGCAACAGTTATGCAATGTTGGTGAGCGTAGCGAGCGCCGAGGTTCCTGGGCTCCTGCGAGTAAATCCTGGCGATCCGGACGCGAGCTACCTCGTTCAGAAAATCGAGGGACGCGCCGCCGTCGGCGCCCGAATGCCGCTGGGCGGACCGCCGCTTCCTCAGGAAAGCATAGATCTCATACGCCAGTGGATCACGGCTGGCGCGCCTGCGCCGCCTGCCACGGCGACCGGTGCTGTGCTCGGCAAGATGCAGCCTTTCCAGGTCGTTTCCACTGTTCCTGCGGATGCAGAGGAAGCGACGTCCGTCGCGCGGATCATGCTGGTCTTCAATCACCCGGTGGACGCCGGGTTGGCGCAGGCAGGCGTATTCGAGCTGCACGCGAGTGGAGGCGACGGCTTCTTCGGTGATGAGAATGACATCACCTTGAATGTTGGCGCGGTCGAAGTATCGCTGACCAATCCGACTGTCGTCTTTCTCCGGCCCGCTGTTCCTCTCACCCCCGAGACGTATCAGCTCACTCTGCGCGGCGGCGGTACGACAGCACTTGCCGATGTTGATAACAGAGTTCTTGACGGCGATGGCGATGGCATCGGCGGCGACGATGCTCATGTGGTGTTCACCGTGGTGGAGGCGAAGTGATGAGACGATGGACTGCCGGATGGTGGAGTATCGGCGTGTTGATGCTTGTCGCGTCGGTAAGTGTGCGCGCCGAGCCTTATCTTGCCGCGCGCATGGGCCTGAAGTGCATCCAGTGTCACGTCAACCCCACGGGGGGTGGCCTGCGTTCCACGTACGGCAACGTATATGCGCAAACGGTGATGCCTGCAGAAAAACTCAGAAAACAGGATGCCGAACCGTGGACAGGACTGATGGGCCAGTTCGTCGCCATCGGCGGCAATGTCCGTGCCAATTACGATCGCGTGCATGTACCGAATTCTCCCAACACGAGCGAGTTCGATGTGGAGGAGGGACGCGTATACCTCGACGTTGCGATCATCCCCGGCCGCCTGTCGGTTTATGTGGACGAGCGCGTTGCTCCCGACGCAGCTGAGAATATGGAAGCGAATGTTCGCCTGTGGCTGCGGGAAGGGGCGCTCTATGTGAAGGCGGGCAAAATGTATCTGCCCTTTGGCTGGCGTCTGGAGGACGACTCGGCTTTCGTGCGGCAGGTGTCTGGCATCGGCATGACCGTGCCTGACAACGGCGTGGAAGTGGGCCTGGAGTCCGGTCCGTGGTCCGCACAGTTTGCCGTCAGCAATGGCAGCGCAGGGGGTCCCGAACTGGATACGGGCAAGCAGATGGCGCTGCGAGGCGAATATGTGCAGTCCGTGTGGAGGCTTGGCGCGAGCGCGAGTTTCAATGACAGTGACGGCGGCGATCGGAGCGCGTTCGCGCTGCATGCCGCCTTGCGCACGGGGCCGCTCGTATGGCTCGGAGAGTTCGACTACGTGGACGACGACGCGCTCGGCTCTTCCGGTCGCAAGTTGTTAGGCGGACTTGCCGAGGTGAACTGGCTCGTCAGGCCCGGCCACAACGTCAAGCTCACTCAAGAGTATTTCGAGCCCGATGACGACGTGAGCGAGGATGAGCAGACCCGCACCAGTCTCGTGTACGAGCTTACCCCGGTGGAATTCCTGCAGTTGCGCGTCGGCGCGCGGGTTTATGACGGGATTCCGCAGAACGATCTGCAGAACCGGAAGCAGTATTTCGTTCAGTTGCACGGGTTCTTTTAAGCAACGCTGCAGACTTCAGATCGTCATCGGCGCAGTCCCGTTGTTGCACCACCTGCGCAATGGCATTGCATGCATTAACCAGGCGTCGCGTATGCGAAGCGGCGCCGCTCTCGCTCGCCGTGCGTTCCAGCAGCGCTTCGATCTGCGGCGAAGTGAGTTTTCGATTGCGTTCGAGCAGCAGTGCGACGACGCCGCTGATCATGGCGCTCGAGAGCGAAACGCCGGAGAGATAGTCGTAATGTCCGGCGGGAACGAGCGTCAGAACTTCGCGACCCGGGGCGGCGAGTTTGTAAGGTTGGGCGGAGGTGTCGACGTCAGCGTCCGTTACGGCAAGCACTCCCGGCACGCTGATGGGAAATGCGTCCTCGCTCGGGGAGCGTCGCGCGTCCGCGCCGACGACGATCATTCCGCGTGCAAGCGCTACTTCGATGAGTCGGGTAAGCAGCGCGTCGCGCGGACCGGTGAGGCTCAGATTGATGATGGCGGCGCGTTGTGTGATGGCGAAGGAAAGCGCTTCGGCAAGAGTCAGCGTGTTGCAGACAGCAGGAGCGCCGGGGGCGTTATGCCAGCACGCTTTCAAGGCGAAGAGCTCAACCTCAGGAGCGACGCCGACGATCCCCACGCCATTGTTGACTGCTGCGGCGATCACCCCGGCCACGGCTGTTCCGTGAGCATCACGCTCGAAGGTTACAGAGTTGGCGTCCACGAAGTTGCGCGTGACGCGCACGCGGCCTTTGAGATCCGGATGTCTGGTGTCCATGCCGGTGTCGATCACTGCGATGCGAACGCCACGCCCCTGTGACCAGCGGTGTGCTTCAGGAACGCGCAGCGCTTCAACGCTCTTCTGCAACGGAAAGTAAGGATCGTTGTAGGCCGTCGTGCTCGCGGCGGTATGAAATTCGTGCATGGGTTGCACGCTTTCCACACGAGGATCTTTTTCCAGAAGGCGCAGTACAGCGGCGCGCGTATCCGTGTCCGGCGCGCTGAGCACTACACAGTGAACGCCCAGCACTTTGATCGGCCACTCCGCGATACGGGTGAGCCCGTAGTCCCGCGCGATTTCATCTGTCAGCCGTCGTGCGTAACCTGACGAGCGGTAGTTGCCGGCGTTCCCGTAAGATTTTGGTGTGGATCCGGCGGGAGCGGCCATCGAGGTGGGGGCTTCGCGAATGGTGATGACGAGTTGCCGCTCGATATCGGCGCCTGTGGCGATTTGCGTCACGAGGCAGAGGAGCCAGCATGCGAGGCTACGGCGCATGTTCCGTCACGGGCTCGGCGAACAGCACTTCCGGCTGCCCGCGCAACCACGCCAATTCTGCTTCGCCTGGCGCCGCCCGGCGATTGACGGCTTCTTCTCCCAGGGAAATCGTATAAACCCCCTTGGCCGAAGGCCCATTCCGAATATTCCCGCCCACGTGCTGAAGTATTTCCCGCAATCTGATGTTGGAAGTGTCCTCAGCAAACACCACCCGAGCCATTGCCGCCCCACCTGTCGCGGCAGGCGTCACCGCATCACTCAATGTTCGGTACTCCGCGCGCCCGATCATCTGCACCAGCGCAAAGCCCAGCAAAGCGATAACCGCTGCCTGCACGACCAGCAGCGCGGACAGCATTCGCCTGCCGCCCATTCGATAGCGCCCCCTCGGTCGCTTGCCTGAAGGCGCGCGCGGCTTGCTGTAGTCGAGCTGTGCGGCCAGCCGGTTCCACCCGGATTGCGGGGCGCAGTCGAGCGAGTCGTGGTGCTCCACCAGCCCATCAGCAAGTTTAAGTTCCAGCGCGTGCGACGCGCGGCATTGTGCGCAAGCCGCGAGGTGTTGCTCCACGAGCTGCCGCTCGCTCGCGCCCAACGTGCCGTTCACCAGCCACGGCAGCAATGTTTCGACATGTTCTGAATGTTTCATCGTAACTCTTCGGGGTTCAGGCGGCTGGACGCTGGGGTCGGCGCGGCGAGCGTCGCCAGCAGCTCGCGCAGCCTTTGCCGGGCGTAGAACATCCTCGTCTTGACGGTATTGACGGGGCAAGCGGTGATCACGGCAATCTCTTCGCAGGAGAGCCCGAGCAGATAGGCAAACTCGATCACCAGCCGATGCTCGGGCGTGAGACGCGCGAGCGCGGTATCGAGCCAGTCTGTGAGCTCCGCGCGATGGGCGAGATCGCCCAGGGCGGTCGTATCCAGCGCCCGGGATAATTCCTCGGCGGTCGGCTCGCGTTCCTGCCGCGGCTCGCGATTCAGTGTCTTCAACGCCCGCCGATACGCGATACCCAGGATCCAGGTCGACAGATGCGAATCGCCGCGGAATTCCGCGGCTTTCTGCCACACGACGAGCATCGTGTCGTTGATGATTTCTTCCGCCATCTCGGGACGGCGCGTCAGTCGTAGCAGAAAACGCGTCAGCCGGCGATGGAACAGGAAATACAGGCGCTGAAACGCCTCGCGATCACCTCGCGCAGTGCGTTCCAGAAGCTGGAGCTCTCCGGCCAGCTCCACTGCGGACGGCGTTGCCTGATGCCGCAAGATTCGTCCTCTACCGTTTGCAGCGTGAGTACCGCCCCGGCGCGAAAAGGTTCAAAGCAGTCGAAACGCGATCGTCGCGATCCAGGCATCGCGTGCCGCCGCCTGCCTGAACAGGCGGCGGGCCGTGCCATCGCTCGTCACGTAGGAAAGGCTGATATTCACGCGGTCCCAGGCGAGCGCGCCGCCGCCATTCCAGTACCAGTAACCGCCGCCCGCGTCTCCGCCCAACTCGGATCGCCCGACCCCCGCGGTCAGTTGCAGAAGGCGATTCACCGGACGCCGCGCCAGGAGCTCATACGACACCATGGTGCTTTCCTTGGCGTAGCCCCAGTAAGAATAAGACGAGTAATCCGGCGAGATCGCGATGGCAGCCGAAAGCGAATCGCGGAAGGAGAGGGCGACGGCGGCCTCCGTGTAGTCATACGACATGGCACGCAAATCGCCTGTGAATTCATAGCGTGTGAGCTGCGCATTCGCCCGCCAGTCGCGTGAGAGCGCCCAGTCCCCGGCAATGTAATAGTCGAGCTCCACTTCGCGCCCGGCGCCTTCATACAGCTCGATGGTGGAGGCCCAGACCCCGGCTGCCCAGCCGCGTTGATCCTGAAGTCCGATGTTCAGTTGGAAGGCGCCGCTGTTGCGTGAGCGCGTCAGACCGCGAGAGAGATAGTTAGATGTCGCGGCGGCATGGGCTGACCATTCGGCGGCCAGCGCGGGGGAGGGAGAGAGAATGGTTGCAACAACCAACACGCACCAGCTGATGCCGTGAAGCAGCGAATGAGGCCGGCGATTGCGCATGCCTCTCAGGTTACGACGGAGACGCGTGCGGCGTCACCTCTCCGCGATGGATAGATCCCGTTCGGGATGTGTCAGGCGTTCGGAGTTGCGTCTGTCGCGGAAGATGAGGGGCTTTTCAATTTCAGCGGGAGCGTTCGCGGCGGCAGCGGCAATGACTTCATCCACGAGATGCCGATTTGGGGAGAGATCGCACACCGGGTCGGTATTCGCCGCGTCTCCGGTGAAGAGGTAGGCCTGGCAACGGCAGCCGCCGAAGTCTTTCGTTTTCTCGGGGCAGCTGCGACACGGCTCTTTCATCCAGGCGTCGCCGCGGAAATGATTGAAGCCCTGCGACTCGTACCAGACTTCCCGCACGCTCGAGTCACGCACATTGGGGAAGGTCAGCCCTGGCAACATGCGCGCGGCGTGGCACGGGAGGGCCGTGCCGTCCGGCGTGACTGTCAGAAAGAGCGAGCCGAGGCCGTTCATGCAGGCCTTGGGCCGGCGCTCGAAGTAGTCTGGCACGACGAAGAAAATCTTCATGCGCTGATCGGGCTTCTCGCGAAAGCGCGTGGTGACAGCCTCCGCGCGCTCGAGCTGTTCGCGTGTGGGCAGAAGTCTGGCGCGGTTGAGCCATGCCCAGCCGTAATACTGCGTGTTGGCGAGCTCGACGTAATCCGCTTCCATGCGTTCCGCCATCTCGAGAATCGCGCCCACGTGGTCGATGTTGTAACGATGCAGGACCACGTTCAGCACCATCGGATAGTCATGGCGCTTGATCAGCGCCGCGACTTTCGATTTCAGCTCGAAGGTGCGCGTGCTGCTGAGGAAATCATTCATCTCCCGCGTGCTGTCCTGGAACGAGAGCTGGATGTGATCGAGGCCGGCGCTCTTGAGCGCGCGGATGCGCTGTTCTGTCAGGCCGATGCCGGAGGTGATGAGATTGATGTAGTACCCGAGGCCGTGGGCTTCCGCGACGATGACTTCGAGATCGTCGCGGGCGAGCGGCTCACCACCGGAGAGTCCCAGTTGAACGGCGCCCAGGGCGCGCGCCTCGCGCAAAACGCGAATCCAGTCGTCTGTGGAAAGCTCGCTGGTGGTACTGGCGAAGTCCGTCGGGTTGTAGCAGAACACACAGTGGAGCGGGCATTTGTAAGTCAGCTCCAGCAGCAGCCACATCGGGGGGCCGGGCGTGCTCATGGCCGCAATATCAGCCACTGTTTCTCCACGGCCATGGCGACGAATGCCGCCACATCCTTGGACAGATCGGTCGCGCCGTAGGCGTTCTCGAGATCGGTAACGACTTCCGCGAGCGTGCGTACGCCATCACAGCGCCGCATGATCTCGCCCGCGCTGCCATTCAGTTTCACGAGACCTTCCGGATATAACAACACGTACGCTTCCTGCGCCGGTTCCCACTGCAGCCGGAAGCGGTTGCCGATGACGGGCACCAGAGCCGGATTGAGCGACCCGCTCACGACTGTACTCCATAACGAAGCGCCATCGCTTCGTTCATCTGCCACAGAATGTCGAGTTTCAACTGGAGAATTTCCAGCGCGCGTTCCTGGGCGGCGCGCGTCGTGAAGTGGTCGAGCGTGACGGCGAGGCTGAACTCCACGTCCTTGCGGGCAAGTACCACGCGGCTCTGGAAGTAATGCAGGCCTTCGCGGTCAATCCACGGATAGTGCTCGGGCCACTTCGCCAGGCGCTGTTTGTGAATGTTGGGGGCAAACAGCTCGGTGAGCGATGCACACACGGCATCCTGCCACGGGGAGTGGCGTGCAAAATTCACATAGGCATCCACCGCGAAGCGTACGCCTGGCAACACGTCTCGCAAGCTCTCGACGTGCTCGCGTGTCAGGCCGGTGGCTTCCGCGAGGCGAATCCAGGATTCGATACCGCCGGGCTCCTCTCCATAACCGTCGTGATCGAGAATTCTCTGCACCCATTCCCGTCTGACGCCGCGGTCGGAACAGTTGGCGAGAATCGCCGCGTCCTTGATGGGAATGTTGATCTGATAATAGAAGCGGTTGGCGACCCAGCCCCGGATCTGCTCCGGCGTGGCGCCGCCCGTATTCAGCATCACGTTGAAGGGATGATGGATGTGATACGCGCTGCCCTTGTCCCGCAGCTTCGCTTCGAATTCCTCGCGGCTCCAGGCCGCCGGGGGTGGTGGATTCTGCGGGCTCACAGCTCGATCTCCATGCCGTCCCACGCGACTTCGACGTTGTGGCGCGCGAGCTCGGCGCGCTCGGGCGAGTCTTCATCGAGGATCGGGTTCGTGTTGTTGATATGAATCAGGATTCTGCGCGTGCTTCGCGGCAGGCGCGCGAGCCACTCCAGCATGCCGCCGGCGCCGCTCTGGGCAAGATGTCCCATATCCAGACCGCGCTTCCTCGCGAGGCCCATGCGGATCAACTCGTCGTCGGTCCAGAATGTGCCGTCCACCAGCACGCAGTCCGCGGACTGCATCATCCGCCACAGCGTTGCGTCGATGTGACTGAGGCCGGGTGCGTAGAAAATCCTGCGTCCTGTCAGCTGATTTTCGATGAGCAGGGCGATGTTGTCGCCAGGAACGGGCGAGTCGCGGTTGGGCGAATACGGCGCCGGCTTGCCAGCCACCGGGATAGGAAGCCAGCTCACCGCGTCCACACCTTCGATATGAAACGTTTCGCCGTCGAGGCCGATGCGCCGTCGGTCGACGCCGCAATAATAAGAAAGCGTGCTGAGAACCGGATGGCCCCGCGTGAGATCGGCGTAAGTGCTGTCGGTGCACCAGAGCGGCCACGGCCGCTGTGCTTCCCTCAGCATGTACAAGCCGGTCGTGTGATCGATCTGACCATCGACCAGTACGATGCCGGTGATGGCGCTATCGCGAATGGCCCTCGCAGGCTGCAGCATTGCGTTGGCCTGCAGCTGTGTAGAGATGTCCGGCGAGGCGTTCACGAGCGCCCAGGCCTCGGGGTCGGTACCGCACACCGCGATAGAGCTTTGCGTGCGCGCCCGAGCGCGAACTGTGCCGTTGCGCCACCCGGCGCAGTTGGGGCAATTGCAGTTCCACTGCGGAAAGCCGCCGCCCGCGGCCGCGCCTAAAACACGGATTTTCACGTCGTGCGCAGTCGCAGGCCCGCTTGCGCGGGCCCACGTCTCCGTAGCCTTCAGCGATTAGCGATGTACATCGTAATTTCCATGCCAAAGCGCATATCGACGGCTTCCGGGGTTTCCCATTTCATGATTGACCTCCTGGATCGAGTTGCTGTTGTGTGCCGACGCACGAGCTGCGACGGCATCCGATGTTCGGCGCCAGGCGAGCCGGAGAGAAGGGGATCATCATGAAGCGCACCTCATGATTTTCATGAGTCTCGGGCGGGTAAGATGGTCCAGCGGAATCAGCGCCGGGAGGCACCACACAACAATGAGACGGTCGGGGATGATGAAGCTGCGGACGCGCCTGAACCTGGTCCTCGCGGGCCTGAGTGGAGTGTTGGTCATCGTGCTGCTCGTCGTGCAGATTCAGACGAGTCGCGCATCCGTGAGCGAGGAGATCGGAGCCGCGAATCGCGTGGCTTCGCAATTGCTCGGGCGGTTGGCGTTCGTGTACTCCAGCGCTGGCGGGCCTGCGTTGCTGCTGCAGTTCCTGGAGCAGCTCGGTCGCGTGCGTGCGAATGACATCATCCTGAGATCCATCTCCGGCGAGGTGTATTACAAATCGCCGCCGCCAACTTACAAAGCCGGACGCGAGGCGCCGGAATGGTTTGCGCGCATGCTTACGCCGCCTTCGTCGGTGCATACATTTCTCTTGCCGGGTGGCGTGCAGCTCGTCGTGAAGTCAGATGCGTCACGTGCCGTGCTCGACGGGTGGGATGATTTCGTTCGTCTGCTGCTCGTGTCCGCCGTCATGTTGATTGCGATAAACGGCCTGGCGTTCTGGTCGGTGGGCCGCGCGCTGGCGCCGTTTCCTGTCATCGTGGAAGGTCTGAAACGTATCCAACAGGGACATCTTGGCTTTCGCCTGCCGCCGTTACCGGGTTACGAAGCGAGCGTCATGAGCTCTGCGTTCAACGGCATGGCGCAGGGTGTGGAAGAGAAGCTTCATGCAGAGCGTCAGGCGCTCGCCGCGGAGACGCGTCTCGAGGAGCGGAGGGAGATGGCACGTGTTGTCGAGCAGCGGCTGGAGGAAGAGCGGCGCTCCATTGCACACGAGTTGCATGACGAGTTCAGTCAGTCGGTGACGGCGATCAGGAGTCTCGCGATGGCTATCGCGAGTCAGGGGGGTATGCGCGATCCGCGGACGGGCGAGGCTGCAAAGCTCATTTCAGATGAAGCCGGGCGGTTATATGACGCCATGCATGGGCTCATCCCGCGGCTGATGCCGTTGTCGCTGGATACGCTGGGTCTTGCGGATACGTTGGACAGCCTCGTGCGGGACTGGCAGCGCCGCTCGCCCTCCACCGAGTTGTTGCTCACACAGAATCTGCAGGCTGCTCTCGGGACGAGTGTAACGCTCACGCTCTACAGGCTGGTGCAGGAAGGTTTGATCAATGCCCTGCGACACGCGCAGGCTTCGCGGATCGAGATTGAAGTGCAGTCGGATGCGGAGCGCGCCACTGTGACGATTTCCGATGACGGTGTGGGTTTGCCGGAAGAGTGGTCGCGGCCGGGGCATTTTGGGCTGCGCGGGCTGGCCGAGCGTGTCGAGAATCTGAGGGGCGTATTTCATGTGGGTAATCGCGAGCCGCGCGGCGTGATCTTGCGGGCTGAAATTCCACTGGCGGATTCGCCGGGTGTGTCAGCGTGATTCGCGTCATGTTGGTGGATGATCATGCGGTCGTGCGCACCGGCTTTCGCTTGTTGCTGCAGTCGATGACCGATGTTCAGGTGGTGGCGGAAGCGGAATCGGGCGAGGTGGCGTGTCAGCGCTATCCTGAGGTAACGCCTGATGTGGTGGTGATGGATCTGGCGATGCCGGGCATGGGCGGCCTCGAGGCGTTGAGGCGCATTCGGTCGCGGCATCCGCAGGCGCGGGTGCTGGCGCTATCCGCGCATGATGATCCGATGTATGCGCGGCGTGCTTTTCAGGAAGGGGCGTTAGGTTTTCTGTCGAAGCGGGGTGCGCCCGAGGCGCTGCTCGAAGCGGTGGCTGCTGTTGCGGCCGGCAAGCGTTACATCGACGGTGCGTTGGCGCAGAAGATGGCGCTGGCGGAAATCGAGGGAACGACGAAGTCGCCGGTCGAGCGGCTGTCGGAGCGGGAGTTTGAGGTGTTCATGCGTCTGGCGCGTGGGGCGACGGTCCAGCGCATTGCGGATGATCTTAAGCTTTCCGCGTCCACCGTCGGCACGCATTTGTACAACATCAAGCAGAAGCTGGATGCGGTGAATCAGTCCGAGCTCACCCTGATCGCCATGAAGCAAGGCCTGATCGAGCCGTGAGTCATTGGCTCAGAGAATCATTTGCGGCGCTTTCCCACTATGGGATGTTGTGCTTCCAGGTATGCAGTGGCAGAACAGCATTCAGTCGTCTGCAGCAGAAGTCGTCATAACAGGGGTAACTTTCCTCCTGTCAGCTGTGTGATGCCGACGTCCTGGCTACCATCCGTCTCATAGCCCTCGGCTACGTTCGGCGGCGTCTTCATATCGTATGCTTTGTGTCCTTAGGGACGGGAATTCGCGTAATCAGCTTTCGCAAGGCGAACGCTCGGGAAGCGAGAAAGTATGGCAAAGACAAAATCGAAATTGCTGACTGATGCCGACGGCGAAGTAAGAGAGCTTACAAATGCGGATTTTGCGCGCGCGAAGCCGTTTACGGCGTTATCTCGTCATCTACAGGAGAAGCTGCGCCAGCTTGGCAGGCAGGAGGCGCCCAAGGCGGTTGCGACCAGGCTGGTTTCGTTGCGCCTGTCTGTGGATGTTCTCCAGCATTTCAATCGACCGGTCCAGGGTGGCAGGCGCAAGTCGATGACACCCTGAGGCGGGCGATTGAGGGCACGGGACGGCCGCCCGATGCCGAGCCGACTCCCTTGATGGTTCGTGATCCACCCGGAACTCGAAGCTCGCAAAGTGTGGAAGGACTTGTCGATACGGTGATTCGAACGTTGGGCGTCGAACGCACGGCGCTGACCTCTGGTTCACGTGAGAAGCGTGTTGCGCTTGCCCGTGCGCTTATCGCTTGGCATGCGACAGAGCGCGGTGTCGCAACGTTGGATGAGATCTCGCGCCGTCTGCAGCGTGAGCCCAGTGCTTTGTCTGCCAGCGTGGAGCGTTATCGGCTGCTTAGGCCCGAGCTGTTCGCAGATGATTCTCTTCGCGGCGCTGGTCCCTCGCGCATGAGGTGCTCGAGTCGGTAAGCGTCCCGTTCATGATTTCGCGTCGTGAAATATCACGCCCAGAGTATGGCGGTTTCCTGAGCGGATGCGGCTGACGCCATGACGCATGGTCACTCGATAAACGCCGCGAGTGCCACGCACCGGTCGCTGATGAACAGCAAACACAACCGCGTCGCCGTGCTCCAGCGGCACAACAGCAGGGCGGGACTGCATTCGCGGACGCTGCTCTGTCAGCACAAACTCACCACCGGAAAAGTCTTTCCCCGGCCGCGACAACAAAACCGCCACCTGCAAGGGAAACACGTGCTCGCCGTACAGATCCTGATGCAGACAGTTGTAATCCCCCGCCTCGTATTGAAGTAACAACGGAGTAGGGCGAGTTTGCCCCGCTTCATGACAGCGCTGCAGAAACGCCGCATGGTCAGCAGGAAAGCGAACATCCAGGCCCATCGCCTCATGCCAGCGATTTGCCACAACAGCGAGTCGCGGATACAACGCCGTTCGCAACTCAGCCACCCGCGTCGGCAAGGGATAAGAAAAATACTGATACTCGCCGCGCCCGAACCCATGCCGCGCCATCACGACCCGCGACCGAAATCGCTCCTCCTGCGCGTAAAGGCCAACCAGCTCGTCGCTCTCCGCGGGCGAGAGCAACGAAGGAATCACCGCATACCCTTCGGCGTCCAGTGACGCGGCGAGTGAATCCCAATCCTGAGAATCAAGGTCGTTCATCCCTTCTTCTCACGATCGATCAGGACGCGCTTGCGTTGGACGCCCCAGCGATATCCTGACAATGCGCCGTCGTTGCGAACTACCCGATGACACGGAATCGCCACTGCGATGCTGTTAGCACCGCAGGCCTGCGCTACCGCGCGCACCGCTTTCGGCGCGCCGATGCGGCGGGCAATTTCCGCATAACTCGCGGTCGAGCCCGGCGGAATTTCCCTCAGCGCCTGCCACACGCGCTGTTGAAACGCCGTGCCCCTGACATGCAAGGGTAGATCCAGCCCGAGCGCAGGCGCTTCAACGAAGCCCACCACGCGCGCGACGAGCTGCTCGAACTGCGCATCGCCGCCGATGAGCTCGGCGAGCGGAAAGCGATCCTGCAGGTCGCGCGCCAGGGCGTCCGGATCGTCGCCTAACAAAATCGCGCACACGCCTTTGTCGGTGCTCGCGACGAGAATGGCGCCGAGTGAGCACTCGCCAATCGCGAAGCGAATGGTGGCGTTACGGCCGCCGCCGCGAAAATCCGTCGGCGTCATGCCGAGCACTTGCGCGGACGTGGCGTAAAAGTGGCCCTGCGAATTGAAGCCCGCGTCGTAGATGGCGTCGGTCACCGAGCCGGCTCGACCGGTGCTCAGCCCTTCGCGCACCCGCTCGGCGCGATGAGCTGCGGCGTACGCCTTCGGCGTCACACCCGTGATGCTCTTGAACACGCGATGAAAATGAAATCGGCTCATGCCGCTGGCCGACGCCAGTGCTGTGAGGCTCGGTAACTCTTCCGCTGTTTCAATCAAACGGCACGCGTTAGCGACGGCGGCCGCTCGCTCCGCGGCCAATCCCGGTTGATCTGGCTTGCAGCGCTTGCATGCGCGAAAGCCTGCCTGTTCTGCTTCTGCGCCTGTGGCATGAAAGCGAACATTTTCGCGAAGCGCGGGACGCGAGGCGCACGAAGGCCGGCAGTACACGCCCGTGGTACGGACTGAATAATAGAAATGCCCATCCGCGCGGGCATCGCGCGCAGCGATGGCTTCCCATCGGGCGTCATCACTGGCGAATAAGGGATCGGTTTCGGGCGACACGTCCGCGGCAGTGTTGCTCATGGCGATACGCCGGGCTGGCGAGGGGGAAGCATACATGGTGGCGTCCTTTCAGTTGCGTGGAGCCGCGCAGGCTCGATGGACGCCATGTTGGGCCTGCGCACCGACGCAAGCACTCCGTGTCTTGCTTTCGAATTCCGATGGACGCCACTGGGCAGAGGCGGGTTTGGCGCCCGCCCGCACGCTCCGACCTTGTAATGGCGCGCCATCTCTCTCGCCCGGGGCGGGTTTTGCGCCCGCCCCGCACGCTCAGACGATGTAAGACACGAGGCCGCCATCCACCCGCAGACCGGCGCCGGTCGTCGCCGACGACCGCTCGCTCGCGACATACGCAACGAGATTGGCCACTTCCTCCGGCTGGATGAACCGCTTGAGCAGCGAACTCGGGCGGCCGCTCCTGAAAAACTCGGCATCCATTTCCTCACGGCTGATGCCGCGCTCCTTCGCAAGCTGGTTCACGAAGGAATCCACACCCTCCGACGCCGTCGGCCCGACCAGAATCGAGTTGGACGTCACGCCCGTGCCCGCACAATCCTTCGCCAGCCCCGCGGAGATCGCAAGCTGCGCGGCCTTCGACATGCCGTAATGAATCATCTCCTGAGGAATGTTCACGCCGGATTCACTGGAGATGAAAATCACCCGTCCCCAACCGCGCTGCTTCATGCCCGGTGTATACAGCCGCGCGAGGCGCGCACCCGACAACACGTTGACTTCGAACATCTTCAGCCATTCCGCATCGCTGATCTCCGCGAAGGGCCGCGGCTCGTAGATGCCAAGGTTGTTCACCAGGATGTCGATCGCGGGATATTTCGCGATCAGCGCCGTCGCGCTGGCCTCACTGGCCAGATCGAGCGCGACGCCTTGCAGTTTCGCGTGAGGAACCGCCGCGCGAATGCTCTGCAACGCCTGGTCCACACGCGCCTGCGTGCGTCCGTTGACGATGACCTCGACGCCTTCCAGGGCCAGTTGCAAGGCGATGGCGTAGCCGATTCCCACAGTCGAGCCGGTCACCAGGGCGCTGCGATTCGAAATTCCAAGATCCATAGGAGGTCTCACTTAGTTCGGGGCAGGCGATTCTCCGCTTCCGCCGCACCGATACCAAGCATTGCAGCACCCGGCCAGCCCGGATTGGGCGCACGCGCGTCGTACTCAGGGCTCGCCAGCGGCACCGTGCGCACCCCGCCGGCAGTGAGAGCGACGGTCCATAAGTCAGATCGTGTCTGCTTTCCACATCGGCTTCCTGCCGGCTGAAGTCCGGCCCCGCGTGGGAACCGGGCGTTACTCCTCCGCCATCCTCGATCGCTCTTCTGTTGGGTCGTGGACCGCCGCGGGAAATGAGTTAGTCTCCCGCGACTTCGCGCAACGTGTCACGTAGGGAGCCCATGGACAAGGCCAAACTGCTCGATGAGCTGCGGATCGACCGCCAGGCACCAGAATCCGCATCGCGAGCGCCCTGGATCATCCTGGGCGTTGTCCTCGTCCTGCTAGTCGCCGGCGGAGCAGCGTGGTGGCTGCTGGGACCCAACAAAGCATATGAAGTTGAAACGGCCACCGCCGCTGCGCCTGCGGCACAAGGCAGTGGCGCCGCCGCCGTATTGCAGGCCACGGGTTACGTTACCGCGCGCCGTCAGGCCACCGTATCCGCACAGATCACGGGCACGCTGATCGACGTGCTGATCGAAGAAGGCGAAGAGGTCAAGGCAGGACAAGTGCTCGCACGCCTCGAAGATACGGCGCAGCGCGCCGACCTCGGCCAGTCCGAGGCGCAGGTGGCGCAGGCGCGCGCGCAGCTCGGCCAGTTCGAGACCGAGCTCGAGCAGGCGCGTCGCGATTATCAGCGTCTGCAGGAACTCGTCGGCCGCCAACTCGTCGCGCAGCAGGACGCGGAAACTGCCCGCACGCACGTCGAGTCGTTGGAGTCGCAACTGCGCACGCAACAACAGGCCGTCAAGGTCGCGAGCGCGCAGACGATTCGGGCGCGCGTTCAATTGGACTACACAACAGTTCGCGCGCCGTTTGCCGGTGTGGTCATCGCGAAAGCGGCGCAGGTGGGCGAGATCGTCTCGCCGCTCTCGGCGGGCGGTGGCTTCACGCGTACCGGCATCGGCACAATCGTCGACATGAGCTCGCTCGAGATTGAGGTGGATGTCAACGAGGCGTACATCAATCGTGTCAAGCCTTCCGGCCACGCGCAGGCGGTGCTCGACGCATATCAGGACTGGATCCTTCCGGCCCGTGTCATTGCCATCATTCCCACAGCGGATCGCGGCAAGGCGACGGTGAAAGTGCGCGTAGGGCTCGAAGAGAAAGATCCGCGCATCCTGCCTGACATGGGCGCGCGCGTTTCGTTTCTGGCGGATGAGAACGAGTCAGGCGACAAAGGTCCGCCCCAGGGCGTGTTGGTTCCCGCGTCCGCCATCGTGGACCGTGAAGGGCGCAGTGTTGTGTTTGTTGTGGAGAACGACCGCGCACGCCTCCAACAGGTCACACCCGGGCAGAATTTCGCCGATCTGCGTCTGATAGAAGGTGTGTCTGTTGGTGCGCGCGTTGTAAGATCTCCGCCCGAAGAGTTGAACGACGGCGCGCGCATCAGGGCTCCGGCACAATAAGGAAGCAGATCATGACGACGCTGGTTGAAATTCGTGATGTCAGCAAAGTCTATGAGCGGGGCAAGCAGAAGGTCGAAGTTCTGCACCATGTTGACCTGGATATCCAGCAGGGCGACTTCCTTGCGCTGATGGGCCCGTCGGGTTCGGGCAAGACCACGCTGCTGAATCTCATCGGCGGGCTCGATTCGCCGACCAGCGGTGGCATCAGCGTCGGCGGCCAGCGCATCGATCAGCTGTCGGGTGGCCAGCTCGCGCGCTGGCGCTCCGCGCACGTGGGTTTCGTGTTTCAGTTCTATAACCTGTTGCCCATGCTCACCGCGTTGAAAAACGTGGAAGTGCCGTTGCTGCTGACCAAACTTTCGAGCGCACAGCGTAAGCGCAACGCCTCCATCGCCCTGCAGCTGGTGGGGCTCGAAGATCGCGTCTCTCACAAACCTAACGAGCTCTCGGGTGGCCAGCAGCAGCGCGTGGCAATCGCGCGTGCCATCGTCTCCGATCCGTCGCTGCTGGTTTGCGATGAGCCCACGGGCGACCTCGATCGCCAGTCGGCGGAAGAAGTCCTGCAACTGCTGCAGCAGCTGAATCGCGATCATGGCAAGACCATCATCATGGTCACGCACGATCCGAAGGCGGCGAGTCACGCCACGCACATCGTGAACCTCGACAAGGGAACGCTGGTCAACAGCTCCGCGGCCGCGCTCACGGCGTAAGCCATGAAATATCTCCACCTCATCTGGGCGGCGCTGTTCCGGCGCAAGACGCGCACCGTGCTGACATTGTTGTCGGTGATGTCCGCGTTCCTGCTCTTCGGCCTGCTCGATGGTGTGCGGGTAGCGTTCAACGCCGGCGGCACGGCGGCGGGCGTGAACCGGCTCATCGTGTCCTCGAAGTTCTCGCTCATTCAGAAGCTGCCGCAGAGTCTGCTACCGCGCATCCAGGCGGTGCCGGGCGTGAGCAAGGTGACGTGGTCCGACTGGCTGGGCGGCTATTATCAGGATCCGAAAAATCAGCTGGCGCTGATCGCCATCGGGCCGGATTTCTTCGATATCCATCCTGATTACGTGCTGTCGCAAGAGGCTCGTGAGGCGTTCGAGCGCACGCGCACGGCAGTGCTCATGGGCAACACCCTCGCGCAGCGGTTCAACCTGAAGGTGGGCGGCAAGCTGCCGATCACGGGCTCCATCTATCCCAACAAGGCGACGGGGGAGACCAGCTGGAATTACGACATCGTCGGCGTGTTCCGCGCGAAGACCGCGAAGGAGCGGGGCATCGAGCAGCAGATGTTCGTCCGCTGGGATTATTTCGACGAAGCCAACAGCTACAGCTCGCACGAGGTCGGCTGGATCATCGTGCAGGTGGCGGACGCCAATCGCTCAGATCAGATCGCGCGGCAGATCGACGCCATCTCGGCGAACTCCGCGCACGAGACGCGCACGCAGACAGAGCAGGCGTTCACCCTGGCGTTTGCGAAGCAGCTCGGCGACATCGGGCTCATCGTCAGCGCGATCATGGGCGCGGTGTTCTTCACGTTACTGCTGCTTACCGGCAACACGATGGCGCAGGCGGTGCGCGAGCGCATCCCCGAGCTGGCAACACTGAAAACATTAGGGTTCACGGATGCCAGCGTGCTGTGGCTCGTGCTGGGGGAGTCCATCATGCTCGTCGTGTTTGGTGGCGTCATTGGTCTTGCGCTCGGTTCCATGCTGATGCCTATCGTCAGCAATGCGAGCGGCGGCGCCATACAACTGCCACCCATTGGGGCGACCACATGGGCGGTCGGCGTGGCGCTGATGATTCTGATCGGCGCGGTCGTGGGTGCAATTCCGGCGTCACGCGCCATGCGCCTGAAAATTGTCGACGCGCTCGCCGGACGTTGAAGGAAGCCCCATGCGCACACTTCGCTCGTTGCTGACGCGTCTGGGTCCCGGCCTGCTGCTCATCCTGTCGATCGTGTTGTGGGTGGCCTTGCCGTTGCAGGTGCTGCTGATTTTCGCGCTGTTGCTGGTCGTGTGGATGTTCTCGACGCGCACCGGACGTCAGGCGGTATCCGTGACATGGATGGGTCTGTCGACGCTGACACAGCGGCTGGGCGCGTCGTCCGTCATTGTCTTTGGAATCGCCGGCGTCGTCGGCGTGTTGGTGGCGCTCCTTGCGATGGGTGAGGGGTTGCAAAGCACCTTACGCAGTACGGGCGGCACAGACACGGCCATCGTATTGCGCGGAGCTGCGACGGCTGAACTCAGTTCCAGCGTCACCCGTCAGGATGCAACGCTGGTTGCGCAGATGCCCGGCATCCTGAGGGACGCTGAAGGCAGGCCCATCATCTCGCCGGAAGTCGTCGTCATCACGAATCTTCCCAAGCGCTCCAACAATGTCGAAGCGAATGTGGAAGTGCGCGGTGTCGGTCCGCAGGCATGGGTGCTGCGTCCTCATATCAAGATCGTCGAAGGCCGCGCCTTCAAGGCTGGCCTGCGTGAGCTGGTCGTCGGGCGAGCCGCGCAACGCCAGTTCAAGGGGCTCGACGTCGGTGCGCGCGTCGATCTGAATAATCAGGAATGGACGGTCGTGGGCGTGTTCGAGTCGCATGACGCGCATGAATCCGAAGTGGTCGGCGATGTGGAGACGGTGGCGACCGCGTATCGCCGTCCCGGGTACCAGTCCGCCACCGTCAGGCTCACCTCGGCGCAGGCGTTCGATCAGTTCAAAGCCGCGCTCGCGAGCGATCCGCGCCTGAAGCTGGATGCGAAGACGACGCTCGATTACTACACGGCGCAGTCGGAAACATTGAGCCGCATCATTCGGGTGCTGGGCACGGCCATCGCCACCATCATGGGCATCGGCGCCGCGTTCGGTGCGCTCAACAGCATGTATGCGGCGGTGGCGACTCGCGCGCGTGAGATCGCGACGTTGCGGGCCATCGGTTTTCGTTCGCCGCCGGTCATCGTGTCGGTGATGATAGAAACCATGGTGCTGGCGCTGTTCGGCGGGCTGCTCGGCGCGGCCATTGCGTGGCTCGTGTTCGATAACTATGCCGTGTCGACGCTCGGGGCCAATTTCAGTCAGGTGGTGTTCAAGTTCGACGTGTCGCCGAACTTATTGTGGACCGGCGTGAAGTGGGCTCTCGCCATCGGCTTCATCGGCGGGCTGCTGCCGGCTTTGCGCGCCGCGCGATTGCCGGTCACGGTCGCATTACGCGAGTCCTGAACCGCCTGGCGCAAGGACGTGGGTACGCCGTTTGCGGACGTTCCTCTATAGTGCTGATCCCCTTGACCCATGAGGAACTCCGAATATGTCCCGAACTACGATCGTCTCGCTGTGTGCCCTCGCTCTCGTCACGACGGCTTTCGCGCAGAGCGCAACCAAGACCGGTGAGCTCAAGGATGGGCAAGGCAAGGCGCTGGGCTCCGTCGCGTTGACGGCTGCTCCGAAAGGCGTGCTGGTCAAAATCGAGGCGAAGGGCCTGACCCCGGGCTGGCATGGCGCGCACTTCCACGAGAAGGGCGACTGCAGTGACGCCAAGTTTCAGAAATCCGGCGGGCATGTTCATGGAAGCAAGCCGCTGGTGCATGGTCTGCTGAATCCGGAAGCCTCGGATTCGGGTGACCTGCCAAACCTGTATGTAGATAAAGACGGCAATGTCACCGTGGAGCTTTATTCGACACTGGTGTCGCTGGGTGCTGCGAGCGATGGCCGTCCAGATCTGCTCGACGCGGATGGCTCGGCCATCGTCATCCACGCGAAGCCAGACGATTACACGACACAGCCCATTGGTGGTGCGGGTGACCGCGTAGCCTGCGCAGTCATCAAGTAATCCGTCGCGCCAGCAAAAAGGCCCGGCGCCCCCGTTCTTCACGGTGGGCGCCGGGCCTTTTATGTATGTGCTCGAACCTCGCGCTGGCGGATCAGCCCACGCCCTCCACCACGCGATCGACGATGCCGTACTTCATGGCTTCCTCGGTCGTAAGCCAGTAGTCGCGATCCGTGTCTTTGCGGACGCGCTCGACAGGCTGTCCCGTCTCTTTCGCGATGATGAGGTTCAGGCGCTCGCGCATCTTGATCACTTCATTCGCGTGGATCAGCGCATCGCTCGCCTGACCGCGGAACCCGCCTGCCGGCTGATGCAACATGAAACGCGTGTTGGGTAACGCGAGGCGATTGCCCTTGCGTGCGCCCAGGTAGATATGCAGGCCGGCGCTCGCCACCCAGCCCGTGCCGATGACCTGCAGCGGCGATTTGATGTAGCGGAAGATGTCGTGAATCGAGTCGCCCGATTCCACGTGACCGCCCGGCGAGTTGATGAACACGCGGATGGGGGTGTGGTTCGTGGCGTCGAGCGCCAGGAGCTGCGCAACGACGTCCTTCGCGAGCTTGTCGTTGATCTCGCCGAAGATCATGACGATGCGCGCCTTGAAGAGCGTCTGATTGATCTGGCCGACGCCGAGCGTGGAGACATCCGTCGGATTGCCATCGCTGCGTTCCGGATCGTCCGGCGGCAGCGTGTCGGGCTTGGTGGGCAATGGGACGTCTCCGGGCTCCGCGGCGTGCGGGCTCACGTACTGGCTGGTCATGTAATGCTCCTCAAAACTGAACGGGAAGCCTGTGAGCAGCCGCCGGTAATGTCAATGCGAGGGACTGGCGCGTTCGAGAGAGTGCGAAGCGCCCGGCGTTCGGCATAGCTTCCGAGGGCGCCAGCGCATGAACGCCAGCGCGCGCCACGGTGCTCTCACATCAGCAGTAACACCGCCGTTGCTGCTGTGAGCGCCGCCATGATCCGGTTGAACAGGCGCAGGTTCTCTTCTTTGCTGAGGAGCACGCGGACGCCCGCGCCCAGCAAGGCCCAGCTCGCGACGCTCGGCAGATTGACGAGGGCGAAGATCACGCAGAGCAGGGCAAGCTCGCTCACCATCGGCGCGCTCGGATCGATGAACGCCGCGAGCGCCGGCAGCACGATGAGCCACGCCTTTGGGTTCACGAACTGGAAGCCCGCGGCCTGCCAGAAGCCGAACGGCCGGCCGGCGCTCGTGCCCAGCGTGCCCGCGGCGCTCCACAGTTTCCACGCGAGATACAGCAGATATCCGGCACCGAAAATCTTGAGTCCGGTGCGCAGCACCGGATATTCCTCGAACACCGTGCCGAGCCCGACCCCCGCAAGAACGAACATGACGGTCGCCCCGAAGGTGACGCCGATCATGTGCGGCACCGTGCGGCGAAAGCCAAAAAACGAGCCCGATGACGCCAGCATGATGTTGTTGGGTCCGGGGGTGATCGATTGCGCCAGGCTGTACAGGGCGAGCGAAGCGGCGGTCGGATAGTCCATGAGTGCTGTTCTCCTCGCGGAAACGTTGCGTGTTGTTGTACTGTGAGTCAATCGAAGTATTGTGCTATGACAATCCCATGAGACGTTTGCCCCGCTGGAAGCCGAAAATCGAGCACGGCAGCGCGCCGGTTTACGTGCGTCTCACGGATGCGCTGGAGCGGGATATTCGCGGCCACTCGCTGCAGGCGGGAGCGCGTCTGCCACCGCATCGGGATCTCGCGCATGAGCTGGGTCTGAGTGTCGGCACCGTGTCCAAGGCCTACATGGAGGCGGAACGTCGCGGCCTCATTTCCGCGCGCGTGGGTCGAGGCTCGTTTGTATTGGGTGGCCCTGTCACGCCGGCCTTCAATCTGGTCTCCCGGTCCGCTGAAGGCTTGACGGATCTTGCTCGCAATGTGCCGCCCGTTGCGCCGGTGACGCGCCGCTACCTCGAGGCCGTTGCGCGTGTGCGCCACCAACACGATATCGAAGCGTCGATGGGCTACGGCCCGCCGGAAGGGCTGCAGAGCGTGCGTGTTGCCGCCGCCGAATGGTTTCGCAAACGTCAGGGCGTCGAGCGCGCGGACGCTGCGGATCTCGTTCAATGCAACGGTGGGCAGCAAGGGCTGGCGCTGACATTTGGCGCGGTCTGCCGTCCGGGCGATCCGGTTCTTTGCGAAGCGGCTACGTTTTATGGCGCGCGAACGCTTGCTCAATATGCGGGCTACAAGCTGCATGGCGTGGCGATGGATGCTGAGGGACTCGAGCCCGAGGCGCTCGAGCGAGCCGTGCGAACGACGGGCGCGCGGGTTCTTTTCACGATTCCCACGTTGCAGAATCCGACGTCGCGAACGATGAGCCTCGCCAGGCGTCGCGCCATTGTTGAGATCGCGCGGGCTCACGATCTCACGATCATCGAAGACGATACTTATAATGTCTATGCGGATCGCGCTCATCCGCCGCAGGCATTCGCCGAGCTTGCGCCGGAGCGCACTTACTACGTGGGAAGTGTTTCCAAGTCGCTCTCTCCGGGCCTGCGGCTGGCGTTCGTGTTGCCGCCGGATCGCGCGGGGCGGGAGCGTCTGCTGAGAGGCGTGCGCGCTTTGGGGTATTGCCCGCCATCGCTCGGCGCCCTGGTGTTCCTGCAATGGATGGAAGATGGCGTGGCGTATGCAATCTCGGATGAGATCGTTGCCGAAGCCCGCGAGCGCACCGCGATCGCCCAGCGCGTGTTAGGAACAATGTTAGCCCGCGATACGCCGCTCCAGACTTTGCACGTGTGGCTGCCGATATCTGCCTCCCATGCGGAACGCGCTGCGAGCCGCGCATTGCGTTCCGGGGTGGAAGTCACGCCGCCGGATGCGCCCATAGTGTCCGCCGCGGATATCAGTGGTTTGCGTATCTGCCTGGGTGGCGCGCCTGACCATCTCGTCCTGGAGCAGGCGCTGCAGATCGTCGCGAGCTCATTGCAGGAGGAATTGGACGAGCCCTCGCGTATGGTGGTGTGATCGAACCTATGCGGAGCGCTGGATGAAGTTGCCAAGACGGGAAATCCTTGCCGGAGTCGGTTTCGCCGTGCTCGCGGCCGTGCTGGTGGTGCGGATGCTGATGAATCCCACCGAGACGTACATCGTGCCTGCCGGCGAGCATCGCGCGGTCACGCTTGCGGATGGCTCACGTGTCGTGCTCGATGCGCGCAGCAATCTTGCCGTTCAATATTCAGGAAAGCAGCGGTCGCTGCGCCTGCAGGTGGGGCAGGTGCGTGCGGATGTGAAACCTGACGCGAAGCGGCCGTTCGTCATCGTCGCGGGGCTGTATGTGGTCACGTTGCGCGCAGGGTCGGTCAATGTGGATCTGCTCGATACGACGACACTCGTCACCGTGCTGGAAGGTGAGGCGCAGGTGTCGCCCGTGCCTTCGAGATTCAATGACACCATCGCGCCCGTGACGCTGCGTTCTGCGCAGCAACTGATACTGTCGCAGCTGGCTGCGCCGGAAGTTGTCTCTAACATCGGTCCGGAAACGGCGACGGCGTGGGAGCAGGGCAAAGTGGTTCTGCGCGAGACACCCATGCATCTCGCGCTGGAGCGGATGAACCGCTACACGCAGAAACATATGTTCATGGCGAGCCAGGATCTGGGCGCGCTGCGGATCACCGGCGAATTTGACGTCGCAAAACCCGAAGCGTTTCTGGAAGCGCTGGAGAAGAACTACGGTGTTCAGAACGTCACCACGCGGGGTGGCGAGGTGATTCTGAGTTTTGATGGGGCGACGAGTCGTTGAGGGGGTGGGGCACCGCGGCTGGCTCGAGTGGCCGCGGTCGTGAGTTACAGCGCTGTTCAGTGCGAGCGCTTGCCCCGACGCGCGCTCGCTGTCAGCCAGCCTTCCTGTTGGATCTTACGGCCAACATTGCGCTGCTGATGCCTTCCGCGAGCAGGTGACTCGGCAGATCACGGCCGAGCAGGAGGTTGGCGCACGCCTCGCCCATTGCCGCGCTGGTCTGCACGCCATAGCCGCCTTGCGCCGCGAGCCAGAAAAATCCTTCCGCGTCGGGTGCGAAACCGCCCACCAGATCCCCGTCAGCGACGAACGATCGCAACCCTGCCCACGTTCGCAGCGGCCGCGTGATACGCATGGTGGTCGCTTCTTCGATGCGATGGATGCCCAGCGCGATATCGAGCTCTTCCGGCTGCACATCGTGCGGCGAGTCAGGATCTGCATTGGCCGCCGAACCTAACAACAGCTCCGCGTCGGGCTTGAAGTAGAAGGTTTCTTCCGAGTTCATCACGAAGGGCCAGCTCGTCACGTTCACGCCTTCCGGGGGCGCGAAAATAAACGCAGAGCGCCGTCGCGGTTCGATGCCGATAGGGTGTACGCCGGCCATCGCGGCCACGATATCCACCCAGGCGCCGGCGGCATTCACCAGCAGCGGTGCACGAAAGATCCGCTCGCCGCTGCGTACCTGCCAATGATTCTGTACCCGCTCGATCGCGTCGACCGTGACATCGCTCAGCAGACGGCCACCATGCGAACGCATGCCGCGCAGGTAACCCTGCAGGAGCTCGTTCACATCGAGGTCCATGGCGGCGGGATCATGGAGACCGATGTGCGCTGCCTCCGGCTTCAATACCGGCACGCGATTGCGAAGTTGCTCGGCGGTTTGCAGCTCGACGCCCGGACTATGTGGCAGGAACGCTTCATACAAGTTCTGCACCGCCTGTGTGTCCTGCGCGGCGCCGATAATCAGCGCTCCGCGCGGCGAAGTGAGCGGATACGGCGCGAATCCCTGCGGTGGATGGGTGAGGAACGGGCGGCTCGCGCGGGTCAGGGCGCGCACCTGGTCTGAGCCATACGTCTCCATGAAGAGCGCGGCGGAACGGCCCGTGGAATGGAAACCTACGTGGGGCTCACGCTCGAGCATCAGCACTTTTGCATGAGGCGCGAGAAAGTACGCGATCGACGCGCCTGCGATTCCCGCGCCGATTACCACGACATCGGCATCTGCCACTGTACTCATTCCAATCCCACCTGCCGCTGAGGTCATCCGATCAATGCTGCAGGTTATAGCCGATCTGGCGCTTGGGTGTACTTGCGGCGGCGATATCAAAGCGGGGGCAGGAGGGGCCGCGTGCTTTCCGTCGCGAGCGCCATAGCGAAGGCGGGGAATGCATGCTCGGTGCTTGTCAGACAGGCCCGCGGATATCACGTCATAAAGACAACTCGAGACTTGCACCAAAAATAAGATCGCGTCGTCGCAAGCTACAGAATGAAGCAGACAACCCACTCTCGTGTGCTGCATTCGCACCGATAGCGTGCCGTGGCACATTATCAGTGCGGCGGCGCGTAGATGATTCAGCGGTATCAGATTAAAGAAAACAGTGTGCTTGACTCGCGGAATCACCGCGCGTAACCATGAATAGACGGTGCCATGAAGCACCGCTGTTGTTTCGAATCTGAGAAAGTCTGAAGAACAATCTGGTGATCTGATTATGAGGCGTGGAAGGGGGAGGGTGTATTGAAGGCAGGACGCCACATGGAGATTACGGACATGGATGTATCAGTTGCTCATTTCACGCCGACCCGGTCGGACCTCGGAGGAAAACGCCTGCAGTCGGCAGGCATCGCGGAACTGCTCATGCGCGCTGTCCGCCAGCATCCGAATTCCGGGTTGCGGCTCATTTACGGCGAGCGTTACGGAGAAAGCGGGCTCCTCACTTATCCCGCGCTGTTCGAGGAGGCCTGTCGCATATTGGGTGGCCTGCGCGCCTACGAGGCGCCGGGCGCCAGGGTCGCGCTGCTGCTGGAGCGCCCCAGCGATTTCATTCCAACATTCTGGGCCTGCATATTGGGCGGATATATTCCGTGTCCGATGGTGCCGGTGCGTAATGATGCGGCCCGTTGGGATGCGCACGTTGCGCATGTCGATCGGCTCCTCGATTTTCCGCTGTTCGTCACGGCCGGCGACCTGGGCGTCGGATTGCATGGCGTCAGAGCTGTCGAGCTCGATGCCTTGCGTGATGGCATGCCGGCGGATCTGATTTTTCACGCCGAGCTCACCGATCCCGCGCTTCTGGTGCTCACGTCCGGGTCTACCGGGAACGCCAAGGCGGTGGTGCTCACGCACGGCAATCTGCTTGCCGCGATGGCCGGAAAAACGGAGCGTCAGCGTCTGACGTCTGCGGATGTCACGCTCAACTGGATTTCCTTCGACCACGTCGCCGCGCTTCTGGAAGCGCATATGCTGCCGTTGTACGTCGGCGCGGAACAGTTGCATGTCGACCCGGCGCTGATTCTGGCCGACCCGTTGCAATTCCTGCGGCTCATCGATCGATTTCGTGTCTCGATGACCTTCGCGCCGAACTTCCTGCTCGGGCAGATCAACGCGGCGGTGGAGGCCAAACATTCCGCAGTCACGCGAGGCGCAGCGTTGACGGTGGATCTGTCCTGTCTGCGGCATATCGTCTGTGGTGGGGAAGCGATCGTGGTCGAAACAGGGCGCCGCTTTCTCGAGCTGCTTGCGCCATATGGGCTTTCGCACGATTCCATCTGGCCCGCATTCGGCATGACGGAAACATGCGCGGGCTCCGTGTATTCACGGGAATTCCCGGAGCGGGGTGTCAAACGAGGTTTCGCGCCGCTGGGCCAGCCTATCTACGGGTTACAGATGCGGATCGTGGACGAGGAGGGAAAGTTATCTCCGGTAGGTGAGTTGCAGCTGCGAGGTCCCATGGTCTTCAGCGAGTATTACAACAACGCCGCGGCAACGGCCGCTGCGTTTACCGCCGATCATTGGTTCCGCACAGGCGATCTCGGCCGCATCGACGACGGACGGCTCAGTCTCGTGGGTCGCAGCAAGGACAGCATCATCGTGAGTGGGGTCAACTACTTCAGTCACGAACTGGAGACCGCCCTGCAGAAGCTCGAGGGCATCGATCCCGCGTTTGTAGCCGCTTTTCCGACGCGCCCGGAAGGTACCAACACCGAGCAGCTCGTCATCGCGTGCGCGACTTTATTTCCTCTGGACGATGAAGCGAGCCTGCACCAGCTGAGTGTCGCCATTCGCAACGCGACCATTCTGTTATGGGGATTCAGGCCGGCTGCGATTCTGCCCCTCCCCCGGGAGGCGTTTACGAAAACAAGCCTCGGCAAGATACAACGGAGCGGCTTACGAGCCCGTTTCGAGTCTGGAGAGTTTGCGGAGGCGCAGGCGTATGTCGCCGGCGTTATCAACAGACAGACGGGAGGGTACACAGCGCCCGAGGGCGCATCGGAACTCAGTATCGCGCAGATTTATGCCGAGATATTTGCCATGGATCCCGCGACGCTCAGCGCGACGGCGAGTTTCTTCGATCTCGGCGGCACTTCGCTCGACATCATCAAGCTCAAACAGGCGCTGCAGAATCGGGTGGGAATCGCCGACCTGCCGATCGTGCAGATTCTGCAGAACCCGAGCGTGCGCGCCCTGGCGGCGAGCCTCGGCAGTCAGCAGAGCGAATATGACCCCATCGTGCCGCTGCAACGTACCGGCGAGAAGACACCGTTTTTCTGCGTGCATCCCGGCATTGGCGAAGTGCTCGTGTTTGTGAATCTCGCCCGATATTTTGTCAACGACCGGCCCTTCTTCGCCATTCGCGCGCGCGGCTTCAATGCGGGCGAGAACCCCTTCATCACCTTCGAGGAGATGGTGACGACATACATCAGCGCCATCCGGAAGCATCAGGCTCACGGGCCTTATGCGATCGCCGGATATTCATATGGTGGTCCGGTGGCCTTCGAGATCGCCAAGAGACTCGAAGCACAGGGCGAGCAGGTGGCATTCGTCGGCAGTATCGACATGCCGCCGCGCCTCCAGTATCTGGTCGACGCCATCGACAGCGCGGTTCATCTGGCTTTCTTTCTCTCCATGATCGACAGAAAGCAGGCGGACGAGTTGCCCGGCCAGTTGCGGTCCGCTCTGCCGCATCAGGACCCGTGCGCGCATATTTTCAGTCTGGCGCCCGCGGACCGGTTGCGCGAGCTCGATCTCGATCTTGCTCAGTTCACTGCATGGGCGGCACTGGCGCAGTCATTACTCGATGTGGGGCGTGAGTATGTGCCATCGGGCACGGTGGAGTCGGTCACTGTGTTTTATGCGCAGCCGATGCGCGGTACCAAGCAGAGTTGGCTGAACGATGAGCTGAAATCCTGGGATCACTTTGCGCGCAAGGCCAACCGTTATATCGACGTGCCGGGCGAGCATGCGGAGATCATGGGCGTAAAGCATGTCGCCGGTTTTCAATCTGTGCTGCGTGCGGAGATCGATCAGGCGATGGGAGGCAGATAGTGACTGCCACGTTGATGGCGAGTTGCCCGCCACAAACGCTGAACGTCAGGTGTAACAGCCTGACGTTCCCCGTCCTGAAGTGGGGACCTGACGGCGGGCGACCTGTGCTGCTGCTTCATGGCTTCCCGCAGGAGCCCGCGACGTGGACGGCGGTCGCGGAAGCTCTGCTTCCAGATGGTTTTCAGCTGTTCGCGCCGTTTCAACGCGGCTATGCGCCCGGAACGCGCGCGGCGGGAAGCGGCGACTGTTCCTTCGACCAGTTTGTCGATGATGCCGTCGCGCTCATCGAGGCGCTGCATCTTACAAAACCGGACGTGGTGGGTTTCGGGATGGGAGGCGCGCAGGCGTGGATGCTGGCCGCGTCCTGTCCGGAGCGCGTGAGGTCGCTGACCTCACTGAGATTTCCCCATCCCGCGGCTTTCGCCCGGGGCGTTCGCTTCGAGCCCGAGCAGCGGGAAAAATGGCGCCGGCTGCAGGAGCAGCTGGGATCAGGAAGCCTCGAGGATCGGGCGGCAGTCATGTTGGACGCTGAAGCGGCGGGACTGCGCCGTCTGTTGTCGACCAACGGACTGCCACCGGCCTTCGTGGATCGATATGTCGCAAGACTGCGGGAGCCCGGTGCGCTCACGGGTGCCCTGGCCTGGGAACATGCCATTTCACTCGAAGATTTCGCCAGCGTGCCGGACATCCTGGTGCCGACCTTGCTGCTATGGAGTGAGGGTCCTGCGCTCTCGAAGGCCACGGTGGTGGCCACGCAGGAACATGTGCGCGCCTCGTTTACGGAAGTTCTCGTGCCGGCGTGCGGGAACTTCATGCTGGAAGTGGCGCCGCTGCGAGTAGCTCCCCCGTTGCGGGAGCATCTGCTGCGGCATTGAATACATGGAATCCGCAGACCAACTTCAAACCTTCGATAAGGAAGTCGAAAATGTATTACCCGGGACTGGAAGGCAAGAATGCGCTGCTGGTCGGGGGTCACTCGAACCTCGGCCAACATGTGACGAAACTGTTTGCTGCATCGGGCGCGAATGTCGTCATCGCAGCGAGAGATACGCAGAGGGCCCATGAGGTCGCTGCCGAGGCGCGCAAGCTCGGCAAGGGCAAAGTGATCGTCGTGGAGGTGGACGTCACGGACCGGCGCTCGCTCGAGAACGCCGTACTGAAAACTCAGGAGCTCGGGGCGATCGATGTGTTTTATCAGGGCACCGGCTGGAGCGTCATCGGCAGTTTCCTCGATTCTGATCCGGAGCTGTGGGATGAGCTGTATGTGCGCAACCTCAGAAGCGCCATGATGGCTTACAAGATCGTGCTGCCGATCATGATCGATCAGCGTAACGGTTGCGTGATCACCCTGAGCAGCGTCATGGGCCGACGTCTCGCGCCCTTCGAGCCGGTGTATGGCGCCATGAAATGCGCGCTCATCTATCTGGCGCAGTCTCTGGCGCTGGATGTGGCCCGGCATGGCGTGAGAATCAATGTGGTCGCGCCCGGCCCCTCACCACCGCGAGATCTGAGTGAGGTGAGCGCCAACAGCAACTTTCACAGCTTCATGAAGGACAAAAATCAGTTCAATGCGATCGCGGCAAGTTTTGCCGCGGACATTCCAATGCGCCGCCTCGGTGAACCTGAGAATGTCGCCCACGCGGTGTTGTATCTGGCGTCGCCTGTGACGGGCGGATTTCAGACCGGTCAGGTCATTGGCGTGGATGGAGGCTGGTGGATGCCAAAGTAGCGAGCAGTATGAGCGAGGTCATCACGAGCAGGGCCGCGCCCGCCGCGAAATAGAAGAGCTGGCTCATGGCGAGGCCGGCTGCCAGCGCGAAGCCGGCGCCCAGAGGGCCCAGTGCTGCCCCCAGTCGCCCGGTGCCGATCACCCATCCGGTACCCAGGGTTTGCGCGGACCTGGGATACAACATGACCGTCAGCGGGCCCAGGGCCATCACACCCCCGTAGCCCGCGAATCCGCTCAGGAAGGTGGCCGCTGTAAAGGCAGACGGCGCGCCTCTCAGCGGATCGAGCATCGCCATGCTGAATGCGGCCAGACCGAACGCCGCGGGGAGAACCTTGAAAGGACCATACCGGTCCATGAGTGCGCTCCAGGTCAGCGCGCCGAGGATGCCTCCGAAGTTGAAGAAGCTGATCGCCCTGACAGACATTTGCAGAGAATGTCCGTCGCTTCTGACGAGGCCCGGCAACCAGTTGACGATGATGTAGATAAAAAACACACCGAGGAAGGACGCCGCCCAGAGCAGTGTGGTGGTCGCACGGAGATCGGCAGCAAACAATCGTCGCACGCGGGCTGACGCTTCGGTGGGGCGCACGTGACGCATGTCTGCATGTTTGGGCACGGCGCTGTTTTTCAGCAGGAGCAATACAGGGAGAATCAGCAGCAGCGGCAGGACGCCACCGAGAAAGAATGCAGACTGCCATCCATAGGCGGGGATGAGGCGCGCGCATAAAGCGGCGCCGAGAATGGCTCCCACAGGCTGGCCGCACAACGCGAGGACGATGAGCGTCGCTCGAAACCGCGGGGAACTGTTCTCGGCCACGATGCTCATGACCACCGGCACGGCGGCCCCAAGGCCCAGCCCCACGATGAAGCGCAGGGTCATCAACGTCAGCAGATCCTGAGCAAACGCCGTTGTCAGAGTGCCGCTGCCAAAAATCAGGAGCGACATTGCAAGGGTGGCGCGCAGCCCGACGAGACGCGTAAGCGTGCCCGCGGCCATCGCGCCTAACATGGAGCCAGCCAGCGCGGCGCTGAACACGGGGCCGAATGCGGCGAGTTCGATCGCCCAGCTCCGGGCAATCTCGGGCGCCACGAAACCGATGGCCTGCAGGTCGAAGCCATCCACCATGATGATCACGACCGCCAGGAGAATGACGCCTGTCCGGGTCGAGTCGGGCGAGTGCGCCGGCGCGCGCCCGTTCCGCCATTGCGGATTCACGAGACGTGTCGTCGGTCTATGACGCGCCTCGCTTTGCCTAACGATCGCTCGATCGACTGGGCCGGATGCACCAGCACTCGCGCGCTGAGGCCAATGTAAGACTTGATGAGCCGGGCGAGATCGCACGAGGCCTTTTCGCGCGCGGTTTCGCAGCCGTCGCTATCTTCCTGCAGCTCGACGTTGATGGTCAGCGCATCGAGGTGGCCATCGCGAGTGATCTCGAGACAGTAATGCGGCGCCAGCGTTGCAAACTTCAGGATCAGCTCTTCGATCTGGGTTGGAAATACATTGACGCCGCGAATGATCAGCATGTCATCGGTGCGTCCCGTCAAACGCTGCATACGTCGCATGGATCTCGCCGTGGGCGGCAGGAGCTTGGTGCGATCGCGCGTTCTGTAGCGGATGACGGGGAGGGCCTCCTTGGTGAGCGAAGTGAGCACGAGCTCGCCTTCCTCGCCGTCGGGCAGCACCTCTCCGGTCTGCGGATCGATGATTTCCGGATAGAAGTGATCTTCCCAGATTACGAGGCCGTCCTTGGTTTCCAGGCACTCGCTGGCGACGCCGGGGCCCATGACTTCAGAGAGTCCGTAAATATCCACGGCGTCGAGGCCCATGCGGGTTTCAATCTCGGTGCGCATCGCGGCCGTCCACGGCTCGGCGCCGAAGATCCCGAGCCGCAGCGAACACCTCGCGGCATTCAGGCCCTGGCGGGCAAACTCCTCCGCGATGGCCAGCATGTAAGAAGGCGTGACCAGGATCAGGTCCGGCTGCAGGTCGCGAATGAGCTGCACCTGCTTTTCGGTCTGCCCTCCTGACATGGGGATGACGGTGCAACCGAGTTTCTCCGCGCCGTAATGAGCGCCGAGGCCGCCGGTAAACAGACCATAACCATACGCAACGTGAGCAATGTCGCCGGGTCTGCCGCCCGCGGCGAAGATGGAACGCGCGATGAGGGTGGCCCACGTGTCGATGTCGTTCTTCGTGTATCCAACAACAGTCGGCTTTCCTGTGGTGCCGCTGGACGCATGAAGCCGCACCACACGCTGCCGAGGCACCGCCAGCAGGCCGAAGGGATAGTGGTCGCGAAAATCCTGCTTGATCAGGAACGGAAATCGCGCCAGGTCCGCATGACTTCGCAAGTCATCGGGATGCACGCCCGCCGCCTCGAAGGTCTGGCGATAGTGCTGAACGTTTTCATACGCGTGCCGCAACGACCATCGCAGGCGTTGCAGCTGGAGAGCTTCGAGCTCGTCGCGGCTCGCGCTCTCGATGGGCTCGAATACACCTGACTTGCGGTCCATAGGAAGCGCTCCCGCGGCCAGGCTCAAAGTTTGATCCAGGTGGTTTTCAGCTGAAGATATTTATCGAGAGCATGCAATGACTTGTCGCGACCGAAGCCGGACTGCTTGTATCCGCCGAAGGGCACAGTGATGTCGTGAGCGTCGTCTCCGTAGCCGTTCACAGTTACGCTCCCGCACCGGAGCGCGCCGGCGAAGCGGTGAGCCCTGGAGAGATTGTTGGTCCACACCGCGCCGGAAAGGCCGTACACGCTCGCATTCGCGATCGACAGCGCCTCATCGGCCGATGTGAAGGAAATCGTGGCGAGCACGGGCCCGAAAATCTCCTCCTGCGCGATTCGCATCTCGTTATGCACGCCATCGAACACGGTGGGCTCGATAAAATATCCGCCGCAGTCCGTGCGCGCGCGATCGCCTCCCGCGACAAGTGTTGCGCCTTCCTTGCGTCCCGCCTCGATGTAGCCTACGACGCGATCGAGCTGCGCGGCTTTGGCGAGCGGCCCCAACATGGTGTTGGCTTCCAGCGGATCCGCGGGCGTCAGGCTCTTTCCCACCGCCTTGATGGTTTCCAGAACTTCCTCACGCACGGACTCCTCGACGATGAGACGGGAAGCTGCCGCGCACACCTGGCCCGTGTTGAGAAATATGCTGAGTGCGGCCGTACGGGCGGCGACCTGCAGATCCGGCGCGTCGGCGAAGACGATGTTGGGGCCCTTGCCGCCGCACTCTGTCCACACGGGCTTCATGTTGGATTCCGCGGAATACTTCAGGAAGCGCTTGCCCGTTTCCGTGGAGCCGGTGAACGTGATGACGTCGACATCCATGTGCCGGCCCAGTGCTTCGCCGGTTGCCGCACCTCCGGTGACGATGTTGATCACCCCTTCGGGAATGCCTGCTTCCTGGGCGAGCTCTGCAAACCTCAGCGCAGAAAGCGAGGTCTGCTCATCAGGCTTGAGCACGATGCTGTTGCCGCAGGCGAGGGCGGGCGGAATCTTCCAGCCCATGAGACCCATTGGCCAGTTCCATGGCAGCACGACACCGACGACGCCAACAGGCTCGCGCGTAATGGTTGCGACCGTTGAGCGGTCAGTGGGCGCCACTTCGCCGTAAACCTTGTCGATGGATTCGGCATACCACTCGAGCGCATTCACCGCCCACTGCACGCAGTAACCGTTAGAGACCGCAATGGGCATTCCCATCGTGAGCGTGTCGAGCAGCGCCAGCTCGGTTCGATTCTTCTCCACCAGCGCTGCAAGTTTCAGCAGGGTCTTCTTGCGCGCGTGAGGTGTCATCGAGCACCACACTCCCGAGTCGAAAGCGCGCCGCGCACTGCGAACGGCGTTGTCGACATCGCCGGAGTCACACTCGGGCAACTGGCCGATAGCGAGCCCGTCGGCGGGATTGATCACCTCGTATGTCTTTCCGGCGCGAGCCGTAACGAAGCGTCCATCGATGAAAGCCTGCCGGGGGAGAGCGAGCGCCTGGGCGCGGGCGCGCCAGTCGATCTGTTGCTGTGTCATGGTCTGCGCCTCAGGTGATACGGAAGCGGCGTGAAAACATTTCTGCGCAGTGCAGCATGTTTCTCGATGTTGTATTGAGCCGCCAATGAGGCGCAGAAATATCAGTCGCAGCTTGCGACTGTCAATCCAGCAGCGCGATCTGGTCTGATCAGATCTCAGCGGGGTGAGGGCTTCGCGGCAGCTGTTGCGAGGGCGATTCGCAACTTGTCCAGCAGGAAAGGCAGCTGGTCGAGCTGGGGCACGCCGCCGAAAACATAGTGATCGGGCCGCACGATGACAGCGGCCTGCCCGTGGCCTGCAAAGAAAGTTTCATAAGAAGCGGCTTCATCAACGAGGGCGTGTGCTTCTCCATCGTTGCGGGAGAACCAGACAGACTCCATACCGATGCGTTTCATGAACGCAGCGTCACCAGGTGCAAGGAAGGCGGTGGGATCGTCTCGTGCCACCAGCAGGAAGCCGCGCCCGACCTGATCGTCGAAGCGGCCGCTGCGTTCACCACGACGTACAGTGCGTTGTGGAAACAATTGACCCGCCACGCCTCCAGCTTGTTGGGACGGGATATCGAGGAGTCCTGTTGTCAACACTGGCGGCGGTCGCCACGCGGGCGCCTCTCCGGTACGGAAGCGCGCGTCACGCGCGGCAGCTTTCTCAGGATCGGTCTGACACAGAATCTGTCCGGCCTTGAGCGAAAGATCTGACCAGGCTTTTACGTGTGGCACCCGTTCAGTCTCATAGGTGTCGAGAATGGCATCGGCCGCCAGGCCGCGCAGCACGAGATCCAGTTTCCAGCTCAAATTCGCGGCGTCCCGGATGCCTGAGTTCATTCCCTGGCCGAGACAGGGAGGCATGGTATGTGCGGCGTCACCCATGAGAAAGATGCGCCCTTCGCGCCACCGCTCGGCGAGGCGATATTCGAAGGTGTAAACCGCCTGACGGACGATCGCCACGTCGTCGGCAGTGACGCCGCTCTTGTTCAGCAACTGCCATGCCTTCGCCGGACTCGAAAACTCTTCGTAAGATTCATGCGGAAAGACATGCCACTCGAAGCGGTGATGCGCTTTTCCCAGCGGGATCTGCATATGCGGCCGACTGGGATCGCCAATGATCGCTGGCGGCCCGAAATCGCACGCGCGGCGATAGCTCACGTCGACATCGAGCCAGCGCTCGTTGAAACCGAAATCCTCGCGCGGGATATTCAGCGCTTCACGAATCGGGCTCGTGGCGCCATCGGCGGCGATCAGATAATCGCACTCGAACGTCTCGGTCGCGCGGCCGTCAGCTGTGGTCGGACGTGCGCGCACATTCACTGTTTCGAGGTTCTGACTCGCGCCCTCGACCGTCCAGCCCTGATAGATCGTGACGAGCGCATCGTGACGCTGTAATTGTCTGTAGAGCGCGCCCTCGAGAACGGGCTGATAAAGCGAGCCGCCGTGGAATGACGACGGTGACTGGTGAGTGTGCGTCAGCTCGAACAGAACCTGCCCGTCCGTGCCCAACAGCGGCACGTGTATGAACGGGAAAAGATCTTCGAAAACCTCGTCCAGGCAATCGACACCCTGTAGGACGCGCAGAATTTCATTATCGATATGGCCCGCGCGAGGCAGGTTGTAGAGCGACGCGTGACGCTCGAACACCGCGACTTTGCGGCCTGCGTGAGCAAGCAGGCAGGCCGCTGCGAGGCCCGTGGGGCCGGCGCCTACGACGATCACATCGTGACGAGATCTGACATTCGAGCGTGGCGCGTGTGACAAGGGATTCTTCCTTGAACAAAGGTTTCACGTGCAAATATTTTACCGTTATGTCGGGCAGAACTATCAGCTGAGGTGAGGGGTGTCAATTGGCCCCGAGGCGTTGGTTCTGTAGGTGTGCTGTGTTTCCACTCACCCGCCGCGGCGGCACCGCTCTTCATGGCAGTGAAAGTGCTTCTTTCTCCGGAGCTTGATGGTGCGGGCGCGTCGCGTGTCCCGCAGAGAATTCCCCGTGCACGTTGGTGGGATTGTTGTGTTGTCGCGCGCCGGTGCGGTCGGGATGTTGCTGCAGGGCCGCTGTCCACATGTTCGCACGGCGAACTTTCTGGTAGGACCAGTACTGGCGTCTGGTATGTTTCTTTATTGCGTCCTCTGATCCTTCGAGCGTATGGTCCGCCGCGTTTTGGAAGATAAATAACGGGGGGGTACTGTGGCGCAATATAAGAAATGGGCGCGATGCGCGGCCGCGCTCTTCGTGTGCGGCATTTCGGGCTCCAATGTTTTGGCAAGCTCCGCTGCGGCGGAGGAATCGGTCGACCTCAGCAAAATTCAGGAAGTCGTCGTCACCGCGCGTAAGCACGAAGAGGTATTGCAGCGCGTACCCTTATCCGTGTCGGCGATCACCGGCGACGCGCTGGCCAAGCGGTCGCTGGCGAGCCTCGCGGCAATCGGGCAGACGACGCCCAACTTCACGTTCAGTCAGCAAAGTCAGGGCGGCCGCAGCGCTGGCGTCGTTTACATCCGCGGTGTGGGCCAAAGCGACACGCGGCCCACTTACGATCCGGCGGTGGGCGTGTATATCGACGGCGTATTTCTCGGTCGCATGCAGGCCAGCGATCTGGAGATGCTGGATGTCGAGCGCGTGGAAATCCTGCGCGGGCCGCAAGGCACCCTGTTCGGCAAGAATACAAGTGGCGGGGCGGTCAGCGTGATCAGCCGGCAGCCTGATCTCGCTGCGGAGAAGATCTCGGGCAGGGCGCAGTTGACGGGCGGCAGCCATCATCGGTTCGATGCCGTGGGTGGAATCAACATTCCCCTGCAGGCGGATAGAGCCGCATTGCTGCTGTCAGGCTCGCATCGGGAGCAGAACGGCTACGCCCACCGTGCGGACGGCATGGACATGAACGACCTGAACCGGGACTCGGGTCGGGTCACGTTGCGTCTTGCGCCGACGGACCTGCTCACCGTATCGCTGTCGGCCGATGGCATGACGTACGACGAAACCAACTCGGCCATGAAACTCGTGTTCGTCAATACCGAAGCGGCGCCTACGGCCGCATTGAATGCGTTCACATCCGAGACTTACGACAATCGCTGGCTGTCACCCAACGATTTCTTCAGCTTTGGCACGGGTCCCAACACGAGTCGCGGCGATGTCTGGGGCACGTCGGCCACGGCCGATCTCGTGCTCGGCGGCATCAATCTGAAGTCCATTTCCGCTTACCGGAAGATGAATATTCACAACGAGCTCGATCCTGACAATTCGCCGGTGACCGTGCTCGACTTCGTGGATTCGATCGACCAGCACCAGTTCTCGCAGGAGTTGCAGGCGACCGGCGCGAGCTTCGAGTCCCGCCTCAACTGGGTGCTCGGCGCGTATTACTTTCGCGAGAACGCGCGCTCTGTGACCGACAGCATCCTGCTGACGCCGTTGTTCGGGTTTGGCCGGAGCTTTACTCAGGGTAACAACGTCATCAATGACAGCGTCGCCGGCTACGGCCAGGGAACTTACAATCTGACCGAGCCGCTGCGTGTCACGGCGGGTTTGCGGTTTACGCACGACAAGAAACAGCTCGAGCGGGTGAATGCGGCTTACCCCGACGGGGGGCTGCTCGAGCCCACTGTGACGCGGTCCGCGACTTCCGACGACGTCTCGCCGCGCATCGGGCTCGACTATCAATGGACGCCCGCCGTCATGACCTATATATCCGCAGCGAAAGGCTACAAGGCCGGCGGTTTCAACGGGCGCGCCGGAACGATCGCGGACTTCAACCAGTTCGAGCCAGAGGAAGTCTGGACCTACGAAGCCGGGCTGCGCTCCGATCTCCTCGACCAGCGTGTCAGGTTCAACGCCACCGGGTTCTACAGCGACTATTCGGATCTGCAGCTGCAGATCAACGGCTCGAGCGTGGTGGAGGGCGCTCCGGTGCCGTTCAACATCGTTACCAACATCCCCAGCTCACGCATCGTGGGTGGCGAGCTGGAATTGATCGTGGTTCCTGCCTCGGGTCTCACGCTCACGAGCGGGGTGGGGCTCACGTATGCGAAATATACTGAGCTGCCGACTGACGATAAATTCGTGGCGTCGAACCTCATCGACCGCGACAGCCGCTTCGTGAACTCGCCGAAGGTTTCTTTCACGGCCAGCGCGGAGTACGTGACAGCCCTGACCCGCACGCTCGATATAACAGGGCGCCTCGACTATGCGCACAAAAGCTCGATCTACTACGACCCGTCCAATACAACACTGCTGCGTCAGGAGCCTTACGGATTGCTGAATGCCCGCCTGACTTTCAGTCACGAGGCAAGCGGCGTCTCGGTCGCGTTATTCGGCACGAATCTGACGGACGAGCGCTATTTCATCGGCGGCTACAACGATGCCACGTTGCCGAGCCCCGGTCTCGGAATAGCCTTCACCAATACGGGGTTACCCCGTGAGTATGGTGTCAGCGTCCAGGTCCGCTTCTAGCCTGTAGCAGCGGCGCCGACATGAAACTCGCGAACGTCGTGGCGGATGGAATCCGCAGAGTGGTCCTTGTTCTGGGCGAGGAACTGGTCGACCTCACGGCGGCGCTCGGCGTCGGCCCGCAAGACGTGATGCGCCTGCTGGCGATGGGCGATGAAGGCCGCTCGCTCGTCGAGCGTTGTATCAAGGCGGCGCGGCCGCGACTCTCCGTGCCGGCGGTGACGTTCGAGCCGCCGGTCCTGAAAGCGGACAAGATACTCGGCGTCGGTATGAACTATCACTCGTTCGTGGCGGCCGCGGCACTCATAGGCTTCGTCGCACCGACCGAGCGGCTCTGGTTCTACAGGCCGGCCAGCTGCCTGACAGGCCCTTATGACGATATCTGGTTGCCTCGCGATGCGCAGGATCTGGACTACGAGGCGGAGCTTGCCGTCGTCATCGGTCGGCGGTGCAGGCATGTGAGCCCGGGGGAGGCGGCGGCCATGGTGGCGGGCTTCACCATCGCGAACGATCTGACCTTACGGGAAAGGGTGATGAGATCCGTCGTTCTCGGTAAGTCTTTCGACACGCATACGCCGCTGGGTCCGTGGCTCGTGACGCCGGAGGAAATTGGCGATCCACACGATCTCGGCGTGCGGACCTGGGTCAACGGCGAACTGCGTCAGGACTCGCGGACGTCGGACATGATCAGCAGCTGTTACGAGTTGGTGGCTGCGATCAGTGCGGTAAGTACATTGAATCCGGGCGACATCATTCTCACGGGCACCCCCGACGGATGTGGAGCGTTCCGGCGTCCCATGCTGGCCCTCGCCGCGGATGATGTAGTGAAGATCGAAATCGAGGGCATTGGTGTGATCGAGAATCGCGTGGTCGATGAGCCAGAGATGGCGTGAGGTGAAACAGTGATCCATCGCGTGCAGGCGAAGCCTGCGGATGTTGCTCCAAGGCGCTGGCTCAAACGGCCGGAGGGTTCCAACTGGGGAGACTTCGGTGACGACGATCAGATCGGCCGGTTGAACCTCATCACGCCGGAACGGCGCCTGGCCGCCATGGGTGAAGTGAGGACGGGCATCGCCTTCACATTGTCGTTGCCGCTCGACTATCCCGGGGGCGCCTTGCAGCCGCCGTTCAGAGAGCCGCCGCGCTTTTCACCGACATTGGGCGAATTCAATGTTGCCGTGGGCTCGATCTTCAACGCAATCGATGCGCCCGACCTGGGCAACGATGACTCGGTGAAACTCAGCACACAATATTCGACGCAGTGGGACAGCCTGGCGCACATCGGCAGCCGGTTCGACGCAGACGGCGATGGTGTCGCGGAGTCTGTCTATTACAACGGCTATCGAGCGGGCCACGACATCATCTCGTGTGATGGCGAGGGCAACAGCAACGCCCGCGCGCTCGGCATCGACAAGATGGCGGTGGGCGGTGTGCAGGGGCGGGCCGTGCTCGTCAATTTCCACAAGATCTACGGCGAGCAGAAAGTGCTCGTGGGCTACGAGCAGATGATGAGCGCGCTGGAGTCGCAGAAGGCGGTCGTGGAGCCCGGCGATTTTCTCTGCCTCTATACGGGATTCGGTGACATGGTGTTGTCGATGAAGAAATCACCGGACGTCGGCCGACTCCACGCGTCATTCGTGGATCTCGATGGGCATGACGAGAGGCTGCTGCGCTGGATCACCGACAGCGGTCTCGTCGCCATCTGTTCGGATTCGATGGCGATCGAAGCGCATCCGCTGCCGCGCGCCGCGGGCTGCGGAGATCACAGTCCGTTGTTGCCATTGCATCACCACTGTCTGTTCAAGCTCGGCATTCATCTCGGCGAGCTGTGGCATCTGGGAGAACTCGCCGCGTGGCTCGATGCTCATGAGCGAAATCGCTTTCTGCTGACCGCGCCGCCTCTGCGGCTTCCCGGTGCGGTCGGGTCGCCGGTCACGCCTATCGGTACGGTGTAGTCAGCGTCCACTCATTCGAGAGTTTTCATGCGCTCCGCTCACAAGCGACTTCTTGCCGCCCATTCCATCGACGATCTGCGTAACGCCGCGGCGAAAGTGTTGCCGCGAATGGTGTTTGATTTCCTCGATGGCGCCGCGCAGTCCGAAAGCACGATGCGTGCAAACAGGGCGGCGTTCGAGCGGTGGCGGCTCGTGGGCTCCGCGCCGGTGGATGTTCGGAATCGCGCCCTGTCCATCAACCTGCTCGGGCTGCCGGCCAGGATGCCGCTCATCATCGGGCCTACGGGCTATGCCAGCGCATTCTGGCCTCGGGGCGACCTCGCGCTGGCACGGTCGGCCGCGCGTTTCGGTATTCCTTTCGTCATGAGCTACGGGGCAAACGCTTCCCTCGAAGATGTGGCGGCCGCCACGACAGGGCGACTCTGGCTGAATCTTTATCTTTCCACGGCGCGCGAACAGACCCTTCGTCTGCTTCGCAAGGCGGCCGATCTGCGCGTGGAGGCGATTCAGGTCACGGTGGATACGGCAGTGCCGGGCCGCCGTCTGCGCGATATAAGGAACGGCTTCGGCTTGCCACTCAAGTGGACGCTCGGAAAACTATGCGACGTGTTACGTCATCCGGGCTGGATGTTGCGCGCGCTGTCGCAGGGAACGCCCCGGCCGGGACTGATCGATGTCGACTTCAAACAAGGCTCCAAGTGGGCAACGATCTCGGAGTTCGTACGCTCGCAGATCAATCCGTCGATCACGTGGGATGATCTCAGCTGGCTGCGCGATCAGTGGAAAGGCCGGCTGATCATCAAAGGTCTGGTGGATTCTTCCCAGATGCCGAAAGTTCTGGCAGCAGGTTATGACGCGGTCGTCGTCTCCAATCATGGTGGGCGCCAGCTCGATGGCGCTGTTTCGACGCTCGAAGTGCTTCCTGAGTTTGTCGCGGCAGCAGGGGGCAGAATTCCGGTGCTGATCGATGGCGGCTTGAGATCCGGCACAGATATTCTCAAGGCGCTCGCGCTCGGGGCGACAGCTGTCCAGTCAGGTCGCGCGACGCTCTACGGATTATCCGTCGGCGGGGAGGCGGGCGTGGATCGCGCGCTGTCGATCTTGCGGCTGGAGCTGGATATCGCGATGGCCCTGACCGGTTTGACGCAGGTCACCGACGCGGGGCCGAAGCTGCTGCGTCAGTCATTCGCGGACGACGCCTCCACAGCAGCCTCGTCCGCGAAGCTCATGACCTGCTGAGATCGGTTGCGACCAGTCCGTGCCGCCTCGCGTAGCTCACGAGGCTCGGCCCATCCCGAATGCCGAGGCGCGACATGACCTGATTGCGATGCGCCTCGATTGTCTTGGCGCTGACGCCGAGGCAGTGCGCGATTTCATTCGCGCTCAGACTTTCGGCGATCAGCTGCAGGACCTCGCGCTGACGCATTGTAAGCGCCTCATGCGGAGCGTCTTCTCGTTGTGGATCTTCCGGTGGACTCATGTCGCTCGCTGCAGCGATCGTTAATCGATTGGACATCGTCACTCTCCGGGGCATTGCAGGTGAACCGTGGGCGGAACGTTGCGATCAACTCCCCTCGAAACTGCGCCGACCCTCCCCCGGATTCTGTGCGTTAGCAGACATAGGAACGACACGGGGCGGACATAATCCCGGCGGTGCTGACTCGAAGCAGTCACAACCTGAACGCCCGATTCGCAGTGCAAGGAGCGCCTCTGGCATCATGAGAAAAGAACAGGGAGGGATCTATGTCAGCAACACGCGTGAGTTTTGGAGTCTTAGTATTGTTGGTGCTGTGGCTTGCAGCGCTCCCCGCGGGCGTCGCGGCACCGCCCGGGCCGGAGGCGTTTGGCCGACTGCCTGAATTCAACAGTGTCGCCCTGTCTCCCAACGGTCGCCTGATCGCCTGGGAACAGAATCAGGGTAACCACCGCACCGTCGTGATCCTGGATCTGGATGGCGGCAAGACCGCCGGTACGGTTCCCTTGACCGACAAGTTGCGCAAGCTGCAATGGTCAGATGATACGACGCTGCTGCTTTCCATCAGCGCCCCGGTTCGTTATGAAGCCGCTGGAAGGCGGACGTATGAAGTCTCGCGCACCATGGCGTTGAACGTCACGAATCATAAGAGCTGCATGCTCCTGATGAATGATGCCGCCAGGCAGTATGTGACAGGCGCGACGCTGCACGCGACGCATACCGGCAAGCCGCGCACCGTCGTCATGTCGTCATGGGACTATCGCGACACGGAGTACCGGCAGGAAACCGGCACGCGGCTCGCCGGCAAGCGCAAGGATTCCGGCTGGGTGTATGGCGTCTTCGCGGTCGACACTGTGACGTGTCGCGGAACCGCCCTCGATTACGGTACCCAGTTCACGGACGATTGGGTCATCGACACCAGCGGCCATCCTGTGGCGCGCTCCGACTGGCAGCCTGCGCTGGCCCGCTACACGGTGATGGGCAAAGATGGCGCGGGCTGGCGCGTGTTGCTGACGCTGGAAAACAAGGGAACGCTGGATCTCGGCGGCTTGTCATCTGATGGCCGCGCCGTCCTGGCGATTGGCGCTGCCGGTAGCGAGCGCTCGAAGCTGTGGTCGCTGCCGCTGGACGGCTCTGAAGCGAAGGCTCTCGTCGATGACCCGGACCGCGATGTTACGGACTTCATCTATGACGGGTTCACCGGCGCGCCGCTCGGCGTGCACCTCGGCGGCAGTCCCGCGAAAATCCATTGGCTGGATGCGCGCGCCGAAAAACGGCATGCCGGCGTGGTGAAGGCGTTCGCGGGACGCGCCGCGAGCATCGCGAGTCATTCAGAGAACTTCGAGCGGCTGATTACGCGAGTTCAGGCGCCGTCGGAGCCGCCGGTCTATTACCTGGTGAACTTCGCGGCATCCAAGGCTGACATCATTGGCGAGGCGTACCCGGAGCTCGTAGGCACGAAGCTCGGCGACGTGCGGACGATTTCCTATGCCGCCCGCGATGGCACCTCGATTCCCGCTTACGTGACGATCCCGTCAGGCGGCAAAGACACGAACCTGCCGCTCGTCGTGTTACCGCATGGCGGCCCGGAATCGCAGGACATGCTTGCATTCGACTGGTGGGCACAGTTCCTCGCGTCGCGGGGCTACGCAGTCCTGCAGCCGCAGTTTCGGGGCTCCACGGGTTTCGGCGAGGCGCATCGCCTCGCGGGTCATCGGCAATGGGGCGGAAGAATGCAGGACGACGTCACTGACGGCGTGAAATTCTTAATTACTCAGGGCCTTGCCGATCCGAAACGGGTCTGCATCGTCGGGGAGAACTATGGCGGCTACGCCGCGCTCGCCGGAGCTGCTTTTACACCGGAACTCTATGCTTGCGCGGCCGCCGTGAACGGCATGTTCGACCTGCCGGAACATCTTTTTTATGACGAAACCCGGCAGGGCGATGAGGCCGACAAGGTGTTCTATCTGCGCGAGCTCATTGGCTCACGCTTCGACGTGAATGTCATCGAGAAGTCGCCCGCGCGCGCGGCGGCAGCCATTCGCATTCCCGTGCTGCTGATGCATGGAGAGAGCGACACCATCGTGCCGTTCTCGCAGTCCGAAAAAATGTACAAGGCGCTGGAGGCGGTCAACCGGCCCGCACGTCTGGTCAGGCTGCCGGGCGAAGATCACTGGCTGTCGAGAGCGGAAACGCGCATTCGCATGCTGACGGAGCTGGAGGGGTTTCTGGCCCAGCATATTGGCGCCACTGCGCCGGGAGCGGCCGGCGGCAGCTGAGACACTTCCTTACGGCAACTACTTACCGCGGCGCCCGGTCGGTGTCGCCGCGGTTCTCTTTAGAGACAAGTGCATCGCTATACAAACAGGAACCGTTCCTATCTAATACCGATTGTTCGTTGCGGTATAGCCAGTCCTCTGCGGCAAGCCAGTCCCGGCGAGATGTGTTTCACTTTTCCGGGGAATTGTCATGACGATGCAGAACGGGCCTTGCCGTCCGGGTTTTCTATGGGCCGCGGGTCTTACTTTCACCGCGCTCTGCCTGCAGGCCACCGCCCAGCAGGACGCCACCACCGCCGAGAAGCCCGCTACGCCTGACGGGAATGTCGCTGTGATGGGCGCTATCCGTGTTTCGGAAGAGCTCGTCGATACGACCAGCTACACCGCGCCTGCGCTCACCACCGGCAAGACTCCCCTTTCGATCAGGGAGACGCCGCAGTCGGTCACGGTCATCACGCGCCAGCGCATGGATGATCAGAACATGACGACGTTGCCCGAGGTGCTGAAACAGGCAACCGGTGTGACCGTGCAGCGATTCGACGGCGCGGGCAACTTCAATTCTTACAATGTTCGCGGCTACGCCATCGACTCGATCATGCTCGACGGACTGAGCTCCGGCATCACGGGCAACGTCGTGGAGTTCGACACGGCGATCTACGATCGGGTGGAAATCCTGCGCGGGCCCGCCGGGCTGTTCCAGGGCTCCGGAGAGCCGAGCGCCGTGATCAACCTCGCGCGCAAGCGTGCGCTGACAGAGCCGCTGCTCAACTTGAGCGCTCGCCTCGGCAGCTGGGACACCTATCGCGGCGAATTCGACGCCAGCGGCTCTCTCGCGCAGGACGGTCGCCTCCGGGGACGTCTCGTCGGTGCTTATGATCAGCGTGAGTCGTATCAGGACGTGATCGAGAACAACAAGCACATCGTCTACGGCACGCTTGAATATGATCTGACGCCGTCCACCACCGCATCGGTCGGGGCGACGTGGCAGGAGATTGATTCCGTGATCGACCAGGGCCTGCCGGCCTACGCGAACGGCCAGCTGCTGGACGTGCCGCGCTCTACCTTCATCGGCGCGGACTGGAACGAGCAGGATCTCGAGTCGAGCGATGTGTTCGCCGAGATCGAGCATCATCTCGACGGCGGTGGCGACATCAAGTTCGCCGTACGCAAGCTCGATCGCGACATGCTTTACAAGGTGGCGCGCGGTAACGCAGCGGTTGCACCCAATGGCGACGTGCTGCTGCAGACGGGCCTCTTCACCACCGAGCGCGAGAATGTCAGTGCCGACGTGTATGCCAGCCTGCCATTCTCTCTTGGCGGGCAGGAGCACAACTTCGTTGCCGGTTTCGACTGGCGCACGCAGGAAGAGAATTCCAACAGCTCGCCCTTTGTGAACTCGACCCTGATCAATGTGTTCGAGCCCAATCACGACATTGCCGAGCCGAACTTCAGTTTCACCTCGCTCACGAAGACCAAAACAGATCAGTACGGTGCTTACACACAGCTGCGCCTGCATCCTGCGAAGCGCGTCACCGTCGTGGGCGGCGGCCGTCTCAGCTGGTACGACTCCAAAACCACCAATCGTCTGACGGAAGTCACCACCGGGAGCGCTGAAGAGTCCGGCGAATTGACGCCCTATGCGGCAGTCGTCGTGGATGTGCTGCCGCAGGCCTCCGTGTACGCCAGTTATACGAATGTTTTTCAGCCGCAGAACAATCTCGACGCGCAGGGTGGGCAGCTGCCGCCGCGCACCGGAAGTCAGATCGAGGCAGGCATCAAGGCGGAGCTGTTCGATCAGCAGGCCAATGCGCAGTTTGCTGTTTATCAGATCCGCGATCGCGACCGCGCGATGACGGACGATTCGCCGGGCGCGCCGCTCAACTCTTTTGTCGCGGCGGGCGAAGTGGAAAGCAAAGGCTTCGACACGGAAATCTCAGGCCGCCTCGCGCCCGGCTGGGACGTCGTGTTGGGTTACGCCTTCACGGAGACCGAGTATGTGCACAGCGCGGCGACTCAGCTGGGTCAGGTGTTCGCGCCGTTCACGCCGAAGCACACCGGCAACCTGTGGACCAAATATCAGTTCGGCGCGGGCCCGTTGCAGGCATTCCATGTGGGGACCGGCGTGAAGTCGCTGAGCTCGTTCTACAGTCCTGTCGGCGCTACGCGCTTCGAAGCCGGCGGCTACACAGTTGTTTCCGCGCTCGCGGGCTATCAGGTGACACCGCAACTGGAGACTACGCTGACCGTGAACAATCTCTTCGACAAGAAGTATTACGAGAAGGTCAGCAGCGCCGGCCGGCAGAACTTCTACGGCGAGCCGTTGAATGTGATGCTGGTGCTGCGCGCCCACTTCTGAGCGGTCCTCGCGGAGAAGTCGCGGCCGCGCCGGCGGCGCTGTATTGTGCGCACCGGCGCGACAGGTCGCCGGTAACGCTGTGGGGACTGATGGGTCCATTGCTCACCCTCCAGGTACATGAAGCACTGCGCGGCGGAGCGCTGGCGGGTGCGTCCACGGTTGAATGCTCGCTGGATCTCGATCGTTCTACGACCCAGGTCGCGGTGGACGCAGCCGGCTGGCTGTGGAACGGGCAACGGTTCCCCTGGCTCGACAGCTGCAAGGACAGAACGATCTATCACTGGGATGGTGGAGCGTTTCAGCCCGTGGCGCGGTTCACGCAGTCGCTGATCAAGCTCGTGCCCACGGAGTGGGGCCCGCCGACTTTCGAGATCGACGGCATCAAGATGCTGCCGACGTCAAAGGTGTCTCCGTACGCGGACGCCGAGCGCAAAGTGAATCTGATACAGCCGCGCGGCAAAGTGATCCTGGATACTTGCGGTGGACTCGGCTATTTCGCGGCCTGGTGCGTGCTCGGCCATGCGAAGCAGGTGCTTTCTTACGAAAAGAATCCGGATGTGATGTGGCTGCGTAGTCTCAATCCCTGGTCCCCGCAAGCTGGCAGGGAGTTGGTGCTCACTCAGGGCGATGTTGCCGCACAGATCATGGAACTGCGGAGCGAGTCGATCGACGCGATCCTGCATGACCCGCCACGGTTTGGCATTGCGGGTGAGCTGTATTCCCAGGCGTTTTACGATGAGCTCGCGCGCGTTCTCCGGCGCGGCGGCAGGATGTTTCACTACACCGGCTCACCTAACAAACTCACGAGCGGGCGGGACGTGCCGAATGAAGTCGCTACCCGGCTGCGCAACGCGGGGTTTGTCACAGAGATGAATGGCGACGGTGTGTTGGCCGTGAAGAAAGGGCGGCGCTAGCCCGTCGTGCACCCCGGGGCTCGAATCGCAGCCCCGAGCGGGCCGGGGCTGCGATTCCTGTCAACAACAGGATCTTAGTTTCCGGCAGGGTAGGCCGATTTCGCATTGGCTTTCGCCATGTCGAGGGCGGCTTTCGCCTGATCCTTACATGTCGTCTGGGCGCTGCCGGACAGCGCTTCGCACTTCTCGATGGCGACTTTCTCTTCGCCCTCGGCCTTGGTTACCGCGACGTCGTAGGCTGCCTTCTGTTCGTCCTTGTTGGCATCGTGCACTTCTTCCGAAACGTCGTTCTGGCCTTCGGCGCCCGTCTTGGCCAGATCCTGCTGCGCTTCCGCATTATCCTGGGCGGCCTCGGATCGCGCCTCCGCGACATCGTTCTGCACTTCGCCAGGTGACTCGGCTTTCTTGCATCCGGCGAGGGTCAGGAACGAAATGGCGCTCAGGATCGCAACAAACTTGAAATTCATAATTAATCTCCGGGACTCAGATGTAATGCTTATTCGAGCTGACCGATTAGCAACATACATGCCAGGCGTGGCCGGAGCGGTGATACGGCGAAACTGCCGCGGATTCCGCTATAACACCGCGTCACGCGGCGGTCGTTTCTACTGGTCCCCTGTAAGCGGTACCGATTCGTCGCGCTCGCGGGGGTGTTTGTTGTTGCGCAAGAATGTACCGATCTCGATATCGCCCTGCGATACAGTGCCAGCATCGTCAATGACGGAAGGACGGACACGGTGAGAAAGATTCCCTCAGGAGTGGGTCCCAGGTTTCCACAGGTCGTCACGCTCGTGGGCGCGACGGGAGATCTGGCGCGGCGAAAACTGCTGCCGGGCCTGTTCCACCTGGCGAGCGCGGGTTTCATTCCCGGCTGCCGCATCATCGGTGTTTCCCTGGACGACCTCGATGCCGAAGGCTTTCGCAAGGCGGCTCGAAGCGCGCTGGATGAGTTCTCCCGGCGCAAGGTGAACGACGCCGACTGGAACGCCTTCGCGGAAACTCTCGACTATGTGCCGCTCTCTGCGGGCGCAGCCGCCCTCAAGGCGGCCGTTCTCCGCGCGGAGCAGAAACTCGAAGGTGAGAGCCGGCGGCTGCATTATCTCAGCGTGCCACCCAATGCGGCGCTCTCCGCCGTTCGCCTGCTGGGGGAAGCCGGTCTCGTGGAGCGCTCCCGCATCGTGATGGAAAAGCCTTTCGGCACCGACCTTGCGAGCTCCGTTTCCCTGAATGCGAAGCTGCACGAGGTCTTCAGCGAAGATCAGATCTTTCGCATCGATCACTTTCTCGGCAAGGAGCCGGCGCAGAACATTCTCGCGTTCCGCTTCGCGAACGGCCTGTTCGAGCCGATCTGGAATCGCAACTTCATCGATCATATCCAGATCGATGTGCCGGAAACGCTCGGTCTCGGCAAGCGCTCCGGTTTCTATGAAGCCACGGGCGCCTATCGCGACATGGTGGTCACGCATCTGTTTCAGATTCTCGCCTTCACCGCGATGGAGCCACCCACGGCGCTGGAACCGAAATCCATCAGTGAAGAGAAGAACAAGGTTTTCCGCAGCATGTTGCCGATCACACCGGGCGACGTGGTCCGCGGGCAATACACAGGCTATCGCACCGAGGAAGGTGTGAATCCCGAGTCGGAAACCGAAACCTTCATCGCGTTGAAATGCTCCATCGACAACTGGCGCTGGGCCGGCGTGCCGTTTTTTCTGCGCACGGGCAAGCGGCTGGGAGAAGGGCAGCGGATCATCTCGATCGCGTTTCGTGAGCCGCCGAAGAGCATGTTTCCGCCGGGATCGGGCGTGGGCTCGCAGGGTCCCGATCATCTGACTTTCGATCTGGCGGATGCATCTAAGATGTCACTGTCGTTTTACGGCAAGCGCCCCGGTCCCGGCATGCGGCTCGACAAGCTGAGTCTGCAGTTCGCGATGGGCGATACCGGCTTCATCGGCGACGTGCTCGAGGCGTATGAACGGCTGATTCTCGACGCCATGAGAGGCGATCACACGCTCTTCACGACGGCGGAAGGTATCGAGAGATTGTGGGAAGTGTCCACGCCGCTGTTGGAATCTCCGCCCCCGGTGCGTTTCTATGCTCCGGGCTCATGGGGGCCCAACGCGATTCATCAACTCGTAGCACCGCGCGCGTGGCGCCTGCCGTTCGAACGCGCCTGGCGCGATCCCAACATTGCCGGCGCGTGAGCACTCCGGCTCAGTGTGTCGCGGGTGGAATCCAGTCCCAGACTTTTCCGTCGGCCAGTGAGCGCAAAAGCTTGATGTATTCGGCGTGCGTCCACGCGAGCGGCGTGGCGGAGTTGGTTCCCTTGCCTTTGACATACAGCCGCTGAGGCGCGGTGCCGACGCCATCCCACACCTGCTCGGGCAGCAGCAGTCCTTCGTTCGCGAAGGCTTCCATGCCGCGAACATACATCTTGCGGACATGCTCGATCGTGCTCGGGCTCGCGGAGCCATAGACGGTCGCTAACGCGAGCTCATAATGTCCACGCTCGCCGGTGAAGATCGGCCAGACACGTCCACGCTGGCCGGGCGGCCCGTCCCCACTGTAGTTGTTGCCGTTGAGCGTGCTCTCGCCATACCCGTCGTTTCCATAGCGACGCCAGCCAGAGAATTCTTTCTGCTGGCCCGGCACGGAGAACGTGTAGCGCACCCGCAGAGTGTCCTCCCGATCGGTGTCGTCGAGCTCGGGCAGCGAGGCCAGGATGTGCAGATCATCGGCGCGGCGCACGCCATAACGCACGAGCTCGAGGAAGCCCGCATCGAGCACCTTATCTTCCGGAATTGCCGGCGCGCCGTTGCGTGAAAGCAGATTGCCGTGATCATCAGGATCCGCATTGGCGCTGATGCGCAGGTAATAGCGTCCATCACCCCGCCCGCTGTTGAACAGGCCGACCTTTGTGAAGGTGCTCTGTTCAACCATCGCGGAGTAACGGTTCGCCGTCGCTGTGTAACGCGCCGAGTTGGCAGAGTCGCCGGCTGATTTCGCGATGTCCGCCGCCGTCATGAGTCCGGCGATCGTCGCGGCCAGCGTGGAAGGGGAGTAGCCCGGCTGTTCTTCCCATCGCTCCTGCTGAGTGAACGGCGGACGGATCGTCTCCTGGTTCCAGCCGATGTCGAGTTGTCCGCCGTCCACGAGGAAATCGGCGGCAGGGCGCAACATGCGTGCGTAGTCGTTCGCGATTTCGTCCTGCGAGAGCAGACCAAGTTTCCAGAGATGCCAGCCGAGCATGATGGGCATCGCGGTCTGATCGAGCTGTACGGCAACCCATTCCGGTGTGCCATCGACATGTGACTTTTGCAGGAACCAGCCGCCAGCGCCTTTATTTCCCGGCGTGCTGGCATTCACCTGTACGGTCGGCAGATACCGGAAGGCCGCGAGCGGCGTTTCGCGATCGCCCAGCGCGGCGAGCGCCATGGCGCACTGATAGAAATCCCGCGGCCATACCGCCTTGTAGCCTGTGGAAGGCTGCGCGGCGGAAACCGTATCGCCCCAGGGATTGGACAAGGACGCGATCAGGGCGCCTGCGTGAGTTTTATCTTCCTGAATTTTCAGCATCAACGCGCTCGCATAGGCGAGACGGCCTTCATCCATGCTCAGGCGTGCGATCCGCGGTAACTCGTGGAGGGACGCAATGTAGTCTTCCCAGCCGACATGGCGGCCCGTGCCGTTATAACGGGCGAGCACTTCGTTGTAGCCCACCGCGAGAGACTGTTTCGCGGCGGCCGATGCCGCGGCTGCGGTGCCGCCGAAACCTAACACGAAGTCATAAGTCGTCTGCCCTGTGCTCACCGACGCGAGACGTGCCGTCAGTACGATCGCGCCACGCGCCGGGCCGGTGTCGGGATAGGTCCAGTCCATGCGGCCGTCGGACTGTAGATCCGTCAGCCCATCGGAAACGCCAAGAAAGCCCGCCGAGGCCGCTTCGAATGGACGCGAGGATCGCAATGTCAGATGTGTCGCGCCTTCGTTGGCGTGGAGCTGATCCAGTGCCGCTTCGCCGGCATCACCGCCGCCCGTATTCCCGATGTGGGGCTCCAGTATCAGATAAGGCGTAAGCGGCTGTTTCAACGCCTTGAATGTGGCGCGGATGAACAGCACATCGCGATCCGCATCAGTGAAGATATGTTTCTCGATCTCGAATCGTCCCTGGATGTCGCGCGTGACGATGCGATAGGCAGGAGAGAGCGGGCGCCCCCATTTGTCGGTGTGCAGGTAACTCGTGCGTGAGGTCGTGCCAGCGGATTCGAGCACAACATCGCTGCCGGTCTTCACCACGAACTGCAGCTGTTTGATCTGGGCTTCGTGAATGAGGCCGTACATCGTCTCCGTGAGCACGCCGTTCGCTACGGAGAACCAAACCTTTGACACGGCGCCGGTGCGTCCGCCGGAGCGGTATTGCCCCTGGGTGTAGGCTTCATAGGAAGTACCGATAGCCGTCTTGGCCGCGTAGCTCCATGTGGACGCGGCTCCCGGAGCGCCTGGGGCGTATTCCGCGGCCGACGCGACCGCGCTGGCCGCCAGCATGCATACAACAATGGAAAGAGCTTTCATGCGCGTGAAGGTACTGCGGAGGCGTGCGGACCGGTCCATGAATACGTATGCGGAGCCTTTGTTCACAACACTGAAAGGACTAGATTTCAGCCAGTCACAGGGGGAGGCGCAGATGTGTCACGAAACCAACAGGGACGGTGCGGTTCCGCGCGCCAGTCGCTGCAGCTGGATTGTCTCATCGATTCTGGCCGCGGCTGCGCAAAACATTTCCTTCGCGCAGACTGCATCGGACGCCGAAGCGGAAGAAGATCTTCCAGAAGTTATCGTGACTGTTCAGCGCTACAGTCAATCGCTGCAGGATGTGGCGGCGACCGTGCAATCTTTCGATGGCGCGGAGTTGGAGAAGCTGGGCGTCAATACTGACTTCCGCAATCTGCAGGCGGTCGTCCCCGGCCTCAACATCGCCAATCAGGAAGGCAAGCTCGAGATCTTCCTGCGCGGCATCGGCTCGACAGACAGTGATTTTTCCTCTGATCCGTCTGTCGCCACGCATTACAACGGTGTTTACCTGCCGCGACCGCGGTCCATCGGGCCGATGTTCTTCGATACACAGCGCGTCGAGATCAACAAGGGTCCTCAGGGCACGCTGCGCGGACGTAACGCGACCGGCGGCTCGATCAATATCATTTCGAATCAGCCGTCCTTCGATGGCTTCGCAGCCAACACTACGGTGGGGCTCGGCAGTTACGACAGCCGCTTCATCGAGGCCGCGCTGAATGCGCCGCTGTCCGAAACATTTGCGGCGCGCGTCGCGGTCTACAGTGAGAGCCACGATAGCTATTACAGCAATGCCTATGGGTCCGGCGTCGCAGCGCCTGGTTCCCAGGACGATACAGCTGGCCGCGTCACGTTGTTGTGGCAGCCACTCGAGGCATTCTCCGCGAATGTGGTGCTCTGGAAATCGAGTCAGGACGGCTCGGGCGAGCCTGGCGCTTTCTCCGGCCGCTCGCTGGGCAAGGGCTATGACATCGACGATCTGGCCGATCCGTGGAATCAGTGGTTCCGCACGACGGGCGAGGTCAACAATGATCTCGAAGGCGCGATGGCGACGGTGACGTACGACTTCAGCAGCTTCTCGGTCCAGTACATTGGATCTTACAATCAGATGGAGTTCTACAATCGCAATGCCTCGCGCGAGTGGCAGCTCGGCATGAACTTCCCCGGCTCGGAGCTCGAGGCGTACTACACCGCGAACACCGGCAATGCGAATCCCGCGAGGCTCAACTGGAACGACACGTTCTTCCAGGCGGAAGACAGCGAGTCGCGCACGCACGAGCTGCGGCTTTTCTCTGATGACAGCGGCAAGCTGCGGTGGTCCACCGGCGCATTTCTGTTCAAGGAGGATTTTTCTTATGTGAGCTGGGATGTCGGCAACGGATTCTTTGGCGCGAGCGACTGGTTCCAGCCGGGCACCACGTCCGGCTGGCAGAACGGGCTCGGCGGCGAGAATCGGGGCAACGGCTCGGAAGTGGAATCCACCGCGTTTTATCTGGACGGCACCTTCAGCGTCACGGAGCGCTTCCGCGTCCTGGCGGGCGCGCGGTATACCGAAGACGAGAAGACCGCCAACGAATTCAACGCGCAATATCAGTTCGTGTTCGAGAACAGCCTGCTGCAGGAATTCGGCATCACGGACCCGAGCCAGATCTCCATCAACGGCAATGGCTTCCGCTTGCGCGCGCCAGGCGCCCGCACACTGAACGACCCGGTGGTCTGCTCGGAGTTCACGTTTGCAGGCCTGCAATGTGAAGGCGGAGTGTCACCGGCCGCGGGTGTCGCCGGCGGGCTCGACTTCTTTTTCGACGGCGTGGAGAGCTTCGGCGCCGGCGACAACTGGGATGATTTCTTCCGCGAGTGCAATGCTTCGGGACGCTGTTATGCCGTCATCCGTTCGGACTTTCCGGGCGGCGCGCGCACGAGTCGCTACAAAGGCCACTTCACGGACTGGCGCGGCGGCGTCGAATTCGACATCACCGATGATTTTCTGCTGTACGGCACCGTCACGACAGGGCATCGCGCGGGCGGCATCAATCGTCCGATTACGCTTGCCAATGGCACGGTGCTCGCCCGCGACTGGCAACCCGAGAAGCTCACCAACTTCGAAGTCGGCTTGAAGAACATCGTCACGGTGTTCGGCCACGAGGCGCGCATCAGCGGCGCGGCGTTTTATTACGACTACAAAGATAAGGTCGTGCAGAACCTGGTCGCCGTGCCGGTGCCGCGACCAGACGCGCCCAACGCGGTGACAAACCTTGTATTCAGCGACAACTCCGCCGACGCCAACATCATCGGCCTCGAGCTGGACGGTGCCATGAATCTGCCTGCCGGCTTCAATCTCGGCTGGAATCTGTCGTATCTCGATTCGGAGTTCACCGACTCAGCGCTGTATGACGACCGGAGCGCGATGGTGGTGAGCATCGACGGCAACCAGTTGCCCCAGACTTCAAAGTACAACGCGAATCTGCGCTTGGGTCAGACGCTCGGTCTCAACTGGGGCTCGGTGACGTCCGCCGACTGGACGCTGAATCTCCTCTGGCGCAGCAAGTTCTATCTCACGCCGTTCAACAGCAAAGGCTACGCGCTCGACGCGAACGGCAACCAGATCGAAGTGCCGCTTGCCTCGCTGACGCCGAATCTCAACGACGCGCTCACGCCGAGCGGCGGCTCGGTCGATGGCCGCTTCTTCAGCGACGAGGTAGACGCGGTCGCGCTGTTGAATCTGAATGCCGGCGTCAACTTTGGAGACGAAGGTCGCTTCCGCATCGACGGCTATGTCGCCAACCTCACGGACGAGGCCTATTCGGGCAAGGGCTTCATCAACAGCTCGGTCAACATCCGCTTCCTGAATTCGCCGCGAACCTGGGGCGTACGGATGCATGCCTCCTTCTGACGGGTTCACTTCGGGCCCGCCGCGGGCTAGCATGGCTTGCGCAAAGCTGGCGAAGAGGGGGCGGGCAATGCGGAACCGGTACAAGGCGACGTCGCTGGAGATCGCATCTCTGGCGGGCGTGTCGCAACCTACAGTCTCGCGCGCGTTGCGCGGGAGCGCGACGGTGAGCGAAGAAACGCGCAGGCGCATTCTCGCGATCGCGAAAGAGCTCAATTACACGGTCGACAAGAACGCGTCGGGGCTGCGCTGCCAGCATTCCAACACGCTGGCGCTGCTGTTCTTCGAAGATCCCACGCTCGACGATTCGCGGATCAATCCGTTTTTTCTCACGATGGTGGGGCATCTCACACGTGCCTGCGCCGTGCTGGGCTATGACCTGCTCGTGTCGTTCCAGCGCATGTCCGCGAACTGGCAGGCGGATTATGAGGACTGCCGCAAGGCCGACGGCATCATCCTGCTGGGCTATGGCGACTACCTCGAGCATCTCATCAAGCTGCGGCAGCTGATGGAGCAGGGCACGAAGTTCGTCCGCTGGGGCGCGGTGTTGCCGAATCATCCGGGTATTTCGGTTGGTTCGGACAACTTGCAGGGTGGCCGCGATATCACGCGCCATCTGCTCGAGCGGGGTTGCGAGCGCATCGGCTTCCTGGGGCACGCGTCAGATCACTATCCTGAGTTTTATGAACGCTACCGCGGCTACTCGCAAACGCTGGAGTGGGCGGGGCGGGAGGTCGATCCCCAGCTGCAGCTGGATGCGGTCAGCACGGAGCAATCGGGGTATGACGCGGCCAGCGCACTGTTAGACCGCAAGTTGCAGGTGGACGCGCTGTTCTGCGCGAGCGATCTCATCGCCATCGGCGCCATGCGCGCCCTGCAGGATCACGGTTTGCGCATTCCTGAAGATATTGCGGTGGCGGGGTTTGACGATATTCCCACGGCGCACCTCGTGAGCCCGAGTCTGACCACAGTGCAGCAGGATACGAAGACGGCCGCCGCCGCGCTCGTGGAGAGTTTGTTAGGACTGATTCGCGGCGAGCCTGTGCAGAGCCGCAAAATGCCGGTCTCGCTCGCCATCCGCGATTCCACGCGGTTTACCGCGCAGAGCTTGCCGCCGGTACCTCTGCTCGCAAAACCAGCAGCCCAGCCGCGAACAGGCAGCCGGCGCCAATGACGAGCGCGTAAACCGCCTCGCCGTCGAAGAAGGTATTCAGAATCGGGCCGAGCACGCCCGCCGCGACGAGTTGCGGGACGACGATGAAGATATTAAAGATGCCCATGTAGGCGCCCATCTTCGCCGCCGGCAGGCTGTTGGAGAGGAGGGCATAGGGAAGCGAGAGAATCGCGGCCCACGCGAAGCCGATGCCGGCCATGCCGATCAGCAGCAGTTGCGGGTCATCTACTACGAGAAATGACAAAAGGCCCGCGGCCCCGGCCCATACACATACAAGATAAGCAACACGTGTTCCAAACCACCGCACCAGCAGCGGAATGATGAGCGCGGCGAGGGCCGCGAAGCCGTTATAGGCGGCAAACAGCACGCCCACCCAGTTCGCGCCTTCGTTGTAAGCCGCGGACTGTGTGCTGGTTGCGCCGAAGTGGATGCGGGTGACGACGGCTGTCGTATAGATCCACATGGCGAAGAGGGCGAACCAGGAGAAGAACTGCACGGCGGCGAGGCGTCGCATCGTCTGCGGCATATCCTGCAGATCTCGCAGGATCGTCTTCAGCATGCCGCTGGCGCGGGTGTTTGTTACCGCTCCCGCGTCGTCAAAGTCATTCAGAACGGCTGGTGGATATTCGCGTGTGGTGAAGACGGTCCAGCACACGGCCAGCAACATCATCGTGCCGCCGAAATAAAAGGCGTATTTCACCGTGAGCGGGATTTCGCCGGGCAGGGCCGTATTGTCGACGCCGAGGGTTGTCAGAATCCACGGCAGCATGCTCGCAATGACGGACGCGACGCCGATGAAGAAGCTCTGCATCGCATAACCCGTTGGCCGCTGCGAGGGTGACAGCTGATCGCCCACGAAGGCGCGGGCAGGCTCGGTGGCGATGTTGATCGACGCGTCGAGAATCCACAGCATGCCTGCTGCCATCCACAGCGCAGAGGAGTTCGGCATCAGGAACAGCGCCAGCGTGGCGAATATCGCCCCAACGAGAAAATAAGGTTTGCGGCGGCCAAGCCCTGTCCAGGTGCGATCGGAGAGATAACCGACGACCGGCTGCACGATCAGGCCCGTCAGCGGGGCGGCGATCCATAGTGCGGGAATGTCATCGACGTCTGCGCCCAATGTCTGAAAGATGCGGCTGACGTTCGCGTTCTGCAGCGCGTAACCAAACTGGATGCCGAAGAATCCGCAGCAGATGTTCCAGATCTGCCAGAACGTCAGTTGAGGTTTGGGCGTCATCCGACGGCAGCATAGAGCACGCCATGCGCGGGTAACAACAGGCGGCCGCCTTCCAGACGGCCCGCGACGAGGCCGTGGTCTTCGATCGGATGCAGCGCGCCGATGTCAGGCGCCGGCAACTCAACAGCCTCGTTCGCGAGATTGAAGGCCGCAAACACGACAGACTTGTCGAGGCTGCGTGTGAACGAGAGAACCGGCTCTGTCGTGTCGAGGAAGCGAATATCGCCCGTGAGCAGAGCAGGGTGTTGCTTTCGCCAGCGAAGGAAAGTGCGAAAGCCATGCAGCGCCGAGGCCGGGTCAGCCATCTGCCGGCTGACAGCAAGCTCCAGATGTTTCCCCGCTATGGGAAGCCAGGGGGTGCTCGTGCTGAAGCCGGCGTGCTCCGAGTCGTCCCACGGTAGTGGCGTGCGACAGCCGTCGCGCCCGACGAAGCTCGGCCAGAAGGCAATTCCATAAGGATCGCGCAGCCGTTCATAAGGAATGCGCGCCTCCGGCAAACCCAGCTCCTCCCCTTGATAGACGCAGATCGAGCCCCGCAGCGAGCCCAGCAATGCGGTGAGCTGCTGGGCGAGATGCGGCGGCGAGCTTTCATTTCCCCAGCGGCTCACGACGCGCGGCACGTCATGGCTGGAGAGTGCCCAGCAGGCCCAGCCGTCGCCGATGTGCTGCTCCAGATTTTCAGCGGTGGCGCGAATATGAGACGCCGAGAATTCCTCAGTCAGCAGCTCGAAGCTGTAGGCCATGTGCAGTCCGCGGCCGCTCGTGTATTCCGCCATCGTCGCGATGGAATTCTCGGAGGAGATCTCACCCAGCGCGACGGAGTGCGGGTAGCGATCCAGCAGCTCACGCAGCTCGGCGAGGAAGCCCAGATTCTCAGGCCGCGTGTTGTTGTAATAGTGATATTGAAAGGCGTATGGATTGTCGACGCTGAAGCCGCGCCCGGTCCGCTCCCATTCCGGCTTGGGTGGGTTGTCACGGAGCGCGGCGTCGTGAAAGCAGAAGTTGATGGCGTCGACGCGAATGCCATCCACACCGCGCGCGAGCCAGAACTCCACATTCGCGAGCGCCGCGCGGCGCACGTCCGGATTGTGGAAGTTCAGATCCGGCTGCTCGGGAAGGAAGTTGTGCAGATAGTATTGCCCGCGACGGGGCTCCCACTTCCAGGCGACGCCGCCGAAGATGGAGAGCCAGTTGTTAGGCGGCGCGCCGTCTTCCCGCGCGTCGGCCCAGACATACCAGTCCGCTTTGGGATTGTGGCGTGACTGACGGCTTTCCCTGAACCAGTCGTGCTCGCACGATGTGTGACTCAGCACCTGGTCGATCATCACCCGCAGGCCCAGGGCGTGCGCTTTTTCCAGCAGCCGATCGAAGTCCTGCAGCGTGCCGAAGAGAGGATCGACGCGGCGGTAATCTGCAATGTCGTAGCCGAAGTCCGCCATGGGTGAAAGAAAAAACGGCGCGATCCAGATGGCGTCCACACCCAGCGTGGCCACGTAATCGAGGCGCTCGATGATGCCGGGCAGATCACCGATTCCGTCGCCGTTGCCGTCCATGAAACTGCGTGGATAGATTTCATAGATGACCGCGCCACGCCACCAGGGCGATTCCGTCATGGGCCAGGTTCCCTCGAGCGCCTGCATTCCGTGATCACGCCATGGAGCTTACCTTCGGCTGGCGGCGAGGAGTCGATCGTGCATACGTATTCACGCGCTCATGCCGGAGCGATCGGCACAGCGAGATTGACCTTCACGCGATCCATCACGACGAGCGTGCGGAAGCGTTTTACATTGGGGTTGTCGAAGAAGAGGCGGCGGGTGAGCGCTTCGTAATCGCTCATGGTGGGCACGGTCACCACCAACACGAAGTCCGCTTCGCCTGTCACGTAATAACACTGCTGTACTTCCGGCGCGGCGGCCAGAGCCGCCTTGGTGGCGTCGAGCAGATCCTTCCGCTCACTTTCCACGAGCACCTCGACGAGGATCGTGATCGCCTGCCCGACGCGAGGCGGGTCGATGACAGCGACGTTGGCCTTGATCACGCCGGCCTCTTCCATCTTGCGGATCCGTCGCTGCACGGCCGGGGCAGAGAGGTTGATGGCATCGCCGATCACCCGCTGCGGCGTCAGGTTGTTCCGTTGCAGGATTTCGAGAATGGCCCGATCGAAGTGATCGAGGTCGGCGGCTGTGTGTTTTGCGTCGGGCACCGTTTCCTCTGGCTTGCCCCCTGAAACAAACTTGCAGGGGCGGCACGGAGTTTAAGCGCTCCTTGCGCGCGGCATGCAATATCGTGGCGCCATGCTGAATCTTAATTCCCATGTCGACTATCGCCGGCCACTGAGCTCTACCGATGCCGGGATGCTGAGCGTGGAGGCGCCTCGGGAAGCGGCGCGCGTGCTCGACATCTGGCCTCTTGCTCGCCCGACACCGTTATTGGCATTGCCCGCACTGGCGCGTGCGCTTGGCGTGCACTCGCTGCACGTGAAGGATGAGAGTCATCGCCTCGGTCTCGGCAGCTTCAAGGCGCTCGGTGGATCTTATGCAGTGATCCGCCTCGTACTGGAAGAAGCAGCGCGCAGGCTGGGACGTGACGTCGGCCTCGGCGAGATTCGTGCGCCGGAAGTTCGCGCCGTGGCTGCGAGCATGACCGTTGCTTGCGCGACGGATGGTAATCATGGGTGCGCCGTCGCCGCCGGAGCGCGCTTTGTAGGCGCTACGGCCCGCATCTTCGTGCACTCCGGCGTGAGCGCCCAACGCGTGGCCGCGATTACGCGCCACGGCGCGGCAGTGGTGGAAGTGCCAGGATCTTACGACGACGCCGTTGCCGAAGCCGCTCGCGTGTGTGCTCGACAGGACTGGCTGTTGGTTTCGGATACTTCGTGGCCGGGCTATGAGCGCATTCCCGGTCTCATCATGCAGGGCTATACGGTGTTGGTGCACGAGGCGCTGCGGACGATGGAGCAACCGCCCACGCATGTTTTCGTTCAGGCGGGCGTGGGTGGGCTTGCCGCCGCAATCGCCGGACATCTGCTCGTGTTGTTCGGCGACCGACGCCCGACGCTCATCGTGGTCGAGCCCGATCGGGCGGCGTGCGTGTTTGCAAGTCAGCGGGCGGGCCGGCTGGTGATGATCGATCGCGGCGAAGCGACCGTGATGGCCATGCTCGAGTGCTACACGCCGTCACTCGTCGCGTGGCGAATTCTCTCGCGTGCGGCGGATGCCTTCATGACGATCACGGATGAAGATGCGGTGACGGCGATGAAGGTTCTGGCGCGTCCCGATGCTGGTGATCCGCTAATTGTTGCTCGGGCGAGCGGTAGTGCGGGGCTCGCTGGCTTGCTGCGGGCCGCTGCAGACCCCGTGCAACGCGACGCCCTCGCGCTCAATGCCGACTCGCGCGTCTTCGTCGTGAATACCGAAGGAGCTGCGCAGGAATGAAACTGCTCTATCAGACGCATTCTCCCTATGCGCGCAAAGTGCTGGTGATGGCGCATGAGCTCGCGCTGGCTCCGGCACTGGAGGTGCTTCATCAGGAGACGAGCCCCACGCTGCGCAACGATGTGGTGTTTGCGGCTAATCCATTGGGGAAGGTGCCGGTCCTGATCTGTGATGACGGCCTCACCCTGTTCGATTCGGTCGTCATCTGCGAATACCTGGACGGGCTGCATCAGGGACGCCGGCTCATTCCTGCCGCGGGTCGCGAGCGCTTTCTCGCGTTACGCCTGCAAGCCATGGCGCAGGGAATCGTCGATGCGGGAATCGCGCTTCGCTGGGAGACGCTCAGGCGGCCCGCGGAGCTGCGATGGAAAGCAATGGCGGACGGCCAGGCGGAGAAGCTGCTGGCGTCTTATGAATTTCTGGAGCAGGAGGTGGCGCTCGATGCGCCGCTGGATGTCGGGCAGATTGCACTGGCGACAGCGCTGAGCTGGATCGAATTTCGCGGGCTGCCATCGTTTGCGACGCGCTGTCCGCGCGTGAAGAGTTGGTACGACGCGTTTGCCGAGCGACCGTCCATGAAGGCGACGGACTACAGCGGCGAGACGCACGACTGAGTGCTTCAGGCAAAGAATTTCAGCAGCGCGTCGGCCTCCGCCCCGCCGTCGCGCGACTCGTGAGAAAGTCTCTCGTAGAGCTGTGAGATGGCGAGGAAGAGGTCCCGCGTTGCTTCGTCCTCACCGGCGAAGGCCGCGATCTCCTGCATCTCCGCGACCCAACGATAAGACTTGGGCAACATGTCTGGCACAGCTCGCGTCAACGACGCGAGCAGGGCGGGCTGACTTTCCGCCAACTCCTGACGTAACGCGTCGGTCGCGCCCGCGCGCGTGGCGGCGAGAATCATCGCCGCGCCAATGGCTGTGACGCCCTTGTTGATTCCCGCATACGTCATCTTGAGCGCCGACGCGGCGCCGATGGGTCCCTCGAGCACGCGGATCTCCACGCCGTGCCGCGCCAGCACTTCCAACTTGCGCGCGTGATCGCCCGACGCATAGAAACGCGGTCCAGGCTGATCGCCGACGGGCGGCAAGCCTATGATCCCGACATCGACGAACAGCGTGCCGGTCGACGCAATCACCGCGGCGATCTGTTGCACGGTTTGCGGGTTCACGGCATTGCAGTCCACAAATACCGGCTTGCGGGATGCGTTGGCGAGCAACCCGCGCATGCTCTCCGCAAAGGAAAGCGCGGCCGCTGGCGGCAGAATAGACAAGAGGAAGTCCGCCTCGACCAGCTGATCTGACGGAACGATGATGAATCCCGCCGCCGCGGCTCGGGCCGCGCTCGCGGTGCTGCGCCCCTCGAGAGCCGTCAACACGCTCACTCCGTTCGCAATCAGCCGTCGTCCTACGGCGCTTCCCATGTTTCCCGGTGCGACGATGGCAACGCTGACGGACATGGCGGTCCCCACCTGTATTCATGGTTGAGACCGACAGCCTACGGATCACTCAGCGTGGATGCCAGCTGAGCTGTGCGCCGCGCCGCACGCGTATTCCGCGAAGCGGCTAAACGGGAGCAGCCGCGCGAAAGCCAACATGTATCTAGTTCGTGGCAAGTTGAAAAAAAAGCGCAACCCGAATACTCGCTGCACGGCTGCTGGCCGTGTTGGTTTTCACCCGCGACGTTAGTCGCGACGACCAATCCGGCGCACCACAAGAATGTGCTTCTGAGCGCAAACGCCCGCGCGCGGTGCGTCCCAACATGTTGTACCGCGCGGGAAAACAACACGTAGTTAACTCGCAAGTGATTGAGGCGTAAACGCTAACTAACATTTGTTGCCAGACAGTCGGCGCTGGCATGTTGTTTGAATACTCCGGCGTAAGCGCATGAGCGCATCCGGAAAAAACAAACATGACGCAGACGATTTCGCGCCGCGGTCTGTTGCATCTCGTGGGTGTTACAGCGGGTTCCTCCGCTGCTTATCAGGCCGCGCTCGGCCTCGGTCTGATGTCGGATGCGAAAGCAGTCGCACGGCCCGATCTCGCTCCCCCTCGAAAAGGCGAGCGACGCGTCGTCATCCTGGGCGCCGGCATCGGCGGCCTCACCGCGGCCTACGAGCTGAGTCGTAAAGGCTATGAATGTATCGTTCTGGAAGCATCTGCCCGCGCGGGTGGGCGCAATCTCACTCTGCGTCACGGCGACGTGGTCGATGAGATCGGCAATCCCCAGATCTGTCGCTTCGATCCCGACCCGGATCTGTTTTTCAACGCGGGCCCAGCGCGCATTCCCGGGCATCACACGACGCTGCTCGAATACTGCAAGGAGCTCGGTGTCGAGCTGGCGCCCTTCATCAACGAGAACCGCAACGCCTGGATTCAGGATGACGCCGTGTTTGGCGGCAAGCCCGTTCGCAATCGCGAGTACGTCACTGACGTGCGCGGCTTTCTCGCGGAGCTCACGACGAAATGTGTTGGTGGCACACACCTCGACGCGGCCGTCACCAACGAGGATGGCGAGCGGCTGACGGATTTTCTCCGCGCGTTCGGAGATCTGACACCCGGCAATACCTACACGGGGTCATCCCGCGCCGGACTCGTCAATGCTGACTACACACTGCCGGAACAGCTCAAGCCGGTGAGAGCGCTGCCCGAGCTGCTGAAAACCCGGCTGTGGCAGATGGTCATGCAGTTCTGTGAAACCCAGGACCAGGCGCCGATGATGATGGAGCCGGTGGGTGGCATGGACAAGATTGTGCAGGCCTTCATGACGAAGGTGGGCCATCTCGTTCGCAAGCAGGCGCGCGTCGAGTCTGTGATGTTGCGCGAAAAGAATGTCGAGGTGATCTATAACGGCCCCGATGGCCGCCAGAAGATCACAGCGGATTACTGCCTCAACAGCATTCCGTTCCATCTCATGGCTGGAATCGTGCACAACTTCCCACCGGAATATGCACGCGCGCTGACCTCGATACCGCGCGGCCGGTTGCTGAAAATCGGCTTGCAGGTGCGCGAGCGCTTCTGGGAAAAAGAGCAGGTCTACGGCGGCATCTCCTGGACGACGCAGGACATCACGCAGGTCTGGTATCCGTGCCACGGCATCCATCGCAAGAAGGGCGTGATTCTCGGCGCGTACGTGTTTGGTGGCCCCGCCTCCACGCGCCTCGAACGCCTCTCGCCGGCCGCGCGACTGGAAGCCGCGATCAGCCAGGGCGAGAAGATTCACCCGGAGTATCGAAAGCACGTCGAGACCGGCGTCAGCATCCCGTGGCACCGGATGAACAACATGCTAGGTTGCTCGTCCGAATGGAGCCCGGAGCTGCGTCGTCAGCACTTTGCGTCCCTGCAGGCGCCAGTGGGCCGGCATTACATGATCGGCGATCAGATGAGTTATCACGCCGGGTGGCAGCAAGGCGCGATGCACTCGGCTTTATATGCAGTGTCAGATATCGACAGGCGCGTGCGTGAGAAGGGTGGCAATGCGAGTGTTGCCGTATGAAGCGCGCGCTGCTCGTAGCCTTTGCATCCTTCCTGACGTCCGTTGCGACGGGCGCTGACACGGATTACTCCTACTGCACCGTGTGTCACGGCGCGTACGGCAACGGCAATCGCGCGATCAATGCGCCGAAAATCGCCGGCCTCGAGCCGTGGTATCTGAAGCGACAGCTCGAACAGTTTCGCGCTGGCGAGCGCGGGACACGGCCTGCGGATGCGCCGGGCATGGAAATGCAGCCTGTCGGCGTGCCGCTGAGCGATGCGGCTATCGATGCGGTTGTCCGCTACGTCGGACGGTTCGAGCCTCAGGATCCTCCCGCCACCGTGCGGGGTGATGTGAAGCGCGGCCGATCCTTATATTCATCCTGCGAGGGCTGTCACGGTGCGCGTGGCGAAGGCAACGCCGCGCTGCAAGCGCCTGCGCTTGCGGGCCAGACGGACTGGTATCTCGTCACGCAGCTCAAACGTTTCAGCGCCGGAGAACGCGGCTACTCGACGCAGGACGTGCCCGGCTCGCAGATGCGCGCTGCCGCCTCAGTGCTTACCGATTCATGCGCGGTCGATGACGTCGTCGCCTACATCAACACATTCAGAAAAGGAGAGGGCTGATGAGAAAGTCCGTAGCCGCCTTGCTTGCTGCCGGGTTCGCTGTGACATACGTGCCGCTCGCGCACGCGGCGGACATCGTGCGATATGAGAATGCCGGCGCGACGCCTTCGCCGATCGCGCGCGCGGTCGAAGTGCCACCGGGCTATCGCATCATTTATCACAGCGGGCTCACGCCTTCGCCGGCCGATCCCAAGGCGCCGCAGGGCTCGCTGCAGTACTGGGGCGACACCAAAACCCAGTCGTTGTCCGTGCTGAAACGTCTGCAGGATTCGTTGACGTCCATGGGGCTGGACTTCGGCGATGTCGTGAAGATGACCGTGTTTCTCGTCGCGGATCCGGCGAAGGGCAAGCGCATGGATTTCGCGGGCTTCATGGAAGCGTACCTGCAGTTCTTCGGCACGAAGGAGCAGCCGAATCGCCCGGCGCGCTCCACCGTCGAAGTGGCCAATCTCGTCGCGCCCGGTATGTGGGTGGAGATTGAAGTGATTCTCGCCAAGCCGCCGTCCTGACAATTCGCAGAAAAATTTCGCACTGGATCAGCCGCGTTGACAGGGGGGCTGACACGAGTCGGTAGCGTGGTGAGGTCATTCAATCTCGAACGAATAACAGTCACCCAGGGAAGACTACATGATGAACTCGAATGCTCGAAAATCCCCTCACAACGCCATCGCGAAAGCGGTCGCCGCGGCGCTCGCTGTGGCGTCGATCGGAAGCGCCGCGTCCGTGTATGCGGCGCCCGATCCGAAGGCGGACGCCGCACCTGACGAACCGGGGCCGGAGATCGTCGTCACCGGCACGCGGCAGTCGGGAATGGAAGTCGCGAACAGCCCCGCGCCGATCCAGGTGCTCGGTGAAGATGCGTTGAAGCGGGTCGGGCAGCCGGATCTGATCCAGGCGATCGCGCAGAATATTCCTTCCTTTACCGCGCAGGCCTTCGGCGGCGACACAGCCAATCTAACCTTGTCAGCACGGTTGCGCGGCCTGAGCGCGAACCATGCGCTCGTGCTGGTGGATGGCAAGCGACGGCACACGACGGCTAACCTCGCTGTGCTTGGTGGCCCTTACCAGGGAGCCGCCTCGACGGATCTTAATTTCATTCCGGTCTCCGCGATCGAGCGCATCGAAGTGCTGCAGGATGGCGCCGCGGCTCAGTACGGCACCGACGCCATTGCCGGCGTGCTGAATATCATTCTGCGGAAGAGCCCATCGGGCGGCCATGTTGGTCTTGCTGGCGGCGGGTATCAGGATGGCGGCGGCGACACCGGTAACATCACGGCCAACATAGGCTTCGGCGGCCCGCGCGGCTCCTATCTGAATCTCACCGCGGAATCGCGCACGCACGATCGCAGCGACCGGGGCGGCATCGACCCGCGTGCGCTGGACCCGGCGCGCCTCGCTTCGACGCCGAATATTCGCCTTGCGCCCGGATATCCCTACGTCAACAAGATTCAGGGAGATGCGGAATACACGCTGCACATCGCATCGTTCAACACGGGCTTCAATATCGGTGACGTGACGTCGTTTTATAGCTTCGGCACCTACGGGCGCAAACATGCGCAGGCCTATGAGAACTACCGCACACCGGATCGCATCCCGGCCTTGTATCCAAACGGGTTCAACCCGCAGGAAGAATCCAAGGAACAGGACTACGCGCTCACCCTCGGGGTGAAGGGCGAGGCGTTCAGTGTATGGAGCTGGGATCTGAGCAGCAGTTACGGCAAGGACGACGTTGAGATCAACACGATCGATTCCGCCAACATCTCGCTGTTCAATGACACGGGTTTTACGCCGACGGATTTCCATGCGGGCGACTTCATCGCCTCGCAATGGACGACCAATTTCGACGTCGGCCGGGATTTCGAGATCGGGTTCGCCGCGCCGCTGCACGTCGCACTCGGCGTCGAGCATCGACGCGAGACTTACGAGATCAAGGCGGGCGACGCGCCGTCGCGTTACAAGGAAGGCTCGCAGTCGTATCCGGGCTTTGCACTGTCTGACGCCAAGTCGGTCAGTCGTGACAACGATGCGATCTATGTGGATTTCGCCACCTCGCCGATCGACAAGCTGCAGATCGATATCGCGGGACGCTTCGAACACTTCAGCGACTTCGGCGACACGACGGTCGGCAAGATCACGAGCCGCTACGATTTCACCTCGCGGTTCGCGTTGCGCGGCACGTTCAGCACGGGCTTCCGCGCGCCGACTCTGGCGGAAGAATATTATTCGGCCACCAACGTTTCGCCGACGTCGGCTTTCGTGCAGCTGCCCCCGAATTCTCCCGCAGCGTCGCTGGTCGGCATCGACGGTCTGAAGCCTGAGGACTCGACCAACTATAGTGTGGGAATGGTTCTGCGTCCGGTGGAGCGTTTGACGGTGACGCTCGACGCTTATCAGATCGACATAGCAGACCGCATCGTCGGCAGCGGCTCGCTGTTCGGCACAGGCGGCGCGCAGAACGCGCCCGCGGTGAGGGCGGCGATTGCCGCGAACGGCAATATTCTCGATCCCACGGTGACGTCCACCGGTATTGCGATCTTCGCCAATGGCCTCGACACCCGTACTCGTGGCGCGGATCTTCTGGTCACGTATCCAACCGAATACAAGTGGGGCAATGTCGAGTGGTCGCTGGCCGCCAATTACAACGAGACGGAGGTTACCAAGATCAATCCGACACCGGCGCCCCTCGCGCCGCAGCTGTTGTACAACGCGACGGCGATTTCCGATCTGGAGACGGCTTCGCCGAAGTATCGAACGGTGCTGGGCGCGGTGTGGTCGCGTGACCGGTTCTCGGTGAGCCTGCGGGAGACGGTGTTCGGACCGTCATCGCGCCAGGTGAACCTGAATGGCGGGCCTTTCTTCAACACGAAGATCGGGGCCACGCCGATTACAGATCTCGAGATTGCCTATCAGGCGTCCGCGCTCAAGCTCAGCATCGGCGCCAACAATCTCTTCAACGAATACCCGGATGAAACCAACAGCGATCTGATGGCGGTGTACTGGGCGGCGCGCAATACCGCGGCGGTGGGCGTGTATCCGAGCTTCTCGCCGTTTGGCATCAACGGCGGGTATTACTACGGGCGGATGGTGTACAGCTTCTGAAGAACGCGAGGGCGAAGTCCGCGCGGACTTCGCCCCTCGGCGCGTTATTCATTGGTGCGCTTCCACCGAAAGCGCTGCCGCGGCCCGTGCGCCACGATGTAAGCAAGCGTGCACACCAGCGCGAGAAACAATGACACCGCCGCGATTCGCCACCACGTGCGGCCATCGCCACGCAGCCCGAGGTCTGACAGCCAGTCCGGCCCCAGCCCGACGATCATCAGTACGCCGCCGAGAAGCGTGGCGCCCAACGCGAGCCAGTGATGGCGCAGGAAGGCCACGCTCATCGTGGCGACCAACAACACGCCGCCCGTGCTCAGCAGTATGCCGGGCATTTCATCCGCATAAGCCAGCCCTAACATCAGCAGCGCGCCGCTCACGGTGAGTGCGGCGGTGAATAGCGAGACCATCGTGCGCGACTGCCCGACCAGGCCCTGCGCGAGGAAATCGAATGCGATCGCGGGCACACGCCCCATCTGAAAGAGCTTGCGTACCGGACCGAGTTTCGAATGCTCACTCGCGCCGGCTGCAACACTCACCGCGGCTGCGCGGGAGGCGAGCGACGTGAAGAGATCCGAGCCGACTTCCTTGCCGATGCGCTCATCACCTACGCGACACTGCGCGAAGATCGACACGATGGTCTCCGGCGCGATCGGCCGGCCCTGGCTCGCGCGCATGGCCTGATCCATGGCGAGCTTGAAGACGGACCCGTATCCGCGCGGATCGCCACCGCGATGGATGTCGTATTCCACCGCCCGCGCAAGCTCTGGCAATTCGTGCCTGATAATCTCGAGCTGCAGACGACGCGTTATGGCCGCTGCGCAAATGGGCAGCTGCTCGGGAATCGGGATGCCACTGTCCTCAAGGAAGGCGAGCTCGCGCTGTATGCGTTGCAGGTCGATGCGCCACTGCTTCTCGAGAAACAGCCGGTCGGCGCGCGACTCCACGCCGCGAACCGCCACCCAGTGAATGACATCGAGCGCGTTGTTAGCGCCGTCCGCACGAGGGCCCGCGGCGTAGCCGCTATAGAGGCGCCGCAGGCGATCCGGACTCAGCACGATGCGGCTCAGCCGCTCCACGCCATCCAGCCGGCCAAACATCCAGTCATTCGCACGCCACGAGCGTTTGAGGAACGCGCCGAAGTTGGCGAGCTGCGCCCCCGCCAGTTTTCGCTCTGCCGCGTCCGGGCCACCGAAGGACGTGGGCACGTCGGCGCTCATTTGCACCAGCTCGACATACTGATCGCGCACGTCCCGGTAAGACCCGAACGCGTTCAACACCACTTCGACGCTCAAAAGATTTGTAAGCACTGCGTCCGTCGTGGCGCCGGGTGGCGCCAGAACGTCGAAGTGTTGCCGCAAGCTGGCCTGCGCCGCGCGGTCTTCGGCGCGAGCCCACGATTCCTCACGCGCGAAATGCTCCCGGAAAATCTCCGCCGCGATCAGGATGATGCGGGCCATCTCGTAGCCGAGGCGGCTCAGCGTGACCGTCTCTCTGGCGTTGAAACGTTCGTTCCATTCGCCCAGTGCGCGCTGCAGCCACATGCGTACCTGATCGGCCACGGAGGTCGCCGCCTGCTCGCGTTCCAGCAGGGCCTGGATCGCCGCGCTCTGATCGCGCCAGAACCCGCTGTCGTTGGCGCGCCGCCGTCGCACCTCCGCGAAAAGATCGAAGGCCTCCTTGCGCAAGGTCATCAGGTCATTGCGGATCTGTCTTCGCTGCGGCCCAGGGCTCGTCAGGCGCAAGGAGCGACGTAGTACATCCAGCGTCGTGTCCGCCATGTTCTCGAGTGCAAACACGCCCCAGCGCCAGTTCTTGCGTTCGCTTTCGGCGTCAGCGCTGGTTGGATCGAACTGCGGTGTCCACGGCACGTTGTGGCCCGCGTCGAGAAATTGCCCGGTCAGCCAATCGCGCAGGCGCCGGCCGAGTGCGCTTTTGCCTTTCGTGCGCGCAGCGAGGCCGAGTGAGATCTCGGGGAAGAGATAGTCCGCCGCGCTCTCGAGCCGGCGACGCCGATACACCGGGAAAAGACCGACCGCCAGTTGTCGTAGCGTGCTCAGCCCGAGGCACATGACGCCCGCGCGGTTCTGATGTTTGCGTCGGACCTGCTGGTTCTGCCGCACGACCGATTCGATCTGCGCGGAGATCGATTCGACCCGCGGCAATTCCATCAGGCTCGCGAGCGCCACCTGCCCGAGGCCCGGTGTTTCTTTCTGCACATCAGCGGCGGGTTCCGCCGTGGCGCCCGGGTTCGGCACGACATACGCGAGGATGCGTCGCACGTCGCGATCTGCGCGCTGCGTGAAGATTGCGTCGATGGCGGACTCGAGCGGCTTGTTGTCGAGGATACCGCCATCGAGCAGAAAGCGACTGACGTGCAGGTTGCGCGTGTCGCGCGCGATGGGCGCGCCCACCGAATCCGGATTATCAGCGGGATAAAATCGCGGCTCGAAAGCCACCGGGAAAGACGCTGTAGCGCGTGACGCGAACGCCAGTCGCTCGGCAATGCGCCCGTCATTGAACGAATCGAAATCGACATCGGGCCCGCGACGAAAGACAAAGCGCGCACGATGGTTCACATCGGCGATAACGGTGCCGAAGTCATCGGGAATGGTGTTGGGATTGCCGTGCAGGAGTGTGGTCGTGAGCGTGAGTTCCATGGGCACGCGCGCGGCAGGCAGGGGATCGGCCGTGCCCTGCTTGCGAAGCGCGGCGAATGCGCGTTGCAGCTCCGCCAGGAAATATTCATCGCCTTTCAGCAGCGAGGGCGGATCAGGCTCTACCGGACTACGCAGCAGTTCCTCGAGCGCCCCCTGATTGAGCCAGACTTCCCGCAGCGGGCTCAGATCTACGTCATAGACGCTCGCAAGCCCGAGCAGCGCGCCATTGATGCCGCCAGCGCTCGTGCCGCTGATGACATCGACGCGCGCTTCGGTGCCGGTGGCGCGAAGCAGATCGGCATAAACCCCCTGGCCCCGCACGAGTCGATTGATCTCGCAGGTCACGCCGCCGATCCAGACTGCCAGGCTCACACCGCCATTCATCACCAGCGCGAGGCGCAGCTCCTCGACATCTTCGGGGCCGAGCGAGGGCAGGGCGGGAGGCGCGGTCATCTGTTGTTATCCTTTTAGCAAGCTCCAGACCGCTCGAGAATAAACTTCGAACACGGGGCTGATGGAGCTGATCTCGATGCGCTCGTTCGCGGCGTGAATGTTTTCACAGGTGACGCCGAAACCATTCGTAGCCGGTACGCCCCGGCCGCTCAGATAATTACCCACACTCGACGGGCCGACAACCTCTGTTGCGATGTCGCGGCCGAGCACGGCGGTAGCGGCCTCGCGCAAAGCGCGTACGAGTGGCAAGGCGCTATCGAGCTGATACGCAGGCCAGCCTTCATTCCACACGACGTCTGTTGGGGCGAGTTCCGTGGCATCTCGATCGAACGCGGCGACCAGGTGAGCGACGTGTGCTCGGGCGGCGTCGCGGTCAAAGCGGGTCGTGAGGCGGATGTCGACGTTCAGCACGCAAAGATCCGGCACGACGGAGAAGCCGCTGCCGCCTTCGATGGCCGTGACTGAAATGCGTGGCGGCAACGGAAAGCTCCCGCGCTGCTCGTCGGGCAGCGGCGCGGAATGTATGGAGTCGATGAGATGGGCGGCGCGACCAATCGCGTTGACTCCGGGGCTGCTGCTCGAGCCCGTATGTGCGGCACGCCCATGCACGCGCAGGCGGCACCGCGCGAACCCGCGCCCGCCGATGGCGATTCGTGTATTGCCGGGATAGCCGATCAGGGTGCCCGAGAGGTTTTTCGCCTCGGGCTGCGTTTCGATGAAGCGGCGTACGCCTGTGAATTCACCGGTGTGCTCGCCCGCATCGAACAGATAGACGAGCGAGCCTGCCCAGCCCTTCGACTGGGATTTCAGCGCCGCGAGGAGGTGGCAGAAGATCGCTACGCCCGCCTTGCTGTCACCGCTGCCGCGACCATAGAGCCAGCCTTCGGACTGAGTGGCGGACAGAGGCGGATGCTTCCACTGCTCTTCATTGCCGAAAGGCGCTGTATCGACGGTGGCATTGAGCAGATAGGAAGGACCGGGCCGCCCACTGTCGATGCGGCCGCAGATGCCGATGCGTGCGCCTGAGGAATCTCCCACGTACCGATGTGGCACGCCGTGACGGGTGAGCCAGCCGGCCACCACCTCGAGAACCGGATCGTAAGGATCGAGACCTGCGCGGCTGCCGGTGCGGACCAGCGCAGTCAGCAGAGAAACGATCGACACACTGGTGGCCTGGAGGTTCATGGAGCCTATCGTACCCGACGGCGACGTCCGTTTGTCCGGGTGGCGAAGCTCCATTGATGACGTGCGCCTGAGTTAACGGTTCCTGAACGTTCGCGAGGTCGTCGACGTATTCCCCACGAAGTCGCTGCTGGTGACGACCACCCTGATGTTGCCCTTTGGCAGCGCCTCATATTCCGCCTTGCTTAGCACGACCGTCCAATGACGATCTTTGACGACAGCCTGTTTCGTGAGTCCGCCTCCGGCGACTTGCACGGAAGTGCCGTCGTCCGTGCGTCCCGTCAGGAGCAGCCCGCCGCGGAATTTATAAGGATAGGCGACCGTCGGCTTCGCGGGAGGCACCGTGTCTTTCCACACACTTACCGTTCTTACATTCGACATGTGGCCTGACGCGTCCGTTTGATAGGCGGATACGTGGATACGGCCATCCGCTACGGTCCTGAGTTCAGCAGCGCTGAGTCGTGCTCTCCAGCGACCGCTTGCGTTGGCAGTTGCCGTTTTATTCAGGGAGGCGAAAGACACATGAACCGTCGCGCCAGCTACCGCCGTGCCACTGATGGCAATGCCAGCCTGCGCTTCCTTGGCGTTGATGCGGTTGTCGCCAGCAATGGTGTTGATTGTCGGCGGCTCAACCTGCGTGTCCACATTCAAGGACAACACATCCGCGGCGCCCGGCGTTGCCTCCTGGCCGCAGAGACCTGCGAGCGCAATCGTTGCGCTATCGACCGACAAGGAGCACACGCTGTCGTCTTCGGTGAACGTCGGGCCGAGCGACCATGCAGTTCCGTTGTATGAGTACGGATGGATTTTCGGGTTCTCGCCCAGCGCCAACAACACATCCCCGCTCAGGGTCACCAGTGAGCCGAAGCCGTTTTGACTATCGGCTGGCGGCGTCAGGGTAGTTTGTCGGGTCCAGGTGCTGCCGCTACGCGAATACACGTGCACGAGACCGTTCACACCGGCGAACCGCGATTCGCCGATTACCAGCCGGTCGCCGTCGAGGTCGATCGAGTTGCCGAACTCTTGCTCAGGGTCGGCCACCGGCGGATTGAGGAGCGCCTGGCTCGACCAGGTGCTGCCCACGCGGGTGAACACTTCGACCTGATTCGCGTCTTTGGAGCCGGCGGCGAAGGTGTCGCCATCGAGTGCCAGCGAAACAAATAAATTCTGTACGCCGGCGTCAGGCAAGGCGAGCTCGGCCTGCAAAGACCACACGCCACTCACTCGATGGTAGATGTAGCCGATCATGTCGCGATCGACGGTGGCTACCGTGTCGCCGTCCAGCACGACTTTCCAGGCATAGTTATCTTCCCGCCCGGATCGGGGCGACACGATGCGTGCCTGCTGCGTCCACACGCCGCCACTGCGAACGAATACATACACGGCCCCCGGCGGGGGATACAGATCATCCTCACTCGGACCTTCGTAAGTAAAGTTGGTCCCCGCGCCGACGACGACCGTGTCGCCATCGATTGCCACGGAAGCCCCAAAGAAAGCGTCTGCCGCATTGGAGGGAGTGAGCCTGGCGGTCTGCGTCCAGACTCCGCTTTGCTGCGTAAAGATATAAACCGCGCCTGGATCGTAAGTGAATGATGCGGGCGTGCCTTCCCCCGCACCGTTTGCGCCAACAACAGCGATATCGCCCTGTCTGGCCACAGCACTGCCGAAAAAATCTCCGGGGGCGCCGTCGTCGGCGAGCAGACGTTGCATCTGCTCGAGCTCGATGGCGACGACTTGCGTCGACATCAGCAACATTCCCAGGGCAACGATATAGCGAATCACACTGATTGAACGGGACATGCCTCTCTCCCTGATTCACCAGCTGTGTGTTGTAGCTCTGTTGGTTTGCGGTGAGATTACTCCCAATGTTTCAAAGGTAAAGTGTGTCTCAGGGCACGCTCAGGGTGACGCTCGAATCGAGCGAAGCAGGTGTGCGGCAGCTTTTTCAAGGCGAAAAAAAACCCGCGAACGAATTGCTTCGTGCGCGGGTTAAAAGGCCCGAGTTGGCCTTTGAGGGCCTGCCGGAGTCGTTGGCCGGCCGGCCCTGGTGACTTACTGGATCAGCTTGTAAACGACTTCCGAAAGGGCACTCTCCATGCCGGAGGTGGTGTAGGCGCGGACGGCGAAGTAGTGCGTGCCGGCGTCGA